>BNJT01002306.1_pt1:262500-905178 | contig 905178 bp, 1067 predicted proteins | sample 8540491 | NCBI WGS metagenome assembly BNJT01 (sample SAMD00202455, study PRJDB9452) | human saliva metagenome | host: Homo sapiens | reverse complement strand
TGGTGTATACGTTGTAGTCGCTTCTGTTCCATTTGTATCTTTACCTTGTACCGTTACTGGTTTTAGTTTTCCAGCATAAGTTTTATCAGTCGGTGTAAATGTTACTACTGGTTGTCCTTCAACGACTTTAATCGTATAAGTACCCTACTTGTTTTTGTTCCATCTTCTGACATCGCTGGAACTGTATCTGATGGGGTTGTGCCATTTTTCTCCACCTAATAGTTTATAAGCAGTTTGGATCCATTGGGTACTGATTTTTCTTCAGAACCAATTGTTGCTTTTCCTGGTGTGAAGCTTACAGTTGCTTCTTGAGTTGCACCTTGTACTTTTTGTAGTTGATGCTACAGTTGCACTGATGGTGTTACTCCTACAACAGTTGGTTTATATTTTCGCTGTTGCTGGTGTTCCATTCTTATCTTTACGTACAATAGATACTTCTGTTGCTTCCCCTTTGAATGTTGGAAGTGGTGTGAACGTTACAACACCATTGTCATCAATTGTATATGTTCCTTGGTTTTCAACTACAAGTCTTGTTACTTCTGCTTCTTCTCCAGTCTTACTTGGATCGATTAGTTTCGCTTTGCTTGTTGCTTCAAATGGTACTGATACTTCTTGACCATTCACAGTATTCTTACCTGGTGTAAATACTGGTGTTGCTGTTTGTACAGCGCCTTGAATGCCACTTGATACTTGACTATTTCCTGATGGTACAGCTTCTTTTTACAACTGGTGTATATGTTGCAGTAGCTGGTGTTCCATTTGAATTTTTTTAGCTTGTACTGTTGCTGGTACTGGTGTTCCAGTAAATCCTGGATTTGGTGTAAATGTAACTTTACCTGTTGCTGGTTCAATTGTATACTTACCAACTTTTTCTCCAGCTGCATTTTTAGCATCAATTTCTGTTCCTTCAATTGGTTGGTTTGTAGTTGGATCTACTAACTTCGCAGGATTTGATTCACTAATTATCATCGTTACACTTTTCATGTCCTGATGTGAAAGTTGGTGTTCCTGATTGTGGTGCACCTTGGATTCCTTCTGAACTTACATTAGTTCCTACTGGTGTTACTTCTGTCACTGTTGGAGTATACGTAGTTTTAGCTACTTTTTCCATTAATGCATCTTCAACTTGAATACTTACTCCTGAAGCTTTTCCATGGAAGATTGGTAGTGGTGTAAAATGTAATTGCACCATTACTTAATTCATAAGTTCCCTTCATTTATCCACCGTTACACGTGTAGCTTTTTGCTCCAGCTGCATTCACTAATGTTAATGTAGCTTTCAACTAATGCTACTTTTATCATCACCCTTTATCGAAGTTAACAGTTGTGTTATCTGTTTCATCTTTTTGGTTTTAAAACAACACGTGATGTTTTGTGGTTTGTCCTTGTACACCTGTTGTTTCTGAAGCTTTTCGCTTTTGGAGTTACTTCCGTTAATGTTGGTGTGTAAGTCGCTGTTGTTGGTGTTCCGTTTGCGTCTTTTACTTGTACAGTTGCTGGTGGAACTTCTCCTACATATGATTTATCTGTTGGAGTGAACTTCACTTCTCCAGTTGGTAGGCCATTTGGATCTTTAACAAGTGTATAAGTACCAATTACTTTACCATCTTTACTTACTTCTAATGATTCTACTGGTGTTGTTCCATCAGTTCCTAATAGAGTCATCGTCTTTTTATCAATGGCTACAGGTGTGTTTTCTGTTCCTGGTTCTTTACCTGGATTGAATGTTACACTTCCTGTTTGTTCAACACCTTGTGGTCCACTTGATGTTCCGTTTTCAGCTGTTGGTACGATTGGTGTAATTACCGGTGTATACGTTGCAGTTGCTTCTGAACCATTTGTATCTTTACCTTGAACAGTTACTGGTTTTAGTTTTCCAGCATAAGCTTTATCAGTTGGTGTAAATGTTACAACTGGTTGTCCATCTACGACTTTAATCGTATAAGTACCCACTTGTTTTGTTCCATCTTCTGACATTGCTGGAACTTTATCTAATGGAGTTGTTCCATTTTCTCCACCTAATAGTTTATAAGCTGTTATGTCCATTGGTACTGATTTTTGTTCCGAGCCAATTGTAGCTTTACCTGGTGTGAATGTTACAGTTCCTTCTTGTGTTGCACCTTGTACTTTTGTAGTTGTTGCATCTGTAGCACTTGGTGTCACTGGAATAATTGTTGGTGTATAAGTTGTTTTTACTTTTACTCCATTTGAACCAGTTGCTTGTACTGTTGCAGGCTCTACTTCCCCTTTGAAAGCTTTTATCAGTTGGAGTAAATGTTACTTCTCCAGTTTCTATATTAATTGTATACTTACCAATTACTTCTTGAGTATTTTTCTTATAGGCTGGAGTTGTTCTTCCTTCAACTTCTACTCCATCTTTTACAAGTTTATAGCTATTTGGTTGAACTGAAACAGTTTTTTCTACTCCATTTACAACTTCAGTATGAGGTGTAAATTCTGGTCTTCCTGTTTGTTCTGCACCTTGAACATTAGCTGTTTTCGCTGGAGCTGTTTCCAACTCTGCTGGAATAATGATTGGTCTATATGTTGCTTCAGACGTGATTTTAGCAATATCGTTATCATCATTCGTTACTGTTATTGTTGCTTTTACAGTAATTTCAGGTACTTCATCTGCATAGTTTGGTTCTGGTGTGAAGACTACTTTCCCATTTCTATTAATTGTGAAAGTTCCTTTTCCACTTATAAACGACAGTATCTTTCTCTACTTTATCAGCTGGATCAACTAGTTTTACGGCTTGTAACTGTTGCATTCGTAACCCCTGCTGGAAGCGTGAATGTTGGTGTTCCATCTTGAGGTTCACCTTGAATATTCATCGATGTTTTATCTTTTGGAGTTACTTTTAATGGATTTACTGTTGGAGTATATCTTGCAGCTGCTGTTTCTCCATTGGCATCTGTAGCTTGAACAGAAATTCCAGCTGCTGGTCCTGTAAATCCTGGATTTGGAACGAATGTTACTTCTCCAGTCGTCGGATCAATACGATACGTTCCTTCATTTGGAACTACTACTTCATTTCCATCTACTGGAGTATTATCTGTTGGATTTAATAGTTTGTATCCTGCAATAGAAACCTCTGTACTTGAAATTGTAAATGATGGTCTTCCAGTTTGAGTAACCCCTTGTAATGCTGATGAAGTTGCATCCGTACTAGACATTGTAACATCTGTTACAGTTGGTGTATAAGTTGTTTCAACTTTTTGTTCCATTCGCATCTTTTGATTTGTACTCTTTTCACAGGTTTTGCTTGTCCTGTAAATGTTTTCTTAGGCGTGAATGTAATTGTATTACTTACTTTATCTAATACATACTCACCATCATCCGTCGCCACTCTATTTGTTTCAGAACCTGAAGCATCTAATAAGGTTAGTGTATCTGGGTTAAGTTTAACTTGTTCAGCTCCCTTATTGAAGTTCACTGTTTTTAGCTTTGTCAGCATCTGTTTCTACTGTATCCAATACAATTCTTGATACTTGTTTGTTTTACCCTTGTACATCTGTTGTTTCAGAAGCTTCTTTTTGTAGGAGTAACCGGAGTGATTTCTGGTGTATACGTTGTTTTGAACTTTTACACCATTTGATCCTGTTACTTGTACTGCTACTGGTTCTACTTCACCTGTATAAGTCTTATCTGTCGGTGTGAATGTCACCTCTCCAGTACTTGGGTTAAGCGTGTACGTACCGATTTGTTCAGTTGTATTCTTTTTGTATGCAGGAATTGTAGTCTCTGCTACTTCTGCATTATTTTTTTACAAGTTTATAGCTACCTGGTTCAATTGAAACTGTTTTTTTGGCACCCCATCTACTTCAATTGTTTTTGGTGTAAATGTTGGTGTTCCTTTCTGTTCTAAACCTTGTAAGTTTCTTGTAGTGACAGGAGCTTTCTCTAATTCTAACGGTACAATTACTGGTTTATAATGTGCCTCTGAATCATAGTAGCTGACTCACCTTTATCATTTGTAACTGTTATAGTAGCTTTTACAGTAATGGATGGTACATCTCCAGTGTAGGCTGGTTCAGGTGTAAAGGTTACTTTTACCATTTCCATCAATTCTAAATGTTCCTTTTACCATCTAATGTCACTGTATCTTTTTGGTGGATTAGTTGGATTAGCTGGATCAACTAGTTTTACGACTTGTAATAGTTGCATTAGAAGCATCCTCAGGAAGAGTGAATGTTGGTGTTTCTTCTTGTGGCAATCCTTGGATATTTTTAGTTTCTTTGTTAATAGAAATCACAATAAATGGATTAACTGTTGGAGTATATTTTTGCATCCGCTGTTTCTCCATTTTTCGTCTGTAGCACGTACTTTAATTCCTTTTGCTTCGCCTTGGAAATCCAGGTTTTTGGAATAAACGTTACTTGACCAGTTGTTGGGTTAATACGGTATGTTCCTTGTTCTGGATCTTCATATTCAGTTCCTTCTATCGGTGTATCACCAGTTGGATTTAATAATTTGTATCCTGTAATGTGAACATCTGGACTAGAAACTTTAAACTCAGGAGTTCCAGTTTGTGTTTTCCCTAGATTTCCTTCTGAAGTTTTATCCTTAGGTGTTATTGTAACGTCAGTTACGGTTGGCGTATAAGTTGTTTCTACTTTTGTACCATTCACGTCTTTGATTTGAACTTTTTACAGGTTTTGCTGGTCCTACAAATGTTTTCTTAGGTGTGAAGGTAATTGTTCTATTTGTTTTATCTAAAACATACTCCCCATCATCTGTTGTAAGAGTAGATACTTCAGCTCCTGCATCATTTAATAAAGTTAGTGTATCAGGGTTAAGGTTAACTCGTTCTCCATTAGCCCCTTGTTCACTTCCCTTATTAAAGTTAATAGTTTTATCTTTATCTGCACCAGTTTCTACTGTATCTAAGACAATAGTCGATACTTGTTTTTTACCTTGTACATCAGTTGTTGCTGATGGTTCTTTTGTTGGAGTAACCGGAGTAATTTCTGGTGTATACGTTGTTTGAACTTTCACACCATTTGAGCCTGTTGCTTGTACAGATACTGGTTCTACTGCTCCTGTATAAGTCTTTATCTGTTGGTGTAAATGTTATCGCTCCAGTTGCTGGATTGATTGTATACGTACCAATTTCTACTGTTGTCCCTGCTTTATAAGCTGGAAGTGATTCACTTTCTGTTTCACCTTTTACAAGTTTGTAGCTATTCGGTTGAACCGTAATTGTTTTTTGAACTCCACCTACTTCGACTGTCTTCGGTGTAAAGGTTGGTGTTCCTGTTTGTACTAAGCCCTGTAAGTTTCTTGAAGTTGCTGGTGCTTTATCAATCTCAGCTGGTACAATAATTGGTTTTGTATGTCGCTGTTTTTGTGATTGTTGCACTTTCGTTTTTCGCATTTGTGATTGTTACAGTCGCTTTTACTGTAATTGGATCTACATCACCTTTAAAGGTTGGAAGAGGCGTAAAGGTTACTTTACCATTACCGTCAATTGTAAATGTTCCTTTTCCTGCTACTGTTACACTGTCTTTTTCCCTGTTATCTGATGGGTCAACAAGTATATGACCAGTCACTCTTGCGTTATTTGATTCAGTAGGAATGTTAAATACTGGTGTTCCTTCTTGAGATTCCCCTTGAATATTTGTGCTTGTTTTTATCTTCTGATCTTACAACTAATTCAGTTACTGTTGGAACGTATTTTTTAGTAACAACTTTACCGTTTTCATCTTCTACTTGAACTGTTACACCTTCTGCAGTTCCATGATAAGTTGGCACTGGCGTAAACGTAATTGCATTATCTACTAATTCATACGTTCCGACATTTTCTACTTTAATTGATGTTACTTTATCCGTACCATTTAGTAATCTAAGCGTCTCTGGTTTTTAAGGCTACTCTAGCATCTCCTGTATCAAAGTTTACAGTTTTTTTCCATCTTCTTCATCTCGTTGATTGAAGACAATTGGAGATGTTTGTGTCAGTCCTTGTGGGCCTGAAGTTGCTGAATCTTTACCTGTTGGTGTGACTTCAATTACTGTTGGTGTATAAGTTGTTTTAACTTTTGTGCCATTCATATCTTTGATTTGCACATTTACTGCTGTTGCTGTTCCAACAAATTCTTTCTTCGGTGTAAAGGTAATTGTTTGTGCTACTTTTATCTAAAACGTATACCCCTTGATCTGTTGTAACGGTATTTGTTTCAGCACCGGAAGCATCTAATAATGTTAATGTCTCAGTATTTAATTCCACGTGTTCTCCAGAAGCACTTACTTGTGGGCCTCTGTTAAAGTTAACTGTTTGTGTTTTATTTAATCCCTCTTCTTCTGTATTTAACACGATTCTAGATACTTGTGGCTTCCCTTGAATATCACTAGTTGTTGCCGCTTCTGCAAAAGGTTCTACTGGAACAACTCTTGGTGCGTAAGTAGCTACTTTAGTGACAGTAATATCATTATCATCTTTATCATGCGCTACTACAACAGGTACAGAAATTCCAACAGGTTTTGGACTTCCTTTAAAGTCTACATTTGGTGTAAAGGTTACTTCCCCTGTTTCTGGAACGATTCTATAAGTACCAACCACATTATTATTTTGATCTAAAGCATTTACAGTTGCAGAATCAGTTAATTCATTTAGTACTTGGATCAATTAATCTAGCTGGATGTTTTTGCTGATGCAGTAACTGGAGTGTCAGAAGTTATTACTGTAAATGTAGGTTTCCCTTTTTGTGAAAATCCTTGGATATTACTACTCTCAGCATTATTTACAGTCGGTTCTACTGTTGGTTTGTATTACTTCTGGGATATATAACCCATCCATTGTATTTAAGACATCATTGACATTTGGTGTAATAGCTTCATCACTAGTTCCCCAGTCTGTTGTTGTTTTTGTTCGTATCTTGACGACGAATGGAAATCCCAGTGCGCCTTTGCCTACAAAAACCTTTTGCAGGAGTAAATTCTATATCTACATCCGCACGATCAGGATGAACTGGAATTTATACGTACCTTGTCCTTTTACAGTATAGGTATTTTTCATTTGATAAAGTAATTGGTTTTTAGTTTTATTATTGATATAAATAGGAGCAACAGTCGTATCGATCTCCGCATCTCACATCTTCTTGTTTATAAATATTTTTTTACCTTTTGGAGTGAAATGAACAGTAGCACTTTGTTTTTTTCTTCTATGTTTCCTCGAGAAGTTTTTTGCTTATCTCCTTTAGGGTGGGTGAGTAATCTTCGCATTAAAAGTCTTCTACTTCCCCTGAGAATGCAAGTCCTGTAGGATTTTTCAATTTCATCTCTACTTGTTGCAATACGTACCCTTGTACCTGCTTGAAGTAAACTTTCCGCATCTTTTGAAGTTTTTATTTCTAAAGTGTAATGTTACATCGCCATCTTCTGTAATTTCAGCAATATCCGATGCTTCCTCTTCATCAAACTTACCATTTCCGTTAAAATCAAGCCATGAACGAACAAATGCTCTATCAGCACCACCAGTGTGTGCTTGAATATTTAAGGTATAATATCCAGCTTCTGAAATATTTGCCTTAATAATATTTCCTTCTTGTCCTTTTCAACTTATCTGGAAGTAACTGGTTAATCCCTTCATCTGCTGTATCGGTATTATCATCACCATACCAGTTTTTTTAGTGTTACCAGTATCTGCATCCGGTCTTTCAGACCCTAAATATGGTTGTTTTACTACAGCTCCTGTTAATCCGTCTCTGGTATTTATTGTGTGGGTTGCTTCACCATAGGTTGCAGGAGCATCCCCTTCATCAATAGGCGCTACCCCAATCATGGCTGCTTGTGCACCACTTGAGAAAAACATACATTCCAACTTCTGTTGCATTTTTTTGTCATTACGACTGGCACACTATATTTCCCTGCTGTAACACCGGGACCAAATACACCTGAACCAAGACCACCCGTTTCTTGATCTGGGTTGGTAAAGAATTTGGGAGCTATCTTATTTCCGCTACCTGCATCATAAATTCGATTATCACTTATATCATTACCAAGCTGTACATCCGGAAGTTGTCTATAACCAGGTGTATAATAATCTACTGGTTTATATCTGTGAGTACCCTGTTGTATTTTTTTCTCTAAGTCAATGATTTGTTGCCATCCACTACCATTAGTTGTAAAAGGTAATCATTTCTCCAGGGTTTGCACTTTCTGCATCGGTCATTACTACCGCTGGACGAACAGGGATTCCCTTTATAAGTACCACTAATTTCAAATTGTATCCCAATATTGGCTCCAGTACCTTCTGCTCTAATGGAAGTTTTTCTTCCGTTCGTGTTAACCCCATTATCTTTAATTTCAGACCAACCGTCCTGAGCTTGCGCCGTAATTTTTACTGGAGCGTTATCCCATCTACCAATAAATCCATTAGTCGCATTTGGGGTTAAAGGTTGCTTTTTCCTCTGCTGTTGCATTATTGGCTTCCATACGCTTTCTATAAATTTCAGTCGCTTGGAATGGTTTTAATGATTTAACCGTCAACTTAATGCGGTAGTTAGGCATAATTTCTTTTTCGTAAACTGAGCCTTCTTGTAAATAAACATTTCCATTTTGTACAGTAACATTTTTCCAGCTATTTACATCTGAAAAGTCTAACCATGCAATTTGTCTTGCTAGTCCTTCTGCTACTCTTCTTTCTGTATAAGGAGGTCTTGTAACTGTAGAATCTCCTGAAGCATCTGTTACATCAGCCGCAATTCCTGTTGTTGCAGGAGTAGTTGCAGAAGTTGCTGCTTCCCCTGTTCTGAAGCCAATTCCTTCTTCCATCTTTTTACCATTACGGCTGTCTTTGTTTCTAGTTTCTTTTGAAACTTCTTCAGCCTTGATTGATTTTAGGATGTTTGTTAATGAACTAATTTCTTTGGCTTTTGCATCTACTTCTTTTTGAGAAGTTGCAGCAGACTCTAAAAACTTTTTAGCTTCAGCAAGTAGTTTTTCAGCATTTTGAATATGAGAAACCTGACTCTGATTCCCATGAATGCGCTCTACTTGAGACTCTAAACCTGCCAACTTTTCTCGTAAAACAGATACGTTAACTGCTGGAAGCTCTTCAGCCTTTGCAGATGTTTCCCTTACTTCTTTGTTCCCGTATGATTGGTTTACTGGAGCATTTGTAACTTCTTGTTTGTCTCCATGGGGCTCTGATGTAGCAGATTTAGGGGCTTCATTTTTATTATCAACTGACTGAGGTGAAGTTGTCTTAGTAACTTCTTCTTTAGCTGTATCTGCCTGTTGAGCTGAAGCCTTAGTCACTCCGTCTTTGTTTTGATCAGACTGAGCTACTGTATCATTAGAAGCAACCTTTTCCGCAGCAATCGTTTCATTGCTTTTTGATTCTTCATTGGCTTTATTCGTTTCCTCAATATTAGTTGTAGAAGCATTCTCCACCTTATCTGGAAGGTTACTACTTCCATCAGATATTTGATTGGTTACTGACTCTGTCTTAACTTCATTGGCTTCAACTTGATCTAGATGATAACCAAATAAAAAAACCAGTGCCTACTAATACACTTGCAGCACCAACTTTTAGCTTTTTAATAGAATATTTCTCATACTTATTTCCACAAAAAAAACGGTGATCTTTTTTTGTTTTTTGTAATTTAAACACGGCAATCTCCTTTGGTATATAAAATCATTTCTGGTATTTAATTTTCCGAATATATTATAACATAATTTGTTCAGCAAATATACGTTTAAATGTTAAAAAAAGTGTAACAAAAAAATCTTAAAGTAAAAACTTGCACCATCCAGATAAACAATTTGAACAAGGAGCATTCTTCATCTGCTCCTAATTTATAATCATATCTGAAATTAGATCAAGCTGAGAATAAAAGAATATACTATTTATTTGACTATAATATATGTGGTTTTTTTCTAATAATATCCAAGTTTTTTTGATAGCTGATTAGTTTATTTGTTTCACTAGATGAAAATTCCATTTTTTTAATGTTCAAAAAAAGGATTATTAGAAAAAAATACTTCACAATCGAAATACGTTTACAAATGCTTATCGTTACTTGTCAATAGTTGAGTTTTTTTACTTATTTTTTTCGTTAAAAATCATTTGCATTAATTGCTATCGTTTTTTTAAATCGTATTCATCATCGTATTCATTTTTATACTCATATTTGCCCGTATAGTTGAGAAGGTTTCACTTTAAAAATCAATAGTTTACAAAAAGAACTAGTGATTAATTTCACTGTTTTTTTATTTTTTTAACAAAAATACCATTTTTTTGACAATAATACTATAACATTTCCACTCCCTATTCTTCATGAAAAACGCTTTTTTTGAACAATAGAATTGTAATTTAGGTTTCTGATCGTTCAAAAATGTGTGTTTTTGCAAAAATAAAAAAACCGCAAGTATGAGCCTGCGGACACAATATCTAATCTAAATAGTCTTTTTCTGTGATTACTTTTAATCTAGTAGAATAATTCTGAAATGTTGAGAATTTAAAAGCGTTTAGGATCTTCAAGTTTGTTTCTATCATTTATTTCCAAAGCGTGGTTATAGTCTATAATAGCTTTTTACTAACTTATTAATTATAGCTTTATCATTATCCATTACTTTATAATAGTCTTCAATTTTTTTCGGAGTCGAAAAGTTGTATTTAGTAAATAACTTTTATCTTCTAAAAATCAATGTTTTACCAATATCTAATCCTTCAACATATCCTTCTTTTTGTCGAGTTTCTAAGTTTATACTTCAACTGATACTTTTTTTAGGAATGTAACTTCTAAACGGAATCAAGAAAGTTAGTCCCTGTATTTTAACAACAGTTACTGCAAATCCTCTTCCTTTATTCATTACTTCCTTCGTCTTGAAATCATAATCCATCGCTTGAATAAGGTCGTAATCCTTGCACATTTTTAAATCAATTTGACCTAATTTTAATACTCAATGAAAATCAAAAAGCAAACTAGGAAGCAAGCCGCAAGCTGTACTTAAGTACGGTAAGGCGACGCTGACGTGGTTTTGAATTTGATTTTCGAAGAGTATAGCTTCTTACTTTTCATTCCTATTCCTTAGATAAAAAAAGCTCACTAAAAAAGTGAGCAACATTTCCAATGAGATACTTCTGTTGACGAGCGCGTCTCTCCGCCCCCTCATTGCCTTGCGAAAAAGGCTGGGCGAATCGAAAGGAGGTGATTTTTTTCCTGTTTTCAATTCTACTTATTTTTGCACATTTTTTTAATTTTGTCAAACAAAAAAATCGCAAGCATGAGCCTGCGGTTGGTGTAATCTATTTTGAAATTTTAAATAAAAAAGGAGCATTTAAGCTCCTCCTTTAAAATAACGGACACTTGGCTGGTCGGTGTACCCAGCATCTCAGATACCTTTTTCAAGGTGCGGCAGGAACCTTTCTGCCCTCAAATGTCTTTCGTTAGTATTATTCTAGCACTATCTACTTTTTTTGTCAAAGCTTTTCTCAATCTACCAGACTTTAATACGACTTTCTAACTTGAAATCTTGTAAGCGATACATGGTCGGAACATAAAAAGAAATCGCTACTTTTATGCAACTTGATCGCAACAAGAACATTATCATCAAATCTTTTAACATATTCAAAACTAGCATCTTTCTCTCGTGGATTGACCCCAACGAAATCTGGATTACTCAGTATGAGTTCCAGGTCTTCGATATGATGAATCACATCATTGTGATGGCGTTTTATCATATGGCTTCTCAAACCGTCTTTGTTGACCTTTGATATCGCTTAGCTTCAAGAACAATATTAAAAAAATTTCTTTTTACTTCATCGGTAACCTAACCGATTTTTCGTGATCCATAATTTCCTCCGTTATTTCATAACTATTATATCACAATAAAATAGGGGCTATTATCTAGTTATCTGCCCTGTTTATAGTTGGAAAGCCTCTATGGATAATAAGCAGGCTATTTCATTACTTGAACACAAAAAGAGGACGCCTTCGTCCTCTCAAATCCTTTAGCTCTTCTTCAGCTAGAATAAGATCTTGCCAACTAATTTATTAGTTAAAATTTGTTTCATTTAAAAATGGATAGCCTCACGTGTTTTCTCATATGAGCTTACAAATCGCTTAGAAACGCCAGGTTCTGCGACTTCCAACGCTTCCGAAATCTTATCAAATGAAGCACGGTAATCAAAAATCTGTTTCAAAAAAATAGCTAGAGCTTCATTAAAGGCTTCCTGAATTCGTTCATCAAATGAGCGATAACGGTTAGAATACTGTAGTAATTGTTCTGTCAATGTCGCATATTGGACAATATTATATGTCTCAGTTTCCAGTGTTTCCATATTATTCGTTACAATTTCGAGAATACGAGTAACTGCTTCAATATTAACCAACTTATGATCTAATTCAGCCATTAAATCTTCTGTATTATTGCTTGCTGTAAAGAACAACTTCAAGAAAGACTGTGGAATACCAGGTAAATTTCGTTTTTCCATATATCTCTTAATGGTATGAAGACGATTAGCATAAATAGTTGCTTTTTGGCGAGCATTATAGTCATCTTTTTCAATACGAGCAAGGCGCTCACTTATTGAAATTTGTTCATCTTCTATTTCTTTCAGTTTTTCCTGTAAAGATTCAAGATTTTCTTCAATAATCGAATAAGCTTGAGTTGGCTCATCTTGATTTGAAGTCGCTTCTTCAATAGCTAGTTCAAAGCTCTCTAATTCTCTCTGTAAACGACTAACATGACTTTCATCAGATTCAGAAAGTAAATAGTTCTTATTCAAACGCTCAATATCTTTGATTAATAAAGCATTATTTTCCTTCATATGTTTAAAATAAGTAGGAAGTGTTGCTACTAAACCTTCTACCACTTTCTGTGCAGCAATTTCCCTTGTAAAGATATCATAGAGGGAATTAATTTCTTCTTGCACTTGAGTATTTTCGTAGTCAGCGTTGTCTAGTTCTAATTGAGCAATGTTTTCATTATTTTTCTTCAAGGCTTCATAAAGCAATTGGAAGCGAGCCTCAATATCAGTCTCAACAAAATGATAATTTGCATCCAAAAGTTTACGATAACCATCTTCTAAATCTTCCAATTGGTCAGGCAAGTCTTTAGACAATGTTGTTACAATTGCTGGCATACGATCAACAATATGAGTCAAAGCTAAAATATGATTTTCAACATTATCCAAAATGACAGCTGCTTCAACTGGATCTCCAGAAGAATTCAAAGTCACAAATTGAGAAAACTCTGACTGAATATTCTCCAATTGTTTTTCAATCTCAGATAAGCCTTGTCCATACTCTTCTGAATGATCCGCAACCCGATGCTGAAGTTCTTCAAATAAATCCAAAGTATGAAGAACACGACCACTATTTTTAGCCTCTTGTTTCTCTAAATCTGCTAAAGCATTTCGAATAGAGGCTATATCCTCTTCAATTAATGTAATTTGACTCTCTATCTGATCAATTTGATGACTTGCCTTGAAAAATCGGAATGAATTATTGTATCCTTCTGCTTCGAAAAGGTTATTCTCAATATCAGCAAAAGAATTGAGTGACAGGTCAACCCATTTTTGATTCCATTCACGAAAGGCCACTTGACTCTGCCCAATCAAATGCATGTTTTTTACAGCTTCAACTTCATCATTAACCGGAAGATTGTAGAGCTCTTCTTTTTTCTCTTCTAAAATGGCTAGTTTGCTTTCATTACGTTTTTTTACATAGATAGCTACAGCATATGAAATAAGCAAAAGAATTGCAACTGCAATTATAAGATAAATTACCAGATTATCAGACATATTAAACTCCTTTTTCACTTGAAACAATCGTAACGATTATATCATATTTTTTAGACCAAGGGAACTACTTCGCCCTATTTTTAGATATCCAATGTACTATAGACAGCATTTTTCTTCGATGAATTCACGACGAGGTTCAACACGATCCCCCATTAACATATCAAAGATTTTATCTGCCTCAGCAGCATCATCTACCGAAACTCGCGCCATTAAACGATGTTCTGGATCCATAGTTGTTTCCCACAACTGATGGTCATCCATTTCACCAAGACCTTTATATCGTTGGATAGTTGGCTTTGAACGCCCTTCACTATAACGTGCTAGAGCTTCTTGGAGTTTAATTTCTTGATCTGCTCCTGGTTGGATGTATTCTTTAATTTCACTTCCCACCTTCACACCATAAATTGGTGGTTGAGCAATATAGACATAACCTGCTTCCAGGATCGGTTTCATATAGCGATAAATCAGGGTCAGTAAGAGAGTACGGATATGAGCACCATCGACATCAGCATCTGTCATCAAAACAAGTTTTTGGTATCGGGCTTTACTTACATCAAATTCTGCACCGAACCCTGTTCCCATAGCTGTAAAGAGGCTACGGATTTCTTCGTTAGCAAGAATCTTATCCATGGTAGCTTTTTTTCAACATTCAATATTTTTACCACGAATTGGCAAGATAGCTTGAAATTCACGATTTCGTCCAGATTTTGCTGATCCACCAGCTGAATCTCCCTCAACGATGAAAAGTTCTGTTTCAGCAGGATTATTTGAAGAACAATCTGCCAATTTCCCTGGAAGATTAGAAATTTCCAAACCTGACTTCTTGCGAGTCACTTCACGAGCACGTTTAGCAGCTACACGAGCCTTGGCAGCGACAATCCCTTTCTCAACAATACGTTTGGCAATTTGAGGATTTTCCATGAGGAAATCGGAGAAAGCATCACTGAAGAGGCGATTGGTAATCTTTACAACTTCACTATTGCCTAGCTTGGTTTTGGTTTGTCCTTCAAACTGTGGATTTGGGTGTTTAACTGAGATAACAGCTGTCAAACCTTCACGGACATCTTCTCCTGTTAAATTGTCTTCATTGTCTTTCAGTAATTTATTCTTACGAGCATAATCATTTATGACCCGAGTTAAGGCTGTACGGAAGCCTTGTTCATGCGTTCCACCTTCATGAGTATGAATATTGTTGGCAAAACTCATGACATTTTCATGGTAACCCGTTGTGTACTGCATGGCTACTTCAACGGTAATGTCTTCCATTTCACCATCTGTATAGATAGGTGTCTCAAAGACAAGATCCTTATTTTCGTTGATGTACTCGACGTAACTAGCAATCCCACCCTCATAATGGTAATGTTTGGTCTGTTCAAGACCTTCACGCTTATCAGTAATAGAGATATGCAGTCCTCGATTTAAAAAGGCCAATTCTTGAACCCGTTTATTTAATTTATCAAAGTCAAAAGTTGTCGTTTCAGTGAAGATTTCTGGATCGGGTGTAAAAGTGAACTGTTGTTCCTGTTCTATCCGTATCTCCGATCACCTCAAGATCCGCAACAACATGACCACGACGGTATTCTTGGTAATGAATTTTACCGTTTTTTTGTGGACATGAACGTCTAATTGAGTGGACAGAGCATTTACTACGGATGAACCTACTCCGTGAAGTCCACCTGAAACCTTGTAACCACCCGCCAAATTTTTCCTCCTGCGTGAAGAACAGTAAATACGGTTTCAACGGCAGGTCGACCTGTTTTTTCCTGGATATCAACAGGGATACCACGTCCATCATCAACAACAGTAATAGAGTTATCTAGTTCAATAAAGACCTGAATATGGCTAGCAAATCCTGCCAAGGCCTCGTCAATTGAGTTATCAACAATTTCCCAGACTAGATGGTGAAGACCTTCTTTTTGAAGTTGATCCAATATACATCCCTGGACGCATACGAACAGCCTCTAAGCCTTCTAAAACTTGAATTTGACTGGCATCATAATCCTGTGCCTGCAGATTTTTGATTTCTTCTGTCATCTTATTCCTTTTTCTTTTATGTCTAATACTTGTCTTAATTTCACGATACTCTCAAACAAATGAGTATCTAAATCAGCTGCCTGTCCTGCTTCTACGTCGATTAATCGATCTCCAATAACAAGACCAGAATCGATGTTATATTTATTCTTCAAATAAAGCATGGACTCAGGATTAGGTTTTCTCTTAAATCCTGAACTTGATGTCACCACTTCTGTAAAATAGCTAGCAATCTTTGTTTTCTTCAAAATGTCCAGCACTTGATTATCTCTATGAGAAACCAAAAAATGACGACCACCTTGTTTTGAAATATCTTCCAACAAAGCTGATACACCATCAAACAAGATAGGATGTTCTAGCTCTCTTGCCTCGTTTTTCCTTATATTTCTCTAAAAAACGTTCTAAGTTGGGAGCAAATGTTCCAATTGCAAAGTCAGTAGAAACTTTTAAAGCTTGATACACACTATCATGTTCTTGGACAATTTCATACTCTGCTAATGTTTCTACAAAAGCAGCTGTAGATGTCTCATAATTATCCAGTAAGGTTCCACCTAAATCCCATATGTAATCGTGATATTTCATAACTTTCATTATAGCATTTTTTTTGGTAAAAAAAGCGATGATTTCCCTGTCATTTCACAAAAAAGCGAGAAAATTCTCGCTTTACTGATTTTTTCAAAAACATCTCGATAGAGCATTCCTTCTCTCAAACTTGCAGAATCACCACCAAGTTGATCCACTAATTCATAGGCAAAGGCAAGCGCTGTAGCTGGTCCACGGCTAGTTATTAACTGACCATCTACATGAACGGTTTTCTTAATATATTTTCCATCACTTATCTGTTCTTGAACACCATCATAGCAAGTAAATTGCTTATTTTTTAGAACGCCTGCTTGGTGAAGGGCAATCGGTGCAGCACAAATAGCTGCTATTTTCTTGCCTGCTTGTTCAAATGATTGGATTTCACAAATCAAGGCATCATTATCACGTAAATGAACTGACCCTGGCATACCTCCAGGTAAAACAAGCAAATCATAATCTGATAAATCCCCATCAAAAACACGATCAGCCTTCACTTGAATGGCATGTGACCCAGTGACCTGCTCCTTAAAACCAACCATATCACAATCAATATTTGCTCGACGTAAAACATCCACAACTGTCAGAGCTTCAATTTCTTCAAATCCATCTGCTAGTACAACTGCAACTTTAGACATAATAGACACCTCATTTTATTCGTTTTAGGACAATTTTTTTTCTTCTAGATGGTACTCTTCCACTTATTTCTTCTGCAATTGTTAACTGATAACTCATTGAAAGTAGTAAACCAACACCAATTAGATTACTAATAATTGCAGACCCACCTTGAGAAATAAAGGGGAGTGGAATTCCTGTCAAAGGAAAGCAAACCTGTCACGGCACCAATATTTTTCAAAAATGTGGAAAAAGCAACATCATGATAAAAACCTGTTGAAATATATGTATAAAACTGGTTATTTGATTTTAAGGTAATCTTTTAACATACGATAAATCAAAAGTAGATACAAAAACGATGACAAAAAAACCGATCCTATAAAAACCGAAGTCCTCTGCTATGACAGTAAAAAAATCATATCGCTCTCTCTAACTGGAATGAGCAGATTAGAGGCATTAAATCCTTGACCAAATAAACCACCACTACCGATAGCAATCTGACCTTGAGCCTGTTGATAAGTTGTAGTTTGAGCAAAGTCAAAAGGATTAAGCCAAGCTAGGATACGATTTATTTGATAAGTGGGCATGCCTATTTGATAAAGAAAGGCTCTGCCATCCTTATTTATAAAGATTGCAAGAAAGGTAGCGACACCTGTCACAGCTGTTACGAATACTGGAATAATTATTTTCCACGAGACCCCAGATATCAGAACCATTCCTGAAAAAATCGCTACAAAAACTAGCGCTGTCCCCAGATCACTTTGTAAAGCTAGGAGAATTAAAACAGGAATAGTAAAAGCAATCATCCAAACAATCAATAAGAAATCCAAAGGAATAGTCCGTCGCCAATCCTTATGCTTTTGGGTAAACTGTACGATAAGGCGTGCTAAAATGAGAATATAGGATATTTTCATAAATTCAGATGGTTGAAATAAAGTAATACCATTTATTGATACCCAGTTTTTTGCTCCTGTTGAAGCAACTAAACTGGGGTTATAAAATACTATCGGCAGTACCATCAGTCCCAAACCAAAAATATATAAAAAAGGAGTTACTTTCCAAAGAAATTCTGTGTTAAACAGCATGACTACAAAGCTAATGACAATACCAAGAGCAATCCATGCAATTTGTTGTCCCAAAATAGGTAAAATGTTGTTTGGATAATCATGACTCACAGCTATATAAATAGCTACTACACCGATTACCAGTAGAAAAAAAACTGGCAATAGTAAACTGTAATCGACCCGAGAGTCGAGAGAACGTTTCATATACAATAACCTTATACTTTCATATTAAAATATTTATCAAAGTCCGTTAAAAGAAATCCTGAATAACCTTATTTAGTTCAGATCTAGCACAAGTTTTAATGATCACTTCTTTCGATAGAGAGGTAACTATCTGTTTCGCATATCGTTTTCCAACCATTCTACTATCTAAAATTAGAGTTAAAGCCCGTTGGTGTTCTCGTCTCATACTTCTTCCTAGAGCTTGTTTCAAACGAATGATGGCCATTGGAAGTTGATAATCATAAAAAGGATTTTTCCCTTCTTGGCTAAGTTCCAGATTGATTTTTTTTGTTAGGGGCTCCTGAGGATTTTGAAAAGGTAATCTGGTAACTACTTGAATAACAAAAGGATGAGTAGAAAAATCAACTCCTTCCCAGAAACTAGTAGCACCAAGAAGAATTTGTTGCTCACCTTTCTCAAAGCGTTTTTTTAGCTGATGAACATCACCGTTTTTATACTGGGCTAGGTGACTTACAGGTAATTTATCAGAAACTGATAACAAGAGATCTTTAGCAGTAAATAGAACCATAATCGGTTGCTGAAGCTGGTGAATATTCAACAAAAGAGCAACAATTTCATTGGCATAATCTTCTAAAGAGGTTTCTGTTATCGAAGGAAAGTCTTTTATCAAAACAAGCTCTTGGTCTTGTTTTTCTGCTGGCATCAATCTTAACAAATCTTGCTTCAGGATAGCCCAACAAGGTAGACAATGAAACTCTCTTGCTGATTTCTAGCGTGGCCGAGACTCCCAATAATTGACAAGATTCAGGTAGTAAAGACGATAAGAGAATACGACCTGATTTAGAAGAGGAAATTTGAACTTTATTTTGACTACCGTCATGTAATTCTAACCAATAATCACAATCAGATGTAAAAAATCGAGTAAGCTCCCCAAGACCTTCTACTCTTATTTCAGAAAAAAATACTGTTGTAAATTTGAAAGAGAATCTAGAATATTTTTTTCCTAGGCTTACCTGATTGAAATTGTTCAATCAAGTAAATACACTCAAAACGAATACTTTCCAGTATACGTTGTTGAACCTTGGTTTGTTCCTCCAGTAATGCTGAATCAATTAGATCAAGGATATACTGAAGATCATAGGTCTGTCGAAGTAAATTTTCTAGAGTCAATAATATCTTTTGAACTTCATCAATAATCAACAAACAATCAGCCACAAAATCAGGATCATCTTCTAGTCGAGTTACAAGATAGGCATGATTGGTAAGAACCACCTTACATGCTTTTGCTTTCTCCTGACTTCGCTTCCAAAAATCTTCTGACTCAAATAAACTGTTAGATGAAAGGTAGCCATCATGCCGTAAATCCTTTAGAAAATGTTGGTAACGATAAAGTTGACCAATTTCATCAAAATCTCCCGTTTCTGTCTCTGTTAGCCAGACTAACAGTTGCATTTTAAATCGTGAAAAAAGTCTATTTTCATCTTTTCTTTGTAAAGATTGATAAAAAGGCGTCCAATTTCAGATAATTCTGAGGCCCCTTTTAAAGAATGAATATCAATATGGAATACTTCTTTAAGACGGTTTCCTTCTTGTTCCATAATTTGATTCTGAAGGATTTTTGTAGGTACACTGAGAACAATTTGATGCTGATCAACTTTTGACAATGCTGGTAATAGATAACCATATGTTTTGCCAATACCAGTCGGAGCTTGAATAAGGGATACCCTTTCATTCTCCAAGAGACTATCAACCTCTACAGCAAAGGTTTCTTGGGTTTCTCTTAATTCTAAATCCAACAAAGAAATATTTTTAGAAAAATCTTGAGATAACTTTCTAGACTTCAAATGCGCCGGAGGTCTCTTAAAATAAATACCTTGTACTTCAAGTAAATCTGATGATTCTATGAGGGATTGATTTTGAAAAATTTCCTCAATAACAAGGTAGGATTCATACAATAAAGCATCGGATAGGCTAAGCAAATGTTCCAAAAGTCCTTTGGGAAGTTGCGACATCTTTTCCCGAAGTAAAAGAAGTAACTCTGCCGTAGCCTGAGCATCTGCGAGAGCAGTATGAGCGTGTTTTAGAGAAATTCCTAATTCTCGACACAAAAAAGACAAATTGTATTTTACTAATGTTGGAAAAAAGACTTGAGCTAATTCAACAGTATCAACTCTTGGAGTTCTCAACTCATAGCCTTCAAAAAAGAGATGTTCAGCTAAAAGATTGGCATCAAACTGAACATTGTGGGCTACAAAAATCCCATCCTCAACCAAGTCAAAGATTTTTCTAGCAACTTGTGAGAAATCAGGTGCTTGCGCCAGACGTTTGTCTGTCAATCCTGTCAGTTCTTTGATATGACTATCCAAAGGTTCGTGTGGATTGACATCCGTCGTGTAGTGATCGACGATTTTTCCGTCCTCAATCACAACAATTCCCACTTGGATAATTTTAGCCTTACTACCTGTGCTAGTTGCCTCTAAATCAACCACAACATAGCGATTACCAATCGTTTTCATTATAAAAAATTATACCAAAAAAAGACCAATTTGGCACTTGGAAAATTGGGAAATTTTACACTATCAAAAAAACAGTATTTCCCTTTACAAATCTTCTATCTAAAGCAAAGAACGCCTTGTATTTACTTTTTATTCTTTCAATAAAAAAATTAAGAGAAGAAATGTTTTCCTTCTCTCAACGAATCATTTACTTTATTTAACCATATCAGGATCGTAGTCATAGAATCCTGTATCAAGGAATCGGTTTTTAGGGTGAAGTTTACGAACTTCTTCATCCAGCAAGAAGGCTTGGTCATGGCTAAAGTTGCCCTCTTGAATCAAACTACGCGCTTGGATAAAGAGTTTTGCAATCTCAACAAAGTTCTGACCAGGAGTGTAGAGCCCTTCTAGTTTCCAATGAGTGAAACCATGCTCTACCAATTCTGTCAATTTGGTCATCAAATCAAGGTCATTATTAGCAAAAATATGGGTACCATGATTGTCTTCAAAAATGGAATAGTGGCTCTCTGGATCACTTGGCTCAGCCAAGAAGAGGTCACGCTTGCGAGTCTTTTTCATCATCGATATGCGTAAAGTTATAGTAGTTTTTGCAGGAGCGGACGCTTTAGAATGATGGATAACACTAGCACCATAAACCAGAACTTCAGCAGGAATTTCTAAAAATCTCTGGCATTTTGAAGAGTTCAGCTGATGGAATTTCACGCGCCAAAACAGCCTCAGATGCGCCAGCCTTTTGTCCCCAGAAGTTAATCTGACGACTGCTAGTTACCATAGTCGAAGCATCGTAGATGGTCTTAAAGGAATAACCATCTCGATTGACTACATAAAAAACACCTGCATCCCCAATTGTAATGTAGTCTGTCTTGATTTCTTCCAAAAAGTCTAAGAAAGGCTTGATACGGTCCATCATATCTTGGTGCATGAGGGCATTGACTGCAACAATCAATTCCTTACCAGCATCATGAACCAGCTTAGCAATTTCACGCAATTGGTCATGACTAAAGATCGTTGGCAGACGAAGGCCAAAATTCCTTTCTCACCGACATAGATACGGTCTACGCCAGCCTCGAGTAGTTGTTTAACTTGTTCAATACTTTCAGCGGTTGCTGTAATGATAATCTTTTCCATAAGAAAAATTATACCATATTTCTCAAAAATCAGCTATTCTTTGAAAATGAAAAGAGACTTTATCATTTTTGTAACCTTTCTGTAATAATTCTCTGCTGAAAAAAATGATAAAATAGATAGGTACTGTTAAGGAGAGAATCATGCCCGTAAGAAAATTACAATCCTATGAGGTAGACTATCAAGAAGAATTAAACCATCAGGTTCCTCGCTATCAAGATTATACACCTGAAGCGCAATCTGATGCCAATCTCAAGGAAATCCTATTTTTTTGTTAATATCGCTGTTTTTTTGTATCTGTATTGCTATCTTTAGTTTTATCTTTTTAGCATTAAAATTATCAACTGCACTCGCTCTTGGTGCAGCCATCCTATCTAGTTTATTGGTTTTAAAACTTCAACGTTCTGTTATCAAACGAAAGATTTAAGAAAAAAATAAATCTAAAAATCTCGCCTATCTAGAGCGAGATTTTTAGATTTATTTTTCTTTTTGATAGTGTTTGAATGACTACTTTTACTTCAAATATTGTTCCTCTGGGTTTATTGTCTTTGACGGCAATCGTTCCTTTTTAAAGGCATCTACTATTTGCTTGGCTAAAGACAAACCTAAACCAAATCCACCTTTTTGACGAGTTCTCGCTTTATCTACACGATAAAAATCGATCAAAAAAATTTTTCTTTTTATCTTCCGTTGAAATTCCAACCCCATTATCTGATACTGTTAAATATAGATGTCTGTCAGTTGCTGAAATAACAAAAATCAATTTCACCGTCTTCTTCTGTATACTTTATAGCATTATCAAATAAAATCGTCATCAACTGTTTTTAATAGAAGAGGGTCGGTAATGATTGTGCGATGGACACGATTTTCAAAACCGAAAAAAATCTTATCATTTTCTGAAGCAATTATCTCATAATTTGTAAAAGTTGTATTAAAAATTAGTAGGTACTTCAGCAAGCTCAGGTTTGATACCATCATCTCTCCTAGCTAGATTTAATAAGTTTGTCGTCAAAATTCGCATATTTCTAACCTCTTCTAAGCTAGAGGCGATACTTTCACTCACATCCATAATAGTTGCTTCGGGCTTGCGGAAAAGAGTCTCTAGGCGATTCTGTAAAACGGCTAAGGGAGTTCTTAACTCATGACTGGCATTTTCCACAAAAGACTGTTGTTTTTGCATACTTTCTAACAAAGGACGTACGCTAACTCTTGCAAGATAGAGACTAGCTAGTAAAGATAAAATCCAAAAACTCGCCATAACAACTACAATCAGCTGTTCATGCTTCTGGCTTACTTGCTCTAGCTGGCTGGTATTTATTAGAACAGCAGCGTATTTTATATTGCTTGATATAGAACTAAGATTTATTCCCATTAAAATCATTCGATAGATTTCTTCTTGACCATAGCTGTTCAATACTTGAATTTGATAGATATGGCCTAGTTCCTTCTGTTCTAGCCGAATCTTTTCCAAGCCTAAAAAACGATTACCAGACAGTAACTGAGTAAAATTCTTATCAAATAAAATGACCTCTGTATTGGAACTAACATTCGGTTTTATATCTGTCTTACTTGCATCTGCAGTAGCATTCTCTAAATCTTTAATCTCCTCATTCGCTCTGTTTACAGCAAGCTGAATAACCGCTTGAGGTTTTTCACTAAGACCATGAAGCTTATCATCCACCGAAGTATAAAGACTGGAATGCATAACCTGTAAAATAATCAAGGTCATGGTAGAGAAAATAAAGGTAAATACACCAAAGTTACGGATAAAGTAACTAAAATCATCAGCATACCATGTTTTTTTTAGCTTATTGAACATCTTTTAAAATATACCCAACACTACGCAAGGTCTGTAAATTCTCTGCAAAAGTGGTTCCCTTCAATTTCTTACGAACTTTTGAAACATAAACTTCTACAACTGAAATTGTCGTATCACTATCAAATCCCCAAAGACGATCAAAAATCTGCGTCTTAGGTAAAATAACATTTTGGTTTTGAAGGAAATAAACCAGTAAATCAAATTCTTTTCCTAATAATTCGACAGGAGTATCTGCTACTTTCACTGTATTTGTCGATAGATTAACGACAAGGTTTCCATAAGATAAGGTATTTTCGTTAAATTTTCCTGAACGTTTTAGCAGGGCTTGAATTCGCATCTTCAGTTCTTCAAGATAGAAAGGCTTGGTCAGATAATCATCCGCTCCTAGTTCAAATCCATGTCCCTTGTCATCCAAACTTTCCTTGGCAGTCATAATCAGAACTGGTGTCGTAATTCCCTTTTCACGCAATTCTTTTCAAAACTTGGAAACCATTTTTTTCAGGCAACATCAAGTCAAGTAAAAATCAAGTCATAGACACCACTCTCAGCTTCGTAGAGACCTTCTTCCCCATCAAATACCTGCATGACATCCGCAAAATCGTCTAAAAAAAGTCAAATACTGAATTGGACAGGCCTAGGTCATCCTCAACTAATAAGATTTTTATCATGAGAAACTCCTCCTTATTAAAACCATTATACCAAATTTGCCTTAAAAAAACTCAACTCTCTGCATTTTACATGAGATAGCTGAGTTTTCTTTTATTTAGTCTTCATTATTTAGTTCCGTATTGAAGAACGACTGCTTCCACTGCAGCTTTTTCACGGTTAATCAGGTCAACACGCGCTGCAATGTCCTTGATTCCCATACCGATGTTACGGCTAAGAGCAAGGTCAGAAAGTTGTGGTTCAAAGAATTCCTTGTATTCCGCCAAGCGTTGCTGAGTTTTAAAGATGTGTGATGGGAAGATAACAAAACTATCAAAACTCATATCACCACCAAGAGCTGCCTTAATCCAAGCCCAGTTTTCACGCGCCCAAGACCAAGCTGTTTCCTGGGTTGCTTGATGACCTAAGAACTGGAAGTACCAAGCAGACAAGTCCTGTGGTTTGACCACAAATTTGTCCTTCCAAGAAGCAATCAAGGTTTGGATATTGTCAGCATCTGTACTATAAGCAAGAGCTCCTGCCAACTGGCGTTTAAAGACAGCATCTGTTGCGTGAGTGTAGAGGTCAAGATAAGTTGCTACCAAATCCTTGGTCTCATGATGTTTCATCTCATTGATGAGAACTTGTGAGCGGATGGCTGCTGGAAGTCCTGCAAGATTCTCCTTGTGAGCTTCGAAGATTTGGCTAGCGACTTGACTCGCTTCTGCATCATTTGAGCGAATCATCATCGAAACAGCCAACTGACGAACCAATTCATCCTCATCTGATTCTCCATCTTTAGCTTCAAAACCAAGACGGTCATAGTTATGACGAGCCAATTTCGCAACCAATGCTTTGAAGGCTCTTTCAGCTTCTGTTCCTTCATCGATAAAGCGCTCAAGGGCAGAAATCACTTGAGAAACAGCTGAAACGACAAGGTAAGATTCTTCTTTAGCAAGTTTATCAAGAACTGGGAGCAAGTCAGCATAAGAAATGTGTCCTGCTTCAGCAAGCAAACGACGTTCTTGGACGATTTGCAGTTTGCTTGTATTATCAAGCTCAACTAGGTCAGCAAGAACAGCTTCTAACAAGTCTCCTTGATAGTCGGTAATGTAGTGGGCTGTATTTTCAGTATTGAAACGAAGAGCTCCTTCATTTTCAGCAAGAAGGGCTGCGTAGCCAGGGATTTCGATGCCTTCAGTTTCGAGTGTATCAGGCAAGCCCTTCCAGTTGCTGTTAAGTGGCACAACCCAGAGACGGTTCTTGTCTTCGTGCTCACCGATAAAGAATTGTTTTTGTGAAATCTTCAAGACATCATTTTCAACTTTGACAGTGAGAACTGGATAACCAGGTTGTTCCAACCAAGAATCCATGAAGGCTGCGACATCACGACCTGATGCTTGACCTAGGGCATTCCAAAGGTCGCGACCAATTGTATTGCTGTACTGATGTTTTTCAAAGTAGGCATGCAAACCTTTAGCAAAATCGGCATCACCGAGCCAACGACGAAGCATGTGCATGAGGCGACTTCCTTTGGCATAGACGATAGCTCCGTCAAAGAGCGTATTGATTTCATCTGGATGTTTAACTTCGACGTGAACAGACTGAACACCATCAGTCGCATCACGTTTCAAGGCAGACGGAACACCACCTGTTTGGAAATCTTCAAAGATATTCCAGCTTGGTTCAATAGCATCCACACAGACGTACTCCATCATGTTAGCAAAGCTTTCATTGAGCCAAAGGTCATCCCACCATTTCATCGTTACCAGATTCCCAAACCATTGGTGAGCCAATTCATGGGCCACAACAAGGGCAACTTGTTGACGGCTAGCAAATGTTGAGTTCTCATCCACAACCAAGTAAACTTCACGGTAGGTCACAAGACCCCAGTTTTCCATAGCACCAGCTGAGAAGTCAGGGAGGGCGATATGAAGAGATTGAGGAATTGGGTACTTGACTCCATAGTAATCTTCGTAAAACTCGATAGAGCGAACAGCGATATCTAGTGAGAAATCAAGGTTAGATAGTGGGTGGGCTTTGGTTGAGTAGACACCTACAAGAGTACCGTTCTTAGTTTTGGCAGTTACTCCTTGCAAATCACCTGCGACAAAGGCTAACAAGTAAGAAGACATGCGTGGTGTTGTCTCAAACTTCCATATACCTGTTTCCTTACGGTTTTCAACATCGATTTCTGGCATATTAGACAAGGCTAATTCACCTTCTACTTGGTCAAAACGAAGAGAAAGGTCAAAAGTTGCTTTAGCTTCTGGCTCATCCACACATGGGAAGGCTTCGCGCGCAAAATGGCTCTCGAACTGAGTAGACAAGACTTCCTTCTTGACTCCATCAACTGTGTAGTAAGAAGGGTAAATCCCTGTCATGTTGTCTGTGATTTTTCCTGAAAAAGCGATAACCACTTCGACTTGACCTACTTCCGCAAGTTCGATATGAAGGGCTTCATTGTCATGGTCAACTGTAAATGGGCGAGCTTGACCTGTAACTTCTACAGAAGCGATTTCCAAGTCTTTTTGGTGAAGGGAAATACGCTCACTCTGTGCTTGACCAGTGATGGTCACCTTCCCTGAAAAGGTCTTGGTCTCCCGACTCAAGTCTAAAAATAAATCATAATGTTCAGGAACAAATTGCTTAATAAATGTTCAACTGCTTGCATAGTTTTCTCCTATTCTAAGTTTAAGAGCTAGAGCTCTTCTTCAAACAAACTTATTATATCATGTTTTGCTTGAGAAAAAAGGATTGGACGGTTATTTCCAAAACTTTCTTCTTTCTAACAGTCTACAATGGGTAGACCTTGCGAAATTCTTCTAAAACAACCTTGCTTTCAGGTCTAAAAGTCAGTCCTGCTTCATCCAAACAGTCTGTGAAAAAGTCCTCATGAACCTGACGCCAATAGGTCAGAGATTTGTCACCTTCACCTTCCTTATAGGCATGTTGCGCAGAAACTTGATTGAAGGGTTCAACAGAAACCTTGATAATTTCGACAATGCAGACAGCCTGATTTTGACTGTCTAAAATAATGTCAAAGGTGCCTTCTTGCGGAAGAGACTCGGCTTCTAGTGCGTAGAGGTCGTAGGCTGAAGCTGTTGCTGTTTTTTTCGCCCCTTTAAAAACCAAATCTGCTAAAAAGGTCTGGTTCCACTCCAAAAGCCCAAGCATCGATTTCATCTCCGATAGAAGGATTGATTTGCTTGTATTTATTCCACATTTCTTGCGGTGTCATAGGTTGCTCCTTTGTAATTTTTTACTTTCTTCTTTTATGTGTTTAAGATGATCTGGATGGTCAATCTCTAAATTAAAAATATCTGGAATAGAACTGTAGTGAATAACGCATTCGATACCCATCTGATTCATTTTTTGTATGAAAGAATCATTCAGATAGCCTGCTACAGCAAAGTCAATTTTTTTCATCCTTGCTTTATCCTGCATATCTCTTAGCATATCTAACATTATTGGACTTTCCATATCATGCCATTGACTGTTTCTCACAGTGGCAAAAAAATAAAAAGAAGTCAAATCATTCATTCCAACTACAATCTTTGAAATGCCCATTTCCAGTATCCTGTCTAAGTCAAAATAAACTGACGGCAATTCAATCATTGTGCCGATTTTCCCAGTAAAGCCATACTGACGCAATCCTGTAATAGCTTGCTTTAACTGCTCAGCATTATTGACAAAAGGAAAGATAACGGATAGATTGGGATTGGTTTGATAAACTTCTGTAACGACATGTGCTTCAGCCTGAAATTCATTCAGACACGCCAGTAAACGCCTAGTTCCTCTATATCCAAAACAAGGGATGATTTTCATCGAAAATACTCTTTTAGTCCCCTCTAAATAATTGGCTTCTGTATTCGTTAATTCTGAAAAAAACGATACCAGACTTCTTCATCTGAGTACAAGGAACAAATAGTGTCTAGATAATCTTTTACAAATTGCTGACAACTTGCTAATATGATGTTTTGATTGAGCTCTCTCAACAAGTATTCACCTCTAATCATACCTACGTGGTGCAATAACTGAGGATAAATTTTTTCAAGAATTTTTTTCGCCACTAAGAGCCAGTTGGTTTTTTTCATCATTCACCTTCCAATTCATGTAAGAGGGTCTTGTCAAATTCTGGAAATTCTAATAATTCTGCTTTGATCTTCAAGACTAATGACGATGCATTTTCTTCTGTGATTTCTTGAATTTCCATCCAACTACCCCTACTTCAAAGACCAGCCACCATCTACTGTAAGGATTTGTCCTTGCATGACACTTGCCTTTCCACTGGCTAAAAAGAGACTGACTTCTGCCACTTCCTCTGGCTCTATCCAGCGCTTGATAGGGGTCTCGCTAGCCACCCAGTCAGCCAAGCCACCTGGCTCAAAAATCCGCAGCAGTCATAGCTGTCTTGACTGCTCCTGGAGCGATACCAAAGACCTGAATCCCAGCTTCAGCATAGTCTAAAAGCCAACTGCTTGGTGAAGCCAGCCAAGGCATGCTTAGATGAAGTATAGGCGTGACCGCCTCCACCTGCTAGGCTCGAAGCGATGGAGCACATATTGATAATGATTCCCTTTTTATTTTCCAACATTTGTGTCAAATAATAGCGAGTTAGCTCCACTGGTGTTATGTAGTTTATTTCAAAAAAATCTCTTGAATTTCCTGTGCTGTCTGTTCCAAAAAGTGGTTTATAATCATCCAAAAACTCCAGCAGTATTGCACAAAAACATCAATCTGAGGGACACCAGTCAAAAAAATAGGCTCTAAATCCAAGGTCAAATCTCTCTGTAAAAAGTGGAAATCACCCTGTAGGAATGGATTTTCACCTTGGTCCACTCCATAAACTTGATAGCCCTTTTCTAAAAAAAGTCGAGCCTGAGCTAATCCGATACCTGAACTCACTCCTGTAATGAGTACACGTTTAGTCATGCACTTCTACCCAATCCGTCGCTAAAACATCACAAGGAGTTGGGCTCCACATAGAAAAACCTTCTCCTTCGCCAGACACGTTGATTAGGAAATAGGGCGTCACCTCAAGTGCAACCCCATTTTGTTCAATGGTGTCAAAAAGCTGCACATAGTTTTCAGCTCCTCCCCAGCCAGTACGAACATATTTTTTCTTAGCCTTTAATCCAGGAAGCATTTCTTCAAATGTCATGTTATTCTCCTTTAATTTCTAACATTCTTCCCTTCATTATAACAAAAAACCGCTTTGCAACGGCTTTTTGACTATATTTCACTCCATTTTATCTTCTTAAACCCACGGAACAAGACAAAGATTCCAATAAAGAGGACAGCTAAAGGAATAACTTTTGTAAGAAAAACATTTGAAATTCCCAACCACTCATAGTAACGGAGCAGAGAGCCTACAACAAGATGGGCAACAATCATACTAACAAAGGGACGAAAAATCGGTTCTTTCCAATTCCAAATACTGATGACTAGAGAAAGCGTAAAGACAAGGAAACTATCCCAGGGGGCAGGAAGATAAAATGCTCCTTCTTGTACAAAACTTGCCATTCCTACATATCCCAGAACAACTAGCAGAACTATACTCCCAACGACAATATAAGTGCCAATTTTCATTTTAGGAGAATCTTGGACTAAGCCCCAACGTAAGATTGTAGCCACAAGCCCAAAGCCAACTAGAAAAAGAAGAAGTTGCCCTAAAAACGTGAGCAAATTGACTGTTAAGAGAGGACCTTTAGAAAAATCACCTAGCAGTTGATAGTAACGTAATACCGCTAATACAAGAATTGGTGTCAAAAGGGACTCCTTGATAGAACTGCGTGGTGCTTCCTTGAGAATCTCTTTCATTATTTTTTTAGGATTCTTACCTAGATAATCCTCTGCACTCATACCATCTCGTTCTGCTTCTGAGAAATCTAACATCATCAAATAGATCTGCTCTCTGAGATAGTCCTCATCATAGAGAAATCCAGCAAGATTAAAACTATCCCACAGCTCCTCAAAATACTTCTGATTCTCCTCAGAAAACTCATGCAACAAATTGTTTATTTCTTCGTAATACTTCATTTTCTTCATGGTTTAACCCCCATTCTTAATTCCTTCTACTTTTTGACTCAAATCGTCCCATTGTTTCCAAAAGACTGAGACACGCTCTTCTCCTTCTTTAGTTAACGAAAAATACTTCCGATCTGGACCATCTGGCGACGGGCGCATGTCGCCTCTTATCCATTGATTTTTTTCTAACTTTTGCAACAAAGGATAAATAGTTCCTGGAACAATAGTGTCAAATCCAGCCTCTCGCAAAGTCTGAACCAACTCATAACCATATCGCTCTTTTTGACCAATCATATCCAAGACACAACCTTCAAGAACACCTTTTAATAGTTGAGTTTCTTTCATCCCTTCTCCCTTCTAATCTATTTTGTAATACCTACTAGTAGCTTCATCTATAGTATACCACTTTCACACTAGTTTGTAAAGCATAATAGTTAAAATAAAAAACAGAACTAGCATAAACTAGTCCTGTCTATTGTTACCCAATCACACTTCCATTTGGTACAGCTGGATCAACTGTAAGAAGGGTTAATTGTCCATCATGTTCAGCTGAGAGAATCATCCCTTGGCTGACATATTTTTTCATCATTTTACGTGGTTTGAGGTTAGCAACGATTTGAACTTTCTTGCCGACCAATTCTTGTTCATTTGGATAGTATTTTGCAATTCCTGAGAGGATTTGACGGTCTTCACCATCACCAGCATCTAGGCGGAATTGAAGCAACTTATCTGAACCTTCTACTTTAGACACTTCTTTGACTTCTGCGACACGGATTTCGACCTTGTCAAAGTCTTCAAACTTGATTTCTTCCTTGTTTAGTTTTAGTTCAACTTCGTCTGGGTTCCACTCTTTTTCGACTGCTGGTTTATTGCCTTCCATTTGTTCCTTGATATAGGCGATTTCTTCTTCCATATCGAGACGTGGGAAGATTGGTGTTCCTTTGGCAACTACAGTCACATCTGCTGGGAAGTCATCCAAGCTCAAGTTTTCAAGGCTAGAAACTTCTGCTAGACCAAGTTGATTCAAAACTGCACGACTGGTTTCCATCATAAATGGCTCAATCAAGTGAGCAACGACACGAAGACTGGCTGCCAAGTGGCTCATGACACTTGCTAATTGGTCACGAAGAGCTTCATCCTTGGCCAAGACCCATGGAACTGTCTCATCGATGTATTTGTTAGTACGAGAGATCAGAGTCCAGACCGCTTCAAGCGCACGTGGATAGTCAACTGCTTCCATGTAGGTGTGGTAGTCAGCGATTGATTGTTCTGCAACGTCAGCAAGAGCATAGTCAAACTCTGTTACACCTTCTACATAGTCAGGAATTTGTCCATCAAAGTACTTGTTAATCATAGAAACCGTACGGTTGAGGAGGTTGCCAAGGTCATTGGCCAATTCGTAGTTGATACGTCCTACATAGTCTTCTGGAGTGAAGGTTCCATCTGAACCAACTGGAAGGCTACGCATGAGGTAGTAACGAAGTGGATCTAGTCCATAACGCTCTACCAACATTTCAGGGTAAACAACATTTCCTTTTGACTTAGACATTTTGCCGTCTCTCATGACGAACCAACCGTGAGCAATCAAACGATCTGGCAATTTGATATCCAACATCATAAGAAGGATCGGCCAGTAGATTGAGTGGAAACGAAGGATGTCTTTTCCTACCATGTGGAAGACTGTTCCATTCCAGAACTTGTCAAAGTTACCATGTTCGTCTTGACCGTAACCAAGGGCTGTCGCATAGTTCAGAAGGGCATCAATCCAAACGTAGACAACGTGTTTAGGATTTGATGGGACTGGCACACCCCAAGTAAAGGTTGTACGTGAAACTGCTAAGTCTTCCAAGCCTGGCTCGATGAAGTTACGCAACATTTCATTGAGTCGACCTGATGGGGTGATAAACTCAGGATGGGACTTGAAAAATTCGACCAAACGGTCTTGGTATTTGCTGAGGCGAAGGAAGTATGATTCTTCAGATACCCATTCAACTTCGTGACCTGATGGAGCAATACCGCCAGTTACATTTCCAGCTTCGTCACGGAAAACTTCCGCAAGCTGGCTTTCTGTAAAGAATTCCTCATCTGATACTGAGTACCAACCAGAGTATTCACCCAAATAGATGTCATCTTGAGCAAGCAAGCGCTCAAATACTTGAGCGACAACTTTTTCATGGTAGTCATCAGTTGTACGGATAAATTTATCGTATGAGATATTGAGTAATTGCCAGAGTTCTTTAACTCCAACTGCCATTCCATCAACATAGGCTTGAGGAGTAATTCCAGCTTCTTCTGCTTTCTGCTGGATTTTCTGACCGTGCTCATCAAGACCTGTAAGATAAAAAACATCGTAACCCATCAGGCGTTTGTAACGCGCTAAGACATCACAGGCGATGGTTGTGTAGGCAGATCCGATATGAAGTTTACCAGATGGATAGTAAATCGGCGTTGTAATATAAAAATTCTTTTCAGACATAATTTTTCCTTTCCAGGCAAATGAAACCTGTTTTTCTAACACTTCATTATATCACATTTTTAAGGATTTTCGATAGGGAAATCCATACAAAAACAAGATAGACAAGTGTCCATCTTGTTGTTCTTATTCATATCGAAGGGCTTCAATTGGATCAAGTTTAGATGCCTTGTTAGCTGGCAAGACTCCAAAAATCATACCAACGCTAGCCGAAACTGCAAGACTAAATAGGGCAACTGGGATTGATACTCCCACCTCTATACCCGCAATCAAACCTTGTAATAGTATACCAGCTATAGCGGTTAAGCCTGTCGCAATTGTTAATCCTATGACTCCACCAAGCAAGGTCAATATCATGGATTCAATCAAAAATTGGATTAAAATATTAGCACGTGTCGCACCCAAAGCCTTACGGAGACCAATCTCACGAGTACGCTCTGTCACCGAAACCAGCATGATGTTCATAACACCAGTCCCTCCAACAAAAAGGGAAATTCCTGCGATGGCACTAATAACCGTCGTCATAAATCCAAAAAGTTGTTGTACTTCTTGGAAGGCTGCAGTCGCATCTGCCACCTGATACTCCCCTTGCTGAATACCAGCAATTTCGGTCAATTTTCTAGCTAATTCTGGTCCCACAGTTGGTGTCAAACTGGTATCATTAACACGGAAGACAATATCAGAAATTTCATCCATATTGAAGTTGTTGGCAAGAGAAATATTAGTCGTAATTGGAAGTCCACCAATACCAAAAGTCTTAGCAGTCTTGGCCTCATCGCTGGTATAGACACCAATGACACGATAGCTAAAACCACCAACATCTATAATCTGGTTAACAGCTTCTTGAGCAGATCCAAACAGACTATTAGCAAGTTCTTGGTCTAGTAAAATGACACTAGCGACATCTTTATAATCCTGAGCTATAAGACTTCGGCCTGCAACAATTTCATTTTCAACCGCCTTCATATAAGTAATATTTCCACCTGTCAAGCTAGCTCGCTCTACCTTTTTATCTTTATAAGATAAGGTGGTATTCGTTGAGTTGGTTACATAGTAACTGTCCACACCCTTCAGTTTTGCTGCCTCCTTGACCCAAGCTTCTTGCGGTTTTGGTGGTTCAACAGGAACTTCCTCTTCTTTCCCAGAAACTGTCAAAGCTGATTGTTTTTGGGTAAAAGAACCGTCTTTACTTTTAATAGGCGAGAAAAAGACATGAATATTCTTCTGTGACTTGGTCATGTTTTTATTGACCTGACGAGACATGGAATCCCCCAGAGCCATAATCACAACAACTGATGAAACACCAATGATAATCCCAATCATAGTAAGAAAAGAGCGCATCTTATGTGCCATGATAGATGAAAAGGCAAATTTCAGATTCTGCATCTTAGTTTTCCTCCTTTTCTAACCGAGCACTATCAGACGAAATGACCCCATCTCGAATAACAATCTGGCGTTTGGCATACGCAGCGATTTCAGGTTCATGCGTTACCATGATAATCGTTTTTCCTTCTTTATTTAGTTCAACCAATAATTGCATGATTTGGTTACCTGTTTTGGTATCCAAGGCTCCTGTCGGTTCGTCCGCTAGAATGATGGAAGGATTGTTTACCAAGGCACGCGCAATAGCTACACGTTGCTTTTGACCACCAGATAATTCCGAAGGCAAATGATGACTACGTTCTGTCAAGTCAACCTTATCTAGATATTCCTCAGCTAACTTGCGCCGTTTTGAAGCCGAAACTCCCGCGTAAATCAAGGGCAATTCTACATTTTGCAGAGCATTAAGTTTGGATAGAAGAAAGAACTGCTGAAAGACAAATCCGATTTGTTGGTTACGGACCTTGGCTAGTTGTTTTTCACCCAGTCCAGCCACTTCTTGGCCTTCAAGATAATATTCTCCACTGCTTGGTGTATCCAACATGCCAATGGTATTCATCAGAGTAGACTTACCAGAACCAGATGGTCCCATGATGGCAACGAATTCACCCTCGTTCACTTCAAGGTTGATATTTTTGAGTACCTGCAGTTCTTGATCACCATTACGGTAACTTCTGCAGATATTTTTAGACTAATTAGTTGCTTCATCAGACTTCACCTCTTTTCCTTCCTCTAGAGAAGACGTTGGGTTACTGATGACCTTGACTCCATTTGTCAGACCTGAAGTGATTTCTTGGTTATCTGCATCAGCATTACCCAAACCAACTTCCACTTTCTTGGCCTTGTTCTGCTTGTCAAGTACCCAGACATAGTTTTTATTATTTTCAGTCACAACACTTGTTAAAGGAACCAGAATGGCTTTACTCTTATTCTTCACCTCAACACTCACTGAGAATCCTTGTTTCAAATCACCGATTTCACTTGTAACATCGATAGTATATGGATATTTAGAGCCAGAATTACCAGCTGCTGCGGCAGTCGTTGCACTTGCTGCTTCACCATTGTTTTTAGGGTAGTCTGAGATATAGCTAATTTTACCAGTCCAGCTCTTATCTTGATAAACTTTAGAAGTAAAGGTTACTTCTTGACCAACAGATAGGTTGGCAAGGTTGTATTCAGATAGTTCACCCTTAACTTGCAAGTTTTCATTGCTAACGATATGAACTACCACCTGGCTAGCTCCTGTTGGAGATTTTAGAAACATTGCGATTGACTTCGACTACAGTTCCTTCTAGGGTACTGAGAACAGTCGTTGCATCCAACTGACTTTGAGCCTTGCTTAATTGCGCTGCTGCATCTGCACGGGCATCACGAGCATCACCTAGTTGTGCATCAATAGATGAAACTGAATTTCCTGAGACTGGAGCTGGAGCTTGCGCTGAAGCACCTTCTCCTCCTGCTGGCGCTGGTAACTGTGGAGCCGGAGCTGAAGCGGCTTCATTTCGTGCTTGATTGAGTTCGTTGATATGACGATCTGCCTTAGCTACTGCTCGGCTCGCTGAATCATAGGCCGCCTGGGCTTCTGAACTACTGTACTTGACTAAAGCCTGTCCTTCGCTGACCTTATCACCCACAGAAACAAGGATTTCATCTAAATCTCCCTTACTAGCATCAAAATAAACATATTGTTCATTTTTTGCCGTTACTGTCCCTGACAATAAAACAGAGGAGGCCACACTTCCTTCCTTAGCAACAACAAGATGAGTAGCCTCATCTTTTACAGCAGTCTGAGAAGGTTGTCTAAAGAGCAAAATCCCCCCAGCGCCCAATACAACTACACTCGCAGCACCAACTGCTGCATACAATTGCCACTTTTTTTCGCTTTTACCATTCTTCTTCATAATGAAACTCCTTTTTAATTTAAAGTCCTTAACAATATTATATAAAAATTACCAAATACAAACAATAACCATTCAGAACGAAAACATAGCATTTCAAGATTCAATTATTGTTCGGAATTTTTTGTCTAATCATTGTACTAGTTATATAATACACTTTATTTTTTTCCTTTTTGCAAGTCTTTTTCTTTAAATTTTTTTGAACGTAGCAGATTTTTTTGCAATCAAATCAAAAAAAGATAGAATATGACTATCAAAAAAATGACACTCTACTATTTCAAAAGAGTACAAAGGAGTTTTCAATGAGAGAATATGATATCATTGCTATCGGTGGAGGTAGTGGAGGAATTGCTACAATGAACCGTGCTGGTGAACACGGAGCCAAAGCGGCCGTTATTGAGGAAAAGAAATTAGGTGGAACCTGTGTCAATGTCGGTTGTGTCCCTAAAAAAATTATGTGGTACGGGGCACAAATCGCGGAGACTTTCCATCAATTTGGAGAAGATTACGGCTTTAAGACCACTGATCTTAACTTTGACTTTGCAACCCTCCGTCGCAATCGTGAAGCCTACATTGATCGCGCTCGTTCTTCTTATGATGGCAGTTTTAAACGCAATGGTGTAGACTTGATTGAAGGACATGCTGAATTTGTCGATTCTCATACTGTAAGCGTAAATGGTGAACTGATTCGTGCTAAACATATCGTGATTGCTACTGGCGCCCATCCAAGTATTCCAAGTATTCCTGGTGCTGAACTAGGTGGCTCTTCTGATGATGTATTCGCCTGGGAAGAATTGCCAGAGTCAGTTGCCATTCTAGGTGCCGGTTATATTGCTGTTGAATTAGCTGGCGTACTCCACACTTTTGGTATTAAGACAGACCTCTTTGTTCGCCGCGATCGTCCTTTACGTGGTTTTGATTCTTACATCGTTGAAGGTTTGGTTAAGGAAATGGAAAGAACAAACTTGCCACTTCATACTCACAAAGTCCCTGTCAAGTTAGAAAAAACGGCTGAAGGCATTACCATTCATTTCGAAGATGGTACTAGTCACACAGCTAGCCAAGTTATCTGGGCTACTGGTCGCCGTCCAAACGTTAAGGGCTTGCAACTTGAAAAAGCTGGAGTAACTCTGAACGAACGTGGCTTTATCCAAGTGGATGAATACCAAAACACTGTTGTTGAGGGAATCTACGCTCTAGGTGATGTAACAGGCGAAAAAGAACTAACTCCAGTTGCTATCAAAGCTGGGCGTACCCTATCTGAACGTCTCTTTAACGGAAAAACAACTGCTAAAATGGACTACTCAACTATTCCAACCGTTGTCTTTTCACACCCTGCTATCGGAACGGTTGGATTGACAGAAGAGCAAGCTATTAAAGAATACGGTCAAGACCAAATCAAGGTTTACAAATCAAGCTTTACTTCTATGTACTCTGCTTGCACTCACAATCGTCAAGAAACACGTTTCAAATTGATCACAGCTGGTTCCGAAGAAAAAAAGTTGTCGGACTTCATGGAATTGGCTACGGTGTTGATGAAATGATTCAAGGATTTGCTGTTGCTATCAAAATGGGAGCAACCAAGGCAGACTTTGATGCTACAGTCGCAATTCATCCAACTGCATCCGAAGAATTTGTAACCATGCGCTAATCGAAACAAAAGAAGCTGAGTAAAAAACACTTCTAAATATCAAAAAGCGAGTATTTCCGTAGTTGGAGATACTCGCTTTCTTATGTCTTATTTTTATAGTATGTTGAAATAAGATATGAAAAAATCAATTAGCAAGCCATAGCAAAATATAAGGATTATAACACAATCACTTATTTTTTTCTTTAAAAGATTCATATATTTTTTTATATAACACTTTCATCTCTTTTTTCTGAGAATTCAACTCTTCATTACCGTAGTCAAAAATTTGCTACTACAAATCCCTCGTCAGCATTAGAAAAAAAGTAAAAAAATTCTATTCCAATGAGTTTATTATGCTTAGAGTCCTCTATAGTGTCTCCTAAACCATTATTGAATTTCTTCACTTCTTCTTCACGAACTCCGAACCCCGCAGCAGCTCCATTTGCAATGATGTTTGAAAATACTTCTTCTGAAGATGCTACTTCTTTCACAGTTATGAAGTATATAGCTTCTTCCGTTTCTACTTGTCTCACTTTATTCCATTTTTCTGTATCACTAGAAGAAAGCGTATAGACTGTTAACTCTACCGTTGGTTTATTGGTATTTTCTTTTGTAATCATTTGTTTTCCAAAGAAGAAAATAGCAAGTAGCCCAGCTACAAAGATCAAAGCAATATAAATTATCTTTTTTTCATACATTATCCCCTATATCTTTCATATCAATAATCACATCAACTTCGTTATAGACAGCTGGATCATGCGTCGCTATAATAACATATTTGTCTTCAGCTGTCTCATTCAATAATAAACGAATAATTTCTTTTCCAATCTCACCATCTAAAGCTCCTGTAGGCTCATCTGCTAAGATAATTTTACGTGGTTTCATTAACATTCTGGCAATAGCTACACGTTGAGCCTGCCCTCCAGACAGTTCATATATTTTTTGATGTAAATAGTCACTTGACAGTCCTACTTTTTCAAGTACATCTGTTATTGTTTTTTTGTCTTTAGTGATAAGTTTCAAATTATCATATACTGTTTTGTTATCTATTAAAGAATAATTTTTGAAATACATATCCAACAGTATTTTTTTAAAAAAAGTTCTTTCTTTTATCTTCCAAATATCTTGTTCATCCACTAAAAACATTCCCACTGTCAATTTTTTTCTAATCTTCCTATAATATTAAGAAGGGTACTTTTACCAGAGCCAGAACCTCCAATCAATGCATAACTTTTTTTCCAGATTCAAATTTTAAATTTAAGTCTGTAAAGATCTTTTTTTGAGCCGAAACTTTTTGAAACGTTCAAAAGGTCAATTGTCATGTTTCATCTCCTTTTAAAAATTTTAGTATAGCTTTCAGATAATTTTCTAAAAACTCATTATGATTGACAACATCAAAACCAGTAGAGAAGCAAGACCAATATATAGCAACTCTATTTGACCTGTCATAAGAAATGTAAATAGGATAACCATTGTAATAGTCATCATAAAAATACTTGAGACTTGAAATTGCTATATATGTTTTTTTGACAGACCTAGAATGATTTTTCTTCACATATTCATTCCGTTTTAGGGCAATATAAAGTTGGACATATTGATAAATGAGTATAAAGACAATACTGTAAATTATCTTCTGCAAGATTTGTGAAAGTAGAATTTGGTGCTCTAAGGACTGAATCTTTAATTTCACAATTTGGTAAACATCTACTGGATTCATTGAAAAAAATTCAACTGGGTAGCCATCTCATTTATTTTATTTACCGCCTCAGGACTAAAAAAAGAGACTTATATGTTATATTAGTAGCCAAAGAAAAAGTTGTTGTTTTTCAATCATTTTTGTCCGTATCTAACACAACAACAATGTTATCTGTGCTATCTGCTACACTTGCCATTGGTAAAAAAACTCTTTCATTTTATGATTATCATCAGCATCTTCATTAAAAATAAAAAAATTTTTATTACCATCAGGAATTATTTGTACTGCAATTTCTTCTTTTTGTATAGTTTGTCCTAATAAATTGTTCTGCTACAACTGTATTCTCAATAGATTTCTGATTTTCTTTCCATTTCTCAGGAATATAAATGGTTGCTATCTTATTATCTAAAAGATGATAGTTTGTTCCATTCACTTTATTTTGTAGGTTAGCACCTGTTTGATTGATATAAATCAACTCTTTATTTATTTCTGGATTCGTTATTCCGTCATTTTCTAATTTTTTAGAAAAGTCTTCCATAACATGTGAAGTTTTCATGAAATCTGGAACATATGCTGAGGATCGATCTATATATAAATAATCTAAGTTTTTTAAGGCAGCAGCTATCTGTAGATACTGACCATCTGAATCATTAACTTCTCCATTTTTTTAGTAGAGTTCCTTTCAATTCCAAGGAACTCAATCCTTCTCCAGTCTTTTTACTGTGTCCCATGGTACTAAATTCTGTATCTGGATGTTCATACTAGATTGACTGCTCTTTGTTTCTTGTAAAAAAATTCCTGAGATAAGGATGATAATCGAAATGATAACAAGCCATACGACAAAAATAAGCTTGTTTTTTGCCTTGTTTTTTTGATAATTTCAATGGGCTTTTTCAACCTGAATCGTCAACCAAAAATAAAAACAAAGGTGATAAGATCAATGATTTGAAATAGTATAAAAATTCGTTAAAAGCAGAGAAAAAATAACTTAGAACTATAGGTGAAGAAACCATTTCCCAAAAAAGAACTGTAAGAAATCATCAATAAAGCCATCATAATCAGTTCAAAAATAAGAGAAATGCCATAATCTCTTCTTAAATCGTATACAGGCAAGCCCAAAGAACGTCGTATCACTCCTTCTTTAATCTGCCTCGTTCTAACAACAAATAACACAACTAATAAAGTTAAGTAAATTGAACCCATTAACAGTATTCTTAAAGTTCCAGTAAATTGTAAGATTCCTCCTATATACCAAGGATAAGCCATATATACTGTTTGCAACCCCGTCATCCTAAGTGGTTTCAAACTGTCTACATCCATTTTCCCAAGGGTGTAATACATCCCTACTATTGGTGCTGACTTTAATTGTTCATTATTTACATCATCAACATTTACATACTTCAACTGACCAGAACTCTGAACGATGGGCTTGTAAATAGTAACCTTTTCCCTTTTTGATACGTCACGAACCATTTCGTATATTTCGTTATTAGAAAGATTGCTTTTTCCTTGAATAGAAAAAGCACCATCAATTGGTAAAGGTATGGGCATTTCGGTATCGCTGATAGTGACCAGACCAATTGCAGCAATCAAACAGAAGAAGAATCCAATGATACATAATTTTAATTTCATAAGCAATTACCATATTACAAAAGACCCTATTTTATAATTGGGTCTCTTGTTTTCATAAATTATTTTTTTAAAAAAACTATAATAATCCCAATATGCATTTAATCGAACATCGTTCCAAGATTTTGTTGCACTCGAATATGCCCATCCATAATCTTTTTTATCCTGAGCTTTAACTGTTCCCCAAAAATTCGTTACTGAAGATTTTGAACCAATATTATCTGGAGAACTAACAAAGTAATTCGAATAACCATAGCTATTCCCATACATCAATAATGGGACTTGGAGCAGGGTGTGGCGTTACTGCGCTAACGACACTAGATGTAGTAGCAAATCCAAAACTGAAAAAAATTGCAACTAGAAAAATAGATGCTTTCTTATTAATTCTTTTTTTACTTTACTTCTCCTCGAATTTAAATATTTGATGAAGATTAAGTAATAGTCCCTCCATATTACTTTTAATATGAATTGATTATATTTAGGTTTTTAATCACCGTTATGGTATCTAGAGTCGTTAAAATATCTTATAACTATCTCTCCTTTTTAAAAATTGAATACACCTTAATGTAATCGTTTACATCTATTAATATAGCACTTATTTTTTTAGTTTGTCAATTATTTATAGTATATTTTTTTATTGATAAAAATGGGATTATCTATAAAGAAGATTTACAAATCGACAAAAAAATAATTATCCAACTGACCTAGTCAGCAAAATCGGCTGTTACAGTTTTTTTGTTATCTTTGTTATAAAAAAATTGATTGACAATAATATTGATTCAAGTATAATAGTTACTATACATAAGAAAAGAGGTTAACTATTTTGAAAAAAGCTCACGTTTATGCTATCCCTGCTATTGGGGCTGCTATCATTGCTGTTTTGGCACAAATCAGTCTTCCAATTGGACCTGTTCCCTTCACTCTGCAAAACTTTGCGATCGGCTTGATTGCCACTGTCTTTAGACCGAGAGAAGCTGTATTTTCTGTTGGTCTCTATCTTCTTCTAGGTGCTATCGGTCTTCCAGTTTTTGCAGGAGGTGGAGCTGGATTTCATGCTTTGATTGGTCCTACTGCAGGCTATCTTTGGTTTTATCTTGTTTACTCTGGACTTACCTCTCATCTAACTAACAGCGATAGTGGTTTTGTCAGAATTTTTCTAGCAAATCTCTTGGGAGATACACTTGTCTTTGTCGGTGGAATTATTGGATTGCATTTCCTAGCTGGAATGCCATTTGAAAAAGCTCTTGTTGTGGGGGTATATCCCTTTATCATCCCAGATCTTGGTAAAATTATTGCTATTAGTTTTATTAGCCGTCCATTACTTCAACGCCTTAAAAATCAGACTTACTTTGCTAACTAAAAAAGGATATCGAGTTATCATAACTCAGTATCCTTTTCTTTCATTTTGAAAACTTATACTCTTCGAAAATCTCTTCAAACCACGTCAGCTTCGCCTTGGATTATATATGTGACTGACTTCGTCAGTCTTATCTACAACCTCAAAGCAGTGCTTTGAGCAACCTGCGGCTAGCTTCCTAGTTTGCTCTTTGATTTTCATTGAGTATTAATTGCCTTTAAAGGCATCCACCATGGTTTGAAATTCTTCATTAGAGAGAGTAATTCCTTTGCCCATTTTAGTATGGTCTGGGCTCCAAGCACGAATATCAAACTTTGCAGGGGCACCATTAAAGCTCACACGGTTGATTTCCTTAGTCCAACCTTTTTCGTTTTCAGAAAGAGTCAATAAGTGTTCTTCAATTTCAAATGTAAATTCTGCCATTTTCTTCTCCTTTTTAGCTTTCATCTGATTATTCGTAAAATCTTGTAGATTTTAGGAAAATTTTATATAATATTGATATAAAAGAAGGGAGGCCAATATGAGACATAAATTCCAGCAAGTTCTAGATAAAATACATGACTTTTTAAATGGACATGAAAAACCTGACCAAACTGAAAGCAACTCCCTTACCGCTTCTATTGAAGAGGCTATTCAAAAACAAACTGCTGTCCACCTTATCTTATCAGACACCAGTTTCACAGGCGATATTATAAAAATACGATTCTGACCGCCAACAAATTATCGCGAAAAATTTCGCTAAGAATGTCAGTCGTATTATCCGTATCAGTGATATTCAAAGGATTCGTTTTGTCCCTTCAACTGTACAGACAGCCCAAAAAAATCGATTTAAGAAAGAGTGAGATGTCTACCTTCATCCCACTCTTTTTTCTTAGCGAATTTGTTCAAAATGCAAATGAACAGCGATATGATCTCCATAGCCACTTCTTTCCAAATCTCGTTGTAAACGATAGGAAATGTAATGTTCTGCAATGGTAATGTAGCCTGCACCCAATAAACGGTGTTCAACCATAGACTGAATCATGCTGATAGTCGCACGTTCCACCTTGGCTTCTTCCAAGTCCAAAACGACTTTCTTTGTGACTTGAGCAAGGTTTTGACGTAAATCATCTGTCAATACATAAACAGTTTGGGCTGCCTTCAAGATGGCTTGGTAAATCTTATCTGGATTAAATTCAGCAATTTCTCCATCACGTTTGATTACTTGCATAGGTTTCTCCTTTATTCTTTGTTTTCTTTAATTTCTGCCAGCATTTTTTCTCCTTCTGCTGTCAGTTGATAGTGTTCAAGCAAATCCGGTCTGCGTTCGTAGGTTTTCTTCAAACTCTCGTACAGGCGCCACTGACGAATCTTTTCATGGTGCCCGCTCATCAGAACATCTGGCACAACCATGCCCCGATAATCATAGGGACGTGTGTACTGAGGATATTCGAGAAGTCCTGATGAAAAGCTATCATCTTGGTGACTCGATTCCTTACCAATCACTTCTGGAATCAAGCGAACAGTCGCATCAATCATGGTCATAGCCGCCAACTCCCCACCAGTCAGGACATAGTCACCCAGGGAAATTTCGTCTGTCACTAGAGTCTTGATTCGCTCATCATAGCCCTCGTAGTGCCCGCAGATAAAGATTAGCTCTTCCTCTTGAGCCAAATCTTCAGCATAAGCTTGATCAAACTGCTTTCCAGCTGGATCTAAGAGAATGACGCGCGGATTTTTCTTTTCAATAGCGTCAAAGGCATCGAAAATGGGTTGGGCTCGAAGCAACATGCCTTGACCACCTCCGTATGGTTCGTCATCAACATGACGAGCCTTTTCTGCGTATTCTCGAAAATTATGATACTGGATATCCAAGAGCCCTTTTTCACGAGCCTTTCCGACGATTGAGTGCTCCAGTGGAGAAAACATCTCTGGAAAAAGGGTTAAAATATCAATCTTCATCGTCTAACCCTTCTAAGATTTCCACATCGACGCGGTTATTTGGAATATCAACATTGAGAACCACTGGTGGGATATAAGGCAATAACAAGTCACGTTTACCTTTTCGCTTGACCACCCAGACATCGTTGGCACCTGGTTGCAGGATTTCCTTGATGGTTCCAACAAAATTATCACCCTCATAGACTTCCAAACCGATAATCTCGTGATAGTAAAATTCACCATCATCTAGGTCATTCAAATCCTCCTCAGCGACCTTGAGACTGTATCCCTTGTACTTTTCAATCGCATTGATATGGTACATATCTTTGAATTTAATAATGTCAAAGTTCTTCTGTTTACGGTGGCTAGCGATAGTCACTGTTTGGACAAACTGATCTTTTTCATCAAACAAGGCCAGCTCAGCCCCTTTTTTAAAGCGTTCTTCTGCAAAATCTGTCACAGACAAGACTCGCATCTCACCCTGCAACCCCTGCGTATTGACGATTTTCCCAACATTAAAGTAGTTCATCTTGTCTCCTGTACACTATTTCTATCCTTTATTTTAACACGTTCCAAGAATTTTCACAAGTTGGATAGATCCTATCTTACGGGCCTACTACTTCTTCAAAAAATTCACCAATAAGCTGATTAAACTCTTCAGGATGGTCATTCATAGGCTGGTGTTTGCTATCTGCAATTGTTACTTGACGCGCATTTGGATTTAAGGCAATGATTCCATCGTAGATCATTTTTAGGTGTTTGGGAAAATCATTTTCTCCTCTTACTAATAGCATAGGAGGATTTCCTTGATAACCTTCTATCTCATGGACAGCTAAGAAACCTGTGATTCCAAGGTTCAAAAAAACATCTCTCCCAGTTTCTATAATGGCCGTCTTGACTAATTCTCTTGTGATAGGATTATCTGTACACATTTTTGAGTTCTTATCTGCAATCATCTTCCAAGGAACCGTTTTATACATAAGAGAACTATATTTTATGCGATTTCTCTCTTTATCTGATAGGTAACGATGCTGCCCCCAACTATCTACCATGACCAAGGCTAGAACTCTTTCTGGATGACGATAGGTGTACTCTTGAAGAGGATTTCCTCCCCAAGAATGACCAACCAATATCACCTTATCCAACTGGAAATAGGACAAAATAGCATCTACATCTTGAACAGCACCTTCTAAGTCAGGTAGACCAACTTTCATAGGTGATTCACCCTGTCCTCTAACATTGACAAAGTAGAGGTCAAATCCTTCAAAGGCATCATACTGGTGAGCCCACATCTGACTACGACCACAAGCTCCATGATAAAAAATAATGTGTCCCTTACTTGAGCTTCCAGGACGATGATAAACAGCCAAATCACAATCTACGACAGGTACAATGTGGCGCTCTAACATCTCGTGTTTTCTTTCATAAAAAGCAATAGCTTCAGCTATATCATTTTGCTTCATTATTACACTCTCTCCTCTTTATCCTAGTGTCATTCTTTTTATCTATTTTATCATGCTATATTAAAATCATCATTTTCTAAACTTAAGTTCATTAAAAATTTTGAATTTTCTGCACAACCTTGATTAAGAAAAAGACTGCTAAGCAATCTTTTACTTTTTTCTCATCAGATTCATGCCTAAAATTCCAGCAATAATCAAAGTTGCTCCGATCACATGGTAGCTATAAATTGGTTCGTGGAGGATAAGAGCTCCGGCTACAATAGTCAAAACTGTCCCAAGATTTCCAAAGACACTGACGGTTGATGCTCCAAGTCGAACAATAGCATAGATAGAGAGACTACCAGTAACGATAGAGGCTAAAATTCCCAAATAAAAAATTGAAAGCAAATAAGACACCTGTCCAAGTGGCGCAAGTAAGCTAATATGTTCCCCTCTAGATAGTGAGAGGTCAGACTCAGTGTATTAAAGGTGACGAAGCCAACAAATATCACAACAGCTGTCATATCCATGGCCCGATAGCGACCTCCTGTGGACTTGCTGAGAATATTGTTTATCGTATTTGCGAGAACAGATCCCAACATCAAAAGAAAGCCAAAGCTAGCAGTCTCAGTACCAAAGTTAGCTCCTTTACTAAGGAAGATGAAAACTACTCCTGCTACGGATAAAATTAAAAAGAACTTTTGCAGCAAGCTTGTCTTTTCCTTGAGAAAGACCGATGCTAAAAAGAGCGTAAAAATCGGGACAAGAGCCTGTAAAATTCCAGCTTCAGAAGACGATATATACTGTAAAGCAAAGGATTGAAAAATAAAAAAGAGAAGAGGATAGAAAAGACTCATAGGAAGAATAGAAAGAATATCTTTTCTACTTAAACTCACTTTAATAAGTTTGGTTTGATGAAGAACAACCATTACTAAAGCTGCGATTGTATAGCGATGCGCTAAGTTTGTGAGAGGACTGGCATAGCCTAAAGCAATCTTAGTAAATAAAAAAGAAAATCCAATGATGGCTGAAAAGGATAAGGCTGCTAGGTAAGCTTTTGTTTTCTCGTTCATAGACTGTTACTCCTTTTAAAAATAGCTATTCTCAAGATTGATTGACTAGAATTCTTTGAGACTATCTTTCAATTGTAGCATAGTAGAATCCTAGATGCTATTTCTAGGATTGGTTTTTTATGCCTACTTTCACCGTTTATCTAGTTCATTGAGTAAAAAGGAGTCTACGAGTCTAATCTGCATTTCTCGTTCTTGTCTCACAAGCTCTAACTTATCTGCCTCTTGGAGATTCCTTACTTTGATAATATAAACTGCCAGTTTCCTTGCTTTATCTTTCTTATATTTACTAATACCTTCTTTATTAGTAAAAAATCATTTCTTATCGTCTTAGAGGTCCCCCTTCAAAAATCCTTCCAAATCTCGTTCATGTTGGTACTTAATGGCTGCAGTTTTATCTTTCTCAAAGATAGTCTTGGTAAGGTCAATATGATTAATAGCTGCTATTGCGACGATATAGTGAATGATATCAGCCAGTTCTTTTGCTAGTTCCTCGTTAGAATCCTGAACTCCCTCTTTTCTACCAGAACGGCCATTCAAAACCTCAGCTACTTCTCCGACTTCCTCCACTAACTTCATAAAGAGACCTCCCTCAGTCCGAAACTGCTGGTAAAGTTCGAGTAGGTAGTCTTGTAATTGTCTAAACGTTAAATCCTTTATATCCTGCTCCTTGCAAAAAAAGCGAGACATTCGTCCCGCCCTTCTTATTTTTCGTCAATAACGATTCTTACTTTTTTATCTTCAGTTGGGACAGAGTAGACAATCGTTCTTATCGCAGAAATAGTGCGACCCTTACGACCGATTACACGACCCACATCACTTTGATCAAGATCCAAATGATATTCCAAAAATTCTGGTGTATCTTCAATCTTGATAGTTAAGGCATCTGGTTGTGAAATCAAGGGTTTCACAATCGCAATAATGAGATTTTCAATCGTATCCATCTGTCAACCTACTTTAAACTTATTTTGAGAATTTAGAATCGTGGAATTTTTTCAATACACCTTCTTTTGAAAGGATGTTACGTACTGTATCTGAAGGTTGAGCTCCATCAGCCAACCATGCAAGAACGCGGTCTTCTTTCAAAGTTACTTGGTTTTCAGCAACAAGTGGGTTGTAAGTTCCAACTGTTTCGATGAAACGTCCGTCACGTGGTGAACGTGAATCTGCTACGTTGATACGGTAGAAAGGTTTTTTCTTAGAACCCATACGAGTTAAACGGATTTTAACTGCCATTTTTAAAGTCTCTTTTCTTATTTTTTATTTGAGTGAAATAGCTGAGCTATTTAGCACATGTTCTATTATAGCAGATTTCTGGCAGGTGTCAAGAAAAAAACTTGACAGACTATAAAATTTTTAAACCATTTAGAAATTTACTATAATTTTAAAGAAAAATCAGAAAGAGAATGTCATGAAAACTATTTTAGAAACGTTTTATAAAGACCACCGAGTCAAACCTTATATCTCACCTGAACGTGATTTGGATACCTGGCTCCTAAATCCAAAGCCTGTTCCCAAGAGAAATATCAAGGATTTTAAGAATGATATCTACTAATTAATTTATAAAATATGAATGAATAGATTCTAAATAGGGAAATAGTTTAGGTCTGTAAAAGATTAAATAATTTCTATTTTAGCTGTTAGAAACGTTGGTACATCAATGTTTTTAGAATGCTACATAATAAAAGGTAGAGTGAATGGTAGAGTAGTTATTGCGTTAGTTCATCAATCTTATCGATATAAAGATTAACAGATTCTAACTTTCTTTGCGGTGCTAACTCGGCGTATGTGTCCATTGTTGTTGAAATTGATTTATCTTTTTTGATTTTTTAATGACCTTTTTGCCATTATGGATAATTTTTTCAGTTTCATCAGAAATCAAAAATTTTTTTCTTTGAATATTGAAATTTGCGAATGTCTTGGAAAGTCTAAGACAGCTAGATTGTATAGAAATTAAGTCATCATCCGACAAAGAATTCATTCTTTTATTTACAGTTTCTAAATCTCTAAATATAATAGAGCTGAAGCAGTGGTAAAACAGATTTTCAACAAACTTGGCAATATCTCTAAAAATAATTTCTTTATAGTCCAAGTCGGTTTAAGTATTCAAATAAAGCAATATTGAAGCGGTAACTTGTCGCTTTTACTTTTCAACTTGGCTAACTTGACCTGCATTACCTAGGTAGCTTTGCTTTAAATTATATTTTTCTCTTAAAGATTTGATACGAGTATGTATTTCTTGTGAGTAATTTTCATCAAAAAATTTCATATATAATCCCCTATAATCATGGAAAAGTAGTAAAAATAGTTGTTATCCTAGTTGATTAAAAAAATCTCTGATTTCCTCATCTTTTATAAAATAATATATAATTTTCCCCTCTCTTCTAGTGTCCAAGATGTTTTGATTGGCTAGTTTACGAAGATGGTGGGAGGCAGATGCCATACTGAGATTTAGTAAACAGGCTATATCACAGACACAGAGTTCTTCAACAGCAAGAAGATAGAAGATGATATTTATCTGCTTATTATCGGTAAATTTTGTTAAAATGCGAAGTGATTTTTGGACTTTTTCCTTTTCAAGGTAGTTCGTTGCGGTTGTAATATTTTGCTGATTTATAACATTCACTTGGCAGATACTATCTTTTTTCATAATATTTTCTCCTAGCCTAATATAGTCCATAGTATGTCAAAACTGTTATTTTCAATCAGGATATATATCCCCAATCCTAAATAGACAACGGCAATAAACCATCTGCTATATTTTTCCAAAATTTCTCCAACAGAAGGGACTTGTGCTAATTTTTGGGCAGAAAAAACCAAGAGATAAATCATGACTAGAAAAGTAAGTAAAGTCACTATCAAATTCGCTAAATTTAAGGTAATAAAATATGGGACAAAGACACCAATATTGTCAGCGCCACAACTTGCAAAAGTAATCATAGCGACTAGAAAAATCAGGTTTTTATTGTCTTTTCGCAAACCATCTTTTGCAATAGCTTCTCCATCAGAATCTCCTAAAAGCAAAACTTTGAGGCCTAGGAAAATTGGAATCAAACCGAGTAAACCTAAAATCTCTTTACTAGGAATATAATTTAAGACAAATGCAAAAAGCAAACTTAGCAATATTAGACTAACAGAGCCTAGAAATTGTCCTAAATAGATGTTAATGATGTCTTTTCTGCTTTTTCTTTTGGCAAAAAATAACATTAGGATAATAAGTAAGTCTACGGCTGTCCCAGAATACAGGATTATTGAAGTAACAACATTTTGAATCATAAAACACCTCATTCAAATATATTTTTGAATGTATTCTAACATTAAACTTTGTAGATGTCAACTTAAAATCCACCAAAATATAGATAAGAAGTTAGTGTACCAAATATTAAAAAGCCCTGCCATCGCAATGACAGCAGGGCTTAACTTCAATATCCAGATGATATATTTATCTAAAAAGGGTTGAGTAAAAGGTAGAGTTTTTATTGATTTGTAGTGCGATATAATGAGTTTCCAAAAATCAAAAATCGCTTAAAATCAGTATTTTGACATCTATTGACGTGTACTGAAATCCTTACTTAACCTCTGTAAAAATTAACTTCTATACCTACAAAGCTTATTCTGACAGACTTTATAACAGTCTAAGAAAAAAAGTAGAGATTCATACAGTATCTAGATTTTCCAAAAATTCCTTATCATCAAATATTATTAACGAAACTATCCAAACCAAATCCGATGCATTGCTTCAAAGAATTCTTTAGTTGTTTGACTAGCGAGGGCTTTTATTAAAAAATTTTTTCAAATAATTGCCACCTTGGCACATAAATTCTTGCTTTCCAAATTTAAATGTGATATATTTATAACATAAAATTTAAGTGTTATATATTTATAACACAAAAAAGGAGTCTATCATGAAAAAAAGTCAAAAAATGCGTGGCCTCATTGCAATGATTGCCGTAGCTCTCTTTATTGATTTTATTGTTTTATTTGGTTCTAATCTTAGTTGGGGACCCAAGTTAGTTATTACTGGTATTTCAGTGTCAGGTCAGATTGTAGCTATTTGGAGCTGGCTACATACGAAACCACGGCCTCATAAGATTCAGAAAGATAAGGGAAAGACTATTTTTGACTTGTCTGCTAAGCTTTACACGATACTTGTGTTGGCAGCAAGCATTTTTTATACAGTAGGGATTTGGGTTGCGACCCCAAGCGAAAGTTCTGGTATTAGAGAATGGATTTTGGGGATTGGCCTCGTTATTGAAGTGATTGTATTTGGTTTTTTCTCTTTGAAAAATGTCAAGGAAACTCCGGACGAACGCTTTTATGCCAATTTAGCAAAGGCAGCTAGCTTGATGTTAGTTTTTACATTAGGCGCACTGATGATCCTAACAGTTATCATTGGGTATATGGGGTCTCTCACTCTTTACATGGGTCAAGTCTTTATTAGCATAGCTGCCTTGATTTTCATCTTTGCGATTGTCTACTTTATCTTGGAACGGAGAGGATAAGCATGGCCAAAGAAAGCAAGATTATTACTAATCTCAAATCTGTTCGTGAGTCGACAGGCATGACCCAGCAGGAGTTAGCTGACCTCATCGGCATGCGACGCGAGACAATTCTGCACTTGGAAAATAACCGTTACAACCCTTCGCTGGAAATGGCTCTTAAAATTGCTCAAGTTTTTAATCTGAAAGTAGAAGACCTCTTTGAACTCAGACAAAAAGAGGAAGCATAATTCTTTTCGAGACCTAGTATTAAGTTCATTGATTAGTTAGAAATTGAAGCCAAAAGAAAAAATCCTTTGAAATGTGCTCTTTTAAAATATAGTAATTCTTTGGAATTAACGTTTACTAATTGTGATGCTTTAAGAGCCTTCTTAAGACCTGTTTTCCAAGTTACTTCGAATACACTTATTGTATTGATGCTACATAACATCTAAAAACTCTGGTAGAAAAAGATTATTCTCTGTCGAAACTACTTTTGATTCACTTGACCATCTCAATGCTACCATGAAAAGAATATTCTGAAAAGCAAGGGAATTACAGAACTATCTAAGATGAAGGCTACATTTGAACCAAGCCTTTCATGACCATTTTTTAGAAGAGGAATTAGCTAGTTTCTTTTCGATTCGTGGCTACAAATTGACTCCAAAAGGAGAGCGGATACTGGAACAATACCAGGACATTATCGACCGTCATCCAAAGAAAAAATCTCTAATCAAGTGATTTTTTTGTTGATTTTCTCTAAAACTACCTTATCACTAACATTTGAAATCCCCTTCCTTTTAGGGTACAATGGTAGAAATGAATTTTTGAAAGGATCAGAATGAAAAAACTAGCAACCCTTCTTTTACTATCCACTGTAGCTCTAGCTGGATGTAGCAACATCCAACGTAGTTTGCGTGGTGATGACTATGTAGATTCTAGCTTGGCTGCTGAGGAAAGCTCCAAAGCAGCAGCCCAATCTGCCAAGGAGTTAAACGATGCTTTAACAAACGAAAACGCCAATTTCCCACAACTATCTAAAGAAGTTGCTGAAGACGAGGCTGAAGTGATTCTACACACAAGTCAAGGCATTATCCGTATCAAACTCTTCCCTAAACTCGCTCCTCTAGCAGTTGAAAACTTCCTCACTCATGCCAAAGAAGGCTACTATAACGGTATTACCTTCCACCGTGTCATTGATGGCTTCATGGTTCAAACTGGAGATCCAAAAGGGGACGGTACAGGTGGTCAGTCCATCTGGCATGACAAGGATAAGACTAAAGACAAGGGAACTGGTTTCAAGAACGAGATTACTCCTTATCTCTATAACATCCGTGGTGCTCTTGCTATGGCTAATACTGGTCAACCAAACACCAATGGCAGCCAGTTCTTCATCAACCAAAACTCTACAGATACCTCTGCTAAACTCCCTAAAAGCAAGTATCCAAAGAAAATCATCGAAGCCTACAAAGAAGGTGGAAATCCTAGTCTAGATGGCAAACACCCAGTCTTTGGTCAAGTGATTGACGGTATGGATGTTGTAGATAAGATTGCTAAAGCCGAAAAAGATGAAAAAGACAAGCCAACTACTGCTATCACAATAGATAGCATCGAAGTAGTAAAAGACTACGATTTTAAATCTTAAAAACCAAAAAAATACAGTATCCACATTCGGTACTGTATTTCTTTTACTCTCATTCTTAAGTTAAATTATTAAAATCCCATATTTGGTCCATCCAGCCTTCATAAAAGTCTGGTTCGTGACAGACCATAAGGATAGACCCCTTGTATTCTTTGAGAGCGCGTTTGAGTTCATCCTTGGCATCCACATCCAAGTGGTTGGTCGGCTCGTCCAGCACTAAAACATTGTTTCACGATTCATCAAGAGACAGAAACGAACCTTGGCTTGTTCCCCACCTGACAAGACCTGAATTTGGCTTTCAATATGCTTGGTTGTCAAACCACAACGGGCAAGAGCTGCACGAACTTCTGCTTGGTTGAGAGCTGGAAAGGCATTCCAGACAGCTTCAAGAGGAGTTTGGCGATTACCGCCTTCTACTTCTTGTTCAAAGTAGCCAAGTTCTAGATAATCTCCACGCTCCACTTCCCCAGCGATTGGCGGGATAATTCCCAAGAGAGACTTCAAGAGAGTTGTTTTCCCGATACCATTTGCCCCGATAATAGCAACCTTTTGATTGCGTTCAAAGGTAAGATTTAAAGGCTTGGTCAGAGGACGGTCGTAACCAATCTGCAAATCCTTGGCTTGGAAGATAAAGCGCCCAGGTGTACGAGCTGGTTTGAAATCAAAGGATGGTTTTGGTTTCTCACTTTGCAACTCGATAATATCCATCTTATCCAATTTCTTCTGACGAGACATGGCCATGTTTCGTGTTGCAACACGCGCTTTGTTTCGAGCCACAAAGTCCTTGAGGTCCGCAATTTCTTTTTGCTGACGTTCGTAGGCTGCCTCTAGCTGAGATTTCTTCATAGCATAGACTTCTTGGAACTGGTAGTAGTCACCAGAGTAACGCGTCAGTTGTTGATTTTCCACATGGTAGACGATATTAATCACATCGTTCAGGAATGGAATATCATGTGAAATGAGGACAAAGGCATTCTCATAGTTTTGGAGATAGCGCTTGAGCCAGTCAATATGCTCAGCATCCAAGTAGTTGGTCGGCTCGTCCAAAAGCAAGATATCGGGCTTTTCAAGGAGGAGTTTAGCCAAAAGTACCTTGGTTCTTTGTCCACCTGACAAAGAAGTTACATCCGTATCCATGCCAAAGTCCATAACACCAAGGGCACGCGCCACTTCATCAATCTTTGCATCCAAGGTATAGAAATCACGACTCTCCAAACGGTCTTGAAGTTCTCCAACTTCTTCCATAAGTGCATCAACATCCGCTCCATCTTCAGCCATTTCCATATAGAGGTCATTGATACGAGCTTCTGCTTTAAAAAGCTCATCAAAGGCCGTACGGAGAACATCACGCACCGACTGGCCTTCAGCAAGGACAGAGTGCTGATCCAAGTAACCGGCAGTCACATATTTGGACCACTCAACCTTCCCTTCATCTGGCAACATCTTACCAGTTACGATGCTCATAAAGGTTGATTTCCCTTCACCATTAGCACCGACCAAACCGATATGTTCCCCCTTGAGAAGACGGAAGGACACATCTTCAAAAATTGCACGGTCACCAAAACCGTGACTCAGATTTTTAACTTCTAAAATACTCATTTTAATTCCTTATCTTGTTTTTATGTAATCGTTTATAGAGGAGCCAAGCCAGATAGCCACCCAAGGTATTGGTCCACAAATCATCAATCTCAAAGACGCGATTAAAATCAAAGAAAAAGTCCAAGACTAACTGCGTACACTCAATTCCAAAACTCACTAGAAAACTAAAAAGAAGGACCTTTTTTGTTTTCCGCAAGTTTGGAAGGAGATAAAGGAGTTGGAACACCAAAGGAAAAAGCAAGAAGACATTGAGGATATTTTGTAAAAAAATCCAACATAATTGTCCTACATCACTCACTTCGCCCAGTTTCCAGAGAGAATTGAAAGGAGTCAAAAGAAAAACCAGGCGTCCAAGATGCTGAATACCTGGAGTTTCAACTCCTACAGGAGATTGTTCTTGAGGAGTAAAGCAAAAGTAGACAATGCAAATGTTATAGAAAATAACTCCCCAGACCAAAACATGATTATAAGTTTTCTTCATCATTAAGGATTGACTGCTGCGACTGCTTTCTGGCGGTCGCGTTTCATTGTATTAGAACGCAATTGTCCACAAGCTGCATCAATATCTGTACCATGTTCTTGACGAACGACACAGTTGACCCCTTTTTCTTAAGCGTATCATAGAAAGCCATGACGCGCTCTTTGGGACTACGGCTATATTGGTCATGCTCACTAACTGGGTTATAAGGAATCAAGTTTACATAAGACAATTTCTTGATATTCTTGAGCAATTCAGCCAATTCCAAGGCTTGTTCTACACCGTCATTAACTTCATTGAGCATGATATACTCAAAGGTCACACGACGATTTGTTGTTTCGATATAATACTCAATAGCTGCAAAGAGTTTTTCAATTGGAAAGGCACGGTTAATCTTCATGATGCTTGAGCGTAATTCATTGTTGGGTGCGTGAAGGGAAACGGCAAGATTGACCTGAACTCCTTCATTAGCAAAGTCACGAATTTTATGGGCCAAACCTGAAGTTGAAACCGTAATATGACGAGCACCGATGGCCATTCCCTTGTCATCATTAATGGTACGAACGAAATTTAAGACATTGTTATAGTTATCAAAAGGCTCACCGATACCCATGACAACGATATGGCTGACGCGTTCGTCCTGACCACGCTCATCAAAGTACTTCTGAACCAGCATAATTTGCGCTACAATTTCCCCATTGTTAAGGTCACGTTGTTTCTTAATCAAACCAGAAGCGCAGAAGGTACAACCGATATTACAGCCGACCTGAGTGGTCACACAGACAGATAAACCGTAGTGTTGACGCATGAGTACTGTCTCAATCAGCATTCCATCTGGCAATTCAAAAAGATATTTAACTGTCCCATCAGCAGACTCTTGAACGATACGCTGTTTCAAGGGATTGACCACAAATTGGTCATTGAGTTTAGCAATCAAATCTTTTGAAAGGTTGGTCATTTCCTCAAATGACTGGACACGTTTACGGTAGAGCCATTCCCAGATTTGATCTGCACGGAATTTCTTTTCTCCCTGCTCCAAAACCCATTCCTGCATGGTTTGACGTGTTAAACTATAAATTGACGGTTTCATTTCTACTCCTTATTCTCTACTCACTTCTGACGAATGACAAAATGACGTTGTCCCTTGTCCTCTTTCTGAGAATGCTGGTCTTTCTGACGACGTCTATTTTTCTTATCTGCATTCGGTTTTCGTTTGGTTTGAGTCGGTTTCTTTCCTTTTCTAGAAGGTAGTTCTTCTTCCTTTTTACGCATTTTCTTGTCAAATGATGCGCGTTTAGGTGCTTCATTTTCTAGAACAAAATAGGCACAACCATAACTACAATACTCTAAAAGATAGTCTTGTAAACGACTGATTTTTTCAAGTTTTTCTTCTGTTCGATCATCCTTGTAAAAACCTCGTAAGCGAAGCTGTTCGTTGCTCCAGTCTCCCACGATATAATCAAACTTTGTTAAGACTTCTGAAAAACGCTGATTAAAAGCCGTCACATTAAAGGCATCCTTGATATTTTCCACCAAGGAAAAAGCTATCCCTTCCGTTTCGACCTTGTCCCCGTGTAAATGGAACTCAGGACCAGGAAACTTGTTATAGTTGTATAATTCAGGTGCAATTTCTTTTCGCATAGATATCCTTTTTTCACGATTACTTAATACTTTATTCTACCATAATTTCTAGCAGTTAGCACGTTTCTCATAAAAATGAAAAAAGTCTGACGATTTTGTCAGACCAAAATAATATAACCTTAAAAAGAGAAGAACAATTCTTCCCTCCAACTATCATTATTTAGCTGCTGCGTACAATTCATCTACTTTGTTCCAGTTGATCACTGAGAAGAAAGCTTTGATGTAGTCAGGACGCACGTTGCGGTATTTCACGTAGTAAGCATGTTCCCAAACGTCCAAGCCCAAGATTGGTTTTTTACCTTCTGAGATTGGTGTATCTTGATTTGCTGTTGAAGTCACTTCAAGTTTACCTTCTTTGTTGACAACCAACCATGCCCAGCCAGAACCAAAACGAGTTGTTGCTGCTGCAGTGAAGGCTGCTTGGAATTCTTCAAATGAACCAAATGTTGCATCGATTGCTGCTGCAAGTTCTGCTGATGGAGCTGTTTTTTCAGGAGTCATCAATTCCCAGAAAAGAGCGTGGTTCAAGTGTCCACCACCGTTGTTGATAAGTGCTTGACGGATATCAGCTGGGATAGATTCTACATCAGCAAGCAAGGCTTCAAGGTCTTCACCGATTTCAGGGTGTTTTTCAAGAGCTGCATTGGCATTGTTGACATAAGTTTGATGGTGTTTGTCATGGTGCAAGTGCATTGTTTCCGCATCGATGTATGGTTCCAAAGCGTCGTATGCATATGGAAGATCTGGTAAGATAATAGCCATCTGTAATACCTCTTTTTCTTTCTATATGAAAATGATAACGTAAACATTCACTTTTTTCAAGTTTTTTGCTTATAGATGAAGAAATCACTGAAATACTTTCTAGTCATACTCTTCGAAAATCTCTTTAAACCGCGTCAACGTCGCCTTACCGTAGATATATGTAACTGACTTCGTCAGTTCTATCCACAACCTCAAAACAGTGTTTTGAGCTGACTTCGTCAGTCTTATCTACAATCTCAAAGTAGTGCTTTGAGCAGCCTGCAGCTAGTTTTCTAGTTTGCTCTTTGATTTTCATTGAGTATAAAACAAGAAAATCACTAAGAAACCCATGACAAGATAATCTTGACGCGGGTTGTAGTTTCAAAAAATATCAATTTACCTGACTAGCAATCTGTAAGAGTGCCTTTTCAAAAAGGAAACTCTTTTCATAAAGACCTGTTTTAATCTGATAATCTGTCTCAATCAAGTAGGAAATAGCTTGCTTCAAAAAGCTCAAGGAAAGTCCTCGTGAATCCCTCAGCGCAAACTTGATTTGATAGGGATTTGGATTGCGTCCGAGAAAACTGCCTAAACTACTTGCTATCTGCGATTCTGTTTGCCCAGACTCTGACAAAATTTTCACCTGAGTAAAAGTCCGAAATTGTCCTAGCATAACTGCAATCAACTTGATTTCATCTTCCCCTTGCAAGGTCAAGTCTCTAACCAAATCGCGCGCCTGGTCCATCTTTTTAGTCAGAATAAACTGAGTTAAATCAAAAATATTGTCTTGCAAGGTCTTGGGAATAGCATTGACAATATCCTCTTCCTCGATAACAGAGTCTTCCTTATAGGACTGTAAAAAGAGGAGATTTTTCTGGATTTCGCTAAATTGAAAACCCGACTTGACGAGAAGATTTTCAAAAGAACGATTGGCAAACTGCAGACCTTGTTTCTGACTCCACTTTTGGAAATACTGGCGCAATTCTTGTTCTTTGGCTTCTACTGCATCAAAAACCTTGGCATCACGCTTAAGTAATTTAACCAACCGTCTCTTGCTATCCAGTTTTCCTTCTGCAAAGATTAACAACTTGGTTGTTGGCGAAGGATTGTCAAGGTATTCCTCAAACGACTTAAGCTCATCATCTGTTAAAAAGCGTTTCTTGGCTGTTGTCATATCGACAAAATGGTCTAATATCAAGATTTTTTCATCCGCAAAGAAAGGAAGGCTGACCAACTCCAGTTCCACATCCTTGTATACTACTTCTTTCATATCAAAGTAGGCAAAGTTGAGGTCAGCAGAATCATAACCAATCTGTTTCAACACTTGACTCTTCATCACTTCAAACTGGCCCTGATCTGTCCCTGTAAAAAGGCTCAGGTTAGGTAAATTTGCTAAAGTCAACTTCTGACTTTCTTCAATGGCTAGCATCCTCTCTCCTTTCTTCTGATTTTTCGATTTAATTTAGTCAATATAGCGCAATTTCCCACGGAAATCTTCTAAGCTCTCGTACCCTTTTTCCGCCATGATTGCTTTCAGTTCATTGGTAATGCGGTCAAAAGTATCAACCCCTTCTTTGTGAAGGGTGGTTCCCACCTGCACCATACTCGCTCCACAGAGGATATGTTCAAAGGCGTCACGACCAGTCAAAACGCCACCTGTTCCGATGATTTGAATTTGAGGGTTTAAGCGTTGATAAAATGCGTGAACATTAGCAAGAGCAGTCGGTTTGATATACTCTCCACCTATGCCACCGAAACCATTTTTAGGACGGATAACGACAGACTCATCTTCTATATAGAGGCCGTTTCCGATAGAGTTGACGCAGTTGACAAACTTGAGCGGATACTTGTTAAAAATAGCTGCTGCTTGGTCAAAGTGAACAATATCAAAATATGGTGGCAATTTAATTCCAAGAGGTTTTGTAAAGTAATCAAATACTTCTGCCAAAAATCCGGTCAGTTGTCTCAAAAATCATAGGCAATCTGAGGTTTACCTGGAACATTTGGACAGGAGAGGTTTAGCTCAGTCAGACCACGAAACTCACTCTCTTGGACTTTTTTCAAGATAGTATGGGTTTCCTCTGGAAACATGCCGACTAGAGATAGAAAGAAAGTTCGGTTTGGCTCTTTTTCTTGCAGATCCAAAAGATAATCCAAATAATAGTCTAAGCCATTATTTGGCAAGCCCATAGAGTTGATAGAACCAAGTGGAACATCTTGATAGCGTGGCTCAGGATTCCCCTGACGGAAGTCCAAGGTCGCGGTCTTGGTCACAAAAGTTCCTGCCGCTGAGTTTTTGACTCCTTCAAGCTCCTCTATCGTCATACAAGCTACACCTGCTGCATTCATCAAACAATTGTCAAACTCAAAACCAGCAATTTGTGTTTTCGTTGATACCATGATTCTAGTCCTCCAGATTCCATTTATTTCTAATATTATACCATATTTTCAGCTTTTCTCTTTGAGAAACTAATTTCTATCTAAAACGTTCGGTTTTATAAATTGAAAGAATTTTTAGAAAATTTCTGTTTTTTTCTTTACACTCAAAAAAAATTCTGCTATAATGGCTCATGTAATAAAATATAACAACAAAAGGAGAACGATATGACATCTGCTAAAGAATATATCCAAAGCGTGTTTGAAACTGTGAAAGCTCGTAACGGTCACGAGGCTGAGTTCCTCCAAGCTGTTGAAGAATTTTTCAACACTTTGGAACCTGTATTTGAAAAACACCCTGAGTATATCGAAGAAAATATCTTAGCACGTATTACTGAGCCTGAGCGTGTGATTTCTTTCCGTGTTCCTTGGGTTGACCGTGATGGAAAAGTTCAAGTAAACCGCGGTTACCGTGTTCAATTCAACTCAGCTGTTGGACCATACAAAGGCGGACTTCGTTTCCACCCAACTGTAAACCAAGGGATCTTGAAATTCCTCGGATTTGAACAAATCTTTAAATGTCTTAACTGGACTTCCTATCGGTGGAGGTAAAGGTGGATCAGACTTCGATCCTAAAGGTAAAACAGATGCTGAAGTGATGCGCTTCTGCCAAAGCTTCATGACTGAATTACAAAAATACATCGGCCCATCACTTGACGTACCTGCTGGTGATATCGGTGTTGGTGGACGTGAGATTGGTTATCTTTACGGACAGTACAAACGCCTTAACCAATTTGATGCTGGTGTCTTGACTGGTAAACCTCTTCCATTCGGTGGTAGCTTAATCCGTCCAGAAGCGACTGGCTACGGTTTGGTATATTACACTGAAGAAATGCTCAAAGCTAACGGTAATTGCTTCGCTGGTAAGAAAGTGGTCATTTCAGGTTCTGGTAACGTTGCTCAATACGCTCTTCAAAAAGCAACTGAACTTGGTGCAACTGTTATCTCTGTATCTGATTCGAATGGTTATGTCATCGATGAAAATGGTATCGACTTCGATCTCTTGGTAGATGTTAAAGAAAAACGTCGTGCTCGCTTGACTGAGTATGCAGCTGAGAAAGCAACCGCTACTTATCATGAAGGTTCTGTATGGACTTACGCTGGAAACTATGACATCGCTCTTCCATGTGCGACTCAAAACGAAATCAACGGTGAAGCAGCTAAACGCTTAGTTGCTCAAGGCATTATCTGTGTATCTGAAGGTGCCAACATGCCAAGCGACCTTGATGCCATCAAAGTTTACAAAGAAAATGGTATCTTCTACGGACCTGCCAAAGCTGCCAACGCTGGTGGTGTAGCCGTTTCAGCCCTTGAAATGAGCCAAAACAGTCTTCGTCTCTCATGGACTCGTGAAGAAGTTGATGGACGTCTCAAAGACATCATGACAAACATCTTCAACACAGCTAAAACAACTTCAGAAATATACGGTCTTGATAAAGACTACCTTGCAGGAGCAAACATTGCTGCCTTTGAAAATGTAGCAAACGCTATGATTGCCCAAGGTATTGTTTAAGATTTATTTGCTCAATCCTCAATCGCTTCGATTGGGGATTTTTATGTTGAATTCAAAAAAACGCACCATTAACAGTGAGTTTTAACATCAGAATTTATTTTAACTTCATTAGGGCAGATGACAAACATTCAACAATCTCATCAACTGCTTCATCTATGTTTATAGTTCCTTCATCATTCAACATCATGGGAATAAGATAAGAAAAACTCAATGCTAAAATGTATCGAACAATTCTTTCATTTGACCAATTTAGAATAAGTCCTTTTTCTTTAAATTGATTCAAAACAGGGCTAATTGGTTCTATTATAGATTGAACAATAATATTTCCCAACTGGATAGAAAGATTTTTATCAATAAAAGAACGCCCCAAGAGAATTTTAACATGCATTTGATTCTCTTGAATGAAAAAGAGCCTATCCCTAACAATACTTTTTAAAAAGAAGGGAAAAGTTTCTTGATCTACTGTGAATTTTTTTTCTGAGAAATCCGCAATTACTTCTGGAATAACCTGTTCTAGAAAAGTAGATAAAATGGCTTCTAAAATACCTTCCTTTGTTTTAAAGTAACTAAAAACAGTTCCTTCTGACACTCCAGCGCGTTCGGCAATAAGGCTGGACGTTGTATTCTCAAATCCAATTTCTGAGAATAATTTTAAGCTTGATAATAATACTCGACGTTGTTTCAAGCTCAAGTTGCTAACTTCTAACGTCTGAGCATACTTTTGTTCTAAACTTTCCATCGCTAATACCTCTCTTCTAATCTCTTACTTTTACGACTTTTTTGCCTCGACTGTGTCCCATTTTCAGACTACGATAGGCTTCTCTAACTGACTTTAGAGAAAAGCCATACACTTGATCAATTTTCAGCTGAACCTTCCCGTCTGAGACCATTTCAGCTAAAGTGCTAAAATCATCATATGTGGAATGTCTCGGACCAGTAAACTGAGCACCTTTTATCATAACATAGGGCGAAGGTACTAATGTCCCAATAGCTATCCCCTTCAAGCCTAAACTAAAAGCCAATCTAACATAATCAGATCCATAACAATCCAAAAATTTTGTAATAGGCGTTGGACTAGCTGATAGAAGAGCCTTCTTGATATTCTCTTCATAACTTACTGGTATGGCACCTAAAGACTTCAGATACTCTGCATTTTTCTTACTTGCTATTCCAATCACTGTCGCCCCCTTAGCAACTGCATGCTGTACTGCAATACTTCCAATACCTCCTGCTGCAGCTGAAATAACAACAGTATCTCTTGAATTTAAACCGATTCTTCTAAAAGCCCCACCCACAGTCAGAGCAGCTACTCCCATAGTAGCTGCGTGAGTCATGTCGATAATTTCTGGTTTCAATACTATTTCTGATTCATTGACACAAATTTCTGTTGCTAAAGCTCCCCCTCTTAGTTCCCAAACCAGGATCGCTAATCATTGTTCCAAACACCTTATCTCCTACTGAAAATCTAGTTACTTCATTTCCAACTTCTGTAATAACTCCAGAAAAATCTCTCCCCACACCTCTTGGAAATAAAGATGATTTAGATTCAAACCAACGACTTGGTTTCCTTAATTTCGTTATAAAAGATAGAAATCGAAGGGGTTTCGCTCCCTCAAAAGTTTTATAATCAATAGGATTTAAACCAACAGCATGAACTTCTACTCTTACCTGATTTACATCCAAAACTGTAGAGTCGATCTTCAGCAAATCCAAGACCTCTTCGTTACCGAAACGACTGTACTCTATTGCTTCAACAACCATTTTCTTTACTCCTTAATTTCACAAAAATTGAGTGAACACTCATTTTTATAAATTATACTCTTAATTTGTAAGAAAATCAATATTATCGTTTGATAGTGATTTATGACATGATACAAATATCCATCATTTCAATTTTCCAATATGATTCTTTCAATCTAACTCTCCTCACTCTTCAAGATAACTTTCCCTTTTTTACCCCCTGCTAGACAAAAAGAAAAACCGCTACTCCTAAGAATAGCGGTCTAATCATGTTTTTAAGCTACTAATGTAGTTGCTCTATTATTTAAGAGTAACTGAAGCTCCAGCTTCTTCCAATTTAGCTTTGATTTCTTCAGCTTCTGCAGTTGCAACGCCTTCTTTAACAAGTGCTGGTGCACCGTCAACAAGTTCTTTAGCTTCTTTAAGACCAAGACCTGTGATTTCACGTACAACTTTGATAACGCCAACTTTTTTGTCGCCTGCAGATGTCAATTCAACGTCGAATGAATCTTTAGCAGCACCAGCGTCAGCAGCACCAGCTGCAGCAACAGCTACAGGAGCAGCTGCAGTTACACCAAATTCTTCTTCGATAGCTTTTACAAGGTCGTTCAATTCAAGGATTGAAGCTTCTTTAATTTCAGCAATAATGTTTTCAATGTTCAATGCCATTGTTATTTCCTCCAAATAAGTTTTTAAATTTTTATAATAGTTTTTTCGTAGCTAGGCTACGCTGCGTAGCTTAAGATTAAGCTGCGTCTTCTTTGCTTTCTGCAACCGCTTTGACTGCAAGAGCAACGTTGCGCACTGGCGCTTGAAGTACAGAAAGGAGCATAGAAAGAAGTCCTTCGCGGTTTGGAAGAGTTGCAAGTGCAAGAATCTCTTCTTTAGATGCGACAGCGCCTTCGATTGCACCACCTTTGATTTCAAGTGCTTCAGCGTTTTTAGAAAAGTCGTTCAAGATTTTCGCTGGTGCGATAACATCTTCGTTAGAAAATGCTACTGCAGATGGTCCAACAAATACTGATGCAAGATCTTCAAGACCAGCTTTTTCAGCTGCACGACGCAAGATTGAGTTTTTAATGACTTTATACTCAACTTCGTTTCCACGAAGCTCACGACGAAGAACTGTATCTTGCTCAACTGTCAAACCACGAGCGTCTACAACGACGATAGATGCAGCAGCTTTCATTTTCTCAGCTACTACGTCAACTAGTTCCGCTTTCTTAGCAATAATTGCTTCACTCATTAGTGTGTTCACCTCCGTAATTATTTTGCTTGGGGAATTTTTCCAAAAGAAAAACGCGCCCAAACCTAGACACGAAAGTACAATACGCTTCTTTTTACATGATACGTTTTGTCCTCGGTAGGATACTTATGAGTCGAGCTCCCCTACTGTCTTAGGCAGTTTTTTCAAACCGTATATAAGTATAGCATAGTCAAAAAAAGAATGCAAGATTTTTGCAAACTTTTTTTAAAATTTTTTCGTGATTTTTCTTCTAAAGTTCTACTGTCAGGACTTGACCTTGCTTAACAACCTGTTCTCCAGCAATATAAACATCATCAACATCACTGGATTTGACTGCATAGACAAGATGAGAGAGCATATTTGCCTGAGGTTGGAGATGAATTTTCCCTTGAGGTTGGATGACCAGAAAATCTGCCTGCTTGCCAACTTCCAGACTTCCTATTTTATTTCCATTCCAAGAACCTTAGCCCCTTCGATTGTCAGCGCCTTGAGAGCTGTTTCTATAGGAAATTGACTGGCATCTCCGCTCTTCATTTTCTGTAGTAGTGCTGCTGTCCGTCCTTCCTCAAACATATCTAGATTGTTATTGGAAGCAACCGAATCTGTCGCAATTCCTACTGCTACTCCTGCTTTTTGGAGTTGAATGATTGGAGCGATTCCTGATGCCAGTTTGAGGTTACTGATAGGGTTGTGGGCAATAGCCACTTGAGAGGATGCCAAGCGTTCAATTTCTCGCTCGTTTAGTTCGACCCCATGAGCAAAGACAGACGGATGATCTAAGTAACCCAGTTCTTCTAGAAAAGCGAGGGGACGTTTGCCGTAGCGTTTCAGGAGAATGCCCGACTCCTCCTTGGTCTCCGCCACATGGATATGGATGGGAATGTCCAGCTCTTTTGCCATTTCGAAGCTCTCTTCCAGCAAATCTTTACTACAGCTATAAGGAGAATGCGGAGCTACCATAACCTTGAAATTTGGATTTTCATATCCTAAGATTTCCTCGATGATGGCTCGTGTTCTAGCAATGGTCTCAGCAGCTGTTTCACCCTCTGAAGAAAAGAGGGTCGGTGAAAAATAACAACGCATCTTGGAAGCATTGACCACTTCATAAATCTCTGATATATCCACTCCATTAGGATTATACATGTCGTTGAAGGTTGTTGTTCCTGACTGAAGCATCTCTGTCAGAGCTTCTTTGACCGCCTTAGTAGTCATGTCAGGAGTAAACTCAGCTTCTGCAGGCCAGATATAGTCATTGAGCCATTCATGGAGATTGCTGTCATCTCGGATTCCTCTCAGACCTGTCATAGCAGAATGGGTGTGACAATTAACCAAACCAGGCATAATCCAGGCTCCCTGATAGTCTATAATCTGCTCAGCTTGCTCTAAAATCTCTGACTTCTCTTGACCGACATAGACGATTTGAGAATCCTTAACTGCTAAGATTCCATCTAGATAGACATGGAAATCTTGATCACAAGTCACGATATTTACATGCTGATAGACTTTCATTATAGGCTCCTTTTCTAAAAGACAATTTACAGTGAACAATTTTTCTAGTTATTGTAACAAAAAAGTCACCCAAAGGCAACTTCTTTTGTCTATAAGATTTCAAAGTAGAAAGGATTATTCAGAGCTAAAAGCTGCAGCTTGCTGCATTTGGTAATACTTGCCCTTTCTAGTAATGAGATCCTGATGATTGCCATACTCAACAATGTCACCATCCACCAAGACAAGAATCAAATCCGCATCCTGAATGGTTGACAAGCGGTGGGCGATGATAAAGCTAGTACGACCCTTCATGAGTTTGGCAAAGGCATCCTGAACCAGCACTTCTGTCCGTGTATCGATTGAGGAAGTCGCCTCGTCTAAAATGAGAATCTTTGGAATAGCCAGAAAAACTCGGGCAATGGTCAAGAGCTGGGCTTGACCGACAGAGAGAGATTCACCTGCATTTTCCAGTTTGGTATCGTATCCCTGTGGCAACTGTTGGATGAAAAAGTCTGCATTGGCTGCTTTGGCAGCAGCAATCACCTGCTCCCGACTAGCATCAGGATTTCCAAAGGCAATATTGTCATGAATAGTCCCTTGCTTGAGCCAGGTTTCTTGGAGCACCATGCCAAACTGCTGACGTAAAGAGGCACGACTATAGTCATAAATGGATTTCCCGTCTAGCAAGATATCTCCCGAGTTAATAGGATAAAATCGCATGAGGAGATTAATAAGAGTTGATTTACCAGCACCTGTCGGACCAACGATTGCCACCTTGCTACCAGCTGGAATATCAATTGATAAATCATTTATCAAAATCTTTTCAGGATTGTAACCAAAAGAAACATGTTTAAAGGAAATTGCTCCCTTAACCTGGTCACTGGTCAACTCTTCCTTACCTGTTTCAACCACCTCAGGACTTTCTAAGACAGCATAGACACGCTCTGCACATGCCAAGGCACTTTGCAACTCGGCCAAAACTGAAGAAATATCGTTAAAGGGCTTGGTGTATTGCTGAACATAGTTCAAAAAAGTCACCAAACGTCCAATGGTCAAGTTGGACCCCATCATGATACGATAAGCTCCTACCCCAGCTAGAAGGGCATAAATGAGTGCATTGACAAAGCGAGTTGAAGGATTAACCGTTGAGGAATAAAAGATGGCTGACTGAGAGTAGCTTGAGTAGTTGTCATTAGCCTCACGCAGCCTTTGGATAAATTCTGCCTGAGCATTAAAAGACTGGATAATCGTCTGCTGGCTCAACGATTCTTCAATCAACTGGGTCTGAATTCCCCTTGTCTCTGTTTGCTTCTGAAAGAGATGGTAAGAGCGTTTGGCAATAAAGCGTGAAATTACCATGGATAGTGGCGTCAACAGCAAGACTAAGAGGGTCATGAGGAGATGGATTTGAAGCATGGCTAGAATACTAACCAAAATCATCAAGACGCCAATGAAAAATTGGTTAAAAATCATGGTCAAGCCAGCTGCCAACTGTTCTATGTCTGTGGTCACCCGACTGACCATCTCCCCACTGCCTTGCCGGTCCACGAAAGCAATCGGTAATCGATGGAGCTTATGGATGATTCGCTCTCGCAAGTCTCTGGTATAAGAGAAAATTAAGCGATTATAGAGGAGAGGATTGGTCCATTGTAACAGAGTATTTCCTATGACTACCAAGATCATCTGGATGAAAATCTGCCAAAAAACTGGTGATGAACCAGCCACTAGGACTTGGTCGATGACCTGCCCAATCAGAATAGGTAGGTAGATCGATAAACCAACCTGGGCAATAGTTCCTAGAAAGGCTAGAAAAAGGAGGAAGGGATGACTTGCTAAATCTTTGGCCAAACGTGTGAGTGTTTGATTTGCAGTTTGTCGTCTCATGCTAGTCCTCCTTTCCATTTTGGGATGCATTGATTTCACGATAGACTTGACTGGATTTCATCAAGTCCTCGTGCTTGCCGATAGCTAGGAGCTCACCTTTTTCCAAGAGGAGAATCTGGTCTGCCATCCGAAGTGTTGAAGTTCGTTGAGAAATCAAGATTAAGCTCGTGTCTGGCAAATTTTCTCGGATAGCTTTCAAGAGCTTGGATTCGGTGATGGTGTCGAGGGCCGAGGTCGCATCATCTAGGATAAGGAACGGAGCCTGACGCAAGACTGCGCGAGCAATAGACAGCCTTTGTTTTTGTCCACCTGAGAAATTTCGCCCTCCTGCCTCAACTAGGGCATCCAAGAGTCCTTCCTTTTCACTGACAAAATCCTTAGCTTGAGCAATTTCCAAGGCCTGCCAGAGTTCTCGGTCAGTTACTTCTTGATTGAAACCTAGAGTCAAGTTGGAACGAATGGTTCCTTTAAAGAGTTCGACTTTTTGGGGCACATAGGCAATCCAAGACCGCCACTGTTCAAGATTGAGAGGACTAGATCCATCTCGATAAAGGTCAATGCTCCCCTTGTCTGCTGGATAAAGACCAAGTAAGACTTGTACCAAGCTTGACTTACCAGAACCTGTTCCCCCAATGATACCAAGGATTTGCCTTTGAATCATATCAAAGGAAATATCTCTCAGAGAAGGCTGGGCTGCATCAGGATAGGTAAAGGTCAATTCATGGACTTGTAAAACCTGATTACTGGTAGCTTGCTTTTGTTCTAATTCTGAATGAATATCTTCTGGAGTTTCGGCAAAGACTTCCTCGATTCGCTTGGCTGAGATGTAGGACTGGTTGAGAGAATTTATCAACATGGCTAGCTTGACCAATTCCACCAAAATCTGTAAGAGATAGTTGATAAGGGCAATGAGAGCACCTTGACTGAGCAATCCTCCTTGAATAGAAATATAGCCTTGCCAGATAATGACTAGGAGAGTTCCATTTACAATCAGATAGGTCAGGGGTGTTAATAAGCTGGACCAGAAACCCGTCTTTTCTTGTAAACTAGCATAGAATTGGTTAAGAGTTTGAAAAATCTGTAACTCTCGTTTTTCTTGTCCAAAGCACGAATAACTCGCATCCCTTGCAATTGCTGGCGCGTTTCTTGAACCAGTTGGTCCGTTTTCTTTCTTAGACTGCTGTAGAGAGGATTGACCAGCCGAGAAAGTCCTACAATGACAATGGTCAAAATGGCAACCATGACTAAGAACCAGAAAGTCAGCTCAGCTAAGATTCGATAAGCCATAAAAAAATGGCACCAAAAAAACGATAATGGGCGCTCGCAAAAAGAGACGCAGGGAATTGGTTGATACCAGTCTGAATCTGGTAGGTATCTGAAGTCAAGCGAGTCACCAAGCTAGAAGTTGTCAAACGGTCTCTGCTGTCCTTGGGTAAAGACAAAATATGACGATAAAGATCGTTTGTCAATTCCTTGGCAAAACCTACCGCTGCCTTGGCTGAGTAAAACTGGGCTATCAAGGCCACTAAAACGCCAATCACTGCAAAGATAAGGAGCAGGCCAATCTGCATCCAGAGATGTCCTTGATTTCTCTGGAGCAAGGATTGGTCAACAATCCCAGCAATCACCATTGGAACCAGAAGCTCAAACACAGCTTCTAGTAGCTTGAACAAGGGTGCTAAAATCGATTCTTTGATGTAGGGTTTGAAGTAAGATAATAAGTGTTTCATAAATCCCTTCTATTTTCTAAAATGAAGAAAGTGGGAAGCACCCACCCTCTCAATTTTATTTGTTTAAGTAAGACAGTAGATAGCCATATCCTTCCTCTTCCATCTCATCCTTGGATACAAAACGCAAGGATGCAGAATTAATACAGTAACGAAGTCCACCTAACTCCCGAGGTCCATCTGTGAAAACATGACCCAAGTGAGCATTGCCTGACCGAGAACGAACTTCGATTCGCTCCATTCCATGGCTGAGATCCTTGTAATAGTGAATCAACTCTTTGGAAATCGGACGGCTAAAACTTGGCCAACCACAACCTGAGGCAAACTTATCCTTGGCAAAAAAGAGTGGCTCACCTGTCGTAATATCCACATAAATCCCTTCTTCAAAGGTTTGGTCATAGGCATTGGTAAATGGAGCCTCCGTAGCAGCTTCTTGGGTGACACGATAGGATTCTTCAGATAAACTGCCCTTTAATACCTCTTGACTAGGCTTTTCATAGTTAGAAGCATCAATCAATGGCTTATCAGCATCGGTCACATCAATATGACAGTAACCTGAAGGATTCTTCTTAAGATAGTCTTGGTGGTAATCTTCAGCTAAAATATAGTGGCGAAGTTTCTCCACTTCTACTGCAATCTTTCGACCCAGCATGCGTTCCTGCTCCTGCACCACTGTGTAGATAGCTGGCAAGTCTGCTTCATCCTGGTAATATATACCGGTCCGATACTGACGACCACGGTCATTCCCTTGTTGATTGATGGATAGAGGATCAATAACACGGAAATAATAAAGTAAAATCTCTCTAAGTGACACTGCATTCTCATCATAAATCACTTGAACCGTTTCTGCATGGTCTGTTTCCTTGAGCAGCTGATAATTGGTCGTTTCGACTTGTCCATTAGTGTAGCCGACACTGGTTACTAGCACTCCATAAATTCTTGAAAAATATTCCTCTAGGCCCCAAAAACAACCACCTGCTAAATAAATTTCTGCCATCTTTATTTCTCCTTTATCAAGTTTTTAACTCGAATTCTTTTCAAAAAAAGGATAGGAAGCCCTCTCGTCGAGAGTTTCCCCATCCTATCTGCTATTCTTTATTTGCTTCGACACGGACACCTTGGGTATCAACTTTCAAGCCATGAAGTTTTCCTTTGAAAGGTTGCTTTTCCAATTCTGCCTTAATCGTTGGCATCTTGTCATGAGAAGCCAAAACCATAACTGTCGGCCCAGCACCAGAAAGGTAGGTTGCATAGGCCCCATTTTCTTTGGCCACTTGCTTAATCGTCGCAAATTCTCTTACCAAGTCCTGACGATAGCGCTCGTGGAAGAGGTCTCCCTCGATTGCTTGTCCAGCTGTCACCATATCTCCTGCCAACAAGGCCGCAACCGCCACATTGGCGATAGAACTGGCAGCAACAGCTTCCTTGTAAGACAATTTCTTAGGCAAGACACCACGGCTGTCTCGAGTACGCAATTCATAGTTTGGAATGTAGGCTAGGAAATCACATTTTGGGAAGTCTGCTACAATTGCTGAAACTTCTCCGTCAACAGAGCTCGCAACAACGAGATTTCCATAGATAGCTGGAGCCACATTATCAGGGTGTCCTTCAATCTTGGTCGCCAACTGCAATTTTTCATGGTCTGACAAGTTGAGCTGGCCCAATTGGTTGGCTAGTTCAATCCCAGCAACAATAACAGAGCTAGAAGAACCCAAACCACGCGCTAAGGGAACATCACTAGTCATTTTCAAACGTCTTGGTTGCAAGTCTGGTACAATTTGCAAAGCGATTTTGAGCAAGAGATTACGTTCGTCATGTGGAATCCATTTGCCAATCTGGTGTTCAATCAGCCACTCATCCCGTTCTTCACAGACCTCAATTTGAAGATACTTGGTTACAGCTACACCGACCGAGTCAAATCCTGGCCCGATATTGGCACTGGTTGCAGGTACAATAATCTTCATTTTATTCTCCTAGCACCTTGAAGGTATTCAAGAGGTCGAATTCTGAAACCTTCTTCAATTCAGCTGAGACATTTTCCAGCTGGGCTTTATTAATCTTGTGTGTAATGATAACGACACGTGCCTTGTCACCCTCTTTACCATCTTGGAGGATTTGCTTGAAGGAAATATCTTGAGCGTTGAAGATTTCAGCAAGTTTCAAGACCTGACCTTTTGAGTCTGGAGCCAAGATTGAGAAGTAGTAATTTGCTTTGACATCCTCTGGATTAGCCAAGACCAAGTCACGGCTGTATTCGTTGAAGTCTTTACCGATGGTTCCATCATTCAGGCGACGAACGATACGGACAATATCCGCTACAACACTTGTTGCAGTTGGTTTTTGACCCGCACCTGGTCCGTAGTACATAGACTCACCAATACCAATAGATTCTACAAAAACAGCGTTCATTACGCCATTCACACTGGCAAGTGGATGCGCTTTAGGAAGGAAGGTTGGAGTCACTTCTGCAGCAATTCCTGAAGGAGTTTCCTCGATAGAACCAACCAATTTCACTACATAGCCAAGTTCTTGAGCTACAGCTACGTCTTCTGGTGTGATGTTGCGGATTCCCTTGTGGGCTACATCATCAAAAGCAACCTTCATACCAAAGGCAAATTGGCTCAAAATAACCATCTTGTAGGCTGCATCAATCCCATCCACGTCATTTGTCGGGTCGCTTTCTGCAAAACCTAGTCTTTGCGCTTCCGCTAGAGCATCATCGTAAGACCAGCCTTCTTCCACCATCTTGGTCATCATGAAGTTAGAAGTTCCATTGACTACACCAAGCACGCGCGTGATTTTATCAGAAACCAAGGAATTTGCTAAAGTACGAAGAATTGGAATCCCACCAGCTACTGCTGCTTCGTAGTAAAGTGCTACCTTGTTAGCTTTAGCGATTTCTAACAATTCTGCACCATGGACAGCCAAAAGGTCCTTGTTAGCAGTAACAACATGCTTTCCAGCTTCCAAGGCACGAGTGATAAAGGTCTTAGCAGGCTCGATACGCCCCATCAATTCCACTACAATGGTAATATCTTGGTCTGATAAAATATCATCTACATTGGTTACAAAGTTAAAGTCATTCCCTGCTGCAAGCAAGCGATTCTTTTCATCTTCATCCTTGACCAATACCTTGGCAACTTCAATCTCTGAATGCGCTGATTGATTAATTTTTTCTCCATTTTCCTTTAGGAGGAAGGGCACACCACTTGCAACGGTACCAAATCCTAGTAAAGCAATTTTAACTGTCATGTTTGTCTCCTCGAAATTTTCTAATATAGCCATTATAACAGAATTTTGTGAAAATTCCTATTATAGTAAATCACTATTTCAGTCTAAAAAAGAAAAAAACGAATCAAACGATTCGCTCTTCCTAAAATCTAGAAATCATTTTCCAGAAATGATTATCCAATCTTTTGTAGATTGATCACTGCATCGTGATTCATCAAAACTTGGCCATACTCTTGTAAGACTGAACGACTGATATCACTATCGTCTGCAAACTCGCGCATACGAGCCAACAGCCAAGCTGGATATGGACTTGGATGATTTTCAATATCCACTAAAATGGTCAAATAATAGCGCTCATTCATCTTGTAGAGTTCAGAAGTTTCCATCTCAAAAGTCACTGTCTTTGAAAAAGCCACCAAATCAGCTAACTTAGAAAAAGAAAGGATGTAGTAGATGTAAGGCTCTTTCTTGCTTTCAACTTCTTGTTCAGCCTGCTCCTGCTCTTCTTCCCTGGCTTCTACTTGCTCTAGAGATTGAATCGCTTCGATATCATCCTTAGTCTTTTCTGAGATGCTTTTTTCTAAAGTTTTAATAAACTCATCTGGTGACATTTGAGCCAATTCTTCCATATCTGGTAAATCCGATAAATCTTCAAAATCTAGATTTTGGTCAATCTTTGATTTGGTTACAAAGACATCGACCTTATCAGGTTTTGGAGTCACACGGAAGCTCAACATACCTGTATCCAGAAAGCTATCAGGCATCTCTAACTCATCCAAGATAGCATAAAAGAATTCTTCTGTTTTTTCTTGAGGAACGAGAAAGTCAGCAATCTCCATTCCACGATCCATCAAATCCTCTAAAGACATCGTGATTTTTAAAGTTGTATCACTAATTTGTTTCATTTTCATTGCTAGTAACCTCATACTTTCAGTTCTATCTATTATACTAGATTTTTACGATTTTATCAAAAGAATGAAGCGAGAATGTGATATAATACTAGAGACCATTTTACAATACAAGAAAGAAAGTACAATGAAAAATATAAAAGTTAATGCACTGGCTAGCTTACTAGTCAATGTTCTCAATATCGTTTTTCCTCTGATAACCAATCCTTATCTGACACGGATTCTCAGCAAATCCAACTACGGTTATTTTAATACCGCAAATACCTGGGCTAGCTTTGTCATTCCTTTAGCCGCCTTTGGAATATATAACTACGGGATTCGAGCTATCAGTAAGGTTAAGGACGATAAAGATAAGATTAATTATGTCTTCTCCAAGTTATTCTATATATCTGTAATTACTTCTGTCCTTACAACAAGTATCTATTTTTTGTTTATTTACCTAGATAATAGTATTGAAAATTTGAAAGAACTCTACTACATACTTGGTGTCCAGGCTCTCTTCCAATTCCTTTATATCGAGTGGATGAACGAGGCTTATGAAAACTATGCCTTCATCCTTTACAAGACATTGATTATTCGGATTGCCATGCTGATTGCTATCTTTACATTTGTTAAAACTGCAGATGATATCGTACCTTATGCAATCATCATGAGTGCAACGACAGTTCTCAACTATCTACTCAGTTTTCTATGGATTAAGCGAGAAGTTTCCTTTGTTAAGATTGATCTTGTTGAATTAGTCAAAGCATCGAAACCGCTCATGACTATGCTTCTTCTAGCTAATGCCAATATGCTCTACACCTTACTTGATAGAATGTTTATCACCAAAGGGCCTGATGAAAACTATATTTCTTATTATACCATTGCTTCCAGCATCGTCATGTTGATTGCCAGTGTCCTGAGTGGAGCTATCAATGTCAGTATTCCACGTCTCGGCTACTATCTCGGTAAGAAAGACTACGAATCTTATAAATCTTCTGAATCAAGGTGCTGCCCTCTTTTATTTCCTTATCATTCCAACCAGTATTGGGATTATGGTATTAGGGAACTACGCAACTGTCATCTACTCTTCTGAAAAATACCTTGAAGCTGGTATTGTGACTAGTATCTTCGCCTTTCGTACTATCATTTGGGCCATTGAGTTAATCCTTGGTAAACAAATTATCTTCATCAACGACCACGAAAATCGTTTAACAGCCTTTTACTTTATTGGTGGCGGAGCTAATATCCTACTCAACAGTCTCTTGTATTTCAATAATATTTTTGCACCAGAGTACTACATTGCTACTACTATTATTGCAGAAACTGTAGTTGTTCTACTGGAAATTTACTTTATCAAGAAACATCATCTGCTTGACTTAAAAGAAATCTTTACTACTTTAACACGCTATACTATTATATCGCTCGGATTCATTCCAATCTACTTAGCGTTTAAATTCCTTTTCCAAATCAACTCTTATACAGTCAACTTCAATATGATACTCATGGTTCTCTCGACTGTTGCGACTTGCGGTATCTATTATCTCTTGACGCTATTTCTTACCAAAGATAAAACACTCCACTATGCACTAAATATAGTACAAGCTAAGTTTAACAGAAATTAAAAAACGATAATCTACTCATAAGGAGATAATATGATCAAACAAACAAACAAACAAACATATATATATATATATATATATTAATTCTTATATTCCTTGCTACTTTAATAAAACCAGTTTTAGCAAATGATAGACTTCATATCATAACCGTTGCTGATTGGTCAGATGCCATGATACTAGAAAGTAATGGTCACTTCGCCATGATAGATACTGGAGACGACTTTTCCTATCCAGATGGCTCTAATCCAAGATATCCTGATAGACCTGGAATTGAAAAAGATCCAAAAGCAATTACTGAAGATAGACTATTTGCTCACATTAAACAATTAGGTATTAAAAGTTTTGATTTCATTATTATTACACACGCCCACTCTGATCATGTCGGTTCAGCACACGATGTTTTGAAAACTATCCCAACGAAAAAACTTTATATAAAAAAATATAGTGACGACAGAATAACAGATAAAACTGGTCTTTGGGATAATTTGTATGGATATGAACGAGCTTTACAGGCTGCCCTAGAAACAAATACTACCATTATTCAAAATATCTCAGAAAAAGATTCACACTTAACGCTTGGGAATATTAAAATTGATTTATTAAATTATGAGAATGAATACGAAAATGATGGTTCATTAAAAAAAGTGTATGACGATAATTTGAATTCAATTTTATCAATAGTAAATATTAATAATACAAAAATTTTCTTAGGAGGAGATTTAGAAAATACTGAAAGACATCTAGAAGAGAAATATGCACCTTTGATTGGACATGTAGATGTCATGAAATTTAATCACCACGTAGAAACAACTAAATCTAATACGAAAGAATTTGTCGACAAACTTAATCCTAAGAAAATTATTAAAACAGGTATTAGACCAGTAGAAGAAAAATACGCTGAATATCTTAAACAAAAAAATATCAGCATTATAAATGCCGGACAACTAGATAGAGCAGCAATTTCTCTTGAATTCAATAACGGAAATGTTACTGATGTATCTGATAAATACCCACATTATGGATTTTATAACAATGATGGTATTCTAAAATTTAAAAATTGGAAAAATGAAGCCCCTGAAGATGGTTGGACACAACACAACGATAATTGGTATTATTTCTTTGATTCTGGTACTGTTGCAGTTGGTTGGAAATATATAAACAAAAACTGGTTTTATTTTAATCAAAACGGAGAACTTCAAACAGGGTTAGTTGATGATGGAAATAATCTATACTATATTGAAAAAAATACAGGTATGTTAACTAACACTTGGAAAGAAATTAATTCCAAAGAAACCTATTACTTTAAAGAAAATGGCAAAGCAGCTAAAGATGAGTGGATGAATCGTTATCATTTTGAAAATGATGGAACCCTTAGTAAAAATAAATGGATTGGTATTTTTCATCTAAATCGTTTCGGAAGAGTTAGTTTTACAGATTATAGAAACTATCTATTTATTATATTTACACTAGCTATAGCTTTGATATTTTTGAAAATTAAGAAAAAATATAATGGTAGAGTAATTAAAAAATAATTAGAGATAAAAGAAACGAACTGGATTTGATCTAGCTCGTTTCTTTTATTTATTTTAGTGTCCAAGGGATTTAGTCAAAAGGACTTTTGCCATTTTAGCATCCCTTTGTTTGTATATCGGATTTTCTTTCCAGTTATAATGGGTATTAGGGATTTCAAAATCTTCCCCATACAAGTGACTGATATATTCTCTTGTATTTTCTGGAACTTTTACTAGAATCTCTTTAAAACTGCATTCAGTTAGTGATGTAAAGGGCAATTCATAGTGATAGACTTCATATCTTGTTGGATTTCCCAAGGCATTTGTCATGTAGAAAATAGTATCTGAGGAGATGGCATTCTCATTTTTAGCATAGACAATAAAATCCACATTGAGGCCCTTGTAACTATAGGACAACTCTACAAGCTTATCATTATAATAGAACTCTTTTGTCCTGACAAATCCTTTCTCAAAAAGAACTTTCTCATCCTTCAAAAAGGCTTCATAGTCTGGGATAATAATTCCAAAATCCATATCTAAATCATGGGGAATCAAATCATTTTCTCTGTAGAAACCAAGCAAAGTTCCAAAGTCTAACCAAATATCGTAGGATTTCAGATTAGATTGATAGATTGCCTTTAGAATATCTTCAAAGTTTTCTTTGAGCAAATTGCTTCTCTTTGAATCCAAATCGATATTGGCTTTTTTATTTAAACTTTTGATAATAGGTAGATTTTTAACCAGATCTTTCTTATCTCCTAAGAGACTAGCTAAACTTCTTTTTAACCATTGTAACACGTTCTACCCCTCCTTTATATAAGCGAGGAAATCATCATGCTTCACTCGTTTTTCTATAGGAGGAATCTCCATAAAGTCATCTCCGTAGATGGCAGAAAGGATTTGCTGATAGGCCTCAGGAATTTTGTAAACTCTATCTTCAAATGGACTATCAATCGTTGTGTCCAAGAAGGACTTATCAAACTTCGTAGAAACTCTTTTGTTCTCCATGAGGTAGTCAATGAAATCTCCATTTTTTTCTTGCATAGATAGGATGTTCATCTTTTGATTCCAAGCTTTGACACGAGTCAGACGGAATACAAGGACAAGGAGATATCTGGCGACATTCTTAAGCTTCGCATTCTTATTATGGATGCCATAAAAGGTATAAACTGATAAACGACGGTAAGTATCTAGTTTTACCATATCTTTGTTGACATCCGTATAATAGTCAAATGGGAAAACATCCACACAAATCCCTAAATCAATATCATTTTCGATATAGTTGTTATCGTAGACTGTTCGCGCGTCATAAACTCGGTAAAATGGGTAAGGATAACGTGCATCATTTTCCCAAGAAACAACTTTATAGACTGGGTCATTATCTTGCAAAATTGCTTGATACAATTTGTCGTATTCATCACGTTTCAAGGAGATATCAATATCGTCATCCCAAGGAATGTAGCCCTTGTGTCTTACTGCTCCCAGCAAGGTTCCATAAGCCAGTGAATAGTTGATGTTCTCTTTTTGACAGAGATTGTGGATGTAATCCATGACACCTAGTTCAACTTCTTTGATCTCTGCTTCGTCGAGCTTTCTGTAGCCATCTCTTTTTTTATAGAGAACAGAGAAATAGTAACCTGAAATCACAAACAAGATACAACCTTGTAGTGAAATTCCATAGAAGGTTGAACTCAAGAACAAGTTAGAGATGAGAATAACCACTGTCATCAATAGAATGGTAATCAATTCATGGTTGCGACGTCCTTCTTGAATATCTTTCTTATATTTCTTGAGACTGGAAATGACAAAAGAAAACATAAAGATGGTCATCGGAATTAAACCAGTTAAACCATCATAAAAGAGTAATTCTAAATATCCATTATGAGTGAGATAATGCTGTTTAATTATATAAGCAGAAGCATCGTACTCTTTTCCTAACTCATACCAGTTTCCACCTGAATACCCAAACAGTGGGCGTTTAGGTATAAAGGAAGCTGTTGACTGCCAAATCGCAAAACGGTTATTAGAGATATTTTCTTCACTAGTGTCTGTCCTTTCAAGAGAAAAATTCTTATCCCCTTTTTGAACATTAGCTAAATTCTTTTTAATCTCAGCAGAATGAGCTTTCAAATAAATATCACTACTATACTTAATACCATTATAGCTGACAAATACTAAACCTACAGTCAGAACTACTGTCAGAATAGATTTGCCTTTTTTAGTCCAGTTAGCTGTCATCAAACCATAAAGTAAAGCAACTACAACTAAACAGATATAAGTTGTTCTTGAACCAGATAAAACAATATAAGCGAAATTAAGTACAATAGATGAAATAGCTAATATTTTAATGATTTATTATAAAGAGACAGGCGCATCCATAAGTAAATAATCACCATCAAAGAAATAATAGAGAGATAGTTGGGACTTGCCAAGATCCCAAACAAACGAGATTCTACAAACCCCTGACGAATTAAAAGTCCTTTATAATCATATACACGATAACCTTGTAACATTAAAAATTGACCAAGCGATACAAGTACACCTACAGTATTTGCAACAGTAATGACTGAGAAGAACACATCAAAAAGGACACGCGCTTTTTTCTCTGTGAAAGAATGAAAGACTGGATAAACTGCAAAAAAATAGATGAAAAAGACAACTAAATTTTTTATATTTGTTGAAAAACCATACTTGACAACTAGCGCAGCTGTTAGAATATTCATCAGAAAAAAGAGAATTAAATACTCAATTTTTCTAACTGTAAGATAAGCTTTTTTTATAAAAAAGTTATAAAGTCCCAATAAAACTCCCATAAGGGTCATGCCAAGAGTGACAAATTTATTAGCTGAAATAGATTGAAGCGGAACAATTAAGCCAGCCATACAATAAAAAGATATAACTGATAAAAATAACAAATTAATCTTAAAAATAGTTTTTTTCAATAAATGAAATCATTTTTTTCTCCTAACGCTTAGTTTGTTCAAGCAAGATTTTCGTATACAATTTTTCGACTCAGACACAATGCTAAAAAGCTCAATTTTCTTGCTCTTGTAAAACGACTATCTGAAAGAATGTTCTTTGTGTTTTTCTTTAGATAGGCAATCAAACGGTCCTCTAAGACTCTATCCTTGAAATCTGCATCAACCAAGAGTCTATCCAATACATAGAAGTAAGCCCAATTTAAACGCATAGTTGCAGTATCCGCTAGTTCAGGATAATTTTCTTTGATAATCTTTGCATTTTGCTCATAAGCTTCAATAACATTTAAGAATTTTAAAGAAAATTTTTGAGTCGTGATACTATTTTCACGGTGAACATAGTAGTATTTCTTCTCGTTTGTTGCGACAACCTTGCGACATTGATGAATCAAGGCAATCATGATAAAGGCATCCTCTGCAATTTTTACCAATTTCAAACCGTAGCTGTTCAAAAAGTTCTTTTTCTATACAGCTTGTTAACAGCTGTGACGGAGAGAATTTTAGCTTCCATGACCATCTTAATGGCCTCTTGAGGTGTTAATTCCCAAGTCTGAATAGTTGCAACTTGCTTTTCCGGAATTTGGTGATAGACGTCATAATGTCCACACATAGAAAGATCTGCATTGGATTCAAACATCTGACGGTAAAGGGTCTCATACATATCTTCATCAATGTAGTCATCACTATCGATAAAACCAATCAAATCAGAGCTTGCCTCTTCAATCCCTCTATTCCGAGCATCAGACAAGCCACCGTTTTCCTTGTGAATGACACGAATCCGTTGATCTCTTTGAGCTAATTGCTCACACAGTTCTCCACTAGTATCCGTTGAACCATCATTGATGAGAAGAATTTCCAAGTTGGTATAGGTCTGTTTTAAAATGGATTCTACACACTTCTCCAGATAGGCTTCTACATTGTAAACTGGAACGATAACGCTTATTTTTTCTCCCATCATACACCATATTCTCCCTTATATTCTGTATAAGACTTATCCATATCAGCGACAACAGCATCATGATGTGGTAGCTGCTTATCTGCTGGCGGAGGTGTCATGTAGTCTCCAAAAGCAGTGCTGAGATAGGCATCATAACCAACTGGAATAGGCATCTTTGTCCCTTCAAATGGTAAGAAAAGATTATCCTCAAAAGATGCGATTGGGTACTTGTTTCTCATGTAGCCAGGACCTGAGCATAATTCTGTGATTCCATCGCTCTCAGCTAGACCATACTTAGTCATTTCTTTTTCAGCTTTTTTCCAAATGCGATAACGGAGAGATTTTGGGGTCAAACCCAGTAAAATACGGCTTCCCCACTTCATAAGTGCACCATGTTTTTCTGGAATAGTTTGGGCACAAAATAGTGAATAAATCAAAGCCCAACGAACCTGTTTTTTCCGCTCAGCTGGATTTTTCGGATAATAATCCAAAGGCAAAACATCCAAGGCCAGACCATGTGGCAAATCCAAATCTTGCTGATAAGGCTTAATGCAGGTAGTTTCCTTGTCACGAATAGTAATAAAAAGATTGCGATCGACAAAATCCTTGTTACTCTTTGACAAGAAATAACGCTCATCTGCATAACGAGGCCATAATTCTGCCAATTTTTCATAGTCCTTACGGGGCATAAAAAAGTCTAGGTCGTCGTCCCAAGGAATAAAACCCTTGTTTCGAAGGGCACCAATAGCGCCTCCCCCACAGAGATAGCAAAGCAAATCATGTTCTTTACAAAAAGCCACAAAATATTCAGCCATCTCCAGACTTCGAGCCTGAATTGCTTTTAAATCAGTCATATTGTTCATTATTCTTTCTATCGTATCTTTTCATTATACCACAAATAAGGGGTGAAAATCTATTAGAGGCTGTAAAAAATCAAAGCCTGATTGCTAAGGTAACTTCTCAAAGTAACTTCCACTTGCCTAACCAAAGTGGAAATTAGTCTAAAGCGGATTTTTATGGTGGAATTAAGTGTGAGACGTTTGAGTTAGAAATGAAATCCGCTATGACAGAACATAAACACCTTACCCTTTCAGACCGTAATGATATCCAATTAGGTTTAGGGCGCGATGAAACCTTCACCTTTGGCGAGGACATCGCTGCTCTTCTGGTTTTCCAATTTGTTTTGTCAAACCAGAAGACACACACTTATCACCTGATTTATTGAAATAAAGGGAATTTCCCCCTCTAACTACACATCTTATGACTATCGAAAAGTCTCACACTAAACACTAGTAACTGGAATTTACTCTAAGACGACTCTGTTTTAGGGCTATTTGTCGTGCACTTTTTTCTAAGTCTTTTCGCTTTTGAACCCTTATATAGCAAGAAAAAGAAAACCAGTGGAAGTTAGTCTAAGACGAATTTCCACTGATTTCACGCATTTTTCTCATACTAAAAGCTAGGTTGTGGAAAACTGGAAGTTAGTTTGAGAAGTTACCTAAAAGAGGGGAAATCCCCTCTTAAGATTTTATTTTACAGCTTCTTTCAAAGCATCTACCTTGTCCAAACGTTCCCATGGAAGGTCAATATCTGTACGTCCCATGTGTCCATAAGCTGCTGTTTGACGGTAAATTGGGCGCTTAAGGTCCAGCATTTGGATAATTCCTGCAGGACGAAGGTCAAAGATTTGACGAGCCGCTTTTTCAAGTTTGCTTTCAGCTACTGTTCCTGTACCAAAGGTATCGATACGGACAGAAACAGGCTGGGCAACACCGATAGCATAAGCCAATTGCACTTCTGCCTTCTTAGCAAGACCTCGTCGCAACGATATTCTTTGCAATATAGCGAGTAGCATATGACGCAGAACGGTCCACCTTAGTCGCATCTTTTACCAGAGAAGGCACCACCACCATGACGAGAGTAGCCACCATAAGTATCTACGATAATCTTACGACCAGTCAGACCTGAGTCCCCTTGAGGTCCACCGATTACAAAGCGGCCAGTCGGATTGATGAAGAATTTTGTTTGCTCATCCAAGTAAGAGGCTGGAATAACCTCTTTGATAACCTTGTTAATGACATCATTGTGAATTTGTTCGTTGTTGACTTCTGGATCGTGCTGAGTTGAAATCACGACTGTGTCCACACGTACTGGCTGATCATTTTCATCATATTCAACTGTAACTTGTGATTTAGCATCTGGGCGAAGATAGCTAATTTCACCAGACTTACGAAGTTCTGCCAGATGACGAACCAATTTATGACTGAGTGAGATTGGCAATGGCATGAGCTCTTCTGTTTCATCCACTGCAAATCCAAACATGAGTCCTTGGTCACCAGCGCCAATCAAGTCAAGCGGATCTTGATCTGCATTCCCACGAACCTCCAAGGCTTCGTTAACACCTTGAGCAATGTCTGGTGACTGCTCAACAAGTGATGGATGGACTCCCACTGTCTCAGCAGAAAAACCATACTCTGTATTAGTGTAACCAATCTCTGCAATGGTATCACGAACCACACGGTTGATATCCACATAGGCATTTGTAGATATTTCACCAAAAACATGGACGGAACCAGTATATACAGCTGTCTCAGCAGCAACGTGCGCCTCTGGATCCTTGGCTAAAATAGCATCCAAAATCGCATCTGAAATTTGGTCTGCAATCTTATCTGGATGCCCCTCAGATACAGATTCAGACGTGAATAATTTACGTTCTGACATAAAAATGTCCCCCCTTAAAAATAGTGTTATAGAGTTACAAAGTACTGATAGGTATTTTTCATTTTCTAAGAGTTACGACGCGAAAGAAATAAAAAAACGATACTTTTTTTTATTTCTGAAGCTAGTAAGGCGCATAGGGTGACCGCCTTATAGCGGCAACCGTAGAATGACGAGCGACTACTTTAGAGCCATCATTCTTTGCGAGTTACGACGCGAAAAAAATAAAAACGATACTTTTTTATTTCTGAAGCTAGTAAGGCGCATAGGGTGCCGCCTTATAGCGGCAACCGTAGAATGACGAGCGACTACTTTGGAGCCGTCATTCTTTGCGAGTTACAAAGTACTGATAGGAAATTTCTTAGTGCTGAATACCTACCATCTTATCGGGACTATATAACTTTACCATTATATCATTTTTAAGCGCAATTTGCAGTCTATAATGTAGTGTTTCAATGTAGATATTTCGTTCGGCTAACTTCTCAAAGCAACTTCCATCTCTCTCTTTAAACTGGAAGTTAGTCTAAGACGGATTCCCACTGATTTCACGCGTTTTTCTCATACTAAAAACTAGGTTGTTGGAAACTGGAAGTTAGTTTTATACTCAAACATTTTCAAAAAGCAACCTTGTCCATTGTCTGCTGACAGTGGACGTTAAAATACTTTTTTCCAGTCCTTGAATAACTTCTTGAAGCTTATCAATGACGGCTTCCAATGTTTAGAAAGCTTTGTTTTTAAAACCTCGTTTTCGAATTTCTTTCCAGACTTGTTCAATAGGGTTCATTTCTTGTGTATAAGGTGGGATAAAAACCAATTCAATATTAGTTGGAATCTCTAAAGAAACTATGATTCGTACCATTCTGGGAATGGGAGGGAAATCATTGTCAAAAGAATTACTAGATGCCAAACTGACAGTTTCAAATTCAGCCTTTGTTCAAAGACCCTATCAGATAAAACCTGAGGCTTTCTATGCCCTATTAAAAGAATTTACAGCACCTATTCCACTTAATACTGATTTTCCAATATGCGATGCTGATGGGAGTGATATCTGTATTCCTCGAAATCCCATGGATACAGAAACCTCTGTCCAAACCCAAACGGATGTTAAATCCTATAATCTCATACACATAAATGCCCTATACGACTTGACGACTGGAGTCTATAGAGATGTTTCTATTCAAGACAAACATAGGCAACATAAGCGCTTAGCTCTGATTCAGATGATGAAGGCTTCTCCCTTTCGAGAAAGCTCTTGTTATCATGGACAGAGGCTATGAAAGTTACAATCTCATGGCTCATTTTCAAGAAAAAGGTTGACTTTACCTTATCCGCATTCGAGATGGGAAACAATCTATGTGTTCTTCCTTCAACTTACCAAATACAGAGTGTTTTTATCAAACATTTTCTCTAAAATTATCACGAAAGAAAACCAAGCAGTTTAAAAAACGTTATCGTGATTTTCCCAATGACTATCATTTTATTCCACACAATTCTACTTTTGATTTTCTTCCAGAAACAAGTCAAAAACAGGATTCTGTAGCACTCTATGAGCTTCCTTTTCGTATGGTGCGTTTAGAAGTGGAAGAAGGAAAATACGAAATTTTAGTGACAAATACGGACTATTCAGTCCAAGAATTAAAAAATCTCTACGCCAGTAGATAGGGATAGAGACTAGTTTTCGTGACCTGAAATACAGTATTGGCTTGGTCAATTTCACGCCAAAAAGAAGGAAGGGATTCTTCAAGAAATCTTTGCTCGCTTTACAAATTTTAACTTTTGTCGTTGGGTAACCTCGCAAGTTGCCATCGACAGTAGTCACAAAAAACAAAGATATAAAGTGTGTTTCTCAGATGCGGCTTATGCCTGCCGTTTGTTTTTTAACGGTTCCCTTTCTTCCCTCCAGTTAAAAAACTACTTCAAGAAACAGTTATCTATTATTCGACCGAATCGAAAATATCTAAGAAAGATAAAAGCTCAATCGGTAGTTGATTTCATCTATAGAGTAACATAAATCTCAAAAAATAGGATGAAAAAACCTTTATTTGTCATGCAAAAAAAACAGAAGATGCGATAGAGAATCACTTTGATGACCTCAATCACACCTCCTATTCAAACAGTTAGATCACTAACTTAACGACATTGAGCTCTAACTGATTCGTTTTTTTCATCTTCTACTCCTACTTCCGATACATTTTAAATTGTAGGAAGAGGTCACTATATTTGCCTGTCCATTTATGGTCAAATTTCTCATAAACTTCTAGATGTTTCATGGTTTCAGCATCTGGATAGAAGGCTTTATCTTCTTTTTTCTCCTCTGGGAGCAATTCCTTAGCTGGTAGGTTTGGTGTTGAATAGCCGACATACTCTGCATTTTTGAGAGCATTTTCAGGTTTCAACATAAAGTTGATAAAGGCATAGGCTGCATCTTGGTTTTTGACTGTTTTGGGAATGACCATATTGTCAAACCAAAGGTTGCTGGCCTCAGTCGGTACCACATAACGTAGATTTCATTTTTCTCTAGCATCTGGCTAGCTTCACCAGAGAAGGTCACGCCGATAGCAGCGTTATTCTGAATCATGTAACCCTTCATCTCGTCGGCCACAATAGCCTTGATATTTGGAGTCAGTTTGTAGAGCTTGTCCACTGTCTCTTCCAACTGCTGGGGGTCCTTGGAGTTAAGGCTGTATCCGAGAGAGTTGAGCCCTAGTCCTAATACTTCACGCGCCCCATCAAAGAGCATGATAGAGTTCTTATACTCTGGTTTCCAGAGGTCGTCCCAATGTTCAGGCGCTTCATCGACCATGGTTTCATTATAGACAATTCCCAGTGTCCCCCAGAAATAAGGTATAGAGAATTTATTGCCTAGGTCAAAGGACTGGTTGAGAAACTCTGGTCCGATATTTTCAAGACCTTCAAGTTTTGAATAGTCAAGCGGTACCAAGAGGTCTTCGTCCTTCATCTTATTAATCATGTATTCACTAGGAATGGCAATATCGTAAGTCGTTCCACCCTGCTTAATCTTGGTATACATGGCTTCGTTGGAGTCAAAGGTCTCATACTGGACTTGGATTCCTGTTTCTTCTGTGAATTGCTCCAAGAGTTCTGGATCAATATAGTCTCCCCAGTTGTAGATAACCAGTTTTTGACTATCTCGGCTATTGATTTTACTATCTAAATGCGTCGCAATTCCCCACAAGACCAGAATAATGGCTACAATTCCTGCTAAAAATGAATAGAGTTTTTTCATGCTTGCTCCTCCTTCTCACGTGAGATAAAGTAATAACCAACAACTAGGATAATACTAAAGAGAAAGACGAGGGCAGACAGGGCATTGATTTCTAGCGAAATCCCCTTACGAGCACGAGAGTAAATCTCGACTGACAAGGTTGAAAGCCATTTCCCGTTACAAAGAAGGTCACGGCAAAGTCATCCAGCGAATAGGTGAAGGCCATGAAATAACCTGCAATAATAGACGGTGTCAGGTAAGGAAGCATGATTTCCTTAAACATCTGAAACTGACTGGCACCAAGGTCATAGGCCGCATGAATCATGTCACCGTTCATTTCCTTGAGACGAGGCAAGACCATCAAGACAACGATAGGAATGGAAAAGGCCACATGACTAGAAAGAACTGTCAAAAAGCCAAGTGAAAACTTGAGTTGGGTAAAGAGAATCAAGAAGCTAGCACCAATCATAACATCAGGAGCAACCATGAGGATATTATTGAGGGAAAGAAAGGCTTCTTGGTATTTCTTACGAGACTGATAAATGTAAATAGCACCGAAAGTCCCGATAATGGTCGCTATCAAGGCTGACAGGAAAGCCAAGAAAAAGGTCTGGGTCACAATTAACATAAGGCGACCATCGCCAAACATGGTTTTAAAATGACTCAAACTAAAGCCTGTAAAGCTGTTCATGTCGTTGCCTGCATTAAAGGCATAACCAATCAGGTAAAAAATCGGCAGGTAGAGGACAAGAAAGACCAGTCCTAGATAAAGATTGGCAAATTTTTCATCGCTCTCTCCTTTCCTTGGTCACCCACATGGTGATGAACATGGTCAGGATGAGAATCACACCGATGGTAGAACCCATACCGTAGTTGTCATTGGTCAGGAAGTTTTGCTCAATAGCCGTCCCCAAGGTGATAACGCGGTTCCCACCAATCAAACGGGTCAGCATGAAGAGGCTCAAGCTGGGGATAAAGACAGATTGAACCCCACTTCTCACTCCGTTCATAGATAGAGGGAAGATGACATGGCGGAAGGTCTCCCACTTGGTCGCACCGAGGTCATAACTAGCATTGATAAGATTGTTATCCATATCGTCCAAAACATTGAAAATCGGCAAGATCATAAAGGGAAGCTCGATGTAGCTTGCGACAAAGATAAAAGAGAAATCCGTAAAGAGCAACTGTTGCGAACCGATTCCGATAAATTCCAAGAATTGGTTAATAGAGCCATTTTGACCAAAAATCCCGATAAAAGCATAGGCTTTAAGGAGCAAATTGATCCAGGTAGGCAGGATAATCAGCATGAGCCAGAGTTGACGGTGCTTGAGACGGGTCAAAAAGAGGGCTGTCGGATAGCTGATAAGCAAGGTCACAAAGGTCACAATTCCTGCATAAAGCACTGAGTTGAAACTCATTTTGAGGTAGGTCAAGTTTTGTGACGCAAAGTAAGATTTATAGTTTTCTAAACTGAATTGTCCTTCAATATTGAAAAAGGATTGTCCGAAATCAAGACCAAGGGTGCCAACACAAAGAGGGCAATCCAGAGCATGTAGGGCACTACAAAGAGTTTAGAGCTTGTTTTCTTCATCTCTCTCCTCCTCGATTGCATTGATTAGACCTGCTTCTTGCTCTTCAATTTCCACGTATTCTTCGATACGGGCATCGAACTCTTCCTCGGTTTCGTTGAGACGCATAATATGGATGTCTTCTGGTTCAAAGTCCAGACCGATTTCCTCACCCACGATGGCCTTACGGGTTGAGTGGATCATCCATTCATTTCCAAGCTCGTCATAGGCGATAATTTCATAGTGCACCCCACGGAAGAGCTGGGTATCAACCTTAACTTGGAGCTTGCCTTCTTCAGGAAGGGTAATACGCAAGTCCTCTGGACGAATAACAACCTCGACAGGTTCATTTGGCTTCATCCCCCCCATCAACCGCTTCGAAGCGTTTGCCGTTAAACTCAACCAAGTAGTCCTCAATCATGGTTCCTGGCAAGATATTTGACTCACCGATAAAGGTGGCAACAAAGTGGTTGATTGGCTCATCGTAGATGTCCACAGGAGTTCCAGACTGGACAATCTCACCATCATTCATAACGAAAATCCAATCACTCATGGCCAGGGCTTCTTCCTGATCGTGAGTGACAAAGACAAAGGTAATGCCCAATCGTTGTTGCAGTTCACGCAGTTCGTACTGCATGTCTGTTCTTAATTTCAAGTCTAGCGCTGACAAGGGTTCATCCAGCAAGACCACACGGGGTTGGTTGATGATAGCACGGGCAATAGCCACACGCTGGCGTTGTCCTCCAGAAAGTTTACGGATGGAACGTTTTTCATAACCTTCCAACTGAACCATCTTAGAACTTCCGCTACGCGTTTCTCGATTTCTTTCTTGTCAATTTTACGCAAGCGGAGTGGAAAGGCAACATTTTCAAACACATTCATATGTGGAAACAAGGCATAGGATTGAAAGACGGTATGGACGTCTCGCTTGTTGGTTGGGATATCATTAATTCGGACACCGTCTAGCATGATATCTCCTGTCGTCGCATCCAGTAAACCTGCAATGATGTTTAGGATGGTTGATTTCCCTGAACCAGATGCGCCTAGAAGGGTGTAGAATTTCCCTTCTTCCAACTCAAAGTTGATGTCTTTGAGAACCTTGGTGTTGCTGTCTTCAAAAACTTTAGAGACGTTTTTGAATTCAATAATTGGTTTTTTCAATTGTCATTTATTCCTTCTTTTTCATAGATTAACAGATTAGGGCTCTGTCAGGCCGCTACTACCTCGTGTAGGAGATTGAACTGCCTACATACTTCTGCACTAACGATAGGCTTTCACCCCCTTTCCATGACATAGCAACAGCTTTTCAACTAAAGTGTCCTACTTGCTTTCACCCAAGATACGGACTTCTCTTTCAAGCGTGATACCTGAGTGTTCCTTGACTTTTTCAATCACAGACTCAATCAAGTCCTCGTAGTCTTTGGCCGTTCCATCTGCGACATTGATCATAAATCCTGCATGCTTTTCTGACACTTCTACGCCACCGATACGATAGCCTTTCAAGCCAGCTTCTGAAATTAATTGACCTGCAAAATGGCCTACTGGACGCTTAAAGACCGAACCACAAGATGGGTATTCTAAAGGTTGTTTGAGTTCACGTAGGTGCGTCAAGCGATCCATTTCCTGCTTGATAACCTGATGGCTTCCTGGAGCTAGGGCAAATTTAGCTGATAAGACAACAGAACCAGACTCTTGAATGGCTGAATGACGGTAACCAAAAGCCAAATCCTTGGCAGACAGGGTTTCGATTTCTCCATCCTTTGTCAAGACCTTACAAGACTGTAAGATGTGGGCAATCTCACCACCATAGGCACCTGCATTCATAAAGACAGCACCGCCGACACTCCCTGGAATGCCGCAAGCAAACTCAAAACCAGTCAAACTATGACGAAGGGCAATGCGAGTTGTCTCAATTAAGTTAGCACCAGCTTCAGCTTCGATGGTATAGCCATCAACTGAAACATTATTGAGCTTGTCACACAAGATGACAAATCCACGAATCCCACCATCACGAACGATAATGTTGCTGGCATTTCCAAGAACCATCCAAGGAATATTTTCTTGATTGGCAAATTTAACAACGCGAGCCAGCTCAAAACGATTTCGTGGAAAAACCAAATAATCGGCCTCTCCACCTACTTTGTATAACTATAGCTATGCAAGGGTTCCTTGAAACGGATATCAATCCCTTCTAAGATTTCAAGCATTTTTTCTTTTACTGACATGACACTCTTCCTTTTACAAAATTCATTCCATTATACCATTTTTAAGACTATTTGACGACCCTAAAAAAATCTTGGGCTTATTTTAAACAAAAAAAGAGGTTTCCCCTCTTTTTATGATTTTTTGCAAAAGATTGCCTTTGTTCCATAGGCAAGCAGAACAAGTTCAAGTGCTAGGACAACTTCAACCAAGACTGGATTTGTCAGCCAGCCAACTTGGGCTAGAGATGGAGCTAGGTCAAAGAAGGCATGTAGGCCATAGGCTGCTAGGAGATAAATCCATTTCTTCTGGCGAACAGCTTGGTAAACCCAAACAGTCAAGAGTAATTGGAAACCTAGCGCCAAGATTCTCTCAAAACCAAGCAAATAAATTTGCCATACAGATAGCGACTGGATAGTTTTCAACATATTTTCAGACAGCAATTGCATGACCTGTGGATTCTGAGTTTGAACTGCCGAAAGAACGATGTAGAGATTAAGCAAACTAGTAAGACCTAAGAAAATCAACTCCAAGCCACCATGTCCCAATCCATAGGCCAAGGCATCTGCCTTTTTCCAAACTTCTCTTTTTCTCCAACCATTTGAAGAAAACAAGGCGAGCCGTTTCCTCAAAAAAATCTCTGCCATGGCTGAGGCCATAGATGATATAGACAAGCGGATGGTCTTGCAAGAGGGCAATACTGCCGTCTTTTTGAGGATGCAAAACCAAGATATGCACCAATTTTTCTAAAAACTGTGAAGAGACAAAGAAGGCGACAGCCCCCAAACCCAAGACAGCTAGATTGATCTTGTATTTCTTTTTTTGGCATACCAAATGCTTCCTACCAAGAAAGCCAACAACAACACCATGGTAATGATAATATGAATGGTCATTTTCTTCTCCTATTCTGCCTTTTCAATATCTTTTCTCATCTCTTCAACATTGAACTTAGCAAACAAGTATTGACGGTCTTGAACTGGGAAACGTTGGTCCAATTGGTCAACAGCTCCCACCTCGATAATGCCTTCCTTGATGACAAAGTCCATGACATGTCCACCGAAAGTCAAATCATCTGAGATAAAGTGCAGATGGTAGCCTGCCACACTGACTCCATGGAAAATCTCTGGCGTCCAGAAACCAACGATGGTTCCCACCACATTGTCACGACTATATTCCGGTTGATGGGTTGCGACATCAGCAAACTTGGTATCTGGTGTCGACTTAGGAATCATGCGCACATGCATATGTGAAAATTCCCCCCGAATCTTGATAGAGCGGAAAAGATTTTCCCCATCATAATAAGACTCGATTCGCTCTTCCAATTCCTTGTCTGTCATCTCAAAGCGCTGGCGGAAAATGACCTCTGCCTGATGCGGTACCACTGCTGCATAAGGAATAAGGGCATCTGGTGACACTTCTACAATTTCCGGTTGCTCTCCTGAGCCTTTGGCTTGATAAGCCTTGCCATCCAAGACAATCAATTCTCCATCAATGGAATCCAAGGTCCCCAAACCAAGGTCTCCATGCTCTAGCAATTCTCCCACGGTCATGGTCCCACCATAAAGGCCAGCCATCAAGGCTCCAAGAGTATTGTATTGAAATAATTTCACTGGTTCCTGCACGTTCTTATCCATTCTCTTTCTTGTCTATTATACTCAATGAAAATCAAAGAGCAAACTAGGAAGCTAGCCGCAGGTTGCTCAAAGTACAGCTTTGAGGTTGCAGATAAGACTGACGAAGTCAGCTCAAAACACTGTTTTGAGGTTGTGGATAGAACTGACGAAGTCAGTAACCATATCTACGGCAAGGCGAAGCTGACGTGGTTTGAAGAGATTTTCAAAGAGTATTATTCTATAAATGTTACTCCTAAGTATACCACATTTGCCTCTAGATGTGAACGAGAGAAACACTTTAGACATTGCCAAGAAGGAAAAAAAAGGTACAATGTAACAAAAAAAAGAAAGGACGAAATTTGTCCTTTCTCGAGCTTAGCTTTTCTTCAACCCACTACAGTTGACAAAGAGCCTTTTTATTTAACTAAATCATTATTTATTTTTTGTTCCTAGCAAACATAAATATTGTATTAATAATTGCAAAAATAAATGCAAATAAAAGGATTTTCCAAAGGATAAATTTTGGTAACACTAAATACGCATATACAAATCCAATCAAAAAGCTAATAATCCCATCTTTTATTAAAAAGTTTTTATCACGCATTATTCCATACCACATTGAATTCCCTAAAAAGCCAATTGACCAGCAATGATATAAATATTTGTTTTAAGCCTATTAACTTTAACAAATCTTAGTACCACTTTAGCTAATTCTAACCAAGCCCTTTTCTGCGCATACTTAACAATTAGCGAAACATTGGGCATAGCAAAAAAATCTTCTCATATTTTTCCCGCTATACATCCTCCCATCTCATCCCAAGGGACTCTGTCATAGGGATTGTTAATATTAGTTTCTAATTCATTTTTCCGCAAGAGCAATATCTTTTTGAGAAAAAGTTTTTTTATAAACATATTCAGTAAATTTTTTTCATTAACTCCATTTCTAAACATTTGTTCAAGAACATTGGCCACATCATCGATTTATTTTTGTTCTTGGGTACTAATTTCAGAAACTTCCGTGGTAATTACATCATCAGCCAATACTCTAACAGAAACTATAGAAGGAGACATAATAGAAAATAGTGATAATACAACAAGAGCTGCAGTTACAGTTTTTTAAAATTTCATAAAAAACACTCCTTCAAGTCACAAGTATATATTACTGATAAAATAACTTGATTTTCTGATTTAAAACTCCTTTCTCACAAGTTATTCGTATACTTTTATTTTTCAATTCTATTATACCACGACAAAAAAGCGATTCCAATTATTTTCCTAAAAATATGTGCAAGTAATAAGGGAAATTAGCATGAAAACTTTTTAAAACAAACCAACCCCAGATAAAAATACACATTTTGTTTTAAAGAGAAAAAAGTTCCGAAAAACTATCACATCTGCATTTGATTGCTCTTTGATTTAAAAAAAGTGTTAAAGATGGGAGTATACCACATTTGTCCCTAGATGTGAACGAGAGAAACACTTTAGACATTGCCAAGAAGGAAAAAAAAAAAGGTACAATGTAACAAAATCAAGGGAGGTCTGGAATGAAGAAACAAAGCAAGTACCAAGAGGTCGTTTCCTATCTGAAAAACGGTATCGAGTCTGGACGCTTTCCGACGGGAAGTCGCCTGCCTTCTATCCGTCAACTGAGCCTTGACTTCCACTGTAGCAAGGACACCATTCAGAGAGCCCTGCTTGAATTACGGCACGAACAATACCTTTATGCCAAGCCCCAGAGTGGCTACTATGTCCTAGAACAAGGGCAACACCAGGACCTAGAAATCGAAGTCACTGACGAACATGCCAGTGCCTATGACGATTTCCGACTCTGCGTCAATGAAACCTTGATTGGACGAGAAAACTACCTCTTCAACTACTATGACAATCAGGAAGGATTAGAAGACCTAAGGGAGTCCATTCACCAACTCCTCTTTGACCAAGCCCTCTACTGCAAGGCTGACCAACTGGTACTGACTTCTGGGACCCAACAAGCCCTGTTTATCCTCTCTCAAATTTCCTTTCCAAGCCAAGCCAAGGAAATCTTGGTCGAACAGCCAACCTACCATCGGATGAATCGACTCTTGATTGCTCAAGGTCTGGACTATCAAACGATTGAACGAGGCATTGATGGGATTGACTTGGAGGAGCTGGAAAGTCACTTCAAAACAGGAAAAATTAAGTTTCTATACCATCCCTCGTTTTCACTATCCTCTAGGGCATTCCTATTCTGAGCAGGACAAACGAGCTATCCTTGACTTAGCTACCAAGTACGGTGTCTATATCGTAGAGGACGACTATCTAGGTGATTTGGACTCCAAGAAGGGCCAGACCTTCCACTATCTGGATACAGAAGAGCGCGTCATTTATATCAAGTCCTTCTCAACCAGCCTATTTCCAGCCCTGCGGATTACGGCGCTCATTCTTCCAAATACTATTAAAGAAGCCTTTGTGGCCTACAAAAATATCCTAGACTACGACAGCAACCTCATCATGCAAAAGGCCCTGTCACTCTATATTGACAGTCAATTGTTTGAGAAAAATCGTCTGGCTCGCTTGTCCAATCAGGAAGCTTACCAAAAACAAATCGAGGGAAGACTAGATAACACTCCTTGTCCCCTCCCTCACTTTCCCCTACACGATGGTTTATTGCTAGACCTGAGACAGTATCCTAAAATCGCCAGTCTCAAACACAGCCAACTGGGCTTGGACTTCTTTGAAGAGGCCTATTTAAGCACCTGCCCTTATCAATTTGCCAAGGTATCCTTAGAGAATCTGGAAAATGTTTTAAACTATTTAAAAGAGTCTGGGACAAAATAGTTCTCAGCCACAAAAAAGCTAGAGATTTCCAATTGCGGAACTCTAGCTTTTTAATTTATGTGACTTTCAGTCCCAAACTCTTTGCTAGCAAACCCATAGAATCAAGATTCTCAAGTTTGCTTTATCAGAGTAATGTTTTACTCTTCTTCCTTGCGTTTTTTAGCGAAGAGAAGTCCACCTGTAACTGCTGCAAGTAATACAAGACCAAGGGAAGCGTTAGATTTCTCTGTCCCAGTATTTGGCAATTCTTTTGCTCCTGCTTTCTTAGTTGATGGGTTCACTACTGGAGTAATTGCTGGATCTTTAGTTGCTACTTTTGGTTCGTTCTTATCCGCATCGCTACGTGGATCTTTTACAGTTACTTTAACTGGAACTTCATCCTTAGAGCCATCTGGATAAGTTACAACAACCACTGGTGTTTTGTCCCCTGGAGTTGTGGTATCTACTGGTTCCTTGAACTTAGCGGTTGTTCCTGAAGGAAGGTCTTTGAAGTTCGCAATTGAATCTTCTGCTTTTGGTGCGTCACCAATTTTAACAGTTTGTTCCTTAGCTTTTGGTTCGTTCTTATCTGCATCACTACGTGGATCTTTTACAGTTACTTTAACTGGAACTTCATCCTTAGAGCCATCTGGATAAGTTACAACAACTACTGGTGTTTTGTCCCCTGGAGTTGTGGTATCTACTGGTTCCTTGAACTTAGCGGTTGTTCCTGAAGGAAGGTCTTTGAAGTTCGCAATTGAATCTTCTGCTTTTGGTGCGTCACCAACTTTAACAGTTTGGTCCTTAGATTTTGGTTCGTTCTTATCCGCATCGCTACGTGGATCTTTTACAGTTACTTTAACTGGAACTTCATCCTTAGAGCCATCTGGGTAAATTACAACAACTACTGGTGTTTTGTCCCCTGGAGTTGTGGTATCTACTGGTTCCTTGAACTTAGCGGTTGTTCCTGAAGGAAGGTCTTTGAAGTTCGCAATTGAATCTTCTGCTTTTGGTGCGTCACCAACTTTAACAGTTTGGTCCTTAGCTTTTGGTTCGTTCTTATCTGCATCACTACGTGGATCTTTTACAGTTACTTTAACTGGAACTTCATCTGTTGACTTGTCTGGGTAAGTGACAACGACTACTGGTGTTTTTTCACCTGGTGTTTTTGTATCTACTGGTTCCTTGAACTTAGCTGTTGTTCCTGAAGGAAGGTCTTTGAAGTTCGCAATTGAATCTTCTGCTTTTTGGTGCGTCACCAACTTTAACAGTTTGTTCCTTAGCTTTTGGTTCGTTCTTATCTGCATCACTACGTGGATCTTTTTACAGTTACTTTAACTGGAACTTCATCCTTAGAGCCATCTGGATAAGTTACAACAACTACTGGTGTTTTGTCCCCTGGAGTTGTGGTATCTACTGGTTCCTTGAACTTAGCGGTTGTTCCTGAAGGAAGGTCTTTGAAGTTCGCAATTGAATCTTCTGCTTTTGGTGCGTCACCAACTTTAACAGTTTGGTCCTTAGATTTTGGTTCGTTCTTATCCGCATCGCTACGTGGATCTTTTACAGTTACTTTAACTGGAACTTCATCCTTAGAGCCATCTGGGTAAATTACAACAACTACTGGTGTTTTTGTCCCCTGGAGTTGTGGTATCTACTGGTTCCTTGAACTTAGCGGTTGTTCCTGAAGGAAGGTCTTTGAAGTTCGCAATTGAATCTTCTGCTTTTTGGTGCGTCACCAACTTTAACAGTTTGGTCCTTAGCTTTTTGGTTCGTTCTTATCTGCATCACTACGTGGATCTTTTTACAGTTACTTTAACTGGAACTTCATCTGTTGACTTGTCTGGGTAAGTGACAACGACTACTGGTGTTTTTTTCACCTGGTGTTTTTTTGTATCTACTGGTTCCTTGAACTTAGCTGTTGTTCCTGAAGGAAGGTCTTTGAAGTTCGCAATTGAATCTTCTGCTTTTTGGTGCGTCACCAACTTTAACAGTTTGGTCCTTAGCTTTTTGGTTCGTTCTTATCTGCATCACTACGTGGATCTTTTACAGTCACTTTAACTGGAACTTCGTCTGTTGACTTGTCTGGGTAAGTGACAACGACTACTGGTGTCTTTTTCACCTGGAGTTTTTTTGTATCTACTGGTTCCTTGAACTTAGCTGTTGTTCCTGAAGGAAGGTCTTTGAAATTCGCAATTGAATCTTCTGCTTTTGGTGCGTCACCAACTTTAACAGTTTGGTCCTTAGCTTTTGGTTCGTTCTTATCTGCATCACTACGTGGATCTTTTACAGTTACTTTAACTGGAACTTCGTCTGTTGACTTGTCTGGGTAAGTGACAACGACTACTGGTGTTTTGTCCCCTGGAGTTGTGGTATCTACTGGTTCCTTGAACTTAGCGGTTGTTCCTGAAGGAAGGTCTTTGAAGTTCGCAATTGAATCTTCTGCTTTTGGTGCGTCACCAACTTTAACAGTTTGGTCCTTAGATTTTGGTTCGTTCTTATCCGCATCGCTACGTGGATCTTTTACAGTTACTTTAACTGGAACTTCATCCTTAGAGCCATCTGGGTAAATTACAACAACTACTGGTGTTTTGTCCCCTGGAGTTGTGGTATCTACTGGTTCCTTGAACTTAGCGGTTGTTCCTGAAGGAAGGTCTTTGAAGTTCGCAATTGAATCTTCTGCTTTTGGTGCGTCACCAACTTTAACAGTTTGGTCCTTAGCTTTTGGTTCGTTCTTATCTGCATCACTACGTGGATCTTTTACAGTTACTTTAACTGGAACTTCATCTGTTGACTTGTCTGGGTAAGTGACAACGACTACTGGTGTTTTTTCACCTGGTGTTTTTGTATCTACTGGTTCCTTGAACTTAGCTGTTGTTCCTGAAGGAAGGTCTTTGAAGTTCGCAATTGAATCTTCTGCTTTTGGTGCGTCACCAACTTTAACAGTTTGTTCCTTAGCTTTTGGTTCGTTCTTATCTGCATCACTACGTGGATCTTTTACAGTTACTTTAACTGGAACTTCATCCTTAGAGCCATCTGGATAAGTTACAACAACTACTGGTGTTTTGTCCCCTGGAGTTGTGGTATCTACTGGTTCCTTGAACTTAGCGGTTGTTCCTGAAGGAAGGTCTTTGAAGTTCGCAATTGAATCTTCTGCTTTTGGTGCGTCACCAACTTTAACAGTTTGGTCCTTAGATTTTGGTTCGTTCTTATCCGCATCGCTACGTGGATCTTTTACAGTTACTTTAACTGGAACTTCATCCTTAGAGCCATCTGGGTAAATTACAACAACTACTGGTGTTTTGTCCCCTGGAGTTGTGGTATCTACTGGTTCCTTGAACTTAGCGGTTGTTCCTGAAGGAAGGTCTTTGAAGTTCGCAATTGAATCTTCTGCTTTTGGTGCGTCACCAACTTTAACAGTTTGGTCCTTAGCTTTTGGTTCGTTCTTATCTGCATCACTACGTGGATCTTTTACAGTTACTTTAACTGGAACTTCATCTGTTGACTTGTCTGGGTAAGTGACAACGACTACTGGTGTTTTTTCACCTGGTGTTTTTGTATCTACTGGTTCCTTGAACTTAGCTGTTGTTCCTGAAGGAAGGTCTTTGAAGTTCGCAATTGAATCTTCTGCTTTTGGTGCGTCACCAACTTTAACAGTTTGGTCCTTAGCTTTTGGTTCGTTCTTATCTGCATCACTACGTGGATCTTTTACAGTCACTTTAACTGGAACTTCGTCTGTTGACTTGTCTGGGTAAGTGACAACGACTACTGGTGTCTTTTCACCTGGAGTTTTTGTATCTACTGGTTCCTTGAACTTAGCTGTTGTTCCTGAAGGAAGGTCTTTGAAATTCGCAATTGAATCTTCTGCTTTTGGTGCGTCACCAACTTTAACAGTTTGGTCCTTAGCTTTTGGTTCGTTCTTATCTGCATCACTACGTGGATCTTTTACAGTTACTTTAACTGGAACTTCGTCTGTTGACTTGTCTGGGTAAGTGACAACGACTACTGGTGTTTTTGTCCCCTGGAGTTGTGGTATCTACTGGTTCCTTGAACTTAGCGGTTGTTCCTGAAGGAAGGTCTTTGAAGTTCGCAATTGAATCTTCTGCTTTTGGTGCGTCACCAACTTTAACAGTTTGGTCCTTAGATTTTGGTTCGTTCTTATCCGCATCGCTACGTGGATCTTTTACAGTTACTTTAACTGGAACTTCATCCTTAGAGCCATCTGGGTAAATTACAACAACTACTGGTGTTTTGTCCCCTGGAGTTGTGGTATCTACTGGTTCCTTGAACTTAGCGGTTGTTCCTGAAGGAAGGTCTTTGAAGTTCGCAATTGAATCTTCTGCTTTTGGTGCGTCACCAACTTTAACAGTTTGGTCCTTAGCTTTTGGTTCGTTCTTATCTGCATCACTACGTGGATCTTTTACAGTTACTTTAACTGGAACTTCATCTGTTGACTTGTCTGGGTAAGTGACAACGACTACTGGTGTTTTTGTCCCCTGGAGTTGTGGTATCTACTGGTTCCTTGAACTTAGCGGTTGTTCCTGAAGGAAGGTCTTTGAAGTTCGCAATTGAATCTTCTGCTTTTGGTGCGTCACCTATTTTAACAGTTTGTTCCTTAGCTTTTGGTTCGTTCTTATCCGCATCACTACGTGGATCTTTTACAGTTACTTTAACTGGAACTTCATCCTTAGAGCCATCTGGGTAAATTACAACAACTACTGGTGTTTTTTCGCCTGGAGTTGTGGTATCTACTGGTTCCTTGAACTTAGCGGTTGTTCCTGAAGGAAGGTCTTTGAAGTTCGCAATTGAATCTTCTGCTTTTGGTGCGTCACCTATTTTAACAGTTTGTTCCTTAGCTTTTGGTTCGTTCTTATCCGCATCACTACGTGGATCTTTTACAGTTACTTTAACTGGAACTTCGTCTGTTGACTTGTCTGGGTAAGTGACAACGACTACTGGTGTCTTTTCACCTGGTGTTTTTGTATCTACTGGTTCCTTGAACTTAGCTGTTGTTCCTGAAGGAAGGTCTTTGAAGTTCGCAATTGAATCTTCTGCTTTTGGTGCGTCACCAACTTTAACAGTTTGGTCCTTAGCAGTCGGCGTATATTTGTCTGCTTCCCTAGCCGCTGGAGTAACTAAGTATGCTGCTGTAATCTTATCAGTAGACTTATCAGGATAAGTAATTACAAGATTTCCTCTTTGATCAACATTATATAAAGTACCTGGAGGGAAACTTGCATTTGCTTTTTTAGTTGCTTCGATAATTTTATTTTTCTCGTCTTCAGAAATGTTTTTAAGATCAGAAACTTCTACCTTTTCACCTGGAACAGCATCAAGCTTCTTAGTAAGTTCCAAAACGGTAACTCTAAGGTCTCTCTTTACAAGTGCATTATTCTTACTTCTAACTGCGAAGGTCACAACAGTATCACCTGCTGGTTGGTCCCAAGCAACAGTACCTCCGTATCCGTTATCACGTCTTGTATAGGTCTCTGTTCCAGCTGTCTTCAAGTAAACACCTGTAGGCTTCAAGCCCTTGACACCTTCTGGATTATTAGGAACCCAAAAGTTTTCAAGCGCTTTAGATACTGCTGTAACACCAATCTTAACAGTTTCACCTGGATAGACAGTGATATGTGATCTGGTAACGAGTAGTTGGGTATTATGACTATCGTTCCCTCTTGAAACACCTCCGTCTACTTCAGGCTTTTCTGCACGAGTCGCTGTGACAGGAGCGCTCTTAGGAGACTCACTTTCGCCTGCTGGTGTAGCTGTAGCTGTGATTTCGCCTACAGGAAGGCTGTTTGTTGGCGTAACTATAGCTACACCTTGAGCATTTGCTACTGCTTGACCGATAACGACACCATCACTATTGTAGAGTTTAACAGTTGAACCTGCTGGTGCTTGGACAGTTACATCTGTTGCAGAACTACCTTTTCCATCAAGGTTTGAAGTGATGACTGGAGCTGCTACTGCCGCACGTGCTCTACGTGGTTTAGCTACTTTAGAGCCATCTTTAATAGTTTGAGTCGCTGACAAGCTTGCAGTCGAACCATCTGCAAAAGTAATAACTACTGATCCGTCTGCTTGAACTTGAACATCAGTTGCTTTAGAGTTAGCTGCCTTAACAGCTGCTACTACTTTTGCTTTTTCTTCATCAGTAAGTGCTTCTGGATTGTAAACCACTGTCACCTCTGGAGCTTGGATGCTATCTGCTTCCTTAGCTTTTTCTGTCGTAACTACTGGTTCTTCTTTCGAATTTTGAGTAGTTTTAACTTTTTCTTCAGCCACTGCTGCTGGAGCTACTTCTACAGCTGGTGCTGCATAAGTTGGGTTCTCTTCAGCCGCAGCTGGCTTAACCCCCTCTGCTGTAGAGCTAGCTTCTGGCTTAGCGTCTACTGCATCTGCTTTGACTGATGGAGCTACTAATGCTGCCCCAACCGCAAAAACAAGCGAACAACCAAAAAGGAAATGTTTTCCTTTTTTGATCATACGCCAATTCTTTTGTTCTGCATTTTTACGATTAAAATACATGAATCTTTTCTCCTATTTTTAAAAATTATAGCATGTCTTTAACATATATTTAATATTATAAAATAAATATTTAATAAAATCAAGCCTTTTTCCTTTTTTATCATTATATTTTCAAAATATAATGATAAGTCCAGCCATTTCTTTTTTTGAAATACTTGTGATATAATAACAAGAATTAAAAAAATTATATTATTTCTGTTCATTATAATCTAGAAAAATCTAAATAAGTGATTCCTGAGAGATCTATTTACTCAAAAAGAGCAAAGATAATTAAAAATTTTTAAAAAGCTGTTAGGCCCTTGAAATATCTCCTGATAATTCTCATATTTTTCAGTACGTACTGAAATCATCCTTGACTTTACGCAAGACTTTCTTGAGTTTACGACGCTGGGTTTTACGTTCATCCTTTCCTTTAACGGGTGTCTCCTCAATGTCCTGGTTCAGTTTTTCCAATTCTTCTTCAAGGACTTGAGCGAATGCAAGCAACTGCTCTGAGGAGATAGGCTCTTGTGTATCCAGTTCGATAGCTTGATGGATAAGGGGTGTGATTTCTTCTTGAAAATAGACCTGTATCTGTTCTTGAAGCTTGGCGAAGAATTTCTCTGTCGCTTTCTTCCACACGAAACTATACTTGTTGGCATTAGCTTCAATCTTAGTCCCGTCAATAAACAAGCAATCTAAGGTCACTAACTCTTCCATTTTTAAACGAAGATTGAGGTCGATGAAAAGATCACGAATGAGTTCTTCCATCCCTTCAGCGACACGAAAACGATTGATGGTACGGTAGCTGACAACCAACTGCCCTGTTAGGTACTGCATAGCCAGATTTTCAATCATCATTTTTTCAATTTTTCGACCAAAGAAAATCCCTTGTGAATAGGCAAATAGAAGAGCAGATACAAGCATTTTGGGGTGATAAGACGGGCGACCAAAGGCATGATAGAAGGCGTGGAAGTGACTATCTTCCAAGGTATTCACCACTTTTTCAATAGTAAAGACGAGATGGTCTTGTGGCAAGAAAGAACTGATTTCTAGTGATAAAATTGTTTGATTTGTGTTACATAGAGGATTGAATATAAAGCTGGGACAAAAAGATTTTGATTTTAGGAATTCTTTATTATAAATTTTTAAAATCGATAGATTAGGAAAAAAAGCGAACAAGACAAAATTCTGAATGTCAGATAACTCATTTTGTTCGCTTTTTATATTTAAGGTTAGATTTTTGTCCCAAACTCAGTTTCAATCTACTATATTTTACCAAGACTATCGCAACGATGCAAAAAGCAACGGCAAATCCGTTGCTTTTTTTGGAGATAAGAGACTATTGTCCCAGACTCTTTTTTCTTATTGTTCAACTTCTGTTAGAGTTGCCGCTTTTTCAAGATATTTTTGGTAGGTACCGTCATCCTTGAGTTTTTGGATGACCTTGTCCACCACTTCTTTCAAATCAGCACTATTTTTTCTAAGGGCAACTGCATTGGCTTCGCCGTCCTTCATCTTCAAGCTGACAGTTGCGACAGCTAGGTCGGCATTTTTAGCAGCATAGCTAAGGGCAACAGGCTCATCCATGTGAACAGCATCTACTTTTCCAGCCTGCAATTCATTGACAGCTTCCCCCATATTGGTTAGGGAAGTCAATTGAGCTTTTGGCAATTGTTCCTTGACCATAGCTTCTGGAACAGTCCCTTTTTGGGCTGCAATATTAGCAGTTTCTAGACTAGTTAAATCCTTATATTTTTCTACATCAGCCTTACGAACCAAGAAACTAATCTTGTTTTCATAGTAAGGGATTGAAAAATCAAAGACTTCTTTTCTCTCGTCAGTAGCGCTAATTCCCGCAACTGCTAGATCTGCCTTCCCAGTTTGAAGACTGGTCAAGACATTGTCAAAACTCATGCTTGAAATTTCCAACTTAACCCCAAGTTCATCAGCGATAGCTTGGGCCATATCAATATCCGCACCGACTACCTGATTTTTCCCGTCAACCAAGGCTTGGAATTCAAAGGGTGCATAGTCAGGACTGGTCGCCACAACTAATTCCCCCTTTTGCTTAATAGCCTCAAGAGCTGACTGAGAACCATTCGAACTTGACTGGCAAGCCACTAAGAAGAAACTTGCAAGAAAGCTACATAAAACAAATATCCATTTTTTTAATTTCATAAATAAACAACCTCTCTGTTAATTTTGTATAATTATAACGCTATCCAAGATACTTGTCAAGTGTTTTTTGAATTTTTATCTCAAAAATATTTTTTTCATTCAAAAAAGGAGCTGTCGGTTGATTTTAAGCTCCTTTTTATACAGAATGAATCTATTTTATAGTTCGACAATCTTACCTGTTTCAAAGTAAACAACCCATTCACAGATATTCTTGGCATAGTCTCCAATGCGTTCCAAGAAGGCAATCACTTGGAAGTAATCACGCCCTGTAACGATGGCATCTGGATTTTTCTTGATTTCTTCTGTAGCCAAATCACGAATGCTATCAAAGTAATGGTTGATTTTTTCGTCCATAGCTGCTACTTCATAGGCCTGATCTACTGAACCATTCAGATAGAGTTCAAGGGCTGCTTCGACGAAGTTCTTGACATCGCGACCCATTCTCTTGATTTCTTCTTCAACAGCTGGGATACGTTGCTCACCCTTCATACGAATGGCTGCTTTAGCAATGGAAACAGCATGGTCACCCATACGCTCCAAGTCAGATACGGCTTTAAGACTGTTAGAACTGTACGCAAGTCTTGAGAAACTGGTTGTTGAAGGGCAATCATTTCAAATGATTTCTTCTCCAATTTCACTTCGTATTCGTTTACTTCTGCATCGTCTTCGATGACTTCTTTGGCCAAATCACGGTCATGCGTAACAAAGGCACGCACAGTACGATTGATTTGGGATAGCACTTCCTGTCCCATAGCATAGAACTGGTTGTGCAATTTCTCTAAATCTTCCTCAAATTGAGAACGTAACATCTTTTATCTCCTTATCCAAATTTTCCTGAAATATAATCTTCTGTTTCCTTGTGTTGTGGGTTTAGGAACATCTTCTTGGTATCATTAAACTCAATCAAATCTCCATCTAGGAAAAATCCTGTCTTGTCAGAGATACGAGAGGCTTGCTGCATGGAACGCGTAACCAAGAGCATGGTGTATTTATCTTTTAGACCATACAAGGTTTCCTCAATCTTACCAGCCGAAATAGGATCCAAGGCTGAAGTCGGTTCATCCAAGAGAATGATTTTAGGACTAGTTGCCAAGACACGAGCAACACAGACACGTTGCTGTTGACCTCCTGAAAGCCCGATAGCTGAATCATGTAGGCGGTCCTTAACCTCATCCCAGATAGAAGCTCGTTGCAAGGCTTTTTCTACCGCCTCGTCCAGAACCTGCTTGTCCTTAACTCCATTGATACGAAGCCCATAAACAACGTTTTCGTAGATAGACATAGGGAAGGGGTTGGGTTGTTGGAAAACCATACCGATTTCCTTACGCAATTCAACTGTATCTGTACGTGGACTGTAGATATTGTGGCCGTTATAAACTACTGAACCAGTTGTGGTCACCTCTGGATTGAGATCTCCCATGCGGTTGATAGCCTTGAGGAGGGTTGACTTCCCTGATCCAGATGGACCGATCAAAGCTGTAATTTCCTTAGGTTGGAAAGATAGGGAAACACTATTCAAGGCCTTCTTTTGATTGTAGTAAACGGACAGTCCGATACCTGTAAAATCGCTTCTGTCATACTGTTTCCTTTCTATCCAAAGTGTCCTGTTACATAGTCATTGGTTGACTGTAGTTTAGCATTTTGGAAAATATTAGAGGTCTTATCGTACTCGATCAAGTCACCCAAGTAAAAAAATCCTGTGTAGTCACTAGCACGCGCAGCCTGCTGCATACTGTGGGTCACGATGATGATGGTGAAGTCCTTCTTCAATTCCAACATGGTTTCTTCCAACTGGGCTGTCGCAATTGGGTCCAAGGCTGATGCCGGCTCATCCATCAAGAGAATATCTGGTTTAACCGAAATAGCACGAGCGATACAGAGACGTTGCTGCTGACCACCTGATAGAGTCAAGGCTGACTTGTGCAAATCGTCTTTGACCTGGTCCCAAAGGGCAGCCTGACGAAGAGAGGTTTCCACAATTTCATCCAAGACTTGCTTGTCCTTAACCCCTGCACGTTCATGGGCAAAAGTGATGTTGCGATAGATAGACTTGGCAAAGGGATTTGGTCGTTGGAAGACCATTCCAATGTGCTTACGCATTTCATAAACGTTGATTTCTGGACGGTTGACATCAATCCCTTGATAGAGAATTTGACCTGTTACCTTGGCAATATCAATAGTATCATTCATACGGTTGAGACTGCGGAGGTAGGTTGATTTTCCTGAACCAGAAGGGCCAATTAAGGCCGTGATTTTATTTTTTTCAAATTGCATATCGATGCCCTTGATGGATTCTTTTTACCGTAGTAAACATGTAAATCCTTAGTAGAGAGGGCCACTTTCTCTTCAGGAAAGGTGATGATATGCTTTTCATCCCAATTATATTTTGACATGGCTTCTCCTTTAGGCAGCGGTTAATTTCTTATGTAAGTAGCTTCCGAGTTTACGGGCTCCAAAGTTAAAGATGAGGATAAATATGAGGAGCACGGCTGCAGAACCTGCTGATACGATGGTTCCATCTGGAATAGTACCTTCACTATTGACTTTCCAGATATGGACAGCCAAGGTTTCTGCTTGACGGAAGATTGAGATTGGGCTAGTCACACTGAGAATATTCCAGTTTGACCAGTCAAGGGCTGGAGCGGATTGTCCTGCTGTATAAATCAAAGCAGCAGCCTCACCAAAGATACGACCAGAAGCTAAGACGACCCCCGTCACAATACCTGGAAGGGCTTCTGGAATAACCACATGGACCACAGTCTCCCAACGAGAAATTCCAAGGGCTAGGCCAGCCTCACGTTGCGTATGGTGAACGTGTTTCAAGCTGTCCTCAACATTACGAGTCATTTGAGGCAGGTTAAAGACTGTCAAGGCCAAGGCACCTGAGATGATTGAAAATCCGTACTCAAACTGAACTACAAAGATCAAGTAACCAAAGAGACCTACAACCACAGATGGCAATGAAGACAAGATTTCAATACAGGTTCTGACAAAGTTGGTCACAGGACCTTTTTTGGCATATTCAGCAAGGAAAATCCCAGCCCCCATAGATAAAGGCACAGAGATAATCAAGGTAATAACCAAAAGGAAGAAGGAATTATAGAGCTGAATTCCAATTCCTCCACCTGCTTGGTAGGAAGATGATTTGCCAGTTAAGAAAGACCAAGAGATGTGGGGCAAACCACGAACCAAGATATAGAGAATCAAGGATGCCAAGATGGCAACAATAATTCCTGCAATCGAGTAGAGGATAGCTGTTGCAATTTTATCTAATTTCTTAGCGTGCATAGTTTTTCTTTCCTCTTTCTTTCGTAATCAATTTAATCACACTGTTAAAGGCCAAACTCATCAAAAGCAAAACTAAGGCCAGTGACCAGAGAACGTTATTGTCAACAGTTCCCATAACGGTATTTCCGATACCCATGGTCAAGACAGAGGTCAAGGTCGCAGCAGGTGTTGTTAGTGAAGTTGGGACAACGGCTGAGTTTCCAACCACCATCTGAATGGCCAAGGCCTCACCAAAGGCACGCGCCATCCCAAAGACCACTGCTGTAAAAATCCCTGAACGCGCTGCCTTCAAGGTCACGCGCCAGATGGTTTGCCAGCGAGTTGCCCCCATAGCCAAACTAGCTTCACGGTAGTGACGAGGCACCGCACGCAAGCTGTCCGTTGTCATAAAGGTTACCGTTGGTAAGATCATGACAAAGAGAACGAAAATCCCTGACAAGATCCCAAAACCAGTTCCACCAAAGACACTACGGACAAAGGGAACTACGACCTGCAAACCGATAAATCCATACACGACTGAAGGAATCCCGACCAGCAATTCAATAGCTGGTTGCAAGATTCTAGCACCTTTTGGTGAAACTTCAGTCATAAAGACTGCCGCACCAATGGCAAAAGGAGTTGCGATAAGGGCTGATAGGATTGTGACAATAAAGGAACCCAAAATCATTGGAAGGGCACCAAATTGTTTACCTGAAGGATTCCAAGTTTGGCCAAAAAGGAAATCAAAGATATTAACCCCATTGACAAAGAAGGTCGACAAGCCTTTCTGGGCTACGAAAATCAAAATCATGGCCACAATGATGACGATCAAAGATAAACAGGCAAAGGTCAAGCCCTTTCCTAATTTCTCTAGACGAGAGTTCTTTGAGGGAGAAAGTAATTTTTTAGCTAATTCTTCTTGATTCATTAGTGACTCCCTTCTAGTGCTGTCACCGTTCCTACAGCATCTTTTTCAACCTTCATTTCCTTAACAGAAATATAGCCCATTCCCTTAACGATTCCACTTTGCGCTTCATCTGAGAGGACAAAGTTGAGAAATTCTGCCACCAATTCATTTGGTTGACCTAGGGTGTACATGTGTTCATAAGACCACAAAGGCCAGTTATTGCTTGTAACATTTTCTGCAATCGGCTCATAGCCATTCAACTTCATACGTTTAACCGAGTCATCCACATAGGCAAAGGCTAGGTAAGAAATGGCTCCTGGTGTCTGGGAAACAATGTTTTTGACCATCCCATTTGAATCCTGTTCTTGACTCTGCACGGCAGATTGACCATCCATGATAACACTATCAAAGGTTGCACGCGAACCAGAACTTGCCGCGCGGTTGATAATGGAAATGGCTAGATCTTTCCCCCCAACCTCTTTCCAGTTAGTCACTTGACCTGTGAAGATGCTACGGAGTTGTTCAGTTGTCAGATTTTCAACGTCAACTTCCTTATTTACAATGACTGCCAAGCCCGCTACGGCTACCTTGTGATCCACTAGAGCGGATGCGTTGATACCGTCTTTTTCCTCGGCAAATACGTCTGAATTTCCTACATCAACGGCTCCAGATTGAACCTGAGACAGACCTGTACCAGATCCTCCACCTTGGACGTTGACTGTTTTTCCAACGTGCATAGAGCCGAATTCATCTGCTGCTGCTTCGACCAGGGGCTGAAGAGCCGTTGAGCCAACAGCTGTCATGGATTCTCCACGATCAATCCAGCTAGCACATCCCGCCAAAGAACCTGCCAGCAAAAGAGCTGCAAGGGATAGAGCGAGTTTTTTCCTTTTTTTCACTGTTTTTCTCCTTGAAAATAATGGTGAATGCTGTGAATTTTTTCAACTATTTATTTATGTTTTTCTTTTGAAAATTGGGAGCCAACTGAAGTTCTTAGCTTGATTTTACTTGAAATTTACTCAGTTATCTTCTCCACCAATTTTGACTTAAAATGAAAGACAATTTGAAAAAATCCATACTTCCACTATAACATAGACAAGCTACTTTGACTAGCATTTTCACTTGAATCTGAGGCCTTTTGGAAAATAATTTTTCAAAACATTTCCAGTCACCTTAGCAAAGCCCAACCCATTGCCTTGAACCAAAACTTGATACCAACCATTTGGCAGACTTTCCTCCAGCTGAACGGTTTCTCCAGCCACATACTTTACAAACTCATATTGGTCAATTTCAACCGACTGCTTGACCTGACTCGGTTTCAAGGCTAGTCCAAGAGCGAAACTAGGCTCAAAGCGTTTCTTCTTAAAGGTACCCAGATGCAGTCCATTGCGAGCAATCTTGAGCTTCCCTAAATCTGGCAAGAGTTCTGGCAAGAGATAGAGTTGATCACCAAACGTCTGCAAGATTCCTCTTAGATTGATTTTCAAATGTTTTTGGGCAAATTCCTGCCACAAGGCAACTTGTTCACGGCTGAGATTGCTCTTACTTGCCTTACATTTTGGTGCTGTATTTTCACCTTTAAATTGCAAATGGGCTACAAATTGCCCCTCTCCCTTAAAACTGATGAGGGTACATACGAGCTGTTTCTGGCAGGTCAATACCAGCTACCATTCCATTGATATGATCAACTGGCAGACAAATCAAAATCATACTCTTCCAGTAGCCAATTGACAATCTCTTCGTTTTCCTCAGGTGCCCAAGTACAGGTTGAATAAACCAAGCGACCACCTTCAGCTAGCATGTTCACCGCATCCGCTAGAATTTCTCTTTGCAAGCTAGCACATTGACTCGGATAATCTAAGCTCCAATAGTCCATAGCATCTGGTTGCTTACGAAACATCCCTTCACCAGAGCAAGGAGCATCAAGGACAATAAGGTCAAAATAGCCTTTAAAGACCTTGGCCAAGCGGTCGGCAGATTCATTAGTCACTACGACATTTGTCGCTCCAAAGCGCTCCATGTTTTCTACTAAAATCTTAGCCCGTTTACTTGAAATTTCATTTGAAACAAGGAGACCCTCTCCTGCTAGATAGGCGGCCAGCTGAGTTGATTTTCCACCCGGTGCAGCTGCTAAGTCCAAGACCTTCATTCCAGGACTGGGCTGGGCTACCTGCGCCACCATCTGGGCAGCGGGTTCTTGCGAATAAACCAAACCAGTAGCATGCTCAGGCGATTTCCCTGATACCTTCCCATAATGTCCCCAAGGGGTTTGAGGAATGGCATCAGAAAAGGAAAGTTGCTCTTCTTTTAAGGGATTGACCCGAAAGGCAGAAACCGCTTCCTCTTCAAAAGAGGCAAGAAAATCTCTTGCCTCATCTCCTAGTATCTTCTCATATTTTTCAACAAATCCTTCTGGAAATTGCATTTAAGTTCTTTTCCTTTCGTAAATATAGGACTGAATTTCCTCCTGCATCTCAAGAGGCACCATCATGACCGCCTGTCTGGTTTGAAAATTAGGAGTTTCACCAGAAAGAGTCACAATCCGATAGCCCAGACTTTCCCCTAAAATACTAGCAGCAGCATAATCCCATGGTTGCAGATAAGTGACATAGGTCAACAAACGCCCTGACAAAATCTTGGCAAAACTAATGGCCGCACTCCCATAGACACGAACACCGAGGACCGCTCGACTCAAATCAGCCAGCCCCCATTCGTTGGTTTCCAGCATGCCACTATTTCCTGCAATAAGAAAATCTCCAAGTGGTTTTGCTTTAAAGGGAGCTAGGGCCTGATCATTTCGACAAACTGGAAAGACTCCACCACCGTGATAACAATCCCCTTTGACCACATCATAAATGAGACCAAATCGCCCTTGACCATTTTCAAAATAAGCCATCATAACAGCAAAATCTTCCTGCTGGGCTACAAAGTTATTGGTACCATCAATCGGATCAATGACCCAAACCTTGCCCTCTTGAACCGAGGCTCGCAGACAACCTTCTTCAGCACAAATCTTATCCTCAGGATAACGGGATAAAATCTCACTAACCAAGAGTTCCTGAACTTCCTTGTCCAGTCTGGTCACCAAATCTGTTGGAGAGGACTTGGTCTCAACACACAAGTCTTCCTGCATATGGTCAAGGATGTACTGGCCCGCCTTCTTGACAAGCTCTTTGGCAAATTCAAATTTACTTTCCAAGAGAAATCTTTCCTTCCCCTTTTTCCTTGGCAACCTGAACTGCTCGGTAAAGCGAATAGCCACTCACTGTTTCAAATTCTCGTCCCAAACGTTTCTCTTCACTCTTGCTTGGCACGACCACCTTGAATCCCTTATAGGAGTCCAGTAACTTTTTAGCCTCTACCTTGCCTTCATAGGCAGCTTCAACATCATTAAAAAAAGAAAGCACTGAAGCAAGTTCTTCAGTGCTCCACGACAAATCTAGTGGGTAACTATACTGTTTGTTCATTAACTAATACCAGCTCTCATTCTTGCTTCTTTTAGTTCTTGCTTACGATAACTACGGGGGAGAAAAGCACGAATCTCATCTTCATTAAAACCGATCTGCATGCGCTTAGCATCAATAATAATTGGACGACGCAAAAGACTAGGGTACTGCTCAATTAAATGAAGCAATTCCGATACCGAAATACTCTCTACATCAATATTCAATTTTTGAAAAATTTTTGAACGAGTTGAAATGATGTCATCAGTACCATTTTCGGTCAAGGAAAGGATGTGTTGCAATTCTTTTCTTGTTAAAGGACTGGTCATAATATTGTGTTCCACAAAGGGAACCTTATGTTTCTCTAACCAGGACTTCGCCTTACGACATGATGTACAGCTCGGTGATAGAAATAGTGTAATCATGCTTTTCTCTTCTTATCTATACTTTGCTACTTCTATTATACAAAAAAATAAAGCGCTTGACTAGCGATTTTTAGAAAAAAAAGCCTATTTTTCAAGAAAAATAGACTGTTCGCGAACGATTGACACAATTGGATTTGGTTAATTCACTCTTAACAATGGTTTCAAACGATATACATTTTTATATATACAAATTAAAAACATCTTTCTTTTCACTTCTTACGACTTTTCAGATAAAGATAGCCAAAGAAGCTTTCATAGAGGGCAAAAAAGAGGAGGAAGGCGTGAAGAAAGAAGGTCTCTGGCAAATCAGAATCACTGGATCCTTGGCTGGATCAAAAAGCCAGGTATCATCTCCTACAAAGAGAATTTGATGGAAAAGAGTAAAGAACTGCTCAAAACCAATCAAAACTCCCCCAAGCCCAATCAACACAGGCAAGAGCACTAGAGTCAAAAGCCCCTTACTAAATAAAGATAAAAAGCCCTTTTTCACAATCCCTTTGACAAAGAAATAGAAACTTGGCAGTGTCACTAGAGCTACTAGCTGAACCAAGTGAAAGAGATTCTTGACCACCGCAAAGTGGTGCAGACCAGCTGCTGACGAACGAAAATCTGGCATCTCTAGGACCTGACTAAAAGGATTGGTCAGGTAATTCATCAAGATATGAAAGTTGTACTGAATGGTTTCTGTTTTTAGATAAACTCGATCCGTCAAGTTCAGCCACTGAATCTCCAGCGGATAAAAAATCCAAGACAGATAAATGGTCAGAAGGATTGAGAGGGAGAGGAGAAAGAGCATAGAGCTCCAAAAGGTCAATTTAGTTTTCATCAAAGTTCCACTCCGCAAGGCTAGAAACCACATGAGTCGGTACGATTGGCAGGTCTGCTACTTCTTCTGCCTTGGTAAAACCTGTCGTCACCAAGAGCGTTGGAATGCTATTGTCAATTCCTGCTCGAATATCAGTCAAGTAATTATCCCCAACCATGATTAACTCTTCACGTTCCAAACCTAAGTGCTCAACCGCCTTGTCCATAATGATAGCATTTGGTTTCCCGATATAAACAGGATTCACTCGTGTTGCTACTTCAAGAAGCGTAATCAGTGAACCAGCACCTGGCAAAAGACCCCGTTCTGTCGGGATATTGAGGTCAGGATTGGTTCCGATAAAGTGAGCTCCCTTTTGGATCGCAAGAGTTGCTGTCGCAAATTTTTCATAGTCGACCTGCCAGTCCAGCCCTACTACCACATAGGCAGGATTTTCCTTGTCTTCCACATAACCAGCCGCCTTGATGGCTTCCTTGAGACCTGCTTCTCCGATGACATAGACCGTCTTTTCCAGTCCCAAGTCGTTCATATAGTCAATAGTCGCCAAAGTCGCTGTGTAGACAGTCGATAGGGGCGTATCAATATTAAAATTCTGAGCCAACATCTCTTGAACACTCTCTGGAGTGCGGGTTGTATTGTTAGTCACAAAGAGATAGGGAATGTCCCGCTTTTGCAATTCATGAACAAAGCCTCTCCTGCTGGAATTCTATCTTTCCCCTTATAAATAGTTCCGTCTAGATCAATTAAATAGCCTTTATATTTCATCTATTTCTCCCTAATCCTTTTCTATTTCTTGCCAAGTAATAATAGCTTGAGCATTGGTCGCACCGTCGCTTGTAATCTCATGCTTGCTTTCCAGTCCAGTCTGCTCAACAGCCGATGTAATCACCCCACCTGGTCGAACTTCCTTGATATACTTGAGATTGATTTTCTTGGGAATATATTGGGTCAAAAAATCTGCTCCCATGACCTCAAAAATCCAGTCTAGGTATTTACTGTTATTAACATGACCATTCATATCCAAATCGTAAAAACGAACATGGTAATCCTGGCTGATTGGATTTTCCAAACTTTGATATTTAGGTCCTCGAAGCAATTTTTTGGAAAACTCAGATTGGTAAGGACCCACAATCTCAGGTTCAACAGCATGAACTTTTCGACTATCTCGATCCATGAGAACAAAGGTCGCCATCATGTTGATGAGCTCATGCCCCGCTTCATCATAAATGGTAAAGCGACGGTAGCAAAAAAGTCGATTATAGCTCAAAGCTTCTGTTTCGATGGTAATTTCTTCCCCAAAACGAGGTAAACGAATCACCTCAATATCATAGCCTGCGATGATCCAAACTAAATTATAGTTTTCTAAAATAGTCTTATCACCGACTCCTAGTTCAATAGACTGCATCCCTGAAACTTGTAGGGATAGCAAAACCACATCTGGAAGTTTAATATGACCGTTCATATCAGCCATATCAAAAGGAATTTTCATTTTCATTTGATAAGTTAAGCCCATGATCCTACTCCAAAATAAATCGTTCTGCTACGGTGTCTCCCAAAAAGAGACCTCTCTTTGTCATGCGAACTCGGTCACCCTCTATTTGCATGAGACCTTGTTGAACCAAGTCTCTGACGATTTCGCCATATAGTCCATCAAAAGATCGGCCAAATTTTTCCTCAAATCGCGCCATCGAGACCCCTGATTTCTTGCGGAGTCCCAAGAACATTTCTTCTTCCATTTGCTCTTTTTGACTCAAGTGCTCTTCTGTGATACACGCATTGCCTTCCTCAACCGCACTCAGATAATGACGAATCGGACCATGGTTTTTATAGCGAACACCATTGACATAACCCGATGCCCCAGCACCAATGCCATAGTATTCAGCATTGTCCCAGTACATGAGATTGTGACGACTTTCAAAACCGGGTTTGGAGAAATTAGAAATCTCATAATGCTCAAAACCTGCTCGCTCCAGCTCTGCGATGATGTACTCAAACATCTCCGCTTCTAGTTCCTCCTTAGGCAGAGGCAATTTCCCACGTCGCATCCGATTCATAAAGACCGTGTGGTTTTCTAAAATCAAGCTATACAGACTCATGTGGGGAATATCCAGCCCAATGGCCTTAGCCACATTTTCCTTGACCTGCTCCATAGTCTGACCAGGCAGTGCATAAATCAAATCAATGGAGATGTTGTCAAAACCAGCCAGTTTCAGACGGTCGATATTTTCATAAATATCCTTCTCCAAATGACTGCGCCCAATCTTTTTCAGCATTTTGTTATCAAAAGTTTGCACACCTAGTGAAACACGATTGACAGCTGAGTTTTTCAAAACCGCAATCTTATCCGCGTCCAAGTCGCCTGGATTGGCTTCAATGGTCAACTCCTCCAAGACAGACAAGTCCAAGTTTTTAGTCAAGCCCTTCAATAACACCTCCAGTTGTGACGCTGACAGGGCTGTCGGTGTCCCACCACCGATGTAAAGAGTTCGTAACTTTTGAATATCATAAGATTGAAACTCTTCTAACAGATGCTCCAAATAGCTATCTACCGGCTGATTTTTGATGAAAACCTTTGAAAAGTCACAATAATAACAAATCTGGGTACAAAATGGGATGTGCACATAGGCTGACGTTGGTTTGTTCTGCATAGTCTTATTATACCACAAAAAGCGAACAATACTTAGAATTCCGTTTAACAAAATCCTAGCATTGTTCGCTTTCTTTATCTAATCATTCTTTGTATTTTATGGATAACACAACTATCAGAATCAATCTAGTTCGTTGTTAAAACACAAAAGAATGAATGTTCATCTGACTAAATTTTTAGTCTTCTTTTTTCTTGCGAGCTACAAGTCCAAATCCACTCAATAGTCCAAGAAGTCCTAGAGATGCAAGAGCAGCATTTGATTCTGTTCCTGTATTTGGCAATACATTTTGAGAATCATTTGACTTAGCTCCATTATCAACAGTAGTCTTAGTATCTACCTGATCTGCATTTGGAGTTGGAGTAGCTGGTGCTGGTTTATCTTGACCAGAATTTCCATTAGTATCAGGTTTGACTGGCATATCAGGTGTCACTGGTGCAACTGGATTTGTATCTGTTGGTGTTGATGGTGTGACTTTACCTGGTGTTGTTACATCAGGAACTTCAACTGTTGGTTGACCTGGTTCTGTAATCTTACCTGTACCTGGTACTTTACCTTCTGGTAATTCACTGTTTGGTACTTTACCTTTACCGTCTTCACCGATTGTAACAGTGATTGGGTTACCATCTTTACCTGGGATTTCTACCTTAGTTCCTGGTGGATATGTTGAACCATCTGGTTTCTTAGGTGTTACTGTAACGTCACCTGTCTTAGGATCTTGTTCCAACTCTACTGTTGGTGTCTTACGAGCTGGTGTTGTTACATCCACTGGTTGTGATGGTTTCTTGTTAGGTTCTGTTACTGTTCCTGTACCTGGGACATCTTTCTTAGGAAGTTTGTCATTTGGTACTTCACCTGATCCATTGTCACCAATTGTTACTGTGATTGGGTGATCCTTATCTTTACCTGGGATTTCTACCTTAGTTCCTGGTGGATATGGTTTTCCATCTGGTTTCTTAGGTGTTACAATCGCATTTCCATTTGGTTGTTGAGTAATTTCGATTGTAGGAGTTTGAGTTGTTGGTGTCTTAGGATCTGTTCCATTTGTGATTTCTTCCTCATCTGGAATTCCATCATTGTCATCATCTGGATCTTTAACATCTGGAATACCATCTCCATCTGTATCACGTTGAATTTTAACTGGAACTTTGACTACAACTTCTTCTGTGCCTTTTTTCAGTTTAACTGGAATTTCGACTGTGCGTTCTTCTTCTTTTGGTTCCCAATTATCTACTGTTGGTGTTCCTACTAGATTTCCGTCATTATCCACTGTTAAACCATTTACTGGTTTATCTGTTGTAATCGTTGTACCTGGTTTGTTTGGTGTGATTACCTTAGTATTTGCTGGTACTGGTTTTTTCTCTGGTACAGTTTTTTCTGTTACTGTTCCTGTTAACTTATCCGCTACTTTTGGATTTGCATCTTCTGTATCTGGAATTCCATCGTTGTCATCGTCTGGATCAGTCACATCTGGAATACCGTCTCCATCTGTATCGCGTTGAATTTTAACTGGAACTTTGACTACAACTTCTTCTGTACCTTTTTTCAGTTTAACTGGAATTTCGACTGTGCGTTCTTCTTCTTTTGGTTCCCAATTGTCTACTGTTGGTGTTCCTACTAGATTTCCTCCGTTATCAACTGTTAAACCATTTACTGGTTTATCTGTTGTAATCGTTGTACCTGGTTTGTTTGGTGTGATTACCTTAGTATTTGCTGGTACTGGTGTTTTTTCTGGGACAGTTTTTTCCGTTACTGTTCCTGTTAATTTATCCGCTACTTTTGGATTTGCATCTTCTGTATCTGGAATTCCATCGTTGTCATCGTCTGGATCAGTCACATCTGGAATACCGTCTCCATCTGTATCGCGTTGAATTTTAACTGGAACTTTAACTACAACTTCTTCTGTGCCTTTTTTCAGTTTAACTGGAATTTCGACTGTGCGTTCTTCTTCTTTTGGTTCCCAATTGTCTACTGTTGGTGTTCCTACTAGATTTCCGCCATTATCCACTGTTAAACCATTTACTGGTTTATCTGTTGTAATCGTTGTACCTGGTTTGTTTGGTGTTACTACCTTAGTATTTGCTGGTACTGGTGTTTTTTCTGGGACAGTTTTTTCTGTTACTGTTCCTGTTAATTTATCCGCTACTTTTGGATTTGCATCTTCTGTATCTGGAATTCCATCATTGTCATCATCTGGATCAGTCACATCTGGAATACCGTCTCCATCTGTATCGCGTTGAATTTTAACTGGAACTTTGACTACAACTTCTTCTGGGCCATTTTTCAGTTTAACTGGAATTTCGACTGTGCGTTCTTCTTCTTTTGGTTTCCAATTGTCTACTGTTGGTGTTCCTACTAGATTTCCGCCGTTATCAACTGTTAAACCATTTACTGGTTTATCTGTTGTAATCGTTGTACCTGGTCTATTTGGTGTTACTACCTTAGTATTTGCTGGTACTGGTGTTTTTTCTGGGACAGTTTTTCCTGTTGCTGTTCCTGCTAACTGATCTTGAACAGTGATTCTGATTGCTTTGGTTGATGCCGTATTGTTCTTATCATACGCTGTGATTTTTACAGTATAGTAACCTGTTTTAGCATTCGTAGTTCCTGTAATTTGGCCATTTTCGTATTTTAATCCTTGTGGTAAATTGCTTACCTGAATTGGATTATTATCACGCATTCCAACTCCACCTGGATTATCTACAGCTGTTACAGGGATTGGTGTAATTGGTGTGTTTTTAGTTACTGTTGCGCTTTCTGCTGTAATTGTTGGGCCTGTTACGTCTTTTACTGTAACTGGTACATTTACACGATCACTTGATCCATCTGAATAGGTAACTTTAACTACCGCATTTCCTGCATTTCCTGCTGTTGCAGTTGAAGTTGGTTTGCTTTCTACTGTCAATGTTCCAGGGCCATAATTTGTTACTTTTGCTTTTACTGCTTCATCTGTGATTGGCTGACCTTGGTTAACTGTTAACGTGTCTCCTGTCGGATTATATTTGCTAGCTTGCTCTTGAACAGTGATTCTGATTGCTTTGGTTGATGGCGTATTGTTTTTATCGTATGCTGTGATTCGTACTGTATAGAATCCTGTTTTAGCATTCGTAGTTCCTGTAATTTGACCATTTTCGTATTTTAATCCTTGTGGTAAATTGCTTACCTGAATTGGATTATTATCACGCATTCCAACACCACCTGTATTATCTACAGCTGTTACAGGGATTGGAGTAATTGGCTCGTTTTTAGTTACAGTTGTATCATTGGCTGTGATTGTTGGTCCTGTTACGTCTTTTACTGTAACTGGTACATTTACAGTATCACTTGATCCATCTGAATAGGTTACTTTTACAACCGCATTTCCTGCATTTCCTGCTGTTGCAGTTGAAGTTGGTTTACTTTGTACCGTTAATGTTCCTGGTGCATAGTTCTTCACTTTTGCTTTTACTGCATCATCTGTGATTGGCTGACCTTGGTTTACAGTTAACGTGTCTCCTGTCGGATTATATTTGCTAGCTTGCTCTTGAACAGTAATTCTTATTGTTTTTTCTGAAGAATTATTATTTTTATCATATGCTTTAATTTTTACAGTATAGAATCCTGTTTTAGCATTCGTAGTTCCTGTAATTTTGCCATTTTCATATTTTAATCCTTGTGGTAAATTGCTTACCTCAATTGGATTATTATCACGCATTCCAACTCCACCTGGATTATCTACAGCTGTTACAGGGATTGGCGTGATTGGTTCGTTTTTAGTTACTGTAGCATCTGCTGCTGTAATTGTTGGTGCTATCTTATCACGAGATGTTACAGTGAAAGTAAATGTTACTGGTTTAGCTGCGTGACCTGCATTATCAGTAGCCTTAAATGTAATCGTATTCGTTTTACCAACATCTTCTGCAGTTGTTGTAATTGTAATTCGTCTTGATTGTTCAGTATCCGTGTTTGTTAATGGAGTTGCAGATACATTCCCTGTAATAAGTCTACTACTATATTTCGTTGTTAAATCACTAGGATCAAAATTAACATGTTTATCGTCTCTTGCTGTTACTGTGAAGGTTACTTGTTTACCTTCTACTACGTCTTGGCTAGCTGGTGAGATTGTTAATGTAGGTGGTTGGTTATCTGGTGCTTCTGTTGGAGTAACAGGATTACTTTTATCAGAAGTTACTATTCCATTATTATTAGTAACTACTGTTTCAGCCTTAAGTGGTTTTCCTGGTAAAGGTTCTTTAACTGTAACTGTCGCAGTCTGTCCATTAGTTGTTCCAGTTCCGATAATTCTATCACCATCGTAAATATTAACTTTAGAATTGTTCGGTACTCCGTTTCCAACATTTACAGTAATTTGTTGATTTGGTAAGCCTTTTTTATGTTCAAGATTTGGTGTAATAATCGGTTGTTTTGGTTTAACATTTAATGTAACTGTTCCATCTGAACCAGAACCTTTATCTTCTGAAGTCGAACCATCTTTATAAGTTGCAATAGATTTATACTTGAATACTCCGGCTACATCTGTGTTTGGTGACTTATCACCTGCCCAAGTCCAGTTCATACCTGCAGGGAATGATTTTCCATTTTTATGTCTAACATAACCTTCAGATACAGGGTTTATTTTGTCTCCTGGGTTATCTCCTACTGTTTTTGTAACTGTTAAACCTTGAATTGGGTCTTTTGGTGCGTCTGGCTCATTTTGTAAACGAGTACCCCATGACCCCACAATATAAGAACGTTGAGCTGTAGGTGCTTTCGCTACTGTTGCCGCATAAGCACGACCGTATTGAGCTGCTTCTTTAGAAGTTACATCGTTTCTTAGTTTAATCTTGACATGCATGTGCATTGCATAGTCTGTACTGCCTCTTCTAACATCCACCCCTAGATAATAAGATAGTCCTGGATAATTATCACTTTTATTTTTAGGAAGTTTATTTAGTTCTGGATCTTGCCAGTTATTTTTAAATACAAATTTTCTTTGATTATCATTATTTATCCCTGAATTTGGATCATAAAACGTAGCTTTATCAGCATTAAAAATATGATATTTCTGACTGGCTGGATTCGTGATTTCCGCAGTATTTCCATATGGGGTAAAGCCTTGACCCCCATCAGAAAGTCTTCTACCACCAGTATTTTGGTAACGTGTCAATCTTAGGTCTTTTATTGTATTAGATTTATAATATCCGTCGGGTGTAAGATCCATGATATTAAATGGAGGTTGGAAGTAGTAGTGTTCTTGATAACTACCATCCGTTATTTTGCTTCCATTGTTATTGAAGTAGACATCATAGACGATCCATTTACCTTCACTATCTTCCATATATTTGGCTTGATATCTGTGTGTTCTTTAGTAAACTCCGGATCATTATTATTTTTATTATCTCGATATCCGATGTCTTTAGGGTCAACAGAAGCATAATATCTGATATCTGCTAAAGCACCTTGATTAATTTGACCATTTGCTCTAAAGTTTGTACCTTGAGCCATTCTCTGACCATTACGTGAGTCACGAGCACCTGAAGTCAAACGTGTTGTAGCGTTTTTAACAGAGTTAAACATTCTCTTCACACGTTTTGTCATATCTTCAACATCGTTCAGAGAAACTGTTGTATTTTCAAGAACACCTTGAGCCAAGCCCAATAGTTCATTGGCTTTTTCAAGAACTTCTTTCGTAGTATCATGTTCAGGAACTTCTGAGATCGCTGCCTGCAATTGTTCAACAGATACTTTCAAAGTATCTTTTTTAGCTGATACAGTTTGACTTTCTTCGCTTGCGCTTACTTCAGGAGAAGTTTGACTTGCTAGGTTGTCAGCTTGTTTCTCAGTTTTATCTGCTTGTTTATCAACTTGAACTTCAGTTGCTTCCTTAGCAACTGATACGACTGTCACATCTTTAGACAAGAGTTCTACAAGTTCATCGATATCCTTTTGGGCTAGCTCAGAACTTTCTAGGGCTTCTTTCCCTTTTTGAAGTCTGTCTTTAACAGGTAAGACTACTGATTCGTCAAGGTTTAATTTAGTTGAAAGAAGAACATTTAATTCTTCAACTACTTTTTTCAACTTAGCTTTATCAACTGTAGACGCACTAGGTGCAGCAGTTGTAAGCGCTTGATTTTCTGCATCTACTTTGTTTTCAGTAGATTCTGCAACATCCACAGGCGAATCGACCTTATCTTTAGGGTTCACTAGACCCGCATTAGCCGTATTAGATTGTGGAGCGTTTGGAAGCACACTATCCGCGCTCGCAACGCGGGCACCCAAAAACATCAGCGCTGCAACAGCAACTGAAGCTGCACCGAAACTATATTTACGAATAGAATAGCGCAAAACTTTTTCACGTTGTTGGCGCTTGATTCTATTGAGCGAATTTGATTTATTTTCCATTGTTCCTCCTTATGTTAAAACACAAAATCAAATTAAAAGTATTCTTCATGGCTACACTTTTTATAGTAATGCACCCACGAAGCCTACTATGATGAGCATGTTTACACATCACAGCTATCACAGCTCGATTATACCATTTTTAATATATTTACACAAGACAAAACTGTTTTATTGCATAGAACAAGGGGTGTATTGTTTAATTATTTATAAAATGTTATTATATTGTACTTTTAAATAGACAGACTCCCCAGCTTTAAAATAAATCTGTAACCACCTATCATATCAGATAATCCATCATCATCTTTGATAGTAAAAACAATCATTTAAAAAATTTAGTGGTAACAGATGACTCACACTATCTCTCAATTAATAGCGTACCCAATTGAGAACTTCTTAGTACAAAGATTAGCATCTACTTTCCAAAAATACAACAACGGCCTTGTACCTCTTAAAATGAGGAACAAAGCCGTTGTTTAATCTTTTCTATTCATTGTCCACTTAACAATGAACAGTTCATATTTTGACTAAATTTTTAGTCTTCTTTTTTCTTGCGAGCTACAAGTCCAAATCCACTCAATAGTCCAAGAAGTCCTAGAGATGCAAGAGCAGCATTTGATTCTGTTCCTGTATTTGGCAATACATTTTGAGAATCATTTGACTTAGCTCCATTATCAACAGTAGTCTTAGTATCTACCTGATCTGCATTTGGAGTTGGAGTAGCTGGTGCTGGTGCTGGTGTATTTTGACCAGAACCTCCATTAGTGTCAGGTTTGACTGGCGTATCAGGTGTCACTGGTGCAACTGGATTTGTATCTGTTGGTGTTGATGGTGTGACTTTACCTGGTGTTGTTACATCAGGAACTTCTACAGCTGGTTGACCTGGTTCAATAATCTTAGCTGTACCTGGAACTTTACCTTCTGGTAATTCACTGTTTGGTACTTTACCTTTACCGTCTTCACCGATTGTTACTGTGATTGGGTTTCCATCTTTACCTGGGATTTCTACCTTAGTTCCTGGTGGGTATGTTGAGCCATCTGGTTTCTTAGGTGTTACTGTAACGTCACCTGTCTTAGGATCTTGTTCCAACTCTACTGTTGGTGTCTTACGAGCTGGTGTTGTCACATCTACTGGTTGTGATGGTTTCTTGTTCTGTTCGGTTACTGTTCCTGTACCTGAAACTTTTCCTTTTGGAAGTTTATCATTTGGTACTTCACCTGAACCGTTATCACCAATTGTTACTGTGATTATTGTTCCATTTTCTCCTGGAATTTCTACCTTAGTTCCTGGTGGGTATGTTGAGCCATCTGGTTTCTTAGGTGTGACAATCGCATTTCCATTTGGTTGTTGAGTAATTTCAATCTTACCTGGTTTTTCAGTTACTGGTGTTTCTGGTGTGAATTTACCTGGTGTTGTTACATTAGGAACTTCCACAGATGGTCTTCCTGGTTCTGTAATCTTACCTGTTCCTGGTACTTTACCGTCTGGTAATTCGCTGTTTGGTACTTTACCTTTACCGTCTTCACCGATTGTTACTGTGATTGGACCATTTTCACCTGGGATTTCTACCTTAGTTCCTGGTGGATATGTTGAACCATCTGGTTTCTTAGGTGTTACTGTAACGTCACCTGTCTTAGGATCTTGTTCAACATCTACTGTTGGTGTCTTACGAGCTGGTGTTGTTACATCCACTGGTTGTGATGGTTTCTTGTTCGGTTCTGTTACTGTTCCTGTACCTGGGACATCTTTCTTAGGAAGGTTGTCATTTGGCACTTCACCTGAACCATTGTCACCAATTGTTACTGTGATTGTTGTTCCATTTTCTCCTGGAATTTCTACCGTAGTTCCTGGTGGGTATGTTGAGCCATCTGGTTTCTTAGGCGTTACAATCGCATTTCCATTTGGTTTACGAGTAATTTCAATCTTGCCTGGTTTTTCAGTTACTGGTGTTTCTGGTGTTACCTTAGCTGGTGTTTCTACTGGAACTTCTACAGCTGGTTGACCTGGTTCAGTAATCTTAGCTGTTCCTGGTACTTTACCGTCTGGTAATTCGCTGTTTGGTACTTTACCTTTACCGTCTTCACCGATTGTTACTGTGATTGGGTTTCCATCTTTACCTGGGATTTCTACCGTAGTTCCTGGTGGGTATGTTGAGCCATCTGGTTTCTTAGGTGTTACTGTAACGTCACCTGTCTTAGGATCTTGTTCCAACTCTACTGTTGGTGTCTTACGTGCTGGTGTTGTTACATCCACTGGTTGTGATGGTTTCTTGTTCGGTTCTGTTACTGTTCCTGTACCTGGGACATCTTTCTTAGGAAGTTTGTCATTTGGTACTTCACCTGAACCATTGTCACCAATTGTTACTGTGATTGTTGTTCCATTTTCTCCTGGAATTTCTACCTTGCTTCCTGGTGGGTATGTTGAGCCATCTGGTTTCTTCGGTGTTACAATCGCATTTCCATTTGGTTGTTGAGTAATTTCAATCTCACCTGGTTTTTCAGTTACTGGTGTTTCTGGTGTGACTTTACCTGGTGTTGTTACATTAGGAACTTCCACAGCTGGTTTTCCTGGTTCTGTAATCTTACCTGTTCCTGGAACTTTACCTTCCGGTAAGTCAGCGTTTGGTACTTTAGCTTTACCATTGTCATCAGTTGTAACAGTAATTGGGTGATCTTTATCTTTACCTGGGATTTCTACCTTAGTTCCTGGTGGGTATGTTGATCCATCTGGTCTCTTCGGTGTTACTGTAACATCACCTGTCTTAGGATTTTGTTCAACATCTACTGTTGGTGTCTTACGAGCTGGTGTAGTTACATCCACTGGTTGTGATGGTTTCTTGTTCGGTTCTGTTACTGTTCCTGTACCTGGGACATCTTTCTTAGGAAGGTTGTCATTTGGCACTTCACCTGAACCATTGTCACCAATTGTTACTGTGATTGTTGTTCCATTTTCTCCTGGAATTTCTACCTTAGTTCCTGGTGGGTATGTTGAGCCATCTGGTTTCTTAGGCGTTACAATCGCATTTCCATTTGGTTTACGAGTAATTTCAATCTTGCCTGGTTTTTCAGTTACTGGTGTTTCTGGTGTTACCTTAGCTGGTGTTTCTACTGGAACTTCTACAGCTGGTTGACCTGGTTCAGTAATCTTAGCTGTTCCTGGTACCTTTACCGTCTGGTAATTCACTGTTTGGTACTTTACCTTTACCGTCTTCACCGATTGTTACTGTGATTGGGTTTACCATCTTTACCTGGGATTTCTACCTTAGTTCCTGGTGGGTATGTTGAGCCATCTGGTTTCTTAGGTGTTACTGTAACGTCACCTGTCTTAGGATCTTGTTCCAACTCTACTGTTGGTGTCTTACGTGCTGGTGTGGTTACATCCACTGGTTGTGATGGTTTCTTGTTCGGTTCTGTTACTGTTCCTGTACCTGGGACATCTTTCTTAGGAAGTTTGTCATTTGGTACTTCACCTGAACCATTGTCACCAATTGTTACTGTGATTGTTGTTCCATTTTCTCCTGGAATTTCTACCTTGCTGCCTGGTGGGTATGTTGAGCCATCTGGTTTCTTCGGTGTTACAATCGCATTTCCATTTGGTTGTTGAGTAATTTCAATCTTACCTGGTTTTTCAGTTACTGGTGTTTCTGGTGTGACTTTACCTGGTGTTGTTACATTAGGAACTTCCACAGCTGGTTTTCCTGGTTCTGTAATCTTACCTGTTCCTGGAACTTTACCTTCTGGTAAGTCAGCGTTTGGTACTTTAGCTTTACCATTGTCATCAGTTGTAACAGTAATTGGGTGATCTCTATCTTTACCTGGGATTTCTACCTTAGTTCCTGGTGGGTATGTTGATCCATCTGGTCTCTTCGGTGTTACTGTAACATCACCTGTCTTAGGATTTTGTTCAACATCTAGTGCTGGCGTCTTATGGGCTGGTGTTGTTACATTAGGAACTTCTTCCGTTGGTCTACCTGGTTCTGTAATCTTACCTGTTCCTGGGATTTTTCCTTCTGGTAATTCACTGTTTGGTACTTTACCTTTACCTTCTTCATCGATTGTAACAGTGATTGGGTGATCCTTGTCTTTACCTGGAATTTCTACCTTAGTTCCTGATGGGAATGGTGAGCCATCTGGTTTCTTCGGTGTTACTGTTACATCACCTGTCTTAGGATCTTGTTCAACATCTAGTGTTGGCGTCTTATGAGCTGGTGTGGTTACATTTGGAACTTCTTCCGTTGGTCTACCTGGTTCTGTAATCTTACCTGTTCCTGGGACTTTTCCTTCTGGTAAGTCAGCGTTTGGTACTTTAGCTTTACCATTGTCATCAGTTGTAACAGTAATTGGGTGATCTTTATCTTTACCTGGGATTTCTACCTTAGTTCCTGGTGGGTATGTTGATCCATCTGGTCTCTTCGGTGTTACTGTAACGTCACCTGTCTTAGGATCTTGTTCCAACTCTACTGTTGGTGTCTTATGAGCTGGTGTTTCAACTGGAACTTCTTCTGTTGGTCTACCTGGTTCTGTAATCTTACCTGTACCTGGAACTTTACCTTCTGGTAGTCAGTGTTTGGTACTTTACCTTTTCCGTCTTCACCGATTGTTACTGTGATTGGGTGGTCTTTATCTTTACCTGGAATTTCTACCTTAGTTCCTGGTGGGAATTGTGAGCCATCTGGTTTCTTAGGTGTTACTGTTACGTCACCTGTCTTAGGATCTTGTTCAACATCCAGTGTTGGTGTCTTATGTGCTGGTGTTGTCACTGGAACTTCTTCCGTTGGTTTACCTGGTTCTGTAATCTTACCTTTACCTGGAACTTTTCCTTCTGGTAGGTCAGCATTTGGCACTTTAGCTTTACCGTTGTCATCGGTTGTAACAGTAATTGGATGATCTTTATCTTTACCTGGGATTTCTACCTTAGTTCCTGGTGGGTATGTTGATCCATCTGGTCTCTTCGGTGTTACTGTTACGTCACCTGTCTTAGGATCTTGTTCCAACTCAAGTTTTGGTGTCTTATGAGCTGGTGTTTCAACTGGAACTTCTTCCGTTGGTTTTCCTGGTTCTGTAATCTTACCTGTTCCTGGTACTTTTCCTTCTGGTAAGTCAGCGTTTGGCACTTTAGCTTTACCGTTGTCATCGGTTGTAACAGTAATTGGGTGATCTTTATCTTTACCTGGGATTTCTACCGTAGTTCCTGGTGGGTATGTTGATCCATCTGGTCTCTTCGGTGTTACTGTTACGTCACCTGTCTTAGGATCTTGTTCCAACTCAAGTTTTGGTGTCTTATGAGCTGGTGTTTCAACTGGAACTTCTTCCGTTGGTTTTCCTGGTTCTGTAATCTTACCTGTTCCTGGTACTTTTCCTTCTGGTAAGTCACTGTTTGGTACTTTAGCTTTTACCGTCTTCATCGATTGTTACAGTGATTGGGTGATCTTTATCTTTACCTGGGATTTCTACCGTAGTTCCTGGTGGGTATGTTGATCCATCTGGTCTCTTCGGTGTTACTGTTACGTCACCTGTCTTAGGATCTTGTTCCAACTCAAGTTTTGGTGTCTTATGAGCTGGTGTTTCAACTGGAACTTCTTCCGTTGGTTTTCCTGGTTCTGTAATCTTACCTGTTCCTGGTACTTTTCCTTCTGGTAAGTCAGCGTTTGGTACTTTAGCTTTACCGTTGTCATCGGTTGTAACAGTAATTGGGTGATCTTTATCTTTACCTGGGATTTCTACCGTAGTTCCTGGTGGGTATGTTGATCCATCTGGTCTCTTCGGTGTTACTGTTACGTCACCTGTCTTAGGATCTTGTTCCAACTCTAGTTTTGGTGTCTTATGTGCTGGTGTTTCAACTGGAACTTCTTCCGTTGGTTTTCCTGGTTCTGTAATCTTACCTGTTCCTGGTACTTTTCCTTCTGGTAAGTCAGCGTTTGGCACTTTAGCTTTACCGTTGTCATCTGTTGTAACAGTAATTGGGTGATCTTTATCTTTACCTGGGATTTCTACCGTAGTTCCTCGTGGGTATGGTGATCCATCTGGTCTCTTCGGTGTTACTGTTACGTCACCTGTCTTAGGATCTTGTTCCAACTCTAGTTTTGGTGTCTTATGTGCTGGTGTTGTTACTGGAACTGGTTGTGATGGGTTCTTCTTAGGTTCTGTTACTGTTCCTGTACCTGGGACAGCTTTCTTAGGAAGATTGTCATTTGGTACTTCACCTGAACCATTGTCGCCAATCGTAACGGTGATTGTAATTGGGTTACCATCTTTATCTTCACCAGGGATTTCTACCTTAGTTCCTCGTGGGTATGGTTTTCCATCTTCTTTCTTAGGCGTTACTACTGCATCACCATTTGGTTTTTGATTAATTTCAATCGCAACTGGTTGTTCTGTTGTTGGCGCACCCGGTATTATCTTACTTGGTGTTTCAACTGGAACTTCTTCCGTTGATTTACCTGGCTCTGTAATCTTACCTGTTCCTGGGACTTTTCCTTCTGGTAATTCACTGTTTGGTACTTTACCTTTTCCATCTTCACCGATTGTTACTGTGATTGGGTGGTCTTTATCTTTACCTGGAATTTCTACCTTAGTTCCTGATGGGAATGGTGATCCATCTGGTTTCTTAGGTGTTACTGTAACGTCACCTGTCTTAGGATCTTGTTCCAACTCTAGTTTTGGTGTCTTATGAGCTGGTGTTGTTACATCTACTGGTTTTGATGGGTTCTTATTAGGTTCTGTTACTGTTCCTTTTCCTGGAACAGCTTTCTTAGGAAGTTTGTCATTTGGTACTTCACCTGATCCATTGTCACCAATTGTTACTGTGATTGTTGTTCCATTTTCTCCTGGAATTTCTACCTTAGTTTTTGGTGGGTAGGTTGATCCATCTGGTTTCTTAGGCGTTACAATCGCATCTCCATTTGGTTGTTGAGTAATTTTGATTGTAGGAGTTTGAGTTGTTGGTGTCTTAGGATCTGTTCCATTTTTGATTTCTTCCTCATCTGGAATTCCATCATTGTCATCATCTGGATCCTTAACATCTGGAATACCGTCTCCATCTGTATCGCGTTGAATTTTAACTGGAACCTTAACTACAACTTCTTCTGTGCCTTTTTTCAGTTTAACTGGAATTTCAACTGTACGTTCTTCTTCTTTTGGTTCCCAATTGTCTACTTCTGGTGTTCCTTTTAGATTTCCGCCGTTATCAACTGTTAAACCATTTACTGGTTTATCTGTTGTAATCGTTGTACCTGGTTTGTTTGGTGTGATGACCTTAGTATTTGCTGGGACTGGTTTTTTCTCTGGTACAGTTTTTTCTGTTACTGTTCCTGTTAAGTTATCCGCTACTTTTGGATTTGTTCCATTTTTGATTTCTTCCTCATCTGGAATTCCATCATTGTCATCATCTGGATCCTTAACATCTGGAATACCATCTCCATCTGTATCGCGTTGAATTTTAACTGGAACTTTGACTACAACTTCTTCTGTGCCTTTTTTCAGTTTAACTGGAATTTCAACTGTGCGTTCTTCTTCTTTTGGTTCCCAATTGTCTACTTCTGGTGTTCCTTTTAGATTTCCGCCGTTATCAACTGTTAAACCATTTACTGGTTTATCTGTTGTAATCGTTGTACCTGGTTTGTTTGGTGTCACTACCTTAGTATTTGCTGGGACTTCTTTTTTCTCTGGTACAGTTTTTTCTGTTACTGTTCCTGTTAAGTTATCCGCTACTTTTGGATTTGTTCCATTTTTGATTTCTTCCTCATCTGGAATTCCATCATTGTCATCATCTGGATCTTTAACATCTGGAATACCGTCTCCATCTGTATCGCGTTGAATTTTAACTGGAACTTTAACTACAACTTCTTCTGTACCTTTTTTCAGTTTAACTGGAATTTCAACTGTGCGTTCTTCTTCTTTTGGTTCCCAATTGTCTACTTCTGGTGTTCCTTTTAGATTTCCGCCGTTATCAACTGTTAAACCATTTACTGGTTTATCTGTTGTAATCGTTGTACCTGGTTTGTTTGGTGTGATCACCTTAGTATTTGCTGGGACTTCTTTTTTCTCTGGTACAGTTTTTTCTGTTACTGTTCCTATTAATTTATCCGCTACTTTTGGATTTGTTCCATTTTTGATTTCTTCCTCATCTGGAATTCCATCGTTATCATCATCTGAATCTTCTTTATCTGGGATTCCGTCTCCATCTGTATCGCGTAAAATTGGAACTGGAACTTTCACAGTAACTGTCTCGCCACCTTTTGTAACTTTAACCGGAATTTCGACTGTGCGTTCTTCTTCTTTTGGTTTCCAATCATTTACCTCTGGTTTTCCTTTAAGTTTACCTTCATCATCTACTGTTAAACCATTTACTGGGCCATCTACTGTAATGCTTGAACCTGGTTTGTTAGGTGTCACAACTGTAACTGGTGTAATTTGTGCTTTTTCCGGAACTGGTGCTGGGTTTATAACCTCAGCTGCTAAAGGTCCATTTGCTGTTCCTCTAGCTACAGGACTCTCAAGAGTAAGTACACCATCAATGTTCTTAGAAACTTTTGCAGTTACTTCTGTTTTATCTTCAACTTCAGTATCAGAAATTGTTACAACTCCTTCAGGTGATACTGATACTTTATCATCAGACTTACCATTTACAGTCCATTTGCTTCCAGATTTCGTAACTGTTACAGTTTCTGGACTTGTTTGACCTGTCGGTGTATAAGTAAGAGTAATTTTATCAATATCTTGTTGATTAGTACTATCAGGTTGTTTTGGTGGGGTAATTGTTACACTACCATTCTCTTTACCTTCTACGATAGGTGCTGTTGGTGTTACTGCTAGAATTACTTTACGCTTGATTTCTGCTGGTGCAAATACATCTCTAGTCGTGCTAGTAGCATCTGTCATATTATTAGCTTTAGTACCTGGGAAGATTGCTGTTGCAGTTCGAGTATATTTACCTGAATTGTCAAGTGTTGTTCCTCGATCTTTATTAACGCCGTTTCTGTCTTTCCAGGTCCAAGTCATACCACTTGGTAAATAATTGTTACCACGATCTGCTTTATCTTCACTATCGACTACTTTCAGATAGTTATGCGCATCAATATTTTTAGAACTATTATCTTTATTTAATGTTGAAGCAACTGGTACTTTTGCGATACCGTTTTTATCAACATTTTTAGTTTCAATATCAACTACGCGGTACTTGAATTTGAAATCACGGCTATCTGAAGGATTACTTCCTTCTACATGAATAGTTGATTCATGTACTCCTAAAGTTTCAGTATCCAATACAGTTCCTGAAGATAAGCGAGTTTTATATTTCTTATCTTCTGAACTTCCATCTTTACCTGTTTGAGCTGTAAATGTAGATGGAGTTGCTCCTGGATCTGGAGTCACTCCTTTTGGAAGTCCTCCCTTAACTTCTACTTTAGAAATCACACCAGAGTTATCCGATACTTTTAGCTCTGGGTTAAATGTAGCTCCACGATAAACTGTAAAGATTGGTTCATTAGCAGTTTCTGATAACTCTTTTCCATTTAGACTTGCTTTTGGTTTTTCATTATCCACTACATTGAAAACAACATCTCTCTCAGCTTTTTCTGGTGCAAATACTTGGACACTACCACGCTGACTTGGATTTTTAGGGAACACCGCAATCGCTTTATGAGTTTGCTTTCCTACTTTAGATAAAGTTACATTCGTATCTGATCCGTTAGCATTGTCCCAACGGAATTTCATTCCTCCTGGGAAGTGGACATCTGCTTGCGATTCTACAACTGGTTTACCTGACTTGTCTTGCTTACCAGCTGTATTTAGGTATTCATTTGGATCACCTGACTTGCTGTTTAATTCGACTGTCTTAGGTGTGTTTTCCACAACAACATCGACAACTTTATACTTCATCTGATAGATAGCACTATTTACACCATCAGAAATTCTGAACTTAGCTACGTGATCTCCTAGTGTTTGTGTATCCGCTACTGTTCCTGTAGATAGGCTCGTAGTGTATTTTTTATCTTCCGTACTTCCATCTTTTCCGGTTTGAGGTGTATAAGTTTGAGCTTTAGATCCATTTGGTAAGTTCTCAACACTCATAGAAGTAATGTTACCTGAATCATCCCAGGCTTTCACAGTCGGATTAAATGTAGCTCCACGATAGACATAAAATTGAGCAGATTGTGGTTCATTCTCTGTTAAACGAATTCCGCCAACCTCAACGATTGGTTTTTGGTTATCACGTGGTGTTACATTGAAAGTAAAGGTTACAGGATCTGCTTTATTACCTGCATCATCATGAGCTCCGAAAGTAATCGTATGTGGTTTACCAACGTCTTCTTTCTTAGTTCTAATAGTAATTTCAATTATTTTTTCAGTGTCAGTAATCTTTACCTTATTATTTGTTGCTTGACGAGAAAGAAGTCTATCACCATATTTGTCAGTGAAATCTTTACCTTCTATCGTAACAACTTTATTATCTCTTGCTGTTATTGTGAAGGTTACTGTATCACCTTCTACTACTGTTTGGCTTTTTCGTGAAATTTCTAATGTAGGTTTTTGGTTATCTCGTTCAGGGGTTGGTTTTACAGGAGTACTACGTTCAGAAGTTACTGTTCCACCATTATTCACAACTGTTTCAGCTGTAATTGGCTTTTCTGGTAGCACTCCTTTAACTGTAACTTTCGCAGTGCCTCCATTAGTTTTTCCAGTTCCGATAACTGTATCACCATCGTAAAGAGTCACTGTCGAACCATCTGGCACTCCGTTTCCAACATTTACAGTAACCTCTTGCCCAGTCTTCCCTGCTTTTTCATTTACAGAGCCTTGATCAATAGCAGGTTTATGTGGAATAACCTTTAATGTAGCAGTAGTAGTATTTGAAGTATTGTCGCTGTAGGTAGCTTTTACTTGATGCTTGAATACTCCTGCTGTACTAGTACTTGGTTTTCCATTTAGCCAACTCCAAGACATTCCGTTAGGGAAGTTTTTACTTCCATCATTACGCGTTACAAAACCAATTTCTACTGGATTATCTAAATTTCCAACAATAGGAGCTCCAACTTCTTTTGTAATTTCTTTACCGATAATAGGATATTGAGAATTTTGTTTAACAGTCGGTTGTACATTTTCGTTAGATTCTTTCCCTGACACGAAAGTATACGATTGGTGCGTTGTTAGACCATAACTGCTTGCAACACCTATAGTAAATGCTCGTCTAACTTCTTCATCCGTTACACCCTGATCTTAATTTTTGCCTTTAAATGCATATGAACAGCGACTGTTTTATCGTTAGTTTTTCAATCCTAATCCATAACTGTACCCGCTGTGATTTCCTTCTAATTTTACAGCCTTTTTCTAAAACAGGATCATTTTTGATTCGCTTTTAAAGATATCCCTCATATCTTTCCAATGATCTCCTGATGCACGAACACCTGCACTGTTAAAAATAGGTAAATCCATTCTGACTTCGCTCATTATCATGTATAAAGTGGTAATTCAGTGTCCTTTCACGATGAAATTTTTTTCTGGATTTTGTGAGAGTGTCCCACCTTCATTTGGATTGTTTTTTTACGATAGATTTCGAAGTATAAATCTCTTATGGTATCTGGATTGTATGCACCACTACCAGCTAAATCTAATATTTTAGGTTGTAGCAGGAGTCTGTACGCCTGTTGGTAACTCCTTTCAGCTATGTTTCGACCGTCATTATTAAAGAACACATCGTAAACTACATACCTCTGCCCATTAATCGTCTCAATTCGAGCGGTCATATCCACTTTTTCCTCTACGAATTGTCTGTCATTATTCCTACGATTTCCAGATCCATCACTTCCATAGAAACGTTGATAACTTAATAGATTATCTTGATCGGTCCATCTTGAAGATACCGTTGCAGCTCTTCCACCTGTCCCTTGACCCATGCTCTTGCCATTACGTGGGTCACGAGCACCTGAAGTCAAACGTGTTGTAGCGTTTTTAACAGAGTTAAACATTCTCTTCACACGTTTTGTCATTTCTTCAACATCGTTCAGAGAAACTGTTGTATTTTCAAGAACACCTTGAGCTAAGCCCAATAGTTCATTGGCTTTTTCAAGAACTTCTTTGCTAGTCTCATGCTCAGGCACTTCCAGAACTGCTGCCTTCAATTGATCTACAGATACTTTCAAAGCATCTTTTTTAGCTGATACAGTTTGGCTCTCTTCGCTTGCACTTACTTCAGGAGAAGATTGGTTGGCTAGGTTATCAGCTTGCTTCTCAGTTTTATCTACTTGTTTATCAACTTGAACCTCAGTTGATTCCTTAGCAGCTGATACGACTGTCACATCTTTAGACAAGAGTTCCGCAAGCTCATCAATATCCTTTTGAGCTAGCTCAGAACTTTCTAGGGCTTCTTTCCCTTTTTGAAGTCTGTCTTTAATAGGTGATACTACTGACTCGTCAAGGTTTAATTTAGTTGAAAGAAGAGCATTTAATTCTTCAACTACTTTTCTTAACTTGGCTTTATCGACTGTAGGCGCGTTATTTGCAGGAACTGCAGGCGCTTGATTTTCTGGAGATTTATGTCCTTCATCTACTTTGTTTGCAGTAGATTCTGGACTCTCTTTAGGCAATTCGGCCTCACCTTTAGGGTTTACTACACCCGCATTAGATTGTGGAGCGTTTGGAACCACACTATCCGCACTCGCAACGCGGGCACCTAAAAACATCAGCGCTGCAACAGCAACTGAAGCAACACCGAAACTATACTTACGAATAGAAAAGCGCAAAACTTTTTCACGTTGCTGGCGCTTGATTCTATTGAGTGAATTTGATTTATTTTCCATTGTTCCTCCTTATGTTAAAATACAAAATCAAATTAAAAGCAATATTCCCTCTGGGAATAAAACAATAAAAACCACTATGATGGACATTTCACATCACAGTTTTGACAGCTAGATTATACCACTTTCAATATATTTTATCAATTAAAATGGTATAAATACAAGCAATCCAAAGAAAGCGCAATCAGCAAATATATAATAATTAAAAACAACTCTGAATAACGATAAATATCCCATCCTTAATTTTAAAATATTCTTCAGATATATCCTATAAATATAATTTTATATTATTACAAAATCAAAAAAATAAATTTCTTCCTTAAAAAAACAAATATATAATAGTTTTAATTAAAAATCCTATCATTGGTTCCGTGTACCTATAATTTTAAAGTATATACTTATACAACAATATTTCTTGAATAGTCTATCAACAAAAGGGGAACCTTGATTTCAAATGAGTATAACAGATTGAAGCTAGAATAGTATAATATGACTTCTAATTCATTTTTAAAAATTAATCTAAATCCCCTCATCGATTTGTACATATTTTATTTCAACCCATTATCTCTAGGTACGAATATTGATATCTACTTTTTTCTAGAATACGACAACAGCCTTGTACCTCTTGAAATGAGGAACAAGGCCGTTTCTTTATCTTTTACATTCATTGTCCACTTAACAATGAACAATTCATATTTTGACTACATTTTTATTTTAGTCTTCTTTTTCTTTCCAATAAGAAATCTGAGACCGCCTAGCATACCAAGAAGTCCTAGAGATGCAAGAGTCGCGTTTGATTCTGTTCCTGTATTTGGCAATACATTTTGAGAATTATTTGACTTAGCTCTATTATCAATAGAATCTGTAGCATCTTCATGATTTTCATTCGGAGTAACTGCATCTGGAATTGGAGTTGGTGATACAGCTGTATCTTGACCAGAATTTCCATTAGCATCAGGTATTACTGGCGTAACTGGAGTTGGAGTGGTTAGCGCAGGCGTATCGTGACTAGAATTTCCATTAGTATCAGGTGTTACTGGAATTGGAGTTGTGTTTGAACTTACTTTTCTGAAAATGTGAGTCATTACTGGTTCATTTTCATCAATCACAGTTCGTACAAATTCATATCCAGAAATTGATCCATGTTCAGCATCCTTTTCACTACCTGTCTTAAGGGATGGTTTCAATCCATTTCCATCTTCACCAATCCATCGAACCTCAATCATGAGCTCTGGCAATTCAATTGAATCCGGTAATACACCATTTTCAAAAATTGTTACATTAGGTAGAGTTGCTGGATTTGGAGTTGGAGTTCCACTTACTTTTCTGAAAATGTGGGTCATTACGGGTTCATTTTCATCAATCACAGTTCGTACAAATTCATATCCCAAAATTGATCCATGTTCCGAATTCTTTTCACTACCTGTCTTAAGGGATGGTTTCAATGCATTTCCAGCTTCATCAATCCATCGAACCTCAATAGTTACTTCTGGTAAAGTGATTGGAGAAGGCAGTTCACCGTTTTCAGCTGTTACCTTAGGTGGAGTTGCTGGATTTGGAGTTCCACTTACTTTTCTGAAAATGTGGGTCATTACGGGTTCATTTTCATCAATCACAGTTCGTACAAATTCATATCCCAAAATTGATCCATGTTCAGCATCCTTTTCATTACCTGTCTTAACAGATGATTTCAATTCATTTCCAGCTTCATCAATCCAGCGAACCTCAATAGTTACTTCTGGTAAAGTGATTGGAGAAGGCAGTTCACCGTTTTCAGCTGTTACCTTAGGTGGAGTTGCTGGATTTGGAGTTGGAGTTCCACTTACTTTTCTGAAAATGTAGGTCATTACGGGTTCATTTTCATCAATCACAGTTCGTACAAATTCATATCCTGGAATTAATCCATGTTCAGCATCCTTTTCATTACCTGTCTTAACAGATGATTTCAATCCATTTCCAGCTTCATCAATCCATCGAACCTCAATCATTAGCTCTGGCAATTCAATTGAATCCGGTAATACACCGTTCACTCCACCATTGAATTCTGGTAATTCAACTGTTGGCGGATCTATTAAGTTCCCGTTTCCATCCACTCCGTTTGACGAGATTGGATTTGTGTATTCTGGGGTTTCTGTTTGAACTTCTGGTTCACCTTTTTTACTTGTTGGGCCATACGTTCTAGTCGTTGTAGGAGTTACCTCTCCTGTCTTAGGATCTACTGTGTACGTTGTCGTAGTGATGACTTCTCGACCTTCAAGATCTGTTGTTCTTTCTACTTTCGGTTTTGTTCCTACTTTAACAACTGTTTCTGTTGGTTCTTTCGTACGAACTGGCTCACCTACTGTTGGTGTGATAGCGCCTGTATTAGGATCTACAGTATAAGTGGTTGTGATGCTATCTTCACCATTCTCACCTTTAACAGTAGTTGGGGTTGTACCTCTTTCTTTTGTATCATCTTTTTCATAGACAACAGGGGATGGTACAGTTCTTGTCTCTGTCGTTGGTTCTTTGCTTGTTCCATATGTTCGAACTGTTGTCGGAGTTACCTTACCTGTTTTCGGATCAACTTCATAGGTCGTGGTATCAATCACATCACGACCTTCAGGATCTTTAGATTGTTCAACCTTAGTTTTCGCACCAACTTTAACGATTGTTTTCCCTGCTGGGGTGACGACTGGATTACCAACGTGCTCTGTGATATGACCGTCCTTTGGATCTACATCGTAAGTGGTTGTAGTAATTGTTTTACCTTTTTCACCCTCAGTACGCTGATCTGGTGTACCGAAGTCTTTTTCAACATCTTTAACGTATTCCACTTCTGGTTCAATCGGTGTCTCTACTACTTTGTCTTTGGCCGGAACCTTGACCACTGTAGGAGTTGAAGGTTTGATAACTGGTTGTCCTTCATGCGGAATGAGGTTACCATCTGCAGGATTAACAGTATAAGTGGTAGTCACTGTTCTAGTACCTGGAGTACCAGCCATTGTTACATTAGCTTCACCTTTGGGTCTTGTAGCGTCTTTTTCATAACGAACATTTGGCTCAAGCGGTGTAACGACAACTGTTGATGTGGCACCATTTTGTTTGAAGATTTCTGTTGTCTCTGTTGGGGTAAGGACACCTGTGTTTGGATCGACTTGGTAAGTTGTTGTCTTCTTAACCACATCATCGCCGTCTTTGAGATATTCAACCTCATCCTTAGCTGGCACTTTGACCACTGTAGGAGTTGAAGGTTTGATAACTGGTTGTCCTTCATGCGGAACGAGGCTACCATCTGCAGGGTTAACAGTATAAGTTGTAGTCACTGTTTTAGTGCCTGGAGTACCAGCTACTGTGATTTTTTCTTCACCTTTAGCCCTCGTAGCGTCTTTTTCATAACGAACAATTGGCTCAAGTGGTGTAACCACAACTGTTGATGTGGCACCATTTGGACTGACAATGTCTTTCCTTACTATTGGAGTAAGGGTACCGGTGCTTGTATTCACTTCATAGCTGGTTGTCTTCTTAACCACATCATCGCCGTCTTTGAGATATTCAACCTCATCCTTAGCTGGCACTTTGACCACTGTAGGAGTTGAAGGTTTGATAACTGGTTGTCCTTCATACGGAACGAGGCTACCATCTGCAGGGTTAACAGTATAGGTTGTGGTTACTGTACTTGTTCCTGGTGTACCAGATATTGTTACATTTTCTCCACCTCTAGCTTTTGTGGCGTCTTTTTCATAACGAACACTTGGCTCTATTGATGTAACGATAACTTTAGATTTAGCGCCATTTCGCTTGAAGATTTCTGTTGTCTCTGTTGGTGTCAAGTCACCTGTACTTGCATTGACTTGGTAGCTGGTTGTCTTCTTAACAACATTATCGCCTTCTTTAAGGTATTCAATCTCATCTTTGGCTGGAACCTTGACCACTGTCGGTTTTGGTGGGACTACCACTGCTGGTTCTTCATACGGAACAAGGCTACCATCTGCAGGGTTAACAGTATAGGTTGTGGTTACTGTACTTGTTCCTGGTGTACCATCTGTTGTTACATTAGCTTCATCTTTAACTCTTGTGGAGTCTTTTTCATAACGAACACTTGGCTTGATCGGGGTAACAACAACTGTAGATTTGGCACCACTTTGTTTGAAGATTTCCTTTTTCTCTGTTGGAGTAAGGGAACCTGTACTTGCATTGACCGCGTAACTTGTAGTCTTCTTAACAACGTCGTCGCCTTCTTTGAGGTATTCGACCTCATCTTTGGCCGGGACCTTGACCACTGTCGGAGTTGAAGGTTTGATAACAGGTTGCCCTTCTTGTGGAATGAGGCTACCATCTGTAGGATTAACAATATAAGTGGTAGTGACCATTCTAGTGCCTTGGGTACCAGCTGTTGTTACATTAGCTTCACCTTTGGCTCTTGTGGCATCTTTATCATAACGAACACTTGGCTCAAGTTGGGTAACGACAACCTTAGCCTTAGCACCATTTTGTTTGAAGATTTCCTTTTTCTCTGTTGGAGTAAGGGAACCTGTACTTGCATTGACTTGGTAGCTGGTTGTCTTCTTAACAACGTCATCACCATCTTTAAGGTATTCAACCTCATCCTTAGCTGGGACTTTAACCACTGTAGGTTTTGCTGGGACTACCACTGCCGGTTCTTCATGCGGAATGAGGCTGCCGTCTGTCGGATTCACAGTATAGGTTGTAGTTACTGTACTTGTCCCCGGAGTACCAGCCATTGTTACATTAGCTTCACCTTTGGCTCTTGTAGCGTCTTTTTCATAACGGATACTTGGCTCAAGTGGTGTAACCACTACTGTTGATTTAGCACCATCTTGCTTGAACACTTCCTTTTTCTCTATTGAAGTAAGGACACCTGTACTCGCATTGACTTGGTAGCTGGTTGTCTTCTTAACAATGTCGTCGCCTTCTTTAAGATATGCAACCTCATCTTTGGCTGGGACCTTGACCACTGTAGAAGTTGACGATTTGATAACTGGTTTTCCTTCATGCGGAATGAGGCTACCATCTGTCGGATTAACAGTATAAGTGGTAGTGACCGTTCTAGTGCCTGGAGTACCAGCTACTGTGATTTTTGATTCACCTTTGGCTCTTGTGGCGTCTTTTTCATAACGAACACTTGGCTTAAGTGGTGTAACCACAACTTTAGATTTGGCACCTTTTGGATTGGCAACGTCTTTCCTTACTGTTGGAGTAAGAGCACCTGTACTGGCATTGACCGCATAAGTGGTTGTCTTCTTAACCACATTATCGCCTTCTTTAAGGTATTCAACCTCATCCTTAGCTGGCACTTTGACCACCGTAGGAGTTGACTGTTTGATGACGGGTTTGCCCTCATGCGGAATGAGGCTACCGTCTGCAGGGTTAACAGTATAAGTGGTAGTGACTGTTCTAGTGCCTGAAGTACCAGCTGTTGTTACATTTTTTCCGCCTTTAGCTCTCGTAGCGTCTCTCTCATAACGAACACTTGGCTGTAATGGTGTAACAACAGACTTAGCCTTGGCACCATTTTGTTTGAAGATTTCCTTTTTCTCTGTTGGAGCAAGGTTACCTGTACTTGCATTGACCGCGTAAGTGGTTGTCTTCTTAACCACATCATCGCCTTCTTTGAGATATGCAACCTCATCTTTAGCTGGCACTTTGACCACTGTCGGTTTTGATGAGACTACCACTGCTGGTTCTTCATGCGGAACGAGGCTACCATCTGTCGGATTCACAGTATAGGTTGTAGTTACTGTTCTAGCACCTGAAGTACCAGCTGTTGTTACATTAGCTTCACCTTTGGGTCTTGTAGCGTCTTTCTCATAACGAACAATTGGCTCAAGTGACGTAACCACAACTGTTGATTTGGCACCATCTTTCTTGAACACTTCATTAAGTGTATTTTTAGTAATCTGCCCTGTATCAGGATCTTTGATACTAACAGTTGTTGACTTAATGATGTCATCTCCACGTTTACTATATACAACAGTTTCTCCAACTTTTTCTACAGATTTAGCTGTTGCAATTTTTTTATCTTGATAACCTGTCCTATCTAAAGAAATTCGTTTCCCAGATATAAACTCTGACCGTCTATTAATCATATCGGCTTCAAAATAAGAACGTGAACTATGACCTCCACTGGTTCGTCCAACATTTATAACAACATCACTATCATTGCTGACGCCTTTACTTATCGTCGAATCATTATCAACAATATAATGTGTCATTTTCCCAGACTTAGCTATTTTTTTACTATCTAGACCTTTCTGCCAAAATTCAGATGATGAGAAATAATTTGTCCTCACTTTTGGAGCATTGAATGTTGTTCCTTTTTTTAATACATTGTTATAAAGTTTCTATAAGCCTGCTGGTCTTTAGAAGACATGACTCTGCTGTCAGAATATGCCAACTGATAGGCTTCAACCATTGCCCGTTGTACTAAATATCCTCCTAAAGAATGTCCCGTCAAATAAAGATTGGTAATACTCTTATCTTTAGCCAGTTCACGCATGATATTTTCTGCATCGATCCCTTGCTGAGGATTGCTTCCTAATCCAAGTGTTATATCAGTTCCTATATCTTTGGCATCACTTGTTCCACGAAAGGCTAACACTTGAGCAGTTCCATTTGGTAAATATGAGAAATCACTCTTTGTTTCATACAAGACAGCATCTAGTCCACTGGAGGTATGATAACTTTTCTTCCTTTCCCAATAAGGTCCCAATTCCTTATTCATCATCATATACTCATAACGTGGTCTACTGTCACCATTATTTTTATATAACTCTGACTCTGTTAAGGGTTTCTTATGATCCAGCACTCTATCAATATAATTATCATCACGGTAGGACAATTCCATGAACATAATCATATCGCGCTCACTGACATTCCATTTTAATTTTTCATCTGGCTTTTCTTTACTATCAATAATACCATCACCATCAGTATCTTCTAATAAGGGATGACTATTATAGCCTACATACTTTTTCCCGCCTTTTTCATAAATATAAAGTTCTTCTTTATCCTTCAAGTAATCATCATCTGTATAAGCTTCTGGACTTAACTCAGGGCCGTTTAATAACAAACTGTCAAGCTTATTGCCTTCTGAACCGATTACTCCTGCTTTGATTTTTTTAGCATCTTCCTCAGTCAATTCATATTTTTTTATCTCGGAAGGATTCGATGCCGCTCTCACCGCTGGAGCACTTGATCTGTCTTCACCCGCCACGGAAGCCCTTGTTGTCAAGCTATTATTTTCTTTATCCCCAGATGTCTCAAGTTCTGTAGTTCTTGTAGATATTATTGGAGTATCTTTTGGGACTGGACTGGGGATAGCATCTTGATTCTCTGGTGAATTTTGATTCTCTTCTTTTTTCTCTACAATAGGGGTCGCATTCTCCTTTTCAGAATTAGCCCCTATCTCTGTTGCCACATTATTTTCCGTAGAAGCAAGTACTCCCTGGGATGGTGCAAACAAGGCAATTCCTATTAATACAGAAGCCACTCCAACAGAAAACTTTCGAATCGAAAAGCGTTGGCGTTTATTAAAAATGTCTTTCATTTTATTAACTTTCTTTCTAACTATTTTTTACAAAATAGAGGGCTCTAATATTTTCCCTTGACAGAATACTAGATCATTTCTTGACTAAAATGTTAGAACTTTTCCTCTACTTGATCATAAGCTACTACATTGATTTCTAACCATAAAAAAATAGATCGCTTAATATTACTAAAATATCAGTAAAATATAAAAAAATGTAATACTCAATGAAAATCAAAGAGCAAACTAGGAAACTAGCCGCAGGCTGTACTTGAGTACGGCAAGGCGACGTTGACGCGGTTTGAATTTGATTTTCGAAGAGTATAAATATTTCACTTCTAACACTGCCATTATACCATAAAAAATCATAACACTCATGTGTTTTAAAAAAGGTTTATCAAAAAGTCTTAAAAATCATAAAAAACGCATAATATCAGGCAATTACAATCCTTGATACTATGCGTTTGATTGTGGGAAAATGTGCTTCATTTTCTCCTAGAATTGAGTTTTCGCTCATTCTCGTCAAATTTAGATTTTTTCTTCTTCGATATCAATCACAATCTCTTCTGATTCATCAAGACTATCGGACTTTTCTTGCCACTGCTCCTTGAGATTATTGAATCGATCTTTTGATGCTTCTGTCGCTTGACGAGCACATGATTTAGCTTGAGCAAGGACACTGTCCACAGTGATTTCACCTGACTCAACCTGTTCTTTGGTTTTAAGAACAAAATCTGTAGCTTGTTCCTTAACTTCTGTCAGTTTTTCACAGACCTGCTCTTTAGCATATTCAGGATCTTCTCTCAAATCATCTAGAAAATCTTGAGCTTGACTGCAAACTTGTTTGCCCTTGTCGCTTGTTAAAAACAAGGCAAGAGCTGCACCTGAAACGGTTCCTAAAAGGATTGAGGATAGTTTACCCATAAGGATTCTCCTTTTTTATTTTTTGAAAAATTTACTTGCAAGACGAAGAGCTGACAAACTTGCACCAGTCTTAATGGTTTTTGAACCAGCTGATGAAGCTTTCTTGCTCAAGACACGCGCATGGTCATTGAGGTCTGAAACAGATAGAGATAAATCTGCAACAGCACTAAAGAGTGGATCAATTGTTGCCATCTTGACATTGATATCATCTGCCAAGACATTGACCTTAGCCAGCAATTCATTGGTGTGATGCAAGGTCACATCCACATCTGAAGTCAAGGTTTTAATCGTCTTCTCTGTTTCATCGATCACACGTCCAAGCTTTTGTACAGTAATGATTAGATATACTAAAAATACAATCAAAGCTAGGGCGACAAGAATATATGCAACTTCTAACATTTAGTTTTCCTCCTCTGTAACATAGTAAGGGGCCTTCTTTCGATTTTGATATAGAATGATAAAAATACCAAGACCGATAAGGACAACTGATAGCCATTGAGATACTCGAAGACCAAAGAACATGAGGCTATCTGTCCGCATGCCTTCGATGACCATACGACCAAAACCATACCAAATCAAGTAGAAAGCAGTGATATGACCTCTTCTGAGGCTCTTCCATTTTCGTCTGAATACCAAAATCAAGGCAAATCCAAATAGATTCCATAGAGACTCATAAAGGAAGGTCGGCTGACGGTAGCTCCCCTCAATATACATCTGATCACGGATAAAGGCAGGTAGATAATCCAAATTATCCACTGCTGCACCATAAGCTTCTTGATTAAAGAAATTGCCCCAGCGACCCAAACTTTGGGCTATCATGACGCTAGGCGCTGCAATATCTAGAAAATCCCAAGTATTAATAAGTTTACGATCAGCAAAGATATAAAGTACAAGGGCACCAGTTATCAAACCACCGTAAATGGCCAAACCACCATTCCAAATGGCAAAAATCTCTCCCAAATTCTGACTATAATAATCAAAACGGAAAATGACATAGTAGAGACGAGCTCCTAAAATAGCCAAAGGAAAGGCTACTAAGATAAAATCTAAAATATCGTCTGGTATGATCTTCTTTCTAGGCGCTTCTTTCATGGTCAAATAAACCGCAAGAATCAAGCCCGTTACAATACACAAGGCATACCAACGAATAGCTAGAGGACCTAGATGAATAGCAATTGGATCAAGCATTAGGCACCTCGTTTTGAGCAATAAGATTTGTCAAGCGTTCTTCGAACAAACGCGTCGCATCAAGCCCATTTCCTTAGCACGATAATTCATGGCAGCTGCCTCAATCACAACAGAGATATTACGACCTGTTTTAACTGGGATGCGGATACGAGGAATGGCTACGCCAGAAATTTCTATTTCCTCTGCATTGTTTCCAAGACGATCAAAGGTCTTATGCGTATCGTAATTTTCCAAATAGACAGCAAGTTGAACCTGTGAAGAATCCTTGACGGCACTCGCACCGTAGAGGCTCATGACATCGATAATCCCAACCCCACGAATTTCAATCAGGTGTCTCAAGATTTCAGCAGGTTCTCCCCAAAGAGTTAATTCATCCTTAGAATAAATATCTACCCGATCATCTGCTACCAAGCGGTGCCCACGTTTGACAAGCTCAAGACCAGTCTCACTCTTACCGATACCACTATCTCCTTGAATCAAGACACCCATCCCATAGATATCCATCAAGACACCGTGAACACTGGTGCGTTCCGCCAAACGAGAATCCAGATAACTAGATAATTCTCCAGACAAACGACTGGTAGCTGTACGGCTGGTTAAAATAGCAATCTTACATTCTCTAGCAGCCTTTAACATCTCCTCTGGAACCACCAAACCACGAGCAACAATAACCGCAGGTGTCTCAGGTAGAAACATTTTTTTCAAGACTTGGTAACGGTTGTGAGAGGACATCGAAACAAGATAGGACCATTCCTTCATCCCCAAGAGCTGGATCCGCTCTGGTGTATAGTAATCAAAATAGCCTGTCATTTCAAGACCAGGTCGCGTAATATCCGCTGTATTGATTTCCTTTTCAAGCAATTCTGGTTCGCCATAGACAATGTCTAGTCTAAGCTTTTCAATCACTTCTTTTACTAAAACCGACATCATTTCCTCCTTCAATCGAGTTCTTTTTACTATTATATCAAATTGTAAGAGGATATTTGAGATTTTTGCAGGCTTTGGAGTATTTATTTATACTCAATGAAAATCAAAGAGCAAACTAGGAAACTAGCCGCAGGTTGCTCAAAACACCGTTTTGAGGTTGTAGATAAGACTGACGAAGTCAGCTCAAAGCACTGCTTTGAGGTTGTAGATGAAACTGACGAAGTCAGTAACCATATCTACGTCAAGGCGACGTTGACGTGGTTTGAAGAGATTTTCGAAGAGTATTAAAAGAAAAAGGACTAGATTTCTCTAGCCTTTCATTTCTAATTAGAATTTTTTACGTTTACGAGCTGCTTCTGATTTACGTTTACGTTTTACAGAAGGTTTTTCATAGAATTCACGTTTGCGTGTTTCTTGAAGAGTACCAGCTTAGTAACCGCACGTTTGAAACGACGAAGTGCGTCGTCAAGAGATTCATTCTTACGTACTACTGTTTTAGACATTTTTTTCACTCCCTTCAAGTTCAAGATCTATTCTATTTTACACGTAAAAATAATAATTGTCAAGAAAAAATGCGGTTTAATTTTGATTTTTTCTTCCATTTATATAAGAGTTTAAAGCACTCAGATAGAAGAAACTGAAGGGTTTCGTTTTTTATTTTTCAAGTAAGCTAAGCGCTTCAGCATCTGCGATGATGGTCACATCAGGGTGATTTTGCAGGCTACTTGCTGGTAGACTCTCAGTCACTGGGCCTGATACTGTTCCAGCAATGGCTTCTGCTTTTGATTCACCGTAAGCAAAGAGAAGGATTGACTTGGCATCCAAGATATTTTTAATCCCCATTGAAATGGCTTGGGTTGGGACGTCTTCAATCTTGTCAAAGAAGCGCGCATTGGCTTCAATAGTAGACTGATCAAGTTCTACAAGGTGTGTCTGGCTATCAAAGGCAGTTCCTGGTTCATTAAATCCGATATGTCCATTGCGACCGATTCCCAAGATTTGGAGGTCAACTGGATGGTCAGCCAAAATTTGGTTGTAGCGTTCAACTTCAGCTTCAGCATTGTCCTTAACCCCACGAGGTAAGAAACTTTCTTTAAATGGTTTTTGGTTAAACAAGTTTTCTTGCATGAAGTAACGATAAGACTGTGGGTTGTCCCCATCAAGCCCCACATACTCATCAAGGTTGACACTGGTTAGATTTGAAAAATCAAGGTCACTCTCAACAATTTCCTTGTAAAATTCAAGTGGGCTGCTTCCTGTCGCAAGTCCCAATGTTTGAGCACCATTAACCAATTTTTCCTTCAAAATCTCAAAAGCAACTTTTCCACCTTCGACTTGGTTTTCAACTTTAATAACTTTCATCTTTTCATCCTCCGTTTAATCTATATTTATTATATGGTATAGACCAATTTTTGTCAAGTGAAAACGATTTAATTTCTAAAAAAAGAGCGACTATACTTGAAACATGTTATAATGGATAGGATTAGAACTTAGAAAGAATGAACAGATATATGAATACAGCTGATTTTGATTTCCACTTGCCTGAGGAATTGATTGCCCAAACACCCCTTGAAAAACGGGATGCTTCTAAACTCCTCATTGTCAACCGTGAGACTGGAAAAATGCAGGATAAACACTTCCACTCTATTATTGATATGCTGGAACCTGGTGACGCCCTTGTCATGAACGACACTCGCGTTCTCCCTGCCCGCCTCTATGGTCAAAAGGAAGAAACTGGAGGTCATGTGGAACTTCTCCTGCTCAAAAATACTAATGGAGATGAGTGGGAAGTTCTGGCTAAACCTGCCAAACGCCTCAAGGTTGGTACTCGTGTCAGCTTTGGTGATGGCCGTCTCAGCGCTGTTGTTACGGAAGAATTGACTCACGGGGGCCGTATTGTCCGCTTTGAATACCAAGGAATTTTCCTAGAAGTTTTGGAAAGTCTAGGTGAAATGCCACTACCGCCTTATATCCATGAAAAACTGGATGACCGCGAACGTTATCAAACCGTTTACGCCAAGGAAAGTGGCTCTGCTGCAGCACCAACTGCTGGACTACACTTCACTAAAGAACTGCTGGCAGAAATCCAAGCTAAGGGTGTTCATCTAGTCTATCTGACTCTTCATGTCGGGCTTGGAACATTTAGACCTGTTTCAGTTGACAATTTGGACGAACATGAAATGCACTCAGAATTCTACCAACTTTCTGAGGAAGCTGCTGCCACTCTTCGCTCTGTTAAAGAAAACGGTGGTCGTGTCATCGCTGTCGGAACCACTTCTATCCGCACCTTGGAGACTATTGGTTCCAAGTTTGATGGGCAAATCCAAGCAGATTCTGGCTGGACCAATATCTTTATCAAACCTGGCTATGAATGGAAGGTCGTGGATGCCTTCTCAACCAACTTCCACCTGCCAAAATCAACTCTGGTCATGTTGGTTTCTGCCTTTGCAGGCCGCGAATTAGTATTAGATGCCTACCACCATGCCATCCAAGAACACTACCGCTTCTTTAGCTTTGGCGATGCCATGTTTATCTATTAATTTTCATAATCAAAAAAGCGCATATTATCAGGTAAAATCCTTTGGCGCTCTAAGCTTTTCTAATGATAGGGGATAGGTCGCAAAAAAGTCTGAAAAGCTCTCAGAATCGTTGTCTCAGCACCAAAAATACGTGAAATCTGCATAATTAAAATAAATTTCAGGGGGAGTTATACAAAAAAACGACGATTTAAATCGTCGTTTTGCTTAGATAAATATGTAATCTTTTTTTGAAAATACGTCTATTTATTTTTTATTGTTTTTTTATTGTAGAGCAGACCCAAGCGAATGAACATAGGTTGTAAAAAGCAAATGAAAAAACTGCGAGGATGATAGCTCCTGTATCTAAATAACCTCTTTCAAGACCGTTTTTCAACAACAACAAGCCTGTAGTTTCGATAACGATCAAATATAAAAATATATAAAAAATTTTCGCATTAAGCATATTGTTACCGCTTTCTTTTTTTATTTGGTTTTATTGTATAATAAAAAGTTGAAAAAAATCAAAAAAATACAAAGGAGTTTCCGTTATGTCTAAGATGTCTAAATGCATGTGTTTGCTAGCTATGTCTGTTTTCTGTATGTCTAGCATTTCCCCGTCGCTTGCTGTTTTTGCTGATGATAGCTTATCGGCAAACTCTAAAGTTGTATCTGGTGAGACTCAGTTTAAGAATGGCTCATCAGTGCGGTTCGGAGATACGCAAGTAAATATTTTAAGTGATGAAGTTCTTGAGGTGGTCAATCCAGATGGAAGTGTAGACACTATTGAACAACGTGCTGATGGTGTCTATATCAATGGGTCATTTTATATGGATTATCAAAAGAATGAAATCGACCTAAATATATCTTTTAGATCATACGATCCTAATGTTTGGAATTACGTCAACACAATACATGGGAATAAAGAAGCTAACACATTCGCTAATTTCATGGCTGATGCTGGACTAAGTTTTATAATTGGTAAGATAGGTGCTGTATTGGGGGGTCCATGGGGTGCAATAATTGGTGGAGCATTTTGGGGTATACAAGCTTATCAGGCTTACTTGGATTCACAAAGTCCATATCCATACTACATAACAAGTACTTATATCCATGTTGCTCAAAGAAAATGGAAGTTTATCACTGAATACTATAGAAACTCAAACTATACTGGGTATGTAAAAACCGAAACAACCTACGTGAATTTCTAAAATATAAACCCTGCCTAGATATAAAGGCAGGGTTTATATTTTAGTTAATTGCTCAAGTAATTTGTAAGCATAATACTTGCGAAACTCTATTTGTTCAAGCGGTTCAAAAGCTCTTGTTTTTTATCCTCAAGCTCAGCTCTCCTTTGCTCGATTTCTGCACATCTTTGGGCAATTTCTGCTTGCGCCTCGGGAGTTTCCAAAGTGCATTGCGACTTGTGAAATTCTACTAGCATATCAACGATTTTTGGGTCTAATTCGTTGACATAATCAGGATTTGACCATTTCGGCACGTTGCTTGCAGATGCTTGCTTTTTGCCGCCTTTTTTGGGCGTTTTGGCTTGTTGTTCAGCTTTCTGACTATAGTTGACCTCGTGGAATTTTCATATTATGCGTTTTGTAATGAATTAAAAATTCGTTAGTCTTTTCTAAAATTCAGATCTTTCAAACTCTGCACACTGGCATTAATCACCGCGCCGACAATCAAAATCTTAGCAATGAGAATAAACCAGAACATCATGACCACCACGACGACGGAACTGAAAAAACGCACGTCCACTAGGTGATTGACATAATTGTTGACATAGACTGAAAAGATATTGAGCAGTAAGACCAGAGTCAGCATGACAAAGGCACTACCTGGCAATACAGAGCGAATCCGTCGAACCGTAACATTGGGCAGAAAATAGTAGAGCATGACCAAGATAGCGAAAATCAAGGCATAGACCAAGGGGCCTGTTAGGTCTTGCAGATAATCAAAGAGAGGACTATCCGATTTCCAGTAGCTTTTGATAAGGTTGAGGAGCATGCGACCAAAGACACTGAGAAATAGAGCTAAGGCAAAGAGAATCTGCAAGCCAAAACTGACAAACAAACTCATGAGCTGATGGGAAATCAGTCCACGATTTTTTGCTACTCCGTAAGCTTTATTAAAGGCTTTCTGTAGGAAATTCATGGATTTTGAAAAAGTCCAGAGGGCTGACAAAACCGCAAAACTCAATAAGCCCGTTGACGGTTGGGTCAGCACTTCTGTAATAATATTTGCCACCACATCATACATGGTATCGGGCAAGAATTCATTAACGACCTTTAAAAAATTAGAAACTGGAATCTGAAAATAAGGTAGGATATTGACCACCACCAAAAGCAGGGGGAAAATCGAAATCAACCAATAGTAGGCTACTGCGACACTAGTCAACTCACTATCTGATGCTTGATAATAATTCAAAAAGGCTTTTAATAAAGGCTTGTCTGTCAGCTCTTTCCACCACTTTTTCATGTCACACTCCTTCACTTATAATCTTGATTAATTTCTTCTTACCAATTCCACCATATCATAAGGCAGGGTATTAGCAGTTTCCTTCAAGGAATAGTTCTCTAAGTTATTCACATTTTGTCGTAACTTCTTGGCATACTTGGTTGTAATCAATCGTTTCTCTTCATATTCGAAAATCAACTTGCGCTCCAGATAATAGCCTCTCAGCATTTCATCGATATTGTTGGGCTTGACACGGTTGATAACCCGTTCGACAAAGGCACCACTGGTGATAATAGCTGTTTCTCTGAGACGAGAATCCTGCATGAAGCTGATCAAAGAACTCTTATAAACCCCTTTTAGGTTCTCCAAACTTTCGATAATCATCTCTGTATTTTCTAGATAGAGCTCTGCAATTTGGTCATAGTCAAGGGCTCGGAGTTTCTGTGATTCTTCATTTTTCCAACTGCGAAAAGTCTTGCCTAAGGTAAAGACTTCGTGAAGGAGAAAACGTAAAATCCGCAAGGAAACAAGGAAATAATAGGTCAATCGTGAAGCAAACTTGCGATTGATGCTTTGTTCCATGTTTTTCAAATAACGCTGGTAGACTCGATAGGCACGCTCACTCATCTTGTCCTCTTCATAAGCCTGTTCTAAACCATCACTTTCAATACTGAGGATGAGAAGTTTCAAGGCCTCCCAGTCTTCTTGAGCTCCCTTATTTTCTTGACTCAGGATAAGGTTCTCTATTCGTCCATGGTAATTGTCAATGGCTGCATAGAGAGGGAGCTTATTTCTGGTATCTTCCAACTCTTTTTCCAACTCTAGCGTTACTTCATTCAAAATAGCGATATGCATGAGATGGTCCTTACTTTCTTCCTGTTCATCAGAAAGATGGGGCAAGACCAAGAGACCTGTTAAAAAGCTTACAAGCGTCACACCTGCGACAAGGAATAGCAAGAGAGGATACTCCTGCTCTAGATTACTTGGTATCAGAAGAATCGTAGCAATCGACACCGTTCCCTTGACACCTGAGAAGGTCAAAAGAAGCATGTCCTTCATATACTTATTTAGCTTTTTCTTGAGTCGTCTGGTTCTATAGGCATAATAGCCATAGATCATGATAAAACGAATGGCAAAGAGGAGAAAGGTAAGAACGATAAGTGATACTAGCAAGAGCAAGGGATTATAGATTGGATTGGTCAAGATAGGTTCTGCTATCATTTCCAACTCCATCCCCAAAATCACAAAGACAGAACCGTTGAGCATAAAGGTCACTGTATGCCAGACTGTCTCGGTCACCGTATCCACTTGGGCTTCGAGGAGCGTAATTTTCTTAAAGCGGCTTGCCTTTAAAATCCCCGCAACCACAACGGCAATAATCCCTGAAACATGGACTTCTTCTGCCAGGAAGAAGGTCACCAGGGGCAAACTCAATTCTAATAAAAGTTCGCTGGCAATATCCGTTGCTCTCACACTTAGCAAGAAGCTATGAAGGAAACGGTTGATCATGGCTGTTAAAAAGCCAATCAAAAAACCGCCTAGAATTGAAAAGAGGAGCGAACTACTAGCTTGCCCAAGGGAAAAGGCTCCAGTTGTCCAAGCTGTCAAAGCTACCTGAAAGGCCACTAAACCAGAAGCATCATTCAAGAGTCCTTCACCCTTAAGGATATTGGACACGCGCTTAGGAAAGCTAAAGCGCTCCGAAAGAGAGGCAAAGGCAACCAAGTCCGTAGGGCCAAGTGCCGCCCCCACAGCCAAGCAAGCTGCCAAGGGAAGACTAAGCCAAAGAAGATGGGCCAAGCCACCCAAACTCAGGGTCGAGATAAAAATCACTGGAAATATGAGATAAACAATAATTCGCCAGTGTTTTAAAATAGCTGTAATATCCGCTTCTTCCGACTCTCGGAAAAGCAAGGGCCCGATAACCAGGGCCAAAAACAACTCCGTATTGAGGTGAAAGTCGGTATTAGGTAAAAAGAGACCAATCACAATTCCCAAAAGAATTTGCACCAAAGGGAGAGGCAAAAAGGGCAGAAGCTTATTGGTTGTACTTGAGACAATCAAAACCAGTAAAAATAGGATGAGGTAAATCAGTAATTCCACGCACGTCCTCCTTAATCTTTTTTACAACAGGATTCAAATATCTCCTTCTGCTCTTTGATTTTTTGGTCAATCTTGGAACAGTCTTTGTGCTCAATTTTTCTCTGGCACCGTTCCATTTCAAGAGCAACTAATTTTTTCTTGATTTTAAGCATTTTTTTGCTCATATGCGCTTGGTCTAACACCCCCACCGCTCGTTCGTGGTGGGTTGATTCAACAAAATTCTGGCGCATGGCATCCAGCTTTTCACGTAGGTATTGTTTATCCATGTCTATATCTCTCTAATTTTTCAATCATCACTAAAAATGGTGGGTTGTTGACTTGATTCAGGGTTCTGTAAATGGCAGCTGTGTACTCTTGTTGGTTCAACTGGTTCACAAAATCCAAGACAGCATCCCTCTCGAGGTCGCCTCCTTCATGCCCATAGTAGATCATGATAGCAATCCGTCCACCTTTGACAAGCAAATGACACAGCTTTTCTAATGCTTCAATAGTGGTCTGTGGTCGGGTAATGACTGACTTATCAGCTGATGGCAAATAGCCCAGATTGAATATCCCTGCCTTGGCTTCTGTCACAAACTGGTCCAGTGTTTCATGGCCTTGTAAAATCAACTGGGCATTTGTCATTCCAGCTTGGTTCAAACGCTCTTGGGTCTTTTCCAAGGCTTGCTCCTGAATATCAAAGGCATAGACTTGCTTGGCTAGCTTGGCTAGAAAAAGCGTGTCATGACCATTTCCCATAGTCGCATCCACTACGATATCCTCTTTTGTCACTACCTCAGCCAAAAAATCATGTGCCATCTCAAGTGGTCTTTTCATTTTCAAACTCCTGTTTTACAGCCTTGCATCCTTGAACACTTCCACGACGTCGCATTTCAGTTTCAATAGCATTTAGCACTTCCCATTTATTGAGGCTCCACATAGGCCCAATCAGCATATCTCTAGGCGCATCTCCTGTAATTCGATGGATGACGATATGCTTGGGAATGATTTCCAGTTGGTCACAGATAACCTTCACATATTCATCCTGACTCATCAACTGTAAACGTCCCTCGTGGTAATCTCGTTGCATACGCGTATTGGTCATAAGATGGAGCAAATGCAGTTTAATCCCTTGAATATCATTATCGGTGACACAGCGGCGGACATTTTCAATCATCATCTCATGGGTTTCACCAGGCAAGCCATTAATAAGATGGGAAACAATCTCAATCTTTGGATACTTTCTCAAACGCTTGACCGTTTCCACGTACAATTCATAAGAATGGGCACGGTTAATCAAGTCAGAGGTTATTTCATAAGTAGTCTGCAAACCCAATTCAACCGTCACATGCATGCGCTCCGATAACTCAGCCAAATACTCGATAGTTTCGTCTGGTAAACAGTCTGGCCGCGTTCCAATATTGATTCCTACTACACCTGGCTCGTTGATAGCCTGCTCATAGCGCTCTCGGATGACTTCCACCTTTTCATGGGTGTTGGTAAAATTTTGAAAATAAACCAGATACTTCTGAACATCCGGCCACTTGCGGTGCATAAAGTCAATTTCCTTATAAAATTGCTCACGGATAGGCGCATCTGGTGCCACAATGGCATCTCCAGAACCTGAAACCGTACAAAAAGTACAGCCTCCATGTGCCACCGTTCCATCACGATTGGGACAGTCAAATCCCGCATCAATAGGGACTTTAAAAGTCTTTTCTCCAAAGAGTTTTCGATAATAATCATTCAAGGTATTATAAGATTTCATAACCTCCATTATAACAAAAAACACCCACAATCTCAAAAGCCTGACTTTCCTATGAATTCCTCTGTTTCTCGTTTCCATTAGCCATTTTTTATGATACAATATGGGTATGATTTTAATGAAATTAGCATCTATTTTATTATTGATACTGACCTTAGTCGTCTGCATCATCATAACCAAACTGTTTAGATTAAAAAAACTAGGACGAAACTTTGCGGATTTGGCTTTTCCATTCTTGGTATTTGAGTACTACCTAATCACAGCTAAAACCTTTACCCATAATTTCCTCCCTAGACTGGGCCTAGCCCTCTCATTCCTAGCCATTATTCTCGTTTTTTTCTTCCTTTTGAAAAAACGCAGCTTTTACTATCCTAAATTCATCAAATTCTTCTGGCGTGCAGGATTCTTATTAACCCTTGTCATGTATATTGAGATGATTGTTGAATTGATGGCTCAAAAATAAAAAATGAAATCGAAAACACCTCAATCAAACTGAAATACAATGATTGAAGTGTTTTTCTTTATATCTTTTTTAATAATTCTTATACTCAATGAAAATCAAAAAGCAAACTAGGAAGCTAGCCTCAAACAGTACTTGAGTACGGCAAGGCGAAGCTGACGTGGTTTGAAGAGATTTTCGAAGAGTATTATTTTCCTTCTTTATCAGGAAAGAGGTAACCAATACCTACACAAGCCAGCACACCTGCTCCAATTACCAAGCCACTTGAAATTGGCAAAAGGTCCAAAATCGCATTTGCGATGATAAAGGCAATAATGAAACACATCAGACTAGCCTTGTAGTCTTTTTTCAAAAGATTCTCTAGAGTGAAAAAGAGGAACAAGCCAACCGGAATCAAGGACCATAGGTTGACATCCAAACTTGGCCAGCCAACAGAACCAAAATACAATACTGTCGCTGCTAGTAAAAATACAATCCCCAATAATTTTTTCATTTCTTTATCTCCAATTTCTTTTTTAGGAACTTGAGTTGTCTAATACTACCCCCTCACATCCCTTACAAAAAACATTATAGCAGAGGTCAGTTTCAAGAACAAGTTCTTTTGCCTATCTGGTCTCTATCTCGGTCTAAGTGGTTGAATAATAGCGATAAATAAGGAAGTAGGTGAAAAACTACCTTCCAAATAAAAAGGAATTAAGCAACCAAACGCTACTTAATTCCTTAAAATTGTCTCATCACCTCTATTAGCATTTAAATTTTTGATAGACTCTATTTTCTAATCAATATGACCAGTATTGTCAATACTAACCCTTTCAATCAATTCATTAGTTATCGAAACTAAGTCCATTAATAACTCCAAAAAGAGTATCAATAGCAAAGTAAACTAAATAATTGAGTTATAGATGGCTATTTTTACAAAACGGTTTCATCACCACACTATCTCATCTCAGTACACAAACCATTTTTCTATAGCTTTTGTCCTAATCTTGATCTTTTTTCTTCAATCCAAGAAATGCACCTACAGTAAACATTATTCCGGCAACTAATGACGTGAAGACTTCGCTAACTGTTCCGGTTTTTGGTAACCTATCATTGTTAGTAGTTGATTTACTATCAATATTGGTATGTTTATTAGCTATATTCTCTGGTTCATTAAGATAATCTTCTTTCTTATTTTCAAAGTTTTTATCATTTTCATCAGGAACTGTAACTTTGACATCCTCAGTTGAATCAGATCTTTGACTTTCATCTAATTGACTATAATTTACTTGTACAGGAACTGTAGTTTTGACATCTTTAGTTGAATCAGATTTATGTGAATGATTTTCTCTTTGTAAATCCTCTTTTCTGTGACTTTCATCTAATTGACTATGATTTGCTTGCACCTTATCTTTCTTTTTGGATACATCAAAAGTAGGTTTATTTTCCTCCTCCTTTTTCTCCTCTATTTTCTTGAATACAGGTTTTATAAGGGTATCTTTTGATAGATTAATAACATAACCAGCATCTTTTTTCCCTTCGACACCAGAAATTTCCCAGCCATCAAATTGATATCCTTTTTCTAATTCACCCTTATAGACAGGTAAAATGAAATCTTCTTCCGACACTATCTTAGAACTCATTTCTTTTCCATTTTGAATGGTCACAGTTACCATCTGAGGTTTTAATTCGCTCACCTCTCCCGTATCTTTGTTTAAAATGAATTCTTTTACGGTCGTATTTCTTGCAAAATCTTTTACAACAATCTTAATGTTTAGTGTCTTATCTGTTAGTTGTTTAATATCATCAAATGATTTGTATTCTTTTCCGTTTACATAAATATGTTTGTCTTGAATCTCACCATCGAATCCATTATTTCTTTTATCATTGATATTAAAGACTACAGATTTTCCGTCAGCATATTCGATACTAGTATTTCCCTTAGGATCAATGTTTACTTCTGGTTTAACATTATCATATAAAAATTGATAGTGTACTCCAACCGCTTTCGCATTCAAATCGCTATAGCCAGTTTGAAGATAAACATTTCCATCCATATCTGTTACCTTATCTGGGAATCCGTTTGCTTTATAGTCTTTCATTCCCCAGTCCATGATGTCACCGTCTTTAACATTAAGCTTAATGTTAAAATCTCTAGTGTTATCAATGTGTAAATCTCCGTAGATTAAATAATTATCTACAACCGATTCATTAACTCTCAACTCCCAGTTAAAACCACCCTTATCAGAAATCTTACCTCTTAAATAAAATTCTGGATTTCGTACATAAATTTTATTAGATTTAGATGGATTAAAGTAGTTCTTGTCCATTGAAAGATTTACTGGTTTTGCATCAATAAATAAGGTAGAGCCATCTTCTTTTATAGCTTCTACATTGGACTTATCCTCTCCAGTGTACTCTTACCATCCTTACCAAATAATACCAGTTTAGAAGGATCTGTTACAAGATTTCCATCTTTATCGATTGCCTCCCCTTTATCATTCATTTTAAAGGTAAACACTTGATATCTTACAATGTTAAAGCCGTCCAAAGCCGACATTAATACGGATTGAGTACTTCTTCCATCTTCAACATTTCTACTATCAGCATAAATTATTTTTTCTGAAAGGACTCTTAGATTAGGATTGGTCTTTTGTTTTTTTGCTATATCTTCCTTGCTATAGACTCCATTTCCTTCTAACATATCCGTTTTTCCAGGATTATAGGTAGTCACTTTTAGTGCATAGCCTTTTCTTAGAATAATGTTATCTTTTAACAGATATTGTTGTTTTTCTGAATCAGAATAGATTTTACCAGATTCCATGTCCGTTAAATTGTTTGGTTTGTTTTTTGAAAGATCTCCTTCTCCTAATTCTATTACATTCCCATAACTTGATGCATAGGGATATTCTGTCTTTAGTTTCCTTATTTTTTTCAGGCATTCTAATTTTAGTTTCAGCTTTTATCTGATCATCATCTTTAACAAAGAATCTCATATCTCCTGAAAAAGCTAATCCATCCACAATATCATTAATATTAGCGTATAAATCAAATGTCATCGTTTTTGAGTGGGAATCATACTTGGTCGTTTTTGATTTCTATCGATTTATAGTTATTTCCATAATATACCTTGGCATTTTTAGAAACATTACTTATCTTTCCAAGAATTTCAAAGTGTCCATCTTTAGATGGGCTTAGAACACCATAAATTTTTGATTTGATTTCGTCAAGTTTTTCAGTTTCATATTCTAAGGCACTACCATCGTCATAAGCAATGATATTTCCCTTATCATCGTATTTATAATCGTATTCTTCTGTCCTCTTACCAGTTTCACTTGTAAAGTCATCAACTTCTCTAAATTTCTTTTTAATGAGTTTTTTCAAGTCTTTACTTTCAAACTCTCTAATTGTTGAAATCGTTTTATGAATAGTCAAGCTAGATTTTTCTTCGATAGATTCTTCTTTTTCTTGATGATGTTCTACCTCAGCTGTCTCTTTGTTTAGGCTATCATCTTTAACACTTTTTAAATTCTTAAATTTAGATTCAGGAATTTCTCCAAGCTTTTGGTATTTAGATGAATCTTGATCAGGATCTACTAGATAATAGGAAATCATCCCCTTTTCATCAGCATGATCAGCAAATTTAATTCTATGAATCTTTGTGAAATTGCTAGAGCCATCTAGTGCAATGACTTCAATGATTTTTCCTCTTAAATCTCCTGCACCATTAATTTCATAAATGGTATTTCCGTCTTTGTCAAGTTTCCTATTTCTTCCTTGACCCTCACCTGCGTAAGTTACTTCAAGATTTTTCTCAACCTCTCCATCTTCATTAACCAAAGCAGCTCCAGCATACCAAACTTCGTTGGCAATCTCGTCAAATTTTTCAGGATGTTCTTTCTGATCTCTAGCAAATAGCGTTTCATTCTTGTATTGCTCTTTTACCTTGTGATAAGTATCCTTTGTGATCAGCTTAATTTTTTCAGGATTTGAAAAATCAATCGAAACAATCTTAGGGGCTGTGTTATCAATTTTTACAGGAATATAGGAAACCTGCCATGGGTAATCCTTAGTTAATCTATATTTAAATTTATAGAAATATTGACCTTCCGCAATCGGTTCAAATTGACCTCTTATCCTAGTAGCTGGATCTTTGGTATCCTTGCTTTCTGGTGCATTTTCTTCTCGACCTCTAGGGTTATAGATGAGTCCATCCCACTTCAAATCACCCCAAACTTTTAGTTTTGAAGATTTGATTCCCTTTGCATCATTTCTCTTAGAGTTTAAAATTCCTTTAACAAAGTGTTCTCTCGAAATGACTTTTAAGTCAATTTGATTTTCTCCCTCTTTATTTGTATTTACTATTGAAATCATTCCTTCTTCTGCACTTCTTAATACAAGTGGAGAAGGTGTTAATCCTCTCTCAAGTTGAGCATCTTGAGGATTTCCATTTGAATCTAAAGGATAAATTTTAGCAATATTAGAACCACTTGATGATGGTGCGTTGATACCTTCGTTATTGAAAGCAAATAATTCTGGATTTTGATCTAGGGATGTTGTATTTTTATCTTTTCTATTTTGTATAACTCCTGCTGGATTAAATTTATCTATACCATGTTCTCCACCAATTCCCTTATTTAAGGTTCCTGGAATTTTTGGTTTACCATCATCATCATAACCTTCCATTGTTTTTGATTTTGAACCTTCTTCCCAGGCCCATTTATCAAGGATTGGTTCCTTATTCCAATCCCCAGCAAATCCCATTAGAGGCATCGATAAAGAAGGTTGGAAATTTGTTTTCTTACCATTGGAGTTTAAGAGCTTCCATTTCTTCCACTGACTCAAAATGAATAAATGATTCTACAAATTTATTTTTATTTTTAGCCTCTCCAACGTTTATAACCGCATTTAAATCAAAGCTAGAATTTGGGCCTATAGTGAAAGTGTCATGCTCAAATGTAATATTTGCATCTTTTACTTTCTCTGGGTGAATTTCTGGAACAATTTGCTTCCCATCTGGAGATTTTTCGTCTTTGTATGTTTCATCCAGTTTTAGTCTATCAGTTAGAGCATCTGTAGTTACCGCTGATGCTGAAACTTTAAAGGTTAAAGGTCTGTTTGATGTATTGTGAAGCTTAATTGTAAAGTATTTTTTATCTCCTTTTATTTCTTTAAGAGAAATAGAACCATAAGAGTTTACCAAACCTTTAGAATCCGTGTTTTTAAAAGTCGCTACAACTTCATTTCTCAAAGCATTGGCAACATTAATTAGCCCTGCTCCCTGTTGTCTAGGTGATGCAAAGTATTGACTTTTTTCTTTCCAAGAAGTCGCATCCATCATAGGGCGTGCAGTATTTTGTAGGGCTATTTTTGTAAGACTTGTAAGATCTATTTTGTCATCTCCCTTAAGATTTTTCAAGACAGGTCTTTCAAGCATTTCCTTTAACTTTGGTCTAATCAAAACAGTAGAAGCTGCCACGATTGGAGTTGCCATACTAGTCCCTGACATATAACCATAAGTTGATTTCCCATTAATGACATTGAGAGTGGATTTAATATTTTTACCTGGTGCTGAGACATCAGGTTTTAAAAGCAAATCTGTTCTCGGTCCCCAAGATGTGGATCCTGCTGGAACGATGATATCTTCTTTATACAGTTCTTTGTCTGTGTCAGGTGCAAACTTAAAGTCAATCTCTTTTTCATCACCTACATTCGGTTTATTAGAATTATAGCTTGCCATATCAATTGGATAGTATTGCTCCAATTTATCTTTAAAATCTTCTTTATTATTTCTTTTAACCTCAGTTTTTTTATCAGGGTTAATCATGTTCCATAGCTTTACACCATCATCTCCTGAAATTGAAAATACTTGACTAGTAGTTCCTTCATCCTCTTCATATCCCATGGCTGGAAGCTCTGTCCAATTATCTCTATTGTAGTAATTGACAGTATTTACAACCATAATGCCACGTGCGCCCTTATCCGTTGCTCTTTTAAAAGCATCTTTTTAAATCCTTTGTATAAATTCGATCCATTACTGCAATTTTGCCCTTAAGATTTAATCCTATCAAATCTTGGTCTTGACCTTTGCCTATATATACAAATTTCAATTTACTAGGAGCTTTTGAACCATCTTCGTTTGTTATGATTTTATTCTTATCGAAAAAGGCACCTATATTTCTGTATTTAAAACTTTCTCCACCTATGTTAACTTTATCAAACTCAACTGTTTGATTTTTAGCAGAAGCAACTGCTATCGCATCTTCATGTGCTGCAGTTCGCGTTACATTTCCAGTGTCGGTCATTTTCAGATTATTATTTGCCACTAAATCCCATGAAGAACTTGAAGCAGAAGTCGCATAGTTACCCGTAGCTACAACCATTGGAATGCCTGCTTTTCTTAACGCTCTAATAGCTTCCCAATATTTCTCACCTACAAGACCTGTTCCTGTAAAGCCAGATGATACCGAAACAACATCGACATTGTGTTTGATCGAATCTTCAATAGCATGAAACATTGTTTCATCTCCTGCGAAGCCAGATCCTGCGTCAGAGTACATTTTATAAGAGAAGATCTGTGCATTAGGAGCGATTCCATCTATTCCGTTAAAGTTTTTGATATCTTTTTCAGTATCATTTCCCGCAAGAATCCCTGCAATATGCATTCCATGTGGATCAAAATAATCGCTTCCATCATCAGCTTTTTCTACAGTAATTTTACCACCATTATAATAATTGAAAGCATGAGGGATTTTATCACTCAACCAGAAATTTTTATCAGTACCTTTTAAGTCTTCTTTTTTGAATCTCATTGAGCTTTTGGCATCATCATCGATTCTCATAGCCTTATGCCTATAATCTGTCCCGGTATCGATATTTGAAATGACCATACCTCTACCATCAAAATTTTTACCAAATGGAGCATTGATAGACTTTAGGTAATCAATTGCCTCTTCAACTCCAATTTCCTTTCTAGCATGATTCATCATCGGTTGGACTTTTCTGTGATCGTTTCAACCGATGAGATACCTTCTATTAGTTTAATCTTTTCCAGATTATCTGGAGTTGTTTCTATTGCAACACCATTAAAAACCGTATCATAAGTATATAAAACTTTTGCATCCTTAAGATTGGATAATTCCTTGATTGCTTTTTCTCCAGATTCTTTATCTTTAAATTCAGCAATATAGACAAGTTTATCCTCTTTTTTGGGACTTTCTGGGTCTTTACTTGCAGACGAGTCCGCTTTATCTTCTTGGGATTGATTGGAATCTTCTTTTTTGCTTGTTGCTTTTTCGTTGTTAGCTTTATTATCTATCACAGATTCTTTACTAACAACTTCTTTTTCCTCAATAACTGTTGTTTTCTTATCTTCAGTATCCTTTGAAGTTTCTATAGCATTATGAATATCTTCAAGTTTTTCTTTGTTTTCGTTTTGTTTACCTACTACTACTGTTTTCTTTATCAGAGATATTTTTAAAGCATCTTCAGAGCTAGATGTATCTGCTAAAACTACCTCATTAGGGACATATGCTGCTAAAATAACTGCAGCTGTGGTTAATGACAATACTGTACTTTTTTTCATTTTAATTCCTTACATATTTATTTAACTTCCAATAGATAGAAAACTTTAACTTTGCTAGCCTTTGTTATAAAAAGTTTTACTAAGTATTATCTAGGAAATAGAGTAGTACATTTATATATAATTGTTAGCTCTCTGAAAAATAGTATATCAATTAAAAAAATTTAAGTCAAGAAAAATTAACATGCATTAATTTATTTTTTAACACACATTAAAAATATAGAGTCAAAAACTTTCGTAGTTAGCTGGGGTACATTATCAGAACATTCACACCATCAAAAATAGTAGCAATCAACTTAAAGCACTAGCAACATCACAAAGTCAAACATCATTGATGAAATATCAGCGCTATTAAACAATATAAATAACCGCTAAGAACAAGGCTTAACGGTTATTTTCTACATATCTAATTTTTCAAATCCTCAGTCCTATCTTCACCTGTGACCTAGGCTTTACGAGTGTCTTGCTCTAGCAACTAATACTCAATGAAAATCAAAGAACAAACTAGGAAGCTAGCCGTAGGTTGCTAAAAGCACTGCTTTTAGGTTGTAGATAGAACTGACGAAGTCAGCTCAAAACACTGTTTTGAGGTTGCAGATGGAAGCTAACGTGGTTTGAAGAGATTTTCGAAGAGTATAAGCTAAATCGGCGATTACACTTACAATATAGCGATCTGAGAATAGATGTCAAGGAATTTTCATCTCTATCAGAAAAAGCCTGTCCTGTGACAAGGCTTTGATATTCTATTATTTACGAACCCGCACTTTCGTAGGCATCCAAGCCCCTATCCCAAAGTTTAAGGGAAATGACAAAGAAAACCAGAGAAATCAATATCAAACCTCCGATGTTAAAGAAAACATCCTTGTCCTGCAAGAAATAGCTGGCAGGATAGTAGGCCGTAAAGGCGAAAGGCACGATAAAGCTAATCAACCAACGAAGAAATGAATTATAAATCGAAATCGGATACTTAGCAAAATCATTGAACATATAAAAAATGTAGATCATGGCGCCTGATTGCTTGGTCCAAAAAGCGATGCTAGCTGTCGCGATTTTCAAGGAAGTATAAATCAAGGTCGCAAAAGGAATACAGACTAGGAAAAGCAAGAATTTTGGAAGAGTCCAAGCAATGCTTGATACTGTTGTCGCTAGTAAAATTCCACCGACCAATAGTTCTCCCAAGGCATCAATCTGAAAAGTCTCAACTAGGATATGAAAGAGAGGATTGATGGGACGAGTCAGGTACTTGTCAAACTCCCCTTTTCGCACTAAGCGCTGTCCCAGAGCCCAAAGATTATCAAAAAAGAGATGGTCAAATCCCTTAGGAATCAAGGAAAAGCCATAGATAAAAGCAATCTCTTGGAAGGACCAACCTTCTAGGGATGGAATATGTTGAAAGATGACATTGAGAAATAAGAGGTTCAGGCCTTGAGTCAGAAAGACTCCCAAGACACCAACCACAAAATCGACCTTGTATTCCATGATTTGTTTGATGTATTGTCTGATAAAAATCAGATGCATGCGTTGATATTTTTTCATACTAACCTCCTTGAATGGTGATAAAGGACTGGACTCGTTTCCAAATCAACTGAGACAAGCCCACCATTACTAAGAGCCAGAAAAAAACTGGAGCAAAAAGCGCCTGAAGAATCTGACTGGCATCGTATTTTCCAACAATGATCATGACTGGAGTGTAAATCAAGGATGAAAAAGGCAAGAAGGAGAGAATATCTGAAACAACCTTTGGAAAGAAAGCCAAGGGAATCAAACTTCCCAGACATAAAGGCCACTATGGAAGTCTTGAGTAGATTGGAACCCCAAAGATTTTTAAACACAAAGGCTGAAAATCCAAAGCAGATATTAAAGAAAAAGTTAATCAGATATGCCAGCGTTAAGCTAAAAAGATAGAGAACAGTTAAGCCCAGCACTTCTACAATCCCTTGACCAGATAAGATTTTCATCAAAACAATGACACTTAAAAATGGCAGGCCAACGCTGATAAAAATCAACCACTTGGAACCTAGCTCGGTAAAGAGATAAGAAGCCGCAAAATGCACTGGTCTCAACAAACGCATGATAATGGAACCATCCTTGACCTCCTCCCCAATCATAAAGGAAGAATCTGACCTAGTCAGAAGATTGGTCACAAAACTCATGATAATGTAGAGGGTGATATCCGCCATACTGAAACCCTGAATCAAGGACTCCTGTGAGGAATCAAAGACAGCCTTCCAGAGATAAAAAGCCACAAAAGCCCCCATAACATCCCCAATCCGATAGAGAATAAAGTTGACTCGATAGGTAATCAATTCCTGAACACCTGCATTGATAAAGGGTTTATAACGTCTCCACAATTTGACCATCTTAGAGCTCCTTTCGATAGAAGCGACGGATAATATCCTCGATATCCGTATCCACCATCTTCAAATCGCGGATTTCAAAATCAGACAGGGTTTGCTTTGATAATATCAGCTGACTGGTAGCGAGAACTATCGAATTCAATGTTGAGACTATTCCCCTGTCTATCAATGCTCATATCCGAAAAGCCTTCATAGTGAGAAACGAGATGATTTTGACCTGGTAGCAGTTCAAAGGAGAGTGTCTTCATCTTGCCAAAGGTTTCCTTGAGCTGGCTAACCGTCCCATCAAAAATCTCCTGCCCCTTGTCAATCATAAAAATACGATCACAAAGTTGCTCAATATCACTCAAATCATGAGTGGTCAGAAGAATAGTAGTTTCTTCCTCCTGATTGATTTGGGTAATAGCCCGACGAATATTATCCTTGACCGAAACGTCCAAACCAATGGTCGGCTCATCTAAAAAGAGAACCTTGGGATTGTGAAGCAAGGAAGCCGCAATATCCGCCCGCATCCGTTGTCCCAGTGAAAGAGTTCGCACGGGATCTTTGATAAAGTCCTTCAAATCCAAGACTTCATTCAAAAAGTCCATGCGCTTATGGAAGAGCGAATCTGGCACATCGTAAATCTCTTTCAAGACCGTGTAGGTCTCTTGTAAAGCCAAATCCCACCATAACTGGGTTCGTTGTCCGAAAACGACTCCAATATCCTTGACATAATCTTGGCGATTGTCCTGGGGAATCTTGCCGTTAATCCGACAAAAACCAGATGTCGGTTTCAAAATCCCTGTCAGCATTTTGATGGTTGTCGACTTTCCAGCACCATTTGCCCCGATAAATCCTAAAATCTGCCCTTTTGGAACTTCAAAAGTCAAATCCTTGACCGCTTCAAAGGTCTGCTTTTCAGGATGAATAAAGGAGCGCAAAGCCCCCTTCAAACCCGGTTCCTTAACAGTCTTCACAAAATTTTTCTGAAGATGTTCCACTTCTATCATTGCCATATCTATCTCCCTATCGTAAGGAATAGCAACATTGTATTTTTTACTACAAATATTCTAAATCCTTACTTTCTATACCTTCTACATTTTATTGCTACATAAGGCTTTATACCAACCTATTATAATCCAATAAAAACTAGAATGCAAGCGTTTGCCTAAAATTTATGAAATTAGAGATTCCTCTCTTAAAATTCTATTTTTAATTCAAAATCATCTTTTCATCCAATTTTTCTCCTAAGTTTCCTAAGCATTATTCTTGTAAGTCTATCTTGGATTGTTTCAGTTGCATTTTCATTGAAATATACAATAAACTCATCAGTTGTCTTTCCAATCTTTCTCTTTGTGCTAATATTTTTTAGTTCTCCCAAAAATTCTACTTTCCGTTTTTGAATTTCTGACAATAAAAAAGGAAGTATCTGCAATTTGCTGCTTTTACTTCCTCTCTCTAATTTTATTTAACTATTTTACTTCGACAAACTGAGATTTAGATTTTAACCCTCACCTCACAGAACATAAAACGGGCCATGCTCTTGAAGTATGTTTCATAAGATTATAATTTAATGCTAAGTGTAGCTATATAGTCATTTCCATAACGTGATAATCGATGTCTTTTGTCACACGATTCATAAAAATCTATCATAGCAAGACCATTTTTAAGTTGTCCTCTAATCTGAGTTTCTAAAGTATGGCTAAATTCATATCCATATTCTGGATTTATGGTTATCTTGCCTTTCTCTTCAAGCTCTTTTGAATTAAAAGGTAATGAAAACTTCAAAAGCAGTTCCTCATCGGGTCTGTCCCATACAATATCAGCATCATACATGTATATCCAAGGATTCATAAATCCGACCATTAACAATCCACCCTTTTTCAATACTCGAGAAGCTTCTTTATACATGTTTTTTAAATCTTCTATGTATACATTCGAAACTGGATTAAAAATAATATCAAAAGTTTCATTTTCAAATGGAAATGGTTCTGTCATATCACCTTGAACTGTGTTGATTTTTAAGCCTTCTCTTTTAGCAACCATCTCATCTCTTTGTAATTGTGATTTAGAAAAATCCATTATGGTTACATCATAACCTTTTACAGCAAAAACTGGTCCCTGTTGTCCTCCACCACAAGCTAAACCTAATATCTTTTTTCCGTTTGCTTTTTCAAACCATTCTTTTGGAACTTTTTTCCCAACAGTTAAGGCAACAGAAATTGGATGTTTTCTAGCTTCTTCTAATTCTTCATGTGTCAATGGCTCAGTATAGTCATTTTTTACATTATTCCATCTATCTTTATTTAATTTATATAATTGTTCATCTTATAATCTCCTCGTATCTTTATATTATTTCGATTTAAGGTGAATAGGTTGCCATTCCTTGATTTCATTCTATTATACCATATGTTGAATTACTATTATTTCATTATTTCTGAATTAGTATTTTTTTAAAAATTTATTTAAACTAAAAAAAGCTTCTCTAAAAACCAAGATTACATTTTAGTTTTTTTCATAGCATTATTGTAGAAAAAAATAGAACCTTTTTAGCAACTTAAGATTGGTTCTTCTATAGTATATTCGCTATATATTCAGACACAAAAAACCCACCCGATGGGCAGGTTTCATCTGTATTATTCAGCTAGATTAAGCTTTACCTTCTGAACCGAATACGTCGATACGTTCTTCAACTGATGCTTGGATAGCTTTTACACCATCAGCCAAGAATTTACGTGGGTCGAAGAGTTTTTTCTTGTCGTATTCTGCTTCGTTTGCTTCGTAGTCACGAGCAAATTTACGAGTTGCGTTAGCGAATGCGATTTGGCATTCAGTGTTAACGTTAACTTTGGCAACACCAAGTTTGATAGCTGCTTGGATTTGCTCATCAGGAATACCTGATCCACCGTGCAATACGATTGGGAAGCCTGGAAGAGCTTCTGTCAATTTTTGCAAGTGGTCAAGGTCAAGACCTTCCCAGTTTGCTGGGTAAGGACCGTGGATGTTACCGATACCAGCTGCCAAGAAGTCGATACCAGTTGCAACCATTGCTTTAGCGTCTTCGATTGGAGCCAATTCACCTTTACCGATGATTCCGTCTTCTTCACCACCGATAGTACCAACTTCAGCTTCTACTGAGATACCTTTAGCGTGTGCTTTTTCAACAACTTCTTTAGCCAATTTAAGGTTTTCTTCAACTGGAAGGTGTGAACCGTCAAACATGATTGAAGTGTAACCAACTTCGATACACTCAAGTGCATCTTCGTAGTGACCGTGGTCAAGGTGGATAGCTACTGGTACAGTGATACCCATTGATTCAACAAGGTTAGCGATCAAGTTGCGAGCAACTTTGTAACCACCCATGTATTTAGCAGCACCCATTGAAGTTTGGATCAAAACTGGAGCTTTTTTAGCTTCTGCTGCGCGCAAGATAGCTTGAGTCCACTCAAGGTTGTTTGTGTTAAATCCACCAACTGCATAACCGTTGTCACGAGCTGCTTGGACAAATTTTTCTGCTGAAACGATTGCCATTTTATCAGGCCTCCTGTATATTTTTATGGGACATCCCATTTACATTGTTCATTTTATCACTTTTTGACAAAAAAATCTAGTTTTTCCCGTAGTTTCGATTGAATTTCTTCTAGCTTCATCTATGTAAACCCTTTCTCTGCCTAGTCTTGGGCAACTTTTGGAAAAGCTATGAAGAAGGTCAAACGATTCTCCTTCATCTCAAAACGATAAGCTAATTTTTCATGTTCTAATAGACTCTTGACCACAAAGAGTCCCATCCCAGACCCTTTGGCCTTGCGACTAGCATTATCAGAAAAAGACTGGGCTAGTTTTTCTTGTTCCTCTGAGCTACAGCTATTTTCGATAAAAAGTTCCCCTTCTCTTTCTCCAATTCGAACTAAGCCACCTGGAACAGAGTGCTTAATGGCATTGCTAATGAGATTAGACAGGATTAACTTCATAACTGATGGGTTTAGATAGGCCTGCTGATGGGTCAAACTATTGTCTATCTGGAGCCCTCTCTCCTTGGCGAGCAAGACATAATCCTTAACCAGACTTTGCGTTATCTGGTGTAAGTCAATTTCTTCCCTATCATCTCGTAATTCCTGTACAGACGAGAGAGAAAGTATCTGGAGAACGTGGTGATTGAGCTCATCCACAATTCCTAAGGCAACTCCCAGATAGCGGTCTCTATCCTTATAACGACCGACATTTTCTTTCATGTTTTCGATCAGGATTTTCAAACTAGCCAGCGGTGTTTTCAATTCATGAGAAGCCCCTCGTAGGAATTCAACCTTCATCTTTTCCAGCTGGAGAATAGCTTCATTCTTGTCATGCAAGTCCGCAATGACAGTCAAAAGATGCTGGTAGAGGCTATTGATTTGTTCCTTGAGATCACCAATCTCATCCTTAGAATCCACACGTAATCGTACTTGAGCATCCAGTTCCATCATCCGACGGGTCACCCGCTTGATTTCCAAAATCGGAGCAACAATGGTCCTAGCGTAGATATAGGCTACCAAGAGGGAAATCAGAAAGGACGCCAGCAAGGTATAGGGAAGAAATTGAAGACTGATTTGCTCTGCTTCCTTTTGCAAATCCATGGACGCTAGAAACTGGAGAGTCATAGTCCCACTATCTTGCGTTTTTACCTCGCGTTCTTCAATGAAGAGTGAAGTTGTCTGACGAGCTGTATCTAGTGGAAAATTATCCTTAACCTCTAACTTGTCCTCAGTCATCTCACCCTTAACAGACCCTTTGATATCACTGGTCTGGGAATACAAGTCTAACACTTGCTCGATACTCTGCCTATCCTTTCCGTCAAGGGACTGGGCAATGGCTGTCGCTTTCTGGCCAATGGTTTCCTGACGATGGCTCAGATAAGTCGAAGGAAAGAGAAAATAAATAGCTAAATGAAGGCAAATTACCAGAACACTAAAAATCGAGAAGGTATAGATAAATATCTTTTTAAATAAACCTGTTCGTTTCATTTTCGCTCCAATTTATAACCAACATTGCGCACAGTGAGGATGCAATCCAAGTCCAGTTTTTTCCGCAATTCCTTGATATAGACATCAATGACACGGTCAAAAGGAACCTCATCTGTCGCCTTCCAGACAGCATCGATAATCTGAGAACGAGTCAAGGCCCTTCCTTCATTTTTAACCAAATAATCAAGAATTTCCAACTCTTTAGCATTGATGGCTACTTCCTCACCTGCTAGGCTGGCACTGTAGCTCTCAAAATCCACCTTGGTATCCTTATAGGAGAAGATTCGTCCCGTATCATAATAGCGCTTGAAAATCGCATCTACCCTCACTTTTAAGAGAGAAAGGGAGAAGGGTTTTTCCAGATAGCCATCCGCCAGAGAAGCAAAAGCACTCATCTTGTATTCCTCATCCTGAAAAGCTGTCAACATCAATACAGGAACCTGACTGGTTTTACGAATCTCAGATAAGACTTCTAGGCCGTTGAGCTTGGGCATCTGGATATCCAGTAAAACCAAGGCTACCTCATAGCTAGAAAATTGCTCCAGAGCTTCCTGACCGTCCGCCGCCTCAATGGTTTCATAACCGCAATTCGTCAAATAATCACTGATCCCCTCACGGATCATCTCTTCATCTTCTACAATTAAAATTTTCATAGAAAAACGTTTCACATTCCTTTAAAATTCTTGTAAATTATCTCAGTTTCATCCAGAAAGGAAGAGGTCTAATCAAGATGAAACAGATAAAAATGCTACCTATATTATACCCCATTTGGGGGAGAATAGGTAGCAAGTTTGTTATTCGCTATCCAGCAGAAGCTCTTTTGGTTGTTTTCTGAGGAGATTGCTTGAAGCAAGCACCATAACGAGAACCACTAGAACCAAGGCTAGAACAAAGACAATGATAAAGTCTGATGTCTGAATAGAAATATCTAGGCTCGACAAGGTCTTGCTAAAACCATCTACTTCTGCACCGCCACCAAGATTAGAGGCTTGAGCTGCCTGCTGGCTTGCTTAGCAACACCTGAAGTGACATTGGCAAGAACAGTATTTCCGATTGCACGCGCTGTGTAAGTAGCTAAGAAGTAAGCAGAAACAAGAGCAGGGATGGCAATCAAGATGGATTCAGTGATGAATTGACCCAAGATACTTGCCTGCTTGAGACCAATAGAGAGCAGGATTCCCACTTCCTTGCGTCGAGCGTTGATCCAAAGGCTGAGTAAGAGGGCAAGGAGAAGAACTGAGAAGCTCAAGCTGCCCCAGAAGAGGAGGTTGGCCATCTTGTACATACCAGAGATGGATTGCTCTAGAGCTGGGTAGTTAGAGGAGCTCTTCACCAGTGTGTAGCTCTTCCAGTTGATACCACTGATGCCATTCAACTCTTTCATGACGTCATCCAAGTTCTTGTCTGCTGTTACAAAGAAGGTTGCGTCCCCATAAATAGCTGTGTCTTCTGTGTATCCATAAAGTTTAGCAGCCGTATGGATGTCTGTGATAGCAGTATTTTCGTAGAGTTCTTGTGAGTAGGTGACTGCCGACTTATTGTGGCCATCAAAGAGTCCCTTGATTGTCACTTCAACTGTTTCCTTGGCACCTTTTTCATTGTCTGCATCGTAGATATTAGAGTCTAGTTTAACCTTATCCCCTACTTTCCAGCCGTGTTTGGCTGCCAAGTCCTTGTGCATGAGGATTTTGTCCTTGTCGTCGTTGGTTAGGTGTTCTCCTTCGACCAGCTTATAAGAACCAGAGACAAACTTGTCTTCTTTGGAAGAGTCATTGACACCTGTAATCATCAAGCTACTTCCAAAATGTTTGGCACGATCAGGTGTCAGATTTTTCTTGGTTTCTGGAGTTTCGATAAGTTCATATCCAGTCAAATCTCCGATAGCGTTGATGCGTTTAACATAAGACTCAATGGCCTTGTTTTCGGTGATTTTTTTGATATCTTCACCCTTAATATTCCCAGCACCACGTGGCGTCCCTTGATTGACGCGACGATTGATTTGCATGGAAAAACTATTGGTAATATTTTTAAAGGTCTCCTGAGAAGCCTTGGCAGTAGCTCCCTTGATCGACAAGCCGACCAAACTCAAGCTCGCCATGAGGAGAATAATCAGGAAGATGACAATCGATTTGAAAAACTTCCTTGTAACATAGGCAAATGCGTTGTGTAACATAGGTTCCCTTTCTAGATTTGATTTAATAATTCTATCAAATAAGCTCATATTATTTAGTAGTATTGCGAGTTTCAGTCAATTTCTTATCTTTCAACTCAAGTGTAATATCTGACGCTTGTGCCACTTCTTTGCTGTGAGTTACGACGATGACACATTTACCTGTTTTCTGGGCAAGTGATTTGAGCAGTTCGATAATATCTCCAGCAGTTTTAGGGTCCAGATTTCCTGTTGGCTCATCTGCTAGAATGACTGGAGCTTCTGAGACCAGACTACGAGCGATGGCAACACGTTGCTGTTGACCACCTGATAACTGGAGAACATTCCGCTTAATCTGACTTTCATCCAAACCAAGTTCAAGCAGTGTATCCTTGCTTGCCTTTTTATTGACCAAGCGGATATTTTCCAGTGGAGAAAGATAATCTATCAAGTTATAATTTTGAAAGACCAGGGAAATATGGTGCATACGATGGTAGGAATACCCCTTCTTACGAATGTCCTCTCCTTGGAAAAGGATAGAACCTTCAACAGGACTATCTAGACCAGCCAGTAGGGATAAGAGAGTGGATTTTCCTGCTCCTGACTCCCCAATAATACTGTAAAATTTCCCGGGTTCAAAATTATAATTGATCTGATATAGGACTGCTTCAGCAGTGTTCTTATAACGGTAGGTAAGGTCTTGTAATTGTAATAAAGTCATGATTTCTCCTTCTTAACTAATAGATGATAAAATTTCTTTAGGTGATTTTCTAAATAAGAATAGGAAACAAAGGGCTACAGATAAGCAACTAAGCAGAACTAGAAAAACATAGGATTCTGCAAAAGATAAGATGCTGGTTGATAAACTGCTTGCTTTGGCTAGTGTATCTTGTAAGCTTGCCTGATCTCCACTAGCTAGGACAGTTTGGAGCAGATAGGATGTAATGGCATTTCCAGCGATAAAGGATGGAAGCAAAGCTCCGAGAGATACCAAAACCACCTCTAAACAGAATTGTAGGAAAATCGAGCTCTTGCCTTTTCCAAGTGCAAGTAAAATTCCCACTTCGTAGACCCTTTCTCTCAACCAGAGAGACAAAACCAAAATTAAGGCCCCAGCTCCAGCTATCAACATCCCATAAAGGAAGATGGTCAGAAAAGTTTGGAAGGTTGCAACTGAGTCTTTGATTTGTTCAAAAGCCTTGTTTTCCTTCTCTACTTGGTAGCCTTGACTTTCCAAGGCTAAGTTTTCCACCTGCTTCATAAGTCCATCCATTTCCTTAGGATTTTCTACATAGAAGCGAGCTGCACTGACTTGAGATTCACCATTTCCCAAAAGGGTTTGGCTACTTTCATAGTCTGTAAAGACCTGGTTTTCACTGAAGTCTGAAGACAAGCCTGTAAATTTCTCTTGTTTTTTACCAGAAAAGATGCCGACAATCTCAAACTCTACTGTTTGTCCTTTGCCAGATTCTGACTGTCCAGCATCCAAACTAATCTTGTCATGAAGCGAAAGACCGTTCTTCTTGGCCAACTCTTCGTGGATCAAGATTTTCTTGGAATCCCCTTTTTGAAGGTGTCGCCCTTCTTTTAGATTGAAAGCCGAGCTAGTAAAGGTCACATCCTTAGATGAATCCTCAAGAGCTGTTAAGCTAACCAAGTTTTTGTCTGCAGCTGACAAATCATCACGCTCCACACTCTGCTCGCCACTCACCGCTTCCTTGTCTTTTAATTTTGCAATCGTCTCCAGTTCAGGAGAGACATTTTCCAGTCCCTTAATCTTGCTTACAGATGCTAGGTCTGACAACTTGAAGGTCTGACCATTTTCTATCTTCTTAATAGAAAAAGATGTATTGAGTGATTTATAAAGATTGGTTTCCACTGTTTTGTTGGACTTCATCAGAGTCAAACAGGCTGAAATTCCAGCCAATAGGACCAATAAAATCAGAAATAAAATAAAACTTCTCAGTCGTTTTCTGCTGACATAAGCCCAAGCTCTTTGGATTGGATTCATTTGTCACCTCCATATTTGTAAGACTATTATAAAATTCAAATATGAAATGTTTATGAAATGCAAAAAAAGAGCAAAAATTTTTTTGCTCTGCTTGAATTAGATGAAAACAAAAGAGCTAGCCTAAGCTAACTCTTATCCTATGCGGAGAGAGGGACTTGAACCCTCACGACCTAAAGCGGTCACAGGATCCTTAGTCCTGCGCGTCTGCCAATTCCGCCATCCCCGCGTCGATTACTTTACTAGTATATCAACTTTTAGGATGCTTGTCAACACTTTTTTCAAATTTTTTTCATTTCATCAACTAAATTACTCTGAAATTTCATTTAGCTTTTCATCTACTAACTTAGCTCCAAGTGTATTTTTGAAATGGCCTAGAGCAAATTGATGATTTTCAGGCCAGATAGAAGCAACAGCTGGTTGAACAATCTCGATGTCATATCCTAGATTATAGGCATCTATAGCTGTATGCAGGACACAGATATCCGTCAAAACTCCGGTTAAAATAACTGTAGAAATTCGACGCTCTCTCAAACGGATATCCAGGTCAGTCCCTGAAAAAGCTGAGTAATGGCGTTTATCCATCCAAAAGACACGACTGTCTGAACCATGCTCTTGATAAAATGTACCCAAATCTCCGTATAAATTGCGTCCACTAGTCCCAATCAAATTGTGAGGAGGAAATAGCTTGCTTTCTGGATGGAAACAATCGTTTTCTTCATGAGCATCGATGGTAAAGAAGATGTAATCTCCGCGTTCAAAAGCTAACCGAGTCACCTTACTAATGGCTTCCGAAATAGCTTGAGCTGGAGCACCTGCTGTCAATTTACCACTGTCGGCAACAAAATCTTCTGTATAATCAATCGAAATCAAAGCTTTAGTCATTAGTAATCTCTTTTCTTCACTTCTTCAAAAATATCTGAAATCAAGACCTTAAGATAGGTTCCCTTCATTCCGAGTGAGCGACTTTCAATAATCCCTGCAGACTCAAGTTTACGAAGAGCATTGACAATCACAGAACGGGTGATTCCGATACGGTCTGCAATCACAGACGCAGTCAACTGCCCTTCATTTCCATTTAATTCCCCTAAAATTGCTGAAACAGCACGGAGTTCTGAATAAGAAAGAGTGTTGACTGCCATGGTGACGGCAGTACGGCGACGGATATTTTTCTCATCTTCTTCACGCTGGAAGTTGAGGAGTTGAATACCAACAACCGTACTGGCAATCTCAACAAGGATCAAATCCTCATCTTCGAATTTTTTATCATTGCGCCAAATAATCAAAGAACCAAGGCGAATACCTGATACATGAATCGGTGCAATGGTTGTCAAGCCATCTGGAAAATCCGAACGACTCTCTACAGGGAAAATACTTAAATCATGATCAACTGTCAGATTGGCTTCTGTATCGTAAATCATGTTCGCACCTTGAATGTAGTCATCTGGGAAATCTTAGTTTGGAAGAACTGCTCTACACGATCTGTATTGGTTTTGTAACGCATAAAATAACCAAGGAGACGTCCCTTGCTATTGACGATACAGGCGTTACAGTCAATAATATCTGCCAATTGACGGGTAATCGCATTGTAGGGAAGTTCTTCCTGCAACTGCTCCTCCGAGCGCTTCAGAATAGAAGTAATTTTTCTTGTTTTTTCTAATAAATGTGCCATTTTTCACCTCGAATTTAATCGCTATCATTATAACATAAACAGCTTGAATTTTCAATTATTATCTGAAAATTGCTTATTTAATTGCAATTTAGACTAGCTGAAATATTTTAGAAAAATAGATTTTTATCATTGACAAACTAATTTATTTTTGATATTATATTATCATAAGAAGATGGATGGATAATACCTTTCCATTTCACCTATCCTTTGCTATCACCATCTTCTTTCACCCTTGGTCTCCTTATATAAAAAAGCGATTCATTTTGAACCGCTTTTTCTTATTTGTCACCCTTGTTACGAATAACAAAGCCTGTTTGCTTTTCGCTTGAAGTATTGCGTGGTTTTTTATTGTCTTTATTACGGTAACGTCTGTCTTTATCAAAACGATCATTGCCACGACTTCCTTTTTTGAAATCATCACGACGACCATTGCCACGGCGATCACGGTCTCGACGGTCGTCCCCACGACGGCCTCCACGACCTTCCTTACCTTTACCACCGAAGCCATTATCTGATGGTTTAAACGGCAGTGGTTTTTCACGCGCAATCTCCACTTCAGGAAGACTATCTGGATCCTGAACTGTTAAGCTGAGAATATACATAGCCAATTCTTCTGGACTAAATTCAGCAGCCAACTTACGAGCGTCTTTAGCAAATTTCTCAAAGTTGCTACGAATCTCCTCATTAGCAAAATCACGTTCGATTTTCTTAAGAGCTACTTGCTTTTTAGCTTGGAAGGCTTCTTCTGCACTTGCAGGTTTGAGACCTTTCATGCGTTTCTTTGTCAAGTTCTCGATGATTTGGAGGTAACCCATTTCATTAGGTGAAACGAAGGTAATAGACTGACCTGACTTACCAGCACGACCTGTACGACCGATACGGTGAACATAACTTTCAGGATCTTGTGGAATATCGTAGTTATAGACATGGGTCACACCTGAAATATCCAAGCCACGCGCTGCAACGTCTGTCGCAACCAAAACATCAAGATTGCCATTTTTAAAGTCACGAAGGACACGAAGACGTTTGTTTTGGTCTAGGTCTCCATGAATTCCTTCTGCACGGAAGCCACGGATTTTAAGACCACGAGTCAATTCATCTACACGGCGTTTTGTACGACCAAATACGATAGCAAGCTCAGGCTGTTCCACATCCATGAGACGAGTCATGGTATCAAATTTTTCTTGTTCTTTAACTCGGATATAGTATTGATCAACCAATTCTGTTGTCAATTCCTTGGCAGCAATCTTGACATGCTCAGGTTCTTTCATAAACTGAACACCGATACGTTTGATGGCATCTGGCATAGTTGCTGAGAAAAGCAAAGTTTGACGGCTTTCAGGGACACGGGAGATGATCGCTTCGATGTCTTCAAGGAAGCCCATGTTGAGCATTTCATCTGCTTCGTCAAGGATAAGAGTTTCAATATCTTGTAATTTCAAGGCCTTGCGTTTGATCAAGTCTAAGAGACGACCAGGTGTTCCCACCACGATATGGGCACCAGATTTAAGAGCCTTAATTTGTTTTTCAATGCTTGATCCACCGTATACTGAGCGGACTTTGACTCCCTTACTACGACCAAAGCGGAAGAGTTTCTCCTGACTTTGGACAGCGAGTTCACGAGTTGGAGCGATGACCAAGGCTTGGATAGTTGCTTCTTCTGTACGAATTTTTTCAAGGGTAGGCAAGCCAAAGGCTGCAGTTTTCCCTGTACCAGTCTGTGCTTGACCGATAACGTCCTTACCTTCAAGAGCCAAGGGAATAGTTTGTTCTTGGATAGGACTGGCTTCTACAAAACCAGCTTTTTCAATCTCTGCTAGCAAATCAGCAGACAAGTTTAATTCATTAAATTTCACGTTTTTCTTCTTTCTAAAGGTGGTGCGAAGCCACCCTATAGGGCTTAGTTTATACTTTTCTTTTTATGACGTATTTTCATATACTGGATATAAAATCGTGTTGCTTCTTTTCCACAAAAGAAAAGTACTGTTTTCTTTGCAACCTATCTAGTATAACACAAGACCAGAGCAAAAGATAGCCTAATTTCTCTAGAAAATCATGTAAGCGGTTTTTGGCTTTCCTTTTTGATTGAACGACCTAGATAATAAGACAAAGCCAAGGCTATACTATATAAAATGAGAAAAACGAACAAGGTTTGTGTGTAAGAATGAGCCATTTTATAAGTCTCTGCTAGTAAAATAGGCCCTGCTAAACCAGCCATTGCCCAAGCTGTTAAAATATATCCATGCAGAGCGGCCAATTCCTTGGTTCCAAAAATATCACTGAGATAAGCTGGAATCAATGAAAAACCAGCTCCATAGCAAGTCATCAAAATAGACATAGCGACTACAAATAAAACGGAATTTGTAAAGAGCCAAAGCGAGAGAGAAAAGAAAAGATTGACAAGCAGTAGTATACTAAAGGTTAGAGGGCGCCCGATATAGTCAGATAAACTCGCCCAGAACAAACGACCAAACCCATTGAAAATCCCTAAAACGCCCACCATTACTGCTGCATGACTTGTAGACAAGCCAGCCATCTCCTGTGCCATTGGCGATGCCGCTGAAATTAAGCCTAAACCACAAGCTATGTTGATAAAGAAAATAATCCAAAGTATATAAAACCGATTGCTTTTCAGGGCCTGATTTGCAGCCATTCCTTGCGTCAAAGAGGCTGTTTTTTCTTTCCCTGAAACAGATAAAATTGTAAGATCTTGCTCATTTGGACGCTTAATGAATTGTGAAGCTAGGAGCATGATAATAAAGTAACTTGCACCTAAAATATAAAAAGTTTCTACAAGCCCTACCCCTGCGATGAGATGTTGCGCTATGGGACTAGTCAATAAAGAAGCAAAACCAAACCCCATAATCGCTAAACCTGTTGCGAGACCACGTTTATCAGGAAACCATTTTATAATCGTTGACACAGGGGTAATATAGCCTGCTCCCAAACCAAGCCCACCTAAAATGCCATAAGCGAGATACAACAACCACAGCTCCTGACGGTCTATTGCAAATCCTGTTAAGATATTTCCACCTGCGTATAGAAAAGCAGATAGACTCCCCATGACTCTCGGACCAAATTTTTCTACCAAACGTCCCATAAATGCAGCCGATAATCCCAAACAAAAGATTGCTAGACTAAAGGCAAAGGCAACAGAAGCCTGATCCCATCCCGTTTTTTCAATAATAGGGTTGCGATAAACACTCCAAGCATAAGTCGAACCCAGCATTAAGTGTAAAATGACCCCAGCAAAGGCAATAATATAACGATTCAATTTCATAAAACCTCCTATTTTCGAACGTTTATTCTATTTTATATAAAAATAGATAGGATTTTAGTTTATCAAGCTTGTCAAAAAATTACTAATTTTTTGTCTGGAAAGCGTTTTTATCTTTTTCTGTCTTTTTCGTAGCAGAATTGTGCAAAGTTTTTTTCTTGTGCTAGAATGAAAGTCGAAAAGGAGGAATTCTAAATGTTAACTTATGATTTAATCGTTATCGGATTTGGTAAAGCTGGTAAAACACTAGCTGGTAAATTGGCTTCAGCTGGCAAAAAAGTTGCCCTCGTTGAACGTAGCAAAGCTATGTACGGTGGAACTTGTATCAACATTGGTTGTATCCCAACTAAAACTTTGCTAGTTGCTGCTGAGAAAGACTTGTCTTTTGAAGAAGTGATTGCTACCAAAAACACTATCACTGGTCGCCTCAACGGTAAAAACTATGCTACTGTTGCTGGTACAGGCGTGGACATCTTTGATGCGGAAGCTCACTTCCTTTCAAATAAAGTCATCGAAATCCAAGCTGGTGATGAAAAGAAAGAACTGACCGCTGAAACAATCGTCATCAACACTGGTGCTGTTTCAAACGTCTTGCCAATCCCTGGACTTGCTACAAGCAAAAACGTCTTTGACTCAACAGGTATTCAAAACTTGGACAAATTGCCTGAAAAACTTGGAATTCTTGGTGGAGGAAATATCGGTCTTGAATTTGCTGGTCTTTACAACAAACTTGGAAGCAAGGTTACAGTTCTAGATGCCTTGGACACTTTCCTACCTCGTGCAGAACCTTCCATCGCAGCTCTTGCTAAGCAATACATGGAAGAAGACGGTATTGAATTGCTTCAAAATATCCGCACTACTGAAATCAAAAACGATGGTGACCAAGTGCTCCTCGTAACTGAAAACGAAACTTACCGTTTCGACGCCCTTCTCTACTCAACTGGACGCAAACCAAATGTAGAACCACTTCAACTTGAAAATACAGATATTGAACTAACTGAGCGTGGTGCTATTAAAGTAGACAAACATTGTCAAACAAACGTTCCTGGTGTCTTTGCAGTTGGAGATGTCAACGGTGGCCTTCAATTTACTTACATTTCACTTGATGACTTCCGTGTTGTTTACAGCTACCTTGCTGGAGATGGCAGCTACACACTTGAAGACCGTCTCAATGTACCAAACACTATGTTCATCACACCTGCACTTTCACAAGTTGGTTTGACTGAAAGCCAAGCAGCTGATTTGAAACTTCCATACGCTGTGAAGGAAATCCCTGTTGCAGCAATGCCTCGCGGTCACGTAAATGGAGACCTTCGTGGAGCTTTCAAAGCTGTTGTTAATACTGAAACAAAAGAAATTCTTGGAGCAAGCATCTTCTCAGAAGGTTCTCAAGAAATCATCAACATCATCACTGTTGCTATGGACAACAAGATTCCTTACACTTACTTTACAAAACAAATCTTCACTCACCCAACCTTGGCTGAGAACTTGAATGACTTGTTTGCGATTTAAGTTGAGATTTCTTCGTATCGAACAGCCCTCTTTGGGCTGTTTTTATTTCTGCGGAATCTCATACTCTTCGAAAATCAAATTCAAACCACGTCAGCTTCACCTTGCCGTACTCAAGTACAGCCTGCGGCTAGCTTCCTAGTTTGCTCTTTGATTTTCATTGAGTATCAAATCTGTCTTTTCCCTCTTTTGTGATATAGTAGCCAAACTTTATTTAGCAGTCCTAATTATATATTGAGTTTCAGGTCACTCTTTCAAATATCAGCAATACATATGACTTTGAATAACTCGCTTCAACTCATCGTTTTATGAGTAATTTAAAAAGATATTTGCAATGATTGTTTCGTGCCTAATTAGGTAAATTAGGCACTCTTCGCGCGAGTCGTATGTATATTTTCATCGAAAGAATACTTCAAATTTCTTCGTTCTTGATAATATGAGCAATACTCCGCAAAATGTTTAAACTTTATCATTGTAAAAAATATCGAAAGAAATCCCATATTACATTAGTATATATTTGGTATGGGATGAAATTGACTTTCGAAAATATTAACTATATAATGTCTGTAAACAAGAAACAATGAGGTAACGATATGAATAAAACAGAATTACTATTACAAAGACTAGATGATATTGGTCAGTCTCTAAAAGATTCTAGACAAGCACTAGCTTTGCTGGCACTTGGTTCTTGCGGATCAGAAAGAGAACGATTGGATCAATACTCCGATTTGGATTTCTTTGTTATTGTAAAAGATGGCTACAAGCAGGCCTATATCCAGGATCTAACTTGGTTAAGTAATCTAGAACCAATTGCATTTCACTACCAAAATACAGTGGACGGACATAAAGTTCTATTTGAAGATGATGTTTTTTGTGAATTTGCTATCTTTGAAGCTCACGAACTAGTAAACATTCCTTTCGCTGAAGGCAAAATTATCTGGAAGGAGGTCGGTTTTGATGGAACAATCTGCCAGCCACAAAGATTGCCATCAAAAGAAAATAGAGATCGTGAATGGCTGTTGGGAGAAATTTTATGCAACCTATATATAGGACTAGGTCGCTATCAACGAGGGGAAAAATTGGCTGCTTATGATTTCATCCAAAACAGATCTGTCAAGCTCTGGACTGAACTAATCAATTTGGAAAAAACTTCTAAATCTAATTTTATAGATATTTTTAACAGCAACAGACGATTTGAAAAAGGTTATCCAAATGAAGCCAAACAATTACCCTACTTTTTGCAAGGTTACGAACGAATTTCTGAATCTGCTCAGGCACTCCTAGAATATCTTGATAAACACTATCCTCTTAACGCATTTATAAAAGAAAAAATTCGTAATTTATTATAAAAGAGACTTTCCAAAAAATAATCTAAATCCCAAAAGTTAGGTATCTTTGTCAACTATAATGGATTAATGAAATTTTAAAACCTGCAGAAGGTAATTGATGTCCTCTCCTTTCTTATGTTCAGAGCAAGAAAGATTTATTTCTTAAAGTTGCCAAAGTTATCAAATTCAAAGATATTGTATTTGATTGGTTTAATCAGAACCTAAAAAGCACCTCTAAGGTTACTTCTTTAGTTGATCTTAGAGGTTACTTTAGTTATTGGACTGCTGGGCGCAGTATGATATAATAGAAACATGAAATTAAAAACTACTTTGGGTCTCCTAGCTGGGCGTTCTTCCCACTTCATCTTGAACCGTCTTGGTCGTGGAAGTACGCTCCCAGGAAAACTTGCCCTTCAATTTGATAAAGATATTTTACAAAACCTAGCTAAGCACTACGAGATTGTCGTGGTCACTGGAACCAACGGAAAAACCTTGACAACTGCCCTCACTGTCGGCATTTTAAAAGAAGTTTATGGTCAGGTTCTGACCAATCCAAGCGGTGCCAATATGATTACAGGGATTACGACAACCTTCTTGACGGCCAAATCCTCTAAAACTGGGAAAAACATTGCCGTTCTAGAAATCGATGAAGCCAGTCTATCTCGTATCTGTGACTATATCCAGCCAAGCCTTTTTGTCATCACGAATATCTTCCGTGACCAGATGGACCGCTATGGTGAGATTTACACAACTTACAAGATGATTTTGGATGCCATTCGTAAGGTTCCTACGGCTACTGTTCTCCTTAATGGAGACAGTCCACTTTTCTACAAGCCAGCTATTCCAAATCCTGTAGAGTATTTTGGTTTTGACTTGGAAAAAGGACCAGCCCAGCTGGCTCACTATAATACAGAAGGGATTCTCTGTCCTGACTGCCAAGGCATCCTCAAATATGAGCATAATACCTATGCAAACTTGGGTGCCTATATCTGTGAAGGCTGCGGATGTAAACGTCCTGATCTCGACTATCGCTTGACAGAACTGGTTGAGTTAACCAACAATCGCTCTCGCTTTGTCATAGACGGCCAAGAGTACGGTATTCAAATCGGTGGACTCTACAATATCTACAACGCCCTAGCTGCGGTTGCTATTGCTCGTTTCCTCGGTGCCGATTCCCAACTCATCAAGCAGGGATTTGACAAGAGCCGTGCTGTCTTTGGACGCCAAGAAACCTTCCATATTGGTGACAAGGAATGCACCCTCGTCTTGATTAAAAATCCAGTCGGTGCAACTCAAGCTATCGAAATGATTAAACTAGCACCTTATCCATTTAGCCTATCTGTCCTCCTCAATGCCAACTATGCAGACGGTATTGATACTAGCTGGATCTGGGATGCTGATTTTGAACAGATAACTGACATGGATATTCCAGAAATCAATGCTGGCGGTGTTCGTCATTCTGAAATCGCTCGTCGTCTACGAGTAACAGGCTATCCAGCTGAGAAATCACTGAAACAAGTAGTCTGGAACAAGTTCTCAAGACCATTGAGAATCAAGATTGCAAGCATGCCTATATCCTGGCTACCTATACTGCCATGCTTGAATTCCGCGAACTGCTGGCTAGTCGTCAGATTGTTAGAAAGGAGATGAACTAATGGTTTATACTTCACTTTCCTCAAAAGCTGGCAATTACCCCTATCAGATCAACATTGCCCACCTCTATGGAAACCTCATGAATACCTACGGGGACAATGGAAACATCCTCATGCTCAAGTATGTTGCTGAAAAACTGGGAGCCCATGTGACGGTTGACATCGTTTCACTCCATGATAACTTTGATGAAAACCACTATAATATCGCCTTTTTCGGTGGTGGTCAAGACTTTGAACAGAGTATCATTGCAGACGACCTACCTGCTAAAAAAGAGAGCATTGACAACTACATTCAAAATGACGGTGTGGTTCTGGCTATCTGCGGTGGTTTCCAACTATTGGGCCAATATTATATTGAAGCTTCAGGTAAACGTATCGAAGGGCTCGGTGTCATGGGCCACTACACCCTCAACCAGACCAATAACCGCTTTATCGGGGACATCAAGATTCACAATGAAGATTTCGATGAAACCTACTATGGATTTGAAAACCATCAGGGCCGTACCTTCCTTTCTGATGACCAAAAACCGCTGGGACAGGTTGTCTATGGAAATGGAAACAACGAAGAAAAGGTAGGCGAAGGGGTTCATTATAAGAATGTCTTTGGTTCCTACTTCCACGGACCTATCCTCTCTCGTAATGCCAATCTGGCCTATCGCCTAGTCACTACTGCCCTCAAGAAGAAATATGGTCAGGACATCCAACTCCCTGCCTACGAGGACATCCTCAGTCAAGAAATCTCTGAAGAGTACAGTGACGTCAAAAGCAAGGCTGACTTTTCTTAAACAAAGGAAAATGATATCAAAGAACTCCCTATCTTGTCGGAGTTCTTTTTACCTGTTCTTTTACCCTTCTCCCTTGCATTTTCTCTCTTTTTTTGCCAAAATAGAGGGGTAGAAAGAAGGTAGCATATGTCTAAATTACAACAAATCGTAACATATCTTGAATCAGAAAAACTAGATGTCGCTGTCGTATCTGACCCCGTCACAATCAATTACCTCACTGGCTTTTACAGTGATCCCCATGAACGCCAAATGTTCCTTTTTGTCCTAGCGGATCAAGAACCCCTCCTCTTTGTCCCAGCCCTTGAAGTGGAGCGTGCTACTAGCACTGTTTCCTTCCCAGTTGTGGGCTATGTGGATTCTGAAAATCCATGGCAAAAAATGAAACATGCTCTTCCACAGCACGACTTCAAACGCGTTGCTGTTGAGTTTGACAATCTCATCTTGACTAAATATCATGGCTTGAAAATAGTCTTTGAAACTGCTGAGTTTGAAAACCTCACTCCTCGTATCCAACGCATGCGCCTCATCAAATCAGCTGACGAAGTGCAAAAGATGATGGTTGCAGGTCTCTATGCGGACAAGGCTGTTAAGGTTGGCTTTGACAATATTTCTCTTGATAAGACTGAGACAGATATCATCGCCCAAATTGACTTTGCCATGAAACGTGAAGGCTATGAAATGAGCTTTGATACTATGGTCTTGACTGGTGATAATGCTGCAAATCCACACGGTATTCCAGCAGCTAACAAGGTTGAAAATGATGCTCTTCTCCTCTTTGACCTTGGTGTTCTAGTCAACGGCTATGCGTCAGATATGACTCGTACAGTCGCTGTCGGTAAACCTGACCAATTCAAGAAAGACATTTACAACTTGACTCTTGAAGCCCAACAAGCTGCTCTTAACTTTATCAAGCCAGGTGTGACTGCCCATGAAGTAGACCGAGCTGCCCGTGAGGTCATCGAAAAAGCTGGTTACGGAGAGTACTTCAACCACCGTCTCGGTCACGGTATCGGTATGGATGTCCACGAATTCCCATCTATCATGGAAGGGAACGACATGGTCATCGAAGAAGGCATGTGCTTCTCTGTTGAACCAGGTATCTATATCCCGGGTAAAGTCGGTGTCCGTATCGAAGACTGCGGTGTTGTCACTAAGAATGGATTTGACCTCTTTACAAGCACCAGCAAAGACTTGCTTTATTTTGATTAATATTATACAAAAAAAGTTAGCTCGAACAGCTAACTTTTTACTTTATCTTCTTGATACTTTGACTAAGGATAAATCCTACAATCATCCCTACCATATTTTGCATGAAATTTGGTAGGATTTCTGGTAGAGCTGCTGCCCAGCCATTCATCAATGTAGAACCCAAAGCGTAACCCCCTACCATGGCAATCGTTGCTAAGATAAGGCCTAACCACTGAGTTTTTCCTTTAAATCCTGCGAAAAATCCCTGCAAGCCATGGTTAACCAAGCTAAATAACATCCACTGAGGATAGCCTGATAAGAGGTCAATCAAGAAACCTGCTAGTCCTCCTACTACAGCCCCTTCACGACTACCAAAGTAGAAGGCCGCAAAGAAGACACCCGCATCTAAAAGAGTTAAAATTCCTGTCGGTGTTGGAATTTTTAAGAAATAGCCTAGAACCACAGAAAGGGCGGTTAATAGGGATACAAGGGCGATTTAGTTGTTTTGGTTTGCTTCATATTGTCTTACTCCATACTGATCTGCTTGTGCAATAGCACGATAAACGAAAGCCTTAGAGCTTTCTACTGCTGGTAAAAGTTCATCACCTTTAACCAAGTGACTGGCAATGCTAGAGGCAAAGGTACAACCTGCGCCAGCATTTTGCCCTTGGATGACAGGATTTTCTAGGACTGTAAAGTTTTGTCCGTCATAAAAGACATCTACAGCCTTGTCCTGACTAAGGCGATTGCCTCCCTTGATAATGACTGCTGGCGCTCCTAAGTCATGCAATTTCTGTGCTGCAGTTTTCATATCTTCAAGGTTTTTAATCTCTTGATCTGCTAGTAATTCTGCTTCAGGCAGATTAGGCGTAATCACACTGACATAAGGGAAAAAACGAATCAGTTCTTGGCAAAGTTCACTGACAGCTACATCGTGCGTTTCCTTGCAGACCAAGACGGGATCCAATACCACAGGCACTTCTGGACGTTGTTTGATAAAATCCAAGGCCTTCTCAGCTACGCTGACAGTTGGTAGAAGACCAATCTTAATCCCCCCAAACTCCACATCACGCAAGCTATCTAATTCATGTTGAAAAATGGCATCGTCAGTTGGAAAGACTTCAAAGCCCTTTTCTGTCAAGGCTGTCAAACAAGTCACTGCTACAAAGCCATGCAAGCCGTTCAAGGTATAGGTAGCCAAATCAGCTGACAGGCCACCACCACTAAAAATGTCATTTCCAGAAAGTGCTAAAATACGATTATTCTTCATAATGAATCTCCTTTAAATACAAACCATTTGGTGCTGCAGTGGGACCTGCAAGTTGCCTGTCCTTCTTCTCCAAAATCAGGTCAATCTGCTCCACTGGCATACGATTATTTCCGATTTTGAGAATAGTCCCCACCATATTGCGAATCTGCTTATACAAGAAACCATTTCCTGAAAAGGTAAAGGTCAAACTGGCCTGTCTCATCAACCCTGAGACTAGCTTCTGTGATGGTGCGAACCTTATCCTCCACACTGGTTCCAGAGGCTGTAAAGCCTGTGAAATCATGTGTTCCCTCTAACTTTTTGATTGCCATCTGCATCCGTTCCACATCAAGCGGATAGGGAAAGTGAGTGGCATAATGACGGCGCATGGGATTTTTGGGACGGCCCCTATCCACAATAAACTCATAGGTCTTGCTATGCTTAGCATAACGGCAATGAAAATCATCCGCCACCAGCTCAATTGAAATCACATCAATATCTTCAGGAGACTGGGTATCCAAAGCAAAACGGAGCTTCTCCTCATCCATCTGATAGGGCAAGTCAAAATGAATCACCTGTCCCAAAGCATGAACCCCACTATCAGTCCTACCAGCACCGTGAACAGTAATAGCTTGCCCTTTATTTAACCTGGTCAAGGTTTTTTCAATTTCCTCCTGAACACTCCGCGCATGAGGCTGGCGCTGAAAACCAGCAAAGGCATAACCATCATAGGAAATAGTTGCTTTATATCTCGTCATAACCTCTATTTTATCAAGAAATTAATCTGTAGACAAGGTTCTAAAATAAATACTGTATGGGTACAAAAAAATTCAAAAGAAAAACTTAGGAAATCAATCCTAAGCTCTCTTTTGAAGTAGGTACATGACAAAGATAGAGATTACAATCAACCAAGATCCTAAGATAGCAAAGACCAACATCCCATTTTGTGTTAGCAAGCCAATTGTACCTAGAACAAATGGTGTCGTAAAGGCTCCGAAACTACAGCCTAATACAGCAAATGAAGTTGCTTGATTGAGGAGTTTAGCTGGAATTCGTTCAGAAACAAGTTGAAAGACGGTCGTCAAAGCTACACTGTAGGCAAAACCAGCAAGAATGCTTCCTGCTACTACCACCCACAAGGATGGAGACAGGGCAATCACAATTTGACCTAAGCCGAAGGTAATACCAGACCAGAGGAGCAGTTTCTCTTTAAAAATAGAAATCAAGAAAGAAAAACTCACACCAGCCACAATCCCGATCAACTGCATGACACTAAGAACAAAACTAGATAACTGGGCATCTCCAAGTCCTCTTTCCACCATCAAACTTGGAATACGGATGGTAATAGCTGTATTGGTACAAACTACAACCGCTGCTTCAATAGCTAGGATAAAAATCAAGCCTTTCATTTCCCGAGTTAAGCGACTTGCTTCCTTCTCTTTTTTCTTGACTTCTTTCTTTTCCTTTCCATAAGGGACAAAGAGCAAATAAAGGATCAGCACCAAAAATCCAGCACTATAGGCTAGGAAGGTAGCTGTCCAACCAAAAGCCAACAACTGGCCGACTGCCAAGGTAATGAGAGAGGCTCCAACGACCTCTGCAGAGCCACGTAGCCCCAACATCTGAATCCGCGTTTTGCCTTGATAACGTTCACTGATAATAGAAATAGCCTTGGCATTGATCATCCCAACACCCAAACCAAAAAGAATTCTTGTTCCAAAGACAAAGGGGTAGGCTTGATACCAAAATGGAGCCGTTCCACTTAGTGATAAAATCAATAATCCCAAACTAATCTGTAAACGCTCAGGAAATATTTTTTCTAAGAAACCATTTAGTAGCAACATAATCATGATCCCAAAAGAAGGCAAGCTCGCCAAGAGCTCAATTTGTTCCTTAGGATAACCTTGATAATAATCAAACATGGCTGGCAGGGCACTCGAGATGGAAAAGGATGTAATCAAAACGAGGGAGAGAGCCAAAATACTGGCCCGTTCTAAAAATTGTTTCATGAAATCTCTTTCTATATTTTCTCTTAATCTTCTACTCTTTTGAGAATTATAAAGCAAGAAAAGAAGAAGTCCCATTGGTTTGTAGACTCCTTCTTAAACTCGAAAATGAATCTCTTGTGTCTTATACTCAATGAAAATCAAAGAGCAAACTAGGAAGCTAGCCGCAGGTTGCTCAAAGCACTGCTTTGAGGTTGTAGATAGAACTGACGAAGTCAGCTCAAAACACTGTTTTGAGGTTGTAGATGAAACTGACGAAGTCAGCTCAAAACACTGTTTTGAGGTTGTGGATAAGACTGACGAAGTCAGTTACCTATATCTATGATATATACGGCAAGGCGAAACTGACGTGGTTTGAAGAGGTTTTCGAAGAGTATTAGGATGACTTTCTCTTGATTTGCTTAATAAAGTAGAAAATAAATCCTGCTACCATATAGGCAACAAAGATAATCAGACACCACTTTAACACGACATCCCAACCCTTGTTCACATTCAAAAAGAAGTAAGGGAAGGGACTGACCTTAGAATTAGGAATGTCTAGTTTCAGTACCAAACCATTAAAAAGAGCAAAAATCATATACAGCAAGGGTAAAATCGTCCACACAACTGGATCCCAGATTTTGTATTGACCCTGTTTATCAAAAAAGAGGGTATCTGCTAAAAACCAGAGGGGAACGATATAGTGGCAAAGGAAATTTTCCAGAGTATAGAAATTAGTCGCAATGGGCGCTAAAAGGAAATGGTAAATCACACAGGTAATCATGATACTCATGGTGACCCCACCTTTTAAGCGTAGGAGACTTGGCCTTTGCCAGTTTTCACCTAAACGGCTCATAACCTTTAGGAGATAGAGCGTAAAAATCGCTACTAAAAGATTTGACAGAACCGTATAATAGAGCAGCATCCCAAATCCACCATGCTTGGCGATTTCAAGATAAACTCCCGTGAAAGCCGCTAGAAACAAGAAGATACGGCTATAAAATACAAGTTTGTAGTGCTTTGACATGCTTAAATTTTCTTCACAAACTCTGATTTGAGTTTCATGGCACCGAAGCCATCAATTTTACAGTCGATATTGTGGTCACCTTCTACGATACGGATATTTTTCACGCGCGTCCCTTGTTTCAAATCTTTTGGCGCACCTTTTACTTTCAAATCCTTGATGAGGGTTACAGTATCACCGTCAGCCAATTTATTTCCGTTGGCATCGATAGCAACAAGGCCCTCTTCTACATCTGCAACTTCAGCAGGATTCCACTCATGAGCACACTCTGGGCAAACCAGTAGGGCACCGTCTTCGTAGACATACTCTGAGTTACATTTTGGGCAATTTGGTAAGTTGTTCATGGTTTCTCCTTATCATCATTCACTATTCTTTGAAAATCAAAATTTCTCGAACAGCAACTATTATACCTTAAAATCAGCATTTTGACAAATTTAGAAAAAAACCGATATCAATCTATCGGCTTTTTTACATTTACATTCTTTTTTCAGCTTCTGCTTTGATTTTTTCAACTACTTCTTGAATGTTCAAGCCAGTTGTATCAAGGTAGACAGCATCCTCTGCTTGTTTGAGAGGCGAAGTCTCACGATGACTATCCTTGTAGTCACGCGCAGCAATTTCTTCTTTTAGGGTTTCAAGGTCTGTCTCAATTCCCTTGGCGATATTTTCCCTATAACGACGATCTGCTCTCTCATCGACAGAAGCTACTAGGAAAATTTTCAATTCTGCTTGTGGCAATACAACAGTTCCAATATCACGACCATCCATGACAATCCCACCTTGCTGGGCAATCTCTTGTTGGAGAGAAACTAGTTTCTCACGAACTTCAGGAATTGCCGCAATAGCAGAAACATGGTTGGTCACTTCATTTTCACGGATAGGATGGGTAATATCCACATCCCCTACAAAGACAAGCTGTTCCCCAGTTTCTGAACGGCCAAAACTGATTGGATGCTGGTCCAATAAGGCTAGAAGTGCTTCGACTTCTTCGACTCCTAACTGGTTATTGAGAGCCATATAGGTCGCCGCACGATACATAGCACCTGTATCTAGATAGGTATAACCAAAATCCTTGGCAATAATCTTTGCGACCGTACTCTTACCGCTAGAGGCAGGACCGTCAATAGCAATTTGAATTGTTTTCATATCGGCTCCTATTTTATTTTTATAACATCACCTGGATTAGCAAACCAAGAACCTGTAGTCATATGATTAGGATTTAAGGCTTCCAACTGTGCAATGGAGATTCCAGCACGAGCTGCAATGGCTGCTTCTCCTTCTCCTGCTAACACTTTTGTAGTTCCTTCTGGATCTGTTGGATGTTCTGAGCTACTAGATGACTCTTCCTTATCCTCTGAACTAGAAGATGCCTGTTCTGAACTACTAGAAGATGAAATCTGTACTACATTTGCATCAGAATCGTGAAAATCTTTTAAAGCTACTGTGCGATTACTCCCACCCGATGACAGATAAATCAGAACAATAATCATCACCACCACAATTACAAAGAAAATACTAGCTAGAACTGTCAAAATACGATTCGCAATGACTCCCCCACCCTGTGATCTCGAACGACGGCCTGATCTTGTTTCTTCTTGATTTTCATAAATATCTTCTTGCCACGGTTCTTTTGCCATACCTTACTCCTTGTTTTTTTTTACTTTTCTTATTACAATATAAATATGAAAATCACACTTATACCTGAACGCTGCATTGCCTGTGGGCTTTGCCAAACTTATTCTGATTTATTTGATTACCACGATAATGGAATCGTGCGCTTTTACGATGACCCTGACCAACTAGAAAAAGAAATTTCTCCTAGCCAGGATGTCATAGAAGCTATTAGAAACTGTCCGACACGTGCCTTGATTAAAGATCAACACTAATCTTTCATAGTAAATTGACAAGAACGTTTCACTCTTTCTAGTTTAGCATATTTCCATGTAAAATTATAGTCTTTTCACTTTATTTTTTTCTGTAAAATCAGGAAGGTCACTTTTTTCTTTGATAAGATAAAGTGGTCTTTTTTTAGTCTCTAGATAAATCTTACTGATGTACTTGCCGAGAATTCCAATGGTCAAGAGTTGAATTCCCCCAAGAAAGAGAATGACCGCCATCAGAGAGGTCCAACCTGATGTCGGATTGCCCAAAATGAGAGTTCGAACCACAACAAAAAAGGTCATAAGTAGAGAAATAAAACAAGATAGGAGACCAGCCACAAAGGCGATAATCAAGGGAAAATCTGAAAAATTAACAATCCCTTCAATGGAGTAGAAAAAAAGTTGCCTAAAACTCCAACTGGTCTTGCCAGCCTGCCTTTCGACATTTGGATAGTCCAGATAGTGGGTTTTAAAACCTACCCAGGCAAAGAGCCCCTTTGAAAAACGATTGGACTCAGTCAAGCTTAAAATGGCATCGACCACAGACCTTCTCATCATGCGAAAATCACGGACACCTGATGGCAGGGCTACTGGACTAATTTTTTGCATAAGGCGGTAAAAGAGATCAGCACAGAAACTGCGAAAGAAAGGTTCCCCCTCTCGACTAGTTCTCCGTGTCCCAATACAGTCCAAGTCTGTATTTTGGTCTAGTAAGGCTTTCATCTCTAGCAACATACTAGGAGGATCCTGGAGATCTGCATCCATCACCACCACCAAATCTCCTGCCGCATATTGCAAGCCTGCATAGAGGGCTGCTTCTTTGCCAAAATTTCGCGAGAAGGAAATATAATGCACTGCTGGATTTTGCTCCCGATAGGCTTTTAACAATTCCAAGGTCCCATCACTTGATCCATCATCGACAAAAACATACTCGATTTCTGTTTCCAATTCAGGAATCAAAGATTCCAAAGCCTGATAAAAAAGAGGAAGTACTTCCTCTTCGTTTAAACAGGGGACAATGATTGACATCACCATCTTAGTCTTCAAATCCATTTGGATGCTTGCTTTGCCAACGCCATGCGTCTTCACACATTTGAGTAATGTCAAGTTCTGCTTCCCAGCCCAGTTCTGCTTTGGCTTTTGCAGGATCTGAATAGCAGGCTGCGATATCACCTGGGCGACGGTCTACAATGCGGTAAGGAATTGGACGTCCCACTGCTTTTTCCATGTTTTGGATAATTTCAAGAACTGAGTAGCCTTTACCTGTTCCAAGGTTATAAACGTTTAGGCCTGAACCTTTTTGGATTTTTTGTAGAGCTGCAACGTGACCTTTAGCCAAATCGACAACGTGGATATAATCACGAACACCAGTTCCATCTTCCGTATCGTAATCATCTCCAAACACTTGCACTTGCTCTAATTTTCCAACGGCTACTTGAGTAACATATGGCAAAAGGTTATTTGGAATACCGTTTGGATTTTCTCCCAAATCACCACTCTCATGGGCTCCAATTGGGTTGAAATAACGAAGTAAGACCACATTCCATTCTGAGTCTGCCTTGTAAATATCCGTCAAAATTTCCTCAAGCATAAGCTTAGTGCGGCCATATGGATTGGTCACTGAAAGTGGGAAATCTTCCAAGATTGGCACTGTGTGAGGATCTCCGTAAACTGTCGCAGAAGAACTGAAGATGATGTTTTTACAGTTGTTTTCTTCCATAACTTTCAAAAGACTAACAGTTCCAGCGATATTGTTGTCATAGTAGGCAAGAGGGATACGTGTTGATTCGCCAACAGCCTTCAAACCAGCAAAGTGAATGACCCCTGTTGGTTCTTCTTGTTTGAAAATGTCACGAAGAGTATCTGTATCACGGATATCTGCCTCATACAAAGGCACTTCAACTCCTGTAATTCTCTCAACAACTTCTAAACTTTTTCTGTTACTATTAACAAGGTTATCTACCACAACAACTTGATGACCTGCTTGGATTAACTCAATAACTGTGTGGGTCCCGATAAAACCTGCTCCACCCGTTACCAAAATCTTTTCTTGCATCTTTTTTCCTCGATTCTCGGATTATTTTTTCTTATTTTATCATTTTTGATAGGGAATGTCATTTGCCATCCTAGAGGGATGGCTAAAATTTCAGTAAAATTCTTATTCGTTTTTTAGTCGTTTGACATAGTTCTCAATTGGGTAGTTTGCTGGGTCCAAGGTCAATTCCTTTCCTTGAACCAGTTGAGCTAGATGGTAACCAATGATAGGACCAGTTGTGAGTCCTGATGAACCTAGTCCACTAGCCGCATAGACACCTGCCAATTCTGGCACTTGCCCAAAGAAAGGTGAGAAATCACTGGTATAGGCACGGATTCCCACACGCTCAGCTCTTGAAGTCGCTACTGCCAAGACTGGATAGTGAGGCAAGGCTGCCTCCCCCATTTGTTGGAGTAAGGTTTCATCTACCGTCAAATCAAATCCCATATCGTTTTCATGAGTCGCTCCTAGGGACAATTTCCCACCTGCAAAAGGAATCAAATCCCACTCCCCTTCTGGCATAACAACAGGGTAAGCTTCCATGTCTTGGGCAAGTTGATAATCTCTTAGTTGTCCTTTTTGAGGACGGACATCCACAGCATAACCCAAGGGTTCTAACGAGTCCCCCAACCAAGCTCCCGTCGCCAAAATAACCTGATCGAACACCTCTTCACCAATCTGGTAGCCTGATGCTAACGGTGTCAGAGTCACTTTTTCTTTGACCAGCTTGACCTGACTGGCTTCCAGCAAATGAGTCACTAAGAGTTGACCATCTACTCTCGCTCCACCAGAAGCATAGAGCAAGTGATCAAATCCCTGCAAGCCAGGGAATAATTCATTAGCTGATGCTGTGTCCAGAATGGCTAATTGCCCTATCAAGGGAGATTCTTCTCTTCGCTGGAGGGCTAGTTGATAAAGTTCTTCTAGCTTGGATTCATCCTTTTTCAAGAGAAAAACTCCCGAACGCTGGTAAAAGTCAATTGCCTGCCCTGATTTCTCTAAATCAGCTAATAAATCCACATAAAAATCAGCCCCCAAGCGCGCCATTTTGTACCAGGCCTTATTGCGGCGTTTTGAAAACCAAGGGCTAATAATTCCCGCCGCCGCCTTGGTGGCTTGCCCCTGTCCATGGTCAAAGACGGTTACTTCTAGGTCACTTTCTGTCGAGAGGTAGTAGGCAGCTGTTGCCCCCACAATTCCTGCTCCGATAATGGCAACTTTTTTCATTGTTTGCACTTTCTAACTAGATATGGTGGAAAGGATTGGTCGATGCTTGACTAGGTACAATATCGATTGTCCAGCCTTTTTCCTCTTTCCATTGAGTAAGGAGTGCTGCTATTTTTTCCACAAAAAGCACTTCGATATAATGACCTGGATCCAATGCCAACAAACCATCAGACAGCATATCCTGAGCAGTATGGTAGTAAATATCACCAGTGATATAGACATCCGCTCCTTTAGCTAAAGCATCCTTATAGAAAGACTGCCCGCTCCCACCACAGATGGCCACTCTTGAAATAGACTTCTGCAAATCACTCTCTTGATAATGCACCATTCGAAGGCTATCTAAACCAAAGACTTGCTTGACATTCTGGGCCAATTCCCCAAATGTCTGAGGCTGAACATTTCCAATACGACCAATTCCACGTTCAGGACTGTCTCCTGTAGATAAGTCGTCTCCTCAATGCCTAGCATCTGGCAAAACCAGTCATTGAGACCATTTTCAACGATGTCAATATTGGTATGGCTGACATAAACTGCGATGTCATGCTTGATGAGGTCGATGTAAATCTGATTTTGTGGACGGCTAGCTACCAAATCCTTGATGGGACGGAAAATCGGCGCGTGCTTGACGATAATCAAATTCACACCCTTTTCAATAGCTTCAGCCACCGTTTCTTCACGAATATCCAGAGCCACCATGACACTTTGGATATCCTTGTCCAAAGTGCCAATTTGCAGGCCACGACTGTCTCCCTCCATGGAAAATTCCTGAGGGCAAAAGGCTTCATATGCGTTAATTACTTCACTTGCTAGCATGGAGAACCTCCTTGATGGCTTGAATTTTATCTACTAGAACTTGACGTTCTTCCAGATTTTTTTCTGGGATTTGTCCGAGGGCAAACTCTAGCTTAACAGCTTCTTTTTGCCATTTTTGGACAAAGACTGGACTGACCTCTTTGGACAAGAAGGGACCAAAGCGAACATCACTGGCTGATAGCTTCATTTGTCCTACTTCCACCACCAAAATCTCGTAAAACTTGCCAGCTTCTTCTAAGATGCTTTCAGCTACAATCTGAAATCCATTCTCTTGTAGCCAGATACGCAAGTCGTCTTCACGATTATTTGGCTGGAGGATCAATCGTTCTACATTAGCTAACTTGTCCAAGCCTTCTTCTAAAATCCTAGCAATCAAACGACCACCCATACCAGCAATGGTAATGACAGACACTTGGTCTGCCTCTTCAAAGGCTGCCAAGCCATTGGCTAAACGAACCTGGATTTTCTCCTTTAGACCGTGCGCCTCAACATTTTTGACCGCAGACTGATAGGGGCCTTCCACCACCTCACCTGCAATGGCACTTTTGATTTGGCCTCTTTCGACCAACTCGATAGGCAGGTAAGCATGGTCACTTCCCACATCTAGCAAAATGGCTCCCTGTGGCACAAAGGAAGCCACCAATTCTAATCTCTTTGAAATCATTTTCTCTCACTTTCCAAAACTCTATTACCTCTTATTATACCACATTTCAGCTAGCAATCTTGCACCTAAAAAAACCGCAATCCACAGATTGCAGCCTTTCTTTATTTTCTGGCTTGATAGCGACTAGTCAGGATGAAAATCACGGTAAAAACCAACATTATGACACCATAAACAGGTAACGTTTGTCCTGTCAAGGTCGAAATTTCAAGCAGTTTTTGAATTCTTGGGAAGAGAGCTGTGGCTAGGAAGCCTCCTACTGACCAAACAATCAAGAGGACACGCCATAGGGTAAATGGCATGCAGGCTCTAAATACGGATAAGAAACCAATTGACCCCAAGAGATAATAGAGTAAAGTTGAGATTTCTAACTCAGACCAACCTTGGCTACTTCCAAATATTTTCACAAACAGGACACTGAACACGACCATAAGAGCGCTCGGTAGAGCACGAAGCATGGATCTTCTGAGGAAGTTTGGCTCAACAGGTTTGATATTTCTCTCAAAAGTCAGAACGAATGGTGGGAAACCTTCTACGAACTGGTCAATCATGGTAATTTGAATCGGAATGAAGGGGAAAATTAAGATCCATTCAGACCGTCCCAGAAGAGCACTGGCAATACAGATGACTGCGAGCAAGAATGAATAGATGGTCTTTATCAAGAAAATCGGTGCAATGTGGGCAATGTTATTAACCACACGACGACCTTCAAAGAGAATCTCAGGAACATCATTAAAGTCTGAGTTCAAGAGAACCAGATTGGCAATCTGACGAGTCGCTGGGTCTCCCTCAGCCATTACGATAGAACAATCCGCTTCACGAAGGGCGAGAATATCATTAACTCCGTCCCCTGTCATAGCCGTTGTATATCCTGCTTTTTTCAGCGTTTGGATGATGAGTTTCTTTTGATGAGGGGAAACACGTCCGAAAATGGCTGTTGTTTCAGTCATAGCAACCAATTCCTCATCTGTGATTTTCGAGCAATCTACATAGCTGTCATAGTCCGCAAAACCAGCCTTCTGGGCAATGCTGGAAACCGTAACTGGATTGTCACCAGAGATAATCTTGAGGCCCACTTCCTGGGAACGGAGATAGTCCAACGTCTCAGCGGCTCCTTCTCGAATAGGGTCCAAGATTTCCAGCAAGGCTAGAGCCTGAATATCAGATGGTTTCTGTGGCTTGTGATAGTCTAATTTCTCCTGACTGAGAGCCAAGACCAATACACGTGAACCTCTCTCCAAGGCCTCTCTGGTTTCTGGGACTTCAGAATCCAGCAACATCTCAGGTGCACCTAAGAAAACTGTCCCCAAACCTTCCAATTCCATAGCACCCCATTTCCGGTCGCTTGAGAAAGGAAGGTTAGAGAGCATAGGATAGGCTACTTGACCTTGGAAACGCTGGCGAATGGCTTGGGCTGTTGGATTTTTATCCTCACTGTGGGCTATGTAGCTGGTCAGGATGCTGGCAATAGCCTCTTCACCATAAGTTTCCGTCAGTGGAAGAACGGCCTCCACCTGCATCTTTCCTTGGGTGATGGTACCCGTCTTGTCCAAACAGAGCATATCCACGCGCGCCAAGGTCTCAACAGAATACATCTCCTGCACCAAGACCTTTTTCAAGCCCAACTTAATCACCGCTGTCAAGAGCGAAGTGATGGTCAAAAGGGCGATTCCCTTGGGTAACATTCCCAGTAGGGCTGTCGATGAATTTACAACGGATGACTTGAGAGGCAGTCCTTTTAAAAGCAAGGCTTCTAGCAAGAGAGCCAGACCAAAAGGAATGATAATCTTTCCAGTAAAACCTGCTAACTTGTCCAGCGATTTCATGATACGAGAGTTGATTGGTTTAACAGTCTTGGCTTCCAGCATGAGTTTGGCAGCATAGTTGTCTGCACCTACATGGTGAACTTGAGCTAAAACTGACCCACTGGCTAGGAAACTTCCAGACAGAAGCAAGGCGTCAACTTCCTTTTGCACCAAATCACTTTCCCCCGTTAACATGGCTTCATTGACTTCCGCAAAGCCTTCCAAAACCAAAGCATCACTAGGAATCTGCTCTCCTGCAGATAAACGAATGACATCTCCTAACACCAATTCTTCAGGATTCAGAGCCACTTCTTGGCCATCACGAATAGTCTTGACCTTTTCCTTGGTCATAAGATTGAGCTTGTCCACCATGTGTTTGGCCCGTAGCTCAGTCACAATTCCAGAAAAAGCGTTAAAGCAGATCACAGCAAAGAAGACCAGATTGCTCCAAGCCTGCACAAAGGCTAGTGCCAAAGCAATGGCAAAGTTCAAAGCGTTAAAAAGGGTAAAGACATTTCGTTTAACGATTTGCCAAGTGCTGGTACTGGCCGAAGCAGTAAAATCATTGATCAAAGCCCTTAGCCTGTCTTTCCTTAACTTCTCTTTGGGTTAATCCCATAATCTTATTTTTTTATCCATAAATTCTATCATATCATTTTTTTCTAAAAAGAATTCTAATCTCATCCCAAATATGGACCTAGTCAAGGGAAAAAGTTTGCCAGCCCTCCTTTGATAAGGTATAATAATAACAAGAAAATAATCGAAGGAGATCGCATGTTTTATACTTATTTACGTGGATTGGTTGTATTGCTCCTATGGTCCATCAATGGCAATGCCCACTATCATAATACTGATAAAATTCCTAATCAAGATGAAAATTATATTCTGGTTGCGCCTCACCGTACCTGGTGGGATCCTGTTTACATGGCCTTTGCGACCAAGCCAAAACAGTTTATCTTTATGGCCAAAAAAGAACTCTTTACCAACCGTATCTTTGGTTGGTGGATTCGTATGTGTGGCGCCTTTCCTATCGACCGTGAAAATCCTAGTGCCTCAGCCATCAAATACCCTATCAATGTTCTCAAAAAAAGTGACCGCTCTCTCATCATGTTTCCAAGTGGGAGCCGTCACTCAAACGATGTCAAGGGGGGCGTAGCTCTGATTGCCAAAATGGCCAAGGTCCGTATCATGCCGGTTACCTATACAGGTCCTATGACCTTGAAAGGCTTGGTTAGCCGTGAGCGTGTCGATATGAACTTTGGAAATCCAATTGATATCTCAGATATCAAGAAAATGAATGATGAAGGTATTGAAACAGTCGCCAATCGTATCCAAACAGAATTCCAACGTCTGGACCAAGAAACGAAACAATGGCACAATGATAAAAAACCAAATCCACTCTGGTGGTTTATCCGCATCCCTGCTCTCATCCTTGCCATTATCCTCGCTATCCTAACTATCATCTTTAGCTTTATCGCAAGCTTCATCTGGAATCCAGATAAAAAGAGAGAAAACCTTGGTTAAAAAATACAACAATCCCTTGGCAAAAGCCAAGGGATAACTCTTTTATTCGATTTTCCATTTTTGAGCCAACCAGCTGGAAAAAGCTAGAAATCGCTCAGCTACTTGTTCATGGTGTCCATAAGGATCAAAGACAAACTGACCGTTCGGATAACGTTTCTGAAGACTGGTATGAATCTGCTCAGCATAGACTGGTGCTTGAGCCAAGCGATTGCTATGATTGACTCCTTCTGTTTGACCATTCTGTAAATACAGCAAACAGTCCAAATTTTTCACATTTTCTTCCTTGCAGTAAGTCACAAAATTAGGATACCAAAAGGAACCGCAGATGGAGAAGACACAGGAAACCTTGTCAAAGCTGAAAAGACTGTAGACTGCCGCCAAACCACCTAGTGAGTAGCCTCCATAAGCAAGGCGAGTTTCGTCCAGGCGATAAAGCGACTGCAACTTGTCTAAAAGACCTCCAAATAAATGACTCATGATAGGCATTTGCCTGACCGCCAAAATCTGGAGCTCCATCTCTCAGAGCAGATGCCTTCCAGGGAGTGTAGTCATCTAGGCGATTTTTAGAGGTCAAGCCCACTAAAATCACAGATTCGGAAAGGGACGATAGGAAGTCCAAGTTTCCATCATTCAATAAAATAGCCGGATAGGTTTGATTGGGGTCGTAGTTAGAAGGAAGGCTGATTTTGACTTGAATTCCTTCCCAATCAAACTCATTATTTATTGATAAAGTCATTGATTTTCTCAAGGGAATCAATCACTGCTGGACCATAATCCATCAACTCATCGTAAGAGATGGTCATGATTTTTTGATTCTTAATTGCAGGAACGCTTTCCAAAACAGCATTTGCCTTCATCAACTCTACTGCTTTTTCATCCAATTTTTTATTGCGGTCGCTGGTTACATAGATAATCAATTCAGGATCCATTGACACGAGATTTTCCAAGGTCAAGCCTGATGTCCCCGTAGCAACGTTTGTATAACCAAGTTGGTTCAGCAAACTTTCTTGCAAAGCAGACTTGTAGGCACCGAAGGTTTCGTCATTATAAGCAACCATAATCAAAGCCTTTTTCTTTTCACCTTGACTTGCTGGATTTGCTTTCTTAACAGCGTCAATTTTAGCTTGTAATTGGGCTGCGTATTCATTGGCCTTGTCCTGAACATTAAAAATCATTCCCAAATTTTTGACATCTTCTACGATATTTCCCAAATCTTGCTGAATTGTTGAGAGAGAGCTTTTTTGCGTATAAACTGGGATTTTATTTTCATTCCAAGTGCTAACTGTCCCCAAGGATTTTTCAGAAAACATCATGTTTCGACCCATCACAGCGTCTGGCTCATAAGAAAGGACTGTCTCTTGTGAGACTGTTTTTTTATCCCCAATTTGAGGAATCGTCGCAATCGCATCCTTGTATTTGTCCGTCACAGCATTGTCTGGATTGAGCATGCCAACAATTTTATCCTTCAACCCCAACTCCAATAAGATTTCAGTGGTTGAAAGATTGTTTGGTGATAACTTTTTCAGGTGCCTTGTCAAAGACTTGTTCGACTTCATTTCCCTTTCGCGTCATAGGTTTTGACCGTTAGTGGATAAGTCGTCTCTGTGCTCGCCTTTTGACTTGTTTCTGTGCTAGACTGTGTGGTAGCTTTTTCTGTAGTAGTGTTACCACAAGCTGCCAAAGTTAAGGTAGCTACTGTCACGAGTAAAATACTGAGTGTTTTTTTCATCTTGTTTTCCTTTTCATTCTTATAAATAGTGAATCATAGCTTGCTGATCCTCGGTCCAAGTCACCTGACTTTGAACTCCATATACAGTTTGCAATGACTCAGGGGTGATGGTCTCCTTTGGAGTACCTTGGTAAAGGATTTCTCCCTCTTTCATCAAATAGAGATAATCCGAATAGCGACAAGCAAGTTGAATATCATGTAGGACAGCTAGAACATTGACCTTGAGATTTTTCACAATGGCCAACAAGTCTAGCTGATACCTGATATCCAGGTGATTGGTTGGTTCGTCTAGGAGTAAAAGAGTCGGTTCTTGCGCCAAGGCGCGAGCTAGTAAGACTCGCTGTTTTTCTCCCCCTGACAGAGACGAATAGAGACGAGTTTTCTTCTCGAGCATATCCACCTTAACGAGGGCATCTTGAACGAGTGTAAAATCTCTTTCCCTTTCCTTCTGTAAAAAAGAGAGGTGGGGAGTTCTTCCCAGCAAGACGATTTCCTCAACTGTACAATCAAACTGCAATTGATTAAACTGGGTGACAACTGCCATTTGCTTGGCTGTTTCTTTGAGCGTCCATTGTTCCAGAGGCTTTCCATCTAGGCTTATCAAGCCTTTGTCCGCCTTTTCCTGACGATAGAGGAGTTTAAGTAGGCTGGTTTTTCCACTTCCATTTGGCCCTAATATCGTGTGAAATTGATGCCCTTCAACCTTAAGAGAGACTCCTTTGAGGATTTTTTTCTCTCCTAGTCCAAAATGGATATCCTGACAAATCAAGTCCATATCAGACCCTCACCTCCCTTCGCCTACCTCCAACAATGTAGACAAAGAAGGGAGCACCTACTAAGGCTGTAAAAATACCAATAGGAAGCTCTGCGTTTGGAATGATGATACGAGAGAGTACGTCTGCCCAGACCACAAAGAGGGCACCCAGCAAGGTTGCAACAGGAAAAAGCCTCTTATAATTCGTTCCTACTAACCCTCGAGCTAAATGTGGAGTAATCAGACCGACAAATCCAATAATCCCACAGGTTGCCACTAAGACTGCTGTCAGCACAGCCACCATTGTCACATAAAGATACCAATAAAAGCGTAAGGGAATCCCCAAAGTTAAAGCAGCCTCATCTCCCATCATCATCGCATTGAAAACACGATACTGAGTAGAGAAAAATAGAAAGGTCATTCCTACTACTATAGTTGGCAGGACTAAGTCAGACCAGGAAGTCCCAGCGAGCGAGCCCATGGTCCAAAACTTAATGGTCATCACACTGTCCGCATTAGCACCAACTGAGATAATAAAGTTGGAAAAAAATGCCAGAAAGAGAGCATTGACCACCGTTCCTGATAAAGATCAGGCTAGAAGTTGTCATCCTTCCCTGCATAGAGGCAATGATAAGGACAGCAATTGTTGCCAAAAATAGCTCCAAGAAAAGCTCCAAGGCTAATCATCACTTTTAAACCAAGAATGATGCTCAAGGGTTGCTCCCTAAAGTTGCACCAGCAGAGATGCCTAAGACATAAGGGCTCTGCGATGGGATTGTTCACTGTGGACTGCATCACACTACCACACATGGAAAGACCCAGCTCCCTACTATCAGACCTAACAATACTCGGGGGAATCTCATATTCCATACAATGGCAAGAGTAGACTTGGAAACCTCTCCTATCTCAAGAGGAAATCCCAATCTGCTCAAAATAATCCGATAGGTATCTCCTAGATCAATCGCAACAGACCCCATAGAAACAGCTAGAAAGAGGGAAATTCCTAAAACACCTAGCAAAATACCTAAAAGTAACACAAATTGCAGGTCCTGTCGGCTTCCAGAAAATTTGGAAAGCATGTAAACCTCCTTTGATAGAATCTTAAAAATTTAGAAAATTCTCGTAAAAAGTATACCATATTTCTATTAGATGAACAAGAATGGAAATATATGTAGAAAAAGCCCTCTGAAGTCAGAGAGCTGCCTGTTTATATAATCAGCGAGAATCTTTATATCACCAATTCTCCCACTGGGTTTCAACCTTGACATCGCCATAATTGGTTGGCGAGTACTTGCTGTCATAAATCGAACACCAGTCTTTTAAAACCTTCTGGTTGACGATTTCGTCGTAGTAAGAATCCAAGTCCTTAGCAGTGATACCGTAATTTTCTAAGTAGGATTTTACTTGGGCCTCGTCTTCGATATAAGTTTCCGTATCTGCTTTCTTTAAACCTATTTTTACTGATTTTTTTAAATTGCGTTCTTTATGAGAATACACAGTCCACACTTTTAAATTCACGTTGGACTCTATCCGTTTTTCAAATGAAATCAAGCTTAATTGAGCTTCGGATTTAAAATTAAAATCTATAGCAATTTTCTCATAGCTATCTGGTAAAGCATTTCCCTCATAGGCGACACTTGGATAAAATTTAGAATCATCACTATACTCTTGATATTTATGTACTTCAACATCGTTCAACTGGTTAAAAACATTGTTTCCTAGATAGGTCTTCTCTGTCTCCTGGTAGATTTCATCAAAAATGTTTTTAGGTTGTTTGATAAAAAAGTAGAAACAGGATAGTACAATTAGTATGAAAAACGCTACTAGACCGAGTATTTTTTTCATCATCATCCTCCTAATCTGCTACAGCTTCTAAGCGATTTAAAAACTTGGACACACCTGGATATTTTCTTTCAATATATGCTTTAAGAGCATCCTCCCCATCTAGCTTAATATCCGTTGGTCGCAAACTATCATAAATAGTATCTCTGACTGTATTCCAATCCTTATTTTTTAAGAATTTCCTTTCTCTCTGAGAGGAGTCTTTTTGAAGGTCAGCATAATAAGAAGGTATGGCTTGGTCATGGGATTGCCCCTTCTGCATACGGCTGATAAGGTTGACCGAGTCTAGATCTGCCTTGTAGTCATCTTCGCCGATGCTTGGCTTCATATCATTAGCGTTAAAGGTCGTGTCTCCCTCCCATCCCGAAAGATCCTTGACACGCTCTCTACCGCCATAGATATCGGCTAACTGAACTTGATTAGGATTCAGATGAGTAGCCATGGTAATGGACTGGTTGATAAAGTCTGCGTGACCTATCACCAATTCTCCCACTGGGTTTCAACCTTGACATCACCATAGTTGCTTGGCGAGTGCTTGCTATCATAAATCGTGCACCAGTCCTTTAAAACTTTCTGGTTGACGATTTCGTCGTAGTAAGAATCTAAGTCCTTAGCTGTAATACCGTACTGCTCTAGGTAGGATTTCACCTGAGCTTCGTCTTCGATATAAGTTGCCGTATCTGCTTTCTTTAAACCTATTTTTACAAATTTTTTTAAAGTACGGTCTTGATAAGTATATTTATTCCATAAGCGTACTCTAACGTTTGGCCCAATTCGCTTTTCAAATGAGATTGAACTTAACTGTGTTTTTGTAGCAAAATTAAAACCAATTTCGATTTCAAAATACTCTTCTGGGGTATGGTCATTATTATAAGTTCCAAATGGATAGTATTTAGAATATTCTCCATCACTTGGCCAATCTGGTCTAATTTCAAAACCTTCTATATTTCTTAAAATATTATTTGAACGATAAGTCTTCTCTGTCTCCTGATAAATTTCATCAAAAATGTTTTTAGGTTGACGGATAAAAAAGTAGAAACAGGATAATACAATTAGTACGACTACCGCTACTAAACCGAGGATTTTCTTCATGTTATCACCAATTCTCCCACTGCGTTTCAACCTTGACATCCCCATAGTTGCTTGGCGAGTACTTGCTATCATAAATCGTGCACCAGTCCTTTAAAACTTTCTGGTTGACGATTTCGTCGTAGTAAGAATCCAAATCCTTGGCAGTGATACCGTACTTCTCTAGGTAGGATTTCACTTGGGCCTCATCTTCAATATAACTATCCTCTTTTCCTGATAATACAATCTGAATTAACTTTGTGATTGTTTTAGTGTTTGGATTATATTTGTTGACCATCCATAACTTCGTACCATCAGCTATTTTTCTCTCAACTGAAACAAACATTTTACTATACGCTTTCTCAAAATTAAATCCAACTCTCAGTTCAAGATAGTCTTCCGGAAGAGTCTTATATTTCCCCAAAGGGCTATATTTAAAATATTCTCCATCACTTGGCCAGACATCATCGATCTCAAAACCTTCTATATTTCTTAAAATATTATTTGACCGATAGGTTTTCTCCGTTTCTTGGTAAATTTCATCAAAAATATTTTTAGGTTGTTTAGGAAAAAAGTAAAAACAAACTGATACAAGTAATACAATTATTGTTAAAACACCTAGTATTTTCTTCATAGACTTCCTCCTAGTCCGCCACAGCTTCCAAGCGGTTTAAAAACTTGAACACTCCTGGATATTTTCTTTCAATATATGCTTTAAGAGCATCCTCTCCATCTAACTTAATATCCGTTGGTCGCAAACTATCATAAATAGTTTCTCTGACTGTATCCCAATCCTTATTTTTTAGGAATTCTCTTTCTCTCTGAGAGGAGTCTTTTTGAAGGTCAGTATAGTAAGAAGAGATTGCTTGGTCATAGGATTGCCCATTTTGCATACGACCGATAAGGTTGACCGAGTCCAAATCCGCCTTGTAGTCATCTTCGCCGATACTTGGCTTCATATCGTTTGCATTAAAGGTCGTGTCCCCCTCCCAGCCCGAAAGATCCTTGACATGCTCTCTACTACCACCATAGATATCGGCTAACTGAACTTGATTAGGATTCAGATGAGTAGCCATGGTAATGGACTGGTGGGTAAAGTCTGCGTGACCCACTCCATTGTTAGAATAGGCCTTCAGTTTTCTATCCCAAAATTGATCAAAACCTTCTTCTTTAGCATAAGCTTCAGAATAACGTTTTTTAAATGTTTCATATAATTCAGGGTCTTCAGATTTTAACTTATCTGAATAACTAGCTTTCCCACTAGCCAGTTCATGTTGCAGTCTAAGATTATAATACAGTTCTTTGGCCTTTTTTTCTTTCAACCCCAGTTCTTGAAAGATTTCAAGAATTGGTTTTAATGTTCTCAATTTTTGGCCTGTATTCGGATCACTCACAAATTCGTAATAAAAATATTGCCACAATCCACCTGCCGTTTCATTCCACTTAAAATCATTATAGTAGGCGGCACCGACGACTCGCAAAAAGATATAGTCACGGAACTCTTGACTTGAGGTTGGGAACTTCTTGTCTATCCCTTGCTTGATGGTCAAGAGTTGTTGGGCTGTCTCGGCATCAAAGCCGTATTCTGCCATCATGGTTTGGACAAAGGCCTTCTCTTGACGACTGAGCTTCATGTCCTTTGTATCAGCATAGGCAGTCAGGTAGTTGGCCCAAGTCAGGTCAGATGGGACTTTAAAGACGCCTTGCTTGGTATCCCAGCTCGTTTCGATCTGAGCCAGTCCGCGACTCAGTTGCACATCGATACTAGCTAGATCATCGAAAAGCCCTCCTGAGTAGCTATCATAGGCGCGCAGGTCTCTCAAAATCGTTTCATAGACGCGTTTATTGGCATGGTGTCCTCGCATGAGTTCCACATTACTGCGTCTCAATCTCCCCTTTTCTTCACTATCCATGGTCAAGCTAGAAAGTGATTGATTGACTTCATCTAGATAGGCAATCATTTGCTCTTCCTGACGGATCTTATCAAGCAGATCATCCTCGCGCCAACTCTTGCTGTCGACCATCGTTTGGTAGTCGTCTGGTAATTTCTTGATAGCTTGAGAGAAGGTTTCTGCATAGAGTTGTCCCCCTTTGCTCAAAGGTAGCAAGACACTTGCAAAAAAACTTCTAGCCGAATCATAAGCGTCGCCCTTTAGACTCTCCTTATCCTCTGAAAACTTTTGGATGGCTGATTGCAAGGCTTGATAAGCCTCCACCTGTGATTGGCACATGGTCGCTACACTCGAACTTTGTAGTTGTGATTGTTCCAAGTACATATCAATGCCCATGTCGTTTCTCCTCCTCTCTTTCTAGTTCTTTGCGTCTTTCATAGTAGACCTCATCCAAGTCTCCCTCTAACCGGAACTTTTCTTTTTTCAAATCATCCATGTGATAGGTGAGGTTCTCAAAGATTTGGTTTTTAAGCTGGTTTCTTTGTAGGAGCGTTTCTTCCAACTGTCCTGCATATCGGCTCTGATAGGCTGACTCCCACAAATCATTTTGATAACGGTGACTAACTCTATCATAGCCTTCAAAGATTTCTATCAGTTCTTTGGTGCGGTACTTCTCTTTTCCATTGTCTTCTAGCTGGTACAAGAGTTCTCGCTCTCTTTTCTTTAACTCATCCAACTTGCTCATGCATTACTCCTAAAACCATTGGCAGCAGCCTTATCTAGCGCCTCAAAATCACTCGCTACAGAGTGGAGGCGTTCAGAAGTTAGGGTGACAGCAGCTGTAATCTGACTAGCTAGATTTTGAGCTTTTGTCAGACATTGATGGGCCTTGTTATTCCCTTGAAGGGTCGTGAGGTCATCTTGACTAGCCACAGCAATAGCTGTTAAAGATTGACAAGCATTTTTCAGCTGACTCGCATAGGTTTGAGCAATATTTAGATCACTTTTTACTGTTGACATGACTGTTTTATCCTTTTTCTAAATCCCTAGTGATAGGTTTACTTCATTTAGCTATATAGGCCTATTATACCATGTTTTGAATACAAGCCCTCATTTATACTATATTTAGATAATAGAATCATCTTATAGCGAAAAAGCTACCCAATGGAGTAGCTTCATTATCATGATATGCTTAATTGAACACGGCCTAAGCACTTAGCAAAAAAGATAAAATCTCCTAGAAACTGAAGTTTCTTCGTCACTTTTCCTATTTTTGCTTTGTGCTTTTGACGGCCTTTGTATCTTGTTAATTGAACACAGCCTAACCACTTGGCAAAAACAAAAAAATCTCCCCGTAGGGAGAAAAGCTGCTTTATTTTATCTTACAGTGCTAGAAACCGTAACCGAAGATTATACTTGAGTATATCGAGGTAAGGTGACAACATAAAAAGCCCTCTGAAATCAGAGAGCTTTATTCTTGCTGGATAAAACGTTTATAGACTAGGCGACAAGCCGAAGATTGTACTGATGGTACATCGAGGCGAAGGCAACGAAGTATAGAAACGTTTTAGACGCAAGATTAACGACGAAGTCCTAGAGAGTTGATCAACTCACGGTAACGGTTAACGTCGTTTTTACGCAAGTATGCAAGCAAGTTACGACGGCGACCGATTTTCTTCATCAATCCACGGTAAGTAGCGTGGTCTTTTTTGTGTTGTTTGATGTGTTCGTTAAGGTGGTTGATTTCCCAAGTAAGGACAGCAACTTGAACCTCTACTGAACCTGTATCACCTTCGTGACGTGCATATTGTGCGATGATTTCATTTTTTTTCTCTTTTGAGATTGCCATGATGTTTCTCCTTTTTATTTGGCTTCATCCGAGTGACAGGTTGGCATGCCTGTAACCAAGAAGAAGTTATTTGTCTTTACGACAGTTCTTATTCTACCAAGAAGCAGAGACTTTGTCAACTGATTTACTGTTTAAAACCGTGAATTACTCTACTGGTTTTAGAGCTTCAAGCATATCTACCTTTCTTACAATCAAGTCACTCTTTACTATCATTATAAGGCTTTTTCAACCGGTTAGAAACTAGAAGCAAAAACAAAAAGCCTAGGAATCCTAGGCTTTCTGTTTATAGATTATTTTCCAAGGTAGTATTCAGAAACCACGTTCAATTTTTCGTCAAATTCGAATACCAATGGTGGGAAGTTAGGGATTTCCACGTCCATGATTTCATCATCTGACAAGCGTTTGATGTGTTTTACAAGGGCACGGATTGAGTTACCGTGAGCTCCTACGAATACGTTTTTACCATCTTTAAGTGCTGGAGCGATTTTGTCTTCCCAGAATGGAAGGGCACGTTCCAAAGTCACTTTCAAGTTTTCAGCATCTGGGATAACTGAGTCGTCAAGTGAAGCGTAACGACGGTCAGTGTGAGCTGAATACTCATCATCACGGTCCATGTTTGGAGGCAATACATCGTATGAACGACGCCAGATGTGAACTTGCTCATCACCAAATTGTTCAGCAGCTTCAGCTTTGTTTTTACCAGTCAAACCACCGTAGTGACGTTCGTTCAAGCGCCATGATTTTTCAACTGGAACCCACAATTGGTCAGAAGCTTCAAGAGCCAAGTTTGTTGTTTTGATCGCACGTTTCAATACTGAAGTGTAAGCTTGGTCAAATTCGATACCAGCTTCTTTGATCAATTTACCAGCGTCAATCGCTTGTTGTGTTCCTTTTTCAGACAAATCAACATCAGCCCAACCAGTGAAAAGGTTAGCTTTGTTCCATTCAGACTCACCGTGGCGAGCAAAAACCAATTTTACCATTAGATGGATTCTCCTTTTATTTTTCGAGGTTGCCCTCGTTTATCTATTCTATTTTACACAATTTTTCACAAAAAAGCTAGTTAAAATCAACTAAAAAGAGAAGAGTCTCAACATGACTCTTCTCTCAGCAATCTACTTTTAAAAATTGTTTTTGAAACACAAAAACAACCCTTCCTAGGGTTGTTTTCACTAGACTATCAGACAAGTCCATAGACTTCTTTCAAAAATTTAGAAAAAGAAACAGCTCCTTTAATGATTAGCAATCCACCTATCCACTCGGTAGCTGAAAGAAATCCCATCACGCCACCTAGGATATATAAAATAGAAGACAGCTTTGGAAGTTGTTGATCTTCTTCGAAATAGATTAGCATAAAAGTGCCTAATGCGATTACCAGAATTTTAAAAAATGTCAGGAGCAAGGAAAAGGTTACCGTGACGACCAGCACCTTTGAAGGATCTTTATAGATGATGGCACCAGTATAGGATAGCAAAAATCGTAGGACAGGTCCCAAAAGCAAGGTTATGCCTGCCACCATGCCCAGTCTCCAATTGAGTCGAACCAATCTATCTCTCTCCATAAAAACCTCCTTCTCTCGTAGCTATCATTCTACCATATTTGCTCCAGAAACAAAAGACCTTCTCCGTCACAAACAAATCGCCTACCTGCTTTCAGACATCCGAACATAAAAAGAGAAGATCTGTCGATCCTCCCTTTTCATTTTCCAACCCTTATTTCTTAAAAATAGAGGTTCTGAAGTCGTTTGTTTGGTCAAGATAAGCTTTAAAGATTGCTCTCTTCAACTTATGAACGGCACTATCATACTCTGGATTATAGTTGCTCCAACGAGGACTTACAGCATCCTTGAGAACAGCTTGATCCATGAGGGCTTGCAATTCACTCACTTGATTGATGGTCTTGGTCCCATAGCTTGGCCATGGTTTTGTCGGATCTTTAAAGGTCACTTGTTTCAAGTTTTTAAACTGATCCACACGTTCTTTATACATGGCTTTCTTGAAATCTGCCCAAGATGCATACTTGCCTTCAAATACCTTGTCCAATACAAGTTTATCGGTCACCAATCCTCGTTCTTTACCATAGAGATTGATAGTTTTACCTTTTTGTTTGGCAATTTCTTCGTATTGGTTGGAGATATAAGGTACCATTCCATCCTTAAAGCCTTTGGCAGCCAAAAGTTCGTAAGCGATCCGACGTCCCATAAGGTCCCCTGGCGTGCCTTTCTCACTGCTGAGAGCTGAAAAGATTGGGGCAAAGAGTTTAATGGTATAGTAGCCATTTCGTTCATAGTCGCCAGATTGGTACTCACGAGCTGATAAGATGTTGTGGTCAATCAAACTATCAAAACTATTCAGGTTTCGAGCCTCTGCTTCTGTCAATTCTTTGACTACGTTAGTGGCGTAAACCTCATTTCCATCTGCTGGATCTTTCACATACTTGTTCTCAATCTTTCTGAGAGCCGCCATTTTCTGGTAAACATTTAGTTTGTTAACGATTGATTGCCCTTCGAGGTATTCCAGCATGTAGATAAGGTCAAACATATTGTGAACATAGTTCTGAAGATCTGTAGCGTTTTGGAATCTCTCTGTCGGATCCAAGACTTGCAGACGGGAGTCCTCTGTACTATCTGATTTTGAGTGTTTCAAGATGGAGTTAATGGTAATGGTTGCGTCACTTGGTTGGTCAGGGGCTTGCAATAAGCCTTTTGCAAAGAACTCTGGTCCCAAGCCACTTCTTCGACCATAGCCGCCAAGGTAAATATCCTGATCCGAATCATGGGTCATCTCATGGGTATATGTAATGGCTCCATCCTTGTCCAGCATACGGTAAGACATATAGTAGACGCCATCCCCTGTAGCGTAAGCTCCATGCTGGTTGTGTACTACCTTATTGCCAACTGGTCCAAAGAAGTTCTTCATGGCAGGATTGGAACTATCAAACTTAGCCTCCACTGTAGCTTTTCCAGATGTTGTGTCATCCCCAAACTTATAGGCATCATAAAGGAGAATCGTACGATAGAGTTTTTCACGTGATTGTTCATCTAAAATGCGATACCAATAATCGTAGTGATCTCGCTGGCGTTTGGCTGTTTCACGCGCATTTTCTTCAACAAAGTCATTGAGAGCCTTGCCCGCTTTATGGTCACTATTTCGGTAGCGATCATAGGCTCCAAATCCTAGACTAGACATGGTCGAGATGACAAATACTGATTTCTCTGGCAAGGTTAGGAGAGGCAAAACCATATTGCGGTATTTCCATGTGGCACTCGTGATGCGATCATAAACACCGATAGAATACTTGGTGCCAGCAAGTCCTTGCTTCGCTTTCACCTCTTCGATAGTGGATTTTTCTTCGACAATGTAAGCCTTAGTCTCTGATTTAAACCAGTCATTGTTGCTTTTCTCTGGTAGAAAGACTTTTCGGTAATGTTCTAGCGTGCTAAATAAATCTGTCGTTCCATGATGGCTAGCTAGACTAATAGAATAAGTATCAACGTTGTTCTTAGCTAGAAGGTTGTTAAAGCCAGATTTACCCAACTCAATCAGAGTATCTAGTGGTGAAGCATTCCCCTTACCAAAGAAGTCCAGATGGTACAGAACAAGGTCTTTGACGTTTACTTGACCATAGCTGAAGTTATACCAACGTTCTAGATACGTCAAACCAAGTAGCAAGGCTTCTTTGTTGCGTTTGATTTTATCTACAAGATAGCCCTTGGTAACTGAGTTATCACCAGCAAGTCCGGCATCTGCTGACAAGAGTTTCTTCAAACTGTCTTCCAGATGTTCCTTTGTTTTGGCGAACTGGTCTTCTAGATAGAGCTCAGTCTGCTTAACGTTTGGAGAAATACCGAGCGTCTTTCTGATGGCTTCTGAATGATAGTCAACCTTTTGTAAGTCTGGTAAGACTTGCTTGATGATAGAGCTTTGGTCATACAAGAATTGGTTTGGCGTATAGAGAAGGCCCGTATCTCCTAGACTATATTCCGCTAATTTGGCAAAATCATTCTGGTACTTGAGATCGAGCTTCTCAGATGAATGATCCTTGTAGTGAAGCAAAAGTTTGTTTGCAGTCTGTTTGTTTGAAACAATGTCTGTGATGACTTGGTTATCCTTCATCATAACTGCTGACAAGAGTTCTTTTTGATATAGCAGACTGTTCTCATTGACCAAGTTTCCATATTTGACGATGGTTGCTTTGTTGTAGAAAGGTAGCAATTTTTCAATATTTTTATAAGCCAAGGCGCGCTTAGCTTGATAATGGGCCACCTTAGAAAAGTCACTGTCCTTCTTGCCACTTGTTGAGAGGGGTTCCACTGTTGGTAGAGTGAGAGGATTAATGGCTGCTTTTTGCTTTCGATTTGGGAAGCATCTAGCATTGTTCCTCTTTCGTCAAAGGATTCCTTGCTGACGACCTCATCCTTGACCAAGGTGACATTGTAGACTCTGTTGGCCTTGCTGCTGAATGTGTCCTTCACCTTCATTCCATTATAGTGGTAACCGGTAATGGCATTTCCGTTGGTTACATTGACATCGCTGAGAACATTGGTCAAACTTCCAGCATGCTTTTCTAGATTAGAAGTTCGGTCCCACAAATAGCCTGCTACTCCCGCGACTCTACCAAAGTGCTTGGCATTGTTAATATCGCCTTCAGCATAGCTATCTTGGATTTGTGCATCCTGATCTACTAGACCTGCAAGACCGCCCACAGTCTGATCTGAACTATTTGTGTTGGATGAAATGGCTACTGTCGCTTTTGACTTCGTCAGCAAAGCCTTGTTTCCTGTCAAATGACCGACCAGACCACCGATATTGTAGGCAGCAGTCGTTTCATAAGTGTTGATAATTCTTCCCTTGAAACTGCTCTCTGTGATACTTGATTGCTCAGCCTTTGCCAGCAAACCACCGATACCGCGTTCACCGGCGAGAACACCATCAACGTGAACTTGCTTAATCTTTGTGCCATTCTGAGCTTTATATGCTAGTGAACCGATATCATCTTTCCCTGAAATAGAGGCATTTTTCAGACTCAATTTTTCTACTGTGGCGCCACTCAAGGTTTCAAACAGAGGCTTTTTCAAGTTGTAAATAGCATACTGCTTGCCATCTTTTTCACCGATCAACCGACCAGTAAAGGTGCCCTTGATGTACGATCTATCATCAGGTCCCAGTTCTACTTCATTGGCATTCAAACTAGCTGCTAAATGATAAGTTCCAGAGAGATTCTGGTTGATAGCTTTGACTAGGTTGCTAAAGGAAGTAAAGGTTGTCGTTTCCTCTGTTGCCTTCTTAGCTAGGTAAAAGGTGAAATTATCGACATATTTATTTTCTAGCTCTTGCTGGAGTTTCTCAGCCTTGGCTGTGATTTTATAAACTGGCTGACCATCTTTCGTTTCAGCCGTTATTGAAGCGACTGGTAGATAGACATCTTTAAACGACGAAGATTTAACCTTGACAAAGTAAGTATCTGGATTACTTGGGACACCATCTAAAGAAACGTGTTGTTTATATGTACCATTGGTCTGACTATACAACTCCAAATCCGAAACATTTCTTAATTCAAGTGTTTTTTCTGGATCTTTTTCTTTTGGTTTTTCTGTCGGAGCTTCCGGTTTTACTTGCTCGGTATTGCCAGTATATTCTGGAAGAGGAGCGACTTGTTCCGGTTCCACAATGGCTCCTGCTTGAGTGCCTGTATAGGCTGGTGTTTCAGTTGTCTCTGGGGCTACTATTGCACCTGATTGAGTGCCTGTATACTCTGGTTTTTCAGTTGTTTCAGGGGCTACAATCGCTCCCGCTTGAGTTCCTGTATATTCTGGTTTTGGTGTCACCTGTTCAGGTTCTACGATTGCTCCAGACTGCTCGCCTGTATAGGCTGGTTTCTCAGCCGTTTCTGGTTCCACCAAAGCCCCTGACTGGACGCCTCCAATCTCTGGCTCAACTTGTTCTGGTTCGACGATGGCACCAGCTTGCCTTCCCTGATATTCAGGCAGCGGAGGCACTTGCTCTGCTTCAACGACTGCTCCTGCTTGGGTGCCTGTATATTCTGATTTTTCAGCTGTTTCTGGGGCTACAATCGCTCCCGCTTGCTCGCCTGTATATTCTGGTAATGGAGCCTGAGTCTCAGGCTTTCCCTTTTTTGCAGACTGAGGTGCTTCACTCGGCACAACTGCCTTCTTAGTCCCTTTTTCTACTATACGTGGCAAGGCTTCTTCTACTTTAGTTGAGAGAACTTCCCGAGAAATTTCTTGGTTTTCAACAGTGAAAATGCGAACAAGTTCAATCTTCTTCCCAGCACGACCTTCTTGTCTGACATGGATGGTCCCCTCTGCTAGTTCTGAATTTTCTTGAACTACTTCTGAAAAGCCTAGTTTGGTTACAATCTCTTGGTCTTTGTATAAGAGTTCTGGTTTGTTCACGCGACCAGCCAAGACTTCGTCTTGAGGATCTACACTAGCAAGACCAGACGGATTTGATTGGATGAATCTTTAGAAGGGATTGGCTTCTCAGCAGGCGTTGTAGGAGAGGTAGCTTTCTGCTCATCTCCTGCCTTTTGCCCACCTTCATTGGTCTGAAAATGAGGTTGAACCGTATAGTCAAGTTTCTGATCCCTAGCAACAGTTTCTTGCAGACTGGCGTCCTTGTCTTGCTTAATATAGCCTAGGTAGGTATAACCCGATAGGGTGCGTGGCAAAGGCAGACTATCTCCTTGGGATAATTGGTATTCCTTATTGTACTGGAGCAAAAGTTGATTTTCGATAGCCTGAACTGAAGAAGCCAAACCACTGCTCATCCCCGTTACCAAAATCACATTCAAGAGGGCTTTCTTTTTGCCTTTCTTTTTCGATACGACAAAAATAAGGAGGCCAATCGAAGCCAAGGCTCCACCAGTTAAAACACTAGTAAGGCTATTCTGCCCACCTGTATTGGGCAACTGACCTAGCTGGGCTTTCTCATCCATACGGTAGACTAGATAATAGGTGCTCTCACTATCTTCCGCAATTTTAGGAATATCCTTGACAATCAAGTCTTTTTCTTGCCCACTCAGCTCCGTATCCGTCACATATTTGTAGTGAACAGCTACATTTTCTTGGGCAAATACGGTCCCACTGCTCGCAACGGACACAAAAAATAGGCTTGAAATCGAAGCTGACACAAGTCCAATTGCTAATTTTCGTAAGGAGAAACGATGTTGCTTCTCTCCAAAAAACTTTTTCATTCTAAATCCTCTCAACTTTTACCTTCTATCAAGAAAATAACTAGCATTATATTTTGATATAGGTATTTCACATCCACCATTATACTATAAAAATACTTCCTTGTCTCCAATAAATGCTTTAGATTTCACGAATGTCAAAGCTTATTTATCTTGTAAAATTTATCCGTCGTTGATGACAAAAAAAGAAGGCTAAGCGCCTTCTCTTATTTGAAAATATTCCTAACAAAAAGTCATTATTCTTGAATTTCGAATTTTTTCAAAAGTCCAAAATAGAGGGATCCACCAATGATTGTCAGAATTCCTCCTACCCATCCCAAGAATGGGATCAATCCAACAGAACCACCTACGATAAACAAAACAGACGGTGCTGGCGTCACACGTTCATCGTCCTTGTAATAGACAATAGACACAATTCCTAAAACCAAGACAGCAATTTTTACCAATGCCAAAATGATTGAAAAAATCGTCAATATACCAACTGTTGCATCAGAGTCCTCCGTCGCCGCAGCAGCCCCGACAGCTATCATAAACATAACAAGAGGTGCCAACAGCAAGACGATACCTGAAATAAGACCAAAAATCGCATTTACGCGAGCAAGTGCTTTTGTTTTCATCCGAATCTCCTTAAAAAAATTTTACAACTATCATTTTATCATATTTTCATGAAAAACAAAAGAAATTTCAAAACGAGTATACTAGATGATGAATGTTTTCCAATTTCTCTCCAGACATTTAGAGTAAGAACTCTGTCATGTATCAATTTGTTTGTAAATTCATTCGTCTTCTCCACTGAGCAAGCCATTCACCTAAAAAAAGAAGATCACTTGGATCTTCTTTTTCCGTATCTATCTTTGCAAAAAGCTTATCTTTCAAAGATAGACTGTCTGAAATCATCTGTGGCACGTAGATAAGCATTAAAAATACGATACTTAAGCTGGGCGACACTACTCTTAGAGCTGTCTGATAAGGCCCGATCGATGTTCTTAGCTGAAGCATCCGCTAGTACTGCTAAGTACATATAATCTTGCAATTCCTCGTAAGAAGAAATCGTAATTTGTCGTTTGCTATCTAGTTTTCCAGCTTCAAACTCGATGGTGATTGGTCGAAGGAATTTTTGCGCCTTGTCGTAGCGCTCTTTCAACATAGCTTTCTTCAAATCCTTCCATGATTCATACTGGCTACCATAGAGATTTTTGAAAACCAGATCATCTCCAACTACTCCGACATCTCCTCTGGTCCAGATTGAGTAGTCTTATTACCTTCTTTAAGCGCTTGGCCAGAGTATTGGCCAGAGACATATGGGACAAATCCTTGCTGGTAACCCTTGTCTCCGAGCAATTCATAGGCTCTACGGCGGAACATAAGCCCACCAGGTGCACCAGTTGGATTGTCCAGAGCTGCATAGAAGGAAGCAAACATATTGACGACATAGTAGCCATTTCGTCCAAAGCTAGCTGTATCCCAACCATCGCGACGACCAATGATATTATGATCAACCAGGGCTTCAACGGATTTTAGTTGGGCTGCTTCTTCGGCTGTTATTGGAACGATTCGATCATCAGCATGGGCTTTCTTACCATAAGACGTATTCTCAAATTTATAATTTTCAGCCTTACGGTACCATTTCATTTTTTGCTGATCAGTTAGGACACCAGTAACAATATCCCCTTCAACATAATCCAGAAGATTTAGCACATCAAAGACTCCATGCATGTATTCCCGCAGAGCGTCTGCTGAGGAGAATCGGGCAACAGGATCATAGGTGTGGTAACGAGAGGTCGAATCTTTATCTCCTTGATAGAAACTATTGAGAACGAGACCTTTTTCGCTAATATTGGTTACAGACTCTAACATTCCTGTAGCAAAGCTCTCAGGTCCTTCACCCTCACGACGACCATGTCCTTCAAAATAGACAGAACCATCCGAGTTGTGAGTCATTTCATGGGTATACACCATGGTTCCAGAAGCTCCCAGCATCTGGTCATAGACGTAGAAGACTTCATAACCATTGGCAAAAGCCCCTAGTCCATTGTCTCCGTGATACTTCCCAGCAGGACCAAAGAAATTGTACATAGCAACAGAGGTCTTATCATTACGCGGAGCCCAATATTGCTGGCCTTTATCATTATAAAGAAAGAAACCGTCTGTAACGATCACCCGTCTGAATAGAGTGTCTTTCCTGTTTGGACTTAAAATGTTGTACCACATGTCATAGTGGTTTCGTTGCCATTCAGCTGATTGATCCACAAGTTTTTCAACGTGTCGATGGAGTTCCTCACCTGAGAGAACTCTGCCACCTTCTTTCCTGTAGCCTCCAAAGCTACCAAAGGCAATGGTCGACATATTGCTGATAATATAGACATCTCTTTCAGGTAAGGTCAGAAGTTGGAGGACCATTTGCTTGAAGCCCCAATCTCCCTGAGTCAGTCTGTCGTAGACCTTGATTGTATACTTACTCTTACGATCCGCATTGTCCTGCTTAGCCTGAATTTCTGGCAGACTTGAACGAGCTTCTACGATATAAGCCTTGGTATTTTCCTTAAACCATTCACTATTGGTTTTGTGTGGCAAGAAGAGTTCACGCAGACTTTCTAAGTAAGCAAAGAGGTCCCCTTTGCCTTTTTCCTTGGCTAGAGATTGTCGGTAAGTATTGAAGTTATTTTGTGCTCGAAGATTGCCCATTCCAGAGTTACCGAGAGCAATGATGGTATCAAGTGTCGAAGCGGCTTGATTGCCGAAGAAATCAAACTTGTAGGCATTAAGGTCCTTGGTGTTGAAAGTTCCATAGTTGACATTGTACCAACGATTGAGATAGGTCAGACCAAGCATGAAGGCCTCTTTGTTCTTCAGAATCTTTTGGCTAATCGCATCCGCTACGGCAGAACCTAGGGTGTTAATCGATTTGTCAACTGAAAGCACCTTGAGGAGCTCCTGACCTAGCTCAGCTTTGATTTGTTCAAAGGCTTTTTCCAGATAAAGATCATCCAAGGAAGCTGTTTCACCAATCCCTAATACTTTACGCACTGCAGCCGAGTCATAGGTCACAGCTCTGAGTTCATCCAAGACACTCTCTTTAATGGACTGGTAGTCCGATAGGAAGGCCTCTGGAGTATAGAGCAAATTCTTATCAGCGATGCTATATTCAGCAATCTGGCCATTGGCAAAATCTCCCTTGTAGGTCAGGTCAAGATAAGCAATCGTCTTATCTGCATAATGCAACATCAGTCTATTGATTTCACCCTTATGGCTGTTGACATCTGTTATCAGTGTCCCATCTTTCATCGGAACTACATCTAACAAGGCTACTTTGTTGAGTTTATCATCTTCAGCTAATTGGTTGGCTGTATGAACGATGAAGTCTTTGTTGTAGAATGGTAATAGTTTTTCTACATTTTCGTAGGCTTGCTTTCTGGACTCCTGAGCTCCCCTTACTTGACTGTAGTCTGTTTGATGCTGGTAGGCTTGCTGCAATGGGTCCTGGTCCGTCACGTTCGAAGTGATTCCAAAAGACTGACGTTTAGTTTGTCCATCTACCTCTGAGATAGAACGGACAAAACGCTCATCTTTCGATTTGCTGTAGTTCCTTCAAGAACATAAGAGTCCCGAACAGAAGCCTCAGGATAGGGATCTCCTGTCATCGCATGACCATTTTGAACCTTGACACTGGTCAAGACATTTCGGACCTGTCCATTGTTCCAAGTAGACCCGATCGCTCCACCGACTTGGCCAGAATGACCTGAATTTTGGATAGAACCAGACACATAAGAAGTTTCTAATCTAGCTCCATTTTGCAAGCGACCAATCAAACCTCCAACACGCTGGTCTCCATTTCGACCCGTTACTTGGATAGATACATCCGCCTGACTCTTCTGCGCCAGCGATTGGTTGCCGTGGAAATTACCAACCAGGCCACCAATATTGTACTCCTGTCCCCCATCTTGGGTGCTGGTGATGGACCCTTTAAAGGCAACATTAGTTAGTTTTGTGTTTTGGGCAACTCCTACTAGTCCACCGATATGCTTGTTACCAGATAGACTACCACTTACAGAAACATCCGTAATCGTTGCATTTTGAGCGTTGCTAGCCAAGGCCCCTATAGAGTCCTTACCTGTAACTGCAGCCGATTTCAAGGTCAGTTGCTGGATGGTGGCATTTTTCAAGGTTGCAAAGAGTGGTTTTGCCAAGTTGTAGATGGTATAATCTTTGCCATCCACTCGGCTAGTGAGACTACCTGAAAATTCTTCTGGAACATAGCTTGTTGCAGAATGTTCTAACTCAACCTCATCTGCTGAAACATCCGCTCCTAATGTGAAGTTTCCAGTCGGGTTCGACTTCATGGCCTCTACGAGTGCTTTGAAGGACGTATAGACTCCTTCTTGACTAAGAGGCGTTTTCGGAAGATCAAAGGAGTAATCTGGACGATAATGGTCTCCTTCTCCCTCGACGAGTTGATTAGCTGATACTGTTACAGAGTAGGCATTTCCCTTATCTGTAATCTTAGAAACTGGTAAGAGCATATCCTTGAACTTGTCTGACTGAATGCGGACATAGTAGTTGTCCAAATCAGACGGCACTTCCGACAGAGATAGGTAACGTCGGTAGTGACTGCCATCTTTACCGTACAGCTCGATGCGGTCGATGTCTTTGATTTCAACCTTCTTATAATCTAGCTGAACTGGACGTTGATCCTCTATACTAGTTTGTTCCCCTTGACCCAGATCATATTTCATGACAGTTTTGAGGGTATAAGGAGTATAGTAGTCCAAGTCATCAAGTGTCAATTTTTGAACGAGGTCTACAAGGTCGACTTCCTTGATCAGCGTTTCGCCCTTGTATAGCTGCACTTTGGCTGATTGATAACTAGCTGTAGCATCCGTCAAGTGATAGCTAAGAGAAACTTGGCGTTTGGCTTCTTCCTTCTCGACACGGACTAGAGAGAGGGTTGGTTTTCTCTTGACACCATCCAGAGCTTGACGAGCTGCCTCGAGATCCGTCCGAACTTGATCGACCAAGGCTTGATTGGCGAAAGGATTGTCCAAAACGAGTTTGGCCTGATCTAAGGCACGACGATAGCGGAGTTTGGCTTGTTCATCAGCATACTGGTAAGCAACTGTAGACTGAGTCACATCCTTCATGTCAAATTCAACTCCAAGAGTTTTCTTATCAACAGGTTGACCGTCTAGATTATTCTTAGTAGTTTCAAGGGCATTTTTCAAGGAATCAACCTGTTCTTGACTGGCATGAGATGCCTCAAAGAGAGCTTGGGCATTTGCGACTGCCTGTTTATAAGACTCTTGATCTGCAGTGGTATCATTGAAATACTGATGCGTTTTCTGGATGCTATCGGCCTCTTCCACTAATTGGTGCAAGGGTTCGAGGTCGAGGGTTCCTTTTTCTGGTTCCACAGGAGCGTGATCCGCATTTGTAGAAATTGGTTTTGTACCGACTTTGATAATCTGAGGAACTGCTTCTTTTGTGATAGTGTTAGAGATTTCCTCTGTATTTTCGACTTTTCCATCTACTAAATACTGACGAGTCACAATCGTACGCACGCCATCTTGGCCAGCTTGGCTAACTTCCCTTTGCCCCAAAGGCAGGTCAGCACTTTCCACTTCCTTAGTTGGATAGGGTTCCGCTACCGTCGTGGTGACATCTTTTTCTTCAACGTTTAAGCTTGGAACTTCATTTATAGGAGCGTCTGTTGGTTTTTCACTAACAGGGCCTGTTCCAACTGTTACGATCTCTGATACTGCAGGAGTTGTCACTTCGTTAGATATTTCCTGGCTTCTCTCTACTTTGCCATCTACTATGTACTGACGGGTGACGATCGTACGCACTCCATCTTGACCAGCTTGGGTTATCTTGGTCTGGCCAACTGGCAAGCTATCACTCTCTACTCGTTCTCGAGTGTAGGATTCTGCCACCGTTGTGGTAACATCCTTTTCTTCAACATTTAAGCTTGGAACTTCATTTATAGGAGCATCTGTTGGTTTTTCACTAACAGGGCCTGTTCCAACTGTTACGATCTCTGATACTGCAGGAGTTGTCACTTCGTTAGATATTTCCTGGCTTCTCTCTACTTTGCCATCTACTATGTACTGACGGGTGACGATCGTACGCACTCCATCTTGACCAGCTTGGGTTATCTTGGTCTGGCCAACTGGCAAGCTATCACTCTCTACTCGTTCTCGAGTGTAGGATTCTGCCACCGTTGTGGTAACATCCTTTTCTTCAACATTTAAGCTTGGAACTTCATTTATAGGAGCATCTGTTGGTTTTTCACTAACGGACTCCCCTGGGCTTGGTTTTGTAGGAGAAAGGACCTTGCTTCCGACTTTTCTAATCTCAGAAGTAGGCTCAGTCGTTACCTGATTGGAAACCTCCTCTGTATGGATAACCTGACCATTTAAAATGTAGCTGCGGGTCAGAATGGTACGACTACCATTTTTCCCTGCCTGAATCACCTCAGTTTGACCTTGCGGCAAATCAGCCGCCTCTACTTCCTCCACTTGGAAAGGAATGATCTCTGTACGACTCGTATCTTTACTATCAACCTTTAACTCTGGTTGTTCAAATACAGGAGCATCACTTGGTTTCTGAGCACGATACTCTTCCTGCGCTTGACTTTCGTTTGAAGTTTGAACTGGAGTATCAATAGGAGCCGAATGATTCAACTCTTTCTTGCCATCAACTGGAGACTTCACTTCTTTTTGAGACTTCAAATACCCTACATATTGGTAGCCTTCAATCGTAAGTGGGGATTGCAATATTTCCCCGACCTGTACAGTCAATTCCTGATTATAGTCTGCCAGCATTTGATTTGTTAAAGCCAAGGAGGTTGGCGCGATTAGCTGACTTCCTAGACTAGTTAAGAGCATGAAAGAAGCTAGTTTCTTGCGATCATCTCTACCCAGTTTAATCGCTAGGACCAGGAGCACTATGCCTGACCCTGCCGCAATTGAGCTAATGAGTTGGCTGTGACCAGTTGCAGGCAACTGTCTCGTCGGACGATAAATCAGATAGTATGTATCATCTGTTTCCTCAGCAAACTGTGGCAATTCTTTGACTACCAATTGCTTCTCTTGGTCCGTGAGCTCACTTTCTGTCACGTACTTATAGTGAATCTGTTTTGTGGCGGATGGCGTCTGTTCACTAGCTGCTACACTTGCAAGAGAACCTCCTCCACTAAAAAGGTAGAAAATGCCTACCAGAGCAGAAACCAAACCAACCGAAACTTTTCTCAATGAAAAACGTTGGTGCTTTTCTCCTAAATAATTTCTTTTCATTCCTAATCTTTCCTTTATCATGATTTGAATCCCCTCTATTCTACCTGATTTTACTTGGTAACTCAAATTTTTTGTCACAATTTTTATGGAAACTAATGCTTCTAAAAACACTCTTATCAAGCACTAAAGATTTTCATGATTCTTATAAAATCTTTTCCGAAAATATACTCAAAAATCGCATTTTATGCAACTTTATTCCAGAGATAAAAATACTTGAATCCAACAAAAAAGCTCATTAAGGTTAAAAACCAGAAAAGATATCTGGCTTTAGCCGAAATTTTAGTTTTGAATAAGAGATAAATTGCAAGAATAAGTGCAACATTTACTCGAACTCATCCTCTAGAGCTTCACTAGCAGTTCTGTAATCTAAACATTTTCGTGGTCGGTGATTGATATCATATAAAGCCTTGTTCAAAGCCTCATCACAGCTAAATCCGTTTTCTTTGGGAAATATTCTCTTAGTAAGTCAGTTGCGTTTTCATTGCTTCCTCTCTGCCAGGATGAATAGGCGTCCGCAAAGAAAAAAGGAAATTCCCAAATTCTCTACCAGAGGATAGCAGGCAAACTCTTTTCCCCTGTCTGAAGTGAAGGTTTTAAGAGCCTCTTTTGGAAATAGATTACAAAGTTGTTCGGTGACTGAAAACATGGATTTGGCTGTTCTGCTGGTATCTTGAAAGCTAAGTAAAAGCGCGTTTTTCGCTCTAGAAAGGTCGCTAAACATCCCTTGCTTTTGCCTCTGGAAGACACCACAGTATCGAGCTCCCAGTGACCAAAGGTCTCACGATTCCTGACCTCTTTAGGACGTTTGGCAATCGACGTACAAATCCTAAATGTTCCACGTGTTTCTTTGGGTTGTCGAGTTTTTCCTTTACGACGAAGGAGGCTTAAATCCAGATCAATCAAACCAGCATAGAGCCAGTTATAGATAGTTTTAAAAGCTACGATTGCCTTTTGTTCAAGCTGATAGCGGTCACAAATCTGTTCAGGCGACCAGGAAGATTTTAAACCGTCCTCAATTTCCTTTTTCAACTTTGGTGTCAAACGAGACTTCCGACCTTTTTGCTTAGCCCTGTGGTCGTACTGTTCCTGTGCTAAGGCTGCGGAATAACCACTTTGGCATCGTCTTAACTCTCTTGAAATAGTAGACTTATGGACGCCAAGTTTATTTACAATTTGGCAAGGTTTCAAACCTAATTCCAAGTAGGTTTCTATCTTTATTCGGTCGGTTATGGTAAGATGGGAGTAGCTCATAGTTTTTCCTCGGATTCTGTTTGTGTGGTTACTTACAGTTTACACCAATGAAACGCTATGAGTTTTTTTGTTGCACTATATTTTAAATTAATCAGAAAATAAATTTTTTCGACATTTGTAGAATAAAGAAAGAACGTAAAAAATATGCGTAATTTTGTAAAATTAGGGCTATCGTTAGGAGTTTTAGTTTTGTTGCTACAAACTGCTAAGGTTGATGCAGATAGTGGTCGCTGGGTAAAAGGAGGTTCTTCAAACAACTCATCTACTGCTACTCCAAAAACTTCTACTATTAATGGAACTTATAAAGGTCAACATAAACGAGACTATATTACCTTAACCATTTCAGGAACAACTGGTACTTGGACTGAGGTAGAAAATGACGGTGATTGAGAAATCAGCTGATTATTGACGATATGGATGGAGACCCTTCAGATCGCATCGTTTTATCAAAATAGATTAAAAAGAGACTGGATTCACCAGTCTTTTTCAATTTTGTTTTCACTTGATTCACAAAAGAAAGAGTCCCACTAGTACGGCTGTCAATCCGACTAGGATAAAGAGGTAGGCTAGCCAACGCGGCGCTGGTTTTTCTTCCACCACCACTTTCTTAGGCATATAATTTCCAGAAATTAGAAACATCACCCCCGAAAAAATCACTGCAATTTTATTAACGTTGAAGTGGGAATCAAGAGCATAGAACAGAATGGAAAGATAGACAACAATATGGGTCAAAGGAACAATCAAAAGGACAAAGCGGGCAAAAGCTGGCTTGGTGATTTCTCGGTAAGCCATTGCCCCATAAACAATCAGCTGTATCAAAATCATAAAGATTGGCATACCCCAGATAAAGAAAAATTTGGGTGCATATTTAAATGTCGGGCTAATCGGCGACATGAAATTGATCCTAATATTCTCTGGCAAACTAGGATAAATCCATAAGGCATAAGCAAGTGGTAGCCAAATAACCAAGAAAGTCAGCAGCAATTCCCTAAGATTATTTCTCAGTTTCGTTTTCATAATTTTTCCCTCCTAGCGCGGAAATCCAGACCAAAATTTCCTCAAAAACCGTGGCATCTAAATGGTAGTAAATGTAATTTTTCTGCCGTTCTTCATAGATAAGGCCTGCTTTTTTCAGCTGAGACAAATGATAAGACACCGTCGCTCCCGTCAAATCAAAGACTTGACCGATCTCGCCAGCCGACTTGGGACCTTTTTTTAAAATTTCTAATATTTCCCGCCGAACTGGATCGGCTAAGGCTTTCATGGTTTCACTAATTCCCAATTTTGATACCTCTTAAAAATGGATTGATGACATATTTCCGGCTGAGGAAAAATAAAGTTCCTCGTTTTACATAAATCAAGACCCCAATGTAGACAAGCAAAGAGCCATGAAGTACCCCGCCCAAATGACCAAGATTTTCTGCCAGCAATCCTCCTAAAACTATTTAGAAAACGTTCAAATTCTTTTCTCCATTATACTGTTTTCGAGGATAAAAGACAAGGAGGGCTTAGCTAAACACTAAAACCCGCTTGGTGGTTCATGAGGTCAAGCATGGTAATGGCTTGTCGTACTTGAGATTTGTCAAAAAAATCCTTGGGCAGATACTCTTTTATATCTGTTTTCAGGTTGATTTTTCCTTCTTCCCAAAGCTGCATGACACTGACCCAAACCGTGATTTTGGGCGTTGATCCCCACTCGAAAACCGAGCTATCGTCTACAGCTAGCTTTTTTTCCTTGTCCATATAGCCAAAATTATTTTGGGAAAGAGTGTTGCTATCCTTGTCAAAGACCATCGTTGCCAGTCCAGCACTGGTTCTTTCGTGTTCTTTATAATAGTCTTCAATCTTTTGACCGATTTGGTCATAAGGTGTACCCGACGGCAACTTTTGCTGGTCAGCGTAAGCGTGGCCCGCTCCTAGAGCGAGAAAGCCTCACGTTATTAGCGCCACAGCTCTTTTCAAAAATGGTGATTTCATGAAAATTACCAATCATTATTTTCTATATTTCCTTCACTTAAAAAGGAAAAAGAAAGAGTAAACTGAGTAGACCGAGAAGCAGCCACAACCAGCCAAAGATAAAGAATAACAGGATTTTAACAAAACCGAAAATATGAAACATGATTTTCTCCTTTCGTCTCAGACATTTTTAAAAGAGAAAGAGGCTCACAAGAAAAAGGATTGAGCTAACTCCTCCGAAGATATAAGCTAAGACGCGTGGTGCAGGCTCTTGATCTGCCACTACCTTTCTTGTGAGAAAGTAGCTGACAGCGTTAAGGATAATTGCCGACATAATCCCATTGACCTTAAATACCGGAAAAGCCGGATTGAGCCCATAAAGAAGAACGCTAATATAAACTACGGCATTGATAAAGGGAACCAGCCAGTAAAGGAAATGGACAAATTGCTTGTCGATAATCTCCTTAATAGTCGTCGTGTAGCAAACAATCAGTTGAATGACACTCAAGAGAACTGGCAAAAACCAGATAAAGAATTGCTTGGGCATGCCTAGACCGCTATAGGGCAAATGCCCTCTGATTAGCTGAGGTAGGTCTGCATAGATTGACAAAGCGTAGATAAGCGGTAGCCAAATAACGATCAGGCTTGCGATGAGTTCTTTCCATTTTAATTTCATTTTTTCCCTACAATTTATAATTCCAGACAGTCATCAAAGCGGTCTAAAAGAGCCCGACCTTGATTGTGGGTAATAACGATAACAATGCGGTCATTAATCGACAAGATATAGTCCATGACTTCCGCTGCCAAGTTGGGATCAAGATTGCTAGTCGGCTCATCAAAAATTAGCACATCATAATCCTTGACCAAGAAGCGCGCCAAATCAATCCGCTGCTTTTCGCCATAGGAAACTTCCTGCCGCTCCAAGTCCAGCTTCTTGCTCAAGAAAGCCTCATTAAAATGCAGACTTTGGTACAAGGAAGTTTGGTCAGGCGCATTTATATCTCTGTATAGCGCGATATTGTCCGCCACACTTCCCTCGATAAAAAAGTCATTCTTTTGGATAAAGGCGATTTTCTGATAAAGGCTGTCGCTTGCTAGCTGGCTGACCGCTTGACCATTGACCATGATTTGACCAGCGTAGTCCTTCTTATCAAAATAATTAAGCAAGAGCTTCATCAAGGTCGACTTGCCCCGACCAGACTCGCCGATAATGGCATAGTGCTTGTCCTTGGCAAACTGATAAGAAAAATCCTGAAAGAGAGCCTTGTCGCCCAACTCCAGACCGAGATGTTCAAAATCAATCCGCTCAATTGTTTCGGTCAGATTTTGAGCGGGCTCCGCTTCTTTCTTAGCCAACTTAGCATCAAAATCATTCGCAATATCCTTGACCGTACTCATGAGATTTTTGTTATTGATAAAAAGCTGCAAAGGAGTGAAGACAAAGTTCAAAAGCTGAAGACTGGCAATCAAAGCCCCAATCGTCAGTGAGCCTTGACTGACAAACCAAATCCCCAGAGACATACAAAATATCTGAGACAGAAAGCTAAAGAACATCATCAGATTTACAGCACCCTCCTTAGCCGCATTATAGCTTTTTCTGGCTTGCTCAAAATCTCTGTTGCTGCTAGACAAGTGCTCAACCACCCTTTTTTGGATTTGCAAAAGTTTGATTTGCTCAAACCCTTCCAAAAAATTGGTGACTTGCTTCAAGAAATGATTGCTTTTCTGGGTAAAATTCGCCGTCGCCTTTCTCATCAAGACCCCCGGAATTTGCGAAGCCGCCATAGTCAAGATAGAGATGAGGATAAAGCCCAGAGCCATTCGCCACTCAATCCAGAAAATAGCCAGCGTACTGATAAAAACCGAGAAAAAGGCAGCCACAATATCACAGCGCGGGTTCAAGTAATTCTCTTGGTAAATATCCATATTCTTGGTCATTGTGTTGAGATAGCTATTTTCCTGCTCGAAAGCCTTGTCATGCAAATCCTTGTCATAAAAAGAATGGAAAAGCCTCGTTTTAAGATCTTCTAAAACTTGCTTATTATGATGATTTTTGAACCAAATAGCCAGCAAGCTGCAAAAAGACCAAGCACAAGTGCAAAAAAGGCAGATAAAAAATTGTCCAAGCAAGTTAGAATGAGCCTTCTGCGCACTATCCACAACGACTCCCAGCTGCAAAGAAAACAAAGTGATAAAAATCGTTGCTCCAATGCTAAAGATCGTCGCACCCAGATAAGAAGCGCGGTATTTCCGTAAAATTTCTTTCAACATTTAATTTTTCCTTCCAATTTTCGTCTATTTTTGAAAACGATCCAAGACGGGATTGCCCAGCAGACGGATAAAATGGCCAGCAAACCCACAAGCAACATAAGTAGTCCTCTTTTCATCTTTCCTCCTTTATCTATTTAGAAAATTTTCTAAACACTTGCCGCAAAAACAAGCAACAAGATTCGCTTAACCAACCTATAGTATTTAGATTTTTTTCTAAATACTCTGGCTTTAAAAATCCAGCCTAGAAAAACTAGATTTTTAAACATGTTTTTGATTGGATATTTTTTCTAGCTCGTCTCTATTTTTATAGAGCACCCATGAAAAAACAGCCAGCCAAATGGACAAACCAGTCACTAAACCTAAGACTGTCAGTAGAATGGAACTTCTTGCTTTCTTCATTTTCTCCTCCTTCTTGCTGCCTTATGAAGGCAAGCATCTAGTCGGTAAATAGCGTTTAGAATTTTTTCTAAATACTTCTCAAAAATTATCTGGTCAATCATCGAAAGACCAAAAGCAAAGTAATTAGATTTATTTCTAAATAGATTCTAACATGTCTTTTGGAAAATAGCAAGTAGTATTTTGATTTTTTTCTAAATAGCTAGCAAAAAATCTAGCCTGTCTAGACTAGATTGCTTTAATTCAATCAAACATTTCTCACACTTTCTGAAATCATTTCATCCCCTTACATAGAAAGCAGACACCACTGTATAGCCTCTAGGCATTTCGAGCCTTGCTTCCGTAATAAACTTTTGGTAAAATGTTAGCAACACAAGTCTAATGGAGGCGCTTATGACTCAAAAAACGATCCGTCGCTGGGCTCCCTGGTCTATTTTAGGAAGCTGGCTGATTTATGTTGCAGATATATTGATTGCTATCTCTGACGGTTTTGGAAAGGGATTTTGGCAGTACATGCCTGATTTAGCAGCTTGGAAAGTTGATTTTGCGGGCTATGCCTTACTTCTTTTCCCGCTTTTAGGAATGGGCGTCTATATCCTTTCTATCGGGCTGAGACAAAAATGGCTAGGAATAGTAGGAGCTTGGATTCTTATGACTGTCTGTGTTTTCCTCCACACCAGCTATTTCTATTTTGCCGCCACTTCGCGGCTGTATGCCCAAAATCCCTCTGCCGATATTGCAAAATTACTAGAAAGCTTTTCAATAGTGAAAAATAACTTTCTACTTATTTATTTCGTACTTATGGCTGTACTTCTCCTATTTATTGTTCTCCTCGTTTTGAGTAAGAAAACGGCTTACCCGCGCTGGTTTGCCCTAACAACTCCCTTAACAGGAATTCTCCTTAGTCGGCTACTCAGCGCTAGTGCACCAGCCCTTCGTGAAATGCTTTCTCCTATTCTCATTCCCGCCTTTTGGTTTGCTTTAATGATAACAATAGCCATGATTTTTGCCCTAAAGGACAAAAACTTTACCAACAAGGAAGCAAGTAGCGACAATAGACAACCTTAAATGCTAACATTAAAAGACAAGTCATAAAACGGCTCTATCATTTCTATAGTGGGTAAACCCACTGTAGTAATGATGGAGCCTATTTGTTGTAGAAAAAAAGTCCCATAAGACCTATAATGAAAAGCGACAAAACCATCATTAGAAAGACTCTTATGGAACAGTTCAATTTTATCACAAACTTACTGGGAATAAAAGACCCTAACATCACCATCTTGGATGTTCTAGATACTGGAACACATAAAGAAATCATCGCTAAGCTGGATTATCCTGCTCCTAAATGCCCTCACTGCCAAGGACAAATGGCTAAATATGACTTCCAGAAAGAATCAAAAATTCCCTATTTAGAGTGTGCGGGTTACAAGACTCTCATTCGATTGAGAAAGCGCCGTTTCCGCTGTAAAATCTGTGGGAAATTAGCGGTCGCAGAGACTTCCTTAGTCAAGAAAAATCACCAAATCGCAGCCATCGCTGAAAGCTTAGCTGTCTCTACTTCCACCGTCATTCGCAAATTGAAAGAATTCAAGTTCAAGACTGACCTTAACTGCCTTCCAGCACACATGAGCTGGGATGTTGAAACAGTCAGGGAAGTGACTATTTCAATCGGTAGATAGAGATGAGCTTTATTGCACAAAATTTCGATTCCAGAAAGATCATAGCTATCTTAGATGGACGGACTCAAGCAACGATTCGCAATCACTTCCTGCGCTATTCCAGACAGGTCCGAAATAGCTTGAAAATCATTACAATGGACATGTTTAGCCCCTACTAGATATTGCCAGAAAACTATTTCCTTCTACGAAAATTGTCCTCGACCGCTTTCACATTGTACAACATCTCGGCCGAGCTATGAACCGTCTTCGTATCCAAATCATGAATCAGTTGAATAGAAAATCGCACGAATATATGCCGCTCAAACGCTACTGGAAACTCATTCAATAAGATAGCCGGAAACTCAGCGATAAACGCTTTTATCGCCCAACTTTTCGCATGCATTTGACCAACAAAGAGGTTCTTGAAAAGCTGCTCTCTTACTCTCAAGAACTGCGAGAACATTATGAGCTCTACCAACTCTTACTCTTTCATTTTCAAGAGAAACAAGCTGATCATTTCTTTGGACTTATTGAAAATACCATTTCTTGTGTAAATCCTATTTTTCAAACGGTTTTTAAAACCTTCTTGAAAAACAAGGATAAGATCCTGAACGCACTGGAACTGCCCTACTCAAACGCAAAACTAGAAGCTACTAACAACCTCATCAAAGTTATCAAGCGAAACACTTTCAGCTTTCGGAACTTTGACAATTTTAAAACTAGAATCCTCATCGCTTTGAACATCAAAAAGGAGAGGACTGATTTAGTCCTCTCCAGATTATAACTTCTCATCAACCCACTACAGTTGACAAAGAGCCATTTTAATTTCATACTATTTTTATCACTTTAAAAGAGAGGATTATTCAATCCTCTCTTTTGTTGATGATACATTTCAAACTATAGCTCATTAGAGCTACTTTCTAATCAGCAATAACTTATTTCGCTTCAAATCCTTCTGCAACTGCATCCGCAAAGTTTTCTTCTACGATGCTTGCACAGTGGTCACAGATAACTGCGTGGTAGCTGCGTTCTGCAGTAGTTGGGTCGATACGACGGCAACGGTCACAAACTTCACCTGCAGCGCGTTCAACTGTAAAGGCAACATCCTCAAAGCTAACTGCGCCTTCTGGAGCTGTACCTTCAGCGATGTTCAATTCTGACACGATCAAAAGTTGAGCTACATTGCTATCCACTGCTCCAAGAAGAGTTTTCACCACTTCATTTGGATAAACTGTCAAGTGTGCTTCGAGTGATTTACCGATAACTTTTGCATTACGCGCTTCTTCCAAGGCTTTTTGAGCTTGTCCACGGAAATCCATGAAGGCTGACCATGTATCCAAGATTTCTTCTTGGTTGGCAAAAGTTTCTGCTTCTGGCAATTCTGACAATTGAACAAATTCTTCAGCTTCAAACTCAAGATATGACCAGATTTCTTCTGCAGTGTGAGGAAGGATTGGTGTCAAGAGTTTGGTGATTTTGACAAGAACGTCATAGAACACAGTCTGCATTTGACGGCGTTCGAGTGATTTGGCACCTTCGATGTAAACAACGTCTTTAGCGAAGTCAAGGTAGAAGGCTGACAAATCAACGTTGATGAAGTTCACCAAGGCCTTGTAGATTGTCAAGAATTCAAAGTTGGCATAAGCATCACGAATCGTTTTCACAAGCTGGTTAAAGCGGATGGTCATGTACTTGTCAACAGAACGAAGCTCATCGTAAGCTACTGCGTCTTGAGCTGGGTTAAAGTCAGATGTGTTGGCAATCAAGAAACGAAGAGTGTTACGGATCTTACGGTAAGTTTCAGAGACTTGGCTCAAGATATCCATAGAGATACGCACGTCATTGCTTGAGTCCACACTTGTTACCCAGAGACGCAAGATTTCCGCACCAAATTGTTTTTCAACATCACTTGGAGCAATGGTATTTCCAAGAGATTTAGACATCTTCTCACCTTTACCATCAAGGGCAAACCTTGTGACAAGATTTGTTTGTAAGGAGCAACGCCATGGTTAGCAACAGATGTGATAAGTGATGAGTTGAACCAACCACGGTACTGGTCAGAACCTTCAAGGTATAGATCTGCTGGATATTTGAGTTCTGGACGGTTGACCACTACTCCATTCCATGATGAACCTGAGTCAAACCATACGTCCATGATATCTGTTTCTTTCTTGAACTCGCCATTTGGTGAACCTGGATGAGTAAATCCTTCTGGCAAGAGGTCCTTAGCATCACGTTCCCACCAGATGATAGAACCGTGTTCCTCAAAGAGTTGAGCTACATGTTCAATAGTCTCAGCAGTCATGATTGGCGTTCCGTCTTCAGCATAGAAGATAGGAAGGGGAACTCCCCAAGCACGTTGACGAGAGATAACCCAGTCGCCACGGTCACGAATCATATTGTAAAGACGAACTTTACCCCATTCTGAGTGGAACTTCACTTTTTCAATTTCATCCAAGATTTCTTGGCGGAATTTAGATACAGAGGCAAACCACTGTGGAACAGCACGCCAGATGATTGGTTTCTTGGTACGCCAGTCAAATGGGTATGAGTGAGAGATTTCTTCTTGAGCAAGGAGCAAATCGCCCAGTTTTTCGATAACAGTCGGCACAACCTTGTCATAGAACTGACCCGCAAATTCAGGACCAGCATTTTCCATCATAATACCGCGTTCGTTAACTGTTACAGCAACTTCAAGGCCGTTGGCAACACCAACATTGTAGTCGTCCTCACCAAACCAGGGGCTGTATGGACAATACCAGTACCAGAGTCAGTCGTAACGTGGTCACCCAGGATTACCAACTCATCTACAGCCGTATCCCATGGGTGGACTGTCACAATGTGGTTCAATTCTTGACCACGGTAAGTCGCCAAGACTTGAACATCCGCCCAACCAAATTTCTCAGAAAGACTATTCAATAATTCTGAAGCAACTACAAACTTACGAGATTCACCAGCTGGTTGTACCAATACATAATCAATATCTGCTCCAACTGTCAAACCACGAGAGGCTGTAATGGTAAATGGTGTAGTGGTCCATACGACAATATAAGTATCCGTATCTAGAACACCTTTTCCGTCTTTGACGCGGTTAGCATAGTAAAGGGAAGTTGAAAGCAAGTCATGGTACTCAATTTCCGCTTCAGCAAGAGCTGACTCAGAAGACCATGACCAGTAGACAGGCTTGGCACCACGGTAGATATAGCCTTTTTTAGCCATTTCACCAAAGACACGGATCTGAGCCGCTTCATAGTCCGGAGTCAAGGTCACATAAGGATTTTCCCAGTCACCAGAAACACCCAATCGTTTAAAGTCTTCACGTTGTTTATCAACTTGAGAAAGAGCATACTCACGGCAAAGTTTCAAGTACTCAACCAAGTCCATTTCTTTGCGTTTAACGCCTTGTTTTGCCAAGACTTGCTCGATTGGCAGACCATGTGTATCCCAACCTGGGATGTAAGGTGCATAGAATCCTGACATAGACTTAGAACGAACAATAATATCTTTGGAAATCTTGTTCATGGCATGTCCAACGTGGATATTTCCGTTTGCATATGGAGGGCCATCATGCAAGGTGAAATGCGGTTTTCCTTTGTTCAATTCTTGACGGCGTTGGTAAAGTTTTGCTTCTTCCCATTCTTTTTGCCAAACTGGTTCTTTAGTTGGAAGACCAGCACGCATAGGAAAGTCTGTTTTCCCTAAATTGAGGGTTTCTTTAAGTTTCATTGTTACTCCTTTAATTTAAAATGACAAAATAAAAACCACGATTCGCAAAAAGGACGAAAATCGTGGTACCACCTTTGTTCGAAAAAAGACAGGGTCTCTTTTCCTCTTTTCCCGTAACGTGGGGGACGTCCAGTCTTACTGCTTTCGGACTGGATTGCTTGAGAGGATAATCTAACCACTAGGGATTGCAGGACTCTCACCATCTCCCGCTCGCTGAAAATATAGTTGGTTGGATCTTGTTCTCACATTTTTTATAGGATAAGAACAGATTCTTTGTTTGCATCGTCCTCAGTTGCCGCAGTAGCTTCTACTTCAACTGACTCTTCATGCTGGTCACTTTCTTCTGTCTGTTGATTTTGTTGAGCTTCAAACTCAGCTAATTCTTTGTTGCCAGCCTCAATACGAGCTTGCAATTCAGCAACCTCTTCTGGTGTGAATTGACGAGTCATATCAATAGGCTCTTCCTCTGGTTGTAAAGATACAGTTTCACCAAGAACTTCACCCACCACTTCTTTAAAGGCTTCATCACTTGTCTGAAGGTAAGTAGCTGTTGGGCGAAGAATATCTTCCCAATCAGATGACTCAACAATTGCTAACTGACTTTCAATCGTAGACTTGAGGCGTTGATGGAATACACGGCTCTTGTTCTTCAACTCTTCTGTCTCAACAGCCACTCTCTTCGCATTATCTGTAGCCTGACGGAGAATTTCATTTGCCTTGTATTTCGCTTCTTCAAGCAAACGCTGAGCATCTTGTTCAGCTTGTTGAATAATATTGTTTGAACGTTCTTGAGCAGCTTGTTTGACACGCTCAGCTGTATCTTGAGCAATCAAAACTGACTGACTCAAGGAATCCTTCATCTCATCAAAGTAAGACAAACGTTCTTCCAAACTTTTGATGTGTGTCTCTTTATCGTGATTACTACGAACCAAGTCTTCATAATCACGAACAACGATATCAAGAAACTCGTCTACTTCTTCTGGGTCAAAACCTCTAAATCTTGTGCCAAAGGTTTTATCTTTAATTTCTAACGATGTAATTGGCATACTTTTCCTCACTTACTTAATAAAAAATAGAATCATTAATTGCTTCTGGTTCTTGCTCGCTTGTTACTGTTCTCTTAGGAATATCATTCGTATAATAGGAAAGACGTTCTTCTAGTTTTTTGATATAGAGTTCAGTTTCATCTTTGTATCGAATCATCTCCTCTAATTCAAAGTAAATCTTATCTAGAAAGAGGTCAACTTCTTCCTGATTGTAGCCTCTGAATGTTCTTGAGAAAGCTTTATCACTTATTTCTTGTGGTGTAATCGACATATTTTTTCTCACTTGCTTAAAAGTAGCCGGACTGTTAGTTTTTTCTTATCCTTTTTGGTCTGTCCATTGTCTTTGACAATTTTTAGACGACCAAACTTTCTCACACTGATCAAATCCCCAACTCCAACCTGGTAATCACTTTTTTCAACCAGATGATAGTTTACCTGGACAGATTTTTTCTCTATCAGTTGACTAGCTTGGTTTCTAGATAATTTCAAGGCACTTGATAAGAGGGCATCCAATCGAAAACTCGAAACTAAAATTTCTCGTTCTCTATAATCAATTTTAGACAAAATCCTATCGGTAAAAGGACGTTCCTCCAGCGATACAGGAAGTCTGCCAATCTTTCTTATTCCATCCTGAAAAAGAGGAATGAAATCACGATTGACAAAAATCTGTGCTCTCTTTTCATCTACCAAGATATCACCAAATAATTTACGGTCAATTCCTAGTTGGTTGATAATTGTTCCCAATATTTTTCCATGACTCAGTTGCTCAAACTTACTCGGATAGCAAATTTCCAACAAGGCCATTTCAAAGTCTGATATCTCCGGTTCAAAGTAATCTGGATAGAGAAGAACTCGAACCGACTCTGTCGGAAGAAAATCACCACTACTTTGGCAACCCAGTCCATATGTCCCAGCTAGTACCCTCAAAATCTGTTCCTGATGGGGATTGATAAATGGAGTAAGCACCGGCGCATATGTATCTTCTACCCGCTTGATCCACTCTAATCCCTTATCAATAAAGGGGATATCATCTTGGGAAAAATGCTGATAAATGGCTCGATTTACTGTCATAGTAATAGTACTAGTCGTGTTAAGATATTTCCAACAAACTGAATCAGAATTAGCGCTGCCCAAACCGTAAAATCAAGACCAGCAAATTGTAGATTGAGCTTACGAAGTGGCTCAATAACTGGGCGAGCAAGTCTGATGACTAAGCGTCCTAGTTGGCTTTCATAGGCATTTGGAAACCATGAAAGAAGAGCAAATGCAACGAGAATGATGGAATAAATGCTAACCGCATTTTGGATTAAACGAATTAAGAAAATCATTATCTTGCTCTATTTCGTTTAATATCAAAACCAAACTCAGCGCTTTGTGATTCATCTGGAAGTTTGATATCTTCAATATTCACGACAACGTTGACAGGCGTCAATAGATACATCGTACTCGCAACTTTTTTCATATTTCCAGCTAAGACATGGCGGGCTCCGTCCAAGTAATCAAGGCAACGACGGGCTTGAACCTCTGTCATATATTGGAAATCAATCAAAATACTTTCATTTCCAGCCAACAAATCTACAATCTCAGTTGCATCTTCATATTTTCTTGGATAGCGAACGTCAATTGTCACTTTCTCATCTGAACGATGGCTTTGCATTGCCAATTCTTGCTGACGCGCATGTAGACGAGTAATATTTGCATCTTTTGCTGATCCTGACTGAGCAGGTGCTGGTAATTCTTTAGAAGATGAGATGGCTGGGCTAACTGTTTCCTCTTGTTGAGTCTGGTAGTTAGTCGTTTCTTCTCCGTCTTCTGTAAAATAATCTATAAATTTATCGAATCTATCTTTTAAAGACATAGCTCTCTCCTATTTAAAAAATGCTGTACCGATTCGAACAAAGGTTGAGCCGAACTGAATCGCTTCTTTAAAATCACGACTCATTCCCATGCTTAGCTCCGTCATCGGCATATTAGGGATTTGTTTTTCTCTAATTTCTGCTTGCAGAGCCTGCGTATCCTTGAAAATCTCTTTCAATTCATCACTGTCTGCCTCAAAAGGAGCCATGGTCATTAAACCAACATACTCAATCTGATCTAACTTAGCCAATTCTGGCAAAAGTTCTAGCAATTCTTCTTTTGAAAACCCATGCTTGCTTTCTTCCCCAGAAATATTGACCTGCAAGAAACACTTGATAACATGATCTGTTCTCTTTTGAATTTCCTGGGCTAACTTAAGGGAGTCTAAAGCATGAAAGTAATCCACATATGGGATTACTTCTTTCACTTTCCGTCTCTGTAGTGTTCCTATTAAATGCCAAGTAACTGGGTAATCTTTCAAGGCCTGATATTTTTCTAAAAATTTATCGACTCGATTTCACCTATATGACGGACACCAAGCGGAAGCAAAGCTTCCGCTGTTTGTACATCTACATACTTTGTCACTGCGATTACTGAAACAGCATCTAGAGCACGGTTGGCTTCTTGACTAGCATCAGCTATTTGCTGAAAAACTAATTCAGTATTTTTTTTCAAATTCATTGATTAACGATTTTTGAAGAATGGAGGTGTATCCAATTCATCTTCATCTTGTGAAACTGGTGTTTCGAAGCGTTCTACCGGTGAAACAACTGGATCTGTTTGGCGAACAATTGACTCACGACGCAAGTCCCAGTCTCCAAAAGCAGACGCTTGGTTTGTTTCAAAACGACGTGGGCTTGATTTAGGCAATTCTGCTGTTTCTTCCAAGTCGAATTGACGATCAAATGTGTGTGCTTGTGGCGCTTTAGTTGATGGACGTCCAACTGGTTGGTTGTTACGAGCTCCAACTACTTTTTCCACTCGCTCTTGACGAACACCTGTCGCTACAACAGTAACACGAATTTCATCCTTCATGCTTTCGTCAATTGATGTTCCAAGCCAGATGTTTACACCTTGGCCAGCTGCTTGGTTGACGATTTCTGAAGCTTCTTCTGCTTCAATCAAGGTCAAATCAAGACCACCAGTAACGTTGACGATGACATCCTCAGCACCATCGATAGTTGTTTCAAGAAGTGGAGAGTAAATTGCTTTACGAGCCGCTTCAACAACGCGTTCTTCACCACTACCGATACCGATACCCATAAGGGCATTCCCTTTGTTGGCCATTACAGTTTTCACGTCAGCAAAGTCAAGGTTAATCAATCCTGGGTTCGTGATCAAGTCAGTGATCCCTTGAACACCTTGGCGAAGAACGTTATCTGCTTCGCTAAGAGCTTCAAGAAGTGGCGTTTTCTTATCAACAATTTCAAGCAAGTTGTTGTTAGAGATAATCAACAAAGTATCAACATGCTCGCGAAGTTCGTTGATCCCTTCTACAGCGTACTGACCACGTTTGCTTCCTTCAAATCCGAAAGGACGTGTCACAACACCAACTGTAAGAGCACCAAGATCTTTAGCGATACGTGCAATAACAGGGGCTGCACCTGTACCAGATCCACCACCCATACCTGCAGTGATAAAGACCATGTCCGCTCCAGTGATAGCTTCCGTCAAAGCTTCTTCACTTTCTTCTGCAGCTTTACGTCCAACTTCTGGACGTCCTCCAGCACCCAAACCACGAGTCAATTTTGGACCAAGTTGGATAACGGTTTCTGCTTTCGTACTGCTAAGGGCTTGTACATCAGTGTTAGCTGCGATAAATTCTACACCAGCAACACCTTCGTCAACCATGCGGTTGATGGCGTTACCACCACCACCACCGACACCAATTACCTTAATAACTGCGCCTTGAGCTGCTGCTGTATCAAATGAAAATGTCATAATTTCTTATCCTCTTTTATTCATCAAACATGCTTCCGATCAAACCACGGAAACGTTCTGTTAGCTTCGGTTTACTTTGAGAACTTGCTTGGAATTCTTCCTTGGGAGCAACTGGAGCTTCCTGCACAGTTTCAGCTGGAGCTGTTTGTGCTGGACTTGGTTGCGCTACTGGATTCAAACGTTGATTTGGAATGCCAAAGTTGATTGGTTTTTGACGAAGGAATTCATCTCCTTTAACTGCTTTTTGAGCAAGAAGATTGACTTCAGTCAATTTACCAGCAAACTCAGACAAGCTAATCACGTGAGCAAATGCAGGGTTGCGAATTCCAACTTGATTTGGTACATAAAGTTTTACGCGAACACCAAATACTTCTTGGGCTAATTCAACAATTCCTGGTAAAATTGCATTTCCACCGATAAGGACGATACCTCCTGGCAAATCCAACAAGTGTCTTCTTTCCAACTCTTGTTTGATTTGGTCAAAGATATGTTTGATGCGTGCTGAGATAATCTCTGCCAAGTAGCTTTCTGTTACTTCAACAGGTTCTACTTCACCAATTACTTCAACTTGGAAAGTTTCGTTACTTGCAAGTGGAACGTAAGCTTCACCATAGTTCAGTTTCAAACTTTCTGCAATTTTTGAGATGTTTTCAAGACTTTAGAAATGTCTTTAGTAACGTAATCTCCACCTTCTTGGTAGATGTTAGTGAACTGCAATTCTTGGTTGCGGATAGTCGCTACAGTAGTCTGACCTCCACCCATGTCAATGACAGTTGCACCAAATTCACGTTCGCCTTCATTAAGAACTGAGTTCACAATCGCCAATGGTGAAATAATCACATTATCAACATGAATACCTACACGCTCAACTGTCTTACGAAGATTGTGTAGAATCGTACGAGGACCTGTGTAAAGCAGACCACGCATTTCCAAGCGAACACCCATCATACCACGAGGGTCACGGATCCCTTGGAAACCGTCCACGATGAATTCTTCTGGAATAAAGGTAATCACTTCACGATCAGGAGTCATGCTCTTAGTCAAAGCTGATTTGACAACATTTTCAACATCTTGATCCGTGATTTCTTTGGTATCTGAAGTTACAGGAATCATTCCTTGTGTTGGTTCAACCTGCAAGAGGTTTGCTGGAAGGCCAACGTTAACAGACTTAATAGAAATACCAGCTTTCTCTTCCGCCTGTGTGATTGCGGATTTGATTGCTGAAGCAGCTGCTTCAATATCAACAATAATTCCGTCTTTTACACCTTTACTTTTGGCATTGCTAACACCAATTACATTTACTTCACCATCTCTATGCTCAGCTACTAGCACTTTAATCGAGCTAGTTCCGATATCTAAGCCTGTAAAAAAACCATCTCTAGTCATTACATCGCATCCTCTCTGTCTTCCAAGTTTCTCACTTCTATTTAATAACTATGTTTGGGCATAGCTATTCAAAGAATATTATAACACAAAAAATCCAATCGTGCTTAGTTTTTGATAAAATTCCTGCATGTTTTTTGAGAAAATTCTAGAAAAATTCTTCTTCTAAGAGATTATTTGAAGTTAACGTTCACAATTTCCTTTCTGTTTCTTAAAAATCCAAAAAAGAGAAGATCATTTTAGATCTTCTCTTGAATAAATTCTTCCGATTTTTGTTGTAAAAAATTTTCTACTAATTTCCCTGTTAAGCGAATTGCTATCACGATAACAGTCGAAACAATGAGATAATTTAAGGGCTGGCCAAAACTTCCAACAAGTGGTGGTTTGTTTAAAAATCCATAATCTCCACCTACAACTAAGTTAACAACCCATATCAAGCCATTTAAGGCGAAGGTAATCACCGCCACATTCTTCAAATCAAGAAGGGAAGGTTGATAGTTTCTAAACAAGTATAGGAGCGCATTTCCTAAAAGGGCAACATGTCCGATAATGAAGGACAAAATGGTCACGTGTGGAAATGGGTAGGGATCAAAAAGTGGGTAAGCTAGTGCTGCTGTTGCTCCAAAAGTTCCTAAAAGGGCGAAGTACTGTTTGTACTTGGATGTTCCTGGAATCAAGAGCATCACAAACATGGCGATACGGCAATGATAGAAGGGTAAACTTTCTGATAGGGGCATGAGATTGCCCCAATACCAGCTATACAAAACAATCAGTTGAACAGACTGAAGGATCTGAATAAAACGCTGGTAAGCTACTTTGTCGCGAAAACGATAAGAAGCATAGAAAGTAAGAGCCAATAAACATAACAAACCAATGTACCAGTGAAGTTCAAACTGGGGCGGTTCTGATATCTGTGTGGTAAATAATTTATCCCACAAATTCATATTCTATTCCTCGTTCATCTAGCTAGAGGCAGTAAAAAATTCACTTTCTCCAGCTTTTAAATTTTTTGAAAAAACTTGATTCTATGCCATGCATAGAATACTTGAGTCTTAAATTCGCAACCTATTATATCATTTGTATTGCAGAAATGCACCTTGTAGATACCCTTTTTTGATTTGTCGACTTCTCTAGCATAAACTAATCGATATATTGGTCTCTTTGTCCTTTATAAACTTGCCAAATAATCTCCATTTGCTCCTTGGTGATGCGTTTTTCAGATAAGACTGGCAATTGGTCAATGGCAAAAAATTGAAGCTCAGCAATTTCTTGATTCTCTTGAAATTGTCCATCAAGAAGCTTACATTCAAAGACAAACTTTGCATATTGTTTGCTCTGCAGTTGGAAACGATTGGTATCAAAAACTGCAAGTAACCTTTCAGCTTTTGCTGTAAAACCGGTTTCTTCTTCAATTTCTTTGAGAATATTTTCGGTTGGAGAGTAGCCGACTTCACCAAAACCACCTGGCAAAGCCCAACTATCCTCTCCTTTTCCTCTAACTAAACAGACTTTTTCATCCTCAACAATCCAAGCACGGACGTCCATCAGAGGAGTTGCATAAGCGGACGTTGGTTTCAAGACTTCTGCCACTTCTTCTGCATCGAGGTCTGATACCTGATTCAACATTTCAGATAACAGGATTCGCAAGTCCTCGTAGCGCTCTCGGTCGAAAGGATCTTTTGTAAAGGTTAATCCAGTATCAGTAATAGCTAACATTCTTTGAAGATACTTGGCAAAATCATTTGCATTCATTTTCTAAACTTTCTACCAACTTGGCTAGATTCATGGAGTTCGAGCCTTTGAGCAAAATTTGGTCATTGGCTCCAAGGCTTTCCTTAACCTGCTTGACTAGGTCTTCAAATTGGTCCTCATCGGCTGTTTTTTTGAAGTAATAAACGTGGCCGATTGGGAACATTTGACTGGCAAGTTGAGCCAATTCCGCAATATCTTCTCCATAGAAAATCACGGTATCCAGCACATCTGGTGAGAGACTCAAAATCATCTGGTTATGGAGTTGAACAGACTGATCGCCGAGTTCCTTCATGTCTGCCAAGACAGCGATTTTCTTGCCCCCTTTGTTGGCTGGAATTGCAGAGAATGTCTCCAAAATCAACTTCATAGCAGTGGGATTGGCATTGTACACATCTGATAGGATATCTGCTCCATTGGCTGCTTTCTTCCACTCGGTACGGTTACGCGTCAATTCAAGATTTTGGAAGGCCTGATGAATTTGCTCCTCTGGCACTCCTTCTTGAAGAGCCACATAAGCAGCAATCATAGCATTGGTGGCATTGTACTTACCTGTCACTGGCAAATCGAGGGCTTGTCCCAAGAAATTCGCCTTAAAGGTCAGACTATCCTTGCGCTCAATCAAGTCTGTAATTTCCAGCTCTGCTCCTTGCCCAAAACGAACCACCTTTTTATCAGTTGGCAAGTAGTCCTCTACTATAGGGTCAGCTGGTGCCAAGAGCAAGGAACCAGGTTCCATACCATCTGCAATTTGCATTTTCCCCTTAGCAATCTCCGAACGGTCTTTGAAAAAGGCCAAATGAGCCTCTCCAACCAAGGTCACTATAGCTGTTTTTGGATGAGCCAATTCAGACAAGAGATGAATATCTCCCAAGTGATCCTGCCCCATCTCCAAGACCAACTTTTCTGTCCCTTCAGGCATGTGGAGAACTGTGTAAGGAAGGCCAATCTCGTTATTGTAATTGCCCTGAGTTTTGTAGGTCTTGTAGGTTGTTGACAATAAATGTGCCAACATATCCTTGGTCGTCGTTTTTCCATTTGAACCCGTAACGGCAAAGACATCAACTCCCGTTTTTTCAAGATAGTAGGCTGCGAGGGTTTGAAAGGCAGTCAAAACGTCGTCTACTAGAATGTAGGGATGATTTGCAACCTCTTTCTCTGACAAGGTTACTACTGCACCATTTTCAAAAGCTGTTTCGATAAAGTCATGACCGTCACGCGCTCCTTTAAGTGGCACAAATAAATCACCTGGTCCAATCAAACGACTGTCAAACTCAGCTTTTTCTAACTGAACGTCCGCAAAAAGACTAACATCATTTTTAGCTCCAACAGCTTGGGCCACTTCGTGGATTGTTAATTTCATTTCTACTCCTTTAAAAAGGGTTGAAGTCCGAGAACTCTAGTCACCATGCAGTGATAGTTCCGGCTTCTACCCTCTCTTTCATTTTTATAGCAAATGCGCTTCGCGCTTGTCAAAACTTTGCTTAGCAAGGTCAACCAAACGCTCGATTAGTTCTGGGTAGCTGATTCCCATATTGTCCCAAAGTAGTGGATACATAGACCACTGGGTGAAACCTGGCATGGTATTAAGCTCGTTTAGGAAAATCTCGCCCTTATCTGTATAGAAGAAATCACAACGAGACAGACCAAGTCCACCAATCGCACGGAAGGCTGTTTCAGCATTTTGACGCATGACAGCTACTACATCATCACTAATCTTGGCTGGGATGTCCATGGTAATCTTGTTGTCAATATATTTGGCATCATAGTCATAAAAGGCAACATCCTTAACCACTTCACCAGGAAGCGTGCTCTTAACATCGTAATTGCCCAAAAGACCAACCTCGATTTCACGCGCATTTACCCCTTGCTCTACCAAGACACGGCTGTCATATTGAAAGGCAAGCTCCAAAGCTTGGCGGAGTTCTTCTTGATTTTCAGACTTAGAAATACCGACACTAGAACCCATGTTTGACGGCTTCGTGAAAACTGGAAAAGTCAATTTTTCTTCAACTTCAGCTATTTTATCAGTCACATCATCGCCTTCAACGATGGCCACATAAGGTACTTGGGCAATCCCGACAGATTCTAAAACACGCTTGGTCGTGATTTTATCCATGGCAAGACTAGATGACAAGATATTGCAGCCAACATAAGGCATTTTCAAAACTTCTAGAAATCCTTGAACAGAACCATCTTCTCCCATCGGACCATGAAGAACTGGAAAGACCACTGCACCTTCTTCATAGATGGCACTTGGCGCTATTTTCTTGTCCCAGTCAATAGTCGCATTGGTCATGAGACGGTCTTCTTGACCTGGAGTCTGGCTAAATTCTTGCGTTTGATAAAGTCACCTGACTGGCTGATGAAGAAAGTCTTGACTGTGAAACGGTCGTAGTTGACCGCACGCATCACACTTTCAGCTGAAAGGACAGAGACTTCACGCTCTGCACTACGCCCACCGTATAAAAGAATAATTGTTTGTTTCATATTGCTTGTCCTAATTCTAATAGAATACTCGTTCTTTAGTATATCATATTTGCTTCTTTTTTGAAACTTGCATATAAAAAAGCCCTCATTTGAGAGCTGAAATTTTACCGATCCACAACTTGAGCTTCAAAGTGTACTGGTTTGTCATCTACATTGGTGATGGTGATCATGTAGGACTTGTTATTGGTTACATAAAAAAACTTTCTCCCCTTGGTAGCTGACAACAATTCCATTCTTTTCCAAATGAATACCTTTTTAATTGTTTGGAAGTTCTTTATCATCATACCTTTTTGGAGCTCTATCTATTCTGCAAAATTTCGTTCTCTTTCCTTTTTCTATGCTGACCCGACCACCTGATAAACTGCAACAATACTATCATACGAAGAATCAAATAAACCAAACGAAGGATTTTCATCTTTCCAAGAGCTGATAAGAAGGTTTTCCTTGCATTCCCCACTTTTTGAACTAACTGTTCAACCGTCTTACCTGTTTCCTCTTCAATAGCAACTGCATTCTTTGAAATCAAATAATATTTTTGTTCTAATCTGCTGATATAGGCTTTGGAAATTGGCTCGTCTAAGAAAAAATATACTCTATCAGCATATTCATCCTGAGACAGCGTATAGTAAACTTCAGCTTCACTCTCCCATTTTTTAGGAAAACTAGTTATTCTAATATTTCCATAGTCTAAATGCATCATTCCATCTAAAACGTCATTAGTCCATTCTTCCGCATAGTGGTATAATTTCATTTTCTTATCTACCATTGGCCAAACCATAACATACCGACTATGCATGAATTCCTAGTCAATGCAGAGTGACTTGCCAAACTGGTCGCACCAATCTCATATACTGACCAAATAAGAACTATGAGCATCAAGACAGCTTGAGTTGGTTTGTTTTTATAATAGTTTTTCATTTTATTTAACATTTTGCTCTCCGATAGAAGGATTGGGTTTATCTAAATCTTTTTTTGACATTTTGACTAGTATTCGCCACTAGATCCTCTCTTGCATATTCGAAAGAAACAAGCTGATTGTTACTTTCAAAGCAAATAAGTCTTCTTTACCAAACAATTGCAACTACTGAGGCCTAGTTTATGGTTCCTAAATCTACCGATCCACCACTTGAGCTTCAAAGTGTGCTGGCTTGTCGTCTACATTGGTGATGGTTATTGTGTAGGACTTGTTATTGGTTACATTAAATATTTTTTCCCCTTTGTAACTGACAACAATTCCATCCCGTACTAAATTAATGTCTTTTTGATTGTTTGGAAGCTCTTCATCATCATTTTCTGAAAGATTTCTTCTAAAAAGTTTTTGTTCTTCAACACCATAAAAAATATCGCTATCCATCTCAAACCAAACTTTTTTACCTGATAATTTAAGCTTATTAGTGTCATTTTTTTTCAAGATTAATTCTGAGTAGTATTCTACATCATGTGTCCGAGGATTTACTGTAAAGTTAGCCGACTCTCCTGGTTGCAGAGTATACTTACCAAGATTTTGTGCCCATAGATTAAAGAAAAAAATAGCCGCCAAAACTACAACAAGTGTTAAACTACAACCTAAATTCCAATTTGATTTTCTCTTCAAGTTCATTTGTAACTCTCCTTATAGTCATTAATTCCGTCTTGAATCATCTTAGCATCTCCTGGATTATCTCCATAATTTCCATTAATAATGTTCTCTAAATATTTCAAAGGATTCTTATCTGACCATCCCTGAGTCACTCGTGTTCCAACTTTCAAATATGCATCACTCGATTCTAAGTAACCTTTACCAACATAGCCAAAGAGATAATTTCCCAAATAATCAGACTTCATTCCTTGTTTCCACTGGCGTCCCCAGAGTGAGAACGGATAATCTTCTCTGTATTTTCGGTTTTTTAAGTCTAGCGGTTTATTAGAATTAACCAAATCTATAAATGTTCCATTGTCTCCAATCTCATTTCCTATAGCAATCGAATTATCGACTCTTCCATTATCACCAGTGCTTTTCCATTTTCCAACTTATCTAAGATTTCTGGTATTCTTTATGCAAATCCTTAGCTTTCTTAGAAGGATCATATTTTGCACTCTCAATCTTCACATCCTTCATCTTATGCACCCAGCTCATGTCCAAACCGTCCGCATAGTAGTTACTATCACTATCGACGAGGTATGGGGAATTTACACAAATAGATTCCTAGTAATCACTAAAAAAGGAAACTCTGAAAATGAATAGTCCTCACGAAGTATAGAACTAAAAGAAAAAAGGGGAGTGTAAAATTGGTAACTTAAGTTTTACAAAGAAAAGAAGACAAGAATAAAGCTATCAAAGTGAAAAAATAATCATTTTTTCTTCATTTTACTTTTCTAGTTTCCTCTATTCACCTGTCACCTGCGCTTCAAATCTAATGTCTCTGTCTGAAATATTCGTTATTTTTATTTGTTTTGCGTTTGGAATCTCAAATTCCCAAGATTCTTTAGATTGAAGAACTACACCTTTTTCTGATAAATATATACTATTATTTGTATCGTTTTCTTTTATTTTTGTTGGGATATTACTTGACGATGAGTAGATTTCGCTAATTTCTTGCTTCAAAACATCATAGTTAGTCCCTAAAAGGTTTCCTTCTCCCTTCTGCCACCATGAGGTTTTCCCAGATAATTCTAATTTCCCACCAGAAATCTTAGATAGATATAATTTTGGAGTAAATTCCTTTTGTTTTGAGGTCGGAACTTTTAAAACTATGGAATCCCCTGGTTTCAAGGTATAACTCGCATTTTTGAAATACAAATAAATATAATAGGAAAACACAATCGCTACAATAGCAACTATTCCAGAACATCCTAGATTCCATTTATTATATTGTTTTCTTTTATTTTTCACGCGTACTTCTCCCCATTCTTCGTCAGAAACTCAGATTGAGACATATCACTAATCTGCTCCAAGATCCTCTCTCCAAATATCCTTGTCGGTCACATCAACCCAATTTTTGGGGCTAAAGCGACTAGAGTAGATGGAGGTCCAGTTTACCGATCCACCACTTGAGCTTCAAAGTGTGCCGGTTTGTCGTCTACATTGGTGATGGTGATCGTGTAGGGAGTTTCTTCCGTCACCCCAAATACTTCCTTTATCTCCCCTTGAACCACTATACCATCACTTTCTAAATAGATACTTTTACTCTTATCATTTGGTAAGTCTTTGCGCTCGGTTTTGTCTTTTAAAAAAATTAGCTCCGTTATTGTTTGCTTTTCAACATTATAGACTATATTACTGTCTTTCATTCCCCAACCTTTTCGACCGGACAATTTTAACTTCGCATCATCTAATTTTTTAAAATGTAGTTCCGAATTATACTCCAGCTGCTCTGTTTTAGAAAAAACTTTCAATTCAACACTTTGACCTGGTTGCAGAGTGTACTTACCAGCATTTAAAACCACACAAATAAAAACTACCGCAAACGAACCATACAACAATCTGATGATCATTCTTGAGAGACTGCTTTTAAAGTGCCGTAAAAGTAGAAATAAAGACACAATAAATAACACGGGTGTTAGCATTTTAGTTTTCCTCTCTCATCACTATTAAAATCCAGAAGAACTGTGGCCCTCAATCCCTCCTTAAAAGAGAGTATATTTTCCAACCCAAAAGAAAGCAGACCAAAGCTATTGAATAGTAGAAAATTTTCTGAAGCAAATGATTTAAAACTCTCTTTCTCATCTGATTCACAACTGTATCTAACTGATTCATCGCATTGTCCGAGCGTTGTTCCCAAACGGTCACTGAAGAACCTGTGTTACTTTCAATCACAGCTTGATTTTCACTTGCTAATTTCAAATATCTCCCAGCATGATACAACCGCTTTTCCCCATTTAACCAACTAATTTCAACACTCTTGTCTCCTTGTAATCGATTATTGTAACTGATGGATACCGCTTGATTCTCAGAAGAAATCTTACTTTCAATTTGATTATAGTCATCCACCACATAGATAAGGCCGATGTTCTTTCCATTTTCTTTTGAGGGCACTAGATGAATATGCTTATCAAGAGCATGCCAATCCTGATCATTTTTATCTTGAATCAATTTAACCATACTACTATTCACATCCATCTTAGAAAATGAAATATATTGGTAGATCGGCTTAATGATGAACAATACCATATAAAAAAGGAAAAATAGGATAGACTTACTTTTATTTCTCATTTACTGCTCCAAAGTAACTTTTTTTACAAAATATTCTTAAGAACTCTGTCATGGCAACCTGCCTTTATAAAACTATTACCTCGTCGTTCCGTTTGTTATTCGGTTCTCCATATATCCTTAACTGTCACTTCTCCCCAATTATCTTGGCTAAAACGACTAGAGTAGATAGTGGTCCAGTCTTTAAGGACTTTATTACGGAGTACATTATCTGCTTCCTTGCGAATCTCATCGGCAGTCTTTCCATGCTCCGTTAGAAAGGCTTCTACTTGAGACTGATGATAATATCTCACGCTTTTCTCATCGTGATACCACATAAATCGTTCTAATTGCTGATTGTTTACATCGTACAGGTAATCTACATTTATGGTTGTCTCTGTATCTGGCAGTCTCAAACGCATCTCTATCCCAACTTTCGTCATCTCCTGAAATCCAAAATAAAAATAATAACCTAGAGATTGAATAGTATTTGGTAAATCTACACTTTTATAATCAATAGAATGAATAGAAATTTCTTGAGAATCGTTGTCCACAAATTTTAAACTTTTTAACTTATAAAAAGCTCGTCCTTTCCAGAGAAATGTATAATTGTGATAATCACTTTCTTCGTAGTATATTTCATCAAAAATATTATGAACTCTCTGATATTTATAGTACTGAAAACCAGAGAAAGATAATAATAGAACTATTAGCAACGAAAAAATTACAAATTTTCTCTTCTTCATCCAATCACCTCATCTCTGTCAACTCTTGATTACCTGTTTCAATATTTCGAATGAAATTATCAATACTTGGGTAATTTTTTTGTAGCTTATCTACGGTATCTTTTTCTAGTAAAATCCCTCAACACACCCCGTTGTTCATACAGCTTTGTGTTGAGCAAGAAGTTACTTTCTCTAACAATCTAACCATACAAGGTTTGATACATCTTTTTCATGAAAGACTCAAGCTCTTTTTGAACAATCTTTAATAGGCGTTCTTCTTCAGCTTGGGGGATAGTCACACTCTCTTTTATATTTTTTTCATTAAATTGAAAGTAGCTGCTAGAAACTATATCAAAGTTCTTATCCAATTCATATAGTACGCTAGTTATTTTACCATCTATCTCTATTCTAAAATAAACAGTAACCCCATTCCGTCCCGGATTTGAGATATCCAAATCGATGTCTCCTTTTATCTCTATGGAGTCAATTCCTCCATCCAAGCGAATAGCTCCATCGGGAGGAACGACATAGCCCGCTTTACGGATGTCAGGTGCATATTTTTCTGATGCCATCAAATGTTGTAAGACAACTATATTGTCCCTCTCTTCAAAGGAGGTTTTTAATTGCATATGTTCTTGGTGGTTTTGATACTGAAAATAAAGATTCAAGCCAGTAGCTAAGGCAATTACAGAACCAATAACGATCAGTATTTTTTTAAGTCCCGACATTTTTTTCACCCCCTCTATCTAAGTTATCATAGAAGTCTTGTTCATACAGCATTGCGTTGAGTAAGAAGTTACTTTCTCTAAAAATCTAACCATACAAGGTTTGATATATCTTTTTCATGAAAGACTCAAGCTCTTTTTGAACAATCTTTAATAGGCGCTCTTCTTCGGATTGAGAGATGTTCACTCTCTCATTTTTATTTTTTTCATTTGTTTGAAAATAGGCGCTAGAAACTATATCCAAGTTCTTATCCAATTCATATAGTACACTAGTTATTTCACCATCTATCTCTATTTCAAAATAAGCAGTAACCCCCCGTCCACGATACGATATTTTCAAATCGATGTCTCCTTTTATCTCGATGGAAGCAATTCCTCCATCCAAGCGAATAGCTCCATCGGGAGGAATGACATAGCCCGCTTTACGGATGTCAGGCGCATATTTCCCTGATGCCATCAAACGTTGTAAGACGGCTATATTGTCCCTCTCTTCAAAGGAGGTTTTTAATTGCATATGTTCTTGATGGTTTTGATACTGAAAATAAAGATTCAAGCCAGTAGCTAAGACAATTACAGAACCAATCACGATCAGTATTTTTTTAAGTCCTGACATTTTTTCACCCCCTCTGTCTAAGTTATCATAGAAGTCTTGTTCATACAGCATTGCGTTGAGCAAGAAGCTTCTTTCTCTGGTAAACTATCCATACAAGGTTTGATACATCTTTTTCATGAAGTCATCAATCTCGCTTTGAACACTTCTCAACAAGTAATCTTCTTCGGCTTGTGAGATAGAAACAATCTCTCTTTTCCCGTTACCATTTTGCTGAGAATAGCTGGAATCAATTAAATTCAGATTTTTATCTAAAATAAAAGTTATATGTGTTTGTTTTTCATTAACCTGTGTGATGAAAAATAACTGAAAATCCTTAGCATCCTTTTTGGGAGGGCTAATTTTCAAATGTAACTCTCCTTCTATTTCTAATGGATAAATAACTCCATCCAATCGAATAGCTCCGTCAGAAGGAATAGTATATCCTGCCTTGTGGATGTCAGACGCATATTTTTCTGATGCCATCAAACGATGAAGAACTTCAATTCTTTCATTTTTTTCAAAAGCTTCTTTTAAAGCACTAGATTGTTGGAAATGATTGTAAGTAAAATATAAAGGAATCGCTAATAGGAACAAGGACAATACAATCAACCACTTAAACTGTTTTAATTTATCTGACATTAGTTTCTTCCCTCCATATAACACTCTCTTTCAAATAAGTTTTATTATAAACTCTCACTCATCTTCCTCATCGTCATAAACTGGTTCACCATGGATTTTGATGTATTCTTCATTCCTGCGGTCATCTTCTTCCCAGACTGGGTCTCTCACATCGTCCATAAATGGAATTTCTTCCAAACTCAGCTCATTAGCCTGTTCATAACTCATCGAAAGGATATCCTCATGCCGTTTTTTAAATTCCTCCACACTTAACCAGCTCTCTTTATCATCTTCGCTAATCTGACCATCAATAGCAGTCGCAATTTCAATGGCCATAATATACATAGCTCGTTTATCAACAGTGAGAAGGTCAAAGTGGGTAGAAGCTAAACGTAGACAGTCTCCTTTTTCTCGATAGTCTGTTGCTGGATTGTCTTCAAAATCTAATTCAAGATTTTCATATACATGACTCCCAAATTTATTGATAATCCCTTCTTTCAACTGAACATTATTCCATCTATTATCATGCATCCACTTATTCAATTTCAAGTGAATAGTTGGGTCTGTTTTAAATGGGCGAGTATTCCCAAATAAGAAATATCTATTGTCTTCCCATCTTTAGTATCAAACCACATTCTCTTCGCTAGTTCTAAATAATCAAACGGAATTTCTTTGGTGTAATCACCTTTGACATATATTCTCACTCATCGTCCTCATCGTCATACACACGTTCACCATGGATTTTAATATATTCTTCGCGAAGCCGTTCTTCTTCTTCCCATAGCGGATCTCTTACTGGTATCATTGTCTTTAATTCTTCCAAACTAATTTCAACCGCTTCATCATAAGTCAGTGAAAGAACATCCTTGTGCAACTCCTTAAATGTCTCTACATCCATCCAGGTCTGCTTGTCATCCTCACTGATCTGCCCGTCAATAGCAGAAGCTACCTCGACTGCCATGATATACATAGCACGTTTATCTACGGTTAAAACATCTATATGGGATGTTGCGATACGTAGATAATCTCCACGTTCTCTCCACTCTGTAATGAAAGTTTTTTCAAATTCAAGTGTTATACTCTCATATTCCAAAGACAACCAAGGATTACTAGGAATTATAAAAGGAGCCTTATCCCATCTTTCGTCAACTGAAGACCATTTGTGTAACCGAACACCAAAGTAAAAATCATCCTGCAACATCTCATCATCCCCGACATTTGAGAAACTTATTTTTTGACCATTTCTTTCTTTAAACCACATTTTCCAAACAAGCTCTCTTGTCGTAAAGGTTATTTTTTGCTTAAAATCACTTTTGATATATATTCTCACTCATCTTCCTCGTCGTCGTCCAACTCTACCTCTCCATGGATTCGGATATACTCCTCACGCTCCCTATCTAATTCTTCCAGATGGGATCATCAATAGCGTCAATCGTTTGAATTTCTTCCAAACTCATCTCATTTGCTTCCTCAAAGGTTAGAGATAAGATATCTTTATGTTTTTCCTTGAATTCCTCGATTGTTATCCATGTTTTCTTGTCATCTTCGCTAATTTGTCCATTAAAGATTGTGGCAATCTCAATGGCCATGATATAGAACGCTCTTTTATCAAGAGTGAGCAATTCAAGATGGGTAGAAGCCAAACGCAAAAAGTCTCCATTTTCGCGAAAATCAGTTACATAAGCATTCTCAAATTCCAAATTTAGATCTTCATCAATTTGTGAATAAAAACGGTATTTTATCCCTTCTTGTATCGGAACATGCAACCAACGTTCATCATAATCCTGTTTATCTAGTTTTAGATGAATTGCTATATCATTCCTATCTCTGATTTGAAGAAAACCAGAATAGGAGAGTGGGATGCCTTCTCCTTGATAACTTTCAAACCACATTCTCTTCGCTAGTTCTAAATAATCAAATGGAATTTCTTTGGTGTAATCACCTTTGATGTAAATTCTCACTCGTCTTCCTCATCGTCATAAACTCGTTCACCATGGATTTTGATGTATTCTTCCCATCCTCTGTGTAATTCATCCCAAAGGGGTTCATCAATCGCCTCCATAACCTCTAGTTCTTCCAAACTAATATCGACTGCTTCGTCGTAGGTCAAATTCAGCAGGTCTGCATGTTTCGTTTTAAATTCTTCAATACTCAGCCATGTTTCTTTGTCGTCTTCGCTGATTTGACCGTCAATGGCAGATGCTACCTCAATCGCCATGATATAGAGCGCTCGCTTATCAACCGTTAGAATATCTAGATGAGTGGAAATAATCCGCAAACAATCACCTTTCTCACGTCCATCGCTTTCATAAGAATTTTCTAGATCCAATGTCAAGTTTTCATATTCAAATGTCTTCCAAGGGTTTATATTTGTATTAAAATTTGCACTCTCCCAACGTTCGTCATTATATTTAAATTTATCCAACCGTAAATTTAAATGTAAATCTTCATCCCAAGCATAGGAAAAATCAAGTGGAATTCCTTTTCGCTCTTTGAACCACATTTTCCAAGGATATTCCATACAGTTTTGGTATATACTAGTTTCGTAGTTGCCTTTAAGATATAGTTTCACTCGTCTTCCTCGTCATCATAAACTGGCTCGCCATGGATTTTGATGTATTCTTCATTTCTACGGTCATCTTCTTCCCAGACTGGGTCTCTTACATCGTCCATAAACGGAATTTCTCCCAAACTCAGCTCATTAGCTTCTTCATAACTCATCGAAAGGATATCCTCATGCCGGTTTTTAAATTCCTCCACACTTAACCAGCTCTCTTTATCATCTTCGCTAATCTGACCATCAATAGCAGTCGCAATTTCAATGGCCATAATATACATAGCTCGTTTATCAACAGTGAGAAGGTCAAGGTGCTTAGAAGCAATTCTTAAACATTCACCTTTCTCACGAAAGTCCGACATGATAGCATCTTCATAGTCTAGCTGTATATATTCTGACTTATGGGATAAAAAATCATATTTTATCCCTTCCTTAATCTGAACACTTTTCCATCTATCATCATGAGTTTTCTTGTCTAATTCTAAGTGAATAGAAAGTTTCTCAATTGGTAGTTCTAGATACCCAGCATACGACAAATCCAGCTCTATTCCATCTTTTTCCTCAAACCACATCCTTTTCGCTAGTTCTAAGTAATCAAACGGAATTTCTTTGGTATAATCGCCTTTGATATATAGTCTCACTCGTCTTCCTCATTGTCATCTAACTCCACTTCTCCATGAATTCGGATATACTCCTCGCGCTTCCTATCCAATTCTTCCCAGATGGGTTCGTCAATAGCGTCAATCGTCTGAATTTCTTCCAAACTCATCTCATTTGCTTCATCAAAAGTTAGAGATAAGATATCTTGGTGCTTTTCCTTGAACTCCTCGATTGTTAGCCATGTTTTCTTATCATCTTCACTGATTTGTCCATCAATAGCAATCGCAATTTCAAGCGCCATAATATACATAGCACGTTTATCAACTGTTAAAACATCCAAATAATTAGAAGCGATTCTTAGGTATTTTCCCTTTTCTCTACCGTCGCTTTCATAACTTCCCTCATAATCCAAATCAATATTTTCATATTTTTGGGAATTTATTGCACTGCCTCCTTTAACCTTAGCATCTTTCCAACGAGAGCCACTTGCTCCCCACTTATCTAACCGCAAAGATAAATAGAAGTCATTTTGCAACATTTCATCATCCCCGACATTTGAGAAACTTATTTTTTGACCATTTCTTTCTTTAAACCACATTTTCCATGCAAGTTCTCTTGTCGTAAAGTGTATTTTTTGCTTAAAATCGCTTTTGATATATAGTCTCACTCATCTTCCTCATCGTCATCCAACTCCACTTCTCCATGGATTCGGATATACTCCTCGCGCTTCCTATCCAATTCTTCCCAGAGAGGCTCGTCTATGGCTTTCAAAACCTTTATCTCCTCTAAACTAATATCGACTGCTTCGTCGTAGGTCATATTCAGTAGGTCTTTATGTTTCGTTTTGAATTCTTCAACACTCAGCCATGTTTCTTTGTCGTCTTCGCTGATTTGACCGTCAATGGCAGATGCTACCTCAATCGCCATGATATAGAGAGCTCGCTTGTCAACCGTTAGAATATCTTTATGAGTCGTGATTATTCGAAGACAGTCTCCTTTTTCTCGCCCATCACTTTCATAAGAATTTTCAAAATTTAAATTTAAATTTTCACGCTTAAAAGTCGCCCAAGAGTCTTTTCCTATTCTAAAATCAGCCATTCCCCAACGCTCATCATTTGAAGAAAATTTATCTAGAGTTAAACTCAAATAAAAATTTTCATTAAATGCATAAGAAAAACCAACTTTCACTCCCTTGCGTTCTTTGAACCACATTTCCCAAGGATATTCCATACAGTTTTGGTATATACTAGTTTCGTAGTTGCCTTTAAGATATAGTTTCATACTTCTTCCTACTTTCAGTAATTCTTTTGGTATGTTTTCCAAATTCTATCAATTATTTCTTCTTTAACGCTCTTTGCCAAATTCTTTAAATCGACATCTTTATTTACGAAGTTCTCTACAGATTCTTTTCCACTAATTTCTCCTGCTTCTAAATGAGAATTAACCCTGTACCCCGACTTTCCACTTCCAGATTGAACCTGGAAAACTCCATCACCATTAGTACCACTAGTTGGCTCCCAATCTACACGAAGGTTCACTTTTCGATTTCCTACTCGGGCTTCAATTTGTTTACCACCCCTGCCAGAAATGGTCTTACTCGTAGGTTTATTGGCCTTCCAGCTATCGTAGTTGCTAGAATAATTAACCTGAATTTCGCCATTTTGTAAGGCTGTCTTTGTGATAGCTGATAAGCTAGTTACTGCTCCACTAGCTATCAGTACATTCCCATATTGTACCCCTGATACAGATGCTGCCGTACCAGCTACGATACTTGTCCCTGCTGTTGGTGGACCAGCCATGATACTCAAGACTTCAAGGGCACCACTCGCAAAGTAGACTCCTAAACCAGAGAAAATTTGAGCTACTCCACTCCAAAATTCGACTGAATTTGCTTCAAAGTTTTGGGCTTTTAGTTCATCAAACTTTTTGTTAACCAAATGAGTATAGTCAGCATCGTATTTTCCATTTTTTGAAACAACATAGCCTTGTTCCAAGGGATGAATGTCAATGATATTCCCTGTCTCATCAATCTTAAGAGTGTGATTGTAGTCGTCGATTATTTTATCCCATTCGGACTTGTCGTGGCCTTTTAAACGCTTCTTTAATTCGGCACGATAGTAGGCATCTCCATCTTCTGATAACATCATATCCCTAGAAGCTTTATTGACGGCACGAGTTTCCGAGTCTTGAAAATCTCTTTTGGCATGCGACTCAATCTTCACATCCTTCATCTTCTGCACCCAGCTCATGTCCACACCGTCCGCATAGTAGTTGCCATCGCTATCGACAATGACTTTACTTAGTTGCGTAGCTCCTTGAATCGCTAAGCCAAGGACTTCTAGACTATCACTAAAATACTGGGAAACCTCTGAGACAAAGAATTCTAGTTTTTCAATCTTGTCATCCAAATCCTGAATACCCGACTCGATTTGAGACTTAGTATTGTAGAGGATGGTTTTCTCAGAGAAAGCTTTCCCCCAATTAAGTGTAAAGAGATCTTTGATTTGATTTAGCAAGTTCTCCCTCGCTTGAATCTGAGCTTCTACGATAGCTAACTGCTCTTCTCTCAATTTTTTCAGTTCCTTGAGCTGGTCCAGATCCAAATCACCATATCCAGAGACCTGAGCATCCGCATATTTGTAGGATGTCAACTCTAGTTGGATATCGTCTATCGCTGCTTGTAACTTCTTGATGCTGGGGATGATAATCTCTGTAAAGAGACCTTTACCAGCTGTATAGGCTGCTCCTGTCAGATCACCTGAGTCTAAGGAGGAAATCAGGTGGTCACATCCACTAGATAAGCGGTCTGTGACTTCATTTGCGACTCGGAGGTTGTTAGTCATGGCCTGAATCAATTCTTGGGATTCTTGTGCGCTGTATTTTACTCCCATGGTAGCCGATTCCTTTCCGCTATCAGTTCTTCTCTGGCTTCATCGAAAGACCGACGAGCCTTCTTCGTTTGTTTTTCCAAGGCATCCAGTTCCTCTTCTACATAAGAGTTGACCTGTCGTTGAATGGTTCTATTATCACTTTCGATTTGCTCTATCACTTGACGAGAACTGGGTGAGAGAGACAATAGAGTTGCCATACGATGGTGAATGCTCTGAATATCCGAGTAAAAGTTTGTTACCTGCTGTTCATATTGTCTTTTTAGAGTCTGAAGACTTTCTTCTTTATCGTCAATCTTGACAATTTCTCGCCAAAGTTTGTAGCGTTTTTCTTCGTTCTTATCTGCCATTTTTAATGTTCCCATCTCTTAGCCAGCTCTACGTCGCGTTTTTCAATCTTATGAGCAATTTCTGGAAACTTATTTGCTTGGGTCAAAACAGCCGAGCTGAAATCACTGACTGCCTGAAGCATTTGGTTGCAGGCCTGACGTCCCGCTTCCATCCCAGCGATTTCAGAAGTATATGAAAATTCTACTTGCTGATTTTGCTTCTTGCTCGTGTCATACCCGACCAATTCATTAATAGCTGCCTCTGCTGCTATCGTGCTAGATTTTATCTTTCCACCCATACTTCAAACTCCCCTTATTCATTGTATATTGACCATATCATAACACAAAAATAGTATGATTTCAAAACAAATCCTAAGGGCAAAAGCGCTCATCTCCTTAGAATAAACTCTATCGCTCACTGAATGTGTTTGACAAAGACGGTACTAGTCATTTTGGAGACCGGTTTTCTGATGCCTTATAGTTTGAGTAGTTTTATTAGCAAGGTTTGTTCTTCTCTGGTGAGAAACAGAAAAAACAAAGCCCTAGAAAAATTCCTAGGGCTCGTCTTATGTGTCAAAAAGAGCTACGTTTTAACTGACTTCTACAACTCTGTCCGATTTTCAATGGCTCGTAAGAGTGTGACTTCGTCCGCATACTCGATATCTGCTCCCACGGCTAGTCCTCGTGCTAGGCGAGTGACCTTGATGCCAGCTGGCTTGAGGAGACGAGAGAGATACATAGATGTCGCTTCTCCATCTGCCGTCGCATTGGTTGCCACAATAACCTCTGAAACTTCACTGTCCATAAGACGAGTCATGAGGCTCTTGAGATTGATATCATCTGGACTGATACCATTCATTGGAGAAATAAGACCATGTAAGACATGATAGAGTCCGTGGTATTCTTGGATATTTCCATAGCAGCCACATCACGACTATCCTCTAGCACCAAGATCGTTGTCTGGTCTCGAGTCGGATCTGTGCAGATAGAGCAGGGATCATCATCCGTCAAGCGACCACAGATGGAACAATAGGTCAATTCCCGCTTGGCAGATAGAAGGTTTTTGGCAAATTCATTGACATCATCATCAGACATTCCAATGGTATAGAAGGCTAGGCGGGTAGCCGTTTTGATCCCGATACCTGGTAACTTTGAATAGCTATCAATCAGCTTGGCAATAGGTGTTGGATACAGCATAAGTTCCTTTCTAATTCATTGGATGGTGTTGGTGATAAAGATTGATAATGTCGCGTGCAATAGAAGGTCCGACACCGTTTGTAAGGTTGGTGTTATGAGGAAAGACGACTGCGACCGCGATTTGAGGATTTTCGGTCGGTGCATAGGCGACTGCGTTGGTATTATTGGCTTTTTGACCGCCATTAACGTAACTTTCGGCAGTACCTGTTTTCCCGCTGATGGAAACGGCGGCGCCATTTGAAAAGGCACGACCAGTTGTTAGAGCACTCGTTCCATGCGAAACTTGATAGAAACCTTGCTGCAAGATAGCCATATCTGATTCTGAGATATTGACCTTGTTCAGTTCCTTAGTGGCTGTTTCTTGAACCAGACTGCCTAAGCCACCTTGGTCATTGTTTGCATAAACCCCTTCAACGATGTGAGGAGCTAAACGTACGCCATTGTTTGCAATGGTTGCGACATACTGGGCTAACTGCATAGGTGTGTAGTTATCAAACTGACCAAAGGAATTATTGATATAGTTCCCCAAATCAAATTCTTTCGGCGTAAATCCTGTGGATTCATCTGGGAGGTCAATCCCCGTTGAAGCTCCGAGTCCATATTCCCCAAAGGTTGACCGCAATTTGCCCATTGCAGTCTCTAACTGTCCCGTTGCGGCCACCATGTTTGGTGTGTAGGTCTGTCCCATGATTCCTAGAGCAGTTTGAACCATGTAAGTATTAGAAGAGTACTCTAGAGCCTCAACTGCTGTGATCGGGAAAGAGCCATAGGACAAGGTATACCATGAATTGATAGGGGCCGAACCTTGGAAACAATCGGCTGGTCTGTCAAGGTTTGATTGCCTGACAAGACTCCATTTTCCCAACCAGAGCTGATGGTCGCTGCCTTGACGACAGATCCTGGCACAAAGACGTTGGTTATCGTTCCAAGCGAATCTGAACTTAATTTACCGGATTCGACATCATGCTTGACACCTGACATGGCCAAAACTGCACCGGTTTTAGGATTGAGGGCTACGGCGTAAACCCCTTCAGAATATTTGGCTCCACCGTTACCCAACTCTGAGTTGAAGTAGCTCTTGAGTAGGTCATCCACACCATTCTGGAAAGCTAGGTCAACCGTTAACTTGATATTGTTTCCTTTGCTTCCTTCTTCGACATTTTCCACACTTTCCATATTTCCGTGTTTGTCGAGGTGGATTTCTTTGACGGAGCGTTTGCCTTGAAGAACATCTTCATATTGCTTTTCAAGATAGGAAGTTCCCACTCGGTCATTGAGAGAATACCCTTTTTTGAGATAAGCATCAACTTCCTCAGCTGGAAGTCCTGACTTCTCATTTGAAACGCTACCAACGATTGTTGATAAAGATGTATCCAGTACTTTACGATCCCATGAGGTTGAAATGCTGATACCTGGTAATTCCTTGGACGCTGATGCAACGAGAGCAACTTGGGTATCATCTAAGGCGTCCGTAGAAATGGTTCCCGTTGCAAAATTTTCAACGGCATTGAGCTGACTAAAGAGATAGATTTCCTTTTTCTGGTCGTCTGTATAATTAAGTTGACTCACGTCAATGCTTTCAACCGCATTATTGTAAAGTGTCGCTTCCGATAAGCGGTTCCCATCTGAATCCAGGCGTTTATCGCTTGGCAAGGATTCGACTGTTTTTTTGTAAATATCTTGGTCCGCCAAGTAGTAGTCTGCAATCTGTCGATCTGTCAGATCTGGGGAAGTTACATTTACATATGTGAGGAGTTTCTTGGCTGTCTCCTTCAATTCAGTTGCCGTCATTTTATTGTTTCGTGTGAAAGAAACAACCTGCTTGACAGTGTTTTCTACCAAGGGTTTGCCTGTTGCATCATAGATCTGTCCACGAGCTGAACTGGTTGTTACCCTTGTTTGGCTGGCTGAAGCCAATTTTGTTTCATAAAAATCTTTATTGAGCACCTGCATGTATAACAAACGACCAATAATGGCCATAAAGAGCAGGATGACAATCGCAAATAATAAATTAAGCCGAATCGGAATCGAATGGCTATTAAATTTTCTCATACAACTAAGACTCTTTTCTAGAAAAATTCCCGATTTCCACCTTTATTTTCCCTAAAATAATAGAGTAAATAGGTGAATCTCAGTACATTTCATTGTACCATATTTTACGGAGAAACTCTTGGAAAAGTCGAAGCATTTTTTGACTTTTAATTGAAAATGCCTTTTTATTTGGTTATCCTATTTTCTATGATATAATGATAGTAATAGTTAGGAAAGCGTTAACCTTTAAGACTTTGACTCATAAAAAGGAGCCTCATGAACAAGCCAGATATCGCAACCATAATCGACCTCCATTTTGAAGAATTAACCGAGCTCGAGCAAGAAATCGCTCGCTATTTTTTACAAGCTGAAACGATCCAAGATGATCTCTCTTCTCAGCAAGTTACCCAGAAATTACATATCTCCCAAGCAGCCTTGACCCGCTTTTGCCAAAAAAAGTGTGGTTTTTACAGGCTACCGAGAATTCGTCTTTCAATACCAGCACCAAGCTAGTAAACCGGACACTCATTCGCACAAACACAGTCCTTTAACCAAACGTGTTTTGCGAAGCTACAGTATCATGCGAGAACAAACACAGGATTTGATTGACGAAGAACAACTGGAACGCGTCGCCCAATTAATCGATGACGCAGAACGAGTTTACTTCTTTGGGACGGGAAGTTCTGGTCTGATTGCCCGTGAGATGAAACTGCGCTTTATGCGACTAGGTGTTGTCTGTGAAGCTTTGACCGATCGGGATGGCTTTGCTTGGACGACCAGTATCATGGATGAAAACTGTCTGGTACTTGGCTTTTCCCTATCAGGAACTACCCAATCCGTCCTCGATAGTTTGTTGGATGCCAAGGAAATGGGTGCCAAGACCATCCTCTTTACCAGCGCACCAAACAAAAACAGTCAGGCCTACACCGAAACGGTCCTTGTGGCAAGCCATAGTCAATCTTCTTACATCCAGCGTATTTCCGCTCAACTCCCTATGCTCATTTTAATAGATTTGATTTATGCCTACTTTTTAGAAATCAATCGCGATAGCAAAGAAAAAATCTTTAACAGCTATTGGGAAAATAAAAAACTCAACGGCTATCGTAGACAAAAACGCGTTAGAAAATCCTAGTTTGGTTGAACCAAACTAGGATTGTTTTGTCTTGAAATGATAGTAGGCTCCCAACATCCCTGCTGTATTTTGGTGATGGACAAATTCTAATCGTAAAATAAAACGAGCTATTCTTCAGAAGTACGTTCTATAAGATTATAGTTTAATGCAAAGTGTAGCGATATAATCATTTCCATAAGGTGATAATCGATGTCTTTTATCACATGATTCATAAAAATCGATCATAGCGAGACCATTTTTAAGTTGTCCTCTAATCTGACTTTCTAAGGTATGGCTAAATTCATATCCATATTCTGGATTGATGGTGATTTTGCCTTCCTCTTCAAGCTCTCTTGAATTAAAAGGGATTGAAAACTTTAACAGTAATTCCTCATCGGGTTTGTCCCATACAGTGTCAGCATCATACATGTAGATCCAAGGATTCATAAATCCGACCATTAACAAACCGCCCTTTTTCAATACGCGAGAGGCTTCTTTATACATGTTTTCTAAATCTTCTATATATACATTTGAAACCGGATTAAAAATAATATCAAAAGTTTCATTTTCAAATGGAAATGGTTTTGTCATATCGCCTTGAACGGTATTGATTTTTAAGCCTTCTCTTTTGGCAACCATTTCATCTCTTTCTAATTGTGATTTAGAAAAATCCATGATGGTGACATCATAACCTTTTGCAGCAAAAACGGGACCCTGCTGGCCACCACCACAAGCTAACCCTAATATCTTTTTTCCCTTGGCTTTTTCAAACCATTCTGTCGGAACTTTTTTCCCCACAGTTAAGGCGACAGAAATTGGATGCTTTCTAGCTTCTTCTAATTCTTCATGTGTCAATGGCTCAGTATAGTCGTTTTTTACATTATTCCATCTATCTTCATTTAATTTTATATAATTACTCATCTTATAATCTCCTCGTAATTTTATATGATTTCGATTTCAGGTGAATAGGTTGCCATCACAGTTTTTTCACCTCTACAAATTCTAATTTGTCAATTTTTCGTCCATCTCATTATATCATTTTTCCACATTTTCCCATTTAGTCAAGCTAAATATCAATTAAATGGATGATAGAATTGCTCTCGCCTTGTAGTTCATCATCTAGTCTTAACTTCTTATGCAAGGTGGTTATTTTCTCCTAGTTTCTCACGATTACCTCCTTTGGCTCAAATTTTCAATAAAAAAAGAATTAAGCAAAACAGTTTTCACTCGAGTAGTGATTCCGTGTTCTGCTTAATTCTATAATTCCAAACTTGGATTGTTTTGTCTTGATACTCTTCGAAAATCAAATTCAAACCACGTCAGCTTCACCTTGCCGTACTCAAGTACTGCCTACGGCTAGCTTCCTACTTTGCTCTTTGATTTTCATTGAGTATAAAATGATAATAGGCTCCCAACATCCCTGCTGTGTTTTGGTGATGGGCAAATTCTAATCGTGTTTTTTCAGCTAGGCTTGGCACCAAGGCCGCCTTCAAGGCTGTACGGATCTTCGGTTTGAGGATAGCCTCTTGTCCCATGATACCTCCACCGAGAATGACCACTTCTGGATTGGCAACGTAGCAAATATTTGCCAGACCTTTTCCTAAATAGTCTACCATGCGGTCAATGCCAGCCATACAGATCTTGTTTCCTTCGGTAGCTTCCTTGAAAATGCGTCGGCCATTCCACTGATCAACTGAATCTCCATGAGCTGTTGCTACATACTCAACCAAGGCTGTCGTAGAAGCAAGATCCTGAAAAGCTCCATCCTGCATGTGCATGTAACCGACTTCGCAGGCCGAATTGCTAAATCCATGGAAGACTTTCCCATCCATAATCAAGCAACCACCGATACCTGTTCCAATGGTCAAGCAAAGTGTGATACTCGCTCCCTTGCCTGAACCAGATACTGCCTCAGCCAGACCTGCACAGTTGACATCATTTTCAATCTCACAAGGGATATTAAAGCTCGTCTCAATTTCCTTCTTGAACTGAGTTCCTGCATAGTTGGGAATCTGAGGACCAGCGTAGAAAATCTCACCCTTATCTGGATCCACCATCCCAGCAGAAGAAATGGCAACACCTGCTACTGGGCCTTTTTCTAAATAGCTGGCTACGATATCTTTTGTCTTTGTAAGATATGAGGTCCACCCTTATGCGCCTCGGTTGGCATTTCATGCGATTCAACAAGTTGGCCTTCTTGGTCAATCAAACCATATTTGATATTGGTTCCACCGATATCAATTGCAACGTAGTGTGTCATAAATACCTCCTTATGGATTAGAGGAAGCGCTCCTTGGTTTCACGAATCAATTGCGCTGCTGCTTCTACAACTGGTCGATCTTCTTCAGTCACTGGCGTCAATGGTGAACGAACTGAACCAATGTTCAAGCCTTCATTGATTTTCAAGACTTCTTTGATGACACCGTACATATTTCCATGTGCAGCAGTCAATTTACCAATGATTGCGTTGATAGCGTATTGCAATTCACGCGCTGTTTCCAAGTCTTTCTCAGCAATCAACTCATTGAGTTTCAAGAAGAGTTCTGGCATCGCACCGTAAGTACCACCGATACCAGCTTTAGCACCCATGAGCCGTCCACCTAGGAACTGTTCATCTGGACCATTAAAGACGATGTGGTCTTCTCCACCAAGGCTGACAAAGGTTTGGATATCTTGAACTGGCATAGAAGAGTTCTTAACACCGATAACACGAGGATTCTTCAACATTTCAGTGTAGAGACTTGGAGTCAAAGCAACACCTGCCAATTGAGGAATATTGTAAATCACGTAGTCTGTGTTTGGAGCTGCAGCACTGATATCATTCCAGTATTTGGCAACTGAGTATTCTGGCAAGCGGAAGTAAATCGGTGGAATCGTTGCAATGGCATCTACACCCAAGCTTTCCGCGTGGCGAGCAAGCTCCATACTATCTTTGGTATTGTTGCAAGCTACGTGAGCGATAATGGTCAATTTCCCTTTGGCAACTGCCATGACTTCTTCCAAAATCAATTTGCGGTCTGCCACACTTTGGTAGATACATTCACCAGAAGAACCGTTGACATAGAGACCTTGAACTCCCTTATCAATGAAGTATTGAACCAAAGCACGCGTACGCTCTGGACTGACTTCTCCTTGATCATCATAACATGCGTAGAAGGCTGGAATGACACCTTCGTATTTTTTCAAATCTGACATAGATTTTCTCCTAAGATTTCTTTTTTTCTGCTGAGAGCAGTTCTATTTTTTACAAGTTTAGTATACACCTTGTGAAAATCGCTTTCAATATCTTGTATACACTTAGATTTTAGTTTCTACTTGTATTTTAGAAACTGTAACGATTGAAAGTAGTTTCAGAAATACCTCATCCTACTGGTATTTGGCGAAAATTTTCTCCATCAATCCTGCTTGGAGAAAGACCAGCAAACCAAAACCAAAGAGGATAAAAGCTGACCCACCCAAAAGGAGAGTGAAGGCGGATAGATAAAGAACCATCACTATGAGAAAGAGAATGGCTAACATGAGGAAGAACCAAGGAAAGTTAAAACTTGCCAAGATAAGCCCTTTTTGCAGCACTTCTTTCCAAGATAAATCATAGCGCGCAGCGATGGGATAACTAGCCAACATCACCAGAGTGAGGAAGATGAGAATCCCCAAACAAATGGCTTTCACAATCTGGAAAGGCAAAGCAGTCTGTCCCCAGAAGAGATAGAGGTCTAGAAGGCTTAATGACACAATGCCCAACTCTAACAGACCCAACTGAAGCCCCAGTTTCAGATTTTGCTTGAAGGCTCTTAGATAGGTTCTGAAAACTGGAACTCGTCTGCTTCTCTTAATCTCAAACATGGTCTCGTAAAGGCTGATTTTCGCCACTCCAATCGTCACAATAGGCAAACAAGAGACGACAAAAAGAAGATTGACTGTCACGATATCCAAGACCTTCTCACTGAAACGCATGAGAAAATTATCTGTATCAAATGCTGCCTTGATAAGGCTTACTCCTTTTTGTGCCATGTTTGCTCCTCCTGATTCTTTTAATCAATCAAAATTTTAAAGAGATACTTGCGAACCTTTTCTTCCATCCCTGCATAGCCATTTGGCTGATGAGGTTCTCCTGGGAAGAAAATCGCAAAATTGTGATAGCCCAACAAGAGTGGGTATTTTTCATGACAATGGACAAAGCCAATGTCGCTCGCTTCGTCAAATGCTACTGCCTCATTTTTGATACGTGAACCGTAGCTCGAGTATTCATGTCCTTCTACCAGCAAATGCAAGTCTGCATAGTTCTTATGGTGCTCAAATTGATCATTTTCAGCTTGGTTGAGGACATTTTCCTGAACAACTAGAAAGACCTTGTCCCCGTCAATCTCATACTTACCTAGTTCGAAAGAATCCTTACGGTGCTGATAGAGATAGTCGATAGCCTTGTCTAGATTGGGATGGATTCCTTTGTAAAAGGCGATGTTTTTCAAATCGTCAAAAATCATACTGTTTCCTTCGTTTCTGATAATTACTATTTTTCAGTTTCGAATTATCTTTTCTCTATTTCCCTGTAATAGTGCGGACGGAAGCAAATTCCTTCGGTATTTCATTCCTAATTTTTGAGCCTTTTGCTCTTTCATCGTCAGTCTCAAAAATTCCTTCTAAGATAAGCGTAAGATTCTTATCTTAGATACTACTAAAGCGGGAAATAGCCACCATAAAACGAACCTACTCTAACTAGTATCATGAAAAGAGTTCATTCTTAAGTTTATAAGTGTCTGACAAAACTTCACGAAGTAACTGCATACTCTCCATTTTGTAGACACTTATAACTCTATATTTCCATGGCATGTCAAGACCACTTCTGCAATCTTGATACACTAATTTACTTTTCTTAACCTTTGACCGCTCCCATAGTTATACCTTGAGTGAAGGATTTTTGGAAGACAAGGAAGACGGTTACGATTGGCACGGCTGCAAGAGCTGCACCTGCCATGATCAAACCATAGTTGGTTGCCATTTCGGCCTGCATGGTCGCAACCCCGAGTGAGATAGTCAAGTTTTGACGTGAAGTCAACATAACCAACTGCATGAAGTAGTCGTTCCAAGTATTGATGAAGGTAAAGATTGCAAGGGCTGCAAATCCTGGTTTCACGATAGGGGGAAGGCTACGCTCCAGAAGGTACGAATCTCACCACAACCGTCGATTTTAGCTGATTCAAGCAATTCTGTAGGGATATTTTCACTGAATTGTTTCATAAGGAAGACCCCGAATGGCCATCCGATCAAAGGCAAGATAACTGCCCAAAGTGTATCGTGAATTCCCATGAAGTTGACGATACGTACCAATGGTACAAGGACAACTTGTTTTGGAAGAGCCATGGCAGCGATAAAGACTGCAAAGAGGATGCGTTGACCATAGAAACGTTTCTTAGCCAAGACATAACCTGCTAGAGAAGAGGTTGCACAGACTAGGAACATGGTTACTAGCGAGATAAATACAGAGTTCCACATCCACTGCATAGCAGGGTTTTGCACCATGAGTTGTTGGAAGTTCTCCATGGTTGGCATTTTAGGGAACCACTGTGGCGGAATCATAATGGTATCAGGCTGTGATTTGAAGGCCCCTGTCAAGATCCAGTAGAATGGAAAGATGAACAGTACGGTCAACAAGAGCAAGATAATCGTTGAAATAACAGTGAAAGCTGTTAAAGGTTTCTTTTGTGTAGGTTGCATAACTGTCTCCTTTCTTTAGTATTCTACGTCGTTTCCGAGGATCTTGAATTGAGCAAGCTGACAATGGCAATCATCACTGCCAAGAAGACACCGATGGTATTTGCATAGCCGTACTCTGTCAATTGGAAGGCTTTTTCGTAAAGGTAGTACATCAAGGTACTTGTTGAGTAGTTTGGACCACCAGAAGTCAACAACTGAATCAAGGCGAAACATTGGAATGAGTTGATGGTTGTGATGATTGCGATGTAAAGAGTTGTTGGAAGAAGGCTAGGCCATTTGATCTTCCAGAAGACTTGGAATTCAGTCGCACCGTCTACACGCGCTGCTTCAACAAGTGAGTTGTCAATATTTCCCATGGCAGCGATATAAAGGATAATCGGTTGACCAACAGATGTTGTCAAAAGAATGATCATAATCGCTAGCAAAGCCCAGTTTTTGTCACCCAGCCAAGAAATGTTTTGGCTGATGATGTGGCTTGACTTAAGGACAAAGTTTAGAATCCCTGATAGGGGGTCATAGATCCATTTCCATACAACCGTTACGGCAACACTACCCGTAACTACAGGAAGGAAGAAGACGAAACGATAGAAAGAACGGGCAATGGCATTTTGATGATAGGTTTGAGATGCTACAAAGAGCGAGAAGAGAACCACAATCGGAACAGATCCAATAACCAGGATAACGGTATTGATCAAAGACTTCACAAAGACAGGGTCTTTAAACATGCGAATGTAGTTGTCCAAGCCCACAAACTCAAATTTAGTCATGGAGTAGTTAAAGAAACTTGTAATGAATCCCATAATCATAGGAGCCAAGACAAAGATGACAAAGAAGAATAACACTGGTGCTAGGAAAGCGTAGGAAATCACTGTTTCCCGCATACGAATTTTATTGACTTTCACAGTCGGCACCTCTCTTTCAAATAGAATAGTTTTTTGATTTTCTTAAACTGTTTTAAAATCAAAATGAAATTTTTTAAGATTCGCTTATGTAAGAACTTCATTTTAATTTCGTGACAGTTCCTACCATTTCAAACAAAAGTCCCCCTTTTCTTACACCTTAGTGCACAGGGAAAAGGGGGAATCAATCTGACTTAGTGCTTATTGTTTTGTAGCTTTTTTGATAGTTTCGTTAGCTTTTTCAGTGAAGGCTTTCAAAGCATCTGCTGGTTTTTCGTCACCATTTGATACAGATTGCAACATTGGGAACCAAAGTGTTCTCATTTCAGCAAATCCATCGATAGTGTTGTAATATGGTGAGTAGTATTTAGTCCAACCACTGATTGTTTCCATACGTTTGTCTTCATAAAGTTTGCCAAATGAAGTACGAACTGGGAAGGCACCTGTACGAACTACGTCTTTAGGACCCCATTCTTTGTCATCTGCGATGAATTGAACGAATTTCTTAGCAGCTGCGATTTTCTTATCGTCTTTGTTGTTAAATACTGCAAATCCGTTTACAAGGTATTCAAGAGATGGTTTACCAGAGTCTGATGGGAATGGTACTTCTACCACATCTACCTTACTTGCTTCCAAGAGTTTCGCTTGGATACCGTTTTGAGCTGGTGCCCAAAGGATTGTGTATGATGTTTGACCGTTCGCAAAGTTTTGGATGTCTGCCCCACCGTCAAATTGTGAACCATTGTTCAACAAACCGTCTTTGATCCAGCTAGCCGCTTTTTCAAGACCTTTGACGAATTTAGGATCGTCTGTTGTATATTTGGTTACGTCTTTGTCTGTTACAGAACCGCCATAAAGGTTTGCGATGAAGGCACGTGTTCCTTGGTCTCCCCCTTGACCAGAACTGAACAATGAACCTGGTGTATAGCCCTTATCTTTAAGCGCTTTCAAAACTTTTTCAAAGTCATCAGTTGTCCAACCTTCTTTTACAAGGTTTGCAACTCCAGCATCTTCCAACATTTTCTTGTTCATAGCCATGTAGAATGGAGCTGAACTGATTGGATACATGTAAGCTTTGTCGCCAGCCTTACTTGCTTGTACAATGTTTTCGTTGTTGACGTCTTTGACGAATTCGTCTGTGAAGAGGTCGTTCAACTCAGCCAATTTACCGTTTTTACCGTATTGGATGATACGTCCTGGTGCGTCAAAGAGTACGTCTGGCGCTGTTCCTGCTTCGATGGCTGTTGTGATCTTTTCAGGACCTGACTTGAAGTCGATGGTTTCCAATTTCACTTTTACATCTGGATTTGCTTTTTCGAACGCTTCGATGATTGATTTTTCATAAGTTCCAACACCGTCACCCGTTTTTTCTTGTGTGAAGACTGGGAATGCCCACCAAGTGATTTCTGTTTTTCCGCTATCGCTAGCTGAATTTGCAGTATCTTTACTTCCACCAGAGTTACCACAAGCCGCAAGGCCAAGAATCGCAGCACCCGCAAGTACTGTACAAGCTAGTTTTCTAAATTTCATTTGTATTCTCCTAATTGATAAGCGTATCCATATTGGATAATGAGTTCTTTATATTTGTATACGTTTTCATTTTGTCCGACGCATCGACCACTCTCCTCTTTTTTGAGATTGTGTTATTTAAGACCGGCAACAAAGCGCTCCGTAATCTCTTTTGGTCTAGTAATCGCTCCACCAACCACGATACCTCGCACCCCATACTCAAGGATTTGCTTAGCTTGTTCTGGTGTATGAATTTTCCCTTCCGCGATGACATCCACCCCTGCTTCACAAAGTTTTTTGATCAGTTCAAAGTCTGGACCATCCACTTTGGGACTATAAGAGGTGTAACCTGATAGGGTTGTTCCAACAAAATCAATCCCTGCTTCAACTGCTGCTATACCCTCTTCAAACGTGCTAGTATCAGCCATTAAGAGTTGATGCGGATATTTTTCTTTGACTTGTCGGATAAAGTCCTGAATTTCCAAACCATCGTAACGTTCACGTTTGGTACAATCCAGAGCAATGACCTCAATATCTAGTTCAGCCAGTTCATCCACTTCTCTCATCGTAGCTGTAATGAAAGGCTCCTGTGGCGGATAGTCACGTTTGATAATCCCGATAATCGGGAGTTTCGTAACCTCCTTGATCTCCTTGATATCGCGAACACTGTTTGCTCGGATACCGACTGCTCCACCTTGCTCAGCCGCTTTGACTAGCAAGGGAATGACTCCTCCCGCTTCTGTATAAAGCGGTTCGTGAGGAAGTGCCTGGCAAGAGACAATGATTCCATCTTTGATTTGTTCAATCAAGGCTTCTTTGCTGATCTGTGGCATCCTCTTTCCTCCCTTTCTTGTTCTTATGGGCTTATTATATATCATTTGTTAAGCGCTTTCAATAGCTTGTGGTAGAATAGATTTCAGTTTCAAAACTATTTTATAGAACAGACTATCCTGAAAGTAGTTTCAGACTTCTTATGATTTTGAATCAACCTGAATGTCGTCAAAAAAAGATAGCAGGCTGAAAAACCTGCTACCTCTTCTGAGACCTACTCAAAAAGCTTTTACTTATTATTCTTTTCTCTTCTTGCCAAATGCAAACAAGGATAAAGAACACCTGCAAGACCAAGGGAAATCAGTGAGTTTGTTTCCTTGCTTCCCGTATTTGGAAGTTCATCTTGTTTAGCTGCTGGCGCTTGATAGGTCACATCTTGGCCTAGAGACAATTTGTTGTCTGCAGCTGCTAATACTTGATTTGTTTCTCCCTTGTACTCTGGAAGTTCATGGACTGCCGCCTCAGCGCCATTGACACCACCCTTATACTCTGGCAGGTCATTTGAAGCTGCCAAGACAAAGTTAGCACCTCCTCTATATTCCGGAAACTCGTTTGAGGCTGCTAGAACTGCATTGACTCCACCTTTAAACTCTGGAAGTTCATGGACTGCTGCCTCAACAGCGTTGACTCCACCCGTAAACTCTGGTTTTTCTACTGTTGAAGCTGGTTCTTCACCTACTGTTGCCAATGGTCCAGTGTACTCTGGTATCTCTGCCACAGCCGCTTCTTCTGCATTAACACCACCTGTGAACTCTGGTTTTTCTACTGTTGGAGCTGGTTCTTCACCCACTGTTGCCATTGGACCTGTGTACTCTGGTATCTCTGCCACTGGGGCTTCCTCAGCATTAACACCACCTGCGAACTCTGGAACCTCATGGATAGCAGCTTCACTGCCATTAATACCATCGCTTAGTTTAGAGCCAGCTAAAGAAACTGGTAAATTGTGCATGCTTTCAATTGCACCCTCAGCTAGACCTGTAATTCTTTGACCCATATCTTCTGGATCCACAGTAAATAAGAGAGTTTTTGTATCGTATTGGGTCATGAAGGTTGCTGTCTTGCCATTTGCCAATTGAAGGGTCGGAGCCTTGTTGACCAATACTTCCGAATCGAACTCCATGGCAATGATGCCTGGCCATTTTTGGATAGCATATTTTACTTTTGCTTCTTTAGGAGAAATTCTGTCTTTGCTTAAGAAATCCCAGTTGAATTTCTTATAGGATAAGTATAATCGTTTTGATTGCCATCCGCATGCTCATAAAGCAAACCATATTCGCCATTTCCGAGTTCTTGGAGTGAGTTGTAAGCAAACTTACCACTTTGTATAGGATTGTGTTTCAGCCATGTCAACTCACCATTCTCCTCAACACGAGCTAGGTGGACCAAACCATTATTGCGTCCAGGACCACCAGCATTGCTGAGTAGAATGTATTCCTTGCCTTCATGCATGGTGTGAATAGCGGACATTTGAACATAAACGTCTTTTACTTGAGGATATCGTTTGATTTCCTTATCCCACGTTGCTCCTCCATCATGACTGGTCGCAACCTGAAGATCACCAGTCAACCCACGCATAAAGAGCTTGAGATTCCCATTATTCAACTGAACAACAGTTGACTCCGTATTTTGGGCGCCTGGATTATTCATGGTTGAAGAGTGAATGGTTTGGTTGCCTACTGGACGGTTATCATTAACTGCTTCCCCTGCTTGCCATGTTTCTCCATGATCATCTGAATAAATTACACGAGATGATTGAGAACCACTTAGGTAGGAAACGTTGTTTGTTGTATAAACTGGAATCACCAGTCTTCCCTTATGAGGCCCTGTACGCAAGGCAATCCCAGTACCAGGTCCAGTTCCTAGGAAGTGCATCCAATCTTTCCGAATCCCATGAGTAATATCTTTTGGTGCAGACCAAGTCTTCCCATCGTCATCACTGTAGGACATCCATAGGTAGTTGGTATTGGAAACTCTAAAAATATTCTTTTCGCTATATTCAAAATAAATATTTCCGATTAGCTCATTCCCTTTATACAAATCTCCCTTATCGCTGTAGGCTGGTTTTTTAGGGTCAACGACGACGCGATAATCTGTCTTTCTGTTTTGAGGGTCGAAAACCTCTCCGTTTTCTCGAATCGTATAGCGACCTGATTCTCCTTGCTTATATAAAACTTGATAAACTTTATCTCCCACTTGTTCATAAGCTTTCGGAGCTTGCCCCGGCAATGAAAATACTGCCTTACTTTCAAGGAACATGTCATAAATTGCAAAAATTCTCTTTGTTTCAGGGTCTTGCACCAAGGCCATATCAATATTAACTGGAGATGGCCAATCTGCATGTTTAGCGTGCTCATTGTCACGAGGATTTGAGATTACGATTCGGTCTCCCCATGTTTTTCCATTATCTGAGCTGCGACGAACAACCATCCCAATATCTCCCCAGTCAGAATGGTGCAAACGTCTTTCATCCGTTCCAGCAATCAGCGTTCCTTTATCAGTCTTGAGAAGAGCTGGGATACGATAACTCTTGATACCATCTTTATTTGGTTGATTGTTCCTACCACCTTCAAAGACGTCTTCTTTCTCAGTGACTTTTGCTCCCTCAGGAAGTTTCTGTTCCAATTCACCTCTTTCAAATAATTGACTCCGTGTTTGAACTTCATCTGGGCTTAAAGCACGATCATAAACGGTTAAGTTTCGTACTTGTAGGTTTGATGCCCAAACTGTTTATTGCCCCGTTTGGTTGCTCCAAGTTGAGCTTGATTAACATCTGGCATATCTTTGACGAAGTTACCAGATTTGAGACTTGTTCGAGATAAGACACCGTTCACATAGAGACGAACTCGACCATGAGGTAACTCCGCTGTCGGTTGTTCAACAGTAAAGGTCACGGAATTCCATTGTCCAGGGCGAACTTTCAAAGGAGCATCTGTATACTTATCATAGAACTGCTCCCCATTAGCGCCACGCCCTTCAATAAGAGCTGTATTATCAAGAACCGACATAGTAAAGTACTCATTTTCCTTGGTGTCACTGGATACAGAGAAGAGATTGTAAAAGCGTGGAGCTGATGCATCTGGTTTGAACTCCATGTGAACCGTAGCATTTTTTAGTTGCTTTAGTTTGTCTAGTTCACTTGATAAATCAACTCTCTGACCATTTGCTGCATTGGTTTCAACATCTTCTTTTTCAAGGACAGGATTAGCATTTTTTAAATCTCTTGAGTAATAGTCACGAGGAATAGCCCCCTGATCCTCTGATTCCTCTTCCTTATTTGCTTCTTCTGCAGGGGTTTCGGTAGAGGATGGGGTTTCTGATTCTGCACTCTCATTTTTTTTCAAATGATCTTGGTCCACCTCAACGCCATTGTCTTGAGCTGCTGCCAATTTACCAGCCAAATCCTTATCCAAATGAGCAAGATCTCCCGAGGACACTTCTTTTGGCAACTCTGATAAACCTTGACCAGGTTCGACAGTTTCTGTATTGGCCCCTGCTGCATTGGCTTGCTCTTGGGCTAAGACTGGATTTACTCCAAATACTACTGTACCAATCACTACAGATGCCGCCCCAACTGCAAATTTTCGAATTCCGTATCGCTGTTTCCGATCTAAAGATTTGTAATTCATGTTTGTCCTTTCATTTTTCATAAAATAAAGCGCTTTCTTTTTCTTTAAAAATTTTTATTGTCTCTTCAAGAGACAAGTTTTACAAGAAAATATCCAACTTAATGAGAGCTCCCAATCCTCTCCCATTTTCTGCTGAGCCATTCTTTAAGCATCCAGCAGCCTTTTTCCTCCTTTCACAAGTGACTTTTCCTTTATTATACAATAAAGTCTTATATTTACATCTGTGTTCCCACAGAATAGATTTTACTTTTAAGAATATTTTAATATTTTAAATTTTCTAAAAGTACTTTCAGGTTTTGGACATAAAAAGAGAGCTCCTGGGCTCTCTCATTCATCATTTCACATATTTAAAAGGAATCTCACTGCCGCAGAGCCAGTTATAAACTTGGTCATTGACAAAAACATTCATGGCTTCGTGAGCATACTCAGGCATGATGCGATAGGCCTTGTCGCAAGTTAGGCGATTGTAAATCGCAAACTGGGTAATAGGATAGCAAACATCGTCGTCCAAGCCCGTAATCATCTTGACCTCACCCGTGATACGATGGGCAAGATTTCACATCGATATAGGCAAGGGTCGCCATGATTTCCTCCTCTGTTTCATGGAAGGGATCGTGGAACTTGAAATATCGGAAGAGTTCATCATAGGCTTCACTGGTATTGCCAATCTCAAGCACTCGTCTAAAGTCTGACAAGAAGGGATAGATGGCAACTGTTCGCTGAATCCGAGGATTGAGAGCAGCTGCAACCAAAGCTAAAGCCCCTCCTTGTGAGGCACCATAACTAGAAAGTCTTTTCTCATCCACCTGAGGCAGACTAGCAACGATTTCAACCAACTGGTAAATATCCAGATAAACATCCTTATAAAAGAGATGTTCCCGACCTTCCACAGCACCACGGATGATATGCCCCTTCACCGTATTTCCTAGTGGAGAGCGCAAGCCGTCTTGCGAATAGCCCGACTGGCCCCGCACATCCATGGAAACAACACCGTAACCAGCCACAGTATAGGCCAGCATGTCGGCCCAGTCCCAGCCACGTCCCATATAACCATGGAAATGGAAGATTAGCGGAACCTTCTCCTCAGTCTTTGGAAGGACGACACGCGCATAAACCTTGCCTTCATTGGTTCCTTCAAAAGTGAGCTCATAGCACTTGACTTGAGGAATATGGAAATCTCTTTCCTCCAACTGGTAGGCTGGAAGAGATGAAACTTTTTTGACCTCTTCATCCCAGAAAGCATCAAAGTCTTCTGGAATCTCATCCCGTCCTAGATAGGTCTTGATTTCTTCTAACAAAGTTGGATTTTTCATAGCATGCTCCTTTAGTTTTGTAATCGCTATCATAACTCTAGCATATCTAGGAAGGCAATGCAAGAAAGAACGGTAAACAGAAAGTGATTTTAGATTCTCTTTCCTCAAACCTATCGTCTGAAAGTAGTTTTAAAAATAAAAAGAGCGTTTCCGCTCTTTGTTTATCAATAGGTGCTAGCTCCTTTCTCTAGTTTGACGGTTTGGAATTTTTTTTGGTAGCTTACTTTAATCGTCATGTGAGAGTCCTCGTTTCTTTTTGATGACTCTAGTATAAGACCCAAACCTAAAAGCTAGCTTATAGATTTCTTAGAAAAGGCTTAATCCAGATGTTCTCTTTTTCTAGGTGGAGAGCAATCATGCGCCATTCTGGATCCTCTTGCCAGTCTTCTATCGAACTAATGTAGCTGGCAATCTTTCTAGCTTCTTCTAAAATCGGAAAATCTTCAATAATATCCGCCACTTGAAACTCTGGTAACCCAGACTGTCTGGTTCCAAAAATCTCACCAGAACCACGCATTTTCAAATCTTCCTCCGCAAGGATAAATCCATTGGTCGTTTCTGTCATGATGCGCATGCGGTCCTTCCCAGACTCAGTCTTAGGATTAGCCACAAGAACAGCATAGGACTGCTTGTCACCCCGACCAACACGACCTCTGAGCTGGTGAAGCTGACTGAGACCGAAGCGGTCGGCATCCATGATAATCATGACGGTTGCATTGGGAACATTGACCCCAACCTCAATAACCGTCGTCGAAACCAGAATATCCGTTTTTTGCTCTTTGAATTCCTGCATGATCTGGTCTTTTTCATCACTCTTCATCTTACCATGTAGAAGAGCTACTTCAGCCTTGCCGGCAAAATGAGTTGTCAACTCCTCAGATAAGGCAATGGCATTTTTCAAATCCAAAGCTTCAGATTCTTCGATCAGGGGAGAGATGACATAGGCTTGAGAACCTTTTTGAATTTCTCCCTCTAACCAAGTCAAGACCTGAGGCAGCTGCTCGTGCTTAATCCAGCGAGTAACAATAGGCTTCCGCCCTGCTGGCATCTGATCAATAATGGAAACATCCATATCTCCAAAGGCTGTGATAGCCAAGGTTCGTGGAATGGGCGTCGCTGTCATCATAAGAACGTCAGGATTGTCCCCTTTTTCTCGTAGGATTCGCCTTTGCCCCACACCAAAACGGTGCTGCTCATCGATGATAATCAAGCCAAGACGAGCATAATCCACCCCATCTTGTATCAAAGCATGAGTTCCGATAATAAAGTCGGCCTCACCCTTGGCAATGGTCTCTAAAACTTCTCTTTTTTCTACAGCTTTTAAGGAACCTGTCAAGAGAGCGAGTTTCAAGTCTGGAAAGAGACCCTGTAGGCTTTCAAAGTGTTGCTCTGCTAGGATTTCTGTCGGTACCATGAGGGCAGCCTGGTAGCCAGCCGTCACCGCCGCAAACATAGCCAAACCAGCGACTACTGTTTTCCCGCTCCCCACATCTCCTTGCAGGAGACGATTCATGTGGTGGTCGGACTTCATGTCGGCCAAAATTTCCTGCAAACTCTTTTCCTGAGCTTGGGTTAGGGCAAAAGGCAGACTTTCTTTAACGGCTGTCACTTTTTCCTGAGACCAATTCAGAACTAGACCGCTTCCCTGAACTCTATTTTCAGACTTGAGTGACTGCAACTGCATTTGGAAGTAAAAGAGTTCCTCAAATTTGATCCGACGAAGGGCCTGCTTGTATTCTGCCAAATCCTTGGGAAAATGCATAGCGCGAACAGCCTGGCAACGGGACATGAGTTTATATTTGTCCAGCAAAGACTGGGGAAGATTTTCCTCTATCAAGAGGTCTAACCCCTGATCAAAGGCTGTCTTAATGACCTTGACCAGACTGGCCTGACTGATTCCTTGAGCCAGACGATAACCGGTTGGAGGTCATCTTCCACTTGAGCTAGAACCTTCATCCCAGTCAAACTGGCCTTGGCACGGTCCCATTTCCCAAAGACAGCAAGAGTTGCACCTAACTCTATCTTATCAGCCAGATAGGGTTGGTTAAAAAAATTCACCGCAAAAACGACCTCTCCCTGCTTGAGGCTAAAACGCAGGCGATTGCGCTTGAAACCATAATACTGGACACTGGCAGGAGTCACTACCTGACCAGACAGAACAGCCTTTTCTCCATCTTCCAACTCTAGCACCTGCTTGGTCTTGAAATCTTCATAACGGAAAGGAAAGTAGAGCAAGAGGTCTTGCAAGTTTTCAATTCCTAGTTTGGCGTATTTCTCTGCTGACTTTGGTCCCACACCAGGTAAGACATGCAAGGGTTGGTGTAGATTCATGCTCCACTCCTTTCTTTTTAATAATATTCTCTCGGAATGCGGTCGCTGAGGAGACAAACCACCTCATAGTTAATAGTTCCACGATAGGTCGCTACCTGAGTAGCTGTGATTTCCTGGTCACCGTTGGAGCCAATTAAGGTTACTTTGTTCCTAGAGGGTAAACCTTAGGTAATCGAATGGTGATTTGATCCATTGAAACCCGACCGACGATTGGGCAAGCTTGTCCATCTACCAAGACGGAGAAATTCTGCATGTCTCGTGTCCAACCATCCGCATAACCGATTGGCACCGTCGCAATGACTTGCTCACTATCCGCCTGATAGGTCGCCCCATAGCCCATGCAAGCTCCAGCCGGAACTGTCTTGACATGAACAAGGGCAGACTCCAAACTCAAGGCTGGAGTCAAATCATAGGGCAAGTCCAAGACCTCTCCACTAGGATTCAGGCCATACATGGCATCTCCCATACGAACCGCATTGAAAATAGTCTCTGCATGCCAGAGGGTCGTTGCCGAGTTGCTGGCATGAATCAGCTCTGGAACATCCTTCATACTTGCCAAAATAGTTTTAAATCGTTCTAACTGGGCATTAAAGTAGGTATCTGATGCTTCATCTGCGGTTGCAAAGTGGGTGAAGATTCCCTCAACAAACGCACCCTCTCGCTTGAGCAAGTCTTGAGCCTGCTCAGTCTCACTAGCCTCTCGAAAACCAATCCGTCCCATCCCTGAGTCAATCTTGAGTGGACAGTTAAGCCAGATAAATCTGTCTCCCTAGCTAAGAGCGCTTGAATCCATTCCAGTCCAGCCACTGTCATGGTGATGTCGTATTCTTTAGCTAGGTCAACGGCTTCTAGCTCAGAAACTCCTAAGATGAGAATTTTCTTGTTAAGTCCAGCCTGACGAAGTTCAATAGCTTCATCAATATTGGAAACACAAAATCCATCAACATCATTTTGAATAGCCTTGGCAACGGCAACTGCTCCATGACCATAGGCATTGGCCTTGACCACTGCCCACTTGAGCGTTCCTTGAGGGATATGATCACTCATTTGCTGGATATTTTGTCGAATGGCTCCCAGATATATCAGAGCCTTGGTCGGTCTATGTGGACTAGCTTTCATGATTTTCCTCCAAAATGACACTGGCTGTCACAAACTGATCTGTATGGCTGATCGATAGCCAAATCTTTCCTGAAAATGGCGCCTGACTAAAATAAGGCGCGCCTCGTTCATTGTTCAAAACTTCCAAATCCTGAAAGGTCAGTTTGCCAATTCCTGTCCCCATAGCCTTGGAAAAAGCCTCCTTAGCCGACCAACGACCTGCCAAGTATTCGATTTGTCTGCGCCCTTTGAGACTGGTAAAGCGCTCCATTTCTTTAGGGGTCAGCACGCGCTTAGCAAAGCCCTCACGTCGTGTAACTGCGTTTTCTATCGAAGCCAATTCTTCGATGTCAATTCCGTGTCCAACTATCATACTCATAAAAGGAGCTGAGATTCCCCCAACTCCATCCTTTTCACTTATTTTGTTAAGGTAGTATAAATTTCTTCTACCAAAGCTACTGTATTTTCCCAACCTAGACAAGGGTCAGTTATGGAGCAACCAAAGACCTCTGGTTGATTTTGGCGACCGTCTGCTAGGTAAGATTCGATCATAAAGCCTCGAACCGTCTTTTTAATCTTTTCATTCCAGTCACGATTCAGCAAGGCTTGACGAACAATGCGAATTTGTTCCATATACTGCTTGCCTGAATTGTCATGATTGGTATCGATGATAATGAAAGGATTTTCAAGTCCCATAGTCTCATAGCGATTGATGGCATTTAAGAGGGTTTCATAGTAGAAATTGGGTTCATTTTTACCATATTCGTTCATGGCACCACGAAGGATAACGTGGGCCAAAGGATTTCCTGAAGTTTCCACTTCTTGGCCATGGTAAAGGAAGGTTTGCTTGTTTTGAGCCGCATAGATGGCATTAAACATGACCCCAAGGTTCCCAGATGTTGGATTTCATCCCAACCGGAGCATCAATCCCAGAGGCTACAAAGCGGTGTTCTTGGTCTTCCACTGAACGAGCCCCTACAGCATGGTAGCTGACCAGGTCATCAACCAAAACGAGATTTGACGGATAAAGCATCTCATCAGCTGTTGTCAATCCAGTTTCGGTAATCACTCGGTAGTGTAGCTGACGAACAGCCTGCAAACCATTGATGAGACTAGGCGCTTCGCTGGTATTTGGTTGATGAATCATGCCCTTATAGCCGTCTCCATTGGTACGAGGTTTAGCCGTATAGACACGCATCACGATAAAGATTTTATCCGCAACTTTTTTCTGCAAGTCGGCTAAGCGACGAGCATATTCAAGCACTGCTTCTTCATTGTCTGAAGAGCAAGGCCCCATCACCAAAAGGATTCGGTCGTCCTCACCCGAGATGATGGCTGCTAACTCTCTATCGCGGGCTTCTTTCTTTCGCAAGGCTTCAGGTGACAACTGGGTTGCAGCCTTGATTGCTTCAATATCAATTTCTTGACCTTTTTCAATAAATGCCATCTTACTCTCCTAGCGTTTGGTAAATTTCGCGAACAAGTGCTTCTGTGTTGTCCCATCCTAGACAAGGATCCGTGATAGACTTACCAAAAACTTCTGGCTCATTTTGACGTCCATCTTCTAGATAGGACTCAATCATAAAACCACGAACATATTTTTTGATTTTCTCATTCCAGTCACGGTTAATCAAGGTCTGACGAACGATACGGATTTGATCCATGTATTGCTTGCCTGAATTGTCATGATTGGTATCGATGATGATAAAGGGATTTTCCAAGCCCATCTTTTCATACTGATCAATGGTATCCATCAAATTGTCATAGTAGTAGTTGGGAATATTTTTCCCATATTCATTCAAGGCACCGCGAAGAATGGCGTGGGACAATGGATTCCCTGTTGTTTCCACCTCTTTACCGAGGAAAAGGAAACTCTGTTTATTTTGCGCTGCGTAAATCCCGTTAAACATGACATTGAGATTTCCAGATGTTGGATTTTTAAATCCTGTTGAAAAGTCTGCTCCACTCGCTACAAACGGTGCTGTTGATCCTCTACAGAGCGGGCTCCAACAGCCATATAAGAAATCAAATCATCCACCAGCGGAAGATTTTCAGGATAAAGCATCTCATCCGCTGTTGTCATACCCGTCTCGGTAATCACACGGTAGTGTAACTGACGAACAGCCTTGATCCCATTGATTAAGCTAGGAGCTTCTGTCGCATTTGGTTGATGAATCAAGCCCTTATAGCCATCTCCATTGGTACGAGGTTTAGCTGTATAGACACGCATGACCATAAAAATACGGTCTTTGACCTCTTCTTGCAAAGCAGATAGACGCTTGGCATACTCGAGAACCGCCTCTTCGTTATCAGATGAACATGGTCCAATCACCAAGAGAATACGCTGGTCTTCCCCACGAATGATGGCTTCCAATTCCTGATCACGTTGGTTTTTTCTCGCAAGAGCCGCTCCCTCTAATTTAGACAAGGCGCGAACTTCTTCAATGTTAATTTTAGGACTTTTAGCTTTAAATACCATGATTCATCTCCTTATAAAGCAAACGGACACCAAGCAAAAAATGATTTTTACCAGGTATCCGCCTGTATCTTATCTCATATTATTGTCTCTTTCCATGACAGTTCTTGAATTTCTTACCTGATCCACACGGGCATTGGTCGTTTCGTCCGATTTGGCTCAAGTCCAAATCTTCAGGAAGGCTTGCCTGTTGCGCTGCGATATTACGAGTCGCAGTTGTACTGATATTGTGTTCAGTTTGCGGACGTTCTTGTTCATGGATTTGTGCTTTCATCATCAAGCGCGTTACATCGAATTCAATCGATCCAATCATGTCGTTAAACATGCGGAAACCTTCTGCTTGATATTCTACAACTGGGTTGTTTTGAGCATATCCACGAAGACCAACAGCATTTCGCAACTGGTCAAGGGCGTCGATATGGTCTGTCCACTTGTTGTCTACAACACGTAGAATCAAGACTTTTTGGAATTCTTTCACTGCATCTTCGTCACGAAGCTTAGCAACTTGGCTGTCATAGACTTTCAAGGCACGTTGGAAAAGTTCATCTTTGATAGCTTGGTCTGACAAACCTGCAAGGTCTGAACGGCTAATTGAATCTTCTGGAAGCAAGTTATACTTAGCAAAGTTCAAGATTGCTTCTAATTTTTCATCTTCTTTCGAACGAGCATGTGCATCCACGATACGTCCAATGGTACGACGAATCATAGCATGGATTTCTGGTGCCAAGTCACGATCTGCAGTAATGACATCATAACGTTGTGCATAGATAATCTCACGTTGTTCACGCATAACATCATCGTATTGAAGGACTTGTTTACGAGTATCGTAGTTGTTTCCTTCGACACGTTTTTTTGAGCTGCTTCAACTTGACGCGTTAACATGCGAGATTCGATGGCTTCGTCAGACATGTTGAGACGTTCAAAGACACCTTTCAAACGTTCTGAACCAAAACGTTTCATCAAATCATCTTCAAGAGACAAGTAGAATTGTGACTCACCTGGGTCTCCTTGACGTCCTGAACGTCCACGAAGCTGATTATCAATACGTCGACTTTCGTGGCGCTCAGTACCAATAACGCAAAGCCCACCAAGTTCACGAACCCCTTCACCAAGCTTGATGTCGGTACCACGACCGGCCATGTTGGTTGCGATGGTAACGGCGCCACGTTGACCAGCGTTCATGATGATTTGCGCTTCTCTGTAGTGGTTCTTCGCATTCAAGACTTCGTGAGGAACACCTGCAGCAACCAATTTCTTGGAGAGGAAATCACTCGTTTCAACGGCAACTGTACCTACCAAGACCGGCTGACCTTTTTGGTAACGAGCTTTTACATCTTCAACTACAGCCTTAAATTTCGCATCAAGACTTGCATAGAGAAGGTCTGAGTGGTCGATACGTTGAATTGGACGGTTGGTTGGGATTGGGATAACACGAATGTTGTAGATTTCGCGGAATTCTTCTTCTTCTGTTTTACCAGTACCTGTCATACCTGCCAATTTCTTATACATACGGAAGAGGTTTTGGTAGGTAATAGAAGCTGATGTCTTGGTCTCATCTTGGATTGGCACACCTTCTTTTGCTTCAATCGCTTGGTGCAAACCATCAGAGTAACGACGACCTTCCATGGTACGACCTGTAAATTGGTCGACGATTAAGATTTCCTGCTCTTCACTAACCACATAGTCGATATCGAGAATCATGATATAGTTGGCACGGAGGGCATTGTCGATAAAGTGAGTAAGAGCCACATTTTCAATGTCGTAGAGATTTTCTAGTTTGAAGTAGCTTTCAGCCTTGTCAATACCAGAATCTGACAAACCAATCGTCTTAGACTGAACGTCAATGATATAGTCGTCCTTGTCCAAGGATTTCACGAAGTGGTCCGCCATATGGTAGAGTTGGCTTGTTTCAACTGCGTTGGCACCTGAAACGATCAATGGTGTACGAGCTTCGTCGATCAAAATTGAGTCAACCTCATCGACCAAGGCATAATTGAGTGGACGTTGCACCATGTTTTCTGCACGAACGACCATGTTATCACGAAGGTAGTCGAAACCAATCTCTGAGTTGGTTGAGTAGGTAATATCACAAAGGTAAGCCTCTTTTTTCTCCATTGGAGATTTAGCTGCCAAGTTAATCCCTACTGACAGACCGAGCCATGAGTACAATTCACCCATTTCAGTCGCGTCACGTTCTGTTAGGTATTCGTTGACTGTAACTACGTGAACCCCTTTACCTGCAAGGGCATTGAGGTACACTGGCATAGTCGCTGTCAAGGTCTTCCCTTCACCAGTACGCATCTCTGGAACGTCACCATGGTGAAGAACAATCCCACCCATGACCTGAACCTTATAAGGGAAGAGCCCAAGGACACGTTTTGCAGCTTCACGAACTACTGCAAAAGCCTCATATAGCAATGAATCAAGTGATTCACCCTTGTTGTATCGTTCTTTAAATTCGTCAGTTTTTGCTTTTAGCTCTTCGTCTGACATCGCAGCCATTTGGCTCTCATAGTTAAGAACCTTATCAGCCATCTTTTCCAGACGACGAAGTTCTCCTTTATCATTTTCAATAATCGTTTTTAAAATATTAGCCATGATTTTCCTTACTTTTTATTCTGAATATTTTAGAATGTTCTTTTAATTTTAGCATATTTACCATTATTTTTCAAGAAAGAATCCTTAATTTACAACGGAAAAGCCCAGCCAAAATTCAGCTTTTTTTGCATAAATCTTCTGTGGCTACCTTTTTGTTTTTTGTTCGTGATGCATGTTTGATAATCCAAGCACAACTTGGACTTAGCTCCTCCTTTTGCCAAGTTTGAAGAATCCTTTCAAACTTATCAGGATCTTCCTTGTACAAATCATTTAGATTATTGGCTACACTTTTTTGAATAGACTTATCTCTATCATCTTTTAGATTGGTCAAAATAGTGGTGAAATCCTCAAAATAATCCAATACCACGGTTTGTTTCTTAGCCCAAGGCAGACGAATACGCATACATTCGCTGGCAAGTCTACGAACGCGCAAATTTTCATCCCGACTCCATTCTAACAGCAAAGTCATTGTATCTTTTAGGATAACGAGCCAGCAAGGGTCTCATGGAAAATTCTCCAGTAAATCGCTTGGTGAGTTCCTTACTAAAGGCCGCGCTCAATTCAAATTCTTTGTCCCCATATAGCTCTATATATTTTCCGATTGGCCAAAGCCAATATCCTTCTGAGAACATACCTAAACCACCCTCTAACTCGGGACCCAAAATTTTCTCAAAAACCTTGAGAGAGTCCTCATAAGATAGGGGAAGACAATCTTTGATACTTTTAGCCAAGAGTTCTTGACGCTGGCTAAACTCCAACTCTTCCAAGTCTTTTTCTACCAACAACCTAAACTTTCGCTCATCAAAGGCAACGGACGCTTCTTTCAACCGTCGACTCAAATCACTAGCATAAGCCAAGTCATAATAATCTTTTACTTTTTTAGCCATTTTTTTAATCCCTTAATCTTCTGTTTACGGGACTTATTATATCATACAGACAGCCCGTCAACAAAATTATTTTTATATCTCCAACTATTTTAATAAGGAAGAAAAAAGGACTAGAAGCTAGTCTAGTCCTTCATTTGTTAATGTTTAATTTCCCAAGAATACAGGCAATATCCCAAAATACCAAAAGAGATTGATCCAGAAGGCCAAGCAAAAGATAATTCCAAAGATGAGAAGACTGAATTTTTTAATCAGCACGGAGTATAAGATAGATAAAACACCAAAAACCACAAAGAGTTTTCTCATAACGAAATAATATACTGAAACTCCTCCTATTTGCCAATCCCAAGGAAGGAAAAACATGAGGAACCAGAGAAAGCAAATCGTAAGAATAAATCTCTTGTAGTGCGCTTCAAGAAAGGCTTTTGTTTTCTCCATAGCAAACCTCCATTTGAGTCACTATCTCTTCCCTTTTATTATACCAAAAAAACCTGGAAAAAGCTTTCCAGGTTTGAGTTTGAAATCACTAGTCATACTAGAGAAATTCCTTTATTCATAGGCTGATTCACTTTATTGACTTGATGAAGATGTTCCAAAATCGACCTTAGGAACTGTCTTGGCTTCTTCTGTTTCTTTAAAGGTTTCAGCTTCTTTAAAGTTCATCATATTCGCAAAAAGCACGGTTGGAAAACTTCTCAACTTTTGATTGTACTCGGCTGCGACTTTATTATAATCCTTACGTGCTACAAAGATACGATTTTCACTGCCTGAAAGTTCGACCATTAGTTGCTCAACATTTTGATTGCTCTTGAGTTCTGGATAATTCTCCGTCAAGGAAATCAAGCGGGAAAGAGCAGAGCTCAATTCTCCCTGAGCCTTTTGGTTTTCTTCCGAAGTTACTGAGCTACTACCGATTTTAGCTCTAGCATCAGCAATCTTGGTAAAGACTTCGGTTTCATGATTCATTTGTCCTTTAACGGACTCCACCAAGTTACCAATCAAGTCCGAACGACGTTGGAGGGCTGTCGAGACATCGGCCTGAGCCTGCTCCACTTTAGTCTGTTCACCAACCAGACCATTATAGGTCGTCACTGCGGAACAACTTCCCAGAACTAGTAGTCCAAAAAAGATCGCCACTATTGAGAGAATTACTTTATTTTGTTTCATATCAAAACCTTAACACTTTCTTTTATAAACTTTTCTGAGAAAATACTCAGATTTTAAATCAATTTCCCAAACTTTGTTTTTATTTTTAATTAAGGAGTGAACTCTTGCAAAGGAGTCACCTTACTGAATGGAGAAATCGGTTTGAGCTATATACGATTACTCACCAGTCATCAGACGAACCGCCGCCATCAAAGCCACCGCCGTCCCAGCCTCCAGATGAGTCGGAGCCCGAATCAGACCAAGAGGAACCTGAGTCTGATGAGTCACCGCCCCACCAGCCACTGCCAGAATCATCACCATGTGAACCGCTACCACGACCTCCAGATATAAATCCGATAATCATCACGATGAAGTAAATGAGAATTCCAAATCCGATAACTCCGTCACTCGAACTGCTTTTTCGATGCCGTCTCGAAGAACTGCTCTCACCAGCATACCTTTCAAGTTCCCTTAAGCGACTAGAGTTGGTAGTATAGCCGTAGCTACTTTTTAGAACTTGAAGCACTTGTACTCGATCCACTATAGAACATGTAGTTGAGATTATTGACTATTGAGAGAACACCCTTGTTATAGTCACCATTTTTAAAGTAAGGGCGTGCCGTTGTCAAGAACCTGTGAGTCTGATAGTCTGTGATTTTACTGGCCACATTATTACTGGTTTCAATCCGTGATTTTCTATCTTGGACTGCTACCACAATCAAGACACCGTGATTGTCTCCCGAGTAGCCAATCTTCCAAGCTCTAGCTGTTTCATTGGCTACAGTCTCGATTGTTTCTCCATCCAGGCTTTTCACAACGTAAACACCCATCTGGAATTTTTCTGATTTTTTACTATTGACATTATTCAATTCCCGAATCTGACTTATAGTCTCATCCGTTAAATAATGATCCGGGTCATAAATCCCGTACTCAGGTTTTTCAGGTGCTGTGAATGCTGACAAGAAGAGAAAGACCATCAGCAACCCAAGCAAGCGAACCAACAAACTATGTTTAAATAATCTGCTCTTTTTCATAATAACCTCCCTGATAAAGGAAAATTGATTTAAGGAATTATAGCATTTTGATTTTTACAAAGAAAGTGCATTTTCATTACAAATAGATTACAAAAGCTAGGAAAATGATTGAAATTTGATGACAGATTCTCCCCCAATTTGGCAGGTTCTTTTCTCCCCTTTTAGTATAGAAAAAAGAAGACTATGAAGTCTTCTTTTAGTTTATTTTTGTAGAAAAACAAGCAAGGTTTACTTGCGTTTTCTCGCAATCAAGTGAATCGGTGTTCCCTCAAAGACAAAGGCCTTGCGGATTTGATTTTCTAAGAAACGCAAGTAAGAGAAGTGCATGAGTTCTTCTTCATTGACAAAGATGACAAAGGTTGGTGGCTTGGTTGCCACTTGGGTAGCGTAGAAAATCTTGAGGCGTTTTCCTTTGTCTGTCGGTGTTGGATTGATAGCAATGGCATCCATAATCACATCGTTCAAGACCGCTGAAGGAATACGGGTATTTTGGCTTTCACTGATTTGCTTGATCATCTCAGGCAGTTTATGGAGACGTTGCTTGGTAAGAGCTGAAACAAAGACAATCGGCGCATAAGGCAGATATTGGAACTGCTCACGAATATCCTCTTCCCATTTTTTCATGGTGTGGTTGTCTTTCTCAAGAGTATCCCACTTATTGACCACGATAATCATCCCTTTACCTGCTTCGTGGGCAAAACCTGCGATACGCTTGTCGTACTCACGAATACCTTCTTCGGCATTGAGGACCATCAAGACCACGTCAGAACGGTCAATGGCACGCATGGCACGCATGACGGAGTATTTCTCCGTATTTTCATAGACTTTACCAGACTTACGCATACCAGCTGTATCAATCATGGTAAACTCTTGGCCATCCGCATCTGTAAAATGGGTATCAATGGCATCGCGAGTCGTTCCAGCTACTGGACTAGCAATCACGCGGTCTTCTCCCAAAATAGCATTGATCAAACTTGATTTTCCAACGTTTGGACGACCAATTAAGCTGAATTTAATGACATCTGGATTTTCTTCTTCGACTTCATGTGGTAGATTTTCTACGATGGCATCCAGTACATCACCCGTACCAATACCGTGGACAGATGAAATTGGCAACGGTTCACCTAAGCCTAGTGCATAGAAATCAAAGATATCATTTCGCATCTCAGGATTGTCAACCTTGTTAACTGCTAGGATAACAGGCTTATGGGTTTTATAGAGTTTGCGAGCTACGTACTCGTCCGCATCTGTAATCCCTTCTTTACCAGAAACGACAAAGACGATGACATCTGCTTCTTCCATAGCAATTTCTGCCTGGTGTTTGATTTGCTCCATGAAGGGAGCATCGACATCGTCAATCCCTCCAGTATCAATCATACTGAAAGAACGGTTGAGCCACTCACCCGTTGCATAGATACGGTCGCGTGTCACACCCTCGACATCTTCTACGATTGAGATTCGCTCACCAGCGATTCGGTTAAAGAGGGTCGATTTCCCAACATTGGGACGTCCTACAATGGCAACAGTTGGTAAGGCCATGTTTTCTCACTTTCTACAATAACTTTTTCTGTTCTAGATTCTTCCGAGTTGAACTAGGTTCGGCTTGACCAAACTGCTCTGCTAAACGCTGACTCCAAGAGGTCGTCGCACGCGCACCAGCATAGTCCGCCTGTACTTGGTCATAGTCCAAAATCGCTTCAACTGGCTGTTCTTGGTATTCTTCTTCAAATACCACTTGGTTCAAAGGCAGTCTTGGTTTGACATCATGTTGTTGATTTGGCAAACCGAGGGCAATCCCAAAAACGGGATAGGTATAGTTAGGCAGGTTAAAAAGCTCTGCTACTTCTTCTGACTTGTAACGGACCAAACCGATAATCACACCACCATATCCCAGACTCTCAGCCGCAAGCAAGGTATTTTGCCCAGCAAGCGCAGCGTCTACAGACGTGATAAGGAGACCTTCCACTCCTTGGGGTTGAAAAGTGTCCGTATGAAGGCTTGCTCCCTTTTCAGCTCGGTTCAAATCACCAACAAAAAGCAGGAAAGCAGCTGACTGGCGAATGGCTTCCTGAGGAACCAATTCATATAAGGCATCTTTCTTCTCTTGACTACGTACAAGAATCACAGAGTAGGATTGGAAATTTTTCCAAGATGATGCCATTTGAGCAGCAGTCAAGATTTCATTTAAGTGTTCTTGAGAAATCTCTTGCTCCTTAAAGCGACGAACTGAAGTATGAGCTTTCATCAGTTTAATGGTTTCTGTCATCGGCGATTCTCTCCTTCTAGTCTGGTCTCCTCAGCCAAATAACGGATTCGTTCCATGACCCGTCTAGCTTCCCAAGTCTCATCATTTCCATTCTTTCCTTTGGCAAAATGTTTTTCCAAATCTTGAAAATTAAAGTTGGAAGTAAAGAAGGTCGGCAAATCTTCCTGCATGCGGTACTGGAGAATAACTTGGAGAATCTCATCACGAACCCAAGGAGTCGACTGTTCTGCACCAATATCATCCAAGACCAAGACTTCTGCTAACTTAATCTCATCCACCAAGGTCTTCACAGATCCTTCACCGATAGCATTTTTCACATCAATGACAAAACTTGGATAGTGGAGAATGGTTGTTGATGCTCCACGTTTTTCAGATAGGTCATGGGCTAGGGCCGCCATCATGAAACTCTTACCAACACCAAAATCTCCATAAAGATAGAGACCTTTTCGGATACTTGGGTAAAGGTCAACAAAGGCATAGAGTCTCTCAAAAATCGGCAAACGTCCTAGATCATCCAGGTCAATCTGAGCCAATTTCGCTTTCTTAAGACTTGCTGGTAGATTAATCAACTTGAGACGATTCTTGATGGCCGCCTCTTTTTCAGCAGCGATTAGTTCTGGTGTTTCTTCATAAGATACATCCGCATAACCGTGATTCATGACCAAGATAGGCTTGTAGCCACGCGCTATATAGTCAGCATCCCCACGAAGAAACTTATCCCGTTCTGTGATATATTGGTTGAACTTGGAGATGCTACGATTCAACTCCTCTGGACTGAGGGATTCTTTCTGGATAAAAGCCGCTACATCGGGGTCCTTCATGATCTGCTGGACTAGGTCCTGATACTGAAAACGACTTGTCTGACGTTTGATAACGTCCCCAACACTTTCCATCTAGTCTCCTCCTTCTTCTAATCGGGCTAACATTTCTTGTTTTTTGCGTTCTAGTTCCAGACGAGTTTCCTCACTGGTTTGATTCTTGTATTCTGGATTACTCCACTTAGGAACATTTGTCTTAGTCGAGCTAGTTTTTGATTTTTGGTCTTCCTGGCCTTTTTGCTGACGCTCTCGAATCCGAAGCACGGCTTCCTCTGCTGTCCGAATCTTACGATAGGCATAGTCGTTGGCGACTTTCATAGCATATTTTTCATTAACATTAGCCGAATCAACCTTGTTAAAGGTTAAAAGCAAGACGATATTGATGACTTCGTCCAACAAGCCTAAAGACGCCATCTTGTGAAGGAGTTCTCTTTCACTTTGGGTGATGTTTCCCTTTACGTGTTTGCTTGATTTCGGCTAAAAAAATTCCAGAGGAGTTTTATTTTTTTGGCTTCCCTGATAATGGTCATTTCTTTGGGGCTAAAGTCAGAAGATGCTGGCTTTTGCGCAATCTTTTCACGCATGCGTTTGACTGAAATAACCCTGAGCCACTGTAGTCGCCTTAGCTAATTGATAGGTTTCAAACCAGGTCCATTTTTTTCATCTGCAATGGCAAACAATTCCAAAACATCCGCCTGCTCATTTTCAAAAACGCAAACCATCTCGAGCCATCAGGCGCTGAAAATGTTCCAAATCAAAAATCGTTTTTTTAACTTGCTTTTTAAACTCGCTTGGAGTCACTTCTTCGGTCAGATTTGGAAATACTTGGCTCAAAGAAACAGAGAATGCTTCTCCCTCGCTTGGAACCTGTTTCATAGCAGAAACAGCTGTATCCCCTATCTTTTTCTCCAATAGTCTGCTATAGACAGAATGACTTAAAAAATCCTGAATAGGTAGGGGAGAATGAAGCTGTAATTCATAGTTTTCCCCCTTCTGATAAAGGGTCAACAGATCGAAGGCAGATAAGACTTTGAAGGATTGGAGCAAGGTCGGCATGCCAAAGTTTAAGTGATTGAGGATATGGGAAAAGAGGTGTTCCTTTTGCCCACCATCCCAAAAGGTAATGACGTATAGATAGAGGCTCAGTGCCTCCTGACCGATAATCGGGAGGTAGCACTGCACCAGAGAAGAGGTATCTTGCGACACCCGATTATTCTTTAGAAAAGAAAAACGGTCATTTGGCTTCATCTATTTTTCCTTTTTCTTTTTTGAGGACTGGGTGATCTGCTGGAGCAGACTCTCCAACTCACTCACATCCTTAAAGCTACGGTAAACACTGGCAAAACGAACATAGGTAATCTCATCCAGCTCTGCTAATTCTTCCATGACTAAAGACCCAATATATTCACTTTGGATCTCATTCTCACTGCGACTACGGAGTTTTTGCTCAATACGATTGACCACCATGTTGATTTCATCACTTGAAACAGGACGCTTCTGGGCTGAGCGGATAATCCCATTAAAGATTTTATCTCTCGAAAACTGCTCTCGCGTACCGTCTTTTTTGACGACAACCAGCGTTCTTTCTTCTACTCGTTCATAGGTTGTAAAACGATGCTGACACTCGTCGCACTCACGTCTTCGACGGATGGTATTTCCTTCTTCGGCTTGTCGACTATCAACAACACTAGACTTGGTAGCCCCACATTTTGGACAACGCATGCATTTCCCTCCTTGTCGTTTTCTTTTCATTATACCATTTTTTGAGCAATTCCCAAAACAATTCTTATTTTTACTTGACAAGTTTTTTGTTTTATTGTATTATTTGATTAGAACAACAAAGACAAAGAAAGGAGACTATGATGTCCTGGTCATTTGATAATACAAAACCGATTTATTTACAGATTATGGAAAAAATCAAACTACAGATTGTTTCCCATGAACTGGAGCCCAACCAACAGCTCCCTACCGTGAGAGATTTGGCGAGCGAGGCCGGGGTCAATCCCAATACCATTCAGCGCGCCTTGTCTGACCTCGAACGTGAAGGATTTGTATACAGCAAGCGGACAACTGGTCGTTTTGTCACCGAGGATTTGGATCTCATCGTTCAGTCCCGCAAACAACTTTCCGAGGAGCAACTGCAACAATTCGTCTCTTGCATGCTTCAATTTGGCTACAAAAAAGAAGAACTGCCAAATGTATTAAGCGACTATATTAAAGGAGTTTAAGACTATGACACTACTAGCACTTGAAAATGTAACAAAATCATATGGAGCAACCGCAGCACTTGACAATATCTCACTAGAGATCTCAGCCGGAAAGATTGTCGGGCTCCTTGGACCAAACGGATCCGGAAAAACAACCTTGATCAAACTGATCAATGGCCTTCTTCAACCAAATAAAGGACGTGTCCTCATTAACGGACAGGATCCAAGTCCTGCTACCAAGGCGATCGTCTCCTACCTACCAGATACAACCTACCTTAATGAAGAGATGAAGGTTAAGGATGCTCTAACCTATTTTAAAACCTTCTATCAGGATTTCAATCTCGAAAGAGCCCAACACCTTTTAGCCGATCTCAGTATTGATGAAAACAGTCGCCTCAAGAAACTATCAAAAGGGAACAAGGAAAAGGTCCAACTCATCCTGGTTATGAGCCGTGAAGCCCGCCTCTACGTTCTTGACGAACCAATCGGAGGCGTGGATCCGGCAGCCCGTGATTATATCCTCAATACCATCATCAACAACTACTCACCAACTTCTACGGTGCTGATTTCAACCCACTTGATTTCAGATATTGAGCCAATCTTGGATGAGATCATCTTCCTCAAAGACGGAAAAGTCGTCCGCCAAGGAAATGTTGATGATATTCGTTACGAGTCAGGTGAATCAATTGACCAGCTCTTCCGCCAGGAATTTAAAGCCTAAGCAAAGGAGATTATTATGTTTTGGAATCTAGTTCGTTATGAATTTAAAAATGTCAACAAATGGTATCTGGCACTCTACGGTGCGGTACTTGCAATTTCAGTTTTGCTTGGAGCTTTTATTAACAGTCTTAGCCAGAGTTACAATCCTAACAATGCTGCTTATTTCATCTTCTTTTTAGTACTAGTCTTTGGAGGACTCAGCGTCACTCTTTGGATTGCAACAATCTTTTTAATCATCCGAAGATTTAAAGGCAGTGTTTATGACCGCCAAGGGTACTTGACCTTGACCTTGCCTGTCTCTGAGCACCAAATCATCACCGCAAAACTTTTAGGCGGTCTTGTCTGGTCCATCTTAAGCTATATTGTCTTTATCTTGAGTATATTGATCATCATCTTCTTAACACCAATAGAAAAAGACTTCACTGCCCTCTATAACTTCATCTCCCCTTACCTCAGCTACGGCTGGCTGTATGCCCTATCACTATTTGTCGGTTCAATCGCATGGATTTTATCCATTTACCTCTCCATCTCTATCGGACAACTCTTTAACGAGTATCGAACAGCTATGGGGATTCTAGCCTATATCGTTATTTCAATCGTTATTGGTTATATCACTTTCTTCTTAAGAGTTGACAATGACCTTAACATGATGATTAGTACAGAAATCTTGCGCGATCTCTTTTTATCAGCTATCTACTATCTCGGAACCTACTACATCTTGAAAAACAAGGTTAACTTGCAATAAGTGAAAGGTCTAGCGACTCTGTATCGCTAGACCTTTTCTTTTAGATAGTTTGTACTCGTGATGTTAGTTAATTTCAAAATATCTTAAATTATAAGCTAATACGATTTGCTCTATCCTCAATTGCAATCCTGTTTTTCCTCTAGCTAGTGTTTGTTCCATATCGAAAAGCGTACAAAGTTCTGAAAAAACGTGTCTCAATAGTCCTTCTCATAGCCATTAGTTTCCAATGATTATGTTGCTTAGCTCCCGCCACCTTTTGACGTAAGGGAGTCCAAAGATGATAACCTTTTTGCTCCAAACTATTTCTAATCTCGTGACTAAGATAGCCCAAATCAGCCAAAATGTACGGGTGATGGCAGTTTTCCAATAAGTCATCAATTACTCTAATATCGTGAACAGATGCTGATGTCACAACGTAGTTTAGAATATAGCCCGATAGGGTGACCAGCATATGAACTTTGAACCCATAGAACCTTAGATTCTTGGAGGCATTGTAACCAATGTCTGCCAAGCCATCAAAAATACGTATTCTATTGTTACGAACAGGTTGACATAGTGGTAAGGGAAAACTGTCTATGATAACAATGGTATCAGGAGAGATTTGAGCATTCATTGCTTGTCTGATGAGTTGAACTAACCAAATCAGTTGTCGTACTCGCCGGTTAAAACGACTTCTTTCAAGAAGATGACCGCAAGGAAAGAGGTGGCAGATACGATAGAAATGACGTTGAGACTTAATTCCCAGTTCAGCTTGCAAGATAAGTAAGACTAATAGAGACTGGTCTGAAACCTTAGATAGGTTCACATTTCGACGATGTTTGAAGGATTCAGGACAATAATCACGATATAGCCGATAGCAAAGTTTTAATAATTGCTTGATATTCCATTGTAAGTGATGGGGTTTTGCGGTATACTGTAAATAGCTCATTTGGACGTCCTCTCTGTTTGTTCGGCCACTTACAGTATAGTCCTTTTGGGCTTTTTATGGTATTTTGAAATTAACTAGTACCACGGGTAATAATGTTTTTGTAGATATTCCTATGAGACTTATGGCACTTGGATTAGTTAGAGAAACAACTAATAAATCTTTAAACGAGTATATTGGAAACGGTATGTTTGCAGTAACCACAGCTACAATGGAGAGAGCAAAGTTAAATTCTAGAACTTTTGATATTACTGAATTTGGTAGAGTTTTAATAGATATTTTAAATTAGTGATTAGATTAAAACACCATATAAAGAAACACAACTGAGGACCGCAGACTACAGTGTGATAGGCGGTGTTTGAAAGTATTTCAGTATGTCTATCTGTTCAGCTTATAAATTTTCCCTGCCCCAGTCATTTAAGCCCATCATGAGTCTTAGAAGCTCTTGTCCTTTTGGGCTGAGTGAATACTGGGTGTGCAGCGGCCAAGTGTTAAAGTCTTCTTTGATGATGAGATTCTGTTTGATAAGATCATCTAAGGAGCGAGTTAACATTGTTTTTGTAATCCCCTTAACATCCCGTTTTAATTGATTAAAACGGGCGGGTTGTTTTTGGGAAATAATCCAGAAAATTTGTAGTTTCCACTTTCCTGATAGACTGTCCATGACCCTGGTCAAACCACAATTCCAGTTTTCTTTCGTCTGCATAAATTTCCTCTCAATGGTAGTCACAAAAAAGTGACTACTGTTTTTCTTTATTTGAATCTATTATAATAAAACTATCTTGAAAATACAAAAGGAGGAATAAATACTATGGAAAGTATTTTAAATTTTTTAGACGGACGCAGGTCTGTTAGGCAGTTTGATACCCAAGCAGACTTGGGAAAGGGTGTGATTACTGATATACTAAAACATGCCAGCTACGCCCCATCTGGGAATAATTTTCAACCTTGGCGGGTTGTGGTTGTCAGCAATAAAGAAAAGCAAACACATCTAGCTAAGTTTGCGGCGGGACAGCTGCAAGTCAAGGAAGCTTCTGCGGTTCTTTTGCTATTTGGTGACAAGACGGCCTATGATTTGGATTGGTGGCAACATTTCCATCTGGAAAAAGGAGCAGCTACTAAAGAGGCAATTCCTGAGCGAATCAGGCGAATGGAAGCATATTTTAGTCTGCATCCAGAAGATAAGGGAATGGAAGGACTTCGACTGGATGTTGGTCTATTTGCCATGAATCTCATGCATGTCATACGGGCTTATGGCTATGACAGTGTCCCTATGCGGGGAGCTGATTTCACAGCGATAAAGACCTATCTAGAGGTTCCAGAGGATTGGGAGCCGATTTTAATGTTACCGATAGGAAAAGCCTTGAAGGCCGGTCATCCACATGCTAGGCGCTCTGTCGAAGAATTTGTCAGGTTTATTGACTAAATGTCCATATAGAAAACGAGGGACGCATTTCCCTCGTTTTGTGGTAGAGTAGTAGAAAAACAAGATTGGAACGAAGATGAGAATCGCAGACTACAGTGTGACGCGTGCTATTTTGGAGCGTCACGGCTTTACTTTTAAGAAATCTTTCGGTCACAACTTTTTCACTGATACTAATATTTTACAGAAGATTGTGGACACGGTTGAGATTGACCAAAATGTCAATGTCATTGAGATTGGGCCTGGATCGGGGCACTAACAGAATTTCTGACGGAAATGCTGCTGAGGTCATATCCTTTGAGGTTGACGACCGGCTAGTGCCGATTTTGGCGGATACGCTGCGTGATTTTGACAATGTAACCGTGATTAATGAAGATATCCTCCAGTCGGATTTGCAGACATGTATTAAAAATTTCAAAAATCCTGACCTTCCCATCAAGGTGGTGCCCAATCTGCCCTACTACATCATGACACCCATTCTCATGCACTTGATTGAGAGCAAGATTCCTTTTGCTGAATTTGTGGTCATGATGCAAAAGGAAATAGCCGACCGCATTTTGGCTGAGCCCAATACCAAAGCCTACGGTTTTCTTGTCCATCACGGTGCAGTATATATGAGTACAAAGCTGGCTTTTATCGTCCCACGGATGGTCTTTGTACCTGCGCCCAATGTTGATTCGGCAATTTTAAAAATGATCCGTCATGAGCAACTGCTAGTTCAAGTGCAGGATGACGATTTCTTCTTACGTATCTCTAAGTTAGCCTTTATTCATCGCCGCAAAACGCTTTGGAACAACTTAACCAGCCACTTTGGCAAGTCGGAAGGGGTCAAAGTCAAGTTAGAAAAGGCTTTGGAGGCCGCTAACATCAAACCCTCCATCCGTGGAGAAGCCCTAACTACCGCTGATTTTGCCCCAATTAGCAGACGCTTTAAAAGAAGAGGGGCTGTCAAATGAAAAAACATGAAGCCATCAACACTCTAGCTATCTTTTGCGGGCCCAGAGATCTTGACCAGTTAACCCAACAAGCCCTAAAGAAAAAAATCGGCTAGTCTCAAGTTGATGTCTGTGTCTTCTTCGGCGGGTCCATTCTGGCTGGGGCAGGGAAATTTACAAGAGCCATTCGCAACAAGATTGCCCAATATTATATTATTGTTGGCGGCTACGGACATACGACCCAGTCCTTGATTAATCAGCTGCCAGCTGATTTTACCGGCCAAACCAGCTCAGAAGCAGAACTTTTTGCTGATTATCTCGCACAGTACGAAGTGGTAACAGCGGATTATCTGGAAACCCAATCCACCAACTGTGCCAACAACATTACCTATCTGCTAGACCTCGTTAACCAGGACATCCTGGATCCTCAAAGAAAATATCAATGTCATGTGCATTCGAAATAGATTTCCAATTAGAAAATTCTTTCCCACAATCAAAAGTTATCGACTTAAAGAGATGACGGGGAACTTGAGACAACCATTGATTGATGGAGGCCTCAATATCACTTGCTTTTCGTCCATTGGTTTTCAGTATGATGATGGCTTTTGAGCAGCGTTCTACCAGGGTAATAACCGCACTTTTGTGTTTTTCTCCCACAATTATATCCTCTTCTAGATGACCGAATTCTGTCTTAAAATTAGGATACCTGGCTGCTCTCTCACGTAAATCTCTGCACAAGGCTTGTTTTCCTCGTTTTTCGCTATGACCATTTGGTTTTTTTTTGCCTTTCCAAGGGAGATCCTCTTTCTTTAGAATACCACGATCTGCTAGTCGATAGAGAGTTCTCATAGAACAAGAAACCCTATCTGGATAAGTTCCTTTAATGACATCAAGACTCCAATTTTGTTCTAAATGAGTTTGGATAAAATCTTTTTCTGATTGCGTAAGACTGGTTTTATTCCTGCCACAGCGTTTCTTATTGATTTTATATCGGTTATAGTAATCATAAGCAGAGTGTCCCTCTTTCAGATAGTTGATGACATTGTAGATTGTCTGTTTTGATCTGCCAAGTGAAGTCACAATATCTGAAACTTTTATGTTTCTTGATAGTAATCCTCTATCATTACAAGCTCGTTTGTTGTAAGATGAGTATAGGTTATTTATGTTAGTTCCTTTCAGACAAATGTGGTGTTTATCTGAGCCTAACATAGATGGCTTTTTCTGTCTAGATTAATTCTACAAATTGGGTGTTAAAAAAATTGAATTAGGAATATAAAAAGTTCTAGTATTTGTACTAGAGCTCAGGCGGGCTTCTTTTTTGCTATGATTTTTGACAAAAAACTCTCGTTTTGCCAATAAAAGATGCTTGAAAGTTGGACAAGAAGGCTCTATAATGAGTTCAGGAAAAGAGGTAGGAAAAGTATGATTAGTGAAACGATTGCTCTGCTAAGGAAAAAGTCAGGTTATTCTCAGGAAAAATTAGCTGAAAAAGTAGGCTTATCTCGTCAGACTCTCAGTAAGTGGGAATTGGGTGACAGTTTACCGGATATTATTTCTTCAAGTCGTTTGGCAGAAATTTTTGATATCAGCTTAGATGAGTTGGTTAATGGGGATGTCTCTCCTTTTGCTACTAAAGCCAAAGAAGGGAAGTATATTTTTGGAACGGTAACTGTTGGTGAAAAGGGACAAATCGTCATTCCTGCACGAGCGAGAAAAATTTTTAACATCCAAAAAGACGACAGCCTTATGGTTTTAGGTGATGTCAATCAAGGCTCGGCCTTGTTGAAGAGCGATTTTTTTATTCAAGCTTTTGAAGAAATGGGGTTAATGAAATGAAAAAAATTACTGGCTTTGGTCTTAGCTTTGCAGTGTTTATATTTTTCTTGAATTTGATAGGCTGCTATGATTTTGTCATGGTAATGATGCGTAACCAGACTTATTTTGCAGAACATTATAATTCAGCTATTATGATTTACTTTAGCCATTATCCTGTTGTCTTTGTAATTGTGTGGTTTAGCCATTTGTTAGCTGCTACCTTGAGTCCGATTTTCTATTTTTTCAGAAGAAAATTAGCCCTTACTTTGGCTGGTCTTGCTTTCTGGGGAGATGCTCTGCTGATTCTATTGACCAGTCTTTTTAGGAATCGCATTCAGGTTTTTGGTTGGCAATTTTTCGTTGATTTGGTTGTTCTAGGATTGCTTGGCCTTTATTATCTGTATTTGCGTAAAATATTTCTTAGCACATCAGGAAAAACATCTAGGATTTTAGAATAGTCCTAGGTGTTTTTTGGTTATTTATGTATATTGTCTATAAAGATTAATGGAACACGGCAAGAAAGTGAGAGAAGTGATTTTTAACTAAGAATCTGCTTCTGTCTAGCTTAATTTTACAAATTGGGAAAGTAAAAACCTATAACATACGATTTGAAAAAGCAAGGAACTTAAATTCCTTGCTTTTTAACTCAATATCAAACTGGCTACAATGGGGCTTACAAATACGTAGAGAATACCAGTGATACCAATAGCCAAGCCACCCATGGCTCCTGCTACAGAACCGTATCGAAAGGCCGTTCCTGTTCCGACAGCATGACCTGTTCCCCCAAGGGAAAGTCCAACTGCAACTGGATCGTCAATCTTCAACCACTTCAAAAGGGTAGGTCCAATCACACTGGTCAAAATCCCAGTTGCTACTACAACCACCAAGGTCACGGTCGTCAAGCCTTGCAATTTTTCTGTAATCCCCACTGCCATGGCGGTTGTCACTGACTTGGGAAAGAGAGAAATGGCTAGGAAAAAGTCCATGCCAAATATTTTCGCTACTATGGCAGTGAAGCTAGTATTGACAACTACTGCTAACAGACTACCAAAGAGAATACTCCGAGCATGATGCTTCATCAGGTGAAAACTCTTATAAAGCGGAATCCCTAGAGCCACTGTCGATGGGACTATCAAATTGTTCAGATAAACCCCACCTTGGTAGTAATCTTGGTAAGAAATCCCCGTCAGCTTTAGAAAAATGATAATGAAAACAGCCGACAAAAGCAAGGGCGTTGTCAATGGATGGGGAAAACGTCTGTAAATCAGCATCCCCACTAGATAAGCAAGGATAGACAGGGCAAGCCCAAACAGGGGATTGGAAACAAATTCACTCATTTGGCATCTCCTTTCTCATAATCTCCCTCAAATCGTCTCTTAATGAACTGAACTACCACGGCTATGAGGATAATATTGATGACAGCTGCAAAAAAGACAATCAAAACGATGGGCAGAGATAGGGAGCAATCACATCAAACTTCTCCATTATTCCCACTGCTGGTGGCAAAAAGAGAATAGTCATATTGGCCAGCAAGAAATTCCCCACCATGTTGACATGTCTGGTTCTCAGCCACTTGAACTGTAAGGCTAGAAAGAGAATAATCAAACCGATAATACTGCCTGGGATAGGCAGATGAAAGAAACTAGAAATTCCCTCACCGATCAATGAAATCACAAAGAGAATCATTAATTGAACATATAATTTCATTCTAAACTCCACGAAATAGACTTCTTGCATACCAGTTTACTCTTTTTTCAGAAAATTTCAAGGAAATATTGCAATTCTTCTCTCTTGCACGGATTAGTTAAAAGTAGTATAATCATTGCATGCGCAATCATCTTGTATTGCAGAAACAGTCACTAATGACTTTGTGATTTTTACTTTGAAAAGAAAGGAGAAAGCAATGACCTACTTAGAAAAATGGTTTGACTACAACCGCCATCAAAAAGAAATGGAAGCCTTGTTGGAAGAAACTATTGCCCAGCAGAGTGAACAAAGGCTGAACTTGAAAGAGTTTTACCTGCTCTACTATTTGGATCTAGCCGATGAAAAATCCTTACGACAGATTGATTTACCCGATAAACTCCATCTCAGTCCGAGCGCTGTTTCTCGAATGGTGGCACGATTAGAAGAGAAAAACTGCGGTTTGCTTAGTCGCAGATGTTGCGATCAGGATAGACGGGCTAGTTTTATCTGCCTGACTGACGAGGGACAAACCACCCTAGCTTACCTGCAAAAAGCCGTCGAAGAAAGACTGGAAACGAGTCTTGATTTCATTTCTTAATCAGATTTTTTAAAAAAGTTGCGTGCGCAATCATTTTTCTTGACATTCCTCTTTTCAAGGAGTACAATAAAGTCAAGATCGAACAAAGGAGTTTTATATGATCGAAATTACTTATCTAGACGCCAGTAAGCAAGAGAGAACCATGACTTTCGAGTCTTACCAAGACTTTGAACGTTCTCAACACGCCTGCCTCATCGGCGTTGCTGATTACTATACTGTCCAAAAATTAACCTACAATGGTCATGATTTGGACTACCATGGGACTTATGGAGATGTTTTCTTCTATCTCATGAAACAAGATTTAAGCCAATATAACTAAAAAAGGAGAAATACAATGGCAAAAGCAATTACAGATGCAACATTTGAACAAGAAACAAAAGACGGTTTGGTCTTGGTAGACTTCTGGGCAACTTGGTGTGGTCCATGTCGTATGCAAGGTCCAATCTTGGATAAATTGTCTGAAGAACTTTCAGAAGATGTCTTGAAAATCGTTAAAATGGACGTTGATGAAAATCCAAATACAGCTCGTGCTTTTGGAATCATGTCTATCCCAACCCTTCTCTTCAAAAAGACGGCCAAGTGGTGAAACAAGTTGCAGGTGTTCACACAGCAGAACAAATCAAGGCCATCGTTGCTGAATTGAGCTAATCACACGAGAGACCATGTACTTCATTTGGTCTCTTTTTTCTTACCCTTTGCCATTTTTCAAAAAATATGCTAGACTGTAGGTAGAATATTACGATGTTTGGGACATGCCATCGCTAAAAAAAACCTCTACTTGGTATTTTTTAGCTCCCCTCAAGGGAGCTTTTTGCGTGCTCTGAACATTTCCCATTTTAGAAGGAGTACTATGAAACGTCATTCAGCCTTGGTCGTCTTTAGCGGCGGTCAAGATTCCACAACCTGCCTCTTTTGGGCTAAAGAACACTATAAAACAGTCGAAGCCGTCACCTTTGCCTACGGCCAACGCCATCATCTCGAAATTCAAGTTGCTAGAGAAATCGCTAAGGAACAAGGCATTCGTCATCACATCTTAGATATGTCTCTGCTGGGACAAATCACTGAAAATGCCCTGACCTCTGATCTGGAGATCGAGCAAAAAGAGGGAGAGGTTCCCAATACCTTTGTTGACGGCCGCAACCACCTCTTTCTTTCCTTTGCGGCAGTTCTTGCCAAGCAACGAGGCATTAAAGATATCGTGACAGGTGTCTGCGAGACAGATTTCTCAGGCTACCCTGATTGTCGGGATGTCTTTGTCAAATCCCTCAATGTTACTCTCAACCTTGCCATGGATTACGACTTTGTTATCCAAACACCTCTCATGTGGCTAGACAAGGCTGAAACTTGGGAGTTAGCCGACCAACTTGGTGCCTTTGACTACGTTCGTGAGAAGACCTTAACCTGCTACAATGGGATTATCGGTAGTGGCTGCGGTGATTGTCCAGCCTGCCACCTACGCCAGCATGGCCTTGATGTTTATCTCTCACAGAAAGGAGAGAGCTAATGTTTTTTGCTCCCAAAGAAATCAAACAGGAAACTGGGGAATCTCTTATCTACAATCCTCACAGAACCTTGGTATCAAAAGAGTTCACCTTCGATGCTGCCCACCACCTCTTTCACTATGAGGGAAAATGCAAGTCCCTGCACGGCCACACTTATCATCTGCAAATTGCTGTCAGTGGATTTTTAGATGAACGGGGTATGACCTACGACTTTGGAGATATCAAAGCGATCTACAAGAACTACATAGAACCCCACTTGGATCATCGCTATCTCAATGAAACCCTGCCTTATATGAACACGACTGCTGAAAATATGGTTTACTGGATTTTTCAAACCATGAGCCAAGAGTTGCCAGACGAGCGCAATCTCCGTTTGGAATATGTTCGTCTCTATGAGACTCCGACTGCCTTTGCGGAGTTTAGACGGGAGTGGTTAGATGACTAGGGAACGTGTCCTCAAACTACCAGTTCTGGAAATTTTCGGCCCAACCTTTCAAGGTGAAGGTCGTGCTATCGGGCAGAAAACCATGTTTGTCCGCACTGCTGGTTGCGACTACCACTGCGACTGGTGCGACTCTGCCTTTACTTGGGATGGTTCTGAAAAACCAACTCGCATGACCGCTGATGAAGTCATTGCAGCCTTAGATAAGCTAGGAAGCTACGACTATGTAACCCTATCTGGCGGAAATCCCGCTATCCTAGCAGCTAACATGGCCGAACTCGTCACCAAGCTCAAGGAACGCGGTATCACTCTGGCTGTTGAGACTCAAGGTTCTCGCTGGCAAAATTGGTTAAAAGACATCGACCAGGTCACTCTGAGCCCCAAGCCTCCTTCATCAAAGATGGAAGTCAACTTCGAGACCTTGGACTTTATCGTTTCCCAATTGGATCCAGACAAGGTCACCTTTAAAATCCCTGTCTTTGATGATGCCGATTTGGCCTTTGCTAAGGGATTCAAGAACGCTACCAACCAGATGTCCTTTTCTTATCGGCTGGAAATCCTGAGCCCAAGGCTACAGGCAATATTGTCCAAGACCAACTAGACCGACTCAAAGAACTCTGGGAATGTGTCGCTACTGACGATAGCTGGGGCAATGTCCGCGTCCTTCCTCAACTCCATACCCTCCTCTACGACAACCAACGTGGTGTTTAAATTAGAAAGAAAAAAACATGTCACAACAAGAAGAAATGAAAAACCTAAGCCTACTGGGCAACAAAGAAACCAACTACATTTTTGACTATCAACCAGAAGTTCTCGAATCCTTTGACAATCGTCATGTGGAAAATGATTATTTCATCAAATTCAACTGTCCTGAATTTACCTCCCTTTGCCCAATCACTGCTCAGCCAGACTTTGCGACCATTTATATTTCCTACATTCCTGACAAGCTCTGCGTCGAGTCAAAATCCCTCAAACTCTACCTCTTTAGCTATCGAAACCATGGGGATTTTCACGAAAACTGTATCAACACCATCGGGAAAGACTTGGTCAATCTACTAAACCCTCGCTATTTGGAGGTATGGGGAAAATTCACTCCGCGCGGTGGCATCTCAATCGACCCCTACTACAACTACGGTAGACCTGGAAGCAAGTATGAAGGTTTGGCAGAACAACGCCTCTTCCAGCACGACCTTTATCCAGAGAAAATTGACAACCGTTAAACAGATACGAAAAAGCCCTGTTCCTCAAACTGAGGAGCAAGGCTTTTTGAGTTTCAATTATTCTTCTGTTCCAAGGAAATTTTTCGCAACAAGTGCTGCAAGAACGCCACCAACGATTGGGGCAAGGATGAAAATCCATACTTGTTGAAGGGCTGCACCACCTACCAATGCAGCAGGAGCCAAGCTACGAGCTGGATTTACTGAAAGGCCAGTAATGTTCAATCCCACAAGGATCATAGCCATCAAGGACAAGCCGATTACCAAACCAGCGATTGCGCCATTACCCTTGCTTGCTGATGTTACAGTCATGATAACTAGGACAAACAAGAAAGTTGCGATGACTTCAAACAAGAATCCACCAAAGACAGTGACACCGTTTGCCAAGGCATTTTCACCAAGACTAGCAGTTGACATGCCTGAGTTAGACAAGAGGAAGAATACTGCAGCTGACGCAAGGAAAGCTCCAACTACTTGTCCAAGGATATAGTTTACAAGCTCTGAAGATGACAAACGTTTGTTTACAAACATAGCGATCGAAACCGCCGGGTTCAAGTGCGCACCTGAAACAGTTCCGATTGAGAAAGCTGCAACTACGATTGCCAAACCAAAGGCAAAAGCAATTCCAAGGTGTCCAAGGCCATTAAGACCATTTCCAAAAACAACAGCTCCTGTTCCAATGAACACAAGCATAAATGTACCGATTAATTCAGCAACAAATTTTTTCATGATAAATCTCCTTTTTTCAAACTATGTATTAGTCTATCAAAAGAAGGAAAGTGTTTCAAGAAAATTGACTGGAAAGTATTTGAAAATCATGAAACGACTCGCTTATCCTTAGTACTGAAAAGATTGAATGGCTTCTTTCAAGGCATCTTGTAAACTATTTTTCTGGTCAAGTTGGATATAGACTTCCAACAGACAGGATCTGAAGTTGGAAAATTTATAAAAATCTTCCCTCTCTTCTATCGGAAAGTCAATAGTTTTTATCCAAGAAGCTACTTGTTCTTGCCCTAATTTCCCTTGCAAAATGGGTTCATAAAGTACTCTCGCTAAGCGCCAGTCCTCATCATTTGTAAAACGAATGGTAATTCTTTTAAATAATTGACCCAGTACATCAAATACTTCAGAAAATCTGTTACTAGGAAAATCTGGATGACAAACGACTTCCGTCAAGAGATCCGCTCCATGCGCAAAAGCGTGAACCCAACCATACTGACTTGAAAAACCTGTCGTATCCTTTTCTTTTTTAAGGTAATACAAACCTTGAGATAGCATAGCATTTCTTATATCAGCTTTTAAGCCTTTATAGAAAAGAGAGTGCTCGTTACCATCTGCATACAAAAGATTGGCATAAATAAGCGCCCTAAAAGAACGTTTAAGAGTTGAAACTCCTCTACTATCAATCTCTTTGTATAGCCTTTCATTAGAGGAGACCTCTTCTGAGATAAACTGAAACTGCTCAAGGGAAAACAGTTCTTCTTGAATTCCTCTAGCCAAACTCGTAAAAACAAGTTCATCTCGAATTTCTGGAGAGGGATCTCCTAAATGCTCAAGCAACCACTGAATTTCTTCTCGACTATAGCTTGGTTTTTCTTCTGTCACTTTTCTTTGTAATTTTTTACGCATCTCAAGCACCTCTACATTTCTAGTAACTTATCAAAAAGTCATCCGAAGATGACTTTGAAGAGGAATATTTGGAAAAATTGGAAAGGAACATGGCATAGTTAAAGCACTATTTTTTCTTTTTCGGAGTTAAATCTTCAAAAGATGTACTATTTTTACTAATAGTCTCGCTAATGGCTTTTTGTCCCAACCCATTAATTGAGCTATCCATTTGAGCTGCTAAAGTCGTTACAGCAGTTTTATTTGTCATAGCAAGAACCCCTATCTCCTCATCGTACTTATCTACAATACCTTTTCTACCTGATTTTATAGGAGGAGCACAAAATGCTTTGATAGCTGCTCTTTCTAATGTTTTTTTGATTTCTCGTCTGGCTGATTCTGACATAGGTCCAATCAAAGCATCTATGACTAAATCCACTAGCATTTCTTCTGCCCCCTTTCTAACTCATATAAGTCTTTTCTTTGACTATAACTCTCTTCTAACTCTTTCTCTATGCGAGAGCGCTCTTTTCGGTACTGAGTCTGCAACTCTTCATCTTTTGCTTCTATTTTAGCATATTGACGAAGATACTCACTCCTTGTCTCAACTGCATAAGATTCTAAGAGTATCAGAAATTGGTGGCGCTCTCTCTCATCTCCAGAATTCTGTCTACCAAAATCATAAGCGATGTTTTCAAACTCCTCATATAATCTGGTCAACTGAGAACGATTATCATCCAAATTTTCATAAGATTCTTCTATTTTCTTCTTAGCAGTTCTATAGTCATCCTCCAAGGACAAAAGACCATCTTCTTGCTTTTTTATTTTAATTTGAATTTCTTCTAGTTTGTCCATTGATTAATATCCCTTGCCAAGCTTTCGTCTCCTTCAACTGCCTGTTCAACACCTTTCTGAATGTTGGTTTCCAAATCCGTAAAGGCTTTTACAATCTCAGCTGATTTACTTACTTTTTCATCAAAATGTCTCTGAGTCTCACCCACAATACTATCATACGTTACCCCAGCTTCTGCATAGACATCCTCTATCTCATCATAAGTTAACTCTGTTACAAACCAGGGAACTTCCTTACTTTTATCGTAGAGTGTTTCAGCATCCGCAACTGCTTTTTTCGCCACTGCCTCAATCTCGTTGTGTCCGTTGCTGACACTCTCTGTCATTGCTGTCGCAACAGCAGTTGCTTGGACGCTGTCCAAGAAAAACATCTCATGGCTATTTATACTACCATCTGATAAAAATTGAGTATTCAACTGCTTTAGAAGTCCATTTTTGACACCTTGTAATTTCTTCAGGGTTTCATAGTTCTTCTTTTCAAGTCCAGTCATTTTCTCTGGACTCTGTTTTTCCAAAATATCCTTGATTTGGTTAATTTGATTTTTATCACCCGTAATATCTGGATCAAGGCTGTGACCACCAGAATTTTTAAGCAGGTAATCTTCTCCCAAGTATACACCTAAAAAAGGCTTTGAGATATTGTTAAGAAAGTCATCTTGAGTCCGGATTCGTACTACTTGACCTGTGAATGTCTTTTGTTTATTGATTATCTTCTCCCTTGCTGAATCCCACGGAGTGAGATAATCTATGATTTTATCTTTAGATTCGATAAGACCTTCTAAGTAGAGAGGGGCCGAGTTATATACCACAGTACGGGGAGCGTTATACTCTAAGGCCACCCTCTGAGCGATGTTCCCTCCTAAAGAATGTCCAGTTAGAGTAATATTATCCCCATATCTCTGTCGAATCCTTCGTAAAATGTGAAAGCTTCATCATAATGAAAACCGAGCGCCATGGCTATACTACCGATATCTGTAGCGACATCCTTGGCTATATCCGCATTAGGATTCGTTCCCGTATAGGCAATAATCACCTCTCCACTATCCTTATCTAGGAAAGCTGTACCACTCGTCCCAGTAGAGTCATCATGAAAATCATCTAGATATTGGAGGTTGGAGGGGATAGTCTTCAATTTATTAACTTCCCTAAGCCGTTTATTTTTATCATCTCCGATATCCGACTGTTGAACTCGAACATTTTCAAATTCGTAAGTCAGATTAGACGCATCTAAAGTTGGAATTCCACTATTGGCCATTATATACCTCCGCATTTGATACCGTTTCTCTAAAATAATAGCCATCATTATAATCTAGTAAAATTGAGTAGTAGTAATAACCCTCGTTTTGTAGAGAGCTTCCAATCTCTAGTACAGATGTTTCAGAATCGTTTTTATGAAAGTAATTATTAACTATTTCATTTTCTGTAAGATATAAAATACTAAAACCATTCGTCACGCTATTATACGATTTCTCTTTTAATCTTAACTTAGACAATTCAGTTTTATTTAAAGTCAACTTTTGAAATAAAAATCTGTCAAACTTCCATATTTTTTTAGCGGTTTCTTCATCAGAAAAAATAAATTTATTGTCTACATATTGAACACTTACTACTTCTTCGCTTTTTGGTGCATCATCCTTCGCTGGGATTTTAGAAAGAGTACCCGTTATTGTATGCGATGTTGCATCACCTTTCAGCTTAATTTCTGTGATAAAATCGTCAATTCCATCACTTTTCTTTTTAAAATAAACCTGCTCAATCTCAAACCCTTCTGGAAATTGCTTAAACAAATCAAACAGATTCTCTGTTGGATAGACACGACTAACTTCAGATACTTTGTTCTCAATCCATTCTCGACTATTCTTATTTTCTCCACATCCTGTTAATCCTATTGTTATCAATCCTACTAAAAGTAACATTGCGAAAAACGCGCGTTTTTTCATAACCTTCTCCTTACTTATAATATTCAATAAAACAGCTGACCATAGCTCCCTTATAGTATATCATAAAAGACTGATATGACTGTTTCATCTATGATGTTAAAATCCTGTCTAATTCATTTTAAACCACTGTAATCCTAAAGGTCATGATATAATAGACAATGAATAACAAGCATTACTTGAAGGAGAAATATATGAAAAAATCGTTCAGACTTTGTTGCCTAGCTTGTGTGACAACACTAGCCTTAGCCCTTGGTGCTTGCTCATCAAAGCCATCTACTAGTTCTACAAATAATTCAAACAATCAGGCTTCTACCTATCACAAGAAAGATGTAACTGGTCCTGCTGCTTCATTTGACTGGAATGCCAAAGTTGAACCTACCAACTATGAGAGAACCTTTGTTGAAACAAACAGTGGCAGTCAATTTAATAAAACTCTAGATCGCACTAAAGAGGCGGCTGAGAATCTTGAAAAAAAGAAAAAGGAAATTTCGGATCCTAAGGTTCAAACAGCCCTCAAATTAGTGGATGCCGTCTTTGTCAATCAAGAAAATCTTGACCTAGTTGTGAAATCAGCGGGTGCTAGCAATCAAGAAGAGTTATTTGATAAGATTTGGAACGAATATTTAGTCCCTGAGTTAACTAAAATCCGTCCGAATTTTTCAAATGATACCGTCTTTGAATATAAAGGAGAAAAATATCCTCTCAAAATTTATGCACCTATGTTTTTCAAGGTCAACACTAATGCATTAGGAAAAGCAGGTGCCTATACTCTTGAGGACTATAAGGTAGAGGGCGACATGGTTTATTTGAAATTTATATCCCCAGCTGTAGATACTTACCAATATGAAGTCAAAGCATCCTATCACACAGACAATCTCGAATTCTTTCAAGGACTGGTAGAAGAACAACAAAAGGTTCTTGAAACAGACTATGCTAAAGCTCTAAATATTCGATTTGTTTATCAATTAGCGGCGCTTGATTTTAAAGCAAATAACTATGTCGATTTAGAGGGAATGGATTATCTTGATCGCAACACTCATTACCTCGCCATAAAAGTGGATAATAATGGAGAAGCTAGCCTTGATAATGAAAATCTCGCCAACCTTTTACAAATTAGCATGAAGGCTTCAAATGAAGCCAATAAAGGAAAATTTGAATAAATCTTTAAATCATGAAAAAATCACCTAAAACAGGTGATTTGTGTATTCATCTTATCGATAAACCGTCTTAAATCCGACACTGGATACCCTTACTCTCCCAACTCAGCACTGTAAGCGATAATCTGGTCAACTGTGTCAGACAAGAATTGGATGGTATCACGGAGTGGTTTATCTGTAGAGATATCTGCTCCGATAATCAGAGCTGACTCAAGTGGTGTCTTGCTACCACCTGATTTGAGGAGATTGAGCCAGTCTTCAGCTCCATTCTCAGAGTTCTTCAGATGAAGGTAACCAGCAGTCGAGATGACTAGACCAGCAGAGTAAGTGTAACTATACAAGCCCATGTAATAGTGAGCTTGTCTCATCCAAGTCAAGGCCGCATCGTCGTCAATTTCAATAGCATCTCCCCAGAAATCTGTCAAGACTTCCTTCATAATGCTGTTGAGCTTGCTTGATCCAAAGGTCTCCCCTTCTTCAATCAGTGTATATACCTTACGCTGGAAGGCTGCTTCCAAGAGGTGGGTGATGAAATTATGGAAGTAGGTGTCTGTCAAGCGATGGGCAAGAGCGAAGCGTTTTTGACGTGGGTCATCAGACTGGTGCTCCAAGTAGTCACTGAGAAGCAATTCATTGAAGGTTGATGGCGCTTCGACATAGTAGGTTGACATGTGGGCATTGAAGTAGCTTTGGTGATTGTCTGAAAAGATAAATTGACCAGAATGCCCAATTTCATGAATCAAGGTATAGACATCACTCAAACGACCAGTCCAGCTCATGAGGACATAAGGGTGCACGCGATATGGATCCGCCGCATAACCACCAGAATCCTTGCCACTATTAGCAGCAAAGTCCACCCATCGTTCTTCTTGATAGCGCGCAACTTCCTGACAATATTCTTGTCCTAAAGGTTCTACTGACTTCATGACCAAATCATAGGCGTCATCAATAGTCACTTCAGGATTAAGAGCGCTGTCCAAGTCCAATTTCCAGTCTGCAAAGGTCATCTTTTCAAGACCATTGACCTTGGCAACATGCTTGAGGTATCTCTGAGCAACTGGCGCAAAATCCTTCATGATGAGGTCAATTTGACGGTCAAACATGGCACGATCTACTTCTTGCTCAGCTAGGAGATAATCAAAGGCTGAGTCATAGCCCTTCATATCTGCCAACAGTTTTTCAGACTTGACCTGAGCTAAGTAGGCTGCCGCAGCCGTATTTTGGTGCTTACGAAGTCCCTCTGAGAAGGAACGGAAGGATTTTTCACGAACCTCAGCGTCCTCGTGGTTTTGGTAGAAATTTTCATAGGTAACAAAGCTATTTTTGTAGGTCTTGCCATGGGCTTCAAAGTCAGCCATTTCAAAGTCCCCAGCTCGCATCTTAGTGTAAATGTCCTGTGGACTGTAGAAAACTTCCCCCAGATTTGTCAATGCCTTTTCCACATCCGCACCTAGGTAGTGGGCTTTTTGATTTTGGCCTGACGAATGGCTGCCGTTAAGTGTGGCAGCTCACCCAAACGGTCCAAGACTTCCTCGTCTGCACCCACCAAGGCGTCGTCAAAGAAGGTCAAGGCTACGCTGGCATCTGTCTCAAAGTCCATCCCAGCCTGGGCAATATTGGCAAATTCTTCATTGCTATAGTCTGTCGTCTGAGGCATAAAGGCGTAATTGCCGATATGACTCATCTGAATGTAGATTTGTTCCAATTCCGCAAAGGCCTTTTCAAAATCCTCAAACGTATGAAGATTGCCCTTGTAATCACGGCTAAATTGGTTGATATCTTCGCGAGCTTTCTCGATTGCTCGCAAGAAATCCTCACGGTCTTGGTATAGGGCAGTTAAGTCCCAAAGTTCCTTTTCTGGAAATTCTGAACGGTGTTTTTGTTCCATTTTCTTCCTCTTATTTCTCTAATTCTACTAAAACACTAAGGGCAGATAAGGCGTAAAGTGGCGCTGTTTCTGCTCGCAAGATGCGAGGGCCAAGTCCTGCAAAAACAGCTCCTTTAGCTTCAAAACTTTCAATTTCTGCTGGTGAGAGACCACCTTCTGGGCCAAAAATAAAGAGCAATTTGGCTCCTTTTTCAAGACCAGTGACTGCTTGTAAGAGCGCAGCAGCTTCTCCCTCTTTTGCTGATTCTTCATAAGCCACCACAATTGAGTCAAACTGGTCCAGCTGGGCTAGAAAATCTGCTTTTTTCTCAAAAAGCTGGATACTTGGTACAATATTACGCTTGCTTTGTTCTGCTGCTCCAAGGGCAATTTTTCTAGCTTTTCAACCTTTTTACCCAATTTCTTACCATCCCATTTGGCAACTGACCAGTCGGCAGGAAAGGCCCAGATTTGACTAGCTCCTAGTTCTGTTACTTTCTGAGTAATAAACTCCAGCTTGTCTCCCTTGGGAAATCCAGATGCGATGGTCACTTGGATTGGCAGTTCCACATTGTCAGCTAATTCTTGAACCAACTCAAACTGACGCGCTTCCACATCTATCACGCGCGCCAAACGCTTGATGCCATCATCAAAGACCAAGGTCACCTCATCCTCTTCTTTCAGCCGCATGACCTGAAACATATGCTTGATGGTTTCCTTGTCCTCGATAGTTACAGGAGAGATTGCACTGCCTTTGACAAAATACTGCTGCATGCTAGCCTCCAATCACACCAGAAATATCCTTGGTCTTCTTAAAGACACAGGCATTCCATTCCCCTTGAATCATGTGGGTTTCAAGGAAAAATCCAGCTGACTCAGCTGACTCGCGCACCATGTCCCACTTGTCCTTGATAATCCCACTCATGATCAGGTAGCCTTCGTCCTTGACCAAACGATAAGCATCGTCTGTCAGATGAATGAGAATATCCGCCAAGATATTGGCCACAATGACATCTGCTTCAATCTCCACACCCTTGAGCAAATCTCCAGCAGCAACATGGATGTTTTCCATGCCAGGGTTGAGCTCGATATTTTCCTGAGCCACCCGAACCGCCACATCATCCAGGTCATAGGCGAAAATTTTCTTGGCACCAAGTAGCGAGCAGGCAATGGAGAGGACACCTGAACCAGTTCCCACATCTAGCACCGTTTCGCCACCACGAAGAACCTGCTCCAAGGCAAAAAGGCTCATCTTGGTCGTTGGATGCGTTCCAGTCCCAAAAGCCATGCCTGGATCCAGCTTGATAATCTTTTCTCCAGCAGTCGCCTCGTAGTCCGTCCAGGATGGCACGATGGTCAAGTCATGAGTAATGCGAGCTGGCTCATAATATTTCTTCCAGTTGTCTGCCCAGTCTTCCTCAGCCAAGGCAGTCGTGCCCATCTTGACCTCTCCTAGATCCATAAAGTCTGTCAGTTCTGCTAAATGAGCCTGCAAATCTGCCTCAACCACTGCCACATCAACCGTATCAGGGTAGTAGGCTGTCACCACGATTTCTTCTTGCTGCTCCACCTCTGGGAAGATCTCACCAAAACGGTCGACATTCCCCACATAGTCCATGCTGTCTTCGATCGCAACACCTTGCGCCCCCAGCTCAATCAAGAGATTGGAGACCAGCTCCTCCCCCTCACGCTTAACTGTAACTTTTAACTCTTGCCATGTTTCCATTTTGTACTTTCCTTATTTCTTCCAAATATCATTTACGACATATCATTTCCGTAGAATAAAGTAGAAGCATAATTTTTAATAACCTCATCATTAAAGTAATAATCTAGCATCACTCTTCTGTACTTTCTATATGGGTTATTTATGTTTTCTTCACATAATTCTTTAATATGAGTATTTACCTCTTCTCTGATGATTTGTCCTATTTCTTCTATATTATCAACATTCCTTTGAACTATATTGCATTCAGATCTTCTAATAATTTCTTTTAGATCTCCATCTAATTTACTTGGGAATGCTCTTTGATTAAATCTTTTTTTTAATTTAAATAGATTTATCAAATTAAAGACTTTCTCCTTCTGCTCTTCACTTAGCGTTTCTTCCGGAATAACATCACATAACCATTGTGCCTTTGAATCTACTTTTACTTTAAACTCTTCCAATTCATCTTTTAAAAAATCAAAATATCTATCATTTTGACGAACTAATCTAAAAGTAATATACTCCTCAATCGGATTACATTTATTAGGTATAATAATTGGTAATTTAGGTATATTTTTTCCTTTATATTGCAAACTATTACAAGTGGTACAAATCGGTGTAAAATTTATAGATGAAATTGTCAATGTTGGAAATATTGAACGAGGTAAAAAATGATCTTTTTCAAAATCACCATCTAGCTGAGCTTGACAAATTGGGCATATATATTTATTTACTTCTTTGTTCATCTCTTCCAACAAGACCTTTAAATCAACTAGATTTTTAAGCCAATTCGTTTCTAAGCTATCATAAAGAGAATAAATTTCATTATAAAAAACATCTAGATTTTTTGTTTTTTCAGAATCATATTTTTTTCTCCAACATTCGGAGTGATATAGCAAGCATCTATCAATAATTTTTGGGTTTAAAAGAAACTCTTCATAATTTAAGTTTATTTGCTGACATTGGGCAAGCATCAAATTCTTGACTATTGTACTGGAACTACTTCCCTTTAAATTCTCAACAATATTTTTAACTTTTACACTTTTAGCACAAACTTTTTTCAAATAGTCTGTATCATCTATTGAACGAGTTCCTAAGCCAACTTCAAATAATTCATTTATAAAAATGTCTTCCTTCCTAGTCAAAGTACTTTTCCTCTATATTCTTGATTTTATTTTCAATTTGCTTTTTATTTTCTTCAGAAGATAATTCTATCATTAAATTCATCTTTTTTTCTGATTCAGCTAAATTAACCAACATCTTTATCGATTGTAATATATCTTTTTTAGATTCTTTTTTAATTTGCTTAATATAATTTTCAGAGACTAAATTATCATCCATATTCAAATCAAACACGTCATATAATATAGTATTAAACGTTGCCCCTAATGTTTGATTGTTTTCATACTCAAACCGTATTTCGCCACTATGATTTTTTTTTACTTTTACTATATCATCTCTTTTAACACTACCTACTACAAAAGGAGATTGAGAGGCTATGATAAAATGACAATTCATGTTCTTGAATACCGTTTTTAATAAATTGACAAACTCAAATACCCATTTTGGATTTAGGAAAGTTTCAGGTTCATCAATTAATACTAAAGAATTTTGGGAGATGTTTGCTGCCAACTCTAAAAGTCTTGCTAAAAATGCAAACTCTCCCGAACTAAATTGTGTTATAAGTTTTTCTTCACTAACTTTTTTCCCTTTTTGATTAAAAGATAGATCGCTAGCAAAAGAAATATCAAAATAATTCAAAAGTTTAAAATCAATTCTAATTACTTCTATTGCATCACTTGGTGACAAATTAAAGTATTCTTTATATACTTCAAGCAAGGTATCTAATGAATAAAGATTTTGTTTCTTATATCTATACTGATACCTTTCCCTGCTATCCATTAACATTAATTTAATTGAAAGTAGACTGTGATAACAATATTTCAACAATCTACTATAATTAGTAGTTTTTTTGTTTGAATCTTGTCACTGTATTTTTTTAACATTTTATAATTTTTTTGACTCACTGTCTTTTTGAATTATTAGTCTTTCTATTTATTTTATTTTCAAAATTTTCTAAAAAAATTTAAATGGATATATTCAACCGATTTTTCTAATAATTCTCTTATATTTTTTTGATATCAAATTTAATTATTTTTTTGACACAATGTTTCATATTTTTATTCCAGATACGCCTCCAACATCTATTTTGGGATTATTATCTAAAGAAAGAACTTTTTGAAATTGTTTTCATTGTATTATTAAATATTCTATCCTGACTCTTATTAAGGTTTAAAAAGTTGCTTAAAAGTACAACTGAGAAACTTCCGAGACAATAGTGCTAGAATTAAAAATTTGAAGTACAAATTTTTTTCGGAGTTATAATAAGGTAATTTTCTATTAAATAAAGTATAGGTAGAGAATATTACCTGTTTACAATCTCCTGAAATTTTAATTTCTGAATTACATTCTTTGTTAAAATCATTTATTATCTTTTCAAATATTTTAGTTTTTCCGACGCCGTTTTCTCCAATAAAAACTGTATAGTAATTTGAATCCTCTTTGCTATTACAAGATTTTATTTTTAAAGTTACATCTCTAAATGTAAGCTCATCTAATTTCATAATATTACCTCTTTATATATCTAATATTATCCTAGTACCCTGGATAAGGATAATATTCTCCCTCTTCCAAGCTAATTTTCCCTTCTCAAAGACTTCTCGGTTCCATTTTATGACGAATTCTTCTGCTTCTGGCTCTTCCAGGTTCTAGTCCAACCTCAGCAGTATTTTTGAGGAATTGTGCAAAATAAGCTAACAATTCACGAGAAGAACATTTTTTGGCAGATATGGAATAACAGTTATATAGTCTTCCTTATTAACTGTTAACTTAGCACGATTGCAGAATAGCACCGCTTCTTCAAAACTGTCCTCGATCGCAACACCTTGCGCCCCTAGCTCAATCAGGAGGTTGGAAACCAATTCCTCTCCCTCACGCTTGACTGTAACTTTTAACTCTTGCCATGTTTCCATAATTAAGATACCAAGCCCGTAAAACACAAAGCCAAAATAGAAAATTCTCTAAAGACGCTTGTGTCTAAGAGAAGTTTATCTTTTTGGCACAGTGTTTAGGGCGGGTTCAGTTTAGAAATTTAACTGAACTATCCTTTCTATTTCTCTATCCATTTTTTCATATAGATCATATCCATACCTTCTTTTTCAGGCTCAATATGGGTTTGATGGTAGCCATTCTTCTCATAGAAAGCAACCATACCTTCATCCTGTAATACCGTACACAAATCCCACTGTGTGATGGTTGGAAATTCTTTTTCCAGCAAGCTCAGTCCCTCAGAACCATAACCTTTTCCTTGATACTGGGGCAAAATCGCTGCTGTTCCCAACCAAGCTTCTGTCAACTCTTCATTGGTCTGAACTCGTAAAAATCCGATGTTTTCGTCCTTTTCTTTCACAAAGTAGTAATAGCTATTAGGACGTTCTGCTAGTTTCCACTTGATTCGTTCGCGGTCCTCCAGATAAGGATCATACTCATCTTGATATTTCTCATAAACCGCCTTAAAACTGGCTCTCTGTATAGAAATGATGGTTTCTAAATCTTCCGCTCCTGCTCGTTCTAGTCTAATCATAGTTACTCTCCAAATAATCCCTCAATCTCTCTTGCAACTGAGGTACAACCATGTCTGAGCTAAGAAACTCATCAATGCTCATCAGTTTATAGCCCTGCCCTTCATCGCCAAAGACAATCTTATCATACTGTTCCTGCCTTAACTTTCCAACTAGAAAGACGGATTCCTTCCCCTCAAAAAGCACACTTGGGTAAACCTTACTCCAAAGCAGGCAATCTTCAGTTAGATGAATCCCTAGTTCTTCATAGACTTCACGCGCAACACACTCAAAAGGACTTTCATCCCCTTCACGGCCACCACCTGGTAATTCCCAGGTATTAGGGTATGGAATGGTTGATTTGTCATCACGTAAGATAGTTAAAATCCTATCCTCACAAAAGAGAGCAATTTTGCAACCTGTAAAATCAGAAATCTCTATTTCCATGTCAGACTCCTTTGTCTAATTCTTTTTCCAGCTCCTCTAACCAGTTTTCATAGTAACGTTTCTCGTCTCGTAATATTCGGATACTAGTCCATTCCTGTTCAGAAAGATGAATATCCTAATAATTTTAGAATTTTCATTCAGCTAATTTTCATTAGACTCGGAATGATTAAATATCTCCAAGAAGAGATAATATCTCCTAACTTTATAATCGTATAAATCGATAATTCAGTCCAAATATTTATCGATTACTTTTATATTTCATCTCATAGAGCCATTTTTTTATTTCTTTTTTACATACATCAAAAATTTTATCTTCAAGGTCTTTATTATCTTTTTCGAAACACCCTTTCCACAAATTTATCTTCCACTTCATAAACTAGGATGTTTTGATCACTCAATTCTTCTTTAAACTCTGTTAGATAATACGGTTTGTGAGAATGTAAACCAATATAACCTAGATATGGATATAGTATAATCTCATCAAAATCATTTACAGTCACAATAATGCCATTCTGTAATAGCTTGTGAGTTGGGATAGCACTCTCCGAATGGTCATTAGGATAGAATAAAATGACACCAACTGTATTTTCTCTCTCTACAATAGCTCGTGCATCATCAACTCCTTGAGAAGGATCATAGAACTCCTTTGCAAAACGATAGCTTATTCCATCTGATAAAACTTTCTTTCTTGGTTTAGATAGTTGCAACAAGATATTTCTGAAGTTTTCATCATCAATCCCCAATTCTTTTAGATAATCTGAAAATTCTATGTCAAAGTAGTAAAATTCCTTAGTTTGAGAATCTATATGATTAATTTTTAAAAAAGCAGTCTCATCGGAAAGTATCGTTGATTTTGAAGCTATTTGCCGCAAAAATTTGCGAATATAGGATTCCTTATTATTAAACTCAGTCAATGATTTAGTATGTCTAGACCGGCTTCGATCATCTTTGAGAGTAAAAGAGTAGTAAAAAGATTGTGTCGTTAATTGATCTATTATTTTACGCAGAATAAACTTAACTTTTAAAGAATGTAAATCATTATTTTTTAAAAAATTATTCTCAAATTGTTCATACTCTTCTTTAGATAACTCCCCGACAAAATCCAGTAAATCAATTAATTCCCAATAAAATTTCAATATCATCGGCTTATAAAGTTGATTTATATCTCTATAAAGAGTCGAATTCATAAACTTATAAAGCTCAAATCCTTTTGAAAAACCTATCCTACCAGTATGTTTTCTATCATAATTTAATTCTCTATTATTCATTTTATTAACAAAATAGGAATCTAGAATATTAATAAAATCATAATTTAGAGGCAGTCCTTTATTATTAACCCTGTGAATATAATCCAAAATGCCTAAGTCAGGGACAACAATAATATTTGGTTCAGAAATATAATCTGATTTTTCCACTAAAGATATTGCAGTAGATATATCTGTAATTAGCAATGTCGAAACATTACAATCAAGGAATAACCTTTTATTTTTATCAATTATATCAATAATCGTAGCTGTGTTACATTTATCTAATTCATCTATAGAAAAAGTAATATTAAAGTATTCAGACATGTTTTTTAAAAGCCGTAATAGCTGACGCTCTTTTAATTCCTCAGTAACAATACTTTTTAACTCCCGTGACAATTCTTCATTATTGCTTGAAGAAACTTTCCCTTTTAATTGTAATCCTGATTTTATTATTCCCATATCAGCACTTAAATCAATAGATGACTCGGCTGATACATCTGAAGTAGTGGATTCTAAATATCTTTTTGTATCTGTTATTTCTACATCAAAATACTGTAGCTGTTGTTGAGATATATCCAAGAATTCCTCTAATTTTATCAACTCAACCGATTTTCTTTCAAAATACTCAACCTTTTTATACAGTTCGTCAATGTTTTTTCGAAAATTTGGAATATCTACTCTATTTTTTTGAAACAGTGGAAACTTACTGTTTTGGAGTTTATTCTGTTTATTTAAAAGATTAAACTGTTTAAATAAATTACTAGTTTGATTTGATAACTCGTTACATAAATTATAAATATTTGAAGTAATCTCGAATATTTCCTCAATTTTTTTCAGTCTTCTACGTATTGTTGAAAAATTTTTTCTTATTTGAATTTCTTCTAACCAATCGTACTTTTTTTCGTTTTCCTCAGCATTATCCTCTAGAGTCAGATAATACCTGCCATCATTATAAACATAAGCATCAATATCATGTTCAATATCGATCATTCTTCTAGTAATAGCGTTAGGAATTTGCATCAAAATTTCTCTATGAAAATCTTTATTGCCACTAAAAAAAGATACATTTACTACAAGAATTTCTTTGTTATCTTTAGCACCTCTGTGATTTTTAACAAATTCCAAAGAAATATTTTTCAGACTTGATTTTCCTGATCCTCTGTTACCACATAAGACAAAAAGCCCTTCCTCTTCTCTGTATATATCCTGCAACTGCTCTACTATTTCTCGTTCTGTAGGCAATAATGAAAAATAGTCTCTAGTATCTCGGCTATAAGCACCAATATATTTTTTCCCCGCTGTCAAGATTTACCTCCCTTTACATTTACTCAAATCAAGCTTGTCTTCTTCCTAATACCTAGGATAAGGATAAAACTCCCCTTCTTCCAAGCCGACTTTCCCTTCTTCAAAGACTTCTTGGTTCCATTCCATGACAAATTCCTCTGCTTCTGGGTCTTCCAAAAAGTCCATGAGCGCATCCAGCCCAACCTCAGCAGTATCTTTAAGGAAAAGAGCAAAATAAGCTAAAAATTCGCGAGAAAATCCTTCCTTTGGCAGATAAGGGATAACCGTCAAATAGTCTTCCTCATTGACGGTTGATTTGGCAGGATTGTAAAAGAGCACTGCTTCCTCAAATAGGATATCATCTGACGACACCTCTCCGTCTTCATCGACCATCTCCACTCCCGTAGTATTTTGCGCTTCCAACAAAAAACTCACTTCAACCGCATGGTTGCGCTTGTCCCAGCTAATCTCAAAGTCAAAGGGAAAGTTCTTGTCCAATTCTTCCTCTAAAATATCTAAAAATCCGTATGTTGCCATTTTGTCCTCTTTCTATGCGACTCTTTAATCGCCCCGATTGCTCGGAAATATGCTAAAATAGATACTACCATCTTACCACATATACATCAGAAAATCCATGTTAGAAAGGACTGCTATGCCAGACAATCTCGCGCTTCGCATGCGCCCTAAAACCATCGACCAGGTCATCGGTCAAGAGCATCTGGTAGGACCTGGAAAAATTATCCGTCGTATGGTGGAAGCAAATCGTCTATCCTCCATGATTCTCTACGGACCTCCAGGAATCGGCAAAACCAGTATCGCCTCTGCCATCGCTGGAACGACCAAGTATGCCTTTCGGATCTTCAATGCCACTGTTGATAGTAAAAACGTCTCCAAGAAATCGCTGAAGAGGCTAAATTCTCAGGTGGCCTTGTACTGCTACTAGACGAGATTCATCGTCTTGACAAGACTAAGCAAGACTTTCTTCTACCACTCTTAGAAAGTGGTCTGGTCATCATGATTGGTGCAACGACTGAAAATCCTTTCTTTTCAGTCACTCCAGCCATTCGTAGCCGTGTTCAGATTTTTGAGTTAGAACCCTTGTCCAATCAAGATGTTAAACAAGCCCTGCAAATTGCCATCAGCGACCCTGAAAGGGGATTTGACTTCCCAGTTGAGCTAGATGAGGATGCACTGGATTTCATCGCGACCTCTACAAATGGAGACCTGCGTTCTGCCTTTAACTCGCTGGATTTGGCTGTTCTCTCTACCCCCGAGAATGATAAGGGTATCCGCCACATCACTCTGAATATCATGGAAAATAGCCTCCAGCGGAGCTATATTACCATGGACAAGGATGGGGACGGTCACTACGATGTCCTTTCAGCCCTACAAAAGTCCATCCGTGGCTCGGATGTCGATGCCAGTCTCCACTATGCGGCCCGCTTGATTGAGGCTGGAGATTTGCCTAGTCTCGCTCGTCGATTGACCGTTATCGCTTATGAAGATATCGGTTTGGCCAATCCTGAAGCTCAGATCCATACTGTAACTGCTCTAGATGCTGCTCAAAAGATTGGGTTCCCAGAAGCTCGCATCCTCATTGCCAATGTCGTGATTGACTTGGCCCTTTCTCCAAAATCCAACTCAGCCTATGTGGCTATGGACAAGGCCCTTGCTGACCTCAAAACATCAGGGCATTTGCCTATTCCTCGACACCTGCGCGATGGACACTACAGTGGAAGCAAGGAACTTGGGAACGCCCAAAACTATCTCTATCCGCACAACTATCCTGGAAACTGGGTCAAGCAAGACTATCTGCCAGAAAAAATCAAAGACCAGCACTACTTCACTCCGGAAGATACTGGCAAATACGAACGGGCTTTGGCGCAACGCAAGGAAACCATTGATAAATTACGGGACTTGTGAAATCCTTTTCAAATAATTGCATTTTCCTCTTGATTTTTTTTGAAAAAGTGGTATCATATAAACATAGAAACGCTGTGGTGTACGACTTCACACTTAAGTGTTGACCGACTATTTTTTGTATTATTAGGGAAACAAAAGTCTTCTAACAGCATGTAGGCCGTCTCACACGGAAACAGCTTCAGTTAGAGCGAGTTGCCCACCTGCTTAATTGCGCGGGTTCAATACAAACCGTGAAGTTTCGGCACCAATACAGCTTTTTCTTTGCCTCCTTAGCTCAGTTGGTAGAGCAGTAGACTCTTAATCTATGGGTCGCAGGTTCGAGCCCTGCAGGGGGCATCTAAACAACAGGAAAAGCCTTGGAATCAGGGCTTTTTTGTTTAAGTTCTTAGGATATTCTGAGTTTAGTATAGATAAAATTCTTTCCTTATAAAACAAAAAACGCTACATAGCGTTTTTTTGTTATTCTTAGTTACTCGTCTAATCGAATAAACATCATTGCGTTAAGCAAAGAGATGAGAGCGACTGTATTGACATTATTGGAATAGATCAGTCTCTTATTTTCAATAGGAGGAATAATAAAATTAGAAATAATGATGTCGTAAGGTGATTCTTTTAGAGACTCAAGTGATAACTCTAATTCACTCCAGACCTCCAGTTCAAAATTGTTGCTGCAATAGTAAGAAAGTGTCTCTGCTACTGATTTTGCATGATACTGATCAAAATTGCTCATAACCAAAACCTTTAATTTAGGTTGATTTTGTAAAAGGTTTAACACCAAGTGTTTGCTATGGGTGATAAAAGTATAGGTCAAATGATTGACCTTCATTGAACTACGATCCATATCCAAAGCCTCTAGATAGTGTTCAATCCCTTCCTTCACCTCTGAAACGAATCGAGGGAAAATATTTTGAAAGTTCTTGATTGTATTGCCTTTTTGATCAAATAAGATAAACTCTGTTGATAATTCCTGGCGATGCAGATGTGCCGTATTGTGCAGATGCCAAATCAGATTGTCCTTATTGTCTACTTGGAGATTATACTCTCTTGATACCTGATCCACTAAATCTCCCAATAACTGATACGATTTTTTCACATAGCTGTCTGTTTTTGTATGGTTGAGAAATACTTCTTCATCTATGAAAAACATTTTTTGAAAATAGGATACAAACAGTTGACCGATCACTTCTTTATTCAGAGAGATATGATATTCAGAGTCAAAGCTCGCTACAATCTCGTCAATTCCTTCTGCCTGCATGAAAGATTCTAACAATTGATTGTTAAAAGAATTTTTCTCAACTTCCAAGAAATGGCCAAACTTTATGCGGTATAAATTCGTAACGAGGAGCAACTTTAACATTCGTTGAGTGGCGAAATTGACTGGAAATGCAGTTTCTTTATAGACCAGTGCCAACAGCTTACACAAAGGTTCTACCGAAAAATCTTCAAAGGGCCATTCAAGGAAATAATATTTCTCTGAAAAATACTGAGCAAAAAGGTAACGGATATCAATCTCATTTCCAGTTATCCGAACTGGATTGAGGCTAATTTCAAAACGATATTGTTTCTTAATAATTTTATTAATATGACGGATAATACGGTAAAGAGAGGAAGAACTGATATAAAACTCTTTGCAAATACTATCAGTATCACATCCTTCATTAAAGAAGATAAATTCTAAAATTGAAAAGTGAGTTGAATGCTTAAAAAAATGATGATAGACCATCTCAATATCACTATCATCGGTATTAATGATACGGATACCGTTTGTTGAGGAATGAAATATCAAGTCAGGAAAAGAAGACCTGACATGGGACAAGTCATCTTTTACAGAACGTTCTGTACAGTGCAATAACTCTGCTAGTTCTGAAATATGAAACCAGCGTTTGTTTTCAAATAGTAATTCCAATAATTCTAATTGTCTATGACTTTTTTTCGATAATAAATCTCTCATGTATAACTTTTCTCTCTTTATAATAAACTAAAGGATTGTCTTTCAATCTTCATGCAATTATACCACACAGAGTGTATTTATCCTCATACAACGACTTTAGCTTGCTATGAAAAGACTCGCTTCATCACCTAGAAACTCATTAGAATCAAGCTTTTCTTATTTATCTGTATCTAGAGTACATGTTTACAGTACGGTTTTTAAGACGAACTATTATGCTTCCAAGTTGAGATAGTATATAATTAGTTCAATCAAAGATGTTGATTCTTTGATTTAGAAATAGAAAAGGAGGATACACTATGTTGTGGTCCATTATTGTAGGAGGTCTTATTGGTCTCATCGCAGGTGCAATCACTAAAAAAGGTGGTTCAATGGGAATAATTGCAAATATCTTTGCAGGTCTTATCGGTTCATCTGTAGGACAATCTCTTCTCGGAAGCTGGGGACCTTCATTGGCTGGAATGGCAATCATTCCATCAATCGTAGGTGCAGTGATTGTTGTTGCAGTCGTTTCATTTCTATTTGGTAAAAAATAAGCATTACCTAATAGAACATTAAAAGTGATAAGCCATAATTTTGAATACTGTAGACGGGTAAAATTATGGTTTAAAGCTTTTCATTTGAAAGGATTTAATATGTCAAAATCAAAGAAAATATTGTTACTTATTTTCTGTATTTTAATCTTGGCTATTTTCCTTCCTATTCTCATAGATTATCATCAGGTCAGTGATTTAGATATCCACTTATTCAGTTGGAGAGAACTCTACGCTGAATTTCTGATTGCTAGATATGTCTTTTGGGGGACACTTATCCTATCTGTTTTAGTGTTAATTTCAATGCTAGTAATACTCTTCTATCCTAAACAGTATTTAGAGATTCAATTAGAGACTCAAGAAGATACATTAAAACTAAAAAATTCAGCTATCGAAGGCTTTGTTCGATGTTTGGTCATTGATCATCAGTTGATCAAAGAACCAACAGTCCATGTAAATAGCCGCAAAAATAAATGTTTCGTTTATGTTGAGGGCAAAATTCTTCCTTCGGACAACATCTCAAAACGATGTCTTGTCATTCAGAATGAAATAACTCATGGATTAAAGCAGTTCTTTGGTATTGAACGTGAGGTAAAACTTGAAGTTAAAGTGAAAGAATTTGAACCTCCAAAAACGACCAAAAAGACTGTTAGTCGTGTAAAGTAAGGAAGTAAAAAATGGAATGGTTTAAAAAATATCAGTATCCAATCATTGCAGGTCTAGTAGGTGTCATTCTCGCTTGCTTTATCTTATCCTTTGGCTTTTTCAAAACACTATTTGTACTTATTTGTGGAGCCCTAGGAGCATTTGCAGGATACTATGTTAAGGAAAAATATTTAAATAAATAAAGGAGTCTCGTATGTCAAACGTAGATAAAAATGTAGAAAAAAAAGATGTTGCTGTTGTTTCTCAAGATGTTAAAGGGGAACTCACTTATGAAGACAAAGTAATCCAAAAAATCATTGGTCTTTCACTTGAAAAAGTACCTGGACTTTTGGATGTGGATGGAGGATTCTTCTCTAATCTAACAGAAAAAATTATCAATACTGATAATGTCACTCATGGTGTCAATGTTGAAGTTGGGAAAGAACAAGTTGCAGTTGACTTGAACATTGTTGTTGAATACCAAAAGAATGTCCCTGCTTTGTACAAAGAAATCAAAGATGTTGTCGTATCACAAGTTACAAAAATGACTGATCTAGAAGTTGTTGAAGTCAATGTGAATGTTGTTGATATCAAAACGAAGGAACAGCATGAAGCAGATTCAGTTAGCCTCCAAGACCGAGTAACTGACGTGGCTTCTTCAACAGGAGAATTTGCTTCAGAACAATTTGAAAAAGTGAAATCTGGTATCGGTTCAGGTGTTGCTGCTGTTCAAGAAAAAGTAGGCGAAGGTGTTGAAGCCGTTAAAGGCGAAACAAAGGAAAATGCTCGCGTACACTAATTTATCTTGTCAAAATCAATCAATTTAAAGGAGGCAGAATTATGTCAACAGAAGAAAAATTAAATCAAGCAAAAGGTTCCATTAAAGAAGGTGTCGGCAAAATGATCGGCGATGAAAAAATGGAAAAAGAAGGAACAGCTGAAAAAGTTGTTTCTAAAGTAAAAGAAGTTGCTGAAGATGCTAAAGACGCTGTCGAAGGCGCTATTGAAGGTGTGAAAAACATGCTTCACAAAGATGAAAAATAAGGCTAAACCTTAATTGACCTTTTCATTATAGTAGTCAAAAAGAGGACCGTAAATGTCCTCTTTTTTTGTAGATCGGATTCTAAACACGCTTCCCATTTTTCGTTAAAAGGTAATGTCAACAGGAAAAGCCTTGGTTTCAGGGCTTTTTTGCTTGTTTAAAATAATATGTTTTTTATTGAATTGAAACGTTTATACGCTACTAGACTTACTTATCCACCACCTGAGCCTCAAATTGGGCTGGTTGCTTGTCTACATTGGTAATGGTTATCGTGTAGGGCTTGTTATTGGTGGCATCAAAGACTTTTTCACCTTGGTAACTCACAACAACTCCATCTTTTTCTAAATAAATTTCTGCTTGCTTGTTTGGAAGTTCTTCGTCCACCTCGTCCAAACCGTGACTTTTTATAATTTTTTGGTCCTCTACTCCATAATAAATAGCACCATTTCGCTCACTCCAAACATCTGAGCCAGACAATTTAATTCTACTAGAATCTTTCTTTTTCAAGATGAAGAGTGAATAGTATTCTAGATCTTGTGTTCTGGGATTTACTCTTAAGTTGACAGATTGCCCTGGTTGAAGAGTGTATTTTCCATAGTTCAAAACGGAAAGGACAAACCAGACTAGCAGCAAACTATACAAGACTCCTATAATCATTCGTGAGCGCCTACTTTTAAACAAACGTAAAAGTAATACAAAAGAGACAATAAAGAGCAATTCTGTAAACATTCTTTTCCCCTTTTCTTATCATCGTTGACATCCTGAACAGAGTCTCGCTTCCATTTCTCACTGGTAACATCAACCATACAAAGTCTGATACATCTTTTCCATGAAAGCCTCAAGCTCTTTTTGAACAATCTTTAATAGGCGTTCTTCATCGGCTTGAGAGATGTTCACACTTTCTTTTTTTGTTTCCTAATATGAGAATAGTATCTACGTTTTAGGGTTAATTGATGATCTAAAATATAATAGGCATCTATTTTTTCCTCATTTACCATTGTTTCAAATAAAACCGAGACTTCATCCCTGCCAGGATTCAACATTTTCAAATCGATGTCTCCTTTTATCCCTATGGAGTCAATTCCTCCATCCAAGCGAATGGCACCGTCGGGAGGAACAATATAGCCAGCTTTTCGCATGTCAGACGCATATTTCCCTGACGCCGTTAAATGTTTTAAGACGGCTATAGTGTCCTTTTCTTCAAAGGAAGTCTTTATTTGGAACCGTTCTTGGTAGTTTTGATACTGAAAATAAAGAGTGATACCAACAACTAAGACAAGTACAGAAGCAAGCAAGATTCGTATTTTTCTATGTCTCGACATGTTTATCTCCTCTATCTAAGAAATCATAGAAGTCTTGTTTCTAACTTTGAAAGATAACTTCTTTATCCTTGAAAATCCTTGGGACTCTAGTCCCACGTGACTGCTATCTGCCCTTTTTCATGATGTATTTTCGTATAGGTGTTTCAACCATTTGAACGGTTTCAAATCCTTCTTTTTGGTAAAGCTTGTAAGCTGTTTGATTTGCCTCGTAGACATTTAGAGAAAGAGTATCTATGTCTTCATTTTCAAAGGCCAAACTAACAAATTTCCTTAAAGCCTGGCTACCTAAGCCTTGCCCCTGCTTCTGAGGGTTGATAAAAAATCTCCCGATATGAAGATTCCTGTCTTCTAGCCTGATTTTCTGGATAAGCCCCACAAACTCTTGTCCATCAAAGATTGAAAAGATTCCTTCCAAATCTTGCAAGATTTGAATTATTAAGGGAAAAGGAATCATTATTCCCATCCATTGTTCTTGAAAGGATTTGCCAAGGGAGTTAGACCATTGGCATACGAGTTGAGCGTTTTCTGTGCTCACATTTTCTTCAAAACGAATCATCATCTTGACCTCACCATCTTATCAATGTTTCTTTATTATACTACTTCTCCTATTTTACGAATAGATAAGTATGATTGATCTTTATTTTTTTCTTGTCGGGAGCATTCTCGCTTCCTTTCTCGGTTTGGTCATTGACCGTTTCCCTGAGCAATCCATTATCCGACCAGCCAGTCACTGCGATTCCTGTCGGACTCGCTTGCGTCCCTCAGATTTGATTCCTATTCTCTCGCAGGTCTTCAATCGCTTTCGCTGTCGCTACTGCAAGATTCGCTATCCATTCTGGTATGCCCTCTTTGAACTAGGCTTAGGAATCCTCTTTCTAGCTTGGTCTTGGGGATGGATTTCCTTGGGTCAAGTCATCCTAATCACTGCTGGCTTGACCTTAGGTATCTACGACTTTCGCCATCAGGAATATCCCCTACTGGTCTGGCTGACTTTCCACCTAATCCTCCTGGCTTTCTGTGGTTGGAATCTGGTCATGGTCTTCTTTCTTATCCTTGGAATCATGGCCCATTTTATCGATATTCGCATGGGCGCAGGGGATTTTCTATTTCTGGCTTCTTGTGCTCTCGTCTTTAGTGTGACCGAATTACTCATCTTGATCCAGTTTGCTTCGGCGGCAGGGATTCTAGCCTTTCTCCTACAAAAGAAAAAGGAAAGACTTCCTTTCGTGCCTTTCCTCTTACTTGCTGCTTGTTTGATTATTTTTGGTAAGCTACTGCTTGTTTGATAAAGTCCTCAATCGGCTCTCCTTGGTGGAGAGCTTTTACAATTTTCGAACCGACGATAACGCCATCTGACACCGCATTAAAGCGTTCTACATCAGCCTGACTTGATACACCAAATCCTGTCAAGACTGGGATGTCGGCTACTTGATGCAGTTGCGCCAAGTGCTTGTCCAAGTCTGCACGGTAATTGCCAGATTTCCCTGTCACCCCATTGATGGCAACGGCATAGACGAAGCCTTCTGCCCCTGCAATCAACTCTTTTTGACGCTCAAGTCCTGTGGTCAAGCTAACTAGGGGAATCAAGGCGATATCTGTGTCTACCAAAAATGGCTCTACAAAGTTGGCATGCTCATGAGGCAGGTCTGGAATAATCAAGCCCTTAACAGCTGTATCTGCCAAATCTTTAACAAAGTTCTCCACACCGTACTGAAAGAGGGGGTTGAAGTAGGTCATGATGACCAGTGGCACCTCAGTCTGAATGGTTTTCAAGGTTTCAACCAAAGCCTGGGTAGAAGTCCCGTGGGCTAGACTGCGCAAGCCTGCTTCTTCGATCACAGGTCCATCAGCAACAGGGTCTGAAAAGGGAATGCCCACTTCAATAGCTGAAACACCCAAATCTTCTAAAAGTGGATTGTTTCACCGAGACCATCCAAACCTTTCTCGTGGTCTCCAGCCATGATATAGGGAACGAAAATTCCTTTTCCAGCTGCTTTGATAGCATTCAATTTTTCTGTTAGTGTCTTAGGCATGGGCTTCTCCCTTCTTTGCTGCATCTGCTTCCAAGCGGTCTTTGACTTGAACCACATCCTTGTCCCCTCGTCCAGATAGGCAGACAATCATAGACTTGTCTGGTCCGAGGTCTTTGGCTAATTTCACTGCAAAGGCAATGGCATGGCTAGATTCCAAGGCTGGGATAATTCCTTCCACACGAGACAAGAGTTGGAATCCTTCCAAGGCTTCTTCGTCTGTCACAGGAACATAGCTGGCACGTTTGATATCGTGGTAGTGAGAATGTTCTGGACCGATACCAGGATAGTCCAAACCTGCTGAAATAGAAAGGCTTCTAAGATTTGTCCGTGTGCATCTTGGAGCACATCCATAAGCGAACCGTGGAGAACACCCGGACGACCCTTGGTCAAGGTAGCTGCGTGATGCTCTGTATCCACACCTAGTCCTGCTGCTTCAGCCCCATACATTGCTACTGACTCATCTTCTACAAATGGATGGAAGAGACCGATAGCATTCGAGCCCCCACCAACACAGGCTACTAGGGCATCTGGTAAGTCTTGTCCTGTCAAGTCACGGTACTGTTGTTTAGCTTCTCGACCGATGACACTTTGGAAGTCACGAACAATTTCTGGGAATGGATGAGGTCCCAAGGCAGAACCAAGGATATAGTGGGTATCATCGATATTTGCCACCCATGAACGAAGGGCTGCATTAACTGCATCCTTGAGCACGCGCGAACCATCTGTCACGGCCTTGACCTTGGCTCCCAAAAGCTCCATACGGAAGACATTAAGGGCTTGGCGTTTGACATCTTCCTCACCCATGTAGATGGTACATTCCATGTTGAAGAGGGCCGCAGCTGTTGCAGTTGCCACACCGTGCTGACCAGCACCAGTTTCAGCGATAATTTTCTTTTTACCCATGCGTTTAGCCAGAAGAACTTGTCCCAAGGCATTGTTAATCTTGTGGGCCCCTGTATGGTTGAGATCTTCCCGTTTGAGATAAATCTTGGCTCCACCGATATGCTGGGTCAAGTTTTTTGCGTAGTAAAGGGGAGTTTCACGTCCTACATACTGGCGTAAGAGCTGGTTTAATTCCTCTTGGAAACTTGGGTCCGCCTGACTTTCACGATAAGCTTTTTCCAACTCCAAAACTGCTGTCATCAATGTTTCTGGGACGAAACGTCCACCGAATTTTCCGTAAAATCCATCTTTATTTGGTTCTTGATATGCCATGCTTTACCCTCTCTATAAATCTTCTAATCTTTTCCTGATCTTTTTGTCCATCTGTCTCCACTCCGCTCGATACATCTACTGCATAGGGAGTGAAGTGTTGAATTGCTTTTGCTACATTGTCTTCCTTAAGCCCACCTGCGATAAAGAAGGGCTGAGCAAGTTCTGCTGTATCCAGTTGACCCCAGTCAAAGGTCTGACCACTCCCTGCCACAGGCGCATCAAAGAGTAGATAGTCTGCCCGAGAATGAGGCACATGACCATTTCCATCCACCTGCACAGCCTGAATGCTGGCACAAGGCAGATCCTCAAACAAATCATCTGCTACCTGACCATGAAGTTGAACCAAGTCCAAACCAACTTTTTCAATCGCTTCTAGCAGTTCTGCCCGACTTGGTGAAACAAATACGCCAACTTTTTTTACATAGGAAGGAATGAGCTTTGCCAGCTCAGCAGCCTCTTCCAAGGTCACCTGCCTTTACTAGGTGCAAAGACAAAACCGATGTAGTCTGCCCCTGCTGACACAGCTGTCTCTACCGCTTCTTTGGTCGATAATCCACAAATTTTAACCTTTGTCAATCTGCAACTCCTTGATTCTTTGAGCCACATCTTCTGCCTGCATGAGAGCTGTGCCCACCAAAACTCCGTTAAAGTATGGTGCTACACGTTCCGCATCTTGCCCTGTGAAAATGGCAGATTCAGAAATGTAATAGCGACCTTCCTCAAAATGCTGGGCCAAGTCTACACTGGTCTGCAAGTCGACTTCAAAGGTGGTCAAGTTGCGGTTATTAACCCCAATAATCTCAGCACCAAGCCTGTGGGCCACTTCTAGTTCAGCTAGATTGTGAGTCTCCACCAAGACTTCCAAACCAAGCTCTGTCGCGTAGTCATAGAGTTCCTTGAGGCGTTCTTCTGACAAGGCCGCGACGATGAGCAAGATAACTGTCGCCCCTGCATTCCGAGCTCGGATGATTTGCTTTTCATCGATGATAAAGTCCTTGTTGAGCGTTGGAATGTTTACCTGACTGGAGATCTCACGTAAATAATCCAAATGCCCTTTAAAGAAAACTTCATCTGTCAAAACCGAAATCATCACTGCGCCGTTCGCTTCATAAGTCTGGGCCTGTTGCACAATATCCACATCGAGATTGATATCTCCCAAACTAGGGCTAGCCTTCTTGACCTCAGCGATTACCTGCAAACGGTCCCGGTGATTCTTCAAAAATTCTGCCAAGTGATAGGTCTGGCGCAAGGGCTGGACTTCCTCCAGCTCCATTTTCTCGACCTCACGCGCCTTCTGCTCCAAGATTCGTGCTAAAAAAATTCCTGACTCATTTTTTTGGTACTCCTGTAACAGTCTGAGTTTTTCAAGGGCCTTGCCACTAGCAATCACTTGACGGGCCAAGGCTACTCCTTCCTTGATACTAGCTACCTTACCATTAGCATAGAAACCAAGACCTGCATTTAAAACTGTCGTTTCCAAGAATGGACTTGGTTCGTTATGAAGAACGCTGAGCAAAATTTCTGCATTTTCCTGAGCATTGCCTCCACGGATATCTTCAATAGCGTAGCGTTCCATCCCCAAATCCTCTGGAGTGAAGCTTGACAAGGTGATTTCGCCATTGTCAAGAAGAGCAATCTTGGTTGTTCCGTTCAAGCCAGCTTCATCCAGCCCTTCTGGTCCAGCAACCACGATGGCACGTTTGCGACCCATGTTTTTCAAAACCTGAGCTGTACTTTCTAGAAGTTCTGGACGACTAATCCCAAGAAGCTGTGTTTCCAAAGCCATTGGGTGAATCAGTGGACCAGTTAAGTTCATAATCGTTGGAATTCCTAGTTCCAAACGTGCTGGCATGATGTATTTCATAGCTGGGTGCATATTTTTAGCAAAGAGAAAGACGATTCCAGTTTTATCGAAAACCTTACCTAGTTCAGCTGGTTTGAGGTCAAGATTGATGCCCAATGCTTGAAGGACGTCTGCAGAACCCGATTTAGAAGAAATCGAACGGTTACCGTGCTTAGCCATATGAATCCCGCCACCAGCCAAGACAAAGGCTGCAGTTGTGGAAATGTTAAAACTGAAAGACTTGTCCCCACCTGTACCGCAGTTATCCATAGCATCATGGATTTCAGTTGGAATGTGTTGGGCATGCCCTCTCATGACTTGTGCAATGGCTGTGCGTTCTTCCGGTGTTTCCCCCTTCATCTTAAGGGCCAAGAGAAGAGAAGCAATCTGCGCTTCGGTTACACGTCCAGTAACGATACGCTCGATGACATCCGTCATTTCCACACCTGATAAATTTTCAAATTTTGCTAGTTTTTCAATAATCTCTTTCATCCTAGTTTCCTCACTTTACAACCTTCTCGATAAAATTCCGAATAGAAGACAAGCCATCTGGCGTTCCGATACTTTCTGGATGGTACTGGAAGCCATAAATCGGCAGGCTTTTGTGTTGAATTCCCATAATAGCTTGGTCATCAGTCGAACGAGCTGTCACTTCAAAGCCTTCTGGCATTTCTTCAATCAAAATACTGTGATAACGCATGACTGGACGACCATCCTCAATGCCTTGATAGAGAACAGATGGCGTTTCAAAGCTGATATTGCTCTGTTTCCCATGCATGACTTTTGGAGCCAAGCCTAGCTTCCCACCAAAGACTTCTGCGATGGCTTGGTGACCCAAACAAATACCTAGAATCGGCTTCTTACCTGCAAAGTCACGAATCATGTCTTCCATCTTTCCAGCATCAACCGGCCAACCAGGACCAGGAGAAAAGACCAGACCATCTGCTTTTTCAGCTTCTTCATACAGCTTAGGATCATCATTTCTCAAGACCTGTACTTCTGCGAAATTCCCAATGTATTGCGCCAAATTATAGGTAAAAGAATCATAGTTGTCAATCAATAAAATCATGGTCTTAGTTCTCCAATTCTAGTCATAGATTTAGCCTTGTTAATGGTTTCTTGGTATTCGTTTTGGGCGATGGAGTCATAGACAATCCCTGCCCCAGCCTGCACATAGGCTGTTTGATTTTTGAGAATCATAGTTCGGATGGCGATAGCGAAATCCATATCACCCGTCGCAGACAAGTAGCCGATTGCTCCTGCGTATACACCACGTTTCTGTTTCCAGTTCATAGATGCGTCTCATGGCCCGAATCTTTGGTGCTCCTGAAACTGTTCCAGCTGGAAGTGTAGCTTTCAAAGCATCCATGGCAGTGAGTTCTGGAAGCAAACGTCCCTTGACCACGCTGGTCAAATGCATGACATAGCGGAAGAGCTCCACTTCCATATACTTGGTGACTTGAACACTAGCAGTTTCAGAGATGCGACCAATATCGTTACGCCCCAAGTCTACCAACATCCGATGTTCTGCTGTTTCCTTCTCATCAGAAAGCAGGTCAGTCGCCAAGGCCTTGTCCTCTTCATCCGTAGCCCCTCTTGGTCGCGTACCTGCAATCGGATTGGTTGTCACGATGCCATTTTTGACAGAAACCAAACTTTCAGGACTGGCACCGATGATTTGATAATCCCCAAAATCATAGAAATAGAGGTAATTAGAAGGATTAGTCACGCGGAGATTTCTGTAGAAGTCAAAAGGATTTCCAGTAACTTCTGCTGAGAAACGCTGACTGAGCACGCATTGGAACATATCACCATTACGAATCAAGTCACGAGCGGTTTCCACCATTTGCTCAAACTTCTGAGGAGCGATGTGCGGTTTGAAGTCTAGCGGAGATAAATCCAAGTCTTCAAATTCATTTGGAGCAGGAATGCGTAATTCCTCCAGCACTTGGTTCAAGGCTTTTTCCAAATCTTCTTGACTGCGATCGCTATAAAGAGCATCCTCTATGACATGAATTTTTTCTTTCTTGTGGTCAAAGACCATATAACTCTCATAGACAAAGAAATGCATGTCTGGCGTCCCAATGGTATCTTCAGGGATTTGACCAATTTCTTCATAGAGCGAAATCATATCGTAACCAACAAAGCCAATGGCTCCTCCACCAAAAGGGAGGTCTGAATGGTGCTGGCTCTTATGAGTCACCTCATAAAGGAAATCCAAAGGATCCCGATCAATCACTTGACCATTTTGATAAAGGACTCCATTTTCAAACTGAATCTCAAAAACAGGATTATAGGCTAGGATAGAAAAACGAGCGGTTTCCTTGTCTCTCGGAATACTCTCTAGGATAACCTTGTGTTGCCCCTTTAGGCGCATATAAGCCAAGATTGGTGATAAGACATCTCCATGAATGATTCGTTCCATTGTAATTTCCCTTTCAGTTTCTTATTTTTAATTTTTGGTCTTTTTTCTATTTCCCTTAAATAGTGCGGACGGGAGGTAAAATTATCCAGTGGATGATTTTAGAAATCCATGAAATGAAAGACCTAATTTTCGAGCTCCTCGCTCATTCATTTCTAGGCTCAGGCTAAAATAGTTCCCCAAACTATTTTACTCTCAAAAATTCCGTTCTAGAGAAGCATCTTTGCTTCTCTAGAATACCACTATAGCGGGAAATAGCGGGTCAATGCTCACTTCGTTAGCAAATATTTTATAGAAATCTATCTAGTGATGAAGCATAATTTAAAAACTGATAGCCATATCTACGATAAATATATAAAAATCCCCACGCAAAATAACTTGCGTGAGGACGAAATTCGCGGTGCCACCTCAATTATAGGATTTCTCCTATCTCTCATTCCTGTCTCAGAACTTTCCTATAACAGGCTGTGCGATAAAGGGCACTCCCTTGAGAATTATGTTTTTCTTCTCTCGTTTCAGATGGACCCAACCTTACAGCTTTCTCTGCTTGATTCCAGCAACCACAAGCTCTCTGTGAGAAAAAGACTGTAATTTTTTTCCATCTTTTAATTTTTTTAGCTTCTAGGTAGTCTGCAATCGCAGCTACGTCCTTGTCTCCACGACCAGAGACATTGATGATGATAATCTCATCTTTACTTAGTTTCGGTGCACGTTTAACCGCTTCTGCGATAGCATGCGAACTTTCAATCGCTGGGATAATCCCTTCTGTCTTGCTGAGAAGGAGCAAGGCTTGAACAGCTTCTTCATCTGTCGCTGCTACGTATTCTACACGGCCTGAATCTTTAAAGTAGGCATGTTCTGGGCCAACCCCTGGATAGTCCAAACCAGCTGAGATAGAGTAAACTGGGGCCAGATCTCCATCTTCCTTAAAGACTGCATAGGTCTTCATACCGTCGACAATTCCGATACTACCTTTTGTCATAGTAGCTGCGTGCTTGTCTGTATCCAGTCCGTGACCGGCAGCTTCTACTCCTACCAATTTGACTTCTTCATCAGCCACATACTGTGAAAAAGCACCGATAGCATTAGAACCACCACCTACACAGGCAATGACGTAGTCTGGTAAACGGCCTTCTTTTTCTAAGATTTGACGACGAGATTCTTCACTGATGACCTTTTGGAATTCATGAACAATTGTAGGATAAGGATGAGGTCCTACAGCAGATCCCAAAACGTAGAATGCTTCAAGGTCATTCATCCATGCTCCAAAGGCTGCATCAACCGCATCCTTGAGAGTTCGCGTTCCCGTTTCAACTGCGTGAACAGTTGCTCCCATCATCTCCATACGGAAAACATTGAGACGTTGACGCTCCACATCTTCTGCCCCCATGTAGACATCACAGGCCATACCAAACTTAGCTGCAGCTGCTGCTGTCGCAACACCGTGCTGACCAGCTCCTGTTTCTGCGATCACTCGTTTTTTGCCCATACGTTTGGCAAGAAGAATTTGTCCTAAACATTGTTGAGCTTGTGAGAACCAAGGTGATTAAGGTCTTCGCGCTTGAGATAAATCTTAGCTCCACCTAGGTGGTCTGTTAAACTTTCCGCAAAATAGAGCGGTGTTTCGCGACCTGAATAATCCTTCAAGTAATGGCGAAATTCTGCCAAAAATTCTGGATCATCCTTGTATTTGTCAAATGTCACTTCCAACTCATCCAACAAAGCCTGAATCGGCTCCGGTACAAAAACTACCACCAAATTGTCCAAAAATAACCTTTAGTTGTCATAAAAATTTTTTTCCTCTTTCAGTATTAATTTAAAGATATGAAAAAAGCCCACACACAGAAAACAATCTGTGTGAGGGCGTTGGTAACGCGGTGCCACCTCAATTATAAAGGGACTATTCCCCTTTACATCTCTGCCTTGTCTAACAACAAGTTGCACTGTAAGGTGTGCGCACCGAATTTTCATTGTTTCAAATTCATTTTTAAAATCAGCCCACTTTCACTACTTCCAACCACCTGTTCACAATCACCACAGGCTCCCTGAAGATCAAAAATAGTTACTTTTCTGATTTGTTGAGAATATTATATGCTATTGTCCGCTTTTTGTCAAGATTTTTTATTATTTTTTTCCAGAACCGAGGATTTCTTCGGAAATTCTCACCAAAGTCTTAACGATATAGTCTACTTCTTCATCGCTTAATTTAGTGTGAAGAGGAAGCGTAATTTCGTTTTCAAAGAAGGCATAGGCTCTCGGATAATCTGCCATATCAAAGCCAAGATTCTTATAGGCTGTCAAGAGCGGAAGCGGTTTATAGTGTACATTACTTGCAATTCCTGCTTTGGCCAATTCTTGGATGATAAGGTTGCGTTCTTCTAAACTTGCTCCTTCTACATGGGTGATGTAGAGGTGGCGTGAAGATTCAACAGTATCAGTCTTGTGTGCAAGTGGGTGAATACGAGTACCTGCAAAACCACGATCATAACGATCCACGATGTCCTTACGACGTTGTAGCAACCCAGAGTAACGGTCCAATTGTACCAAACCAATCGAAGCCATGATATCCGTCATATTGCACTTGTAGGCCGGTGTAACGATATCGTATTCCCATGAACCCAGTTGCATCTTGGCAAGGGCATCCTTTGTTTGACCATGAAGGGAAAGAATTTGGAATTCCTTGTACATCTCTTCGTCGTCAATCGCTGGATTGGCCTTCCAAGTCGCACTTCCTCCCTCAGCAGTTGTAAAGTTCTTAACGGCATGGAATGAGAAGGAAGTAAAGTCAGCGATAGATCCAGCTGGTTGTCCTTTGTAAGTAGATCCCAAAGCATGGGCACTATCAGAGACAATCACGATACGGTTAAAGGCTTTTTGCCACTTGCTTGATGCAGTAAAGAGGTCACGTTTCTTCTCCACAACTTGGAGTAAACGATCATAGTCGCAAACAATCCCTGCAAGCTCAACAGGAATAATCACCTTAGTTTTCTCAGTAATAGCTTGCTCAAGCAGGTCATAGTCCATCTCAAACGTATCTGCTTGGATATCGACCATGACAGGGGTTGCTCCTACGTGAGTGATGACACTACATGAAGCTGTATAAGTCATAGCTGGAACGATGACTTCATCACCAGGTCCCACTTCAAGCACACGCAAAATCAACTCAAGAGCGGCTGTCGCAGAGTTGAGACAGACAGTCTTAGGTGTCTGTGTGTAAAGAGACAAGCGGCGCTCCAGTTCTTTTGTCTTCGGACCTGTTGTAATCCAGCCAGAACGAAGGGTGTCCGCTACTTCAGCAATTTCTGCTTCTGTAATATCGGGTGGTGAAAATGGAATATTGTAATTTGGCATTGATTTGCTCCTTTTATCTGTACTCATTTTCTCATGACTACTTTATTTTAGTACCTCAAACACGGTTTGAAACATGATTTTGATGTCTCCAAGGAAACTAAACTCTCGGAGATAGGCGAGGTTATAGCGCATCTTTTCAGGAAGGACATGTTCGACATAGACCTGATCAACCGATAGGCCTTTCTCCGTCATTTGACTGATGATGGTGTCCTCATCCTTGTAGTTGATACTAGCTGGAGAGGTGATTCCGGCTGGTAAAAGCAAGGTCGCCATCATTTCAGGGCTATACTGCTCCGTGTAACGTGGCACTTCAGGTCGTGTCCCAACAAAGGACATCTCGCCTTTAAGGACATTGACCAGCTGAGGCAGTTCGTCCAAGCGCACACGGCGAATGAAATTTCCCACTTTGGTAATACGGCTATCGTTAGCTGAAGTCACCAGACTTCCTTTTTTATCCGCATCCGTTACCATGGTACGGAACTTCCAAATCTTGAACGGACGGTTGTACTGGGTCACGCGCTCTTGCTTGTAAATGACTGGCCCCTTGCTATCCAACTTGATCCATATGCTCAAGATAAGAAAGATGGGAGAAGTCAAAACTAGCAAAAACAGGGCTAGAACCCAGTCCAGGCAACGCTTGAAAATCAGCGAACCCTTCCTTTTAGAGACAAGCTGGTAGTAGGACTCAACCTCGCTTGATTGCATTTCCACGGGCAAGTCTTCCCATTTCAGCATGCTGTTTCTCCTTTGTTTTTATTATACTATTTGTCAACATTTTTCATTATACCACAAAATGGAAAAGGCGGTGCAAGAAATCTGTAATTTAAAGGATTTCCTTCTGATGTTCAATGAAAATCAAAATACAGCTTTGAGGTTGCAGATAAAGCTGACATGGTTTGAAGAGATTTTCAAAGAGTATTAGGACATGGCCCCTGCCTGCAAGCTATACATCTTGTGATAGGTTCCTCCCAATGCTAAAAGTTCCTCATGGGTTCCACTCTCGATGATGCGCCCCTTGTCCAAGACATAGATGCAGTTGGCGTCTTGGATGGTCGAAAGACGATGAGCAATAGCAATGGTTGTCCGCCCCTGTCTCATCTTAGATAGGGAATCTTGAACCAAACTTTCTGTTTCAGAGTCAATATTGGCTGTCGCTTCATCCAAAATCAGGATTTTAGGCTGACTGGCGACTGTTCTAGCAAAGGCAAGAAGCTGGCGCTGGCCAGTAGAAAAGCTCGAACCACGCTCAGAAACAGGTGCATCATAACCCAGCGAAAGGTCTTGAATAAAGGAATCCGCATCGACAAAGGCAGCTGCGTCCTTTACCTGCTCATCACTGATCTCTTGGTACATGGCGATATTGGACTTAATAGTCCCATGATAGAGGAAGGGATCCTGCAAGACTAGACCGATATTTTTTCTCAATTCTTGCTGGCTATAGTTTCGGATATCTACATCATCCAAGAGAACTCGCCCGGACTGAAATTCATAAAAACGCATGAGGACATTGATAATAGACGATTTCCCCGAACCTGTATGACCGACAAAAGCAATGGTTTCACCCTTATTAACAGAGAAAGAAATGTCATCCAGAATCGGATGTTTACCGTCATAAGAGAAACACACATGTTCAAAACGAATATTGCCTTCTTTGACTTTGACTGGCCCATCTTTTTGAAGAGGCTCATAGGTCGTCTCATCAATCAAGGCGAAAACACGGCCTGCAGATACCATGGATGTTTGAAGGGTTGAAAAGTTTTGCGTCACCTCAATCAGAGGATCGAAAAGACGATTGATATACTGGATAAAGGCATACATGGTTCCTGCTGTTATTCCCAGATAAAGCCCGCGGTAGCCAAAATAGGCCATCAAAACGGCGTAACCTAGAAGTTTCAGCAAACTCATAGCAGGTCTCAAAAAGAGGGCATCCAAAGCTACAGAACGGTTGGCATAGACCAAGTGTTCTTGGTTGATTTCATCAAATTCTGCCTGCAGGCGCTTCTCTTGATTAAAGGCCTGGATAATCCTGATTCCCTCGATATTCTCTGCCAGCTTACTATTGATATCTGACAAGAGACTTCTGGTTTTTTCGATGATTTTCACTGACTTTTTCCGATAGAGATTGACCAAAAGGAAAATCAAAGGAAGAAAAAGCAGGACTAAAGCTGTCAAACGAAAATCCAGCACCAACATGGTATACAGAGTTGTCAGAAAGATAAAAACTGCTGAAATAAAGCTGGATAAAATCCCTGAAAACATATCACTGATGGTCTCGGTATCATTTGTCAAACGAGAAACGATGGAACCTGCTGGCGTCTTGTCAAAATAAGACATGCCCAGTTTTTCCATATTGGCAAAGGCATCGCGACGAATATCTCTGACAATACTGTAGGACACCCGCGCAAAGAGAAGATTGCCGACATACTGGACCAGAGTTTGCAGGATGTAAAGACCATAGTAGACCAGCAAAACGGTCACAGCAAGTTGGTTGAGATTGCTGAGATACTGGTCGATAAAGTGGGAAGCTACAAGGGGAATGACACTTTTAATGACTGTAGTCGCGAGGAGAAAACTGAGTGCCAAAAAGGTCAGGAGGCCATAGGGCTTGAGATAGGACATCAAGCGCTTCAATACACCCCATTGTTCTTTCTTATTCTGCATCTTCTTCTCCTTTCATTTCCAACTGCTGAGACTGGTAGGTTTGGGCATACCAGCCATCCAGGGCTAGCAAGTCATCGTGCGTGCCCCGTTCAATGATTTGGCCATTTTGCAGAACCAAAATCAGATCTGCATGGACAACTGCACTGAGGCGATGGGCTGTGATAATGGTTGTCTTATCCTTCCGCGTCTCCTTGAGATTGTCGATGATTGCATACTCCGTCTTGGCATCCACGGCGGACAAGGAATCATCTAAAATCAAAATATCAGGGTCTAAAATCATAGCCCTACTCATAGCCAGACGTTGCTTTTGACCACCAGATAGACTGACCCCTTTTTCACCGATAACTGTATCAAATCCTTGAGGCATGTCTACAATATCTTGGTAAACTTGAGCTAGTTTAGTCGCTTCCTCGACCGCTGAAAGGGGCAAATTAGGATTGCCGAAGCGGATATTGTCTAAGATAGAGGTCGCAAAGAGGAACTGGTCCTGAGGGACATAGCCCATGAGACCACGAAGGTCTGTCAGACGATAATCCCGAATATCGTGACCGTTTAGGTAAATAGCTCCCTTATCCACATCGTATTCACGCAAGAGGAGCTTAATCAAGGACGTTTTACCAGAGCCTGTCTGCCCGACTAAGCCCAGGGTTTGCCCTTTTTCTAAACTAAAGTGAATATCCGTCAGTGTCTCCTCATTTTCAAAGGCAAAGCTGTCAATGGCGTACTCCAAACGTCCATTTTCAATACCGTCCAGAGGAAACTCAGGATCTTGTACAGGTGATTCCTGAGACAAAAGTTCCTCAATCCGTTGGTAAGAAACCTTGCCTCGCTGAGTGATATTAAAGAGGAAGCCAATGGCCATAAGAGGCCAAACTAGCATATCCAAGTAGCTGATAAAGGTGACCAGATTCCCAACCGTGATCTGCCCTTTCTGAACCATCAAAGAGCCTACCAAAAGCGTTAAAACATAGGATGAACCAACAAACAAGAGAACCATGGGGTCAAAGAGACTATCGTATTTCATGGTCTGGAGATTCTTTTGGAAGGTCAATTCATTGACTTCCTGAAAGGACTTCAACTCGTCCGCCTGATAACCGAATGACTTGGTCACCTTGATACCTGATACAGACTCCTGCACCTTGTTATTGAGTTCGGAAAAGGCTGCCTGTGACTCGCCAAAGGCCTTGTGGGTCTTTCTCCCTAGACGACTAGTCGCATAAGCCATGAAAGGCAGGGGAAGAATGGCAACCAGAGTCATCTGCCACGAAATGCTAAAAAGCATGGTCAGCAAAGTCACCAGTGCCGTGATAGAGGCATCCACTGCTGACATGACTCCGCCACCCGCTAAACGGGTTAAGGCATTGATATCGTTGGTGGCATGTGCCATCAAGTCCCCCGTCCGATAGGTCTGATAAAAGGCTGGCGACATTTTAGTAAAATGCTCAAACAAGCGAGACCGCATAATCTGCCCCAAACGATAGGAAGTTCCAAGGATATACATGCGCCAAACATAGCGCAGATAGTACATCCCAAAGGCTGCCAGCAGTAGATAAAATAGATTAAGAAAGAGGTTCTGTTGGGTTAGTTGTCCCGACGTAATGGCATCAATCACCCGCCCCATAACCATGGGGGGAATAAGATTGAGGACGGAAACCAAGACCAAGGCCACAATCCCGACTAGATAACGGCGTTTTTCTAACTTGAAAAACCACCAAAGTTTTTGAATAATGGACATAAAATCCCTTTCTGATTGCAAATGGAAACCTGAGGCCAAGACTCAATGAAAATCAAAGAGCAAACTAGGAAACTAGCCGCAGGCTGCTCAAAGCACTGCTTTGAGGTTGTAGATAGAACTGACGAAGTCAGTAACCTACATACGGCAAGGCGACGTTGACGCAGTTTGAATTTGATTTTTGAAGAGTACAAGACCCCAGGTTTTTCTTATTCATAAGTTACGACTGAGACGACACCCTTGTCATACTCAGCGATAAAAATATTGGCAACATTGTCATACCCTTGTTTGCTGAGGTTATCAAGCAGCCATTCTTCGCTCCGACCAATGGTTTCCAAAATTTCGACTTGGATCACACCGTCTGTGACAACAGGATACTTGGGATTCTCATCTCCCATTTGGACTACGATGAGTTGACCGTTTTGCTCCTGCATAGCGCGTTTGACCTGTTTCATTTGGAAAAATTCCCTGACTACGGAGCTTAAGAGCTACGTCCGCTGCTGATAAACCAACCGAACGGCAGGCTTCTGGATCAATCTTCCCATTTTTTTGATGAGCAGGGTTGGCTTCCCATCAATCAAACGTTTCACAAAGTGAACATTATTATTCAGCCATTTGAGAGTCAAGACCAGAATGGTCCACATAATCAGGATAACTGCATACTGAAGGATACTGATAGCGCTATTGTAAATCACCCCGCCGATGATACCCCCAAGTACATAGTTCTGAATTTGATCTATTGCTGAGTTAGGCGCTAGGTTGCCCTTCCCTGTCACATTGATTACAAAAAAACCAGAGAAAAAGAGACCCAAGGCTAGTTTGATTAAAATTTCGATATAATTGAGTGTCATTTGTTCACCTCCACCAGTTCAATTGCATCCGTTTTATACAATTCCACTTTCTCTAGCAGGTACTTGTCTGGCTCACTTCCGTTCAAGGCACGGTAATAGCGATCTCCGACCTTGATAAGTGCGCCATCAGTGTCGGCAGAAGTATTGACATAAACCTCTGACTTGTCTACTCCCAATTCTTTGGAAACAAGCTCGATGAAATGAAGTGAAGCTTGAAATTTATTATTAGATACTTGATTGTTTTGATAAGTTGTGATGCTGACCAAAAGGAGAGCTAATAAGGTCAAAGCTGAAATCATGACCAACTCACGAAATTTGGTCCCCTTTTTATCATGATAAGCCTTGAAAGCTAAAAATCCTGTCACAGCTAATAGGACAATCCCTAAACCAAGCATGATACCATTTTGCTGACCAATTTGGCTGAGGACATAGTCATAAGAATAGAATTTCATGTGTTTTCACTCCCTTTCATAAAATCATTCTTAATTATAAACGAAAGAGGGTGATTTTTCAAACCATACGTTGGGGAAATACGCCTTTTTTTGGTATAATATAGTCTGTAATCTGAATGAAAAAGGTAACTTTATGAAACTCATCTCATGGAATATTGATTCCCTCAATGCAGCCCTAACAAGCGACTCAGCTCGTGCAAAATTGTCCCAAGAAGTCCTACAAACCTTGGTAGCCGAAAATGCTGATATTATCGCTATCCAGGAAACCAAGCTTTCTGCCAAGGGCCCTACAAAGAAACACCTAGAAGTACTTGAAGAACTCTTCCCAGGTTATGAAAACACTTGGCGTTCCTCTCAAGAACCTGCCCGCAAAGGCTACGCTGGAACCATGTTCCTCTATAAGAAAGAACTCACACCAACGATTAGCTTCCCAGAAATCGGGGCTCCTTCTACCATGGACTTGGAAGGCCGCATCATCACTCTAGAATTTGATGAATTTTTCGTAACGCAAGTTTACACTCCAAACGCTGGTGATGGGCTCAAACGCTTGGAAGAACGCCAAGTCTGGGATGTCAAATATGCTGAGTATTTGGCGCAACTAGACAAAGAAAAACCAGTCCTTGCGACTGGAGACTACAACGTAGCTCACAAGGAAATCGACCTTGCAAATCCTGCCAGCAACCGCCGTTCACCTGGTTTTACAGACGAGGAGCGTGCTGGATTTACCAACCTCTTGGCAACTGGGTTTACTGACACCTTCCGCCACATTCACGGCGATGTCCCAGAGCGCTACACTTGGTGGGCGCAACGCAGCAAGACTTCTAAAATCAACAATACAGGCTGGAGAATCGACTACTGGCTCACTAGCAACCGCGTGGCTGACAAGGTGACCAAGTCTGACATGATTGACTCGGGTGCGCGTCAAGACCATACGCCGATTGTATTGGAAATTGAACTCTAAGGAGAAAGCTAATGGACTATCAAGCTGTCATTCCTGAATTTGTAGTATCTGACCTCGAAAAGTCACGCCACTTCTACTGCGACTTGCTGGGATTTTCTGTCGAATACGAGCGTCCAGAGGAGAAATTTCTCTTCCTCTCGCTTGAAGACTGCCAACTTATGCTAGAAGAAGGCAGCACAGAAGAATTAGCCCAACTAACCTATCCTTTCGGGCGCGGTGTCAATATTTCCTTTGGCATTGAAGATGTCCCTCAGCTCCACCAAAAACTGCTGGAAGCTGACTATCCTATTTATCGTCCGCTGACCAAAAGAGAATTTCGAGTGGGAGATAGCTTTATTTACCCTCATGAATTTGCAGTTTTGGATCCAGATGGTTATTTTCTAAGATTTAGCGAATAGAATAATCGAAGTCTACAATACTATCTAGCATTGCAGCCTTTTATTCGTTCGTTTTTATGATCTATTTACTAACAAAATATTTGATTTATAAAGCTAATTGGTGTAAAATATAAACATTGGCAGTAGCCTGTTTAAAATTGAATATCATTTTACTTGTTTATGTCGTGAATTGGCACGACGTTTCTACAAGGTGCCGGAACACCTAACAATGAGTATGTCAGCTGAAGGTATGGTTTTGGCCATGCCTATTTTGGGGACTTACTTAGGAGATTAAGTAGGTCCTTTTTCTATTTCTTGCTAGAAACTCTAAACAAGCAAATGAAGCATCTTTTAGACTTTAGGAGGTCTTATGAAATTATTAGAAGAGCGCATCCTCGAGGATGGGCATATCTTGGGTGAAAACATCCTCAAGGTGGATTCCTTTTTAACCCACCAAGTTGACTTTAGCTTGATGCGGGAAATTGGTAAGGTATTTGCGGACAAATTTGCTTCTGCTGGTATTACCAAGGTCGTGACCATTGAAGCGTCAGGCATTGCCCCAGCTGTTTTTACAGCTGAAGCCTTGAATGTTCCCATGATTTTCGCCAAGAAAGCTAAAAACATCACTATGAACGAAGGCATCTTAACTGCCCAAGTCTACTCCTTTACCAAGCAGGTGACCAGCACCGTTTCCATCGCTGGAAAATTCCTCTCACCCGAAGACAAGGTCTTGATTGTCGATGATTTCCTTGCTAATGGCCAAGCTGCCAAAGGCTTGATCCAAATCATAGAACAAGCCGGAGCTAAAGTCGAAGCCATCGGTATTGTTATCGAAAAATCCTTCCAGGATGGTCGTGATTTGCTCGAGAAAGCTGGCTATCCAGTTCTATCACTCGCTCGTTTGGATCGTTTTGAGAATGGTCAGGTCGTATTTAAGGAGGCAGATCTCTAATGCAACAACAAGAAAAACACTCGCAAGCAGCCGTTCTTGGCTTACAGCACTTACTAGCCATGTACTCAGGATCCATCCTGGTTCCCATCATGATTGCGACAGCTCTTGGCTATTCAGCTGAACAGTTGACCTATCTTATCTCCACAGATATCTTCATGTGTGGGGTGGCCACCTTCCTTCAACTCCAACTCAACAAATACTTTGGGATTGGACTACCAGTCGTTCTCGGAGTTGCCTTCCAATCCGTCGCTCCTTTGATTATGATTGGACAAAGCCACGGTAGCGGTGCTATGTTTGGTGCCCTTATCGTTTCAGGGATTTATGTGGTTCTGATTTCAGGCATTTCTCAAAAGTTGCCAATCTCTTCCCATCTATCGTAACAGGATCTGTCATTACCACGATTGGATTGACCCTGATTCCTGTCGCTATTGGAAATATGGGAAATAACGTCCCAGAACCAACTGGGCAAAGTCTTTTGCTTGCAGCCATCACTGTTCTAATCATCCTCTTGATCAACATCTTTACCAAAGGATTCATCAAGTCTATCTCCATTTTGATTGGTCTGGTTGTTGGAACTGCCATTGCTGCTACCATGGGCTTGGTTGATTTCTCCCCTGTTGCGGCAGCACCGCTTGTCCATGTTCCAACTCCCCTCTACTTTGGTGTACCGACTTTTGAAATCTCATCCATCGTCATGATGTGTATCATTGCAACGGTTTCTATGGTTGAATCCACTGGTGTTTACCTGGCCTTGTCTGATATTACCAATGACCCAATCGACAGCACGCGCCTGCGCAACGGTTACCGCGCAGAAGGTCTAGCCGTACTTCTCGGAGGAATCTTTAACACCTTCCCTTACACAGGATTTTCACAAAACGTTGGTTTGGTTAAATTATCTGGTATCAAGACCCGTCTGCCAATCTACTACGCAGCTGGTTTCCTAGTCCTCCTTGGACTCCTTCCTAAGTTTGGTGCCCTCGCCCAAATCATTCCGAGCCCTGTTCTTGGAGGGGCCATGCTGGTGATGTTTGGCTTTGTTTCCCTTCAAGGGATGCAAATCCTCGCCCGCGTTGACTTTGCTAACAATGAACACAACTTCCTTATCGCAGCGGTATCCATCGCTGCAGGTGTCGGACTCAACAATAGTAATCTCTTTGTCAGCATGCCAACAGCCTTCCAAATGTTCTTCTCAAACGGAATCGTCGTAGCCAGCCTACTGGCCATTGTCCTCAATGCAGTATTAAACCGGAAGAAGAAATAAGAAAAAGAGGTGTGAGCCTCTTTTTTGTTTATCTATATCCTTACCTGTCTGTCTTCAGACCGCTGGCCTGTGACAAACATGGTAAAGGTTGCCTTGCAGACATTTCTGCCTTCTTGATTGGTGATATCCACATCCACGACACAGGTTGTGCGACCATGATGGACACATTCTCCTTTAATGGTCAGCACATCGTCGAGTTTTCCTGCTTTGAGGTAGTTGATAGAGGATTGGAGTGTCACTCCATCAAGCCCCAGCGAGATAACCACCAAACCACTAATCTGGTCACAAAGGGTAAAGAGATAGCCACCATGGGCATTGCCATAATAGTTGAGCGACGAGTCCACTACTTTTGTCGTCACCACAACGTGACCGTCTCTCATTTTTTCTATTTCGTAATTTTCAAAGGCAGATATAGCGTCAAAATGAAAATCTTTCATCGTTTCCTCCTGATAGTTCAAACGACACTATGATACTACTTTTTATAGGACTGTGCAAGGAGAAAGCTCCTAGTTTGGCAAAATTCCGACCTGTTCTACAAAGCGCATAAAAGCTGCCTGTCCTTGTTTCGTCTGCTTGTAAACCCCTGCGTCCTCCAAAACACGCGCAAAAATAGCACCCACAGAGTCCTTGACGATTTCAAGGGCTTTTTCTTTATCTGCTAGGTCCGGATGTTGGGCTTTGAGCTGGTCTGCCCATTTCTGATGATAGTCGGCAACTATATCATCATCTCCCACGAGGTAGCTAGCGACTTGCTCCACTTCTGCTTTCAAACGAGGTGGTAAGATAGCCAAGCCCATGACCTCAATCAAGCCGATATTTTCCTTCTTGATATGTTGAACATCCTTGTGGGGATGATAGATACCATCAGGATGCTCTGGGGATGTCTGATTGTCTCGCAAGACCAAGTCCAACTCAAACTGTCCATCGCGTTTACGGGCAATGGGTGTAATGGTGTGATGCGGTGCCCCGTCTGTCTCTGCCAAAATTTGCACTGCAGGGTCTGAATATTTCCGCCATTCCTGCAAAATCTTATCAGCCAAGTTGATCAAATCTTCTTTTGAATCCGAGGTCAAACGAAGCACTGACATAGGCCACTTGACAATCCCAGCCTTGACCTGCTCAAAACCAGCAAATCGGAAAGTCTTTTGCAAAGGAGCCAATTCCATAGGAAATACGTGACGACCTCCCTGATAGTGGTCATGGGTGAGAATAGAGCCCCCCACGATTGGCAAGTCGGCATTAGAGCCCGCAAAATAGCCTGGAAATTGCTCTACAATCGCCAGCAGGCGCTCAAAACTCTGACGACTAATGGCCATGGGACGATGCTGGCCGTCTAAGAAGATACAGTGCTCATTAAAATAAGCATAGGGTGAATACTGGAAGCCCCACTCCTGACCCACCATTTCAAAACGGATAATGCGGTGATTGCTGCGAGCTGGATGGTTAACCCGACCATGGTAGCCTTCGTTCTCTAGACAAAGCTGACACTGGGGATAATTGCTAGCTTGCACCAACTTGGCCGCCGCAATCTCCTTTGGATCCTTTTCAGGCTTAGAGAGGTTGATGGTAATCTCAAGTTCTCCGTAGTCAGATGGTACACGATAAGCAATATTTTTAGCAATGGCCTTGAGTTTAATGTAGTCATTTTTCTGACTAAGTTGGTAGAAGTCCGCAATCGCCTGCTCTGGTGATTGGGCGTAAGTTGTCCAAAAGTCACGATTGACCTGACTTGGACAAGGGGTTACCAAGTCCATCAGTTCAGCTCCGAGGTTTTCACGCGCAGCCTGACTATCTTCAATCGTCTCTAATCGAACCGCTTCCTCAACAAGCTGGTCCTTGAGGTCAATCAAGTCATCCTGATCCGTCTCAACTTCCAAAACACCTTCACCCACTCGCGCCAAACACGATTGGTTAGGTAGATTCGATCCATTTCCTCAAATGAACTTTCAGTAATAACATGTGTTACAAATTTATCTACTAAGGTCACGATAGAGCCTCCTTTTAACTAGTCAAGGACGCGAGTGCCACCTGCAACTTCAGCGATATAGAAGCTTGGAGCGTATCCAACTACTTCCTCGTAGCGCTTGCCTACAGCCTCCTTAAAAGCCTCAACAGCATCTTTTTGAACCAAGGCAATGGCACAGCCACCAAATCCTGCCCCTGTCATACGAGCACCAAGAACACCTTCCTGAGCCCAAGCTGTGTGAACAAGGGTATCCAATTCCAAGCCAGTTACTTCATAATCATGCTCAAGAGAAACGTGAGATGCATTCATCAAGCGACCAAATGTTTCCAAATCACCTGCCTGAAGAGCTGCTTGTGCTTTGAGGGTACGTTGATTTTCAAGAACAGCATGGCGAGCACGTTTTAAGCGATTTTCGTCTTTAATTAGATAGCTGTATTGGTCAAAGGCCCACTCATCCAATTCACCCAGGGTCTGAATATCCAAGGCAACTTGCAATTCTTCCACAGCTTTTTCACACTCAGCACGGCGTTCATTGTACTTAGAGTCCGCCAGTTCACGGCGTTTGTTGGTGTTCATGATAACAACAACATTGTCCTTCAAATCAAGTGGCACAAAGTCATACTCCAAGGTGTTGGTATCTAGGTAAATGGCCCGTTGGTCAGCTCCCATACCGATAGCAAACTGGTCCATAATACCAGAGTTGACTCCGATAAAGTTGTTTTCTGTTTGTTTTCCGATTTTAACCAAATCCAAACGGCCTAGTTTTAAACCAAAGAGATGCTCTGCCACAACCCCCGTCAAAAGTTCCAAGGATGCTGATGATGACAAGCCTGCACCATTTGGGATATTTCCATAAACATAAAAATCAAACCCTTTGTCAATCACGTGTCCAGCTTCTTGCAAGAAATGAAGAACCCCTTTTGGATAGTTGGTCCAGCTGTGCTCTTTTTCAAATTTGAGGTCAGTAAGAGGCACTTCGATGATACCCTTGTCCTCAAAGTTGGCTGAGTAGAAACGCAAAACTTGGTCATCACGCTTGCGAGCCACTCCATAGGTTCCCAAAGAAATAGCAGCTGGAAAAACGTGCCCACCGTTGTAGTCTGTGTGTTCACCAATCAGATTAATACGACCTGGTGAAAAGAAAGTTTGGTCTGCTTCTTGACCAAAAACGGCAAGAAAGTCTTTGCGAAGGGCTTCAGTAGTAAGATCTTGTGTCATATGATTTCTCCTTTGACTGTCCGTTAAGTCATACTCTTCGAAAATCAAATTCAAACCACGTTAGCTTCACCTTGCCGTACTCAAGTACAGCCTGCGGCTAGCTTCCTAGTTTGCTTTTTGATTTTCATTGAGTATCATCTTAACGTGTAATCGTTTTCTTCTATTGTATCCAAGGCATTTGCCAAGGTCAATCCTTTTTACTAAATTTTTACTAAACTATCAGTAAAAAGCAGAAAAATATGATATACTAACCTAAAAGGAGGAGGATTTATGGCTACCTTAAAAGACATTGCACAGCTAGCCTCTGTCTCTATCGCGACCGTATCTCGTGTCCTCAACCGCGACCAGAGCCTATCTGTCACAGAAGAAACCAGACATCGTATTTTAACTGTCGCTGAAGAGCTGGGCTATACTAAGCACCTCAAGACAGGCGAATCCCACAAACTCAAGCAAAAGATTGCCATTATCCAATGGGTCAGCGAACAAGGGGAGTTGGACGACCTCTACTACTATCAGATTCGTCTCGGTATTGAAAAAAGGGCCCAAGAGTTGGACTATGACATCTTGCGCTATTTTAATGACCATCCTTTTACACTAAGCGAGGAAGTGATTGGCATTCTCTGCATCGGAAAATTTAGCCAAGCTCAGATTGCTGCCTTTGAAGAATACCAAAAACCTTTAGTCTTTATAGACAGTGACACCCTCTCACTAGGTCATACCTGTATTATCACTGATTTACACTGCTGTGAAACAAGTTGTAGACCATTTCCTCAGTCAGGGGGTGGATCGGATTGGCATTCTCACAGGCCTTGAGGAAACAACCGACCAGGAAGAAATTATCCAGGATAAGCGACTAGAAAACTTCAAAGACATTACCCAATCAAATGGTATCTACCATGAAGAACTGGTTTTTCAAGGGAGCTTTACTGCCCAGTCTGGCTATGACTTGATGAAGGAGGCCATTCACAAGCTAGGAGAACAACTCCCACCAGCCTTTTTCGCTGCCAGCGATAGTTTAGCCATCGGTGCCCTCCGTGCCCTTCAAGAAGCTGGAATTAGCCTACCAGACCGCGTCAGCCTTATTTCCTTTAACGACACTAGTCTGACCAAGCAGGTCTATCCTCCTCTTTCTAGCATTACCGTCTATACCGAAGAAATGGGCCGAGCAGGTATGGATATTCTTAATAAGGAAGTTCTCCACGGTCGCAAAATCCCCAGCTTGACTATGCTGGGCACCAGACTGACTTTGAGAGAGAGTACGAGGAATGAATAGGATAACGAAACGACCTCGCTAGAGGTCGTTTTGTTAATGATGATGACCATGCTTCTGCTCTACCTCTCTCACCTTCCGCCTATGTTGCGCATGGTTACTTTGACTGCTATCTACTTCAATAGTGATATTCTGCACGCCTCTTTCTTCTAAACATTGACGCACCACTTCTTTGGTTTCCATCATCTGTTCCCAGTCCTTAATACAAATGTGGACAATAGCATTATTCTCTAGACCGTCCATGGACCAAATACTAAGTTGATTGATACTTTTGACATTGGGAAGAGCCTCTAAATCCTTCTCCAAATCACTTGTCTCGACCCCTTCTGGCACAGCATCTAGGAAAATCTTCAGTGCGCTCCAAAAGCGAGGAATGGCTTTCGACAGAATAAAGACAGAAATAACCAGAGATAAAAATGGATCGAGGATATACCAATCTGTAAATCGGAGGATAATCGCCATTAGGATGACAGCCAACCAACCAAGAGTGTCTTCCAAAAAATGCAAGCTAAGAATTGACTCATTCTTTGTCTTTCCTTTACGAACTACCAGACTTGCTAGTACATTGATAACTACTGCAATGATTCCCAGCCAGAGGATGCCATTCTCATTGACGGGTTGCGGGTGAGCGATCTTTGTGATATTTTCCAAAATCACTAGAACAGAGCCTATCATAAGAATCACAGCCGTTAGCATGGCCCCTAAAAGACTAAAACGTTTGTAACCCAAGGTGTACTGCCTATCTTCTTCACGGTTTGAAATCGTTTCTAAAAGGGCTGATATACCAATGGCTATAGCATCCCCCAGGTCATGAACAGAATCAGCAAGAACTGCACTTGAACCAAAGATTCCTCCTGCGATAAACTCAACAATCGCATAGCTTAAATTTAAGAAAAAAGCTAACCAGATAGATGTTTTAGAACTCATTTCTCTCCCTCCTTTGGTATAATGGGTATATACATACTTCTTTCATTTGTATTATCTAATAAATCCAAAGAAAGGATAGAAGCAAACTGTCAGTCCTGTTCAGTTCTGAACAGTTTGTCTCAAGTGTCTATATGCCAAAAAGAGACCGTCGAGTCAGCAAGACGAAAAAAGCCATCTATCAAGCTTTTTTACAACTTTTGAACGATAAGGGCTATGATGCCACTACTGTTCAGGATATCATTGACCTAGCAGATGTTGGACGTTCTACTTTTTACTGTCATTACGAAAGTAAGGAACTCCTTTTAGATGAGCTCTGTCGCTACCTCTTTCATCATCTCTTTGAAAGGGAAGGACACTTTACTACCGAGGACTACCTCGCACATATCTTTTTACATTTTCAGAAAAACCAGGACCATGTCACCAGTCTCCTTTTTTCCAAAAACGACTACTTCCTCCGCCAACTACACAAGGAACTCGAACACCACGTCTATCCCATGGTGGCGGATGACTTGCAAAAGGCCTATCCAAACATTCCGGCCTCCTACCTCCAGCATTTTGTTGTGACGAACTTTATCGAGACCCTAACTTGGTGGCTAAAACAAGGAAAATCTTATACCGAAAACCAAGTGGTGAAATTTTACCTTGATGTAATAGAGATGACCTCTACAACTCCACTTGATAACTAAGCCTGAAACTCAGAAAGGAACAAACTATGTTAACTTCGATGATTCTAGGAATACTAACAATTGTACTAGCTCTCGCCTTCTCATTGCTTCACCTTGCTGCTGCTTTTTCAGCTATGAAACAAAAGAACTACAGTCTAGGAAACAAGTGTATCTTGGTCGGCAGTTGCCTCACTTCTCTAGCTCTAGCTATCTTTTACTTCCTCCCAGTTGCAACCATTCTTCTATGGATTGTGGGCTCGAGTATCGTCTGCTATGGTGCCTACTGGAACGGCCAACAGAAAGAAAACCAACATATATCGCACCACATCGTTCGTATAACGACCGCTATTATCATTACGGTATTATTCATTTTGCTCTAACACAAAAAAGGATCAGATGATCCTTTTTTACTTTTTAAGCACTCTTTGCTGCCTTGCTCCACTGATACCACCCAACTAGACTATTGATGAGGTAAATCAGGTATTTCCCTTGGATTTGCAGGCTTTCTCCCCACCAGAGATAGATAGAAAAGACATTGGTAGCTGCCCAGAATATCCATTGTTCACGGTAAACAGCTGTCATGAGGATTTGCCCAACCCCATTGGTCGCATCGGTGATGGAATCGCGATAAGGACGATTGGCTCCGATAGACTGATAAATGAATCCAAATACCAACCACCAAAGAACACTAATGGAAAGATACTTGATCCAACCCTTGCCGTCCAGTTTACGCGCGACAAACTCCTGCTTTTCTTTCTTGAACTGTGCTTGGTAGATCCACACTAGAAGTCCAATTGGCTGCATGGCCGTAAAGTAGAGTGTCGTTAGCACCTCACCATAAAAGCCTTTCTGCAAAGCCAAGATAAGGTAAATAACAGAGTTAATCAAACCAAAAAGGTAATTACTTGCTCGACCTTCCGATACAAAGATAACACAGATAATACCAGTTAGACTACAAATCATCCCAACCCAGTCAACAATGCGGTGTTCATAAATCAACTCTAGCCAGATTGGAAAACTGCCTAAAACCAGTAAGTAAAGCCACTGAGCAAAACTACGATTGGCAAAGAGGTCATTCCAGATAGCCTTCATGGTTCCTGAAAATCCCAAATCAGCCATAGCAGCAACCATACGGCGGTAACCGCCAGACATCTCACCAAGAGTAATTTTGATATTCTTGAGTTTTGTTTGCAAATAAGTCGTCATATTTTCTCCTTTTGTTTTTAAAGAGCCGTGTCTGGATAGACTTTCGGACGCAACGCTCTATTATATATCTACTGAACTGTCTATACACAAGATTTCCATCCTTAGTCGACATGAGCTGGAAATCCTTATTTGTTAAGTAGTTCACAACACATTATACACCTATTATCTGAATAGTCAAGTGTATTTACAGTAAAATCTTGGAAATTCCTGAAAATTTTCTCTTATACTCTTCGAAAATCAAATTCAAACTACGTCAGCGTCGCCTTGCCGTACTCAAGTACAGCCTGCGGCTAGCTTCCTAGTTTGCTCTTTGATTTTCATTGAGTATTATTTTCCATTTAAAAATAAAAATCATTAATTCTGATACCAAAAAATCCCAGACAACATTGTCTGAGCATTTTTCTATATAGTCGTTTAACCAAGTTGAGTTTAGCTTTTCAAACTATTTCTTCAACAAACCTTGTTCTTGTAGAAATTCTTTGGCTACTTGTTCTGCTGGCTTGCCTTCAACACCATTGTCATGGTGCAGTTTCTGATTCTGCTCCTATCACTTTTTCTTAGTTATCAGTTCCACAACTATACCATCTACGTGACCATCGTAATCGCTTATATCTACCACGTGTTTGGGCATCTGATTCAAACAATTTTTATTTAAAAATATGTACCTGGCTTATTAACGGGTATTTTTACGAGTTTGTTTTCTCTATATTATATTAATGACATACCTATTGAACTGTACGGATACTCCACTTTTCACCTTATTACTTATCCTATTAAATCTTGTATTATCATTTATGATTCTACATCAGATAAATCAAAAAGCTAATACAGACAAGATCTCGCGCAGAAAAAAACTAAAATCCAATTAAACAAAAAAACAACTTTTAAAAGTTGTTTTTTCATTCTATATTTAGAAACTTGCTACTTCCACAAACCACCTAAGATTTGTTTTTCTAACAAGTTTAAGTCCTCTTCTCTCATTTCGCCATTGTCGCAAACGACATATAGTTGAGAGAAGTAAGCTAACAAAGGACCTATACAGATGCGAACCATTTGAGAAATCGTTAATTCAGGATTAACACGTGGATCTGCCAACAATTCCTTGTGGAGCATCAGAAGTTTATCCTGGATAGTATTCCAGATAAACTTCTGTTCATTTCTTAGTTTATTATTAGAGAATGTTTCATGAAAAATGATTTTTATCAGAGAACGATTATTTTTTAGATAGGTCATTCGATTATGGACAAGATAATGAACTTTTTCTTCTGTCGTTTCAAAAGTTAACAGTTCTTCAAAAAAACTTCCAAATAGTCCTGGAACCACAGGGTGTAAAATAGCCGTTAACAAATCGACTTTCGTTTTAAAATACTTAAATAACGTAGCCTGACTGAATCCAGCATGCTCAGCTATGTGAAGGGTGGAGGTGCCATTATAGCCCTTGGTCGAAATGAGATCTACTGCCGACCGCATGATTTTTTTCTTCCCTTGAGGATAATTTGCTTCCTCTAAGTAATCTTCAAATGATTCAAAAATAGTCTTATCCATTAAACATTCATCCCTTTTAGTATTTTTTTGTGTTTTTCTTTAAACTTTACGATAACGTCGTAATCCTACAATATTGAGAATTGTCAAAATGACAAGGAAAATCAGTAGAACGCCGATATTTGGCAAAACGTCTCCAATGCCACGGCCGTAAAGAATAATCTGACTCATCGCATCACCTGAGTAGGTCAAAGGCAAATATACCGGCCGTCTGAGCCCATTCTCCCATTGATGACAATGGAATAATTCCTGAGAAAAAGAGTTGCGGCATAATCACAAGAGGGATAAATTGCATCATTTGGAATTCTGATTTCGCCAAGGTAGATAAGAGAATTCCAAAGGCCAACGCTACAAGAGCCAGTACTACATTAACTATTATAACATTAAATAGATTTCCGACAACTTCTACATCTAATAACCAAATGGCTGCTAGAACTACCACTGCTGTCTGAAAAATCGCAATGAGACCGTAAGACAACATGTAACCATATACGATTTCAGAACGTTTGACTGGAGTTGCTAATAAACGCTCTAGTGTACCACTGGTACGCTCTTTCAAAAGTGCCATTCCTGAAATCAAAAAAACAAAAAAGAAAACTACAAAGCCTATCAAAACTGGAATCATACTTGTAAAGAAGTTTGTATTTTCATCACCATATTGGTAGGATTCCCTGATTTCCGGTGTTTTTACCTCCAAATTCAATTTTGGAAGAGCTTGCTTGATACGAGCTAGTAATTGATTACTTCCTTCACTAGCGATACTGGTTCGCAATACTTGTCGAGTCATAGATGTTTTAGAGGCATCTGTATTTGCATAATCGACCTGATATTCACCATTTTTATAAGAAACCACCGCGTCCACTTTTTCATCAGCTAAGTCTTTCTTCGCTTGATTGAGATCATTGTAAGTCTGTACACTAACATGGTCCAAATCATCCATTTTCGTCACCAAACTAGTTGGAAGATCTTGTGCCGCTAGTTTAATATTCACGGTTGTGCTAGCTGAAAACATAAGGTTCATCAACCACATGATAAAAACTGGGGCTACAAACATCATGGCAAGGGTTCGTTTGTCACGAAGCAATTCTTTTATCACTTTTTTCGTAATAGCTAGAGTTCTCATCTTACTCTCCTTCTGCTTTCAAGAAGACTTCTTCAATACTTGACACACCATAACTTTCTTTAAGATTTTTTGGTGTATCAAAGGCAATGATGGTTCCACCTAACAAGAGACCAACCTTATCTGTCAGCTCTGCTTCATCCATGACATGGGTTGTTACTAGAATTCCTATCCCCTTGTCTCTAAGCTTGATTAATTCTTTCCAGATTTTCTTTCGAAGAGAAGGGTCGATTCCAACCGTTGGTTCGTCTAAAATCAAGAGTTGCGGATTTCCTAAAAGCGCAATGGCTAGCGACAAGCGTCGTTTCATCCCTCCGGAATAACCAGATACTGCCTTATTTAAGTGATCTGTTAGATCTACCACTTGAGCTACATGGGCAATTTCATCCTTTAAGTCTTTTTTGGAAAGACCTTTTAGCTGACCGAAAAATTCTAAATTTTCTTGTCCTGACAAGGCCTCATAAAGAGCATCAGACTGAGCCATATAGCCAATATCACCTAAAATATGACGATTTGGCATAGTATGGTCCAAGACTAAAGCGATACCGCTATCCGCCTTTTCCATTCCTAGCATGGTTTTAATCATAGTTGATTTACCTGCGCCTGATGGACCGATTAGACCAATGATTTCTCCAGACTGTAAATCAAAACTAACGTGATCTAAGACCATTTGACGACCAAAAGATTTTTCTAAATCTTGTAAATGTAGCAATGTTTTCATTTGAATCCTCCTAGGTGAGTATTCACTCACTCTTAGAATATAAAACTATTATAGTGAGTGTGCACTCACTTGTCAAGTGACAGTAAAATTTTCATAACAAAAAATCCTCGAATACAAATCGAAGATTTTTAAAAAATTTATAAGGAAATCTGCTTCTATTTTAGAAGACCTTCTTGAACCAAAAACTCACGTGCTACTTCTTCAGCTGACTTGCCTTCAACGCCGACTTGGTAGTTGAGCTGGCTCATCTGGCTTTCAGTAATTTTACCAGCCAATTTATTGAGAACTGTCTCCAACTCAGGATGTTTCTTGAGAAGAGCTTCTTTCATAAGTGGCGCCCCTTGATAAGGTGGGAAGAGTTGCTTGTCATCTTCCAAGACCTGCAAATCATAACGCGCCAATTCCGCATCAGTTGAATAGGCATCCGTGATTTGAATATCGCCTGACTGAATTGCCTGATAGCGAAGGGCTGGCTCCATGGTCGCTACATTGAGGTTAAGACCATACATTGATTGCAAGCCCTTATTTCCATCTTCACGGTCATTAAACTCGAGAGTAAAACCGGCCTTCAACTGTCCTTCCACTTTTTTCAAGTCCGAAATGGTCTTCAAGCCATATTCTTGAGCAATCTTTTTCGGAACAGCTACAGCGTAGGTATTTTGATAAGACATAGGTTTTAGATAGGCCAGATGATCCTGTTTGGCAATGCCATCACGCGCCACCTGATAAACCTGATCTGGCTCATGACCTACCTTGGGTGATGGCTGAAGCAAACTTTCAGTCACCGTACCAGTAAATTCAGGATAGATATCAATATCCCCTTTTTTCAGAGCTTCATAGAGGAAGCTTGTTTTCCCAAAATTCGGTTTAACAGTTGCAGTCATACTGGTATTTTCTTCAATCAAGAGTTTATACATATTGGCCAAAATTTCGGGTTCTGGTCCCAATTTTCCAGCAATCACCAAGTTTTCTTTCTCTTTTTGAGCTAAGAGGGCTGGACTATAAGACAGACCAAGCAATATGGTCACCAAGGCAAAACCAGAGAAAATCGTTCTCAATTTTGCTTTTTCCATCACTTTTAGTAGGAAGTTAAAGGCAATGGCCAGCACTGCAGAAGAAAGGGCCCCAATCAAAATCAGACTGGTATTATTGCGGTCAATTCCCAAAAGGATAAAGGAACCCAGTCCCCCTGCACCAATCAAGGCAGCCAAGGTTGCCGTACCGATAATCAAAACCGCTGCCGTCCGAATACCAGACATTATGACAGGCATGGCAAGTGGAATTTCAAACTTCTTGAGACGCTCCCACCTGGTCATCCCAAAGGCAATCCCAGCCTCTTGTAGACTTGGATCAATTCCCTTTAGCCCAGTGATGGTATTTTGCAAAATCGGGAAAATCGCATAAATCACTAGAGCCGTCAAAGCAGGCAAGGTTCCAATTCCCATCAAGGGAATAAAGAGCCCCAACAAGGCCAGAGACGGGATGGTCTGGAAAATCCCAGCAATCTGCAAGACCCAATCCGCTAACTTCTCATGATAGCGAAGATAAACAGCCAAGGGAATCGCAAGCAAAATAGCTAGTAACAAGGTCAAAAGTGATAACTGCAAATGTTGAGATAGGGCTGTCATCCAATCACCAAAACGCTCCTGAAAAGTTGATATTAAATTAGCCATGGGCTCCACCTCCAAACAAGTCTGCTACAAAGTCTGTGGCAGGAGCTTTTAAAATAGTCTCAGGATTCGCCACTTGAACAATCTCCCCATCCTGCAAAACAGCAATACGATCACCTAATTTCAAAGCTTCATCCGTATCATGGGTCACAAAAATCGTTGTCATCCCAAACTCTTTATGCAATTCTTTCGTCAGAATCTGCAACTGTTTTCTCGAAATAGCATCCAAAGCCGAAAGGGCTCATCCATAAGCAAAATCTTAGGCTGACCAATCATAGCACGGACAATGCCCACCCGTTGCTGTTCCCCACCAGATAATTCACTTGGAAGTCGATGCCCATACTCAGCTACTGGCAAGCCAACTTTTGCCAAAAGCTCTTCAGTTTTCTGAGCAATTTCTTCCTTGCTCCAGTCCTTCATTTCAGGGATGAGGGCGATATTTTCCGTAACTGTTAGATTGGGAAAGAGAGCAATGGCCTGTAAAACATAACCAGTAGAAAGACGAAGTTCACGCTCATCATAGTCTTTGATACGCTTGCCATCCATATAAATATTGCCATCAGTTGGTTCCAAGAGACGGTTAATCATCTTAAGCATGGTTGTCTTACCTGAGCCAGATGGACCAACTAAAACCATAAACTCCCCATTCTCGATTCGTAAATTAACATCTCTCAAAACATCTTTTTCTGTGTAACATAAAGCTACTTTTTTATATTCAATCATTATTTGTCCCCATTTTTTACGATAACCTTGCCAAAAGACTGACTACTTTCCATATAAGCATGCGCGTCCTGAATTTGCTCAATAGAAAATACTTTTTCAGGTCGCACATCCACCTGATAACGCTCCACAAAGTCCACTAAGGCTTGTAGCTTATTTTGAGAGACATTGCCAGAAGCAAAGGTAGTCAAGTAGAGATTGCGGTAAAGCATCTCAATAGGATCAAAGTCTGGAATAGTCCACAGACCGCCGAGCAAGCCACAAGAACAGATAATGCCACCTTCCTCCGTACGAGCAAATGTGTCGAGAATAGCGCTCGGACCGACAAGATCCAAGACCTTATCAAACTGCTCTTCCGTTTGTAACTCCCCATCCTTGTCCAAAATCATCTGGTCAAATCCTACTTCCTTTAGTCGTTCTTCCTTGGCTAGACTACGGCTACTTCCCGCTAGATAGACATTTGGAAATTGCCCTTTGAGAAGTTTCGCAAAAGCAAGCCCAACACCACTAGTCGCTGCCCGAACCAGAACTCGATCTCCCTCCTCAATCTTGAGATTGATATAAGAGCCAAATGCTGTGTAGTAGGTTTCAGGCAGTGCAATCAAACTTTCCAAAGCAAGCTCTGTCCTCACAGGATAAACCTGTTCATCTGGTAGCAAAACATACTCCGCATAACCACCGTCAAAAGCACGTCCCATTTCTCCCATGATGGAGATGACTTGCTGCCCGACCTGCAAATCGGGACGACTCGTCTCCTCTACAAGTCCCACACATTCAATTCCTAAAATCCGTGGAAATTGAACAGACGGCGATAATCCTTGACGAGTAAAAATCTCGCTATGGTTGATTCCAAATCCTTGTACCTTGACCAAGGTCCAACCTTCTTTAACAGTCGGTTTGGGAACTTCCACAACCTGCAGAACTTCTGGTCCCCCAGCTTCCCTGACAAGCACAGCTTTCATCTTAGTATCTCCTTTAAAATTTTCCTCTATTGCTCAAGTCTTCTACCTTAGGCATGACCTCCTTATTGTCCCAATGCTCCACAATTTTCCCGTTCTCTAAACGGAAGATATCGTACTGGGCATAAGCAACGTCATCAATCTGAGTCTGACCATAGCTCACCACATAATTTCCTTGTCCTAAGAGTTGAAAAACAAAGTCAAAAGTGACCCCGTGTTCGACTACATAGTTTTTATAAGCATCACTTCCTTGGCCAATCTCATGATTATGCTGAATCAAATCGTCCGCTACATAATCACTCCACTGCTCTAGCTCCCCATTTTGGAAAATTTCTGTCAAGAAACGACGAACCAGCTTTTTATTTTCTGCTGTCTTATCCAAATCATTGATTTCAAAATCTCCAAAGATTTGGTCTAACTGCCCATTTTCTGGAGTGCGATAGTAGTCAATGACATCCCAATGCTCCACGATACGACCATTCTCATCCGCACGGAAAGTATCCGTTGTCACCCATTGAGCTTCCCCACCATTCAGATATTGATGAACATGAACAAAGACCGGATTGCCATCCTCAATAGTGCGTACAATCTTAATCTGACGCTCTGGATGGCGTTCGAAGAAATTTGCAAAAAAAGCTGTAAATCCTTCTTTCCCGTCAGGCACACCTGTCGAATGTTGGATATAGGTATCCCCTACAGACTGTGCTTGCGCCTCAGCAACTCGTCCGTCTTGAATAGCATGAATGTATAGATTTTGTGCATTTTCAACTTGTTTTGACATATTCTAAACCTCATTTTCCTTCTCCTTCAGATTCTCTAGAATTCGTTCCTGATAACTTTCAAACTGACGAATTTCTTCCTCCGAAAATCCTTTGTAAAAGATAGTATCCAATTTCTGACTGACACGATGTCCCACTTCTTTCTGAGACTCCCCCAACTCTGTTAAAACTAAATCCTTCTTACGCTTATCTTCTCCACATGGACTAACAGTTACAAGATTTTGTTCCTCTAGCTTTTTAATCATAGTAGTCAGCGTATTATTAGCAAGCCCAGTTACCAGTGCAATATCTGTCGCCGTAGCACAACCTGTCTCGCTATTCCATAAAACCGTGAGAATCTTCCCTTGTTCACTCCGATAAAGAGCTTCTGGATCTTGGCTCAATAACTTTTGAAACATTCGCCCATTCAACAAACGAATATGATGGGCAACTAAATGACTATCTTTCATGATTTCTCCAATTTATTTCTATGTCGAATTATTTTTATTGTAACACCAGCCATTCCATCTGTCAACTATTTCGACTTAGAAATAATTTTCGCCAACAAAAAAGACCTCCTACCTAAAGTAGAAGATCTTCACTATTTATTAACTTAATCTGTCATTTCGGACACCAAGGTTCGATGTTCCAGTGGTAGGCTACACATAACCAGCAAGAAGATGAAGCCTGACTGAATCCAGAAGAGGGCTAAGTCAAAGATACCATGTACGGCTACCACCGTTAGGAAGGAAAGGTAGAGCCCAATAATTGGTCGTTTCCCAGACTCCTGGCTCATATCCATCATCATGTGAACCGGGATAACCGAAGAAATGGATAGGAGAATGGTTCCAATCAAACCATAACTTAAAATCGTATCGATGTAAAGACTATGCGCGTGTTCGTGGTAAGGTGCGTGGATTCTCGGGAAAGAATTCATATAGGTCAGCGGACCCTCACCCCAGATCGGATTTTGCTTGAACAAAGTCATACCCGCATTCCAGATTGAAACACGTTCCTCCATTGAAGAATCTAGCGTTCCCATACGGACACCCAAATCGCTTGAGAAGAGGAAACAAAGGCCAATCCCGAAAACTCCAATACTGAGCCAGAAGGCACGCCAGTTTTTAATGGTTGTAAAGAGATAAATGATGGCACCAGCGATGATGGCAGGAAAGGCTGTTCTATTTTGTGTAAAATTCAAACCAAATAGATTCACAAAACCTGCTAGCACACAAAAGACTTTCAACCATCTTAGCTTCGTCGTTGTAAAGAGATAAAAGGCAATCATGATACAGAAGCAACAAATGATCCCATAGTAGTTAGGATTAAAGAAGGTCACCTCTGCACGGTTCTGGTGCCACACTTGCATATTGGGCGAAAGAAAGGCATAGTTAAATTTCTTTACAATTTGGAAATGCTCCAAGGTAGCAAACAGCAGAGAGCACACTACCAAACAAGATTGTCTGCAGTATCAGTCGAAAGAAAGCATGTGTCAGACGTTTCTGGTAGAAGCTAAAGAAAATGAGGAAGAGAAACATCAGTAAAGATGCAACCAACCCCAGCCAGTTCTTGGCGACGATAGAGATGATACTACTATAGGAAATAAAAAAGAGAAGTACAGGATGTTTGGCCAATCCTTTGATAATTCCCTTCATCTCCCCAGTAACAAGTAAACCTATCAAATATAAAGCAAAGAGAGCTAAGAACAAATAAAAAGGTAAAAAGATACTTATGATCATCAAATACAAAAAGAAATCTTTTTTCGAAAGCCCTCTTATCTTATCCAGTAATCCAATTGATTTCAAAACGGATCCTTTCTGTTCTGGATTTCTCCAGAAGATAAATGCTAAACTATCTTTATATTCTACCATTTTTTCCGTCATTTGGGAACATTGAACACGCTATCAAAATGAAAAAACTTTTAAGTAGGAATACAAATATATGCACCCTGTCATAATAAGCATCAAAAGGAAATTGTCTCTGGTGAAAAAGAAGCAAACTTTCTAAAAAGGAAAAGCTATGGTAGAATATAAGAAAGGTTGAAATAACAACTATTGAACGACAGTTAAAAAGGAAAATCTATGAAATCACACCAACTAGTTTACCAAATATTAGCTAGAGAAAACGATTATGTTAGCGGAGAAAAAATCGGAGAAGAACTGAATTTAAGCCGTACATCCATATGGAAAGCGATCCAACGTCTTCAACAAGAAGGCCTAGAAATTGACAGTATCAGAAATAGAGGATACAAGCTTATTCAAGGCGATCTGATATTGCCTGATTTGATTCAGGAGAAAACCAACTTAACCATTCGCTACAAACCTGAGAACAAATCAACACAAACAGATGCAAAAGAAGGGATTGAAGCTGGAAACAAAGGAAATACACTCTATCTTTCAACCTGTCAAACAGCAGGTCGTGGCCGCTTTCAGCGCCCCTACTATTCTCCATCTCAGGGGGGAATCTATATGTCTCTGCATATTCAACCAAACCTTCCCTATGAAAAACTCCCATCCTATACTCTTCTTGTGGCAGCTGCAGTCTGCAAAGCCATTAAAAATCTAACTATGATAGAAGTAGATATCAAATGGGTAAATGACATCTACTTTAAAAATAAAAAAATAGCAGGTATCCTCACTGAAGCGATGACATCAGTTGAGACAGGCTCGGTCACAGACGTCATTATCGGACTTGGTATAAATTTTTCTATAGCAGACTTCCCAGAAGACCTAAAAGAAAAAGCAGGCAGCCTATTTATGCCACCTGCACCAATTAGTCGTAATGAGCTCATCAGCGAAATATGGAATTGTTTCTACAATACGGATTCAGATGAACTACTTTATATCTATAAAGAAAGATCAATCGTTCTTGGAAAAGAAGTTACCTTCCAGCTAGATGAAAAATTGAAAAAAGGTCTTGCAAAAGAAATCTCAGAATCTGGTCAACTTCAAGTTGAACTTGAAGATAAACAAACTATCTGGCTAAATAGCGGAGAAATATCACTAACAAGTTGGTAATAAACAAATCCCCCTTTTAATGATTTAGAAGGGGGATTTACATACAAAAAAAGAGCCTAACAGCTCTCTTAACGTACGGAGAATGGGGGATTCGAACCCCCGCGCCGGTTACCCGACCTAACGATTTAGCAAACCGTCCTCTTCAGCCTCTTGAGTAATTCTCCTATTAATGGGCACGAGTGGACTCGAACCACCGACCTCACGCTTATCAGGCGTGCGCTCTAACCACCTGAGCTACGCGCCCAAGTTCAAAAACTTGGTATGAACTTTCGTTCAAAGCGGGTGACGAGAATCGAACTCGCGACAACAGCTTGGAAGGCTGTAGTTTTACCACTAAACTACACCCGCTTAATAAAACAAAATATGGCGCGAGACGGAATCGAACCGCCGACACATGGAGCTTCAATCCATTGCTCTACCAACTGAGCTACCGAGCCAAATTGCGGGAGCAGGATTTGAACCTACGACCTTCGGGTTATGAGCCCGACGAGCTACCGAGCTGCTCCATCCCGCGTTAATATAAAAAGGAGGATGTGGGATTCGAACCCACGCACGCTTTTACACGCCTGACGGTTTTCAAGACCGTTCCCTTCAGCCGGACTTGGGTAATCCTCCATTATTTACAATGGACCTTGTAGACTTGAACCTACGACCACTCGGTTATGAGCCGAGAGCTCTAACCAGCTGAGCTAAAGGTCCAACAAGATCAATATAGCGGCGAAGGGGATCGAACCCCCGACCTCCCGGGTATGAACCGGACGCTCTAGCCAGCTGAGCTACACCGCCATGAATCGGGAAGACAGGATTCGAACCTGCGACACCTTGGTCCCAAACCAAGTACTCTACCAAGCTGAGCTACTTCCCGCGTTAAATAAAAAAATGCACCCTAGAGGAGTCGAACCTCTAACCGCCTGATTCGTAGTCAGGTACTCTATCCAGTTGAGCTAAGGGTGCTCATCATTATATGCCGAGGACCGGAATCGAACCGGTACGATCGTTACCAATCGCAGGATTTTAAGTCCTGTGCGTCTGCCAGTTCCGCCACCCCGGCCTCTCTAAGCGAACGACGGGATTCGAACCCGCGACCCCCACCTTGGCAAGGTGGTGTTCTACCACTGAACTACGTTCGCATCGACCTCTTATTCTATATAAAAAAATGCCGGCTACATGACTTGAACACGCGACCCTCTGATTACAAATCAGATGCTCTACCAACTGAGCTAAGCCGGCTACTTTCTATTATGCGGGTTAAGGGACTTGAACCCCCACGCCGTTAAGCGCCAGATCCTAAATCTGGTGCGTCTGCCAATTCCGCCAAACCCGCAAATATGACCCGTACTGGGCTCGAACCAGTGACCCATTGATTAAAAGTCAATTGCTCTACCAACTGAGCTAACGAGTCTAAAATAACTTCCGTTATCTTAAACGGTCCCGACGGGAATCGAACCCGCGATCTTCGCCGTGACAGGGCGACGTGATAACCGCTACACTACGGGACCTATGGGAGTTAACGGGATCGAACCGCTGACCCTCTGCTTGTAAGGCAGATGCTCTCCCAGCTGAGCTAAACTCCCAAAAAGGAAGTCTCTAAACTTCCTATTCTGCTAAGCGACTTCCATATCTCACAGGGGGCAACCCCCAACTACTTCCGGCGTTCTAGGGCTTAACTACTGTGTTCGGCATGGGTACAGGTGTATCTCCTAGGCTATCATCACTTAACTCTGAGTAATACCTACTCAAAATTGAATATCTATCAAATACCAAGAAAACCGTCCACTTTCATATTCTCAGTTACTTTGGATAAGTCCTCGAGCTATTAGTATTAGTCCGCTACATGTGTCGCCACACTTCCACTTCTAACCTATCTACCTGATCATCTCTCAGGGCTCTTACTGATATAAAATCATGGGAAATCTCATCTTGAGGTGGGTTTCACACTTAGATGCTTTCAGCGTTTATCCCTTCCCTACATAGCTACCCAGCGATGCCTTTGGCAAGACAACTGGTACACCAGCGGTAAGTCCACTCTGGTCCTCTCGTACTAGGAGCAGATCCTCTCAAATTTCCTACGCCCGCGACGGATAGGGACCGAACTGTCTCACGACGTTCTGAACCCAGCTCGCGTGCCGCTTTAATGGGCGAACAGCCCAACCCTTGGGACCGACTACAGCCCCAGGATGCGACGAGCCGACATCGAGGTGCCAAACCTCCCCGTCGATGTGAACTCTTGGGGGAGATAAGCCTGTTATCCCCAGGGTAGCTTTTATCCGTTGAGCGATGGCCCTTCCATACGGAACCACCGGATCACTAAGCCCGACTTTCGTCCCTGCTCGAGTTGTAGCTCTCGCAGTCAAGCTCCCTTATACCTTTACACTCTGCGAATGATTTCCAACCATTCTGAGGGAACCTTTGGGCGCCTCCGTTACCTTTTAGGAGGCGACCGCCCCAGTCAAACTGCCCGTCAGACACTGTCTCCGATAGGGATCACCTATCTGGGTTAGAGTGGCCATAACACAAGGGTAGTATCCCAACAACGTCTCCTTCGAAACTGGCGTCCCGATCTCATAGACTCCTACCTATCCTGTACATGTGGTACAGACACTCAATATCAAACTGCAGTAAAGCTCCATGGGGTCTTTCCGTCCTGTCGCGGGTAACCTGCATCTTCACAGGTACTAAAATTTCACCGAGTCTCTCGTTGAGACAGTGCCCAAATCATTACGCCTTTCGTGCGGGTCGGAACTTACCCGACAAGGAATTTCGCTACCTTAGGACCGTTATAGTTACGGCCGCCGTTTACTGGGGCTTCAATTCATACCTTCGGATTACTCCTAAGCACTCCTCTTAACCTTCCAGCACCGGGCAGGCGTCACCCCCTATACATCATCTTACGATTTAGCAGAGAGCTGTGTTTTTGATAAACAGTTGCTTGGGCCTATTCACTGCGGCTGACGTAAAGTCAGCACCCCTTCTCCCGAAGTTACGGGGTCATTTTGCCGAGTTCCTTAACGAGAGTTCTCTCGCTCACCTGAGGCTACTCGCCTCGACTACCTGTGTCGGTTTGCGGTACGGGTAGAGTATGTTTAAACGCTAGAAGCTTTTCTTGGCAGTGTGACGTCACTAACTTCGCTACTAAACTTCGCTCCCCATCACAGCTCAATGTTATAGATATAAGCATTTGACTCATATCACACCTCACTGCTTAGACAGACACTTCCATTCGTCTGCTTTAGTTAGCCTACTGCGTCCCTCCATCACTACATACTCTAGTACAGGAATATCAACCTGTTGTCCATCGGATACACCTTTCGGTCTCTCCTTAGGTCCCGACTAACCCAGGGCGGACGAGCCTTCCCCTGGAAACCTTAGTCTTACGGTGGACAGGATTCTCACCTGTCTTTCGCTACTCATACCGGCATTCTCACTTCTATGCGTTCCAGCACTCCTCACGGTACACCTTCTTCACACATAGAACGCTCTCCTACCATACCTATAAAGGTATCCACAGCTTCGGTAAATTGTTTTAGCCCCGGTACATTTTCGGCGCAGGGTCACTCGACTAGTGAGCTATTACGCACTCTTTGAATGAATAGCTGCTTCTAAGCTAACATCCTAGTTGTCTGTGCAACCCCACATCCTTTTCCACTTAACAATTATTTTGGGACCTTAGCTGGTGGTCTGGGCTGTTTCCCTTTCGACTACGGATCTTAGCACTCGCAGTCTGACTGCCGACCATAATTCATTGGCATTCGGAGTTTATCTGAGATTGGTAATCCGGGATGGACCCCTCACCCAAACAGTGCTCTACCTCCAAGAATCTTGATGTCGACGCTAGCCCTAAAGCTATTTCGGAGAGAACCAGCTATCTCCAAGTTCGTTTGGAATTTCTCCGCTACCCACAAGTCATCCAAGCACTTTTCAACGTGCCCTGGTTCGGTCCTCCAGTGCGTCTTACCGCACCTTCAACCTGCTCATGGGTAGGTCACATGGTTTCGGGTCTACGTCATGATACTAATCCGCCCTATTCAGACTCGGTTTCCCTACGGCTCCGTCTCTTCAACTTAACCTCGCATCATAACGTAACTCGCCGGTTCATTCTACAAAAGGCACGCTCTCACCCATTAACGGGCTCGAACTTGTTGTAGGCACACGGTTTCAGGTTCTATTTCACTCCCCTCCCGGGGTGCTTTTCACCTTTCCCTCACGGTACTGGTTCACTATCGGTCACTAGGGAGTATTTAGGGTTGGGAGATGGTCCTCCCAGATTCCGACGGGATTTCACGTGTCCCGCCGTACTCAGGATACTGCTAGGTACAAAGACTATTTTAAATACGAGGCTATTACTCTCTTTGGCTGATCTTCCCAAATCATTCTTCTATAATCTTTGAGTCCACATTGCAGTCCTACAACCCCGAAGAGTAAACTCTTCGGTTTGCCCTCCTGCCGTTTCGCTCGCCGCTACTAAGGCAATCGCTTTTGCTTTCTCTTCCTGCAGCTACTTAGATGTTTCAGTTCACTGCGTCTTCCTCCTCACATCCTTAACAGATGCGGGTAACAGGTAGTACCTGTTGGGTTCCCCCATTCGGAAATCCCTGGATCATCGCTTACTTACAGCTACCCAAGGCATATCGTCGTTTGTCACGTCCTTCTTCGGCTCCTAGTGCCAAGGCATCCACCGTGCGCCCTTATTAACTTAACCTTATTTTTTTGACCTTTCAGTCATAAACTCTTTTAATACTACAGCGTTTCGGTTTATTTTCTTGTTACTATTTGATATAGATATTCAATTTTCAATGTGCATTACTTGGTGATCTCTCACCAATGGAGCCTAGCGGGATCGAACCGCTGACCTCCTGCGTGCAAAGCAGGCGCTCTCCCAGCTGAGCTAAGGCCCCACAAGACCTCTCAAGACTAAACAAGACCAATGTGCAGTTCCTTATCCTTAGAAAGGAGGTGATCCAGCCGCACCTTCCGATACGGCTACCTTGTTACGACTTCACCCCAATCATCTATCCCACCTTAGGCGGCTGGCTCCTAAAAGGTTACCTCACCGACTTCGGGTGTTACAAACTCTCGTGGTGTGACGGGCGGTGTGTACAAGGCCCGGGAACGTATTCACCGCGGCGTGCTGATCCGCGATTACTAGCGATTCCGACTTCATGTAGGCGAGTTGCAGCCTACAATCCGAACTGAGACTGGCTTTAAGAGATTAGCTTGCCGTCACCGGCTTGCGACTCGTTGTACCAGCCATTGTAGCACGTGTGTAGCCCAGGTCATAAGGGGCATGATGATTTGACGTCATCCCCACCTTCCTCCGGTTTATTACCGGCAGTCTCGCTAGAGTGCCCAACTAAATGATGGCAACTAACAATAGGGGTTGCGCTCGTTGCGGGACTTAACCCAACATCTCACGACACGAGCTGACGACAACCATGCACCACCTGTCACCTCTGTCCCGAAGGAAAACTCTATCTCTAGAGCGGTCAGAGGGATGTCAAGACCTGGTAAGGTTCTTCGCGTTGCTTCGAATTAAACCACATGCTCCACCGCTTGTGCGGGCCCCGTCAATTCCTTTGAGTTTCAACCTTGCGGTCGTACTCCCCAGGCGGAGTGCTTAATGCGTTAGCTGCGGCACTAAACCCCGGAAAGGGTCTAACACCTAGCACTCATCGTTTACGGCGTGGACTACCAGGGTATCTAATCCTGTTTGCTCCCCACGCTTTCGAGCCTCAGCGTCAGTTACAAGCCAGAGAGCCGCTTTCGCCACCGGTGTTCCTCCATATATCTACGCATTTCACCGCTACACATGGAATTCCACTCTCCCTCTTGCACTCAAGTTAAACAGTTTCCAAAGCGTACTATGGTTAAGCCACAGCCTTTAACTTCAGACTTATCTAACCGCCTGCGCTCGCTTTACGCCCAATAAATCCGGACAACGCTCGGGACCTACGTATTACCGCGGCTGCTGGCACGTAGTTAGCCGTCCCTTTCTGGTAAGATACCGTCACAGTGTGAACTTTCCACTCTCACACTCGTTCTTCTCTTACAACAGAGCTTTACGATCCGAAAAACCTTCTTCACTCACGCGGCGTTGCTCGGTCAGACTTCCGTCCATTGCCGAAGATTCCCTACTGCTGCCTCCCGTAGGAGTCTGGGCCGTGTCTCAGTCCCAGTGTGGCCGATCACCCTCTCAGGTCGGCTATGTATCGTCGCCTTGGTGAGCCGTTACCTCACCAACTAGCTAATACAACGCAGGTCCATCTGGTAGTGATGCAATTGCACCTTTTAAGCAAATGTCATGCAACATCTACTATTATGCGGTATTAGCTATCGTTTCCAATAGTTATCCCCCGCTACCAGGCAGGTTACCTACGCGTTACTCACCCGTTCGCAACTCATCCAGAAGAGCAAGCTCCTCCTTCAGCGTTCTACTTGCATGTATTAGGCACGCCGCCAGCGTTCGTCCTGAGCCAGGATCAAACTCTCATTAAAAGTTTGAGTTCTCACTCATTTCTGTCACTGACAGATTTATTGTTTTTTTCATTGTTCAGTACTATAACCTTAGTTATAGCGCCCTGCACATTGGTTCGTCTTGTTCAGTTTTCAAAGGTCTTTGTCACTCAATCTCTCTCAAGCGACAACTATATTAGTATATCACAGCTACCTGTCTCTGTCAACAGATTTTTAAAACTTTTTTCAAGTTTTTTTAACCGCAATACACCATAGTCCGTACGGGATTCGAACCCGTGTTACCGCCGTGAAAAGGCGGTGTCTTAACCCCTTGACCAACGGACCTGAGCTTTTCAACTCTTTCTATTATACCTACTTTTTTACCTTTGTCAAGGACTTTTTTCAGTGAATTTAATTTTTTCTTTTCTTCACTAACTTAACCACTGCTTCTGTCCGTGCAGTGTGGGGAAACATATCGACCGACTGGATATACTGGAGATCATAGACTTTTACTAGTTTAACCAAATCTCGTGCCAAGGTCGAAACATTGCAGGATACATAGACCATTTTTCTGGAACATAGGTCAGGATGGTATCCAGTAGCTTATCATCTAAGCCTGTACGAGGAGGGTCAACTATCAAGGCATCTGCTCGGTAGCCTTCTTGATACCAGCGTGGAATAATCTCTTCTGCTGTTCCCGCTTCATAATGGGTATTGTCAAATCCCATTTTTTTAGCATTTCGCTTGGCATCTTCTATGGCTTCTGGAATAATATCCATTCCTCTGAGACTCTTGACCTTATTTGCGAAGGCAAATCCGATCGTCCCAACACCGCAATAGGCATCGATCAGATGATCTTCTTCGCTAACCTCCAGTGCCTTAACTGCTTCACTATAGAGAATTTCTGTCTGCTCAGGATTAAGCTGATAAAAAGCTCGAGGGGAGAGAAAAAACTCATAGTCGAGTACTCCTTCTTGAATACTCTCTTGGCCCCAGATAATTTCCGTCTTTTCACCATAGATTTCACTTGTTTTCGCTGTATTTGTATTGACTGCAACTGTGACGACTTCTGGAAAATCTTTAACTAAGTCTTTTACTAGCTGGGTTAAATTAAGCTGGCGATTTGTGACAATGATAATCTGGACTTGTCCCGTTTTTCTTGCTCGACGTACCATGATAGTACGAACGCCTAACGTTTTTCTCTCATCTGTAATTGGAATTTGGTGGTAAGTAAGAAGTTCAGCTAGGCGATTCGCTATTACTTGGGTTTCCTTATCTTGCACCAAGCAGTCTTTCAACTCTACGAGATAATGAGAGTTTTGCGCATACAAACCTGCCTTGACCTGATTTTTAAATTTCCGAGTCTGGAATTGAAGCTTAGCACGGTAGTACTTTGGTTCCTGCATTCCGATAGTTGGACGGATTTCATAGTTTTCATATCCTGCAGGAGCAAATTTTTCAGGGCTTGATGGAGCAGATCCGTTTTGAACTCTAACTGTTTATCGTAGTGGAGGTGCATGATTTGGCAACCACCACATTCATTATAAATCGTACAAGCCGGTACGACTCGAAATTTAGACTTCTTATTAACCTTTAGTAATTTGGCTTCAACAAAGTTGCGTTTAATAGAAGTAATTTGACAATAGATGTCTTCTCCTTTGAGGGCTCCAGGTACAAAAACGAGGGTTTTCTGGTAAAAACCAATTCCCTCACCATTGATGCCCATCCGCTTGATTTTTAAAGGTATCTTTTGTTTGACTTTCAGATTCATACCCCTATCTTATCACATTTTAGGGTATAATAGAACTATGAAAATCACAAAACTTGAAAAGAAAAAACGTCTCTACTTGATGGAACTAGATGGACAACAAACCTCTTATATCACGGAAGATACCATTGTCCGTTTTATGTTGTCTAAAGATAAGGTCATTAGCACAGAAGAATTGACCGAGATTCAAGACTTTGCTCAGTTTTCTTATGGTAAGAACCTCGCTCTCTACCATCTATCATTTAAGGCTCGTACTGAAAAGGAAGTGAGAGAGTATCTGAAAAAGTATGATATTGATGAAACAATCACTAGTCAAGTTATCGCTAATCTTAAAGAAGATAACTGGATAAATGATCGTCAGTATGTCTACTCTATTATCAACGCAAATCAACTTTCTGGAGATAAGGGACCTTATGTGCTAGCTCAAAAACTGTCTCAAAAAGGGATTGCCAAATCAACGATTGAAGAGGTTTTAAAGGATTTTGATTTTTCAGAGGTCGCTCAACGTGTAGCGGAGAAACTTCTTAAAAAATACACGGGAAAACTTCCCGCTCGTGCCTTGCAGGATAAGATTATTCAAAACTTGACGAACAAAGGCTTCTCCTATTCTGATGCTAAAAGTGCCTTTGATAACTTGGACAGTCAAATCGACCAAGAAACGACTCAAGAACTCATTTTTAAAGAGCTAGACAAACAATATGCTAAGTATGCTCTAAAGTATGAAGGATACGAACTTAAACAGCGTTTAACTCAAGTTTTAGCTCGAAAAGGCTATGATTTTTCGGATATAGCCAGCGCTCTCAGAGAATATCTTTAACATTTTCAGGTAAAATTCAAAAAAATTAGACCAATTTATGATATAATAGTAGACGATAAACTTATAAATTGTAGAAAGTTGGTTAGTTATGAAACTTCCAAAAGAAGGCGACTTTATTACAATTCAAAGTTATAAGCATGATGGGAGTCTTCACCGTACTTGGCGGGACACCATGGTACTAAAAACAACAGAGAACGCTATTATTGGCGTCAACGACCACACACTTGTTACCGAAAGTGACGGTCGTCGTTGGGTGACTCGAGAACCGGCTATTGTTTACTTTCACAAAAAATATTGGTTTAATATCATTGCCATGATTCGCGATAATGGGATTTCCTACTATTGCAATATGGCCAGCCCCTACTATCTAGATGAGGAAGCCCTGAAATACATTGATTATGATTTGGATGTCAAGGTTTTCACTGATGGTGAAAAGCGTCTCTTGGACGTTGAAGAATATGAACGCCATAAACGCAAAATGAAGTATTCTGATGATTTAGACTATATTTTGAAAGAGCATGTTAAAATCCTTGTTGATTGGATTAACAATGGACGTGGTCCTTTCTCAGAGGCCTATGTCAACATTTGGTACAAACGCTACATAGAACTAAAGAATCGGTAAAGTTGTCAAACTGGGGTGAGAGCCCTGGTTTTTTTATTTTAAAAACCCAGCTTTACAGCTGGGTTAATTGCTATATATCTAATTTAGTGACAGTAAACTTGATGTGGGAATAGTCTTTTTCAACATCCTTATCCAACAAGAAAGCCGTGGCATCCTTCTTAACCTGAACAAGATCAATGTTCTGAGCTTGAGCTGCATAGACGCATCCACAATAACATTGACGATAGATATCATACTCCTCGCACATCTCCACCGAGCGCTTGTAGCCTTGATTTTTCTTGAAATCACTTGGGAGATAGTGGGTGGTATAAATCTTTTGCACATCAATTCCGATGCTGTTGATGGTTTGAGAATTCTTATGAGGACTGATGGTCAAAGCTGAACCAAAGTAATCAAATCCCAAATCCATAGCTACTTGCGCTGTTTTATCCAGACGATAGTCAAAACAAACCTTGCAACGGTCACCACCTTCGGGTTCTTCTTCCAGTCCTCTGACTAACTTCCGGTATTCATTGGGTTCGTAGGGCGCTTCTAAATACTGGACCGTATTTCCTGTTCGCTCGTTGAAATCACTGACAAATTTTTTTGTAACGTAAGCTCGCTTGTGGTATTCTGCCTTGGGATGGATATTGGAATTGGCAAAATAGATGGTCACATCAGCGTATTTTGTCAGATATTCTAGAGTGTAGGTACTACAAGGAGCACAGCAAACATGCATGAGAATAGTGGGACGTTGCTCATTTTTCTCCCAAACTTGAACCATTTTTTGCATAACACGGTCATAATTAATCTTCTGATTAGGATTCATCTTGCTCAGAATTTCTTCTACATCAATCATGTTCTTCTCCTTTTACTATTAGTTATTTTACCATATATCACCAACCAGCTCAAATCTATTTTATAAAAAGGAAGCGATAAAAGGAGGGATGCTCATTCCCTCCTTTTGTGTTTTTTATGAATTGCTTAGGATAAACAGCTTACATCATTCCACCCATCATGCTTGGATCCATGGCTGGAGCTGGGGTTACTGGTTCTGGTTTATTGGCTACGACTGCTTCTGTTGTCAAAATCAAGCTGGCTACAGATGCTGCATTTTGAAGGGCAGAACGACTAACCTTAACTGGGTCGATGATTCCTTCTTCAATCATATTAACCCACTCACCAGTTGCTGCGTTGAAGCCTGTACCAACTTCAGCATTTCAAACGGTCAATGACGATAGACCCTTCGAATCCAGCATTGTGAGCAATTTGACGAACAGGTTCTTCCAAGGCACGAAGAACAATATTGCGTCCTGTCGCTTCATCTCCTGTCAATTCCAAATCAGCTACGGCTGGAATGACATTTACAAGAGCTGTTCCACCACCTGCAACGATTCCTTCTTCAACGGCCGCACGAGTAGCGTTGAGGGCATCTTCAATGCGGAGTTTCATTTCTTTCAACTCCGTTTCAGTTGCTGCACCGACCTTGATAACAGCGACACCACCTGACAATTTCGCCAAGCGTTCTTGGAGTTTTTCACGGTCGAATTCTGAAGTTGTGGTTTCGATTTGTGACTTGATAACAGCAACACGGTGGGAAATGGCTTCAGGGTTACCCGCACCTTCTACAATAACCGTGCTGTCTTTGTCAACAGTCACTCTAGCAGCTTGACCAAGAGCCTCAATCGTCGCATCTTTCAACTCAAGACCAAGATCTTCTGTGATGACGGTTCCACCTGTCAAAATGGCAATATCTTCGAGCATAGCCTTACGACGGTCACCAAAGCCAGGAGCTTTGACAGCAACGACATTGAAAGTTCCTCGAATCTTGTTCAATACAAGAGTCGGAAGAGCTTCGCCATCCACATCATCTGCAATAATCAAGAGTGGACGATTGCTTTGAAGAATGCTTTCAAGGAGTGGCAAGATTTCTTGGATATTGGAAATCTTCTTGTCTGTAATCAAGATGTATGGATTTTCAAGGTCAGCCACCATTTTTTCGCTATCTGTCACCATGTACTGTGAAAGGTAACCGCGATCAAACTGCATTCCTTCCACCACTTCAAGTTCAGTTTCCATCCCACGTGACTCTTCAATGGTGATAACACCGTCTTTCCCAACTTTTTCCATGGCTTCAGAGATGTATTCGCCGACTTTTTCAGAACGAGAAGATACGGCAGCAACCTGAGCGATGGCTTCCTTATTGGCAACAGGGATGGCATTATTTTTCAAGGCTTCTACAGCTGCGGCAACCGCTGCTTCAATCCCCCGACGGATACCGATTGGGTTTGCACCTGCTGTGACGTTTTTGATTCCTTCACGGACGATGGCTTGGGTCAAGACAGTCGCAGTTGTTGTTCCATCGCCTGCGATATCATTGGTTTTTGAAGCGACTTCTGATACCAACTTGGCACCCATATTTTCAAAATGGTCTTCCAACTCGATTTCTTTGGCAATGGTCACACCGTCATTGGTGATGAGTGGTGAACCGAATGATTTTTCAAGAACAACGTTACGCCCTTTTGGTCCCAAGGTTACTTTAACAGTATCTGCAAGGATATCGACACCACGGACCATAGCTGAACGAGCATCAGATGAAAATTTAATTTCTTTTGACATACTTACTTTCTCCTTCTATTCTTCAATGATCGCCAAGATATTAGCTTCACCGACGATGATATACTTTTCATCGCCATCTTTGACATCAATACCTGCATGGGCTTCAACTAAGACACTGTCTCCAGCCTTAACGCTTGGAGCAACCAAGTCACCATTCAAGGTACGAACACCTTGTCCAGTAGCTACAACACGAGCTGTTTTTGTTTTTTCTTGAGCTGATCCTGCGAGGACAAATCCTCCAACAGTTTGCTCTTTTTCTTCGATTTTCAAGACCACACGGTCTCCTAATGGTTTCAACATTTGCTTTCCTCCATGATGAAATACATATTTTTAGCACTCTTTACATATGAGTGCTAAATCATAGTTCTATTGTATCACTTGGTCAGAAATAGTCAAGAAAAAAGTCTGACTTTTCTCAAGATAAAAAAGCCTGAGATTGACTCAGGCTTTTCTATGCTTAAAATGGCAATTCCTCTTCTTCCAAAACCAAATCCGCCAAATCCTGACCTGCGTTATTTTCACGCATGGCACGTTGGGCGCGGCTTTCCAAGAGTTGGAATCCTGTCACGAGAACTTCTGTCACATAGTTGGTCTGACCATTTTTCTCAAAGCGACGGGTACGTAACTCCCCATCAACAGAAATGAGACTGCCTTTGGTTGCGTAGCTTGCCAAGGTTTCAGCCAATTTCCCCCAAAGAACCAAATTGACAAAGTCAGCTTCGCGTTCCCCATTTTGGTCTTTGTAACGACGGTTCACAGCAATCGTTGCGCGCGCTACCGACTTGTCATTGTTGGTTTTGTGCAATTCTGGTGTTGCAACGATTCTTCCAATAAGAATAACTTTATTATACATATTTTCTTCCTCCTACTTATCTATTCGCAGGAAATCAAAAAAAGTTACAGAAATTTGTAACTTTTTGAGGAAAATTTTTTACTTTTTATGAACCATAAATCCAGTCGCCTGTTGATTGGCCATAATAGTCATATCTGTAATCTGCACACGACGGGGTTGATTGGTTACATAGACCACTGTGTCTGCGATGTCTTGCGCCTGCAAGGCTTCGATTCCCTGATAAACCGTCGTAGCCCGCTCTTTGTCACCGTGAAAACGTACTGTAGAAAAATCTGTTTCGACGATCCCCGGTTGAATGGTTGTCACCTTGATGTCCGTTGCGATGGTATCAATTCGCAGACCATCTGAAAAAGTTTTAACCGCAGCCTTGGTGGCTGAATAGACCGCCGCACCCGCATAGGCGTAGATTCCTGCAGTTGACCCCATATTGATGATATGACCTTGATTGGCTGCTACCATCGAAGGCAAGAAACAGCGAGTAACCGCCATCAAGCCCTTGACATTGGTATCCAACATAGTCAGCATATCCAACTCTTCATAGTCTTGATAGGGAGCTAAGCCAAGAGCCAGCCCGGCGTTATTGATCAAGATATCAATCTGCCCTATCGTTTCAAAAAAATATCGGAGCAAACTGTCTTTACCATGGCCATATCTGTCACATCCAGCGGAAACGTCCAAACTGTTTGACTTGGATAGGTTTCTGCAAACTCCGACTTGAGGGCTTCTAGTCTATCTATCCGTCGTCCAGTTAGGGACAACATTCTCCCCCTGCTCCAGATAAGCACGCGCAATCGCTTCACCGATTCCTGAGGTCGCTCCTGTAATCACAACATTTTTTGCCATTTTAGTTCCTTCTATGCTAGCGAGACAGATACTGACAACTTCCTAGGCCGTCCAGTGTTTAGCTGGATCGAATGGAGTTCCGACAACTTGGTCTTCTGATAATTCAATAACCCCACGTTTTTGCGGAGCATTTGGCAAGGCAAGTTCACGAGGGCTGCACATCATACCAAAACTCTTTTCGCCACGAAGTTCGCCTGGGAAAATGAGATTTCCTTTTGGCATCATCGCTCCAGGAAGAGCTACAATGGTTTTCAAACCGACACGCGCATTTGGGGCCCCTGCAACAATTTGTACTGTCTTGTCACTTGCGACTGCAACTTGGCAGATATTGAGGTGGTCGCTATCTGGGTGAGCTACCATATCGACAATCTCACCGACAACAAACTTAGGTTCCTTATCATTAACAATTTTTTCTGTAAAACCTTCCGCCTGCAACTCTTGGTTTAAACGTGCTACTTGCTCATCTGATAAAAAGACTTGACCGCGCTCTGCAATTTCAAACAAACTTGAAAGGTCGAAAATATTCCAAGCTACTGTTTCCCCATTTTCTTTGAGGAAAACACGGGCTACCTTGCCTTTGCGCTCCACGTCCAACTTGGCATCGCCGCTATTTTTCACGATGACCATAAGGACATCACCAACATGTTCTTTGTTATATGTAAAAATCATTCTTTCCTTTTTCTCCTATTTCAGTCCTGCTAAAAAGTCATTAATTTGTTCCTTGCTTTTACGGTCGCGATTGACAAATCGGCCAATTTCCTTGTCCTTTTCTAGCACAACAAGGCTAGGAATCCCGTAAACATCCCAAAGTTTAGCCAGATCCATGTACTGGTCTCGGTCCACTCGAATAAAGGCGAACTCTGGATTGGTCTCCTCGATCTCTGGTAAGGATGGATAGATATAACGACAATCTCCACACCAGTCCGCCACAAAAAGAAAGACCTTCTTGCCATCTTGCTCGACAAAACCTGCGAGTTCTTCTATACTACTGGGAGTAATCATAAGACTTCCTCCTCATAGACCAGGTCTTCATTTTCATAGACAAAGGTGTAATGACGGCCATCCTCGAAAATGACTCCTCCGACGAGTCGCTCTAGACTACTTTCGTAGACTTGAACATAGAGAGTCGCAATCTCTCCCATATCTGAAAAAAGATCACGCACAATAGCGGTCAACTCCTCTTGCGTCTTCATGAGTTTGTGGTTATCTGCTGCTTTTTTGGCACCCAAAGCAAGGGCACTTAGACCAGCCACAGTCAAGCCAGTCATCCATAATTTCTTAGCTTTCATACCATTCATTGTAACACAAAAAGGGCTCTAGGACAAATAGGGAAGCAGTATATGAGCAAGGAAAATCTCATCCATTACTGTGGAAAGAAAACTTCTGATTCTTATTGGCAAGCGCCTGAGTTAGCAAGATTTTCCTGAATGAATAAAAACCTCTGAGATTCTTCTCAAAGGCTCTGATTTTGCTAATTACTGTTCTCAACTGCTGCAGTAACAAAGGCAGTGTAGAGTTCTTCTGGACGGTTTGGACGACTGGAAAGTTCAGGGTGATACTGACAAGCCACAAAGAATTTATTTTCAGGAATTTCCACGATTTCTACCAAACGATTGTCTGGAGAAACTCCTGAGAAGACAAATCCTGCTGCTTTAAACTGTTCACGAAAGGCGTTGTTAAACTCATAACGGTGACGGTGACGGCGTTGCACCACTTCTTGATTATGGTAAGCAGCCGCTGCTTTAGAACCACGTTTTAACTTAGACGGATAAAGTCCCAAACGAAGGGTTCCACCCATATCCTCAACATCAACCTGGTCACGCATAATATCAATGATAGGGTATTTTGTATCAGAATCAAGCTCTGCAGAATTGGCACCTTCAAGCCCTAAAACGTGACGAGCAAACTCGATACAAGTCAACTGCATTCCCAAGCAGACTCCCAACATTGGAACATCATTTTCACGCGCATAGCGAATGGCTTGGATTTTCCCTTCCGTACCACGTTGGCCAAAACCTCCTGGTACGATGATTCCGTCCGCATCAGACAAGAGCTCTGCTACATTCTCTGCTGTCACATCATTGGCATTGATCCAATTAATCTTCACTTCTGCGTCGTTGGCATACCCAGAGTGTTTCAAGGCTTCAACCACTGAGATGTAGGCATCTTGCAACTCCACATACTTACCGACAAGGGAAATTTTAACTTGTTTTTTCAGGTTCATGACCTTGTCCACCATAGCTGACCACTCCGTCATATCCGCTGCTGGTGCATCTAATTTCAAATGGTCACAGACAATTTGGTCCATGCCTTGCGCCTGCAAGTTCAATGGAATTTGGTAAAGGTGCTCGACATCCAAAGACTCGATAACAGCTTCTGGAGCCACGTCACAAAACTGAGCTAGTTTATTTTTAATTCCTTGACCAGCTGGTTTTTCTGTACGAATAACCAACATATTTGGCTGGATTCCCAATCCACGCAATTCTTTTACAGAGTGCTGGGTTGGTTTGGTCTTCATTTCACCAGCAGCCTTGAGGTAAGGAAGCAAGGTTGTATGGATGTACATGACATTATCTGCACCCACATCTGCCTTCATCTGACGAAGGGCCTCTAGGAATGGCAAGGACTCGATATCTCCAACGGTTCCACCGACCTCTGTGATAATAACATCAGAGTCAGTCGTTACAGCGGCACGCTTGATTTTTTCTTTCAAAGCATCTGTGATATGAGGAATGACTTGAACAGTTGCCCCAAGGTACTCGCCACGGCGTTCCTTACGAAGAACTTCACTGTAGATTTTACCAGTTGTCACGTTGGAATATTTGTTGAGGTTGATATCGATGAAACGTTCATAGTGACCCAAGTCCAAATCTGTCTCAGCCCCATCATCTGTCACAAAGACTTCCCCGTGCTGGTAAGGACTCATGGTTCCCGGATCGATATTGATATAAGGGTCAAACTTCTGAATAGTCACTTTAAGACCACGATTTTTCAAGAGACGACCCAGACTTGCTGCCACAATCCCTTTCCCAATAGACGACACTACACCACCAGTTACAAAAATATATTTCGTAGACATAGATTCCTCTTTCTAAAATGCTCAAGGCCTTGTTAACTACGAGGGGAGATAGAAAACAAGACCCTTATGAATAACGACTTTTCAAGAAAAACTTCCTGAAAAACAAAAATAGCTCCCTAGTAACTAGGGAGCCCCGACCTCTAAAAGAGGTGCCCGAACAATATAATACCTCAAAGCAGAACATTTGTCAACCCGAATTGGTAAAAGGTGAAAAAAGGAGATTGTTTTCAGAAAACCAACTAAAGATCCGCATCCAAACGGATGACCTGCTCAAGCAACAAAAAAAGGAGATCTTACGATCTCCTCTGTGAAGTCTTTTACTCTTCTTCACTCGTTTCAGCGTCATCATCAGAAAACTCGTCGTCTTCTTCGTTGAGATCCACGTCTTCACCCAAGTCATCTGGAGCGATTTCGTTAATTTCTGCATCGTAAGCTTCCACTTCATTTTTCTCATCATCTGGATTTTCATCATCATATGAAAGAGCTGGGTCTGCTTCGTATGCATCTTCGTCTTCTGGATCATCTGCATTGTAGTCAATGGCATCTGAATCACCATCCATAAAGGCATTGACACGTTTTTTCTTAGCTTTTGGTGCTACTTCATCGTCGTCACTTTCTTCAAGAGCGATGATTTCTTCGTCGATTTCGTCTACACCATACCATGAACGAAGACCCCATTTGTTGTCTCCAAGAGAGATGAAGCTACCGTCAAAGTTCAACTCTGTGTAGAACAAAGGCAAAGCTTCGCGGATATCGCTGTTTGATGTTCCAAGGTAGTTTTGAATTTCGTTTACAAGATCGCTAAAATGCATCTCATGATCGCGACCACGAAGTTCCAAGATAGCACGCGCTACCTCAATCATAGATAGTTCACTTTTTTCTTGCCCAGCAAATACTTCTAATTCCAAAGCGTTTCTCCTCATTTTTACTACTATCGCCAGAGCAAACAGACTCTGACCTCATTTTATCATGTACTCTTTATTGTACGATAATTTTGCGGAATAGTCAAAGGTTAAATGGGAGAAAGTGACAGGACTTTTTATTTCTTTGCTACCCAGCCAATTGTGTCGATGGGTGGAGTTTTAAGAACAAATTGACTGAGTTTACTGTGTAGTAAGTTGATTTCTAAAATATTAATCTTTCTAATACGGCATAAAGGATAATTTAAAAATAGAAAATCTAATTTATAAAGCAATTACGGCTAATTTTATATTTTTCAATCTTTTATTCACGACTATCATATTCATTAGTAAGTATTATTTAATTATACTAATACCAAAAGAAATTCATAAAATAATAGTTTCTTATTATCTAAATACCATTTTTACTATAAAAATAAGTATTGGAGCAATAACTGTACTTATGGAAGAGAGAGAATTGACAAGTTTTGTTTGTATTTTAGAATCGTATACTGAAATTAAACTATGTAATCTTACAATCAAAATATTTAAACTAAAGAATAATGGGAATAGAACAACCAAGGCAACAATTATAGAAATAAATACTGAGAGACTAGATAAAATAATAGGATACTTCAAAAAAACTGTATAAAACCTTGCTTAATCTCTGAATAAGTAAATAAATATAAAAAGATAGCTACTGTAAATCCTAAAATATTGATAATGTTTTGCTTATCTAGTAAATACTTAATAACTACTAAAAACAATATAGATTAAAAATCATTAACAACATTTGCTTTAAAGTTGTATCAAACGATAAAACTAGATTATTCTTTATTATATTTACTTCCAAAAATCGAGGATATTTTTTTAAAAATTACTTGAAATGTTATTAATTATATTGAAAAATAAAAAAACAACTAAAAATAATCCAAAGAGATGCTTTTGTATAACTTGTTTGATAAAAAAATTTTTTTATCTTCTAATCTCTCCTTCTCAAATTTTTTTCAAGTTCATTCTTTAATTCTATATTTATGGTCTGTGGGTTATTAATTTGTATATAACCATTTTGAATACTTACGTCCTTGAAATCAAAATTTGAATTATTTTGATAATTGTAATTAGATACAATTGATTCTATCTGTTTCTTATCAGTAAAGTCACTTTTTATTTGCCATAAAAATGATAAAACAGGTATCCCGTATGTAATAAAACCGGCCAATATTTCTACTACATTTTTAAGATTCATTTAAATTTTTCTCCTTTTTCTAAAAAATACATGTTGCCAGCTTTATCCCACCAGTTTCTTCATCTCATCAATACGTGCTACGGTTACGTCGTACTTAGCTTGGTAGTCGGCTTGTTTGTCGCGTTCTTTTTGGACGACTTCTGGTTTGGCATTGGCTACGAAGCGTTCGTTAGAGAGCTTCTTGCCAACCATGTCCAGTTCTTTTTGCCATTTAGCGAGTTCCTTGTCGAGACGAGCCAATTCTTCTTCGACATTGAGGAGGTCTGCAAGTGGCAGGTAGATTTCTGCTCCTGTGATGACGCTTGACATAGCGAGTTCAGGCGCAGGAATATTTGATGCGATTTCCAAGTGTTCTGGATTTGTGAAGCGTTTGATGTAGTTGACATTGCTGTTAAAGAAGGCTTCCAAGTTGCTATCACTTGTCTTAACAAGAATCGTGATAGGCTTGCTTGGTGCAACGTTTACTTCCGCACGCGCATTACGTACAGCACGAATTAAGTCTTTAAGGCTTTCCACACCAGTGTGGGCAGCAAGGTCTTCAAAAGCTGGGTTGACAGTTGGGTATTCCGCTGTAACGATAGATCCTTCTGAGATTTGTCCAAAGATTTCCTCTGTCACGAATGGCATGATTGGGTGAAGGAGACGAAGGATCTTGTCCAAAGTGTAAAGGAGAACAGAACGTGTGATAACTTTCTCTTCTTCGTTATCGCTATAAAGGACTTCCTTGGTCAACTCAACATACCAGTCCGCAAACTCGTCCCAGATGAAGTTGTAGAGGATGTGTCCAGCAACACCAAACTCAAACTTATCAAAGTTTTCAGTGACTTTGCCGATCGTTTCATTGAGGTTGTGGAGGATCCAGCGGTCTGTGACATTTCCAGCTTCCTTGTTGGCAACTTTTTCGACATTAGCCGTTGCTTGCTCAAGGGTCAAACCTTCATTGTTCATGAGGATGTAGCGAGAGATGTTCCAGATCTTGTTAATGAAGTTCCAAGAGGCATCCATTTTTTCGTAAGAGAAGCGCACGTCTTGACCAGGTGCAGAACCGTTTGAAAGGAACCAGCGAAGGGCATCAGCACCGTATTTCTCGATAACATCCATCGGGTCAATCCCGTTACCGAGAGATTTCGACATCTTGCGTCCTTGCTCATCACGAATAAGACCGTGGATAAGCACGTTTTGGAATGGCTGACGACCAGTGAATTCCAAGGATTGGAAGATCATACGAGATACCCAGAAGAAGATGATGTCGTAACCTGTTACCAAGGTTGAAGTTGGGAAGTAACGTTTGAAGTCTTCTGAGTCGACATCAGGCCAGCCCATGGTAGAGAATGGCCAAAGGGCTGAGCTGAACCAAGTATCCAAGACGTCTTCGTCCTGAGTCCATCCGTCGCCTTCCGGAGCTTCTTCACCGACATACATTTCACCCTCAGCATTGTACCAAGCAGGGATTTGGTGACCCCACCAGAGCTGACGAGAGATTACCCAGTCATGGACATTTTCCATCCATTGGAGGAAGGTATCGTTGAAACGAGGTGGGTAGAATTCAACCTTGTCTTCTGTATCTTGGTTGGCAATAGCATTTTTAGCCAATTGATCCATCTTGACAAACCACTGAGTAGACAAGCGTGGTTCAACCACAACACCTGTACGCTCTGAGTGACCAACACTGTGGACACGTTTTTCGATTTTAACGAGGGCACCGATTTCTTCCAACTTGGCAACGACTGCCTTACGAGCTTCAAAGCGGTCCATACCAGCAAATTCGAAGGCCAAGTCATTCATGGTTCCGTCGTCGTTCATGACGTTAACTTGTGGCAAGTTATGGCGTTGACCAACCAAGAAGTCGTTTGGATCGTGAGCAGGCGTGATTTTCACGACACCAGTACCAAACTCAGGATCTGCGTGTTCATCCCCAACGATTGGGATCAATTTATTAGCGATTGGAAGGATAACATTTTTACCGATCAAGTCCTTGTAGCGTGGGTCTTCTGGATTTACCGCAACCGCAACGTCCCCAAACATGGTCTCAGGACGAGTTGTCGCCACTACAAGGGCGCGTGAGCCGTCTTCTAGCATGTAGTTCATGTGGTAGAAGGCACCTTCCACGTCCTTGTGGATAACCTCAATATCAGAAAGAGCTGTGCGAGCTGCTGGGTCCCAGTTGATGATAAACTCACCGCGGTAGATCCAGCCTTTCTTGTAAAGGTCCACGAAAACCTTGCGAACAGCTTTTGACAAGCCTTCATCAAGAGTGAAACGCTCGCGAGAGTAGTCTACAGAGAGCCCCATCTTGCCCCATTGTTCCTTGATAGTCGTCGCATATTCGTCTTTCCATTCCCAGACTTTGTCCAGGAATTTTTCACGACCGAGATCATAACGGCTGATGCCCTCCCCACGCAAGCGCTCCTCAACCTTAGCCTGAGTGGCAATCCCAGCGTGGTCCATCCCTGGAAGCCAAAGTGTATCAAAGCCTTGCATGCGTTTTTGACGGATGATGATATCCTGAAGAGTCGTATCCCAAGCGTGACCAAGGTGGAGTTTCCCAGTTACGTTTGGTGGTGGAATCACGATTGAATAAGGCTTAGCCTTTTGATCGCCTGAAGGCTTGAAAACATCTTCGTCAAGCCATTTTTGGTAACGACCAGCCTCAACCTCGGCTGGATTGTATTTAGGTGAAAGTTCTTTAGACATGTGTTTGTCCTTTCTCTATTGTATTCATTTTATCTTGAATCTGCTTAGCAACTTCTTCTGCAGACAGATTCGTATTATTTATTTTAAGGTAGTGGTGCAACTCATTCGGTTGATGTTGGGAATTTAATTGAAGTGTTTCAGCTGTCTCTAAAATTTCTCTTTCAGATACCTCAATATGTCGTTTTAAGGGTTTCTGCTTTAATCGATTCTCCGTTCAATTTCGACATAAGCGCTCTTCAAGACTTGTTTCCAACTCCACAAAAAGAATCTCTTGATGATAGTCATCCAACAAATCCTGAATTTGCTTCAAATACAGCAGCTGGTACTGATTTGAAAAATCAATTACGTCTGTTAAAATCACCGATCGCTGATTCCTAGCACTTGCTCCAAGGAAAGAAAAGGTAATTCCACGAACAAATTCCCACATTTCCTCTGTGTAGTCCTGATAGATTTCTAGTGCAAAGTCGATGGCTTGATGGTTATAAAAGAGGGTAGCATTTGTCAGTCGAGATAACTCTTGACCAATCGTCATTTTCCCAGAAGCTGGAGCCCCAATGATGAAAAGATGCAGATGCATCAAATAACCTCCCACTCACTCCTCAGTAAGCCATATATGAGACTGTCGCAGCGTTTGCCTTGAACATCCTTTCGGTCTCGAATGCGAGCTTCAAGGGTGAAACCAAGTTTTTCTGCGACTCGTTGACTTTGGACATTGTAGCCAAAGCAAGACAATTCAATTTTATGCAGATTCAATTCTTTAAAAGCTAGGTCAATCAAGGTACTCGCAGCTTCTGGAACATAACCTAGACCCCAATAGTCTGGATGTAAGATATAGCCAATCTCCAAGACATCATCCTCGTGACGACGAGGGAAATCAACAGAGCCGATGACCTTATCGGTTCCTTTAACGACAATTCCATAGCCCGCTGGGAGATTGTTCTTTTCATTACGCTCGGGAAGGATATGCTCCAGATAATAAATCTCATCTTCCAAGGTCTTGACGGGCGGAAAGCCTGCTGGGTAGGAGACTTCTGGCAGACTAGCGTAGGCATGGATATCTTCAGCATCAGCTACTGTGCGGACTCGCAAGACAAGTCGCTCAGTCTCTATTCGTTCTGGTAATTCTGCTCTTGTCATCTTCCTCCCTCGCTTTCCATAAAAAAATGCCCCTGCCATCTACATGACAGGGACGAATATGTTTATCCGCGGTACCACCCAATTTCGGGCAGCGCCCGCAACTCTTGTCTTTGAAGGATATACAAAGACACTTTTATTTCATTTTTCATCATCAGCAACCAGTTTTGACACATTTGTGGACTTCTCAGCGCCGCCACTTTCTGTAAAATGTGGGATCCAAAACACCTCTGATGGCTCTATTGTAGCAAGTTTTTCTCGGAAATGCAAGGGGCAAGAAAGATTACTTGAAGCTGATTCCGTGCTCTTTTAATTTCTTGATGGTAGCTGGGCCGATTCCTTTCAAGGCAAGGAGTTCTTTTTCAGTCCAATTTTTAAAGTCAGCAGCCGACTTGATGCCTTCATCATAGAAAGTCTTAGCACGATCTACTGAGAGGCCACCCAAAGTAGCTGCGAAATCTTCTACAGAATTGGCTACTTTTTGAGCTTGTTCCTTAGTCGCTTCTACTGCTTGTTCCACTTTTTTAGAGACAACTTTTCCTGCTTGGCTGGCAGATTTTTCTGCGTGTTTCACGACTTTTTTGGTCTCTTCGACAACCTTAGTCACCGTACTTGAAAATGCACCTGAACGACGAAGGCTATTTCGCAATTGTTTTTTACGTTGGAGTTTCTTTGACATGATAAAATCCTTTCAATAAAAAATCCCTGCTCTGACAAGGATTTAATAAAGATATTCTATCAAGATTTTGGCAAAAAATCAAGAAAGTATCTGTATTTTAATAGTTTCGCTCACCAAACAATCCTTCTGGCAAATCATGGAATCCCTTGCCTGCCTTGAAATTTTCAAACTTACCAAGCAAGAACTGGTAGGCATCCAAACGGCTCTCGTAGCGAATCATGGCATCTTTGGCACGCTCGTCTTGGTCTTCTTCGTAAACTTTTTGACTTTCCTTGTGCGCCATGTCGTTGATCATGATCTGGGTATTGACCCAGGCTTCAAATTCCTTCATAAATTCCTGTTCGTAACTCATTGATTCTCCTTATTCTAATCCACGGAAGTAGTCCGTATCAATCTCTCGGTAGGGCTGGATATCCTGAACATACTCCAGCACTCCTTGGAATTCCCCGTTTTCATCGTGTACTGCGGCATAGGTGATATGGACAAACTTGCCTCGCGACTCTGACTTGAACCACATTTCATACTTGTCCTTGACCCCTTCACGAAGACCTTTCATAACAGCCTTCACCTTTTCTAGGTACTTGGGCGGATGGCAAAGTTCAACATTGCGCCCGACTTGGGACGGCGTCCGTTTAAAAATCATCTCATCAGCCGGCGCATTGTCATTATAATACTGGAAAATATCGTCTTTATTGACAAAAGTGATTTCCATAGGAAGGTGATTAAGGATGAGGTTGGCTTGCTCGACGGAGAGATAGCCATTGCTAAAAGCCTGTTGACTATGGCGGTCCAGCACTGCTTCCTTTCCTTAGGGGTAAAGGTAATGGTGAACTGGCCTTCTGGTGTATTGATAACTTGCTGAACTTGACCTTCAGCCGTATCTAGTGGCACGGGCTCCTCTGCGCTCTTTTCCTCAAGGAAACTCTGGCGTTCTGGCACCCATTTCTCAGACGGACGGATGATGGCATAGCCATAGGCGTCACTCTCCTCCGCAATCTGAAGCCAGTCATCCTGGGTGAAAGACTCAAGGAGAATCATGAGGAGGATGGACTCTTCCTTGAAAATCATACTTTCAAACTCTGTCGCAAAAGCTTCGAAAGTTTCCTTTACACTGCTAATCGACACTTCTGGTAGTGCCTTAGCCGTCGCTAGAGCTGTCTGAAAGAGTTCTCTGATCTGATCATCCACTCCCCACATAACTTTTGGAGGTGAATCGTGTCCATAGCGCTCCATGATGGGGAAAAAGAGCTCTTCCTTGCGCTGGTAGTGGATGTCAAATTGCCCCAACAGCCCCATTTGACGGACCAAACCCTTGCGCATCTCTGCCAGCATTTCCTCGTCCTCCATAGACTCATAGGTATCCAACAATCTCCGAATGCGAATCAAGGCTGCACGAAGAGCCAGATTTTCATCCTTGAAGACGCGAACGGGGTGGCCAGGGTGTTCAGTATCCTCTACTTCGACACCCTTAACAGCATTTTTAAAAAGATTAGCATGAACATCACAGAGTTCCATGACATCTTCAAAGGTGACACCTGAGTCTGAGTTCATCAGCTCGTGCTCCATGAGGGAAATCTCGATGGCTGAAACACCCGTAAAGGTCGCATCAAAACGCTCCTGAACTGACTCAGGAGAGGCGCCATTGTGCAATTCTAACAAAATATCCCGTAGGATATGAATCCGTTCATCTGCCATTAGTCTAATCCAATCACTTCGTAACCATTCGCTTCCAGTGTGCGGACAATCTTGTCCATAGGAGTTCCTTCAAGCTTAGAACCCTGTTTGAGCGATACCTTGCGACCGACTGTGTTGCGCATTAAGGGATTGGCTAGTGGTTTAAAACCTAGCTCCACTAGAATTTCCAAGACTTCTGGATGCTTGTCCACCACTTCTGCAACAGGAATTGACACATCGATGATATTGTCCATGACGACCTCCATTATATGTTCTAAAATGATTTTACTGCTTATATTATACCATATGGGAAGAGATTAAAAAACTAGCAGTGGAATTCCTGCTAGTTTCTTTCATTTCAAGTTATTCCTTATCATCTGGTTTTGCGAGCCACTGAGCTACATCCATCAACTTGTCAGCAAGCAGTACTTTCCCTAATCCTACTAGAGCATTGTCGTCTTTTTTCATGTTCTTCAGAACTTTGACGCTTTGCATCATGAAAAAGTAATTCCCGTAAGTTTTAGCTAGAGTTTTTATAAGTCCCATATTACTCTCCTTCGATGATTTCGACCTCTTTTCGGATAGTATCAACGTCTCTTTGATATTGCACTTCATTGTAGTTGACTAGCTTGGACAATTCCTGTTGCAATCTTTCTCCCATCGGCTTCATGGTCGCAAAGGTTAAGCCACCAGAAATGACTCCACCTAGGATAGGGATCACTTTCCCCATCCCTTTGGCTAGGCCTCCTTTTGTCAGATTGACTCCAAAAATTTTCAAAATTTTCTCTAAAATAGGATACCAGAGCGTCTTTGTCAAAGCTTTCTTATTCACTACTTTTATGACTTGCTTGGCTACTGTTACACCGCCTGATCGAAGCAGAGCACCTGCACCATTTACTCCCAGCATCACACCGAGATACAGTAAAAGCGTGTTTTTAGCATCTTCGCTTAACTCATTGCGCGATGCCCAGAGATCATCAAATCCGTAAATATACCCTAGTTCTTGAGCTAATTTCAATGAAAAAGCATAAAACTGAGCTACATCTGTCGGGATAGTGATCGCCATGGCTAGACCTCCAGGTAGACCTGCCAATACCGAAGTGCCGCTAGCCAGCAAGACATTATCCATAATACAGGCCTTGGCAACTCTATCTAAGCTTTCCTGAGATAATAAAGCCGTCGGTCCTTGTTCAATCAAAGTTGGAATATCCTTACGGTCTAATTCCTTTGAAAACTTTTCTACTAAAAATTTCTCTCGATCAACTTTGACTACGGGTAATTTTACCACTTGTTGTAGCACTTGCATAGCTATATCTTGTTTAGCCATATGTCTCTCCGTTTTTCATTTATATCATGCTTTATCATATCATACTATTTGAAATTTACAACTTTTTTAAACCGATTTTTATCAGATAGATACATTATCAGATAGCAATTATCATACTCTGGCAACAAAAAAGAGGGTATCCCCTCCTTCTTAGTTCTTATCCAGATTGCGTAACATCTCGTCAATCTTGTTTCCATATTCGATGGATTCGTCTTTGACGAAGGTCAAATCTGGGATTTTGTACAATTTCAAATTGCGACCAAGTTCACGTTTGATGGTACCAGTTGCTTTCTCCAGCCCGATTTGAGCTTTTTGGTTATCCGAAGCAAGGTTACTCAAAATGGTGTAGTAAACCTTGGCAACAGACAAATCCCCCAGCATCTGAACATCTGTAATGGTCACACCTTGGACACGCGGATCACGGACTTTCTTTTGCAAAATCTCATTGACTTCACGCTTGATTTCCATGCCCACACGATCCGTACGGAAATGATTTGCCATGATATTCCTTTCTCTACTTTGAACCAAAAGCTAGGCCAGCAGACCTAGCTATTTCTGAACTTATTGATTTTCAGTTCAAATTGAAACGAAGTTCAATTTGAACTCATTCGCTTCTTTCGCCGTGGTGAAAGTGATGGGACTGATTTATCAGTCCCATCACAGGGGATTTTTGAGACACTAGGCTCAAAAATAAGCAATGAAACCATCGGTTTGCTTGCGTCCCTCACCACCTGAGAAAGGAGCAAAAATCTTAACGTTTGATTTCTTCCATGACGTATGCCTCAATCACATCATCAGTCTTGATATCATTGTAGCCATCAATCATGAGACCACCTTCACGACCGTTTGTAACTTCTTTAACGTCGTCTTTGTAATGTTTCAAGCTTGCGAGTTCACCGTCATAGATAACGACACCGTCACGGATAACACGGACTTTAGAGTCACGGGTAACCTTACCGCTAGTAACCATAAATCCACCGATAGTTCCGACTTTAGATACCTTAAAGGTTTCACGGATAACTGCTTCACCGATAACTTTTTCTTCAAATTCTGGGTCAAGCATCCCTTTCATAGCTTCTTCCATCTCTTCGATAACCTTGTAGATAATGCTGTGGAGACGGATTTCTACATCGTCAGCTTCGGCTTGTTGACGCGCTTGTGGTGTAGGGCGTACGTTGAATCCAACGATAAAGGCATTTGAAGCTTCCGCAAGCGTCACATCAGATTCATTGATAGCACCGACTGCTGAGTGAACGATAGTAACTTTCACACCTTCCACATCAATTTTTTGAAGTGAGGCAGAAAGGGCTTCAACTGAACCTTGTACGTCGGCCTTGATGATAACGTTAACTGATTTGAGTTCACCAGCTTTAAGCGTATCAAAGAGGTTTTCAAGGCTGACACGTTGGGTAGCTTGACGTTGTTTCATGAGGGCACGTTTCGCACGCTCTTCACCTGCTGCACGCGCAGATTTCTCATCCTCGTAAACAGCAAAGTGGTCACCCGCCATTGGCGCTTCGTTCAATCCTGTGATAGAAACCGGCGTTGATGGACCTGCGACCTTGACACGACGACCAAGGTCATTGGTCATGGCACGGACACGACCGAAGGTATTTCCGACAACGATAGGATCTTGGACATTCAAGGTACCTTGCTGAACAAGAAGGGTTGCGACCGCACCTTTTCCTTTATCCAAACGAGCTTCGATAACCGTACCGATAGCACGAACTGTTGGGTCTGCCTTGAGTTCTTGGATTTCAGCCACAAGAAGGACTGTTTCCAACAATTCTTCGATATTTTGGTTGAATTTAGCTGAGATTTCAACAAATTCAGAATCCCCACCCCAAGCTGTTGACATAACACCATGCTCTGCCAATTCACCGATAACGCGTTCTGGGTTGGCACCTGGTTTATCAATCTTGTTGATAGCTACGATGATTGGAACGTTGGCTGCTTTTGAGTGGTTGATGGCCTCGATAGTCTGAGGCATAACCCCGTCATCTGCCGCTACGACCAAGATGGTAATATCGGTAACAGATGCACCACGCGCACGCATAGATGTAAAGGCCGCGTGTCCTGGTGTATCAAGGAAGGTAATCTTTTTGCCATTTTCCACGATTTGGTAGGCACCAATATGCTGAGTGATACCACCCGCTTCACCTGTCGCAACACGAGAGTTACGAAGGGTATCCAAGAGAGTTGTTTTCCCATGGTCAACGTGTCCCATGATGGTCACAACTGGTGGACGTTCAACCAGTTCATCTTCATTGAGATAACCATCTTCGACGAAGAAACGTTCGATGTCGGCATTATCCACTTCAACCTTTTGTTTGGCTTCGATACCGTAATCTACCAATAGGAGTTCAATGGTTTCTCCATCCAAAGATTGGTTTTGTGTAGCCATAACACCCATCATAAAGAGTTTCTTAACGATTTCAGCTGGTTCACGTTTGATTCGTTTTGCGATTTCCGCAACAGTCATACCATCTGTATATTCAAATTCTGTTGGCAATTCATGGAACTTACGCTCTGTGACAGGTTTTGGTGCCTGATTGCGGTTGTTTTGCTTGTTGCCTTTTTTATTCTTTTTATTGTTATTCCAGTTACTATTTCTTTGATTTCTCACTTGATTCTGACTACTTCGATTCTTTTGTTGTTTTCTAGGACCATCTTCTTCGTGATCATAATCGTCACGTTCTTTGTCTGGTCGAGCTTGCTTCTTACGACGTGTATCCACTGCAGCTTCTTTTCTCACAGGAGCTGTTTCAACCACTGCTTGAACTTGTTGCGCTTGTTCAGCTAACTTAGCAGCTTCCTCAAAGATTTCCTCAGGCTCCTTGCGTTTGTTAGCTTGAGCCAAAGCTTCTTTAGCAGCTTGAGATTGTTTGAAGCGCTCCTCGCTTGAGCGTGCGTACTCTGCATTTTGCTCTGCTTTTAGGGCTGCTGCACGGGCTTTAAAGTCAACACGTGGTCCAGCTTGTTTTGGCTGGAAGTCTTGTTGCTGACGGCGATCATTGCCACGATTCCCTTGACCTTGTGGTTTTTTCCCTTGGTCATTAAATCGGCGATTGTCGCGATTCCCTTGACCAGGTTTACTACCATTACGGCCGTCATTTTTCTGACGGTTGCCGTTTTGTTGTTGGTCACGGTTGTTGCCCTTGTTTTGTTTGCGTCGCTCTGCCTGCTCTTTGGCACGCGCCTCACGCTCCGCCTTGAAGTTTCGACTTTGTGGTCTTGCGGCCACTACTGTTTCTTCCTTAGGAGCTGCAGGTGTAGCTGATTTGCTTTCTTCCTTAGCGGCAGCTGGTTTAGCTGATACAGGCTTTTCTGCTTTCTTTTCTACACTTGCTTTTGGTGCTGCAGGTTTTGCTTCTGCCTTAGGAGCAGGTGCAGGTTTAAAGCTAGCTGCGATTTGTTCAGCAGCAGCAGCTTCCACGCTCGATGAGTGGCTTTTCACATCCAAGCCCAACTCTTTTGCACGCGCTACAACTTCTTTACTTTCTTTTCCAAGTTCTTTTGCGATTTCGTACAATCTTTTCTTAGACAAATCATGTCCTCCTCTTCTATTCCATAAGAGACCTCATTTTCTTTGTAAATCCAGCATCTGTCACAGCCAAAACCTTTCTCGATTTTCCGACTGCTATGCTTAATTCCAGTGTTGAAAACACGGTTATAACTTCTACTTGATAATAGTCACTTTTATCTTGAATCTTCTTGGTTAGATTGGGACCAGCATCATTGGCTAGAAAGACTAGCTTGGCTTTCTGGTCTTGAATAGCCTTGACTACCAATTCCTCACCCGATATGATCCTGCCTGCTCGTTGAGCCAGTCCCAAGAGATTGCTTATCTTTTGCTTATTCAAGTCCTAACTCTCTTCTTTTCACTTTGTGATCCACATAAGCGATCAACTCGTCATAAAAGTTTTCTTCCACTTCCATGTTAAAGCTGCGGTTAAAGACTTTCTTCTTTTTTGCCTCTAGGGCTTCTGCATTGTCTAGCTTGATATAAGCGCCACGGCCATTGGCCTTGCCTGTCGGATCGATAAAGACCTGTCCTTCTTTATTCTTGACAATGCGGAGTAAATCACGTTTATCAATCACTTCGTTGGATACAACAGACTTGCGCAAAGGGATTTTTCTTGTTTTCATCTTTCCCTCCTCTAGCAGCTTTTATTCTTCTGTCAATTCGTCCGCAGCTGCGTAATCCACTTGACCTGCTTCTTCCATAGCTTCAAACTCACTAGCAGACTTGATATCGATACGGTAACCTGTCAAGTGAGCTGCCAAGCGAACGTTTTGTCCACGACGACCGATGGCAAGAGAGAGCTTGTTATCAGGTACAACGACCAAGGCACGTTTGCTGTCGTTTTCATCAAAGATAACTTGGTCAACCTCAGCAGGAGCGATAGCATTGTAGATAAACTCAGCTGGATCCGCTACCCACTCGATAACATCAATGTTTTCTTCTACAGGAATCATACGGTCGCTCTTAGCATCGTAGCGAACTGGGTGGAATTTGCTAGTGATTTTCTTGATATTAGCACCACCACGTCCAACGATTGTCCCGATAGCGTCCACGTTTGGATTGTGGCTACGAACAGCAACCTTCGTACGGTCACCAGCTTCACGGGCTACGCTCATGATTTCGACAGTTCCATCGTAAACTTCTGGAATTTCTTGCTCCATTAAGCGCTTGATCATTTCTGGATGGCTACGACTGACAAAGACGTTGACACCACGAGGGTTGTCTTCAACCTTATAAACATAGACTTCGATACGGTCATGGGAAGCAAAAACTTCTCCAGGGATTTGGTCTTGTTTTGACAATTGAGCTTCGATGCTGCCAAGATTGACATAGATGAAACGGTTGTCAAAGCGTTCTACTGTACCAGACATGATTTCTTGTTCATGTTCCTTGTAAGTATTGTAAGTGATGGCACGTGTTTGCTTGCGCATTTTTTCCATGATGGTTTGTTTAGCAGATTGGGCTGCTACACGACCAAACTCAGCTGGTGCTTCTTCAAACTTGATTTTGTCACCAAGTTCATAGGCTGAATTAATGGCAAGAGCATCTTTCAAGCTGATCTCCAAACGGCTATCAAATACTTCATCAACAACTTCACGGACAGTATAAACTGTAAAGTCGCCTGTCTTTTCATTGAAGTCGATGGCTACGCTATCAGACTGACCATAACGTCTGCGATAAGCGGAACGAAGTGACTCTACTACTGCGTCGATGATGTCTTCTTTTTTGATTCCCTTGTCTTCTTCCAAAATGCGGAAGGCTTCTAGCATTTCTTTACTCATGTTCTTTTCACTTTTGAATCCTCAAAAGCTATCCTTTCTTTTCTATAGTTTTACTGCTAAACGTGCTTTTGATACTAAACTGTATGGAATTTGGACTGTTTTCTTACGTGTTTTGTCCATATACTCCATGGTCAACTCGTCCTCTTCAAAGGATACCAAAGTTCCTTCAAAGACCTTTTGCTTATCAATGGCTTGGTAGAGCCCGACATGGATGTATTTCCCAACCGCTCCAGCGACAGCATCCTTGGTTTTCAAAGGACGTTCCAAGCCTGGACTGGTGATTTCTAGGAAATATTGTTCTGGGAAGGGATCAGGCTTGATGGTATCTAGGACAGGACTGATGATTTCTGTCAGGTCTGCCGTGTCGTTCAAGGTAATTCCTTCGGGTTTATCTACAAAAATACTGAGAATCATGTCACTGCCAATCTTTCCATACTCGATATCCACGAGTTCAAAAGGTGCTTGGATGACAGGTTCTACAACTTCTCTGACTAATTCTACGATTGTTGCGATTGCGTCCACCTCCTCATAAGCAAGAGGCGAAGATATTTCCCCGCCTCTCTTTCTTATATTCCTATTATCAGTATAGCACGTTTGTCAATTTATGTAAAGTATAAGCACTCAAACGACTAGTTTTCAAGCTATTTTTTAAAATTCTGCCTCAACTCGGTAGATCACTTGACCCTTATTGGAGAATTTTTGCTCATATTCCGTCATGACATTGCCTTCAAAATCACTGGCATGTAAGTCCAACCAAACCCCGTTCAGTTTCATGCCATACTGAGAAAAACTCACCAGGCTGTACTCAAACAAGCCACGATTGTCTGTCTTGAAATGGATTTCCCCATTCTCAGGCAAGATGCGCTTGAAGGTGTCCAAGAAACTCTTGTAGGTCAAACGACGTTTTTCATGGCGTTTTTTAGGCCAGGGATCTGAAAAGTTTAGGTAGAGACGATCAATCTCACCGTCTTCAAAGTAGTCGGTCAGATCTGAACCATCTACCCACAGCAACTTGATGTTGGGCACTCCAACTTCAAGAACCTTGTCCAAGGCATAACTCAATACCGACTTTTGGATATCAATCCCGATGTAGTTGATGTCAGGGTTTTGTTGGGCCATTCCTGATACGAAGGCCCCTTTCCCACTTCCAACTTCAACATGAATAGGATGATCATTTCCAAACAAGTCTCGCCATTTCCCTTTGCTTCTAAGGGATTGAGAACCACATACTGAGGATTGGCCTCTAGTAATTCTGTAGCCCCTTTACGATTTCTAACTCTCATCTCTTCTTTCCATACTTGTCACGGAAGACACGCAAGGCATAAATCTCCCGGTTTACATTGTCTAAATCTTGATTTTCACAGTATTTGGCAATCTGGTTCAAGTAAGAATACTGACCATACCAATACAATTTATCTAACACTGTCTGATTGTACTTATAGCCGTAGTCTCTCAACCATTGACGCCACTGATGATCTGGAATGTAGTGGCATAGCAAATGCGCTACATCAAACATACGATCCGTCAGACGAACCGAATCCCAATCCACTAGATAAACGAGTCCACTCTCTGTCTCAATCCAATTACTATGACGAAGATCCCCATGCACAATCGTTGCATGGTCTTCTCTAAAACCTGGAACCGTCTTACCTAGCTCAGCAATCACACTGTTCAAATAGTGGTTCTGCTTCAAGATTTCTGGAACTCCCTGCTGCCAAGAACGTAGCAAATCAACTGGTGTTTCCATGGTGTATCCCAAACGGCTCAACTGCTTCATCAAAGGACGCGAGCGGTGAAGGCGGTTCAAGATATTGATAATCTGCTTGCGATTCATATCGTAGGGGGTCAAGATTTTACCCGTCAGCCATTCCTGAGCACACATATCACGGCCATCTGGCAAACGACGAGTCCATAGTAATTGAGGAGCGATTTGTTCTCTGGCTAGGCCAGGTAGGATTGGAGAGGTGTTCATTTTTACAAAAACGCGCTTCCCATCAGGGTAGCTTCCCATATAAGCTTTGCCACTCTTCCCAGGGATAGGAGTCAGCGTTAGCTCATTATCACCCAAGTCCATTTCTTTCCTCCGTATAAAGTTTCCTTACTATTCTACTAGTTTTTTGTCTATTCGTCAACCAATCTTTTCACTTGGTAAGGTAAATAAAACAATTGTAGGACAAGACTTGCTCCTATAAGAGCCAACAAGGCTATTTTTTCTTGAAAAACGACTGCTCCGACTAGCAATTCCAACAAAAGAACGACACTTCCCACACCGAGCACTATCTGTTTCAAACCCTTCTCTTTTTCACCCTTTTCTAAAGGAAAGAGCTGGGTCAAATACTGGTAGTCAAAAGCACGATAGAGAGCTAACAACTGGAAGAGCATGAGGTAATTAAACAGGACAACCACTGCTGTCGCAATCCAAGATTGCTCGATAAAGATCACAGCTAACAAGGATAGGAGCAAGAGGCGGAGACTGAGGGCAAAGAGGTCTCCATTTCGCAGATAAGAACGAAGATAGAGGTTTTGCCAGATCTTTCCTGGCACCTTTTGAACCGCATTTAGGATGAAATCCAGATAGGTCCGACGTTTGACACTATTTGAAACGCCCTTGACCTGAGTAAAGAGAGCAAAGAAACGAAGCAAAACTTGCTTGCGCTTGCTTTCTTGGGCAATGACATAGTCCCAGTCGAGGCCAGTCTCAGTATAAAATTTGCTGGCTTTGTGTCGAAAGAGGAGGTACTTCGCTGCTCCCAGTAAAAGCACATAGACGAGAAAGGCTAGCAAGCCATAGCCCATGGCTAAAAACAAGGGTGCAAATAAGAGTAAAAAGAAGGTTTGAACAATTGTCCAGAAAACCAATGAACGCATCGTCTGCCCTTTGAGGTATGACTTAACCTCCTCTTCAGCTACTAAGAGAAAGAGCTTGTCAGGCACTTCTATGTAGGTCGTGATTCCTCCCCAAGCCAAAAGCAAGGCAGATACAATTCCCAAAAACAAGAGGATGGGCCAATGATTTTCAGGAAAATGTTGCAAGAGTTGACTGTACTGGTAGGCTAGAAAACCGAGGAGAACCAGCAGAAACAAGACAAAGTGGTCATTGAGAACATAACGCAGATAGCCGACACACTCCTTACGAAAAGCCTGCTTTCTCTTTAAAAACAAGTCTTTCATAGGTCCCCCTCTTTGGTTAGAGCCAAGTAAATGTCATTCAAACTCGCTTCAGGCATGCTAAAGGCCTCACGAAGTTGTTGGAGGTTGCCCTGTGCCCGTACCTCTCCCTTGTGGAGAATAACAAAGGCGTCACACATCTTTTCCGCCGAGTCCAGCACATGGGTGCTCATGAGGATGGACTTGCCTTTTTTCTTTTCTACTTCTAGAAGCTGGATCAAGTCAGCAATCGCCAGCGGATCGAGCCCAAGAAAAGGCTCATCAACGATGAAAAGACTCGGATCTACCACAAAAGCACAGATAATCATGACCTTCTGCTTCATCCCTTTGGAGAAATGCACTGGGAACCAGTCTAATTTTTGATCCAAACGAAACATTTTTAACAAAGGTTCCACACGATCAAAAGCTATATTCTGCTCAATACCATAGGCCATGGCAACTGTCTCGATATGCTCTCTGAGGGTCAATTCCTCATACAAGCTAGGCGTTTCTGGGATGTAGCCAATCTGCTTGCGGTAATTGGTCGCATCTTCTCGCAGGGTTAGACCATTAATCTTGATTTCCCCACTATAAGGTGTCAAAAGACCGATAATTTCATTGATTGTCGTTGATTTACCCGCGCCGTTAAGACCAATCAAACCAACTAACTGCCCACTTTCAACTGTAAAGGACACATCTTTCAAAACAGGGACGTGAACATAGCCTCCTGTCAGGTTCTTAATTTCTAACATATTTTCTCCGAATCTGGTATAATGTAGCTATATTATATCAAAATTCAATACAGTAGAGGTGGATTTTATGTCAGATTGCATTTTTTGTAAGATTATCGCAGGGGAGATTCCTGCTTCAAAAGTATACGAGAATGAGCAGGTTCTTGCCTTTCTTGATATCTCTCAAGTAACGCCTGGACACACCTTAGTCGTACCCAAAGAACACTATCGCAATCTTTTGGAGATGGATGCCCCAAGTGCCAGCCAACTCTTTGCCCAAGTGCCACTGGTAGCTCAAAAAGTTATGAAGGCCACCAAAGCTATTGGTATGAACATCATCGCCAACTGTGAGGAAGTTGCTGGTCAAACGGTCTTTCATACTCACGTGCATCTCGTACCTCGCTACGGTGCAGAAGATGACCTCAAGATTGACTTTATCGCCCACGAACCTGACTTTGACAAACTTGCCCAAGTCGCTGAAACCATTAAAAACGCTTAAGGAGATGCCATGAAACTATCAAATCTACTGCTATTCGCAGGAGCTGCAGCTGGAAGTTATTTTGTCGTGAAAAATCGCCAAGCCATTCAGGATGAAGTGTTAGATACAACTGAACGTGTCGAGGCTATCAAGGATGATTTGGATATCATCCAAAACAGCCTGCAAGTTATCAACCAACAAAAAGAACTCATCAAGGAATACCAAAAAGATTTAACCTATAAATTCAAAGTCTTGGAAAAGGATTTCCAAACCAGAATGGCAGTTCTCCAAGAAGAAAAACAAGAATAAGAAAGCCTCCAACTTTCCTTAAATCCATTTTTGGTTACTAAATTCGAACAGAAAAGGGAGAGAATGAAAATGAAACAGTTTTTAGAAGTTCTAGCGAAGGTCATCGCGATCCCTTGTGGCTGTCTCTGCCTTCTTGCAACCCTAGCATTTCTATTACTGATGAATATTTTCAAGGCTTCACCGAGTGACATCCGCGAGGGGAATGAAGCCTTAAAACAAATCTTTATCTCCCTTGACCTCCCTCCTGAGAAAGTAGAATCAAATGGACACTATCAATACGAGGGTGGAGGCTTAAATTTTTATGTCACTTTCTCAGATGAGGTTGTCAATAGCCACCCCGTCCTAAAAGAAAGTCCAAAACTCACCAAAAACCGACTCGAAGTCTATGTCCTCCAGACAGGAGAGATTTCCTACTATAAGGTAGGAGACAACTTGTTCAATCACGGTTTATTTCAGTTTTTAGAGGAGGAGAGCAAAAAGTATCTCCAAGAAATCGGAAAGAAATTTGACCCTAATTACTCAATTCTCTTTTGGAATGATCAGGAAAGTCTTAAAAAGGGAATTGCATTCTATGAAAAAGCTTTGACCTTGGTCGATATTCAGGATAATTCGGCAATCAAGCACATTGATACCATCACCGTGAAATCTGGTAAAGAAGAGGAAATCAAACAACTCATCCAAGATATGGATGCAGCTGGCTTACTCAAGCAAAAGTATAAATAGTAGGCTAACTGGAAAATGATTTTTCTGACGCTAAATTTTCAAAAATAACATAAAAAAAGAGCCAATCGGCTCTTTTTACGTTATTCACCTTCAAATGCATCTTTAATATGGTCAAAGAAGCCTTTTTTCTTTGGATTGACTTTCAAGTCACCTGCAGCTGCGAATTCTTTAAGCGCAGCTTTTTGGCGTTCGTTCAAACCTGTCGGAGTTACGACATTAACGGTTACGTATTGGTCACCAACAGCACCACCACGAAGGCTCGGTGCTCCCTTGCCACGTAGGCGGAATTTCTTGCCAGTCTGAGTTCCCTCTGGGATGACCAATTCGACAGCGCCATGCACAGTTGGAATTTCCACAGTATCTCCTAGAGTTGCTTGGACAATATTAAGATTTAACTTGTAGAAAATAGTTGTTCCTTCACGTTCAAATTTATCACTGGCTTCAACAGAAACCACCACGTACAAGTCCCCGTAAGGTCCACCGTTAAAGCCTGCTTCACCTTGACCAGCTAGGCGAATTTGTTGGCCAGTTTCCACACCAGCAGGGATTTTTACATGTACGCTATGAGCTTGTTTTTCATGACCTGTTCCGTGACATGTAGTACATGGATCTTTAATTTCTTTTCCACGACCATGACAGACATCACAAGTTACTTGGCGACGCATCATACCAAGAGGAGTCTGCGTATCAACGTTAATGACACCAGCGCCATGACAGCGTCCACAAGTGACTGGACTTGTTCCTGGCTTAGCACCAGATCCATTACAGGTACGACAGCTTGCTTCACGGTTGTATTTCACTTCTTTTTCCGTTCCGAAGATGGCTTCTTCAAAGGTCAAATTCACACGGTACTGGAGGTCATCCCCTTGACGAGGAGCGTTTGGATTGCGCGAAGCTCCGCCTCCTCCGAAAAAACTTGAGAAGATATCTTCAAAACCACCGAAGCCACCTGCTCCGTCAAATCCGCCAAAGCCACCAGCACCACCAAAGCCACCGTTGGCACCCGCAGCACCATATTGGTCGTAAGCTGCACGTTTTTGGTCGTCACTCAAAGTCTCATAGGCTTCTTGAACTTCCTTGTACTTTTCCTCAGCTCCAGGTTCCTTGTTGATATCTGGGTGATATTTTTTCGAAAGCTTACGATAAGCCTTTTTGATCTCGTCTGCCGAAGCGTTTTTTGACACCCCCAGACGATCATAAAATTCAGTATTGTTCATACAAGATACTAAGAGCGAACAGAAAGCGACTGAAATTTAGGAAACCGACAAGAAATCCTGATTTCTTAGGAGGTTTATCTAATTTCTAAGCTTTCCGCTCGAGTTCAATTACGAACACCCTTATTCCTTTCTATTGATATTGTGAATCAAACCACGATTTAGGTCGGGTTCAATTCCTTTCTTTCATATTGATGATAAAAACTCAAATAAATTAGGTTCAGCCCCTTTTTACCGAAAAACAGAGGCTGGGTTGCAACCTCTGAATTTCTTCCTATCATTACGACGTTCTAAAACAGAGTCGTTTATACTTTTTTTAGAACTAGTAAGGCGTTTAGGCAAGTCGCCATAGCGATTGCCGTAGAATGACAATCACTTTAGTGATTAGTCATTCTTAACTACCTCGCTCTCCTGATTTTCAAGCTCGGGATAAAATAGTCCACTGGACTATTTTATTTTTCCGTAAACTCTCCGTCTACAACGTCATCGCCTGCGTTTCCTGTTGCTTGTGCGCCTTCTGCTCCTGCTTGAGCTTGTTGAGCTGCTGCGGCTTGTTCGTAGAGTTTAACAGCAAGTCCTTGAGCTTTTTCGTTCAATGCTTCGAGTTTTGCTTTCATTTCGTCCAAGTTGTTGTCTTCTTGCGCTTTCTTAAGGTCATCAAGAGCAGCTTGGGCAGCATCACGTTCTGCATCGAAGCCTTTTCCTTCAGTTTCCTTGATTGTCTTTTCAGTCGCAAAGATGGCTTGGTCTACTTCGTTACGAAGGTCAACTTCTTCCTTACGTTTTTATCTGCTTCAGCGTTTGCTTCTGCATCTTTCATCATGCGGTCGATTTCTTCATCAGTCAAACCTGAGTTAGATTGGATGACAATAGTTTGTTCTTTTTGAGTTCCAAGGTCTTTGGCCTTTACAGACACGATACCGTTCTTGTCGATGTCAAATGTTACTTCGATTTGAGGAATTCCACGAGGTGCAGCCGGGATGTCAGTCAATTGGAAGCGTCCAAGAGTCTTGTTATCTGCTGCCATTGGACGTTCACCTTGAAGAACGTGGATATCAACGGCCGGTTGGTTGTCCGCTGCAGTTGAGAAGACTTGTGATTTAGATGTTGGAATAGTAGTGTTGCGATCAATAAGTTTTGTGAAGACGCCACCCATTGTTTCGATACCGAGTGACAATGGTGTTACGTCAAGAAGGACAACGTCTTTCACATCACCAGTAATCACACCACCTTGGATGGCAGCACCCATAGCAACTACTTCATCAGGGTTTACTGATTTGTTTGGTTCTTTACCAGTTTCAGCTTTAACAGCTTCTACAACGGCTGGGATACGAGTTGAACCACCAACTAGGATAACTTCGTCGATTTCTGACAAGCTCAAACCTGCATCTGAAAGGGCTTGACGAACTGGAACTTTTGTACGTTCTACAAGGTCACGAGTCAAATCGTCAAATTTCGCACGAGTCAAAGTCATTTCCAAGTGAAGAGGTCCAGCCTCACCAGCAGTGATGAATGGCAAGCTGATTTGTGTTGAAGTTACACCAGAAAGGTCTTTCTTAGCTTTTTCAGCCGCATCTTTCAAACGTTGCATTGCCATCTTATCAGTAGACAAGTCAATACCGTTTTCTTTCTTGAATTCTGCTACCAAGTGGTCGATGATTTTTTGGTCAAAGTCGTCACCACCGAGTTTGTTGTCCCCTGCAGTTGACAATACATCGAAGACACCGTCACCCAATTCAAGGATAGATACGTCGAATGTACCACCACCAAGGTCGAATACCAAGATTTTTTCTTCTTTGTCAGTCTTGTCCAAACCGTAAGCAAGGGCCGCTGCTGTTGGTTCGTTGACGATACGTTCTACTTCAAGACCAGCGATTTTACCAGCGTCTTTTGTTGCTTGACGTTGTGCATCGTTGAAGTAGGCTGGAACTGTGATAACTGCTTTGGTTACTTTTTCACCAAGGTATTCTTCAGCGTAACCTTTCAAGTATTGAAGGATCATAGCTGAGATTTCTTGTGGAGTATATTCTTTTCCGTTAGCAGAAACTTTTTCTGAAGTTCCCATCTTAGATTTGATAGAGATAACTGTATCTGGGTTTGTAACTGCTTGACGTTTTGCGGCATCACCAACGATGATTTCTCCGTTTTTGAATGACACTACAGATGGAGTTGTGCGGTTACCTTCTGGGTTTGCAATGATTTTGCTTTCAGTTCCTTCAAGAACTGCAACTGCTGAGTTTGTTGTACCTAAGTCAATACCGATAATTTTAGACATGTTTTTTCTCCTTGTTAGTTAATTTTCTATTTTTTATATTTCCCTTAAGTGGTGGGGACGTGAGCAACTCCCTTCGGGATTTCATCACTTATTTTTGAGCCTATTGTCTCAAAAATCCCCCGTTTCAGTAGCTTCTGCTACTGGAACTTTCACCACGGTGGGAAATATCTTCCTTGCAAGCCTCCGGCTTGCCTCTTATCTTTCTTCATAGTTTATTGTCGTTTCGGACAAGTTTTTAAGCTTTCTAGTTTAGCTGTAAACAACTACCATTGCTGGGCGTAGGATGCGGTCATGGAGTTTGTAGCCTTTTTGGAAGACTTGAGCGATGGTGTCTGCTGGGTGTTCCTCGTCTGCTGGGAGAGTTTGGATGGCCATATGGTAGTTATGGTCAAATTCACCATCAGCTGCGATTTCTTCGATTCCTTCTTCTTTCAAAGCGTGAATCAAGCTCTCTTGCACCATCTCTAATCCTTTTTTGACGTCGTCTGTCAAACCTTCAACTGCTAGTGCACGTTCTAAGTTGTCAAGCGACGGTAAGATTTCTTTTGCCAGGTCCTGGCTACGGTAACGTTGCAAGTTTTGACGTTCTTCATTGGCACGGCGCTGGATATTTTGCATTTCAGCGTGTGCTCGTAGATATTTGTTTTCGAACTCGTCCGCACGCTCATTTGCCAAGTCCAACTCTGACTTTTCAGGAGTTGTTTCTTCAGTTGTTTCCACAACTTCCTCTTCTTTCATTTCTTCGTTTTTTTTATCTTGGGCCATTTTCGCCTCCTTTAATGATTTCAATCTTAATTTACTTCGTAATGATTACTGCTGAGGTAGCGATAAAAATCTGTCAACTTCATGGTCAAAACACGATTGACCACATTGACTTGGTTGACCAATTGCTGGTAATCCAGATTGACTGGACCGATAATCGCCAGAATTCCAAAACCACGATAAGGGATGAGGAATTTACTACTAATCACTGCTAAATCAGCTAGACAGGATTCTTGACTGTCCGCAATACGGACATTTTGCATCTGATCTTCATGCAGACCATCACGAATCTCCAGAGCCACCTTTTGCGGTTGGTCAAAGAACTGATAGGCTGCTAGATTAGCAAAATTCAAGAGATTGACTTTGCCCGACACCACAATGTTTTCGTTGAACATTTCTTTAAATGTGTTCAAAGAGATCCATGACATTGTCCGTTGTTGTAAAGTAACGTTGGATAATCTGCGGAATCTCCGTCCGAATCTTGTAATGAATATCTAGAACGGTATGACCGAGGAAACGTTCCTGAATGATGCTCTTCAGTTTCAGCAAATCTTCCTGCAAGAAGTTCCTTGGAATCAGAAATTGACTGGTAACCGTTCGGGACTCGTCTAAGGTAAATACTGCCAAGGCTGTATGTTGTCCCAAAACAACGATATCAAAGGCTGTCAACCGTTGCCTACTGGGCTCAACATCCAGTGCTACTACCGTACAACCGCTCAGGTCTGTCAGTAGATTAGCAGCCTCTTGCAAAATATCCTCCAGTTTGAAGAATTCCTGATCAAAGGCTTTGACAATCTCATAAACCTCATTTTCAGCCAACCGATCGAAAGCGAGCGAGTGTTTTACATAGTACTGAAAACCAGCCACACTAGGCATCCGACCACTTGAAGTATGAGCTTTCTCAAGCAAACCTTGTTTTTCTAGAGCTGCCATATCATTACGAATGGTAGCACTACTAGAATTAATAGACTCTTGTAGCGCTTTGGATCCGACAGGTTCATGCGTTTTGGTAAAGATATCAATAATCAGATTTAAAATATCCTGCTGACGTTCTGTAACCATCTCATCACTCCTCTCTGTCAGATTGATTAGCACTCGATACACACAAGTGCTAACTCATGATTCTATTATACACCCTTAGAAGATAATGTCAAGACAAAAACTCAAAAAATTAGCACTCTTTTGTCGAGAGTGCTAAAAATCAGTCTGAAGACCTAGAATCTTACTGTTCATCTACTCGGTATTTCCTTTTTAGTCTGAAATAACCATAGATTAGATAAGAAAACATAAGGACATATAGGACAAAGATTACAAAGAAGGATTGAGAAAGGGTTTCTCGATATAGAACCAAACAAGCAACAAGACCACCTAAGAAAGTAGTTGTACATGAACGAAGTCTATATCGCATAGCTTCCCATCTAAGTCCCTTACTCATATAGACTTGATCCTCTGGAAGTAAATCAGAAGATGATTTACAGAGGACAGGCCATGGAGTCGCTTCTATCCATTCCCAACCCCTATTTCTAAATCTTGCATTTCATGATTATACTTCTTAAGAAATCTAGAATCATAGATACGGTAGATGACATCGTCCGGTTGGCATTGGTCAAAATAGAAAAAACCAAAACGACTAGTTCTATACCTCCAACCTTTCAAATGCATCTCATGTAAATATTGTTCTTTCTTGTCAAAGTCTAAAATGGTAAACATTCGAAATTTTACTTTGCTATTCATTGTCTTACCTCCAAATTTGAAAACAGGCATTGTTTTATTTATCAGATAATTCTTTCCACTTTTGAAACAATCTCCAAAAAATATAAGAAATCTGAATCACAAAAACGATCAATAAAACACAATCTATTATGACAATCAAACACACTTCCCAACTGGAATAACCTCTTCCACTGAGTAACTTCGAGAAAACCGGTAGTAGAGCCAAAAAGAGAAGCAAAATAGGGAACATCCGCATTATTAAAATCCGCTTGACCATAGCTAACTTCCCAGTCTCGTCATTATAAATTTCAAACTCGGCATCCGACTCAATGTTAGAAAGAACCTTTCTAAAGTAGGAAAAACCATTAAAATCTGTAATATGCTCCCATCCACAATCTTTAAACAGTTGTAAATAGGAAGCTCTCTCTGACTTTTTCATAGGATAAAAATCCAACTGATAAGAGACTTGCTCCGGTTGACACTTTTCAAAAGTGTACTTAACTGCAACTAATAAGTAAGAATAGCTCACTTTACTAAGCTTCCAACCCTCCGCATGCATTCTCCCTAGGAAAACTGCCTCCCTCTCATAATCCGCAATTGTAACAAGTCGATAAACACTTTTCTTTTCCATCAACCTTCCTCCCGACTGTTTCTGTAGAGCCGCTCAATACGTTTCAATTCAATCTCCAAAACCTTTCGTCCCAAATCTGTTATCTGATATATTTTCCGTTTTTCCTCTTCCCGGACAAAGGAAATTAAGCCATCCTTTTCCATTTTTGACAAGGTTCCATACATAGTTCCAGGACTAATCAAGACTTGCGAACCTGTCATCTCCTTGACCTTTTGCGTAATACTATACCCATGGTTCTCCTTTTGTAAACAAAACAAGATATAAAAACCTGTTTCCGTCATTGGGAGATAAACTCGTCTAATCTTATCTGGTAATTCCATTTAAAACAAACTCCTATTCAGTTCGATATATCGCACTTCGTTATATAAATTATATCACAGCTCGATATAAAACACAAGAAAAAAGACCACCATCAGGCAATCTTTCTTCTATATTAGTAAAGGTCAAGATAATTATCAACTTCCCATTGTGAAACAAATGTTGCATAGCTAGCCCACTCGATACGTTTGGCTTCAAGGAAGCTAGTGTAGATATGTTCACCTAGGGCCGCCTTGACCACTTCATCTTCTGTCAAAGCTTTCAAGGCGTTGTGAAGAGTTGATGGAAGATCAGTGATCCCAGCTTCCTTACGCTCTTCTGCTGTCATGATGTAGATATTTTCTTCAATAGGAGCTGGTGCTTCGATTTTGTTTTCAATACCATGCAAACCAACTTCCAAAAGAACAGCCATAGCGATGTATGGGTTTGCCATTGGGTCCACTGAACGCAACTCAAGACGAGTTCCCATACCACGTGAAGCCGGCACGCGCACAAGTGGCGAACGGTTACGACCAGCCCAAGCAATGTAAACAGGTGCTTCATAACCTGGAACCAAACGTTTGTATGAGTTAACTGTTGGGTTCATGATAGCAGTATAGTTGTAAGCATGCTTAATCAAACCGCCAAGGAAATGGTAGGCCGTTTCAGACAACTGCATTCCTTTTGGATCATTTGGATCAAAGAAGGCATTATTTCCTTCTGCATCAAACAAGGACATATTACAGTGCATACCTGATCCAGCAATACCAAATTTTGGTTTCGCCATAAAGGTTGCGTAAAGACCGTGTTTACGAGCAATGGTTTTAACAACAAGTTTAAAGATTTGAATCTTGTCACAGGCACGGAGGACTTCATCATACTTGAAGTCAATTTCATGTTGTCCAACCGCAACCTCGTGGTGACTCGCTTCTACTTCAAATCCCATTTTGGTCAAGACATTCACGATTTCACGACGTGTATTGTCCGCAAGGTCAGTAGGCGCCAAATCAAGTAGCCACCCTTGTCATTTACCTCAAGAGTTGGATCGCCATTTTCATCCAGCTTAAAGAGGAAGAATTCTGGTTCTGGACCAAGGTTGAAGGATTTGAATCCTACTTCTTCCATATGACGAAGTGCACGCTTCAGATTACCACGAGGGTCACCTGCAAATGGTTCGCCTTCTGTTGTATAGACATCACAGATCAAACCTGCAACACTTCCATTTTCATCTCCCCATGGGAAGACTGTCCATGTATCCAAGTCTGGGTACAAGTACATATCTGACTCATTGATACGTACAAAACCTTCAATAGAAGAGCCATCAAACATGGCTTTGTTTGACAAGACCTTGTCTAACTGTTCATCTGTAGCAGGAATTTCGACGTTTTTCATGGTTCCCAGAATATCTGAAAACATGAGACGGATAAAGGTAACATTTTTTTCCTTGACTTCACGACGAATATCTGCAGCTGTGATTGGCATGGGTTTTCTCCTTAATATATGACTACTTGCGATTGCCTAACCGCGACCAAAGGGTGACCGTACTGAAGCAAAGCGCCCCTGCTGGAGGAGTTCATTGTGGAGTGCACGACGCACTTCCGTCTGACTCACAGCTTTCTTGGACTTCGCCTCGCGTTCAGCATATTTTTTCTTAATCGCAGCAATATTATGACCTTCAGAGATATAATCTTTGATTTCAAGCAGACGATCCATGTCATTCAACGAATACATGCGACGGTTCCCTTCGTTTCGATCAGGTTTGATCAACTCTTGATCTTCATAATAACGAATCTGACGCGCCGAGAGATCGGTCAACTTCATAACACTGCCGATAGGAAAAACAGCCATATTTCGGCGAAATTCTCTTTCCTTCATTTACAATTTCCTTCTTCCTGTCTATTATAGTCTAAAAAAAGACATACGTCAATGAATAATGTCATAAAATGTAACATTATTTTCTTTTTTTCTCCCAAAAGAGTTTCAGTTGCTCAATATCATAATTTACGAGTATTGCGACAAAAACTCCCATAAATGTTTCAAATACACGTGCAAATACGTACAAAAATGTTTCTCCGCTTGGTATTGATAGGGTAATGATCAACATAGCTGCCACACCACCGATAACTCCTGCCTTGTTGTTCATGGCAACATTTGTCATAATGGTTAACATGGTGCAAATCGGAACAACTAGTAAGGTTACCCAAAAGGCTCCATGAAATAAAGTGTTTAAGAGGAAAAAGACAAGGGCGTAAAAACCTCCGATGCTATTTCCTAAGATACGCGAAGTTCCAAAATGGACGCTCTTATCAAAGCTCTCTCGTAAACTGAAGACTGCTGTCAATGCTCCGATTTGAAGCCCCTTCCAGCCAAAAAAACCAAAAATCAAGAGAACTATAAATACGGCAATCCCTGTTTTGAAGGTTCGCATGCCAAGCTTGAACTGTGACTTATCAAATTTATATTTTTTAAAATAACTCATAATATCAACTTTCTACTACCATTTTAACATAAATTAGTTGATTTTATGAGCCAAAATCAATAGGAAACGTTTTTAATTCAAACAACAAGAAAAAGAGGAAACAAAGTTCCTCTTTTCATCGTTTCATTTAGGAAAACTTATTTTTCTGTGAGTGCTGCCAATCCTGGAAGAACTTTGCCTTCAAGGAGTTCCATTGATGCTCCACCACCAGTAGAGATCCATGAAAACTTGTCTGCACGGTCAAGGTTGATAGCTGCAGCAGCTGAGTCACCACCACCGATGATTGATTTCACGCCTGGTTGTTTCACGATAGCATCCATGACACCGATTGTACCAGCTTGGAAGTCAGGGTTTTCAAATACACCCATAGGTCCGTTCCATACAACTGTTTTCGCACCAGTCAAAGCTTCGTCGAATTTAGCGATAGATTTAGGACCGATATCCAAACCAAGGAAACCTGGATCAACTGCTTCACCTTCAGTGTCTTTCACTTCAGTGTAGTCAGCAAATGCGTTTGCTTCTTTTGAGTCAACTGGCAAGATCAATTTGCCGTTTGCTTTTTCAAGAAGAGCTTTCGCAACATCCAATTTGTCTTCTTCTACAAGTGAGTTACCGATTTCGATACCTTGTGCTTTGTAGAATGTGTAAGTCATCCCACCACCGATAAGAACTTTATCAGCTTTTTCAAGCAAGTTTTCGATAACACCAATCTTGTCTGAAACTTTTGAACCACCAAGAATCGCTACGAATGGACGTTCTGGAGCTTCAACTGCTTCTTGGATGTAGGCAATTTCATTTTCAAGAAGGAATCCAGCAACAGCTTTTTCAACGTTTGCTGAGATACCAACGTTAGATGCGTGTGCACGGTGAGCTGTACCGAATGCATCGTTTACGAAGATGTCATCTCCAAGCGATGCCCAGTATTTACCAAGCTCAGGATCATTTTTAGATTCTTTCTTGCCGTCAACATCTTCGAAACGAGTGTTTTCAACCAAGAGAACTTGTCCATCTTCAAGAGCGTTAACAGCGGCTTCCAATTCAGCACCACGTGTAACACCTGGAATAAATTTAACTTCTTGTCCCAATTTAGCAGCCAAGTCAGCAGCTACAGGAGCAAGTGATTTACCTTCTTTGTCTGCCTCTTCTTTTACACGTCCAAGGTGAGAGAAGAGGATTGCACGTCCACCTTGTTCAAGGATGTACTTGATAGTTGGAAGAGCTGCAGTGATACGGTTGTCATTGGTAATCACGCCATCTTTAACAGGTACGTTGAAGTCAACACGAACGAGAACTTTTTTCCCTTTCAAGTCAACGTCTTTAACAGTTAATTTTGCCATTTGATATGACTCCTTCTTTTTTTATACGTGTTAATTATATCACAAAATCAGCAAAAGAGATAGAAAAACCCTAAACTTTTCTTGTTCATTCTTTTATCTATTAACCTAAAAACCTAGGATTGCAGTACGGGAAATAGCAATTTTCACACAATTCGGTTGGAATAATTTAGGCAAATTTCTTGATTGATCTGCCTAATTACTTCTATACCATTCTTTTTCCAACATTTTAATCCTTAATATTCTAAACTATACAGTCCTTCTTTTTGAATTGCTAGGTTTCTTATTGTACAATATAACTGAAATAGTTTCTTTTAGTTTGTGCTATTTGAAATTAAAAAAGAGGATTTACTACAATGAAATTAGAAAGACTAATCTATATTTTACTGTCTCTTTTAAATAAGAAGAGAATAACAGCTAAAGAGATTGCAGAGAGGTTTGAAATATCTACTCGAACAGTATACAGAGACATGGATACGCTCAGTCTAGCGGGAATCCCAATCTATTCAGAACGTGGAGATAAGGGAGGTTTCTATATACCAAGCGACTATAAGATAGACAGAAACTTTTTCACTGAGGAAGAGAGACAGTTTATTATTAATATGAGCCAAAATGTTAGTAAAATCGTTGGTCATTCAAGTCTTGACAGTATCGAGCACAAGCTTTCTTCTCAAGAAATTACAAAAGTAAACAGTCCTTTTTACTTTGATCTCAGTTCCTGGACTCTTAATACAAATTTTTTACTAGAAATTGAGGAAGCTATACAAACTGAACAGATGATTTCTTTTTCTTACCATTCGAAAAAACAAGAAAAAAGTCAGCGAACAGTTATCCCATACAGATTGATCTATAAACTAAATGCTTGGTATGTTATCGGTTACTGCTTAGAAAAATTAGATTTTCGTATTTTTAAATTAACTCGAATTCGTAAACTAGAACTAGTGGAAATAAAAGATAAACTATTCGATTATCCACATTTATCTCAAGAAAAGTTAGAGCTTTTTTTAAATCCCCCAAAACATAAAGTGGAGGGGCAAAGAGAAGAAATCGAACTAGTTTTTACAAGATTTTCACTTCCAAAAATCTACGATTACTTTACAGAAGAAGAAATCAGAGTCGAGGACGAAATAATAAAAGTTCAGGCATTCAGAGCTTTAACTCCTGCATTTTTTGATTTACTCTTAAGCTTTGGTTATCAAGTAAAGGTCGTATCTCCAAGTCACTTACAAAATTTACTGATCAGTACTCTCAAAAAAAATCTTCAGCAATATGACAAGCTGTAGTCATATTTCCTTTTGTATACTCTTAAGTGGGCAAAATATTTCATGATATTCATCATAGCCCAATTATTTTACAGGAGGTTCCAAATGGATACAAAAACACTTGCAGAAAGCTATTTTACGGCAGTAAATGAGGGAGGCTGGGAAGATTTCGTAGCTGAAAACTTTGATTATGGCATGTGCGATAGTATAGAAATTCGACAAGGACGTGATGTTTATTTGCAAGGCGCAGGCCAATTCTATGCTTTGAGCCAGCATCTTGAAGTGAAGCAATTACTTGTTGATGGTCGAACAGTCTCAGCTTTAAATCGCTACCGTCTACATTCTCCTCAAGGAAAAGAACTCGAACTGGATGTCGCAGAATTTCTGAAATTCGATGAATTTGATAAATTAGTTGCATCCAATATTTATTTCGACACTTATCGTTTTCAAAGATTTATCCAAGGAATTGAATAGCAAAAATCTAGCTTCAAATTTACTCTTCAATTTCAAAACAAATCATGACCACCCGTCTAACGGGTGGTTTGCACCAGGGCTATAAGCCCAAATTACCAGCCAGCGCCTAAAGACGCTGGCTTTCACGTTGTTCAAGCCTTATTGCTCTTGACTCGTCACTTGCCTCTCAAAGAGGCTTTAGTATTACTTACCACTATCCCTAAAGGGATCCCCATATTCTTTTACACTCATTTTATCTAGTGCTATATCATGCTTTTCCTGCTCTTGAATATATTTCTTAATTGTGGCTTCATTGAGTCCTACTGTACTTACATAATAACCTTCTGCCCAGAAATGCCGATTCCCAAACTTATACTTGAGGTTGGCGTGTTTATCAAACATCATGAGTGCACTTTTGCCTTTTAAATACCCCATGAAACTTGAAACACTTATCCTTGGTGGAATACTTACTAACATATGTACATGATCAGGCATTAAATGGCCTTCGAGAATCTCAATACCTTTATAACTACATAATCGGCGAAATATTTCTCCCAAACTGCTTCGATATTGATTATAAATGATTTTTCGTCTATACTTAGGGGTGAACACAATGTGATATTTACACATCCACTTTGTGTGTGATAAACTATGTGCCTTTTGTGCCATATTTTTCTCCTTTCGCTTTACAATTGGCTTGAACACCTTTATTGTATCGCGTTTGGAGTTTTTTTGGGTATAACCTTTGACGCGCACCCGCATAGCGGGTGGTTTATTTGTCTCGCACCTAACGGAGCGAGACGGACTAATAGTCACATAACTAAAAACAAGGTCTGACTAATCTACAGTCAAACCTTGTTTTTTTATTTTTATGAGAAAATCCAAGATTCGTAAATCTGATTAGTCTTCTCTCTTCTTTCCAGCAAGCAAGCCGTAGCCACTCATTAGTCCGAGGAGTCCTAGCGCTACTAGACTAGCATCTCTTGTCGCTCCCGTATTTGGGAGCTCTCTGTTTGTTTCTTCAACTTTTGCTGGTGTTGCTGAGAGCGCTTGATCCCTTGTTTGTGAGACTTGCTCTTCTTTCGTTCCAACTTCAACAATTTCTGGAAGGGCTTCCTTGAGAACCTCAGTAGAATGAAGGGTGCGTTTGCCCTGAGCATCAACTTCTACAAAGCGACGAACTTGACCTTCAACGCCTGCTTGAACTAGCTGGCGTTTGCCTTTGAGAAGGGCTGCATTTGGTCGTTCCTGATGTTCGAAGGCAACTGAAACTTCTTCAACTTCCAGTTTCGGAGTTTCTAGAACTAAATCTTTCACACCTTCAGCTGGTTGGTTGCTTGATAGAACTTTTCTACCAACTTCGGTGATTTCTGGGATTGATTCCTTGACTACCTCAGTCGAACGAAGAGTGCGTTTGCCTTGGACGTCTACTTCTACTAGACGACGAATTTGCCCTTCTTCTCCTTTTTGGACAAGTTGACGTTGACCTTTCAGAAGGTTTGCGTTTGGTCGCTCCTGACGTTCATAGGCTATTGTTTCAGTTTCAATAACTAGTTCAGGGAGGGCCTCAACCGTCGGGGCCACTTCATTTGGATCCATGCTACCAACATGATGGCTTTCTTCTGCAGGAGCTAGTTTCTTATTCAGCTTTTCTTTCATGTCCGCAAAAGCCTGTGGAGTTGGTGTTTGCGAAGATAATAAAGCTTCAGCTTGGGCAATCAACTCAGCTTGAGAATCTTTTTCACGGACGGATTCGAGCAAGCCTTCCAACTCTTCTCTAGCAGTCTGATAACGTTGATTTCCATCCAAGGCTGTCCCTGCTTGTTTCAACTCATTCAAAGCCCGATTGACTTCTTCTTGGCTAGCATTATGGTTTTCTGCTACAGCTTTCGCTACATTGAGCTTCTCTACTAGTGCTGCTTGTTTGTCCTCGCTTGAGAAGGTGTAGGCAAGGGTTGACTGACGGCCTTGGGCAGCAGTAATTTCTTGTTTGAGGTACTCATCATTGACTGCAGCCTTTGGAGAAACCAAGACATCAAACTCAGCTGTATGACCTTTGTAATGTAAGGTCAAGGTCTGGCGTCCAGTCTTTGAGAATCGTAGCCTGTGATTTCAACACCTTGATCTGTGAAGGCATGGCTTTCTTCTGTCTCATCATCATAGAGAACGCCGAAGCGCCCTTCTGCAAGATCCAGTTGCTCTCCTACTAGATAGTCCGTTTTCGGTTTCTGAGTAATGTACAGACCTGCTACTTCCTTTGGTTTTCCTTCATCTTGACCAGTCACTTGTACCTTCAAGTCACCGCTTACTGGAAGTCCAAGATAGCTAACTGTGAGCTTTTGTTCCCCTTTTTGGTGAGCGTTGTAGCCAGATACTGTCACACCTGAATGAGTAAGGTTGATCAGCTCATCGGCTTGTCCCCCTTCGTATTGAACACGGAGTGTTCCGCCTCTGAGGTCCAGTTTTTCTCCTTCTTTATAAACTGTCTTCTTAGGTCCTTTTTCAAGGCTAACAGATTTAATTTTTCTTTCATCCTGTGGAATCGCTACTGCCAAGGTGTTACTGATTTCTTTGCCAGGTAGTTGGGTACGATAGTAGAGGAGAGTTGGTTGCTTGTCAAAGCCCAATGGTGCTGTTGCTAGGTCGCCACCAGTTTCAGTCTTCAAGGTTGCAATTGGTGTTTGTGAATCTGCCTTGTCGTAAACGGTGATGGTTGCGCCTGCTGGAACATCAGAGAAGCCTAGTTGAACTTGGTGGTTTCCAAGTGAACGAGCAGCTACCTTAGCCATTGGAATATTTGACTTTCTGTGTCCAAGGTTTCGTACATCTTCCAGTTGTAGATACGAATGGCTTTCCAAGGTGTTCCGTTATCAGATGTAATGACATGCAAACGCCAGTCTTGGGCGGTGATTGGTTTGTCAAGAGTGATATCCGTCACGTGCGCTTTATTGCCACGGACTTCCTTAGCTAGTTTCCACTCGCCATCTGTATCCTTGTAGTAAAGATCAAAGTCCTTGGTGTTCATCAGACCATCGTTAACAGACTCACCGCCAGCTCCCGCATGATCCATTACCCATCTGACAACACGACGTGGTTGGGTCAAACGAATATCGACACTACCGCTTAATTGTCCTGAAGACCACTTGTCTGATAGACTTGTAATCGTACCGTTCAACATGCCTTCGATGCCTTCACCGCCTTCAGTATTCGGGAAGGTGCTACCAATAACCGTTGCCCCTGGAACAATATTTTCAGCCAAAGGTCTTGGGAGAGTTGTATCCTGAACAGTCATCCCCCAGTTGAATGACGCAGTTGCAACTTCGGAACGGAGGCCATTTTTACCAACTGCAACGACTTTCAATTCTTGAGTCGTACCAGTCGCATTAGAAGAACGGCTAATTTTTGGCAAGTAGATGGTTGAAGCAGATGAACCTGTCAACAAACGCCAGTTGTCACCGTCTTTTTCGTAGACTTCATAGAAATCTGCATCTTGGTTACCCGAAAATTGAACAACTGCTTCAGCTTCTTGGGCATTCTTAAGAGATTGCTTCACCACAGAGAGACCTGTAGGTGCTTGTGGCGCTTGGTGATTGTCCGTGATAGTTAATTGTCCTAGGTTGAACTGATAATCTTTACAGCACCTTCATGTTCGAAGAAGAGTTTAACTGCATAGATGGTTTTACCTGCTAGTGAGCTAAGGTCAAATTCTTCATTCTTCCAGTTGTCAGAAAGGGTTAGCTCTTTCCATGCCTCCGCATCCTCAAATTTGTAGTCTGGAGTCGTAGAGAAGGCCATATAAACTTTCGAGCCTTTTCCTCCCTTGTGGGCAACCCGAAGTTTGGTTTTCTCCGTTACTTCTAGTTTAGTAGAATACAAATTCACATCTTGGTCCGTCTTACCAGCTACATCACCTGAGAATTTAAGAGAGTTTCCGCCATTGTAGGCATCTGTAAAGTCATATTCTGCACGGAGTTTTTCACCCGTTGAAGTCTGCCACCAGCGCCATGTTGGCAATACACCTGAAACAGAACGGTAGTTCCATTCAGAATCCTTAGAAACTTTGCCGTCTACAAACCACTTTCTACCATGACCTGTATTGAAAGAGGTAGTAAAGGTCCGGCCAACTGCTGGAGTGCGGTCCGCAACTAAATTGGCAATTCCATACCACTCTTTATCCGCTGGTTTTTGAGCCGTTGGATCTCCTTGATAACCTGTGAAGAAGATGTCTTCGTTCTTGTGATAGTCTTCGCCTGTTTTTCCTAGACTGGTAATCGTATCTGGTGCAAAGAGTCCAAGTGACAAACGCAACTTGCCTTTCATCTAAGAGGGCATCCCATTTGACTTTGGTCTTATAAGAACCACCTTGTTGCAATTCCAAGCCTGCAAAGACATCATATTGACTACGCTCTAGCCATTTGGCCATCTCTACGGAGTGGTCATTCTTTTCCTTGTTCCAGTTGAAATTGGCAAAAAATTGATCTGCAGGGACTTTGTCACCTTCTTTTTGCATGAACTGGTAGTTGTAATCACCTAGACCATCTTCGTGGTAACGACCGTATTTGTAGGTCATGGCATCGTACCAAGCATACTTGATTGGGTGGTTGACTTTAGCCGCGTATTCTTTTGTATAGAGCATGAATTGGCGCATTTTTTCACCAAGAGGTGCTACCAATTCACCCGTTGTTTCCTGATTAATGAAATAGCCATCAAAGCCATAGTACTTAGCAAGATCGACAAGTTTCCGTGCGATAGGGAAGGTGCCATCTGCGTCTTGTTTCAAGGCAGCTGCAAATTTCTCTTGGTCGGCAATGCTATTTGACCAGTTGAAAAAGAGTGTTCCATAAACGGGAACTCCGTTGCGGTGACCGGCATCAATGACATCTGGAGTTGGAACTAGACCTTCCCAGAAGACCATTGAATCCAAGTATTGCCAGTAATCAAAAGCGTAGGCCTTGAATTCTTCTCCACCTACAGAAGCGTGGTCTTTAGCCTTTGAGTTGGTATTTGCCAGCGCCTGAACCTTGGCTCTTCTGCTTGCTTTTTCATTGACCAACTGCCCTCTGTGGCGCTTGGCGAGTTCAACTGATGAACGGTTAATAGGATCATCCTCACGCGCACCCGGTTCCCATTTCAACAACTCTTCCCAAGTATCAAATTTGATTTCCTTTGGTCGGAGACTCTTTTCTTCATTTTTAGGAACGTCTGCTAGAGTCGGTTTGTCGGCTTTCTTCTCAACCACTTGAGGAGCTTCCTCTGGTTTGACTTCTTCTTTTTCAGTTGGTTGAGCAGGTTTTTCAGTTTTATCTGTCAGAGCTGGCTTCGCTTCTTCTTTTTCATTAACCAGATCCGTTATTGCTGGAGTGTTTTCTGAAATTGGTTGCTCAGCTACTTTGTTTTCAGTTTCCTCTAATTGTTTTTCGATAGCTGCAGTATCTGGATTAGTTGTCTCATTAATGCTTGTAGCTTGAGCGCTCGTATTAGTAGCTGTTTCAGGTGCAGCGACTTGTTCAGCAAGAGCTGGGCTTGCAAATAGAGCTGAACCAATCATCAAGGAACAAGCCCCGATTGACAGCTTACGAATACTGTAACGGCAACGTTTTTCAAAAAATAGATTTTTCATCTTTTCCTCCTAATAAAATATAAAGTAAGCGCTTTACTTTTTTGATAAAAAGTAACTGTTCTCAGTGCTCATCACCAGAACAGGATCATCTTCATTTTATCCCATATGAAAGCGATGTCAATCTATTTAACATAAAAACTATAACTAGGATAATAATCAGTAAAATTTGGACACAATCCTATAAATCATCTATCTTAAAGGGAAACTATCTCTCATTTTGAAAGAAAGTTCTTGTTTCTTATGAAAATTTCAGCTAAACACTTGTGAGATTTACTTTTATCCTTTAAAATAGAATAGGAGAAATTCCGTTATTATTTTTCGGAGGAAAAAGAAATGTCCATTAATTGGCAGGAAATTTTATTTCACTTTTTAGGAGGTCTAGGACTATTTTTATACAGTATCAAGACCATGGGAGACGGTTTGCAACAAGCTGCTGGAGATCGCCTTCGTTTTTACATTGACAAGTACACTAGCAATCCCTTTTTAGGCGTTCTAGTCGGAATCGTCGTGACTGCCCTGATTCAGTCAAGTACGGGGGTTACAGTTATCACGGTCGGACTGGTCAGCGCTAGTCTTCTCACTCTTAGACAGGCTATCGGAATTATCATGGGAGCCAACATCGGAACCACCGTTACTTCCTTTATCATCGGTTTCAAGCTTGGCGAGTATGCTTTACCCTTGATTTTCCTTGGAACCATGTTCCTCTTCTTTACAAAAAACAGAACAGCAAACAATATCGGGCGCATCCTGTTTGGTGTAGGGGGAATCTTCTACGCCCTTAACCTCATCAGTGCCGGTATGAGTCCGCTTAAAGATTTACCACAATTCAAGGAGTATATGGTCACCTTGGGACAAAATCCTATTTTAGGAGTGGTAGCTGGTGCAGTGATTACCGTCCTCATCCAGGCATCTTCTGCAACTATCGGGATTCTACAAGGTCTCTATGCAGGTGGGTTCCTTGACCTTAAAGGTTCACTACCAGTTCTCTTCGGGGATAATATCGGGACAACCTTAACCGTTATCATTGCAGCAGCTGGAGCCAATGTCTCTGCAAAGCGCGTTGCAGCGACTCACGTTACCTTTAACGTTTTAGGAACTATTCTTTGCTTAATCTTATTAGGCCCCTTCACTGCTATGATCGAGTACTTCCAGGCACTCCTTCACCTCTCACCTGAGATGACGATCGCCTTCTCTCACGGTGCCTTTAACGTAAGTAACACCATTGTACAATTTCCATTCATTGGAGCCTTGGCCTACTTTGTTACCAAGCTCATCCCTGGTGAAGACGAGGTTGTCAAGTACGAGCCCCTTTATCTCGACGAACAACTTATCCAGCAATCTCCTTCTATCGCTCTAGGAAATGCCAAAAAAGAACTTTTGCACTTGGGGAACTATGCAACCAAAGCTTTTGACCTTTCTTATACCTACATCATCGGTTTGGATGAAAAGGTAGCTGAAAAAGGGCACAAGACAGAGGAAGCCATCAATACCATCGATGAAAAACTCACTCGTTACCTCATTCGACTCTCAAGCGAATCCTTGAGTCAGAAAGAAAGCGAAGTCTTGACTAACATCTTGGATTCATCTCGTGATTTGGAACGGATTGGGGACCACGCAGAAGGCTTGCTCAACCTAACAGACTACCTCCAACGTAAGAATGTTCAGTTTTCTGATGCTGCTTTAGAGGAATTAGCTGAGATTTATCAAGCAACAACTGCATTCATCAAGGATGCCCTTGATAGTGTAGAAAACAATGATATTGAAAGCTCAAAGTCTGATTGAACGCCATAAAGAAATCAACAATATGGAACGCGTTCTCAGAAAGACCCACATCAAACGCCTTAACAAGGGTGAGTGTTCTACACAAGCTGGAGTCAACTTTATCGACATCATTTCCCACTACACTCGTGTATCAGACCATGCTATGAACCTAGCGGAAAAGGTTATCGCTGAACAAATCTAATAAACAAAAGCTATCCTGATTGGGATGGCTTTTTTCGTTTACTCATCAAGAATGTCTGTTCTAGCATATAAAAAATGCTTTGATTCACAATGGAATCAAAGCATTTTAAATAGCTCTCCAAACATAATAGCAGAAACCGCGGTTCCTCTGTACTTAGCTTCTTCTCTTTTGATAAAGCGAGCCAAGTTGATCAATTCAGGTGCTGGGTGTTTGGGATTTCTGAACAGTTCAAGATTGACCAGTCCTGAAAGTCGGACTGCTAGTAATTGCTCATTTGTAGTGGGTAGTTTTTTAGCAGTCTCTAGGAGAGCAGCAACTAAATCTTCACTCAAGCCCTGACGGGCATGGTTGTAGAGATCTCTTATAAGGCTTTCTAGGTTTGGTTCTACCATCCCGACCACCTCCCTTATGTTTAATAATTTTTAATCAAATCAACAGTTGAACGATCCAATTTTTTCACCAAGGCTTGCAAGAAAGTTTGGGCTTCTAGGAAGTCATCCATCGCGTAGAGAGTTTGGTGAGAATGGATATAACGAGCGCAAACACCGATAGTTGTAGATGGGACACCACCATTTTTCAGATGAGCTGCTCCAGCGTCCGTTCCACCTTTTCCACAGTAATATTGGTACTTGATACCAGCTTCTTCAGCCGTTGTCAAAAGGAAATCCTTCATACCTGGGAGAAGCAAGTGACCTGGATCGTAGAAGCGAATCAAGGTTCCATCCCCAATCTTGCCTTGTCCTCCATAAACATCACCAGCAGGTGAACAGTCAACTGCCAGAAAAACTTCTGGATCAAACTTAGTTGTAGAAGTATGAGCGCCACGAAGCCCAACTTCTTCTTGGACGTTAGAGCCAAGATAGAGTTCATTTCCCAGTTTTTGACCTGATAGGGCTTCAGCTAACTCGCTCACCATGAGAACACCGTAGCGGTTGTCCCAAGCTTTTGAGATGATATTTTTTTCATTGGCTGTCAAGATAGCGGAGCTATCAGGGACAATGGTGTCACCCGGACGGATACCAAAGCTTTCTGCCTCAGCCTTGTCCGCAAAACCACCATCAAAAACGATATCCGAGATAGCAGGCATGGTTGGTCCACCCTTTCCACGAGTCAAATGTGGAGGAACAGAGCCTGAAATCACAGGAATTTCACGACCGTCACGAGTAAAGAGTTTAAAGCGTTGGCTGCTGACCACCATAGGATTCCAACCACCGATTTCAACCACACGGAAGGTACCATCCGCTTTGATTTCGCTGACCATAAAACCAACTTCGTCCATGTGAGAAGCGACTAAGACGCGTGGTGCATCCGCAGCTTCTGAATGCTTGATACCGAAAATACCACCCAAGCCATCTGTCACCACTTCGTCCACGTGCGGTGTCAACTTCTCACGAAGATAAGTCCGGACAGGCGCTTCATGACCTGAGATTGCAGCAAGCTCTGTTACTTCTTTGATTTTTGAAAATAATGTTGTCATATCAGTTCCTTCTTTCTGTCCTCCATTTTACCACTTTTTATAGGAGAAGGGTAGTGGGAAATTGGATTAGATTTTACTAGTTTATCCTATAAAAGAGAGGGGCAGATGTAATTTCAGAAATTTTTCTTTCTTTTTACATTAAATTGTCAGAAAATTTATTGACAGATTAAAGAAATCGTGTTACATTTATATCCGCAGGTATCTTTCGATACCAAATCTATTTGAAAGGACGGGGGTATGAAACTCTCTCATTTTTTAACTAGCTTACTTCTACTCCTAGTCTTTCTCTCCATCAGCATTGGAACCAGTGATTTTTCTTGGGAGAAATTTTTTGCTTTCGACCAACAGACTTGGCTTCTCTTTCAAGAGTCGCGTCTTCCAAGAACCATCAGTATTCTCCTTGCAGCCTCCAGTATGAGCATGGCAGGACTTCTCATGCAGACCATTACTCAAAATCAGTTTGCTGCCCCAAGCACAGTCGGAACGACAGAAGCCGCCAAACTGGGAATGGTGTTGAGCCTCTTTGTCTTTCCGTCGGCTAGTCTGACCCAAAAGATGCTCTTTGCTTTTGGCTCATCCATTTTATTTACCCTCTTCTTCCTGGCCTTTATGACTATTTTTTCTGTAAAGGAAAGGTGGATGTTGCCCTTGATCGGGATCATCTATAGTGGGATTATCGGTTCTATCACAGAAGTTATCGCCTATCGTTTCAATCTGGTTCAGAGTATGACGGCCTGGACCCAGGGCTCCTTCTCTATGATTCAGACCCATCAGTATGAGTGGCTCTTCTTAGGCCTCATTATCCTGATAGCCGTTTGGAAATTGTCCCAAACCTTTACCATCATGAATCTGGGCAAGGAAGCCAGTGAGAGTTTGGGGATTTCTTACTCTCTACTTGAAAAGCTGGCCCTCTTTCTAGTGGCACTAACGACAAGTGTCACCATGATTACCGTGGGTGCCTTGCCATTTCTCGGGGTCATCGTTCCCAATCTGGTCCGCAAGCGCTATGGAGATAATCTGAGTCAAACCAAACTCATCGTCGCACTGGTCGGATCCAACCTGGTTCTGGCCTGCGACATCCTCTCTCGAGTCTTGATTCGGCCCTATGAGCTGTCTGTCAGTCTCCTACTAGGAATCATCGGTAGTCTCGTCTTTATCCTACTTCTCTGGAGAGGAGGACGAAAAGATGCAGTCTAAAAGCAAACACACCAAGCTCTTCTGGCTTCTCATTATTCTGGCCATCGGAGCTTGTCTCCTCTACTTTTGGCCCATCACTAACCTGTCTGCCTTTTCCTGGAAGCTGCGTTCCCAAAAAATCATCGTTTATCTCTTGGTAGCCATCGCGACAGGGATTTCGACCATTAGTTTTCAAACCCTGACGGAAAATCGCTTTCTGACGCCAAGTATTTTGGGAATCGAATCCTTCTATGTCCTGCTACAGACCCTGCTACTGATATTTGAAAGCAAATTCCTACAGCTTGGAAAGTCTCCTGTCTTAGAATTTCTAGTCTTGCTTCTGCTTCAATCCCTCTTCTTTCTCGCCTTACAAGGCTACTTGAAGACGCTGATGAAGCAAGATCTGGTCTTCATTCTGCTAATCTGCCTAGCCCTCGGAAGTCTCTTTCGAAATATCAGTACCTTCCTCCAAGTTCTGATGGATCCAAATGAATACGATAAACTGCAGAACAGTCTCTTTGCCTCCTTTCAGCATCTCAACACTTCCATCCTAGCCATCGGTTCTCTGATCATCCTTTCCTTGACAATCTTTTTCTTTCGAAAAGCAGTCATTCTGGATGTCTTGCACCTGCAAAGAGAAACGGCCCAGATCCTGGGACTCGATGTTGAAAAAGAACAGAGAGAACTCCTCTGGGGCATCGTGCTTTTGACCTCAACAGCCACTGCCTTGGTAGGGCCTATGGCCTTCTTCGGCTTTATGCTGGCCAATCTTACCTACCTAATCGTCAAAGATTATCGGCACAAGTTGCTCTTTATCGTAGCCATTCTGATTGGATTTATTAGTTTGACCTTGGGGCAAGCCCTTATCGAACGAGTCTTTGCACTAGAAATTCGCATCAGCATGATTATCGAGAGTGTGGGTGGTCTCTTATTCTTTATCTTACTTTACAGGAGGGCGCGTCGGTGAAACTGGAAAACATTGACAAATCCATTCAAAAACAGGATATTTTGCAAGACATTTCCCTTGAAGTCAGTCCTCAGAAACTGACAGCCTTCATTGGTCCAAATGGTGCTGGAAAATCAACTCTTCTCTCCATCATGAGCAGACTGACCAAGAAAGATCAGGGAATTCTCAGTATCAAAGGCCGTGAAATCGAGAGCTGGAATTCCCAAGAACTGGCCAAAGAACTCACCATCCTAAAGCAGAAGATCAATTACCAAGCCAAATTGACCGTTGAAGAATTAGTCAGTTTCGGACGTTTTCCCTACAGTCGAGGTCGACTGAGAGCAGAAGACTGGGAAAAAATCCGAGAAACCCTGGACTACCTGGAACTGACAAGCTTAAAAGACCGCTACATCGATAGTCTGTCTGGTGGACAGTTGCAACGTGTCTTTATCGCTATGGTACTAGCCCAGGATACAGACTTTATCTTGCTAGACGAACCGCTCAACAACCTCGATATCAAGCAAAGCGTCAGCATGATGCAGATTCTTCGACGACTGGTGGAGGAACTAGGGAAGACCATTATCATCGTTCTCCACGATATCAACATGGCTAGCCAGTATGCGGATGAAATTGTTGCCTTCAAGGACGGTCAAGTCTTTTGCAAAGGAACGACTGCTCAAATCATGCAGGCTGACCTGCTCAGTCAACTCTATGAGATTCCCATTACGCTGGCTGATATCAATGGCAAAAAGATCTGTATCTATAGCTAGCTATTCTGAACTCATGTTAGATAACCCTCTGTCTCTTAGCTAACAATCCTATATAAGAGACTCCCTACATCGTTATCACATTTTAAAAAGGAGAAATCATGAAAACATCCCTTAAACTTTATCTCACTGCTCTAGCTGCCAGCTTCTTGCTCTTACTTGGTGCATGTAGTACAAATACAAACTCAAGCACTAGCCAGACAGAGACAAGTAGCTCTGCTCCAACAGAGATAACCATTAAAAGTTCACTAGATGAGGTCAAACTTTCAAAGGTTCCTGAAAAGATTGTGACCTTTGACCTCGGTGCTGCCGATACTATTCGCGCTTTAGGTTTTGAAAAGAATATCGTCGGAATGCCTACAAAACTGTGCCGACTTACCTGAAAGATCTTGCGGGAAATGTCAACAATGTGGGTTCTATGGTTGAGCCAGACCTAGAAGCCATTGCTGCTCTTGAACCGGATTTGATTATCGCTTCACCACGTACCCAAAAATTCGTAGATAAGTTCAAAGAAATCGCTCCAACCGTGCTCTTCCAAGCAAGTAAGGACGACTACTGGACTTCTACCAAGGCCAACATCGAATCCCTAGCAAGCGCCTTTGGCGAAACAGGTACACAGAAAGCCAAAGAAGAATTGGCTAACCTGGACAAGAGCATCCAAGAAGTAGCTACTAAAAACGAAAGTTCTGACAAAAAAGCTCTTGCTATCCTCCTCAATGAAGGAAAAATGGCTGCCTTTGGTGCCCAATCTCGTTTCTCTTTCTTGTATCAAACCTTGAAATTCAAACCAACTGATACTCAATTTGAAGACTCTCGCCACGGACAAGAAGTCAGCTTTGAAAGCGTGAAAGAAATCAATCCTGACATCCTCTTTGTCATCAACCGTACCCTTGCCATTGGTGGGGACAACTCTAGCAACGATGGCGTCCTAGAAAATGCCCTCATCGCTGAAACTCCTGCCGCTAAAAATGGTAAAATTATCCAACTAACACCAGACCTCTGGTATCTAAGCGGTGGCGGTCTTGAATCAACTAAACTCATGATTGAAGACGCTCAAAAAGCTTTGAAATAAACAAGAAAACCCAACATCAGGTGATGTTGGGTTTATTTTTCTTCTTGATTTCGTCTGAGGGAAAAGTGGTCTGGGACGGGATCCTTACCTGTTTTCGACCAAGGATGACAACGTAAAATCCGAGCCAGGCCCATCAAAACACCCTTGAAGCCATGTTTTTCAATAGCCTGAATCATGTAGTTAGAACAAGTCGGCTCAAAGCGACAAGAGGGTGGAAAGGCCGGTGAGATAAAACGTTGGTAAAAGCGTACTGGCGCTATTAAGATGCGTTTCATTATTTCTTGGTTACAGCCATAGTGTGTAGTTGGCTGATTTCTTTTTTATTAAGGCGACGGGATTCTCCTGGACGAAGACCTGTCAAGTCTAGGTGTCCGAAACGTGTCCGAGACAGTTTATCCACTTGCAGACCGACGGCTTCAAACATCTTTTTAACCTGATGGTTACGCCCTTCATGGATAGTCAACTGTACCACAGAGCGGTTTTTGACTGGATCCACTTTGAGAATTTCATAAACAGCTGGCTTGGTTTTCTTGCCATCAATCTCAAGACCGCGGGTCAAGGGGCGGAGATTGTCCTTATTAGCCACACCTTTAACACGCGCGACATAGACCTTGTCAATCTCATTACGGGGGTGAATCATCTCGTCTGTAAAGTCCCCATCATTGGTCAAAAATCAAAACCCCTGATGTATCCCAGTCCAAACGTCCCACAGGGTAAATGCGTTCTTTGACATTGGGCAAGAGGTCTACAACAGTCTTGCGGCCCTTGTCGTCTGTCACACTGGAAATCACTCCGCGTGGTTTGTTAAGCAAATAGTAGACCTTTTCTTCGTTGTAGATGGGCTGACCTTCCACTTCGACCTTATCGCCAGACTTGATGGTCGTTGCGAGTTCACGCACCACTTGACCGTTAACTGTCACCAAACCTTGCTTGATCAACTCTTCTGCTTTTCTCCTACTGGCCACACCTGCGTGGGCAATATATTTATTGATTCTCATCTTCTTCTATCCTTTCACCAAATAATTGGCTTTCTTGGGCTTGAATCTCAAGCTCATCAATCACTGGCAATTCTTCTAAATGGTTAATCCCCATGTAATCTAGAAAATAATCCGTAGTCACATAGAGATTAGGGCGGCCCAACACTTCTTTTTTCCCATCTTCTCTTATCAATTCAAAAGCTTGTAGCTTAGCTAGAGCTCCACTAGAATTAACCCCACGAATAGCATCAATCTCAATTCGGGTAATCGGTTGCTTGTAGGCAATGATGGACAAGGTCTCAAGAGCAGCCCGAGACAAACTTTGGTTGATAGGTGCCTTGGAGTATTCCTTCAAAATCGCTGCAAATTGAGGCTTGGTGACCAATCTGTATGCACCACCTGTCTCGATCAGGGACAAGCTCGAATCTTGGTCTTTTTCATACTTCTGGGCTAATTTTTCTAAACTCTGTTGGATGCCTGTCGGTGGAAGTGAGAGGAGTTCAGCCAACTGACGAACTCGAATCCCATCTTCACCTGCTACAAACAAGAGCGCTTCTATTTCTGCTAAAGTACTCATCTTTCCTCTCTATCAAGTCTAGCTTTGTGCCTCTTGATTTTCTTCCTTCTTTCCATAAGATAGATATCTCCGAAACTCTCCTCTTGCACAAGGATCAGTTCCTGAGTTTTGATTAACTCTAGGGTCGCCAAAAAGAGGGTAATAACCTCTTGGACATTCTGGGCTTCCTTGAACAAATCCTGCAAGCGCAACTGGTCTCGTCCAGTCAAGGACTCTTTTACAATGACCATCATGTCCTCAATCTTATACTCATCCCGCAAGATGGTCGTGTGGTTCTGAGCGAACTCCTCTTTTTTCTTGGCTAGGATATTTGAAAAAGCCAAAAAGAGGTCAATGGTCGTCTTGTCATGTACAAGCTCCGCATCCTCGTAAATCAACTCTGTTGGCGCTTTGGAATAGTACTGGGCTCGATCTTGGTGCTTAGCCTCCAAGTGCTCACCCAAGAGCTTGAACTTGCGGTATTCTTCGATTTGAGAGAGAAGATCCTGCTCCAGGTCATCCTCCAAGTCTGTCACTTCAGCTACCTTTGGCAAGAGCTTGCGACTCTTGATCAGCATGAGCTGACTGGCCATAACCATATACTCGCCCGTTACTTCCAGACGCATGGCCTGCAGAGTTGAGACATAGGCTAGATACTGTTCGATAACTTCCGTAATGGGCACATCGTAGATATCCATCTGGTACTTAGAAACCAAGTGCAAGAGCAAGTCCAGGGGCCCTTCAAAATCTTTTAATTTAATATCCATTATCTATATTTTTCTAAGGTCAGGACTGTTTTTAATCCTAATTTTTTTGCAATTTCGTACAAATCGACCTTGTTTTCTATTTGTCTTAGAATGAACTGTTCCCGTAGGGCTTGGGCTGATAGTTCTGGGAAACCTTTCTCCTTGACAAAGGACTCCAGCTGACGAAAGGCCCACTGACGAGAATAGGCTTTCCCTGCCCTTTCAAAGAGATAGGTCTGCCCCATCAAGGGTTCTAGCTCTGGAATCAAGGTCCTAGGAATGGCTACAATCCTCTGTTGGTAAGCCTTGTTGATCCTCAAAACCTGAAAATCCAGATTGATATCTGCAACCTTGAGGGCTAAAATCTCACTTGGCAAGAGCCCTATTTCCAAGATAAGAAGCGCCAGCAAGCGTCCTTCTGGATAATTACTTTCCTGCCAAAAAGAGTCTAAATTTAGAATCTCAAGCTTTTCAGTCTGCTTTTCAGCTTGTTTGGCTAATTCCAGACGATAAAAACTGTCCACTTCTCCTTTTCGATAGAGAAAGTAGAGAAATTGGTTACAGGCCGAAAGTTTTCGCTTCTGGGCGCTGATTTTTAGATTGGCTAGCTGGCCTTGGTAAATCTTAAGACTGGTCTCAGAAATCCGCTCACCCACAATGTCTAAAAATTGCTCCAAATCATACTTATAAGACTGCTTGGAATTGGCAGACAAGCCCTGTTTTTCCTCTAAAAAGGCTGAAATCCTATCTCTCATTTGCATCGAATCTCATATTCCTTACTAAAGTCATGTAAGAGAGCATTGACAGCCTTGAGGATAGACTTGCGCGTGATGATTCCTTGGAAATTCCTTCACCATCTACGACTGGCAAGAAGGGTTCATCTACCAGTTTATGGAGGACCTCTGTGATGTTATAGTCTGGAGCAACAACTGCCACATCTGTCTTGGTCATATTGACGATATCTGTCTTTGCCATTTGTTCATCTGTCAAACCTTGCTCCATTTGATAAGCCAAAATGTCTCTCAGACCAATAGTACCGACAAAGCGTTTGTCAAAGGTCACAACAGGGATACGGGTATAAGTGATTTGGCTCAACACTAAAATCGCATGATCAGCGTTATGGGTATCAATCAAGGCCGCTAGATTCTCAGCAGGGGTAAGAAAAGTCTCTTCCTGCTCCAATAAAAATGCTTCAAATTCCTTGGCAATCATCGAGCAAACTCCTTGGACAAGCCTGGATAAACCTCATGGTCACGTGTCAAAAAGTCTACTTTAAAATAGCTGTCATCAATCTCCACACGGGCATAGAGGCATTCTCTAATAGTTCCTCGTGGTTGGCTGATGGAGCCTGGATTGAGAAAAAGAGTCTTTCCTTCCATCCAAGCATTTGGTACATGCAAGTGACCATAGAGACAGATATCGGCATCTTCTTCCTGAGCCCAGTAGTCCAACTTTTGAAAGTTGAAATTGATATCAAACAAGTGTCCATGCGTCTGGATGATCTTGGTTGGACCAAGTTGAGTTACCAAACGTTCTGGGTAGCCAGCATAAAAGTCCATATTTCCTTTGACGACATGGATGCCTTCCCAGAGCGGAGAGTCTGGACGGAGTTCAGAGTCACCATCGTGAAAAATGGCATCAACTTTCCCCAGATAGCGATCACGGATTTCTTCCACAATCAAGCTATCTCCGTGGGAGTCACTCATTACAATGATGGTTTGCTTTGCCATGATGGAAATACCTCCAAAAGTTTCTTAACGGCTAAGGCACGGTGGGATTGGCTATTTTTTTCTTCCAGGGTTAATTCAGCTGCTGACTTACCTGTCTCTCCCACAAGGAAAAGAGGGTCATAGCCAAAGCCATTTTCACCCTTGGGTTCAAAGTTAATATAACCTGGCCAGTCAGCTTCAACCACCAAGCTTTCCTTGTTTGGACTAGCTACGACTAGGGTTGTGTGGAATTGAGCCGAACGGTCCTTGAGGTCAAAGACCATGGCCAATTCGTGCAAGAGTTTGGTGTTGTTTTCACGGTCGGTTGCTCCTACACCAGCGAATCGCGCTGACCAGACTCCTGGCAAACCGCCGAGGACATCGACTTTGAGACCTGAGTCATCTGCTAGCACCATCTTGCCTGTTAATTGGGAAATGGTTTCTGCCTTCAGGCGGGCATTTTCTTCAAAGGTCATGCCTGTTTCAGCTACTTCAGGCAGATCTGGATAGTCATTGAGATTTTCCACATCGTAGCCTAACTTGTCAAAGATAGCTCGGAATTCCTTGGTCTTGCCCTCGTTACGAGTCGCAATGAGCAGAGTTTCTCTGACCTTGTTAGTTTCAAAGAAGGCTTCTACATCGACTCCTTCTTTAGGCAATTCGACATGCAAAAGCTGTCCATTTTCAACCAAGAGCAGGGCTCCCTGACGTTGGATGACTTCTAGATTGCGACCTGCTTCAGCATTTAAAATCTCAACGATAAAGGAGAGCAGACGAAAGTTAGAAGACCAGCGCATCACCGTTATCGTAATCGGAAAGCCATTTTCCTCGTCCCGAAAAATCCGCGCTAAATCCATAAAATCAAGCTCGAGAGGATCTTTGATAAGGCTATAGATGCCTCCATAGACATCCCAGACACCGACATACCAGTCCTGGTCATCCTTGTATTCATAAATTTTGTTTGTCATAAAGTTACATGCTCCACATGAATCTCTTTTTCCAGCCATTCTGCTCCAATCTGGGCAAAACTTTGGCTATTGGCTGTTGTGTAAAAACGATGTTGAAGAGGTCCCGCATCTCGGCTACGGTTGATTTCAAAATAGTTCAGCAAAACCGAGATATCCCGTACACACTCTGCCCCACTATCGATGAGCTGAACCTTTGGTCCCATGACATTTTGGATGATAGGGCGAAGGAGTGGGTAATGGGTACAGCCCAAAATCAGGCTATCCACCTTGCCGACCAAGGGACGCAGGGTTTCATAAACCACTTTCTTGGTAACACTGGTTGACAGGGCACCAGACTCCACCAAGGGGGCAAACTTGGGACAGGCCAAACTTTCCACCTGTAAGTCTGGATCCAAATCATGGATTTTTTGACGATAGATGTCTGATTGGACCGTCATGGGCGTTCCAATGACCCCGATTTTCCCACCTTGACTGGACTTGATAGCTGCCGAAGCTCCTGGCAAAATCACACCTAGGACAGGAATATCTAGTTGGGCCTTGATTTCTTCCCAGACGACCGCAGTCGCAGTATTACAAGCAATGACAATCATTTTGACATCCTTGGTCAAGAGAAAGTTGACCAACTGCCAAGTATATTCACGGATTTGCTCAGCAGGACGGGGACCATAGGGCGCCCGTGCCGAATCTCCAATATAGACGATTTCTTCATGGGGAAGCTGGCGCATGAGCTCACGAACAACGGTTAAGCCACCGACACCCGAATCCAAAAAACCAATTGGTCGATTATCCATACAGTCTTCTTTCTAGTCTTTTTTCTGATTGATAGTTCATCATGATTACTCGTCCTAAATGAACGGATAGACAGCTTGATAGAATGGCAACTGCCTCTCTCTTAATCATAATCAAATATCAATAGAATGCAAGGAAAAAGTCTTATCCTTGAGAACTATTGAACATAGTGAGAAGTCTGGAACTTTCATCCCAGACTTTTCCTATTTATTTCTTTTTATTGTTAGCAAGGGCTGCTTTTTGTTGGCGGATGATTTGGTGATAAACTTGTTGTACCTTGGCTTCGCTTGGTTTTTGACCATTTGCACTCAAGAGAGCACGAACTGCTTCAGCGTTCAAACGTGGGTTGTCCGCAAATTCTTTTTCGATTTGCTTACGAACCAAGTACATCCCTCCAAGAGCTCCTCCTAGAAAAGCTAGCACAATCAAGATAATTGCTAAAAGTAAATCCATTCTTTTTCTCCTGTTTCTTTTTGAGTCTTCTATATTATACCATAAAGTAACTTTCCTGACTAGTTTAGATTCCCTGTTGATATTAGTTATTTTTCCACCCTGTGTTTTGAAGAAAGCTTCTATTTTACGCGATTTGCTAATGCTATCATCTTATAAAAATAGACAAACACAAAGCTGTGTTTGTCTATCATCCGAAAACAGTTATAGGAGATACCGTCTCTTTACTGTCTATCTTTCTTTTCCCAGATTAACAATCTGAAACTAGTGTAAATCAGAACGATTCCGCTCAGCTGAATCCATAAGGAAATTCTTGAACCTGTGCTAGGAAGATGACCTGCATTAGAAATCATTGATAACTCCTTCGTGCTCTTCTCTGTTGATATCTGTTTAATATCTTGCACTTGTTTTGGAGTGTCTAAAAGAATTTGAGAACTTTTTGGAGTAGGTGGCTCGGAATTTGTCTGAAGTCGTTGATCCTGTTTAGCAAGATTCCTATCCGTCTGATCTAGAATTTCTCTATAGTAATCATCCGCCTGCTCGCTTTTTCTTGCATTTTCAGTTTAGTCACTAAACGGTTGTAGTTCACTTGAGTAGCGACTTGTGCCGTTTGCAAGTTGCTCAACTGCTCAATTGCCGCAAGTTGCGCTGCTTCCTTGGCTTTCACCTTTTGTTCAGCTGCTTCTAGCACCTCTTCAGCTTTGGAAAGTTGTTCTTCAGCTTGAACCAAATTCGACACTTTACTCTTTGCTTCCATCACTGCTGTTTGAGCTTTGACGAGTTGTTCCTGAGCAGTATCCCTTTTTTTCAATAGCATCAGCAAGCGTACTAGTAGCATCTTTAAGCAAAGCTTCTTCTTTGGAAACATCTGCTTGTGCAAAGAGTCAAGTTCTTTTTGTGCAATAGAAAGGGCATCCCTAGCTTTTGATAAAGCCTTCACTTTATCATCCTTTTTCCCTTTCAACGTTATTAGCAGTTGTTTGTGCTAACCTCAAGGCCTCTTTATCAGTTTCTAACTGATTTTTTTAGCTTCTTCTAAAAGCTTGTTTAGCTTGTTCAAGCCCAAGAGGTGTTTGCGCCGCTTCATCAAAGGCTGTTTGAGCTTGAGTGGCTACTAACTGAGCTTGTTCAAAAACTGTTTTTTTGCATTTTTCCTTATCAGCTTGAGCTTGATTATTTTGCGACCTGAGCTACATCAAAGGCTGTCTGAGCTTGTTCAAGCTTTTCTTGATTTGCTTCCCCAGATTTTTCCACCAATTGGCGTCGCGTCAAAATTGTTTTTTTACTAGCATATTTCACCTGATCTTCCGAAACCATCGTGAAATGAGATACTGTAATATCGTTCTCCATTGAGAAATCAACGCCTAGATAATTCTTTTGACCTCCTGTATTCAAACCAGAAATAGATTTAGCATGCACCCACTCATAGCCATTATACATGAATTCAACTAATGAAAAATAAATATCACGTTTCATATCTGCAACACTCATTTGAGAAGTGTTTGCCTTCCAGATATATGCATTTTCGTAATATTGAATCCCTTCTTGTTCTTGTTCAGAACTAGTTGTAACCAGTCCATACTCACGCGCAACTCGGTTAATACCCCATGCGTCATGATGGTAACGATTCATCAAATCCCAAGACCAATTATCATTTTTATATTCACGAGCTACTTTATCCGCAAATTCAAGTGCTGAAGGAGTAACAACTACCTCGCCCGTCCCCATTTGCGAACGAATTTGGTTAATCAATTCTGCTGTAAACTGAGATATTTCCAAACGGACATCATAAGGAATATTATTTGTATCTATCAGCGTTTTACTATCATTTGGGTCTGCTACATAATTGTTAAAAGATTTAGCCTTATCATTTACAGCTGTCAAGGTAGCTTCAATCTGACTAATCTGTGACTGCGGAGTATTTGGATCTGCCAACTGTTTTAAAGCAGCAATATATTCTGGAGTCATATAGAACGTATTCTTAGTATTAGATGTAACTGGAGCACCTGTATTCTTAGCTGCACTCAATGTAGCTTTTGCTGTTTCAAGTGCTGACTGTGTCTTTTCTGCTTTTGCACTAGCATCATCAAATGCTTGCTTACTTGTTAATACTGCATCATCAGCCTTACTCTTATTAGCAGTTGCTTCAGCTAATTTCTTCTGACGTTCTTCATCTGATTGATTGGCCTTTTCTACACCTTGTTGAGCTTTATCAACAGCGGTTTGACTGGCAGCGACTTTCGCTTTTGCTTGTTCAAGGTTTGTATCCGCATCAGAAGTTGACTCTGACAATGTTGACTGTGCAACATCAACATCTTGTTGAGCTTGGGTTGCATTTTCAGCTTCCCCTTTTTCCTTCTCTTTTTGCGTGACTAAGGATTGAGCTTGATGATCCACTTGCAACTGTGCTTCTTCAAGCTCCGTCTTGCCGCTTAGCAGATTAGCATCTGCTTTTTCTTCATCCAACTTGGTCGCTAGGGTCTGATTGCGCTTCTTTTTAATGCAGTAGGCGCAGATTCTACAGACTCTTTTTGCTACATCAACATTCTGCTGAGCTATCTTTAGTTCATCTTTGGCTGTAGCTGTGGGATTGTCTAGCCTCCTCTACATCCCTTTGAGCTTCCGACACTACTCGATTTACACGATCAAGGTCTTCTTTTGTCGCATCTACTTCACCTTGTGTAACGTTAGAAACAGGTGATTGTTTTTCTTCTCTTTGAGAACTCGTGTTCTCTCCTGAAGGCGTTGAGTTTTCACGCACTTGATCCGCTTTAACACCTTTCGTAAAGAAAATCGAAAGAGCAACTGCACTTATTGAAAAATGCACTGAGCATTTTTTTAAACATAAAATATTCTCCTTTAATTTTTTTATCATTAGGAAAAAAATGACTAAATTATTTTATCATGTTTACCTTTATCAAGAAAAGACGTCAAGTATTAAATATAGCGTATTTATTTGAAAAATCAAAGAAATTGTCATTAAATTGTCATTTATTTTTTTCTAAAAAAATCCTCATAAAAACGGGAATCTTTCAAGGAGGACATTTTTATAAATGGTTCTTCTTGACAATCTTTTTACTTTTTACATTTTAAAGACGAGTTTTAAAAAAACAGTATATTATTTAATTATTTACTTTTTAAGTTGACAATCATTCCTCTTTATTTGAGTCAGTTAACTCTATCCTGTTATAAACATTTAATATATACTTCTGCAAAATAAAAAAACAAACTTCATATAGAAGCTTGTTTTTTTGTGAGCCTGCGCTAAAAATCGTTTATTTACTTTTTTTAAATATAGTGCTAGGCTATGATACGGTTTCAGAAGAATTTTTTTCTGATACTTCTACATCTTCATAGTTTGAAATCAGAATCTGTCCATTTTGGTAGGCTACTGGCAAGTCAATTTCTACTTCTGTGGCATAAAAGTTATTGAGGACCAGTAATGTTTCATCCTCATACTGACGTTCAAAGGCATAGACTTGCTTACTATCTTCAAAGGCCGGTTTGTAGCTTCCTTCTGAAATGATCGGCATTTCCTTACGCAGTCGAATCAAGTCTTGATAGAAGGTGAAAATTGGGCCTTGGATGTCATTTTCTACGTTGATGTGAGGGTAGGATTTTCCTGCCTTCAGCCATGGAGTCCCTTTTGAGAAACCAGCATTTTCTGAAGCATCCCACTGCATGGGAATGCGTGAATTATCACGCGACTTAGCCTGAATAATCTGGAAGGCTTCTGGCTCACTTTTCCCTTCTTTTAAGAGCATCTGATAAGCATTGAGCGATTCGACATCCACATAATCATCCATCGAATCATAATCAGGGTCAATCATCCCAATTTCCTCACCCATGTAGATATAAGGTGTTCCACGTGACAAGTGAATGCTGGCCGCCAACATAGTCGCCCCTTCGTTTCGGAAATTTTGAATATCAATGAAACGGTTCAAAGCACGAGGTTGGTCGTGATTGTTCCAGAAGAGGGCGCTCCATCCGTTTTTTTCACTCATCTCTTTGCCCCAGCTATGATAAAGACTTTTCAACTCTTCAAAATCAAAGGGAGCTAGGGTCCACTTTTGCCCGTCCTTGTAATCTACCTTGAGATGATGGAAATTGAAGGTCATGGATAATTCCTGACGATCAGGTGACGAATAGAGGACACAATTTTCCATAGTTGTAGAGGACATTTCCCCAACTGTCATAAAGCTATCGTCTGTTCCAAAAGTGGCCTGATTCATCATGCGCAAATAGTCATGAACAATGGGCTTGTCTGTGTAAGCTGGCTTTCCTTCATTTTCTGGGCAATCCACTAAGATCTCATCCTTGCCAATCAAATTGATCACATCAAATCGGAAACCTTTGACACCCTTTTCCCGCCAGAAGTTGACCACTTTGAACAACTCTTTGCGGACATTGGGATTGCGCCAGTTAAGATCTGCCTGAGTCTCATCAAAGAGGTGGAGATAATAGTTCCCTGTCTCCCCGAAAGGCGCCCAAGCAGAGCCACCAAACTTAGACAACCAGTCTGTCGGTTGATCTTGGATGAAGAAAAAGTCTTGGTAATACTTGTCACCAGCCAGGGCTTTCTGAAACCATTCGTGTTCTGTCGAACAATGATTGAGCACCATATCTAACATAAAGTCAATCTTGTACTCCTTACCAACACGCACCATCTCTTCAAAATCAGCCATATCACCAAAAAGGGGATCCACAGCCATATAATCTGAAATATCATAACCATTATCCCGTTGAGGACTTGGATAGAATGGATTGAGCCAGACCATATCTACACCTAGCTTCGCTAGATAGGGAATTTTTTCGATAATCCCACGGAAATCTCCAATGCCATTTCCAGTGGTGTCTTTGTATGATTTTGGATAGATTTGATAGACTACTTTTCGTTTATCAAGTGCCATCTGTTTCTCCTTTTCCGATAAAAGGGAGGAACCTGTGTTCCTTCCCTATTTGTGCTATTTTAATTAAATCCGTGTTGCAAACATGAGCGGTTGACCAGCTTGAATTATCGTCGGATAAGTTCCAGTGATAGTCGCTGTATAAGCATCTTGGTTGGTGATGATAACAGGAGTTTCTGTTACGAGACCCGCAGCCGTGATAGCATCTATATCAAAGCTAATTAGTCTCTGACCAACTGTGACGTGGGCTCCTTGGGCTACATGACTTTCAAATCCTTTGCCATCAAGACCTACTGTATCCATACCGATGTGGATGAGTAATTCCACTCCCTCATCAGAGACAATACCGATGGCATGCTTGGTAGGGAAAAGAACCGTCACTGTCCCATTGACAGGAGAAGTTAACTCACCTTGGCTTGGTTCAATAACCAAACCTTGTCCCATGACACCTGATGCAAAAACAGGGTCCGTCGCTTGACTCAATTCTTTCACTCGACCAGCAAGTGGGCTGACAATTTCTACTGGAGCATGGGGTACTGGCTCATGAGTCACAAATTCTGCTTCTTCTTGGGCAACGAATTCTGCCTGCAAGGCTGTATCATCCTCTGTCTTTGTAAAGAGACCTACTTTGCGGAAGAAGAAAGTCAAAAGCATTGGAACAACAATAGCGACTAACATAGTTCCTGCAAATGGAAGCATGTATTGTGGTTGAATAGAAAGAATACCTGGCAATCCACCGATACCGATAGAAGCAGCAGTCACGTTAAATGTCACAGAAAGCATACCTGCAAGAGCAGAACCAATCATCCCAGCTACGAATGGATAGATGTATTTGACATTGACCCCAAAGAGGGCTGGTTCTGTAACGCCGAGATAGGCTGAAATGGTTGCAGGAAGTGAAACTTGAGCCTCACGCTCATCATGACGGTGCATGAAATAATAGGCAAATACGGCAGAACCTTGAGCAATATTAGAAAGAGCAATCATTGGCCAGAGGGCAGTTCCGCCAGCATCCGCAATCAATTGTGTATCAATGGCATTGGTCATGTGGTGAAGACCTGTGATGACAAACGGAGCATACAGGGCACCAAATATCGCACCAAAGAGCCATTTAACAGGACCAGTTAATCCTGCCAAGACAACTGATGAAAGTCCTTGACCAATTGTCCAACCGATTGGCCCCAAGACAGTATGAGCCAAAATCAAAGCTGGAATTAAAGACAAGAAAGGTACAAAAATCATGGAAATCACTTCTGGAATATGCTTGCGCCAGAAGATTTCAAGATAAGACAGACTCAAACCTGCAAGCAAGGCTGGGATAACTTGAGCCTGATAACCAATACGATTAACAGTAAAGTATCCAAAATTCCATACCCAGTTGGCTGCGATTTCTGATGCAGGTGTTGAAGCTACTGCATAGGCATTGAGCAACTGAGGTGAAACCAAACAGATCCCGAGCACAATTCCCAAGATTTGGCTGGTTCCCATCTTACGAGAAACAGACCAAGTAATCCCTACAGGTAGGAACTGGAAGATAGCTTCACCAGGCAACCAAAGGAAGTGATTGACACCTGCCCAAAACTGAGAAGATTCTGTGATGGTCTTGCCATCCAACATCGACCAATGCACACCTTCCAAGACATTACGAAAACCGAGGATTAGTCCTCCGACAATCAAGGCTGGAATAATCGGAGTGAAGATTTCTGCTAGAGTGGTCATAATACGTTGGAGTACATTTTGATTGCTCTTAGCTGCTGATTTGGCCGCTTCTTTGGAAACACCCTCAATTCCAGAAACAGCTGTAAAATCATTATAAAAGATTGGCACGTCATTTCCAATGATTACCTGAAATTGACCTGCATTTGTAAAGGTTCCTTTAACAACTGGAATTGACTCGATAGCTTTAACATTAGCCTTCTTATCATCTCCTAGAACAAACCGCATCCGTGTCGCACAGTGGGTTACGGCAGTGACATTCTCCTTACCTCCGATTGCTTGAAGCAGATCTTTGGCTTCTTGTTCAAATTTTCCCATTTGATTCTCCTTATACTTGTCAAAGCAAGCTTGACTTGATAATTCTATTGTAAACGATACCAAACTTGTAGGCAACTTGTTTGGTATAAAAAGAGGATTTTTTTGTAAAATTTCAAACACTTGTATGGTAAAATAGATACAGGTGTTCATTAAACTAGACTAAAAACCTATTTAAGGAAGTAACATGAAGAAATACCAACAATTATTTAAGCAAATCCAAGAAAACATTCAAAACGAGACTTACGCTATCGGAGAGTTCCTCCCTAGCGAGCACGACCTTATGAACCAATATCAAGTGAGTCGTGATACTGTCCGAAAAGGCTCTTTCCTTACTCCAAGAGGAAGGATTGATCAAAAAGATAAAAGGGCAAGGTTCTCAAGTTGTCAAAGAAGAAACGGTCAATTTCCCTGTCTCCAACCTAACCAGCTACCAAGAGCTAGTCCAGAAACTTGGACTTCGCTCTAAAACCAACGTGGTCAGTCTGGACAAGATTATTATTGATAAAAAATCCTCACTGATAACTGGTTTTCCAGAGTTTCGCATGGTTTGGAAGGTGGTGCGCCAACGTGTCGTGGATGATCTGGTATCCGTTCTGGATACAGACTATCTGGATATGGAACTGGTCCCAAATCTCACTCGCCAAATTGCTGAGCAGTCTATTTACTCGTATATAGAAGACGAACTCAAACTCCATATTGATTATGCTCAGAAAGAAATTACCATTGACCACACGGGTGACCGAGACAAGATTCTCATGGACATTGGAAAAGACCCTTATGTCGTTTCAATTAAGTCAAAAGTCTATCTCCAAGACGGTCGTCAATTTCAGTTCACTGAAAGTCGGCATAAGTTAGAAAAATTTCACTTTGTTGACTTTGCCAAAAGACATCCGAAATAAACACTTACAGTTGGGAATACTCTCAACTGTTTTTAGTAGTAAATAAAGGAGTTAAGAGTTGGAAAAGAGGCACTGCTTGCTACTTATTCTACTATTTTAAGAAAAAACAACAGCAAATATGTCTCTTTCTAAAAAGCTATTGACAAATGCTAGATGACCAGTAGAATGGGAGGTGAGGAGATAAATAGAAACAAATTAAACGAAATCGCTTTATAAAATGTAAGCGGTTTCGAATACACAAAGGAGAGTTTTATGAAAAAACACTTTTGGGAGAAATCCTGTCGCTATAGCATCCGCAAGCTGACGGTTGGGACTGCTTCTGTTTTGCTGGGAGCTGTTTTTCTAGTCAACCACACTGTAGCTGCAGACAGTGTTGAGGTCAAGCAAACTGAACCAACCTCTGTCGAAGCTATCACTAAGCCTGATAGTGAACCCAAAGCAGCTGAAGCGACTGAAACTACAAATCCGTCTCTAGCCGAAAGTCCAGTAGTTTCCGAAAGCAAGCCAGCTAACGAGACTCAAAAGACAAATAGTCAAGCTAGTGAAGAAGCCATTGTAGAAGCTAAAGAAAATAAGGAACCTGAAAAAGCAGACCAGCCTGTGACAAAGCAAGAAAACTATCAACTCAACTACGATCAGCCAACAGCTCCCTCCTATGACGGATGGGAAAAGCAAGCTCTTCCTATCGGAAATGGAGAAATGGGAGCCAAGGTTTTCGGACTCATTGGGGAAGAGAGAATCCAGTACAACGAAAAGACCCTCTGGTCAGGAGGACCACAACCCGATAGCACCGACTATAACGGAGGAAACTACAAGGACCGCTACAAGGTCTTAGCAGAGATACGTAAAGCCCTCGAAGTTGGCGACCGCCAAAAAGCAAAACAGCTCGCTGAACAAAATCTAGTTGGACCAAACAACGCCCAGTATGGACGTTACCTAGCCTTTGGAGATATCTTTATGGTCTTTAATAACCAGAAGAAAGGACTAGATACTGTAACTGATTATCACCGTAATCTGGATATCACAGAAGCCACTACAACAACTTCTTACACCCAAGATGGGACGACCTTCAAACGCGAAACCTTCTCCAGCTATCCTGATGATGTCACTGTGACCCACCTGACCAAAAAAGGAAACAAGACACTTGACTTTACCCTTTGGAACAGCTTGACAGAAGACTTGCTTGCTAATGGCAACTACTCTTGGGAATATTCCAACTATAAGAACGGTCATGTCACTACAGATGCAAACGGAATCCTTCTAAAAGGAACTGTCAAAGATAACGGCCTCAAGTTTGCATCCTATCTAGGAATTAAAACGGACGGAAAGGTGACTGTTCAGGACGAAACTTTGACCGTTTCAGGCGCAAGTTATGCAACCCTCTATCTCAGTGCCAAGACTAACTTTGCTCAGAATCCAAAAACCAACTATCGAAAAGACATTGACCTCGAAAAAACAGTTAAAGGGATTGTCGAAGCAGCTAAGGCCAAAGACTACGAGACACTGAAAAAGGCCCATATCAAGGACTATCAAAGTCTCTTTAACCGCGTTAAACTAAACCTAGGTGGAAGCAAGACTGCTCAAACGACGAAAGAGGCCCTTCAAGGCTATAACCCAGAAAAAGGGCAAAAATTGGAAGAACTCTTCTTCCAATATGGCCGATATCTACTCATCAGTTCGTCTCGTGATCGGACAGATGCCCTTCCTGCCAACCTACAAGGAGTCTGGAATGCTGTAGACAATCCACCTTGGAACGCTGACTACCACCTCAATGTCAATTTGCAAATGAACTATTGGCCAGCCTATATGAGCAACCTTGCTGAGACAGCCAAGCCCATGATCAATTACATTGACGACATGCGCTACTATGGTCGTATCGCCGCCAAGGAATACGCTGGTATCGAATCCAAAGATGGACAAGAAAATGGTTGGCTGGTCCACACCCAGGCGACACCATTTGGCTGGACTACTCCAGGCTGGAATTACTATTGGGGTTGGTCTCCAGCTGCTAACGCTTGGATGATGCAAAACGTCTATGATTACTACAAGTTCACCAAGGATGAGACTTATCTCAAAGAAAAGATTTATCCAATGCTGAAGGAAACAGCTAAGTTCTGGAACTCCTTCTTGCACTATGACAAAGCCAGTGACCGTTGGGTATCTTCTCCATCCTACTCACCAGAACACGGGACCATCACCATCGGAAACACCTTTGACCAATCGCTAGTCTGGCAGTTATTCCACGACTACATGGAAGTCGCTAACCATCTGAATGTCGACCAAGACTTAGTCACAGAGGTCAAGGCTAAATTTGACAAACTAAAACCACTTCACATCAACAAAGAGGGACGCATCAAGGAATGGTACGAGGAGGACAGTCCCCAATTCACAAATGAAGGGATTGAAAATCACCACCGCCACGTTTCCCATCTAGTTGGTCTCTTCCCAGGTACGCTCTTTAGCAAGGACCAAGCTGAATACCTAGAAGCTGCGCGTGCTACCCTGAACCACCGTGGAGATGGTGGGACAGGTTGGTCTAAGGCCAATAAAATCAACCTCTGGGCTCGTCTGCTGGATGGTAACCGTGCCCATCGCTTGCTCGCTGAACAGCTCAAGTATTCAACCCTAGAAAATCCTTTGGGATACGCACGCGCCTTTCCAAATCGATGGAAACTTTGGGAGCAACCAGTGGGATGGCAGAAATGCTCCTCCAATCTCATACTGGCTATATTGCACCATTGCCAGCCCTTCCTGATGCTTGGAAAGACGGTCAGGTTTCTGGCTTGGTTGCTCGAGGAAACTTTGAAGTCAGCATGAAGTGGAAAGATAAAAATCTGCAAAGCTTGTCCTTCCTTTCAAATGTAGGTGGAGACTTGGTTGTAGATTATCCAAATATCGAAGCCAGCCAAATCAAGGTCAATGGCAAACCAGTCAAGGCAACGATCCTTAAAGATAATCGTATCCAACTGGCAACACAAAAAGGTGACGTCATTACCTTTGAACACTTCCCTGGTCGTGTAACCAGTCTAACAGCCGTTCGACAAAATGGAGTCACTGCCGAACTCACCTTTAACCAAGTAGAAGGCGCTACCCACTATGTCATCCAAAGACAAGTGAAAGACGAAACTGGCCAAACCTCTGCGACCAGAGAATTTGTAACTAATCAAACCCACTTTATTGACCGGTCACTCAATCCTCAACATGCCTACACCTATACTGTCAAGGCTATGCTGGGCGAGCTTGCCACACAAGTCTCTGAACAGGCCATTGTAGAAACCCCTAGTGAATTGATGGATGACCGAGACGTTCGTATCCAGTACGGAGCTGCCTTTGGAAACTGGGCGGACTCAGAATTATTTGGAGGAACTGAGAAATTTGCTGACCTTTCAAAAAGGAGACTACACAGACGAAGACCTCACTGCCACCATTCCTTTCACTGGCGTTGGTATCGAAATCTATGGACTGAAATCATCTGAACTAGGTCTTGCCACTGCTAAAATTGATGGCAAAGAGGTCGGCGAACTTGATTTCCATACTGCTGGAGCAACTGAAAAAGGTAGTCTCATCGGTCGCTTCTCAGGATTATCTGACGGACCTCACACATTGACTCTTCGTGTTAAACGTGAGCACAAAGGACGTGGTAGTGAGCGCTCGAAAATTTCCTTAGACTACTTCAAGATCCTAGCAGGAGCAGGAAATACGATTGAAAAAATGGATGATCGTGATTCGCGCATCCAGTATGGTTCCCAGTTTAAGGACTGGTCTGACCCTGAACTCTACGGAGGTACGGAAAAATACGCGGACATCAACAACAGTGACTCTAGTGCAGCTTCAGAAGCTCAGGCAACTATTTCCTTTACAGGGACAGGCATTCGTATTTATGGCTTGAAGAGCCTTGCCCTTGGACGAGCACGTGTTACACTAGATGGCAAAGAAATGCCAAGTCTAGACTTCTACACTTCAGGTGCAACTGAAAAGAGGGCTTTTATTGGCGAATTTACAAACCTTACTGACGGTCCGCACACCCTGACACTACAAGTTGACCCAGATTCGCCAGAAGGTCGCAAGAAAATCTCTCTAGACTCCTTTGATATCATCAAAGCCCCTGCTGTTGGTATAGATAGCCCTAGCATCGCGCCTCTTAAGGAAAATGACAAAACCATTTCCTTAACCCTACCAGCTGGAGACTGGGAAGCCATCGCTGTAACCTTCCCAGGTGTCAAAGATCCTCTAGTTTTGCGTAAGGTGGATGAAACGCATCTGGTTACCAGTGGAGATCAGACTATCCTATCAATCCAAGACAATCAAGTTCAAATCCCAATCCCTGACGAAACCAATCGCAAAGCTGGAAATGCCATTGAAGCTTATACCATTCAAGGAAATACCACAAGCAGCCCTATCGTAGCCGTCTTTACTAAAAAGGATGAAAAGAAAGTCGATGAGAAGCGACCAACTACAAGCAAGGGGGACGAACCAGCTCCTACTGTTGAAATTCCGGAATACACTAAACCTATCGGGACTGCAGGGCAAGAAGTGCCACCCACTATAGATAAGCCTAAATACACTGAGCCTATCGGGACTGCAGGGCAAGAAGTGCCACCTGCTGTAGAAATTCCTGAGTACACTGAACCTATCGGAATGGCCGGACAAGAAGAGTCTCCTACTGTAGAAAAGCCTGAATACACCGAACCGATCGGAACTAGTGGAGATCAGGCCACTCCAACCCTTAGCCTTCCTGACTATCCAGTTCAAGTCTTGAAAGATAAGGAAACCGGAGTGGAAATTATTGGTGGAGTCAGTGACTTAGAAGGAATTTCTCACGTTTCTAGCCGACGTGTCCTAGCTCAAGAACTCTTTGGCAAGACCTATGACGCTTACGACCTACAACTTAAAGATCCAACAGATCATAGCTTGCAGCCAAAAGGCTCTGTCTTAGTTCGCTTGCCTATTTCAGCTAGCGTAGAAAATATCTACTACATCACTCCGACCAAGGAGTTGCAAACCCTTGATTTCACCGTTCAAGACGGAAAGGTAGAATTCATCACTAATCATTTCAGTACCTATGCTGTCGTCTATCAAGCAACTGGAACAAGCTCTAACACTGAGGAAAAACCAAGTACTTCAGATGAAGAAGCCTTGGCACACGAGGCTGAACAACTTTCAGCTAGTCCGAGCCTTACTAAAGCTGGAAATCATTCTCCTAAAGAAGAACTTCCAGCAACAGGAGAAGCGTCCAACCCACTCCTCTTCTTAGCAGGCCTCAGCCTAGCCCTCACAGCCACTTTTATGTTAAAAGGGAAAAAGGATGACTCCAACTAACCTTTAAGCACACAAAAACAGGATGAAGATCACCTTCATCCTGTTTTATTTTGTAATCAAAAGTTAGTTTTACAGTAGGTATAAAAAAGCTAGGGTCAAGAGACTTGCTAGAAGCCCAACTCCCCAAAAGAAGAAGTCAACCTTCCACTCGCTCCAAGGATTGCCCTTGCCTGAGAATCCTCCAAGCTCAAAATGATGATGGACAGGCGTCATACGGAAAATACGCTTTCCACCACTAAGTTTGAAGTAGGTAACCTGCATCATAACAGAGCTTGTCTCAAAGACATAGATAATCCCAATCAGCAAAAGGGTCCATTCTTGGTGGAGGGCCATAGAGATTGCTGCCAACATCCCACCTAGAGCCAAACTTCCCACATCTCCCATGAAAACCTTAGCAGGCTTGTGGTTAAAGACGAAGAAACCTAGCAAACCACCAATCATGGCAAGAATCACAAGAAGGATATCCAGTTGATTTTGCATATAAGCAATCACACCGTAGGCCGATAAGCTAATCACCACTGAAATACTTGCTAAGCCGTCGATCCCGTCCGTCAAATTCACCGCATTTGAAAAGCCAACTAGCCAGAAAAGGGCAAAGAAAATATAGAAAATGCCTAGATGAACTTGGTAGCCAAAGACTGAAAGCATGTCGCCACCACGCTCATAAAAGAGGTAGAAAATCACTCCTCCAAGGAGCTGGAGAGCAAGTTTTTGCTTGGGATTTAAGCCTTCGTTAATCTTACGAAAGACCTTGAGGAAATCATCCAAAAAACCTACCAAACCATACAAAACCAAGATAAACAAAATCATGCCGACATTGTTGGTCAATTGTTGGGTAAAGAGAGCGACAAGGAAGCTCACCACTACTGCAACAATCAGGAAGACAAGACCTCCCATGGTTGGAGTCCCAGCTTTAGCTTGGTGTTGCTTGACATCCTCGTGCATCTGCTGACCCGTAATCTGTGCTTTTCGATAAAATCGGATAAAGGCTGGAATACCTATCAAGGTCAATAGAAAGGCTAGAACTCCAGCACTAATGGAACTAATCATCTTAATCTCCTAAAGTTATTTTCATTTTTTTAATGTCTTTGAGGGCTGTATTGGCACGGACACTTTGTTTCTTGACCGTTTTGCCACTACCTTCCCACTCGACTTCTATATTCAGCCATTTGGCAAATGTTTGCACATTTTCATCTGTCCAGCCGTACATATCAGGCATTTCTTCGACCTTATCTGACAGGATCAAGATCTGCTGATTGGCTTCCAAATTATCTCCTTCAGAAACCGAGAGTTCCTTGATCTTGGTTCCTGTTCCGATAACGATTGGTTGGACAAGGTTACGACGCAATTCCTCTGCTAGGTCACCCGGCGTAAAGTCCTTGGTAGCTGGCATGGCATAGCTTGTCGTCTTGCTGACCTGATCCAAGCTCTTGGCAGTTGACTGAAGATTGAGGGATTCTTTCATAGCAGAAGCTCGCTCAAGGATTGGGTTGGCAAACTCTCCCAGCTGAACGCCTGAATAATGCTCTGGCTGTTGCACCGTCACATAGAGGATAAAGTCAGGATTTTCTGCAGGATGCATCGACACAACTGAGAAGATATAGTTGGTTTCACCTGTCAGGTAGCCCCCATTCTTCTCATCGGCAATCTGAGCTGTCCCTGATTTCAGGGCAACATTTTGCCCCGGAACATTGACATTTGGTTTTCCTGTGCTGTGGTTATACATGGTACCGTAGACAGGATCTGTCCCGACCATGACCATGTGCTCCCGAGTAGAGGACGCTGCTGCTTTTGACACAGGATTTCCGACAATTTCCTTTGAGACTTACGGACAGACTGGTCATTTGGATCATAGAGGGCACTGATAAATTTCGGCTCCAACATAACCCCATCATTAGCAATAGCTGTAAAGGCACGAAGCATCTGAGTCTGGGTAACAGAAATCCCTTGTCCAAATGAACTCATGGCGATATTGACAATGTTATCAGCAGGCAATTGACCTGTGTACTCATCCGCCAGACCAAAACGGGTCGGCACCCCAAACTTAAACGGTTAAGGTAGTCCAGCCAAGTTGTATCCCCCATCTTTTGCTCAAGCAAGGTCATCCCGATATTACTTGAGTGGGCAAATCCTTGAGAGAAGGTCATGGTGCCACCACTCGTCAATCCTTCATTGACGTCCCAGTCTCGAATGGTCGCATCTGCTATTTTCAATTCACTGCTGTTAAAGTATTCGCCACCAGGGAAGGTATTGTTGTCAATAGCCGAAGCTAACATCATCACCTTCATGGTTGACCCTGGCTCATAGTTACTTTGATAGAGGATATCACGCCAGACAAAGTCTTTTGTGATGCCATCCTTGGTATCAGCATTAAAGGTTGGCCGTTGGGTCGTAGCGAGGATTTCCCCTGTTTTAGCGCTAACCAAGGTAGCCGTCATATACTTGCCTTTTACCTTTTCCTGAAAGGCATCCATCTGGGTTTCCATAAAGGATTGCAAGGGACTAGAAAGGGTTGTGTACACATCCTTTCCATCTACCGTTTGTTGAGAAGCTTGATCTGTACCCGGAACAATATTTCCCAGACGATCTTTCTCATAGGTGATGATCCCATCTGTACCCGCCAGAATGCTATTTAAGGAACTCTCCAGTCCAGATGTCCCAATCAAACGTTTGGTGCCATCCTCATTTTCATGGAGTTGCGCTAAACCGATAAAGGAAGAAGCAAACTGTCCATTGGGATAACTACGGTTAGGGCTAGTTGTAAAGTCAATCCCCTCAACCCCAGCTGTTTTGAGGTCATTTTTAATAGCCATCATATTGGCATAGGTGATCCCATTTCCCTTGGTACCAAAGGATACCTGTTTTAGATCTGGCTGAGAAAGCTGTTCTTTGACATAGGACTCCTCCATATCCAAATACTTATGGAAAATTTCAGCTACCTTATTAAATTGAGAATCCTCTACATAGAGAATTTTTCCTGTTGCTGACTTGTAGGTCTTGTCAATAACGGCATAGATATTATAAGAAGTCGCATCCTCTGCAATAGGCGTTCCATTACGATCGTAGATGGTTCCCCGTTTTGCAGGAATCGTCTTGGTTGTTTGATGGACCTTGTTTGCTTCTTGAACCAAGTCCTTACCAAATTTTTTACCCGTTCCGATAATGACCGCAAAGTTGACCAAAAAGACAGCGAAGAGTATGACAGCCAATAAACTCAGGCTTTTCCCTACTCTTCGACGGTTTTCTTCTGGAGATTTACGGTTACGAACGGCATAACGGATGATTTTTTCTTTCCACTGTTTCATTTCTTACTCCGCTGTTCGGATATTTTCGTTATTCAGCTGCAAATCCTTAGAGTTTGCAATTTCTTTCAAACGTTCTGAACGAATCAATTCATTGACCTCTTGCTTGGCATCGTCGAGCTCGGTTTTCTTTTCTTCGATTTGAGCATTAACCTTGGTCAATTCATTCTGAACTTGTAATAGCTTGGTTTGCATAAACACAACGCTAATTGCCAGGATAATCATTGTTGCAGCAATCGAAACATAGAAGGCCTTTTCCACACGTGAAAAACCTTTAAACTTCGTTTGCAATAACTGGCTTGTTTTTTCGATTCTTTCTGCCATGTTTTTCCTCTTACTTGTGAATTTTTCTGGCCACGCGCAACTTGGCTGAATGCGAACGGTTGTTGGCTTCTAGCTCTTCGGCACTTGGCAAGATTGGCTTACGGGATACCAATTCCATCTTAGGCTTAAGATCGTCTGGAATGAAGGGCAAGCCTTTGGGAACTTCCACTGTTGAAGCCTCCTTAAACAACTGCTTGGTCAAGCGATCTTCCAGCGAATGGAAGGTAATGACCGAAATTCTACCATCCAGAGCCAGCACGTCCATGGCCTGTTGGATGGATTCATCATCCGCCCCAAGCTCATCATTAACTTCGATTCGGATAGCCTGGAAAATCTGCTTGGCAGGGTGTCCTTTCTTCTTGAGCTCCTTGGCAGGCTTGGCCGACTTGATAATCTCTGCCAACTCCGTCGTTGTCTCAATTGGTTTCACCTCACGCGCTTGCTCAATCTTACGGGCAATCTGTTTAGAAAACTTATCCTCACCATACTTGAAAAAGATCCGAACCAAGTCATGATAGTCATAATGATTGACCACCTCATAGGCCGTCAGACTAGCTTCCTGATTCATCCGCATATCCAGTGGCGCATCCTTTTTATAAGAAAAACCACGCTCACGCTGATCCAGCTGAGGACTGGACACTCCCAAGTCATAACAAATTCCATCAATTTCCTGGACACCAGCCTCCTGCAAACGTGCCTGCAAATGACGGAAGTTATCCTTGATAAAGGTTACCATCCCCTTTTCGATATAGGGTGCCAACCGTTTTTGCGCATTGTCAATGGCATTCTGGTCCTGGTCAAAGGCATAGAGATGCCCTTTTTCGCTCAATTTACTTAATAAATATTCGCTATGGCCTGCTCCGCCCAAAGTCGCATCAACGTAGATACCGTCAGGTTTTACGTCAAGCATATCAATCGTTTCATGAAGCAAGACCGTTACATGATGAAATTCTTTTGTCATATCCTATCTATTTTACCACAAATCTGACCAGCTTGCACTTGTCAGACAAGGCTAAGTTTCTTCGAAAAAAATTCTCAAAAATATGTCATATATACTTGACATCTCATCCCCGAAAGAATATAATATAGTCAAATATATACGACATATCAGAAAGGAGACCCTATGAATCGTGTGAAAGAATTCCGCAAGGAACTGGGCATTTCCCAGCTCGAGCTCGCCAAAGATATCGGTGTCTCGAGACAGACCATCAACATGATTGAAAACGACAAGTACAATCCAACCCTGGAACTCTGTCTCAATCTCGCCCGCAGCCTCCAAACTGACCTCAACAGTCTTTTTTGGGAAGACGATTTTTAAAAAAGGAGCAAACAAATGAAAAAGAAACTCTCACTGACAAACTCATCAAACGCACATACGGCATTTCTGGTCCCCTTGACGAACACAAACGGCGCGAGGCCGATCGTATCGGGAATCAGGTCTTTATCGTTCTCTTTTATCTGATGATATTTGGCAACCTCATTCCCTTTGTCCTTGCTTATAAATACCCACAAATTGTCGCTATCGGCTATCCTCTCGTGGTATTTGGCATTTCGATGATGGCTGCCCTCTATGTGGTCTCTCAAACCAAGAAAACGGGCATCACAGCTATTGACCCCGAAATGTTAAGCAAGAAAGAAAGTAAACAACTGCATTTTCCTGGTCTAAAAGCCGGTCTAATCTATGGCATGGGCATGTTCTTTGGAATACCGCTTCTGAATGTCCTAACCGATGATAGCAAGGATTATCTTGGTTCTCTTTTAAATGCAGGGCATTTTGTATCAACTATCCTAGCTACCTTCTTCTTCGGATTGACCATACAAATTATCGTCTCTCTTCGCATTCGAAAAGCCAAGAAAGACCAAGAAGACGACTAGGGGGTGCCTTATGAAATCACTAGCTAGACTACTGATCAGTCATGTTTTTATCAGTATCTTTGTTACCTTTTTCCTACTTTCTGGGCATATTGAGCATCCTTTCTTGATTATCTTTCTTTTATTCCTTCCTGTATTGAACAAGGGACAGAGATTCCAGAAAATCCAATCAAAAAAAATACGTCTTCTAAACGCATCTCTCTGTTTTATCCTCGTATCCTTTCCACAACTTTTAACAAATCCTATGGATTGGAGATACCTGGTATTTCTAATAATCTGTATCATTTTTAGTTTGGTTTACTTCTATACTCTCTATCAACTCTTTAAAGAAGTCAATCAAAAATCGCTCATTTAGGAGGTTACTCCCATGAAAAAAGAAGATTTCACCACTCGCTTACTCAAATTATTCTTTCACATACAAGGCCCCTTTGATGAATGCCGCCAAGAGATAATCTACAAGGCAGGTGCCCGTGCCTTGATCCAAATCGTTTACTCCTCTCTCCTACTCTTCCTGTTCTATCTCCTATTTGGACGCTTCATAGAGTTGGTTCGAGATGCCATGCCCTACCTCTATTTGGACTTATCTTCGTCCTCGCATCTAGGGCGAGACTAGCAGTTCGCAACTTACATTTGGACAAGGATGACCCGTCCGAAATCCATCACAAAAGCTATAGCAAAAGCCAGATCAACCTTCGTAGTTGGGGTGTATTCATCAGTATTCCAATTGGCTTGTTTGTCTTATCAGCCTTTCACAAACTCTTTGTTCAGCATCTTCCTCTCGATACCTTTTGGGACAATCTCTCCCAGTTCGATAAAACGCTCCCTTTACTAGTCTTAGGTTTGGGAATTGGTGCCATCTTTGGAACCATGACCTACACCTTTTTATCGGAACACGAGATGAAACACTCTGAATCAAGAATGCATAAGGAGAATATAGAAAAATGACCAGTATATATGATTTTTCTGTTTTGAACCAAAACAACCAAGCAACTCCCCTGGAGAGCTATCATGGCAAGGTTCTCTTGATTGTCAACACTGCTACTGGATGTGGTTTAACGCCCCAGTACCAGGAACTTCAAGAACTCTATGAACGCTATCAAGATAAGGGCTTTGAAATCCTAGATTTCCCTTGCAATCAGTTTATGGGACAAGCACCTGGCAGCGCAGAGGAAATCAATAGTTTCTGCAGTCTACACTATCAGACCACTTTTCCTCGCTTTGCCAAGATTAAGGTCAACGGCAAGGAAGCAGATCCTCTTTATGTTTGGCTAAAAGACCAGAAAGCTGGTCCGCTAGGAAAACGAATCGAATGGAATTTTGCTAAGTTTCTCATTGGTCGAGATGGGCAAGTCCTTGAGCGCTTCTCTTCCAAAACAGACCCCCAAACCATCCAAGAGTCTCTTCAAAAAATACTTTAATTTCTTTTTAAAACGTATCCTTTCATTTAGTTTGAGCCCTGAAAGGATGCGTTTTTTCTTTAAAAAGTAACTGATTTTCTTTAATTTATATTTATTTTTTTGCTTTTTGCTCTTGCAATTCTTTCATTAATTTAGTATATTTGTTATATTAAAAGTTTTCAGTCATTTTAAGGGAGAAATGACCTTTTAAATTTTTTTATCTTAAAATGAAAGCGCTTTATAAACAGGAGGTAAGGTGGCTTACAAATTATCAGAGAGTTTTTTTCATTAAATCAAGTTGTAACCAAGTCAGACTTGGGCTTGGGCAGTAGCTGACTGCCTTTCTAAAAAAACTAGGAGTATATTATGAATCGATACCTTTTTGAAAAAAAGGGCAAACATTTAGCATTCGGAAGTTGACTGTAGGTGTGGCATCTGTTATCGTGGGACTGGCATTTTTTGCTTCTGGAACCGTGCGTGCAGATGAAACGTCTCCTGCCACAACATCCAATTTAGATCAGCAAATGAAACAAGTCGCAGATATAGAAGAGACCAAGACTGAACCAGTCAAAGAAGAAGGCCGTGTAGAAGCTGAAAAACAAGAAACACCTGTCGCTGATACTAACAGTGCTGACTTGCTCCCTGAAGACATTCAGGACCGTGCCTATCCCGACACACCTGTCAAAGAACTCGATACGACTACTATCGTTGACCAGAAAGCTAGTCCAAAGGTAGAAACTAAGAGCATTCTAAAGGACAAGGAAGAAGCTCCAAAAGAAACTGAGAACGGAAACCGTGCCATCATTAACGGTGGACAAGACCTCAAACACATCAACTACGAGGGACAACCTGCTACTGCTGCTACTATGGTTTACAGCACTTACAATGCAGGGGAACAACGCTACCTCGTTTCAGGCTCAGGTATCTTCGTAGCACCTAACCTGATCCTTACCGTTGCTCATAACTTCTTAGAGGCCAATAAAGAAACTGGCGAGGGTCACATTCGTGGTGGAAAATCTGCCCAGTTCTACTATAACGTTGGTTCAAACAGCGAAAAAGAAAAAAACTCACTGCCATCTTCTGGAACTACGGTTTTATTCAGAGAAAAAGACATCCATTTCTGGAACAAGAAAGAGTTTGGAAAAGGCTATAAGAATGACCTTGCTCTTGTAGAAGCTCCTATTCCTCTTCCGATTGCTAGTCCAAACAAAGCAGCAACCTTTGCGCCTTTAGCGGAGCACAAGACACATCAGCCGGGAGAAGCCATCAGTACGATTGGCTACCCAACTGACTCGAGCTCAAAAGAACTGAAACAACCTATCCTAGCTGGTCAGCTTTACAAGGCAGATGGGACCATCCGATCTGTTGAGTCCTATGATGATAAAGGAACGACTGGTATCACCTACAAAACCACTTCTGTATCTGGTTTGTCTGGTGGCGGGATTGTCGATAGCCAAGGAAAAGTTCTGGGTGTCCATCAACACGGAACCGTTGACAATGGTGTAGCTGAAAAGGATCGCTTTGGTGGTGGGCTCGTCCTTTCACCTGAACAACTGAAATGGGTTAAGGACATGATTGCCAAGTATGGTGTGAAAGGCTGGTACCAAGGTGATAACGGAAATCGTTACTACTTTACCGATGAAGGACGTATGCTTCGGAACGAAACAGCTGTTATCGGAAGCAACGAATATTCCTTCAACCAAGATGGGATCGCTACCTTGACCAAGGGAGTTGAATACGGTCGTGTGGTTATCCAACACGAAGACGAAGAAGGAAATCCTGTCAAAGATAATGATACCTTTATCGAACAGACAGCTGTTGATTCGCCATTTGATTATAATTTCAAAAAAGAAATCGAGAAAACGGACTTCTATCAGAAGAATAAAGACAAATACGAAATTGTATCCATTGATGGTGTAGCGGTCAATAAACAACTAAAGGATGCTTGGGCTGAAGATCACAATGTTGTCAGCAAAGCGCCTGCCGGTACACGTGTCATCAAGGTAGTCTATAAAGTCAACAAAGGCTCCTTCAAAGTTTACTACCGTCAAAAAGGAACCACTACTGAACTAGCGGAAGCGACAGTTGATAACAATGACGGTCAAGAGTATGACGTTTCCTTTGTCAACACCTTCCATGCAAAAGACATTGCTGGCTACCGTCCAGTCAAGGCTAGTTTGGAAGCAAGGATCCAGCAAAAAGGGGTGAATGAGGTCGTCTTTGAATACGAGCCAGTCGCTGATACAGCTAATCCAACGACACCGACTCCACCAGTGGCTCATCCAGAAGATAAAGAAACCGAAATTGGCAATCATGGACCTCTTCCAAGCAAGGCTCAACTCGATTACCACAAGGAAGAATTGGCAGCCTTCATCCACTACGGAATGAACACCTATACCAATTCTGAATGGGGAAATGGGAAAGAAGACCCTCGATACTTCAATCCAACCAACTTGGATACTGACCAGTGGATTCGCACCCTGAAGGAAACGGGCTTCAAACGAACCATTATGGTTGTTAAACACCACGACGGTTTCGTTGCTTACCCTTCTAAGTATACGGATCATACTGTAGCTGCCAGCCCATGGAAAGATGGAAAGGGTGACCTTCTCGAAGAAGTTTCCAAGTCTGCCAGCAAGTACGACATGAATATGGGTGTTTACTTGTCACCATGGGATGCCAATCATCCAAAATACCATGTTGCAACCGAAAAGGAATACAACCAATACTATCTCAACCAACTGAAAGAAATCCTTGGAAACCCAAAATACGGAAATAAAGGGAAATTCATCGAAGTTTGGATGGACGGTGCGCGTGGTAGCGGTGCCCAAAAAGTGACCTATACCTTTGATGAATGGTTCAAATACATCAAAGAAGCTGAAGGAGATATCGCCATCTTCTCTGCTCAACCAACAAGCGTTCGCTGGATCGGAAATGAACGTGGTATCGCTGGTGACCCTGTATGGCATAAAGTTAAACGGGCCAACATCACAGACGATGTGAAAAACGAATACCTCAACCATGGTGACCCAGATGGTGATATGTATTCTGTAGGGGAAGCTGACGTTTCGATCCGTTCAGGCTGGTTCTATCATGACAATCAACAGCCGAAATCACTCAAAGAGTTGATGGATATCTACTTCAAATCTGTTGGTCGTGGAACCCCACTCCTTCTCAACATTCCACCAAACAAAGAAGGAAAATTCGCAGATGCGGATGTGGCTCGCTTGAAGGAATTCAAGGCAACCCTAGACCAAATGTATGCGACTGACTTTGCCAAAGGCGCGACTGTAACAGCAAGTTCTACTCGTCAAAACCACCTCTACAAGGAAAGTCACCTCACAGACGGTACAGATGACACCAGCTGGGCGCTCTCAAATGATGCCACAACCGGTAGCTTTACAGTCGATTTGGGGCAAAAGAGACGATTTGACGTCGTTGAACTCAAGGAAGATATCGCCAAAGGTCAACGTATCTCAGGTTTCAAGATTGAAGTCGAAATCAACGGACGCTGGGTGACATATGGTGAAGGTTCGACCGTTGGTTACCGTCGCTTGATTCAAGGCAAGCCTGTAGAAGCACAAAAAATCCGTGTAACCATCACCGGTGCTCAAGCAACCCCAATCTTAACCAACTTCTCAGTCTACAAGACACCAAGCAGCATTGAAAAGACAGATGGCTACCCTCTTGGACTGGAATACCACTCAAACACAACGGCAGATACAGCTGGAACAACTTGGTACAATGAATCTGAAGGTGTTCGTGGCACTTCTATGTGGACCAATCAAAAAGACGCCAAAGTCAGCTATACCTTCACAGGAACCAAGGCCTATGTCGTCTCTACGGTCGATCCAGGTCACGGAGAAATGTCCGTCTACGTTGATGGTCAAAAAGGTTGCAGATGTGCAAACTAAGAATGCTAGTCGTAAACGCGACCAAAAAGTCTTTGAGACAGGCGATTTAGCACCAGGCCAACACACTATTACCCTCGTGAACAAAAACAGGCGAACCAATTGCTACAGAAGGAATCTACACCCTAAACAATGATAGTAAAGGGATGTTTGAACTCGAGTCTACTAACTACGAAGTCGAAAAAGGAAAACCAGTCACTGTTAAGATTAAGCGTGTTGGTGGAAGCAAGGGGACTGCTACTGTTCGCTTCATCACAGAACCTGGAACTGGTGTTCACGGTAAAGTTTACCAAGATACAACTCAAGATGTGACCTTTAAAGACGGAGAAACAGAAAAAGACTGTGACCATCCCAACGATTGACTTTACAGAACAAGCCGACTCTATCTTTGACTTCAAAGCCAAGCTCACTTCTGTCACTGATGGTGCCCTACTCGGTTTTGCTACCGATGCAACCATCCAAGTGATGAAAGCTGAATTGTTGATCAAGGACCAAACAAGTTATGATGACCAAGCTAGTCAGTTGGATTATAGTCCTGGCTGGCACCATGAAACCAATTCGGCAGACAAGTACCAAAAGACTGAGTCTTGGGCTTCCTTTGGTCGCTTAACTGATGAGCAAAAGAAAAAGACAACTGTCACAGCCTACTTCTACGGTACTGGACTTGATATAAAGGGCTATGTTGATCCAAATCATGGTATCTACAAAGTCTTCCTCGACGGCAAAGAAGTTCCTTACCAAGATGGCATGGGAAATGCTTCGACTATTGATGGTAAGAAATACTTTAGCGGTCACGCTGCCCAACGCCAAGGCAATCAAACTCTAGTTAGCCTAAAAGGTCTGGACGAAAACTTGCACGCAGTCACCCTTCAACTAGATCCTGATCGAAACGATTTATCTCAAAATATCGGTATTCAGGTAGACCAATTCATCACTCGTGGCGAAGGTAGCGAACTCTACAGCAAGGCAGATATCATCCAGTCTATCTCAAAATGGAAAGACGATCTTTCAAACTTTGATCCAGCAGGCTTGAAAAATACGGCCACTGCACGCCAAGCATTCCAAGCAAATCTAGAAAAATTGAGAAACCAACTCAGTGCTGATGCAGTGGATGTTCAGGATGTCATGTTGACAGTCAGTGCCCTACAAGATATCCTATCCAAGGATGAGAACTATCAAAGAGGCCAAGAGGAACCTAGTCCAGAGCAACCGGAACAGCCTGAAGAACCTTCTAAACCTGAGCAACCAGCTCAACCAAAACAACCGGAAATTGAGTATGATAAGGCTATGGACAGCTTGACAAAAGCTATCGAGAAAAAAGTCGCTGAGCTTGGATCCAACAAGGAAGCTAAGAAGAAATTATTAGAAATTGCTGACCAAGCCATTGCTCGCAATCCAAGAAGCTAAAACTCAGGAAGCAGTCAATCAAGCGCTAGAAACTGCTCTCGAACAAATCAGCAAGCTCAAAGCAACCCAGCCTGAAAAACCAGCTGAGCCTGAAAAATCCAGCTGAACCTGAGAAACCGGCTCAGCCTGAAAAAGCCAGTTCAACCGGAAAAACCGGCTCAGCCTGAGAAACCTGCTCAACCTGAACAACCGGCTCAGCCTGAAACTCCGGCTCAGCCTGAAAAAGCCAGTTCAACCGGAAAAACCAGTTCAGCCTGAAAAATCCAGCGCAACCGGAAAAAAACCAGTTCAACCGGAAAAAGCCAGCTCAGCCTGAAAAAGCCGACTCAACCTGAGAAACCGGCGCAACCTGAGAAAACCTGCTGAGCCTGAAAAAAACCGGCTCAGCCTGAGAAACCAATTACTTCTTCAAGTCCTGAGGAAGGGGTTAAAGACCTTGTCTTTACACTTCCAAGCTTAGAAATCGTCAATAAGGTCGTACCGTTTCAAGACGATTCGTCGCGAAAACCCACAATTAGACAAAGGAAAAGAGCAAGTTCTATCAGAAGGGAAAAGACGGTCTCTTAGTCGAGTATGTTGAAGTGGACGGTGACAATCGCAAGGTTCTCCAAACAGAAGCAACTCCAGCTCATAGATCGAGTGATTGAGGTAGGTAGCAAACAAAGCTCAGTTGGAACAGAAGCGCCACCAGTTGTGACTCTTCCTGAGTATGTTCTACCAAGAGAGACTGAAAAACCTGCGCCAGCCGTAACAGATAATTCATCATCAAAAGATGAAAAAGCTCCTGTTACAGCTACAATCAAAGAAGACAAGGAAAGACTACTCCCTGCAACTGGAGAACAAGAAGCAACTGCCTTCCTCTTCTTGGCAGCCATTACTTCTATCTTGTCTCTCCTCATCTTTCCAAAAAGAATTTCAAAGACTAGTAACCCTCTTTGATTGATTCTTTTCCATTATTTCAGTTCCCCCGTTGAGAAGACCATTTGGTCTTCTCTTTTTCTATCTGTAAAATTAAAAAACATCCACAAATGTACATGGATGTTTTGGTATGACTCTATAAAGTAAAATGATCATTGAAGATAGCTGTTCTCAAATCCAACCACGTTTTCAAATAAACGCTCATCTAAAAAAGAGTGGCCCTTGTCTTATCTCATCAGAACTACCATCATAAGTTTCTGCAAAAACTCCACAGATAAAAGATGGTGTTTCGAATTCCTATACCATGAGATTTTCTGACGTTCACAAGCCATCTTTCCTAAATCAAACTTTCCTCTTCCACACCTAGTCACTGACTACTATTTTTGAGTCCAGCGTATGCATAGGTTCGATTTCTGGGACACTCTTTTTCCGTCACCACCCTAAAAATAAAAGCGATGCTCCCGCCCATCCTTGGCGTTTTTCCTTGTTTAAGACAAAGTAGTTCTTCTGATTCATCGCCATGGTGCGTAGGATATCATCGATCAAAAAAGTCAAAGGCACATTCATAGCAGAGTATTTTTGAAAATCCTCTTCAAAACGAATATAGGCATCAGAAAAATAATCCATCTGCAGTTTGTTTTCATACAACTCTTTTCTAGTCATAAACTCCCTCCTCCCACAGTCGAATTTCGAGGACATCTACTACCTCTACCAGCCTATAGCCCTCATTGGTCCTAATAGATAGAGTTTGAGGTGATAATTCACTCACCTCGCCGATGATCGTGGTTTTCTGCTTCTTTTCCTTGACCACAAAGTATCCCTTTAGTTGCCCGACATACAGCTGCGAAAGCAAGAGTAACTTCTCAACGGAATTCAAATCTGTCGAAAAAGCAACCCGATTTCTTTCTTCACCGAGTGAACTAGTATGCTCTGAGAGGAAAAAGCCCATCCACTTCTGCATCCCTGGATCTTGATAGTCACGCGCAGATTGAAAGGGTAAATAAGAACGATCAATCATTTTAGTCCATCTAATCCTCCAGCAGAATGCCCCCCAATCAGCTTGCTTCTGGCAAGACTCCTAGAGGCTTCTTCCAGTGCGTTGGCCTTTAAGAGGGAGGTAAAACCAAATTGTTCCCGAATGGCATCAATAGCTGTCTGGAGCCTTTCTTCTTTTTCTAACTTGTCAACATCATCAAAGAGGGAGATCAAGCCAAAGGACTCGTCCACAAATCCTGAATAGTTGACTCCGACACTTCTGACCGCTCCAGAAGTGTATTTATTATGAAATAGCTTCAAAAACATAATCCGTTAAGATAGCTGTATTATTGGTCGGTTCGACCTTCATTTGTGTGTGAATAGACGGCCTAACCTCCTGTTTAGAGAAACCGACATAGATAGAGACAAGGGTTGTTTTCTTACCCGCCCTTCTCAGCCTAATAGCCACCTGCTCCGCCATTTCTCGGAGAATAATTTCGATATCCCGTAGCTTCACGTAGTCTCTCGGCAAGATTTGAGAATTTCCTAACCCTTGGGACTTGGCTTTATAGGGCCTGTGAACATTGCTCTCATCAATCCCGTTAGCATGAAACCACAAACGCAGGCCAGCCTGACCAAGTGTTTTCTGTAGCTGGTCTGGATTGCTGGCGGCCAATTCTCTGATGGAAAAAATCCCCAGAGCATGCAAGCGTTTCTCCATCCGCCTACCAATCCCCCAAAAGTCCGTCATCTTGGGAATAGCCCAGACCTTCTCTTCCACATCCTTGTAAGACCAGTTGGCCCTCATGGTCGGGGTGTGTTTGGCCTCATTATCCAGAGCCAATTTAGCCAGTAAGGGATTGGCATTGGACATACCCACTGTAGAGTAGATCCCTGTATGCCTCCAAATATCCCTCTGGATGCGAGCAGAAAGCATATCTAGCTTGTCTTTGCGAGAGATACTCTTGTCTGGGATGAAATAGTTGAGCGAACTAGTCAGATCAATAAAGCCCTCATCGATAGAGTAGGGATAAATATCATCTGGACTACCATAGTTTTGAAAGATTCGCTGGATTTCCATATTGACCGCGATGTACTCATCCATCCTAGGTGGCACAACCAAAGTCACTTGAGCCCAATCTTCGATGTAGCAAACATAGTCTGAGTCAGTAGGCAAGCCTTGCTTTCGAGCATTGTAATAGGAAAATTTGCGTGTTTTGATATCAAAGGGCAGATCATAGGCCCGGCCAACATTGGACTTGCCAAAAATCTTCTTGAACATGGGAGAGGAAGCTAGGATAAGACCAGTAGAATTATCCGCGCGACTCATGACACAAAGCGAGGTCTTCAGCGGATGCAAGCCTCTTTTCACACACTCAACACTGGCATAAAAAGATTTCATATCGACAAAGGCAATATCACTTTTGGGCTCTCTGGAATAATCAAAGTAGCCCATAGGCTAACCCTCCATCGGCACAAAATTCCCAACGATAATCCCCACAATCCGAGGATCTTCCTCATAGGAGATGAAAATATCCTTATATTTAGGATTGATCGATACCAGACGCAGGCCATCTTCCTCCCGATAGACCCGTTTAATATAGGTCTGGTTGTTACAAACTACTGCATAAACTGCCCCATCATAGTCAAATCCTGTTTCCCGAATCAGAGCCACTGAACCATTTTGATATTTAGGTTCCATAGAGTCCCCAGATACCCAAGATGCAAAATCATGGGCCAACTCCTCGTTAAAGTAGACCGTATCAAAATTCTGGTCACCGTAGACCGAAGCCCCAATCCCTGCTGACATGCGTTCATAGACACGGTACTCGTAGAGGCGCTCTGGCATGGTCGTCACCTTCTGTGTTTGTTCCTCTTGAGCCAGGTTGCGAGCATAGAGCACAACCTTGTCCTTCCCTTGCTTGGAGAGGCTATTGTAGAGACGAACAATCTCGATCTGAGTAAAATAGCCTTTTTGCCACCTTTAAAAATATTCTCTAGCTGAGCAACCTTCTCCTTGGATGGTTCCTTAATTCCACGTTCCCAAGCCGAGTAAGCCTGAAAAACTAATCCCTAATTCCTCTGCAATTTCCTTCTGTGTCAATTTTAACTCTTTCCTCCGAGCCTTGAGTTTTTCTGGCTGATACATACTTCACCTCCTAGTGTGATGCTTTATTGAGAATATCTCCCTTAGAAAGATCAATTGATGATTGAGCTTATATTCCTGAAACTCAATCAATATGGTTTAGTTTTTATTATAAAAAAAGTGGACGATTGTCCACTGGGAAAAATCAAATTTTTAACAGACACAACTGGAAATTATGAACAAAAAAACTGGACTAGCCCTAGCAACTCCTACTCTAATTTTTTTGCAACAGCTTTACAACTTGCCGATTATCAATCCTCACATAATATACACCACTATCACTGACAAGTTTATCCTCTTTATACTTAGCAATCTTTACAGCATAAAGACCTCGTGGTAGGGGTTGGTTGGCAAAAAATTCCTTCATGAGCGCTTCAAGCTCTTTTAGATAGTCATCATACAAGAGATCTCTTTTTTTCTTTTTGGAACGAAATACTGAAATTCAAATGTCGGTATAAAAAAATCTCTTTTTGGAAAAAGATATTGAGCATCCATTGGATACATTCCTTGCAGAGCTTGGCCCTTGCTTTGATTTTCCTCTAATATTTCATTATAAAGATAGATATTATCAGATTGGTTATTAAATTCAAAACCAATACCTTGATACTTCAAATCAGGCAGTTTAGGATCTTTGATTGAACTGTCCAGTGTTTTTAAAAACTCGCTGGTGCCTGGACTAACCTCAATCCCTAAATAGGCTAATTCTGGGAAAACATCATAAATTTTTTATCATTTTTGTAATCAACCTCTGCATCTGTCTTTCCATATGTTTCACTTTTCGAAAAGCGAGTATAGTATTTAAATCGAGTTTTAACCTGATAGGTTTTTCCAGCTATATTTTCACTATAGGTACCATGGATTATAAATCCTCCCACACTTGTATAGTTTTTCTCGTATTTTTCTAACTCAAACTGTCCTGTAAGACCGTAATTTTGATAAGAACGATGCACAGCTTGCTCAAGCTCAGTTCGACTTGCATGGGCAAATAGCCCCCACATATCCATTAGAGAAAAAAATCGGACTGAACACTGTGAAGATTACCATTGGAATCACTATGGATAAGCAACCTATTAATAGCCAATTTCTTTTCTTGGCGTTTCCTTCAGATTTTTTAGCAGTTTTCAGTTTTCGTTTTAAGATTAGAATGAGTAAAACCAAAATCCCTAATACTAATAAAACCAATCTACAATCTCCTTTTACTTTTGACAGTTGTTAACAGGTAGATAGGAGACTGACAGAAATACTCGTCTCACCTGCTAACTTATCTTGAAATCCATAAACTCGTCTAAAATGAGGAGCAACCCTTATCCCATTATACCATATGGGCAATGCCGTGAGAAGATGAGAAAAAGCAAAAAGAAATCCACCTGAAGTTGTTTCAAGTGGTTAGTTTCATGAGACTAGGAATAGGCTCTATAAACCTTTATCTCTTTTTAGACTTCTTAACATGTTCCTTGTACATTTTTGACTTCTTTCCATACCATTCTTCGATGGTATAGCCATACTCTTCACGGTATTTCTCTTGATTTTTATTGACTGTATTCAAGTTCTCTAGCGTTACTACATTGGATTTAAAAAATGATACCAAAAATAGGCCTAGGAAAATAGGTGAAATTGGTAATAAAGCAAGCAAGAGATACGCTAGGAAATGATTGAGTCCGTTGATGAAGAGATTGATTCCATACATCAACAACCATAAGAACAAAATGACATTCAAAAATTTTTTATAATATTCTGAGGAGAAATAATCCTTGCTAGCGCGCTGCTTTGTGACAAGGATATAAATAAGGTAAATCAGTGATAAGACAAAACCTATCCAGTAGACGATACGAATTGCTACTAGAGGGATTAAATACAAGATGGCTACAAACCAACTATAATATGTAATTACGAGCAAAAACAATTGAAAAATCTGAGTCATTAAATAGGCTTTAATACGATTTCTTTTAGAAATAATATAAAAACAAGTAAAATGACCGCAACAAAGAAAAAATAGAAAGCCAAAGAAACTATCTGGGGGAATGAGCCCTTTTTCCACTGATGTTAGCTGTGTAACCATTGAGGTCAGTGGAATAGCTGGGTCATACCCAGCTTCACTAGCCATTCGAAATAAACTTATCGGTAAAGACGTACCAATCATAACCATAAGAGAATATAGAGATAGTCCAAAAATCGCCTTTACTAAGCTTAATCTTCGTGCTGTTTCAAGTGCATCATTAATATCTTTTTGTATCTTATCCATTTATTTTCTCCTATTACCCAAACAAGGATGAGGCCGCTTTCAGACCACCATTGAAAAAATCTGAAACATTCTTGCCCACACTTTTGACAGTCTCCAAGCCCTGGTGGATTCCATTTCCGATAGACTCCACCGTCGATTCTACCACGTCCACAGCACCATAAGCAAAATTTTTAGCTCCGTCATAAAAAGCCTTTTTCTAATCAGGATCAATTCGTTTCATTTATATTCCCTTCTGATCGTTGTTTTTGAACCCAGGCTTGATATTCTGCATAAGTCGTGAGTGGGGTATCAGAAATCTGACCCTTAGTATCTATACCATAAATAGTCAGTTTGTCTTCTCCCTTAGGAGCCATCCAGTGTAACACTTTGTCAAACCATTCCTCTGGGGTCACGTATTCTTCTTGAGGAATAAGAGCCCAATCTCCTTCAGTTATTTTTTTCTCAATTTCAGGATATTCCTCAAAGAGGTTGATGTTGGTATCAACAACCTTGCCCGCCTCTTTAAAAGGCAAAGAACTTTCAATGAGCCGACCTACTACATACCCCTTATCTTCTGCATACTGATCCAGTGTCGTATAAAAATAGTAAGGACCCGCTTCATAGATATCTGAACGCTCTTGATACTCTCCTTCTACTTTTCCACTATCAATGTTTAAAACTACGGTTTTCATATCACCTTGATTATCTTTGACTTCTATATTGATGGTGCTTTTAGGATTATCACGATAGGTAAGAATCTTGAAATCAATCGGAAAAAAACTGGCGTCATAGTCTGCGACCACTTTGTTTAGATCTACTTCTTTAACGGCTAAGTCTTCTGTTCTATAGTCATAAAGACGAATCTTCCAATAATCTGATTTGGGCCTGTTTTTTCTATCGGTTAAATCAACTCCACCTTTACTTGTCATCACTTTCCGCTCGGTTGTATAAAGATAGACACCACCCCCAGGTCTCGCTTTGGAATCGGTGTTTAATAAGACGAATTTTCGTTGATTCCCGAAAAAATATACGTTTTCTTTTACAGAATGGTATTCTTCAATGGAATACTCGACTTTTTCAGGTTCTTTAAATAATTGTTGGAATCCAACAGTACCTACTATAATGAAAGGGATAAGAATTAGACTAGCTAACATAAATTGAAAAAGCACGCTTATTTTTTTAATATCTTCCTCATCGTATCATTTTTCCTCCTGCACCAACTCCGGTTACATAACCTAAATAAGACCATTTTCATCAGTATGTTTCTGCTCATCGGATAGGTGGGAAGTACTTTCTATAATATTTCTTACTAATTCATCTGCTTCAATAACAATTGTATCAAAGGTAACACCTAGCACAGACTTCTCAATTTTCCCAACAACCGTCTTCGAATTTTTGCCAAACAGAAAAACGAAAGAAAAATGTCTTTGTCCCATTATACCACATGATAGATAACGTGAGAAGATGAGAAATACAAAAGAAAACCACCTGAAATAAATTCAGGTGATTTGTGTAATTATGGAAAATCACTATATTGACTCTCTGCGATTTCAACCATTTTTCTACGATTGTGGCGTTCTTGGGAATTTTTCCCGCCTTGGATATATCGTTCTCTACGTTCTGCTCGTGACTCAGGAGCTTTAATATAGATACCTCCATCAATTGCCGCAGCTAAAGCGGCTTCTGTTGCCGCAAAAGCATCTGCTACACTATCTAAATACTGATCAAGCGAATCAACCGTTGTTACTAAGCTCTCCATTGTTGCTTTGGTTCGCTTAACACAGTCTTCAAAATTACCTGTCACTGGCGCATCAATCAGCGAGCGAATGTCATCCGGTATTTCATTAGTAGATGCGTTGATACTCGCTTTTATACTCTTTATTCTCTCAGGATCAATTCGTTTCATTTATATTCCCTTCTGATCGTTGTTTTTGAACCCAGGCTTGATATTCTGCATAAGTCGTGAGTGGGGTATCAGAAATCTGACCCTTAGTATCTATACCATAAATCGTCAGTTTCTCTTCTCCCTTAGGAGCCATCCAGTGTAACACTTTGTCAAACCATTCCTCTGGGGTCACGTATTCCTCTTGAGGATTAAGAATCCAACCTTCTTCAGTTATTTTTTTCTCAATTTCAGGATATTCCTCAAAGAGGTTGATGTTGGTATCAATAACCTTGCCCTCCTCTTTAAAATCACTAGAAATACTGATGAGGTGATCCACTAAGTATCCCTTATCTTTTGCATACTGATCTAGTGTCGTATAATAAAAGTAAGGACCCGCTTCATAGATATCTGAACGCTTTTGATACTCTCCTTCTACTTTTCCGCTATCAATGTTTAAAACAAAGGTTTTCATAGTACCTTGTTTGTCTTTAACTTCTATATTGATGACGTTCTTGGGATTATTACGATAGGTGAAGATTCTGAAATCAATCGGAAAAAAACTGGCGTCATAGTCTTCGACTACTTTGTTTAGATCCACTTCTTTATCGGCTAAATCTTCTGTTCTATAGTCATAAAGACGAATCTTCCAATAATCTGATTTGGGCCTGTTTTTTTCTATCGGTTAAATCAACTCCACCTTTACTTGTCATCACTTTCCGCTCGGTTGTATAAAGATAGGTACCATTCCCAAAAGAACCTCTACGCACTAAAACGAATTTTCGTTGATTCCCGAAAAAATATACGTTTTCTTTTACAGAATGGTATTCTTCAATGGAATACTCGACTTTTTCAGGTTCTTTAAATAATTGTTGGAATCCAACAGTACCTACTATAATGAAAGGGATAAGAATTAGGCTAGCTAACACAAATTGAAAAAGCACGCTTATTTTTTTAATATCTTCCTCATCGTATCAGTTTCCTCCTGCACCTACTCCATTTACATAACCTAAATAAGACCACTGTCGATAAGAATCTCGAGTGAAATAAGACGGATAATTTTCAGATGATTGAGGTTTATTAATAGCTGTTTCCGCATCCTTGAGTCCATTATACAACTTCTCAAAACCAATCCACTCTAGGCTGCGATTAGGATTGGGTTTCCCTCTCAAAAGAGCCTTCATATCCGCATCGTAATCACCACTTAATTCACTACGATCAATTGCTTCATCAAACTTGTTCAATACATCATATGGGTCCTGTCCATTACTAATGGCCGTCTCTGCAATGTAAGTTCGCAGACCATTTTTCTTTAGATCTTGTTGCTTCAGATAGGCTTCTACATCGTAGCTAGGACTGATATATTGAGAATTACTCTTAGATTGATCATCATTTGTGAAAGAAGTTCCGCCATATTGCCAAAATTCGGCCTCACTACTTTTTCTTCAGATTTTTAATTTCTTTTTCGTAATTTTCACTTTTTTTCAAAAATAATCATAAATATTTTTTTGCAATTTTTGTCAAGCCTTTAGCTTTATTACTATACTTGTGTTCCGGAATTTGATCTAATAAAACTGGTGAAGAAATCGCCTCCGCGCCATTGATAACCTTTTTAATATCCTTATCTGAACTCATACCAGCCTCAACAATCCCAATCATGACACCTGCAGGCGCATATAACTTACCAAGGTCTTTAACTGTATTTAGAACCGTTGAAGCAAAGAGCTTCGACTTTTCTGCATTCAAATCTTTGATCTTGTCACTGTTCTCTTGAATATTTAGTGCTGTTTTTTCATCAATGATTTCAGACTTAACATTTGTAGAAACAAAAGTTCTATTTAAAAACTGTGAAAGAAAAAGCCTTTCCCATCACTCCCTTTTTGTTAATTTAAAACTACCTTCTTTAAATGAATGATTAGTGGAAAAAAATTTGACTTTCGAAAACCACCATTCGGTTTTTGGAACTTGAAGACTTGTCTTCCCTTTCCCCATATCATTCATAGCAGTATACATAAAAAAAGACTGTTTTAGTTTTTTTCATACCACTCTACTTTATTATTCAATGCCAAAACTGCTTTGCACGAACTTCGGCGCTGTTTTTTTCTATTGAAATACTCAGTATAAGCCTCTTTAGGAGATCCTGGTGGAGGAAACTCTGGCATCAGAGTATCCACCTGTACTTTATAACTGTTTCCTGTCGCTTCAGCTGCCGCAGACAACCTCAATGCATAGTCTTTTACACTTTCTTTATCTCGTTGAGTTAAAGCGCCATAAAAAATTGATAGGTTAGGGACACTCCCATCTTCTTCAGCATGATGAACTTCATACATCAAACGCTCAACAATTATCTGCCCTACTCCTAGGCTAGAATCCTTTGTATTCACATTTGCTAAATCTGTAAAGAATGCTCTTTTATCAGTATAATCAGCCTCACTCAAAATTACTGTCATAATCTTTGCATCTGATTTGCTTTGTATCGCATCAAGATAATAAATCTTATCTGGAGTAAGAGTTTTGTTTTTAATAGAATCCATTACAACTTTGGGCGTAACCGCAATCTTTGCTTGAGCGACCTCAATATTATTTTTTTCAAATCCATTAGCCCAGAAAGTACGTCAAATAAGGTTGTGTTAAATGTATCATGAGCACTTTGAATTGTATTATGAGTTGCTTGACGACTATCTTTTGCACTTGTCAAACTTCCTTCCGCTGCTGTTTTTGTTGCTTCTAAGCTCTCATTTTCTATCCCAAGAGCTGTAGTTGCAGTATCCAGTAAAGATTGAAGATTTTTTATGGTATCTTTCACGGCATATAATTGACTATCTTCTCCTTCGCCAGTTAATTTAGTCCCTACCTCTTGCGTACCAGTTTCACTAGTCCAGGCCTCCTTATCAAACCCAGCATCACTAATGCTATTTTCAAAGTGTGAAATACTCCCTGAGAAATGCCTTATATACTGAGGAAATGTGTGAAATACTTGATTTTGTAAAGAATTTAAACGCTCAAAAAAGGCTGTCAGCGCAAGTGCTTCATCAGTATTATTCCCTGTCTTAGTATTAAATTGTCGTTCTGTTTCCTCAGATGCTGACTCAACATTTTTAGAAAACTCCTGAATTGCTTTTGCATACCGTTCTATTGCTGGTAAATCATATACTTTAATAACTTCACTCATATTTTTCACTCCTTCGTAGCTAACAAGTCAATGCCTAAAAGGAACTTTCTTATTGCCAAATCACTCTTTTCTTCTTCTAATTCTTGAATTTTCTTAGAGACTTTTTCGGAAACATTATCAATTTTTGTATTAAAGTCTCGTTTAAGATTCTTCAAAAAGTTCTTGCTCTGAAGTAGTTTGCTCTGAATATTTCTTTTCCAGCTAGATTATAACCGCTTTTGATATTTTCATCACTTACCAATACATAACTAATCGTTGTCGGAAATGATGTTAAAGATTTTTATTTCAACAAATTTATCAATCTCTGTCGTTAAAGATGATATAGATTGATTTATTTCATTAATTTCTGCTTGTATCTCTGCTCTTCCCATTTCTTCCCTTTCTATACCATTAATACTTTCATTTTACTTGCTAACCCATCGGAAACATAGTAGTGTTCTTGTTCTTCTAATTGTGGCTCACGAACAGGTCTGTTGGTCACTGTCAGAACTGATTGATCACTTAAGCGAAGTGCTAAAATAGCCTGCTTATAAGAACGAGCAGTTTTTGAGACCACATCAATATGCTTGGTGATTAGTGGTGAACTCATTACAATTGAACCATATCCAGCTCGAGTTCCTTTATCTAGGACATAAGCCAATGTATCAAGCGCTTCTGAGTTTAATTCTACCACTAATTCGGTTAAATTGTAGATAACCACTGTTGCGACATGGTCTCGCTGTTTGCCTTCTAACCGTTCCTGAATCTTGAACTCCATCATATCTAAGCCTTCTAGATATTCCTCTGGACTTGCCAGAATCGTCACTCCTTCCATTTCAGGTAAGTTATGGTACTTCGGTGCCAAGACGATGACTTTCTGTTTCCCTTTGGCAATGTGTTTTACCAAGGCTGTCATCTGCTCTTCTTTATCTGTTAGGTAAAGAAGATTGCCTTTAGCCAGATTCCAAGTAACGGGCTCAACTGTCTCCAAGTCAAGTCCTAATGGCACGAGGCCGTGTTCATAGGCAGTCTGCACGCTGGCTCGGCTATAGAAGTCTTTCTCTGTCAACTCCTCTGGCACCATCGGAATGGCACTTGGGCGTTGTCCGGTCCAGGCTTCTTGGAGGGAAGCGACTTCCTGACGTAGGTTGTTGAGGACTTGGGTGTCATTGGCTCCAAAGACTGGGAGTGCCAGCTGGATGACATCCACCTCTTCCCGCTTCATAAGAGCTCGTCCCTTGATGTCTTCCATAGTCATGGCAAGGGGCGTAGAGCCCACGATAGCTCGCACTTCACCTGCCTCATTTTGTGGTAGGCTCAACTGGTGCTTGAAGTTCGAATAGAGTTGAGCACGAAGGTTGGTCTGGCGACCAGCTGTCACCAAGAGGTGAACCCCGATACTGAGACCTTCACGAGAGATACGCACCAAGAGCTTGAAGAGTTCCGCCTCATAGGCTTCTTCCTTAAAGGCTTCATAGCTATCTAAGAGGATGACAATAGCCGGCTCTTCCTGACCACTGGCCTGACGGTAGAGGTCTAAGGTCCCAACACCATAGTCCGCAAGGAGTTTCTTACGACGGTTGAGTTCTTTCTCCATGATTCGTACAAACTTAGAGATCTTCTCCGTTTGGTCCAAAAGCATGGTATCCGCCACCTGTGGAAGCTTGGACAATGGAGCCAAACCATTGGTCCCAAAGTCCATCAAGTACATGGTAAGAGCCTTTGGACTATGCTTTCTCGCCAAGTCCATGGCTGCGGTACTGGAGGAATCTGAGATGAAACAATCCTTAGCCCATTATACCATATGCGTGACGCCGTGAGAAGATGAAAAAAACTCACCTGAATCATGTTCAGGTGAGTTCATATAGTTATGGAAAATCTTTGTATTGACTCTCTGCGATTTCAACCATTTTCCTACGATTATGACGTTCCTTAGAATCTTTTCCGCCTTGGATATATCGTTCTCTACGTTCTGCTCGTGACTCAGGAGCTTTCGTATACATATTCTGACCGATGGACTGAGCCATACTCGCATCTGCGCTTCGAAAGGCTTCACCAACCGCCCCAAGATACTCATCTAAGGAACTAATCGTCTCCACCATTTCCTTAGAGAGTTTCTTAATACCATCTGTCGCAGCTTCTATCTTTTCCGTCGCACTTGAAGAAATGAGGTCCGAAACGTTATGTTCTAACTCGCCACTCATATCTTTAAATGCACCATTCACCCGGCTGAGATTATCCGGATTAATTTTCTTATTACTCATCGGCTGTCTCCCTTGTCTACTTTATAAAGGTTTTTTAGAGCTGGATGCTGCTCTAACCAGGCATTCGCCTCTTGGCTGTTACGAATCTGAACATCTGAGGCTTCCCCATCATCATTCAGTCCATAAACGGTTAGGAGGTCTTCTCCCTTGGGGGCGAACCAGTGTAACAAGGTATCAAACCACTCATCCGGTGTAACCTTATCTGGACGGATATAAAGCGACCAATCCTGATTGATAAGTTTATCTTTTAGGTCCGGATAAAGACTATAGAGATTGATATTAGGGTCTGGGACTTGCCCTTCAGAGCCAGTTACACCAATCTCATTCGAAGGATCAAAATAACCTAGACTCCTTAAAACCTTATTATAATTAGTTACTTGCGCTATATCACTTATGTCATAGTCCCTTCCAAACTTTGTATCTTTTGGAAGTTCCACCACTTCTTCCGTCTCCACATTGAGATAGACATCTTTGTAAATTCGATTCTCTTCATCCGATAAATCACCAATTCTCAACCTAAAATAGTGAGTACCCTCAACATAATAGGAGTCAATTAGATTAATAGGAATACTTTTCTGATTGTAGCTTCGCACTGCCTGATATAGGTCAATCTTTCGCTCAGGCAATCCCTCCTCGTCTAAATTATATAGGACTAAATTCCAATACTCTCCCTCCATCTGAAGATGAGGTGTTTCATGTATCTTCCCTTCTTCCTTCACTATAAAAGTCTTGTACTCATCTGTGATCGCATATGTTTTACTGACAAATAAACTCCCTTTATTGCTAGGCGCAAGGACGTATTGACTCTTATCTCCAAATAGTTGAAAGTCTGATTTTTCCATGGCAGTTCGCATTCTATACTCTTGTTCTTTTGGAGTTTGACTGGGTTTCAAGAGAAGTAAGAAACAAGATCCTGTTACGACTAAGAGGCTTAAAACTCCTAGAATGATTAGTATTTTTTTCCTATATTGTTTCATTGACTTCCTCCTGAGTATTTGTTGTTTGTATCTGATGAACAAAGATTATAAACTCTTAACCCATTATACCATATGCGTGACGCCGTGAGAAGATGAAAAAAAACTCACCTGAATCATGTTCAGGTGAGTTCATATAGTTATGGAAAATCATTATATTGACTCTCTGCGATTTCAACCATTTTTCTACGATTGTGGCGTTCCTTAGAATCTTTTCCGCCTTGGATATAACGTTCTCTACGCTCCTCTCGTGACTCAGGAGCTTTCGTATACATATTCTGACCGAGGGACTGAGCCATACTCGCATCTGCGCTTCGAAAGGCTTCACCAACCGCCCCAAGATACTCATCTAAGGAACTAATCGTCTCCACCATTTCCTTAGAGAGTTTCTTAATACCATCTGTCGCAGCTTCTATCTTTTCCGTCGCACTTGAAGAAATGAGGTCCGAAACGTTATGTTCTAACTCGCCACTCATATCTTTAAATGCACCATTCACCCGGCTGAGATTATCAGGATTAATTTTCTTATTACTCATTCAATTTCACTCCGTCATTTCTAACAATCTTCTTATATTTTCCGAAGGACAGGATGTTTCTCCAACCAGGCATTCGCCTCTTGGCTGTTACGAATCTGAACATCGGAGGCTTCCCCATCATCATTACGTCCATAAACGGTTAGAAGGTCTTCTCCCTTAGGGGCAAACCAGTGTAACACGGTATCAAACCACTCATCCGGTGTGACCTTATCTGTACGGACATAAAGCGACCAATTCTGATTGATGAGTTTATCTTCGATGTCTGGATAAAGACTGTAGAGGTTGATGTTAGGGTCTGGGACCTGCCCTTCAGACCTAGTTGTGACGATCTCATTCGAAGGATCAATATAACCCTTAGAGTCTAAAATTTTACCATAATTCGTTGCTCTTACAGTACTACTGATAATTGAATCCATCTCAAACTTTGTATCTTTTGGAAGTTCCACCACTTCTTCCGTCTCCACATTGAGATAGACATCTTTGTAAATTCGATTCTCTTCATCCGATAAATCACCAATTCTCAACCTAAAATAGTGAGTACCCTCAACATAATAGGAGTCAATTAGATTAATAGGAATACTTTTCTGATTGTAGCTTCGCACTGCCTGATATAGGTCAATCTTTCGCTCAGGCAATCCCTCCTCGTCTAAATTATATAGGACTAAATTCCAATACTCTCCCTCCATCTGAAGATGAGGTGTTTCATGTATCTTCCCTTCTTCCTTCACTATAAAAGTCTTGTACTCATCTGAGATCGCATATGTTTTACTGACAAAGAAACTACCTTTATTTCTAGGCGCAAGGACATATTGGTTCTTATCTCCAAATAGTTGAAAATCTGATTTTTCCCTAGCAGTTCGCATTCTATACTCTAGTTCTTTTGGGGGTTGACTGGGCTTCAAAAGAAGAAAGAAACAAGATCCTGTTACGACTAAGAGGCTTAAAAACTCCCAGAATGATTAGTATTTTTTTCCTATATTGTTTCATTGACTTCCTCCTGAGTATTTGTTGTTTGTATCTGATGAACAAAGATTATAAACTCTTAACCCATTATACCATATGCGTGACACTGTGAGAAGATGAGAAAAGCAAAAGAAACTCACCTGAATTAAATTCAGGTGAGTTCAGATAGTTATGGAAAATCTTTGTATTGACTCTCTGCGATTTCAACCATTTTCCTACGATTATGACGTTCCTTAGAATCTTTTCCGCCTTGGATATAACGTTCTCTACGCTCTGCTCGTGACTCAGGAGCTTTCGTATACATATTCTGACCGATGGACTGAGCCATATTCGCATCTGCGCTTCGAAAGGCCTCACCAACCGCCCCAAGATACTCATCTAAGGAACTAATCGTCTCCACCATTTCCTTAGAGAGTTTCTTAATACCATCTGTCGCAGCTTCTATCTTTTCCGTCGCACTTGAAGAAATGAGGTCCGAAACGTTATGTTCTAACTCGCCACTCATATCTTTAAATGCACCATTCACTCGGCTGAGATTATCCGGATTAATTTTCTTATTACTCACTCTTTATCACTCCCGTCTGGTCTATAGTAGTCTATATTTCTAAGGGCAGGATGTTGCTCCAACCAGGCATTCGCCTCTTGGCTGTTACGAATCTGAACATCTGAGGCTTCCCCATCATCATTACGTCCATAAACGGTTAGGATCTCTTCCCCTTTAGGGGCGAACCAATGAAGAAGGGTGTCAAACCACTCATCCGGTGTGACCTTATCTGTACGGACATAAAGCGACCAATTCTGATTGATGAGTTTATCTTCGATGTCGGGATAAAGGCTGTAGAGGTTGATATTAGAATCTGGGGTACTTCCTTCATGCTTATCTGCAAGTATCTTATTCGAAGGATCAAAATAACCCTTAGAGTCTATAATCTTATCGTAGTTTGTTATTCTTGCAGTATCGCTTATATCATCATTCATTCCAAACTTTGTATCTTTTGGAAAATCCACCACTTCTTCCGTCTCCAAATTGAGATAGACATCTTTATAAATTCGATTCTCTTCATCCGATAAATCACCAATTCTCAACCCAAAATAGTGAGTACCCTCAACATAATAGGAGTCAATTAGACGAATAGGAATACTTTTCTGATTGTAGCTTCGCACTGCCTGATATAGGTCAATCTTTCGCTCAGGAAAGCCCTCCTCGTCTAAATTATACAAAATCAAGTTCCAATACTCTCCCTCCATCTGGAGATGAGGGATTTCATGTAGCTTTTTTTCATCCTCTACTATAAAGGTCTTGTACTCATCTGTGATCGCATATGTTTTACTGACAAAGAAACTCCCTTTGTTTTTAGGCGCAAGGACATATTGATTCTTATCTCCAAATAGTTGAAAATCTGATTTTCCCCTAGCAGTTCCCATTAAATACTCTAGCTCTTTGGGTTTCTGACTGGGCTTCAAGAAAAGTAAAAAACAAGATCCCGTTATGACTAGAAAAAGAAGAAGGAGAGACCAGACAACTTTCCGATTCTTAAATACCTGTTTGTTCACTATTAGTTACCTCCTATTCCAACTAAGTGATTGAAATAAAGATCCTCTTGCTTACCGTACTCAGCATAATTAAAATTATAATCTTCAATATCCTGTGTTACATTTTGGAATTCATGCAATCCTTTTACGAGCTTTTCTCCACCCAGTTGCTCAGGAGAAATGGTACCTTCCCCACTGAAAAGAGACTTCACTTCCTCTGTATAGTCTCCAGATGGTTCAATCGCATTTAACTGTTTTTTTCTATTTCTTTAAATTTAACTACAGCATCTTTTACATTATTTCCTTTTTTTCCTTTAAAATCCGACGGAAATAATAGCTTCGCAAACCATTTTGTTGGAGGTCTGCCATCCGAAGATTGGCCTCAAAGTCATAACGAGATTGACCAGAAATATGCTTATAATTTTTTTCCTTCTTTTTATTGCTGTAGCACCTGTATCCATTTCTTGATTTAAAAAGATCGTTATCCATTTTTTTCCAACTCTGATTGAATCTTTTGAGCTTTCTCAAAATGTTCTAAGAAACCACCAGCAACATGTGAACTAGCTTTTTTTATATTCTTATATTTTTTAAAATCAGTTTCACTCAGTGCCTTTGTACCATTTTTAGCTATAGCATCAAATATGTTTTTTTCTCCTCTTTGGTTGTCTACTTTGCTTCTACCATATTCCAAAAAGAAACCTGCAGCCGGGTTCATAGATACAATGTTCTTAGTTGTATTATAAGCCGATTCCAGCCATAAACGGTCTTTTTGCTTTCTAAGTTCTTCCATTTTATCTAATTTTTTAAGCTGATCCTGCTCCTTATAACTACTTACACTAATCGTTTCAGAGCCGTCCTTTCGATCTATTCCTAAATCTTGGATTGTAAAGGTATATTCACCATTCTTCTTCGAAGAGGTAAAACTTCCTGCTTTAATATTTCGTTTAGTCGTCGCTGTAAAATCACCAATTTCCCCATTGCCTAGAGAAACTCCTTTAGCCGTAATTGTGGTCTTTCCAAACTTTTCAGTATTCATATACGTTAAAAATATTATTTAGACGACCATAGCGAACGGAGCTTTCCTTTAATGATTTTAAGCGTTCCTTTGCTTCCTCTTCTCCTTTTAACCATTCTTGATACTCTTCACTATTGTAGTCTTTTGGCATAGGCTTTCTCAACGATTGCCCCCTAGCATTAAGGCCATCTACAATAGTATCAATACTTGATGATAATTTCGCTGTATAGACTTGAACTTCTTTCACATCTCGATTAGAAAGAACCTCAAAGAATGCCCCTAATCCATCAACTTCATCTTTTTCAGCAGCCTTTTCTAGTCGATTGGCAACTAGCATCGTCGTTGGGAGACTAGCATCATCCACTTTCGCTCTGGCTAATTTTTCAAAAAAGTCTTTTTTTGTCTTATATCTAGATTCAGAAATTAAAACCTTTATGATTTCAACATCATCAGAGGTATAAGCCGCATCAAGATAATTGACATTATCCTGTCTTAAGTCACCTCGTTGGATAGCATCCAAAATATTTAAAGCTGGAATAGAAGTTATGGCCTTTGCATTTTGAGTCATAGCGGTTAAAGTCTCAAAACGATCGGCTGAATTGCTAACAGCTTTCTCTAAAGTTTCATGAGCAGTTTTAATTCCCTCATGTGTTTCCTTTCTGGCCTTCACTTCCTCCGAAATCAAACTGTCAACTGTGGAATCAAAATTAGAAATTGTGGCATCCCCTTCTCCCATTACATCAACGGCTTGCTGAACTACTTTTATGACTTTACTTTTTACTATTGCAGTTACATCACGTTGCTGGACTTCCAAAGATTTCGTTAGACTGGTTATAGACTCATCATCTGTAAAAGCCAAGGAAGAAAAACCCAAACCTTTCAATTCTCCCGTAAAGGTGAAAACTTGCTGACCATAGGTCATTACATCTTTTGGAGCATCTTTAAATACCGTTGTTTGTATCGCATTCAACTTCTCAAAGAATGCATTAATGGCCTCTGCCTTCTCACCTTCAAGGCTAGTATTAAACTCTCGGACTGTATCACTCACGCTTCTTCAAAACGTCCGCCAAAACTATGAATACTAGTTCCATAGCTGTCTAAACCGGCTATATTTTTCACTTGTATCGACATCTACCTCTCCTTTCTAGTTGCCATTTAAAGCCATATTTAAGGCGTACCGGGCATTTGATTCTGCCAACCGAGCGCTTTGTAAATCTGATTCTGCTTCCGAAATCTTACTATCCAGCAAAGACAAAATCTCATCCTTTTTTTCAGACAGCATTTTCTCTAATTTGTCCAAATCTTCTCTCTCTTGTTTTGCCTCATCATCATACTTTTCGCCTGCAATATAAGATGACAACGATGAGGATGTCCAGATATCTGTAGATTCATTTTTAACGTTCTTTCGCTCAGCTTCTAGTTCTGCTTTTCTACTAGCCGCTTGGCTTGTTACTGACGAAGCGCTATACAAGGCATTGGTCAACGCTATAATAGTTTTAATATCTTTAGCCATAGCTATCTTCCCTTTCTATATCATTAATACTTTCATTCTACTTGCTACCCCATCGGAAACATAGTAGTGTTCTTGTTCTTCTAATTGTGGCTCACGAACAGGTCTATTTGTGACAGTCAGAACTGATTGATCGCTTAAGCGAAGCCCGATAACAGCCTGCTTATAAGAGCGAGCCGTTTTTGAGACCACATCAATGTGTTTAGTAATCAACGGCGAACTCATTACAAGAGAACCATATCCAGCTCGTATTCCTTTATCTAGGACATAAGCCACAATGTATCAAGCGCTTCTGAGTTTAATTCTCCCACCAATTCAGTTAAATTGTAGATAACTACTGTTGCGACATGTTCTCGCTGTTTGCCTTCTAACCGTTCCTGAATCTTGAACTCCATCATATCTAAGCCTTCTAGATATTCCTCTGGACTTGCAAGAATCGTCACTCCTTCCATTTCAGGTAAGTTATGATACTTCGGTGCCAAGACGATGACTTTCTGTTTCCCTTTGGCAATGTGTCTCACCAAGGCTGTCATCTGCTCTTCTTTATCTGTTAAGTAGAGAAGATTGCCTTTAGCCAGGTTCCAAGTAACAGGCTCAACTGTCTCCAAGTCAAGTCCCTAATGGCACGAGGCCGTGTTCATAGGCAGTCTGCACGCTTGCTCGACTATAGAAGTCTCTCTCTGTCAACTCCTCTGGCACCATCGGGATGGCACTTGGGCGTTGTCCTGTCCAAGCTTCTTGGAGGGAAGCGACTGTTTGGCGTAGATTGTTGAGGACTTGGGTGTCATTGGCTCCAAAGACTGGGAGTGCCAGCTGGATGACATCCACCTCTTCCCGCTTCATAAGAGCTCGTCCCTTGATGTCTTCCATAGTCATGGCGAGTGGCGTAGAGCCCACGATGGCCCGCACTTCACCTGCCTCATTCTGTGGTAGGCTCAACTGGTGCTTGAAGTTTGAGTAGAGTTGAGCACGAAGGTTGGTCTGACGTCCGGCTGTCACCAAGAGGTGGACCCCGATGCTGAGACCTTCACGGGAGATGCGCACCAAGAGCTTGAAGAGTTCCGCCTCATAGGCTTCTTCCTTGAAGGCTTCATAGCTATCTAAAAGGATGACAATAGCCGGTTCTTCCTGACCACTAGCCTGACGGTAGAGTTCTAAGGTCCCAACTCCATAGTCCGCAAGCAGTTTCTTACGACGGTTGAGTTCTTTCTCCATGATTCGCACAAACTTAGAGATCTTCTCCGTTTGGTCCAGAAGCATGGTATCCGCTACCTGTGGAAGCTGAGACAATGGAGCCAAACCATTGGTACCAAAGTCCATCAAGTACATGGTAAGGGCCTTTGGACTATGCTTTCTCGCCAAGTCCATGGCTGCGGTTTGCAAGAAGGTTGTCTTTCCTGTACCCGGACTTCCGTAGAGGAGGATATGACCATCCTTGGAGAGATTGATAGAGACGACTTCCTGCTTCTGAGCCTGCGGGATATCTGCCATTCCGAGTAGGACAGAGAGTGGTTTCTCTTGTGCCCAGGCTACTGCTGGTTGCACTTCATCCAGCTCCTCTAGCGCGATGCGCTCCTTAAGTGGTGGCAACCATGGCTGTGGTACTGGAGGAATCGCTTGTTCCTCACATAAGAGCTGGATATGGTGCACTATCGCATCCAACTCTGTCGGAACTTCCTTGATCTCATCCACATCTTCTAAGCCTGATAGGGTCTTCATTCAAGATCTCATATTGGCCCAATTCATTGATCAAGTAGATGGTGTGGTCCTCAATCCCCATATCGTCCTTGTCCGGCTGGTAATCTGCCCCTGACCAGGCTGACTGGAAGAGCTCATAGACTTCGTTATTCCCAACCTGTAGATAGGCACGTCCTGTCTGAGTAATCTCGGCTGCGTCCGGTGTATGAAGCATTTCATTGGAGTCCGAACGGTCCGCTACCTTAAGGGCGATCTTGAAGCGTGAGTTAGACCAGATCTGGTCATCCACCACACCAGATGGTTTCTGGGTAGCTAGGATCAAGTGGACCCCGAGGGAACGCCCAACCCGAGCGATGGATACCAGCTCCTTGATAAAGTCGGGCTGGTTGACCTTGAGCTCTGCGAACTCATCTGAGATGAGAAAGAGGTGAGGGAGCGGTTCTGTCGCTTCTCCGTTTTTAAATTTCTTCTGGTATTGATTGATATGGTTGACTTCAAACTCTCCAAAGAGTCGTTCACGACGATGGATCTCCGCATTGATCGAAGCCAAGGCTCGCATGGATTGGGCACCATCCAAGTTAGTAATCGTCCCCAAGAGGTGAGGCAGGTTTTTAAAGAGATTGGCCATCCCACCACCCTTATAGTCAATCAGCAAGAAAGCCACATCATGAGGGTGGAAGTTAACAGCAAGGGACAGGATATATTTTTTTGTAAATAGCAGAGCAGATAAGCAAGCGAAAAATATAGAATTCTCAAGGTACTAGAAAGAAAATGTTCTTGTTCTATTATATCACAATATCAAAACAAACACCTTTCGATAGGAAGCAAACTACTTTTTTGCACCATTAATTTATACTTATAGCCACACCATTTTAACTTAAGAAAAAGAATAACTAAAAAACGAGGAGTTTCTTTAATGTCAAAGCAGCTCCTCGTTTTTTATTTTTATTTAAAGCATAGTGATTTTTTTCAACAATCTCTAAAAAAATATAGCTTATTCGAATTTTGTTACACTTTTTTTAATAGTTTTAAAACTTTATTTACTTTCAACTTCAGGTTAGCCACTAAATAGAGAGTTGAGAGTATAAAAAAAGAGAGAACAAATCCCGTCCTCTCTCAATGTTCACTTTTCATCACACACTACAGGTGATAAAGAGCCAAGCAACAAATAGTTTTGCAATTTTAATATAGATCCCCCACGAATGAAAGTTAGTAAATTTATTGTTTTGGAAATAAACCTATAAATTAAATTATACCTTCAATTTTGGATATTTAATACTATCCTTTTGTTTCTTGAATAATTCTTGTAACTCATCCTCTTTTTTTCGAATGATATCCTTCGAATACCACCTTTTTCAATATTCTCTTGGTTAAAAATATAAAAAGTTCTTCATTTTGTCGCCCCTGTTGGATATAGGCATGCTACATAATCAAAAATAGCCAATTGTACCCTCTTGATTGTACAATGGAAATCTACCTATAATCATCACATCAATCGTTCCATTATGAAGGCGAACAACAGTACCAATAGGTAATAAGTTAGTCATTTATTATTTTTTTCCTTCCTTTAAAAAAATTTTTTTATTTATATATTCTTCAAAAATGGAACCGTTTTGTAAAAAAATCCGTTCGTATAAAAATAGATAAGAAAAAAACAAACTACATAATCCATCACTAGTAACAAGAATATACTGGGTCTTGAAAGATATAGAAACATTGAAAAAGAAAACATAACAATAAATAATAAGGTAAGTAGCACTATGGTTTTTGTTATGTTTTTACTTGTTTCCTAAATCTGTTAAATTCAGCTCTTGTAAATTCAACCATTTCAAACTCTGTATTCTTATATAGCCGTTTATTAAAAAAATAATTGCGAGCAATGATCGAAAGCGCAAAGGACACCAGTAACAGATAAATACTTAGAACCACGTTAGATTCAACGCTTTTTAAAGAACCCAATTCCTAGAATATGGTAACCAATGATAGAAGACAAAAAAATATTTTTGGATTCAGATACCTTATGAGCAATAGATTTTTTTAAATCACCTGTGATTAAATCTACATAATAACTATCCTCTTTATAATTGCCTAAACTAAAGCAAAGATTTATAATTATGCATATTTTCTTCTCCTTATTATTAAAATACACTACCTAACCCCTGAGAAAAAAATCCATTAACTGCATCTCCCGCACTGTCCCATATTTTTTTCAGCTGTATCACTGACAGAATCTACAAAAATTTTCCACATTTTTTTGGCACCTTCATAAGTTTTTTTCCTATCCAGTTTCCCATCTCTTCAATATTATCTTCATAAATTTTATCAAATAACATGGAACCCGCTACACCTAAAACAAATCCTAAACCAGCACCTGCTACTGCCCCTATTATACCACAATATCAAAACAGCTGACTTTCGATAGAAACTAAACTACATTTTTACACAGATAATTTATACTTATAGTCACGCTAATTCATCTTACGACATAGAACAGACAAAAAAACGAGAAGTTGCTTTAATGATAAAGTAGCTCCTCGTTTTTTTGATTTTTATTTAAAGTATAGTGATTTCTTCAACAATCTTTAAAAAAATATAGCTTATTCGAATTTTTGTTACACTTTTTTTAATGGTTTTAAAACTTTCAGTAAAAAGACAGAATTAGCATTACTACATCCAATATAGAGAATCTATGATAGTTACTCCATTGTAATTCTATTTTATCTCTTTCTTAGGAATCGTGAGTGTTTTTCGTCCACTTCTCATAAACTTCTAAAAAAACGTCCCTCTTCCTCATCTGAATAGCCTACAAAAAACGACTTTATCAATATTTTCATGTTGAAAGAAAAGTGTCGATTCCGTTTGAAAGCCCATTGGGTACAAAATACCCATATAATCAGCAAATGCTTTTCCTCCAGTTTCCTCGTCGTCAAAAAAATAACTCCACGACCAATAATCATTAATTTCTGCGTTCCTTCTTGAAGATAGACAATACTCCCCTAACGGTAATAATTCTTTGTTTTTTTATTTTTGTTTTTTTATTATTCATTTTTTTAATAACTCCTTGTGTTTTTTTAAATATTTTTTCCATACCACTCTTCTACAGTTTTCCTTCCCACTCGCGGTATTCTTCAGGGTATTTCCATTTATAGTAAGCTTGAAGGAAATAAGGTAAACCTATAAAAAGCAACTACAGCAACCAATACAACATTACAAAAAAATCCATAATAGCAAGAAACCAAATGCCTTTATTGAACTTGACACATCTACTGTAAAAGATTCCTAAAAATACGCTTTATGATAATGCCTGCTCCTAAAATCCCCATACCATAGAGAGAAATTATTTTTGCAATCTTATTACGGAAAGTATTTTTCCGAGGCCTCACCATACATGAGTCGTCTTAATCCTCTTAACTCAATATTCCATATCGTATAAGTGACAATCATAATGATTCCATAGATGCCAATCATTTCCCAAGTTGCCAGATTTGCTAATAGAATATCAAACACGATTAAATCAATTTCCAATAAGAACCAAATCATAAATGTAAAAGCATGAAACTGATAGCGATATGGTAAAAGATAGACTCGTTTAATAAACTTTCCGAGTATGACTAAGAATAGCCAAATTAGAAGTAATATCAAAAAAACATTTACTGTTAATGACTCGTGCTTGGCTATTGGAAGAGTTAAAGTGTCACTTTCATGGAAAGCCATAGATACAATAAGCAACAGAAAGTTAAAGCCAATAGGAAAAATAAGGGCTAAAATAAAACTTTTGATACAGAACCAAAGAGAGGCTCTCCCTTTTTTTAAAAATAGTTAGCCGTCTTATCATGTTGCTCTTGCTGTAGCTTTCGAAGTCCATCATCTTCTAGATTCAAACTCTCTTCAAAACTTGCTTTAAAAATTGATTTCTTCATACTTTTCACCCAAATCCTAATGCCTTACCAATTCCACCAATTCCCTTAGAAACCCCATTTGCAAATCCTTCAATTCCTTTTCCAACATTATTGATAATATTTTTTGTACCCTGCACTGGATCATCAAAAAACTTAGGCTCAATAAGTTTAATTCCTTGAATTGCGACTCCAGCGAAAAAAATCCAACAGCCATCCCAACAGGTCCACCTCCTATTGCTCCTCCGATGGTTGCGCCTTCTAATGGACCCACGCTAGCTATAGCTGAAAGTGCACCTTTTTCCAACAGCTTTTTCCTACATCCCTGGTTTTTGCTAAATTCGTCTGCTCCACTAGAAATCGCTGTAATTCCAAGATCAGCAAACGTCATTACTGTCCCTACTTTCCCCAGAACCTTAGCTACTTTCCCCAGAACCTTAGCTACTTTTGGGAAATGTTTAATCCCTTTTCCTAATAATCCTGTTGCCTCTTCTCCCCCTTTTTATGTATTTACCAAGTTTCGCCATTCCAGCATCTCTAACACCTTCCAATCCTTTTTTAACAATAGTTTCTACAGGGTTTGCGAAATCAGAAATACCATCGAAAATCTTTTGTAATGCCCCTCCCTTATTACCTAACGATTCATACCATGACATTATATTCATAACAGAACTTACAAATTTTCTACCTTTTGTCCCTTTATCAACTGATCCAAGTAATCCTATGATACCGTCCGATTGTAGGAAAGCTTCTACAAATTTTTTAGGTGTTAAGCCAAGTATTTGGGCTCCTCTCTTAAACCAGTCATTATCTGAGATTTCCGTAACTACATCATACCAATTCTTCGTATTATACTTAACACCATCATCACCAAGTGCTTCAGCTAATGCCTTTTCATAGATGTGTTGCTCAATAGCATTAACTAATGTAGCTGGTAACTCTTTACTTGGATGACGTTTTTTATAGGATTGAATTACCTCCATATCCTCCTCTGTCAGTCCCTTACCATCCTCAACTTTTTTGAGAACCTTCTTATAATCTCCGTCAATCTTAACCTTATTTTCCCACTCACCCTTATAGTCAATCAGCAAGAAAGCCACATAATGTGGGTGGAAGTTTGCAGCCGAGGGACAGGATGTATTTTTTTGTAAATAGCAGAGCAGATAGACAAGCGAAAAAAATATAGAATTTTCAAGATACTAGAAAGAAAAAGGTTCTTGTGCTATTATACCACAATATCAAAACAGCTGACTTTCGATAGGAACAAAACTACATTTTGCACATTAATTTATACTTATAGCCACACCCTTTTAACTTAAGAAAAGGAATAACTAAAAAACGAGGAGTTTCTTTAATGTCAAAGTAGCTCCTCATTTTTGATTTCTATTTAAAGTATTGTGATATTTTGCAATAATCTTTATAGATGCACGTTATTTTGTTACACCCTTTTTAATTGTTGTTGCATTTTCATCAAGCCAACGTTGATAAATTTCGGCGAACCGTTCTTCTTCTTCATCACTATAGCCTTTAAAAACTACTTTATCTACATCATCACGATTGAAGTAAAACAACTGTTCTGGGTTTAGTCCCATTGGATAAAAAGCGAGCAGAATAGTCAAACAAAACATTTTCACCATTCTGTTCTATAGTAACCCCACGATTGAGAATCATTAGTTTTTGACTCCCCTCTTTTAAATAAACAATTGTTCCAATTGGCAAAATAGACATTTTCTTGTTTTCCTTTCAATTTATAATTTCTTTATTTCTACAATGCTATACGCCATCGTATTAGCATTCTTAAACTTTAAATGCATCATTCAACACCCAAACACTTTCTGAATTGATTTAATACCTGAATCGATACTATTTCCAATATCATTTATTCTATATTTTCTCAATCTTTTCAACCTCAATTTGACCATGCTTGTATGGATGAGCGATTGGAAAACTTCCTAGAGTAAACATGAAAAAGAATAACGATATGATTCCATTGATTACCAAAAAGCCCCTTCTGTTCCATTATTCAAACCAAGAAAGAAAAAGTAAACAAAGGGCAATTGCTCCAACCAAAGGATATACTCCTCCGTTACTTTTTTTAATAGTTGTAAAGGTCACTGTGTATTTATTGCTGTTTTGAGGAATCCATTTATCTGCTTTATTATGGGATAACTTTAATGAAATCAGAATTGCAAAATAAGAAATCAGCATAGAAATTGCAAAGAGTAATAACTTTAATAATATTTGCTCGCTAATATTATTGTGAATAAAAAATTTTTTCAGCGCATCATAGCTAACCTTGACGATTGGTTGAACGATAATGGCTCCCATTGTTGCACTTACAGGTCTGCTAGGTTTAATTTCGAATTGGTTATTATTCTTTTCAATCTCCACCATGTCCACTGTAATCGTATCTGTTTTTATTCCCCAGTAATAGCTCTTGGGGCTTATAGTACTTGTATCCATGACATACTTCTTCGATTCTTTATCTATCTGAACAATTTGAAAGCACATCATGCTTGAATTTTTAAATTTTAATTCCACATTTACCACCCAAACACTTTCTGAATTTCGTTATAAGTTACATTATAGCTTTTTCAGTTCTTTAAATTCTAGGTATTTCTTTTTGATAAGCATAAGTCAATGGAATAACGCCAGATTCAATCCAAATAAATAGATAGGCCAACAAACCATTCAACACTAGAATTGCGACTTCTGTTCCATCATCTTCTCCCATATAAATAGAGAAAGCAATTGTATGTAAAATGAGAAATAGATAGGCATGGAATTGTCTTTTTTTCTTATTATTCTGAAAGATTATTTTTAAACCTCTTCTTTTCCTGCGATAAACGACTTGAAATTTCCTTCCTTGATTTGATTAAAAATACTTTTGATAGACAATATAAGCTACCAAAAAATAGATATAGGAAATAAAAGATACTTTTTAAATATAGATTATGACTAATATCATAATATCTAAAAATTGATGTTACTACTCTATACAAAAGAAGGCTAAAAACCAATAGATACCATACGCATTCCTGAAGGACCCATTTTAATTTTTTTATCAAAATTTTTATTCTGACTATCAAGTTCTATCAAATCAACTTCAAGAGTTTCAGGGGAAAATCCCCAATAATAACTCTTTGGTGTTGTGGAGTTGGAATCAAGAACGTACTTTTTTTCTCCCATCTCTAACACATCAAAATAAGCAACATCTAATCCTCTAAAATTAATTTTCAAAATTACCACCCAAACACTTTCTGAATTGATTTAATACCTGAATCAATGTCATTTCTAACTTCTCGGCATTCTGTATTTATAGCTCTTCAATTTCAGTTAATGTTAGTGTCTTATAGTAGTCTGGGATTTGTGGCATTCTTAATAGTACAAAGGACCACCACGAAATTATGCCATTTATAACCAATATAGCACTTTCATAACCACTATTAAGTCCTATAAAAAACGCCAAACATATAATGTTAATCCCAAGTGTGAAAAAAACAACCAATCAATTATTCGTTTCCCTTTGGGTTCAAAAACAAGTCGACAGCGTTTACTGTTTTGGGGAACTCTTGATTCAAACTTTCCTACCGCACTTTTTTCATAAAAGACAGCCATAAGATAAGACAAAAATACAGAGAAGGCAAATAACACTACTTTCATTAAAATTTGCTGATTGATTCCCCAGCTAATAAAGGCATCTTTCATCAGCGTATGAGAGATGCCAACAAGTGGCTGAATCATGATAACTAGAGCAGTAGATGCGCCTATTGGTGTCTTCGATTTTTATTCTAAAACTATCATTAGATGGAGATAGCTCAACCATCTCAGCAGTAACCTCTTTCGGAAGCGAACCGAAGAAATAGGATTTGCCTTTTTATAGTGGTAGGATCTAAGATATAACTTTTTATTTTTTTAAAACTCTACGATTCTAAAAAACTGCTATATTCGAATACTTAAATTTTAATTCCACATTTACCACCCAAACACTTTCTGAATTGATTTAATACCTGAATCGATAGCATTTCCAACTTCCTTGATACCTGAATCAATGTTGCTTCCAATTTCCTTAATACTCTTATCCAGATTGTCGCCAATATCATTTGCTATATCTCTAATTCCAAGAAAATTATTTTTATACGCTAAATCTACCGCATATCCAACTGCAACACCTGCAATGATAGTCCATCCAACTGGATTAGAAGCTAGTGCCGTTGCAAAACCTGCCATATACCCTGAACCTGTAGCCGTTGCTAAAAGAGCTGTTGTTGCAACATCCACTCCTACTGCTGTCATTGCCGTCGTTGCCGCCGTATGAACAAAGGCACGTCCAGCATTCTCATTTTGTAGGTTGTTAAAAAAGTTCATCCCTATAAATACCGAACTAATCGCTGAAATCCCAACAGAAGAGTTGGTTCCTGGTATAGGGATGTTAATTTCTGAAGTTGTGAGTTGCTTAAGTAGATTCACAGCATTTGCTTTGAATAAAGCATCCGTATAGCCTTTACTATCTGCAGAGTAGGTAATGTTTATATTACCAAACTTATCAGTAGTAGTAAAATACTTAAAGTACTCTGATAGCTTAGGATTCTTTGAACTTAACTTAGAAATTGTGTCTTTAGCAATTTCTTCCAGAGACGTATCTCGGATAGTTTCAAGAAACTCCCCTAGACCGTTTAGGTCAACATTTTTATTAACTTTACTCTCGACATATTTTCGTACAGCATCCTTAACATTCTCTGGTAACTCTTTACCAGGATACCGTTTCCCATACTCTGCAATTGCCTTTATATCATTCTTATCTAATTCTGTTTCATTTTTAATTTTATCTACAACATTTTGATAATTTTGAATTACCTCAGAACGCTTCTTCCACTCATTATTAATATTATTAGCCCAAGGAGCTTGTCCCTCTATTTTAAAAGTTCCATCAAACTTTCCAAAGTCACCTGTGACTTGTTCGAAACCTTGAAAAACTAAGCTCTGTAAACTTTCTGAATCCGAAAACTGGCCACTAGTCGAGCTCGCAAACGACTGCAATTTTTCTAATTTCTTTTGTAACTCATCTCTCTTACTCGTTGCATTTGAGATAATTTCTTGAACATTACTTTTATAAGTAGAATCGATGTTCTTTAAATCAGATAAACTGTTCAAAAATAGCTTCTTGAGTTGAAATAGTTGTATTTTCCGCTTCAATTTGCTTTTTGAAGTGTCTCCTCATCTAGACTTTCTTCACCGACTTGTGAATGGTAAAGAGTCGGTAGTTCACTCGCTTTTCCTCCCAGGCTCTCTGAAAAGAGGATAACTCCTCTCACTAGAGGAACCATTATATTTTCCGCATAGGACTTAGCACTATCATAGGCTTTCCCTTTCAATTCTTCCTCTGAAATCAATTTATTAAAAGGCAGTAATGACCGCGTCATAATAATTCGCACGGCTACTTAATACCGTATTCGCTGTGCTACCCTGCGAGTCTGCTGATCCTATGTCTACTTTAATACCCATTTTTCCCCTCCTTCTGCGATTCAAGACGGCGTTGTTGGAAAAGAAGTTCCTCTTTTTCGCCCTCTAGTTTACTCATTGCTTTTTTTAATTCTTCTTTCCTCTCGGTGATAAAATCATCAAGTAGCTGTTCATTCCTTTTTTTAACTTTTCTATATTTTCAAGGCGATCCATCTCATCTTTCACTGATAACGGATAATAGCCTAATTCTCTATATGGGATGAAGTTCGATTGGCAAAGATCTGTAATCTCCGTCGCAACGGAAAGAAACTGATTTCTTTCTTCTTCTAGCTTGGATAAATTTGTTTGAATCTGTTGAACACTACATTGAATATCTTCTATTTTTCTTTTTCTCCATCCTCACTCCTTAAATAAATTATTTTTGAGGAACAAATGACGGATTTGAGTATGGAGAAGGTAGACTGGTTGTCCCATTATTTGGATTATTCTGCCACATTGTACTTATATTCTCATCTACTACTTCAAATTCATTTGCGACACTATGAATTAGTTTTACGAATTCACTTATTTTCGATTGAATATTTTTAGCAATAGATGCCTCATTTATAATCAATCTTCTTCCTACCGTATTAGCGGTATAAGAGCTTGTCTTATCTCTAGTAACTGTACCGGCAGTTGTAATGCTATTGCTTGCTGATACAATTCCAGTTGCAATAGTACTTGCCTTGCCTTTTTCACTTTTTACTTGTCCCATGTTCAATAACCTTTTCAATTATCCTTTCTACTATCAAATCGTCAAAAGACCAGGTTGAATCTTAAGTATCAAAAAATAGTTTTACTTATTCTTACTAATTTTGAGTTTGATGACTTCTTTCCGAGAATGTAAATAAATCTGATCGAGATCTGGAGCCACATCTCTGTTATACATTCCTTTATCTAAGAAGGTTTGATCCATTAGGCGCATACCAAAGATGACCCATTGGACATTTGTTTTGAGGTATCTAGGAATTGGGTCGATGCTTGTCCCAATATAAGTATAATCAGTACCAATAATAAACCTCATCCCTACTCGATACCCATTCTCAAACATAAATTGAAGCTGTTGATCATTTAAATCGCTTTCGGATACTAGTGCTCTCATATTAGGTATAAAAATGATCCACTCAGATGATATGCCTTTTTCAAGACGGCGTTCTATTTCATAGATTAGCTGATTCCCTATATCCGATAGTTCCTTTTTACTTCCAACATAGGTTTTCACCTGGTCACTATATGCTTCATATTCTTGGAAAGCATCAATCAACATCATATGGATGTTAGGCATTCTAAGAATAGTTTTTTTAATAAATGATGCGTTATATTATCAAAAGCATCTTCTGCATTTGACACATAAGCCATGTGTTTAAATTTGCTAAGAGAGATATTGACACTTCCAACCATTTCTAGTTCCAAACCGATAGGAATCTGATCATTCTCAATAGCCTCTTGTACATCAGGCAAATTCAAAAATTCTTCCATCGTCAACTCCTCTGGCACCATCGGGATGGCACTTGGGCGCTGTCCGGTCCAGGCTTCTTGGAGGGAAGCGACTGCTTGGCGCAGGTTATTGAGGACTTGGGTGTCATTGGCTCCATAAACTGGGAGTGCCAACTGGATCACATCCACCTCTTCCCGCTTCATAAGGGCACGTCCCTTGATATCTTCCATGGTCATGGCAAGTGGTGTAGAGCCCACGATAGCCCGCACTTCACCTGCCTCATTCTGTGGCAGGCTCAACTGGTGCTTGAAGTTCGAGTAGAGTTGAGCACGAAGGTTGGTTTGACGACCGGCTGTCATCAAGAGGTGAACCCCGATACTGAGACCTTCACGGGAGATACGCACCAAGAGCTTGAAGAGTTCCGCCTCATAGGCTTCTTCCTTGAAGGCCTCATAGCTATCTAAGAGGATGACAATAGCCGGCTCTTCCTGACCACTGGCCTGACGGTAGAGGTCTAAGGTCCCAACACCATAGTCCGCAAGGAGTTTCTTACGACGGTTAAGTTCTCTCTCCATGATTCGTACAAACTTAGAGATCTTCTCCGTTTGGTCCAAAAGCATGGTATCCGCCACCTGTGGAAGCTTGGACAATGGAGCCAAACCATTAGTACCAAAGTCCATCAAGTACATGGTAAGGGCCTTTGGACTATGCTTTCTCGCCAAGTCCATGGCTGCGGTTTGCAAGAAGGTTGTCTTTCCTGTACCCGGACTTCCGTAGAGGAGGATATGACCATCCTTGGAGAGATTGATAGAGACGACTTCCTGCTTCTGAGCCTGCGGGATATCTGCCATTCCGAGTAGGACAGAGAGTGGTTTCTCTTGTGCCCAGGCTACTGTCGGTTGCACTTCTTCCAGTTCGTCTAGTGCGATTCGCTCTTTGAGCGGTGGCAACCATGGCTGTGGTACTGGAGGAATCTCTTGTTCTTCACACAAGAGCTGGATATGGTGCACTATCGCATCCAACTCTGTCGGAACTTCCTTGATCTCATCCACATCTTCTAAGCCTGATAGGTCTTCATTCAAGATCTCATATTGGCCCAATTCATTGATCAGGTAGATAGTATGGTCCTCGATCCCCATATCGTCCTTGTCCGGCTGGTAATCTGCCCCTGACCAGGCTGACTGGAAGAGCTCATAGACTTCGTTATTCCCGACCTGTAGATAGGCACGTCCTGTCTGGGTGATCTCGGCCGCGTCCGGTGTATGAAGCATTTCATTCGAGTCCGAACGGTCCGCCACCTTAAGGGCAATCTTGAAGCGTGAGTTAGACCAGATCTGGTCATCCACCATACCAGATGGTTTCTGAGTAGCTAGGATCAAGTGGACACCGAGGGAACGCCCGACACGCGCAATAGATACCAGCTCCTTGATAAAGTCGGGCTGGTTGACCTTGAGCTCTGCGAACTCATCTGAGATGAGGAAGAGATAAGGGAGCGGTTCTGTCGCTTCTCCGTTTTTAAATTTCTTCTGGTATTGATTGATATGGTTGACTTCGAACTCTCCAAAGAGTCGTTCACGACGATGAATCTCCGCATTGATCGAAGCCAAGGCCCGCATAGATTGGGCGCCATCCAAGTTGGTAATCGTCCCCAAGAGATGGGGCAGATTTTTAAAGAGATTGGCCATCCCACCACCCTTATAGTCAATCAGCAAGAAAGCCACATCATGAGGGTGGAAGTTAACAGCGAGGGATAGGATATTGTTTGTAAATAGCAGAGCAGATAAACAAGCGAAAAATATAGAATTTTCAAGGTACTAGAAAAAATGTTCTTGTCCCATTATACCACACGAGCGATACCGTGAAAAGAAGAGAGAAGCAAAAGAAAACCACCTGAACATCATTCAGGTGATTCATATAATTATGGAAAATCACTATATTGCTGTTTGTAGATTTCCCTCTGCTTTTCACTAATGTATCTCTTTTTTCTCATCTCAGCATCACTTTTACCATTTGCATACTGTTGGAAAGTGCTACCTTCTATGACATGGCCTAATTCCCTATCCATTCTCGCAAACTCACTCGCTACCATATTCAAATATTCATCGAATGACTCAATTACGGGAACTAATTCTTTAGTTAAAGCTTTCACTGCATCTGTCGCAGAAGCCAAGTGAGTAGTTGCAGAAGAATCTATAAGACTCGAACTCTTCTCTTCTATTCTGCTACTCATATCCTCAAAGCTATGTTTCACGCTTTTTATATGTTCTGGTAGTATTCGTTTTTGTCCCATTATTCTTCCTCCGTACTGGATTTATAATATTGTAAGAACTCTTCTTCGCTTTGAACCAAATGTTCCTGTCCATCTTTCGAACTAGCTGCTGGAATAGTGATATCCTTGAAGATATTGGTACCTTCTGGAAGAACTAGCTTTAAGAAAGAGATTTTAAAACGAACATCTTCTTTTCCAAGGAAATATAATTCCGATGATAACCCTTTACTCAATATATCAAATGCCTTTGGATACTTGCTTGCCAAGGACGGGTATTGGGATTTTTCTACTGGTTCTTTAAAACCAAAAAGAGATAAGACAAAAGGCAAACTTTTCGTTTAAAAATTTATTATTTGAAATAAGAATATCATCTAACTTCGGTTTGTATGATCCTTTCTCATCGTTATAAAGATCTTTGGAAGTTCTACCAGATGGAGTAGCTGCTATTATCTTTCCTTCCTCTATATCAATAAGCCCAGTTTCAGTTTTTGATTCTGGCTGTTGGCCAATAGCCATACTAATTGGTAAGTAAGTTTTCCCCTGTTCCGTATACAAGAAATAATTAACGTCGCGAACCCTTCTTGGAATATAATCCTTATTATATTCCCTCACCATCTGAAAATACATCATACGTCTTTTGTTTGATTGTCCCATCTTTCGTGTCATAGACGTCTAACAACCAGTACTCTCCCTGCTCTGGAATATTACTTTTCAAATATGGCACCGCATCCTCTTCTAGAATCCAATACTTTTTCGTGGCTGATTTTAACTTATAACTTTGTTGGATGATATAGCGTTCTCCATTAACTCTCGTCATTCTTTCTACATTGACACGCGAATCATATTTCTTAGCCTCTTCCGCATCTTTTAACTCCGCATCATTATCCCACTCAATCGCTACTGCCTTGTTGTCATCCATGAATTCATAACGCGAAATTTTTGCCCTTGGACTCCACATGACAAACTGAGTAAGTTCATGCCTGCGATATGCCTGATAAGCAAAGTATAGCCCTATGACAGTGAGTGCAAGAAACATGACTTGAACAAATTTTTGATTTCATTATTATTTTCATTATCTTCCCTCATCAGTGATTTATATTGATATTCCGATTATATTTTGCCTTCAAATAGTCAAAATATTTTTGCACCATCATCAGCTTCTGTATCATCCTGAATTTCATCCATTAATTCAATAGCTTTATTTACTTGTTCCAATTGCTTCCGATCCATGGTTTCAAAACTTAAGCTTGAATCTTTTCCTAAAACATAATTAGCTACATCTTCATCAATCTTATTCTGCGAATCTCTCAGTTTATTTTCAAACGTTGTAAATTCTTCTTGAGTCTTATACTTCTCAAAAAATAATTTCGTGCCGTACTTATCCATCTCCGCGATTCGTTGAGAAACTTCAAAACGATAATAACTCGTATCAGAAACGATTCTTTGATTACTGCCGTCAGATGGTGTTCCACCTTCAAATATCCAGCCACCTTTACCAACCATCTCTCTTTTCAGTTTAGCTATTTGTTCCAATTCTTCAGTTGAGACCTTTTTCCAGTTTTCGACACCTTTTACAACTGACGCGACCTCACTGCTCATTTGGCTATCAATTGCATCATGAGCCTCTGCACCGACTAATTTTAATAACTTGAAAAGTCGCTCCATACTTTGAAAAATGCCATCGATGCAACTCCACTCGCAACATCTCGAAGTGTTTCAAATACAATTTCTTTCCTTTTTGATCTAACTCTTCTAAACGATGTGTAATTTCCTCTTTATTCAACTCAGATGAATTTACTTTGAAATCACTACTATATTCTTGAGTAGTGGACTTGAATCCTTCAACTTTATAACCGGATGCTTGTCCAATCACTCTAAAAATAGTTCTTCCATCAGAATTAAACTCAAAACTAATCTGCTGTGGATCGGCTACTGAAATATTTGATCCATTTGGTTTGAATGTTTTCTTTCCAAATTTAATAGAGTACAATCCCCTATTAATACCAATTACTTCATTTATGGCATTCTCTTTGATAAATTCCGCCTTCATTTTACTATAATCGTGACCTACTTGTTCAAACTTCAAGGCCATATCAGCTTGATGGACAACAGCTAAACTCTGCCCCGTAGTCGTAAATTTATCCAACCAAGCAGAACTATCAGCCAATTCCATCTTCCCGATTTCATTATAGAACGACTGTAACTTATCTGTACTCTTATCTTTGACCCAAGTCGCCATACCATCAACCATTAAAAAAATACCACTGTGTCTCTGACATTTTTTCGATTCACTTGAGAAATTAATGCTTGATTGTCCCCATAAACCGAATCTAATGCTTTTGCCTCATCAATATTATTTATAGTATCTAAAGGATTCATATGTAATCCTTGTGCTAGCATATTAAACACGGCTTTAGGAGATAGGTTCAAAGTAATTTGTGCCTGACCAACACTCCCCTTTAAAGTGGTAATGGATTCTAGAACTTGCTGTAAATTTTGACTAAAAGTGTCATGAGCACTCTGAAATGGTGTATGAGTATTTAAACGTTCTTTAGATGCATCGTCTAAACTACTCGAAGTGGTATTCGTAATAACTGACAAGTCGATAGTCGATTCTCCCAGAGCATCTGTCGCGGTATCTAATGCCGACTGCAATGTTTTAGCAACTGATTGCAACGTTTCTTTTTGACTACCCGTTAGCTTGTTTTGGACAGAGGTATTCCCTGTTCCACTAGTCCACGCTTCATTAGTAAAACCAATACCACTGACACTTGATTCAAAATCACTGACCACCGTTGCATATTTTTTTAAAACTTCAGGTATCTGATTAAAAATTTTACCTTGCAGGTCATTAAGACTCTGTAGAAAAGCATTGATAGCCTCACCCTCTGAACCTTCAATCTGGATATTAAAGGTTCGAGCAGTATCATTTGTTGCAGTGCTTAAACTTTTTGAGAATTTATTAATAGACTGACTGTATTCAGCTATACCTGGTAGGTCAAGAACTTTAATAATATCATCACTCATTAATTAATCCTCCTTTGTATTTGCAATCTCATAACTAAGAGCATTCATTCCAAATCGGAGCCCCGCCGCCTCTGATTTCAACTCATCAATTTTGGCACTTAATTTCGATAGGATATCCGTTTTGTGTCCCTCAAATTTTGTAGACGCATCTTTTAGCAGTTTTTCCTCATTTGTTGTCTCCTGCTCATAGGGTTTCCCCGATAAATTATACATAGTTTTAATTGTATCATAATCCGTTAAATCATATGTAATTTCTGTAGAAACACCTGAAAGACTACTCTTTACACTCTCTAACTCCGAAATGTTTGCGGTCACTGTTGTGAATTTAGATGATAATTCATTTAATTGAACTTGTAATTCTGCTTTTCCCATTTTTCCTCCTTATACCATTAATACTTTCATCTTACTTGCCAATCCATCTGCCACATAGTAATGTTCTTGTTCTTCCAACAATGACTCACGTATAGGCCTATTTGTGACTGTGATAATATTCTGGTCTACCAATCTCATTGAGACGATAGATTGTTTGAAACCTTTAATTACCTTAGAAACTGGATCAATCTGTTTATACAATTGACTATTACTCATCGAAATTAAAGCATAACCTGCTCGTAGTCCTTTCTCAAGAACATAATGTAAAGAAGTTTGGTCATCTATACTTAACTCTTCCATTAATTCCACTTGATTAAATAGAATAATAGTGGCTTCGTGCTTATTCTTACGTTTTTTTCTATCCGTTCTTTGACATTAGCTTCTATTGTCTCAAGTCCTGCCTGATATTCCTCTGGACTTGCAAGAATCGTCACACCTTCCATTTCAGGTAGGCTATGATACTTCGGTGCCAAGACGATGACCTTCTGTTTCCCTTTGGCAATGTGTTTCACCAAGGCCGTCATCTGTTCTTCTTTATCTGTTAGGTAGAGAAGATTGCCTTTAGCCAGGTTCCACGTAACAGGTTCAACTGTCTCCAAGTCAAGTCCTAGAGGCACAAGGCTGTGTTCATAGGCAGTTTTGAACGCTGGCTCGGCTATAGAAGTCTTTCTCCGTCAACTCCTCTGGCACCATCGGAATGGCACTTGGGCGTTGTCCGGTCCAGGCTTCTTGGAGGGAAGCGACTTCCTGACGTAGGTTGTTGAGGACTTGGGTGTCATTGGCTCCAAAGACTGGGAGTGCCAGCTGGATGACATCCACCTCTTCCCGCTTCATAAGAGCTCGTCCCTTGATGTCTTCCATAGTCATGGCGAGTGGCGTAGAGCCCACGATGGCCCGCACTTCACCTGCCTCATTCTGTGGCAGGCTCAACTGGTGCTTGAAGTTCGAGTAGAGTTGAGCACGGAGATTGGTTTGACGACCGGCTGTCATCAAGAGGTGAACCCCGATACTGAGACCTTCACGAGAGATACGCACCAAGAGCTTGAAGAGTTCCGCCTCATAGGCTTCTTCCTTGAAGGCCTCATAGCTATCTAAGAGGATGACGATAGCCGGCTCTTCCTGACCACTGGCCTGACGGTAGAGGTCTAAAGTCCCAACACCATAGTCCGCAAGGAGTTTCTTACGACGGTTGAGTTCTCTCTCCATGATTCGTACAAACTTAGAGATCTTCTCCGTTTGGTCCAGAAGCATGGTATCCGCTACCTGTGGTAGCTTAGACAATGGAGCCAAACCATTGGTCCCAAAGTCCATCAAGTACATGGTAAGGGCATTGGGACTGAATTTGCGAGCCAAGTCCATACCAGCAGTCTGAAGGAAGGTGGTCTTTCCTGTACCCGGACTTCCGTAGAGGAGGATATGACCATCCTTGGAGAGATTGATAGAGACAGCTTCCTGCTTCTGGGCCTGCGGGATATCCGCCATCCCTAAGAGGACAGAGAGTGGTTTCTCTTGTCCCCAGGCTACTGTCGGTTGCACTTCTTCCAGTTCGTCTAGTGCGATTCGCTCTTTGAGCGGTGGCAACCATGGCTGTGGTACTGGAGGAATCTCTTGTTCTTCACACAAGAGCTGGATATGGTGCACTATCGCATCCAACTCTGTCGGAACTTCCTTGATCTCATCCACATCTTCTAAGCCTGATAGGTCTTCATTCAAGATCTCATATTGGCCCAATTCATTGATCAGGTAGATAGTATGGTCCTCGATCCCCATATCGTCCTTGTCCGGCTGGTAATCTGCCCCTGACCAGGCTGACTGGAAGAGCTCATAGACTTCGTTATTCCCGACCTGTAGATAGGCACGTCCTGTCTGAGTAATCTCGGCTGCGTCCGGTGTATGAAGCATTTCATTGGAGTCCGAACGATCCGCCACCTTAAGGGCGATCTTGAAGCGAGAGTTAGACCAGATCTGGTCATCCACCACACCAGATGGTTTCTGGGTAGCTAGGATCAAGTGGACCCCGAGGGAACGTCCGACACGCGCGATGGATACCAGCTCCTTGATAAAGTCTGGCTGGTTGACCTTGAGCTCTGCGAACTCATCTGAGATAAGGAAGAGGTGAGGGAGCGGTTCTGTCGCTTCTCCGTTTTTAAATTTCTTCTGGTATTGATTGATATGGTTGACTTCGAACTCTCCAAAGAGTCGTTCACGACGATGGATCTCCGCATTGATCGAAGCCAGGGCCCGCATGGATTGGGCACCATCCAAGTTGGTAATCGTCCCCAAGAGATGGGGCAGATTTTTAAAGAGATTGGCCATCCCACCACCCTTATAGTCAATCAGCAAGAAAGCCACATCATGAGGGTGGAAGTTAACAGCGAGGGATAGGATATAGGATTGGATGGTTTCTGACTTCCCTGAACCAGTCGTCCCTGCGATCAATCCATGAGGTCCATGGGCTTTTTCATGCAGATTGAGCTGAACCAGGTCATCCTGACCACGCAGACCAATTGGCACAGCCAAACTCTTGTAAGGTGCGTTCTTTTTTTCCAACGGCTCGATACTTGCAAATCCTCAAAGGTCTCCGCCCCATACATTTCCATAAAGGTCACAGAATCTGGGATCGAACTCTTAAGATTTTTGAGGTGATTGAGCGGTGCCAAGGTACGAGGCGATCCGCTCCTTGTCATAATCTGCTGGGAAATGATCCAAATGGAAGTCCGTCTCTTTCAAAACTCCTTCTTCCATGACCAGTTGGCCCGTATTGCGGTCCTTGATATTGATCACTGTCTGGATGTTCTCAGACAAGGAACTCATGACATCCTCTACAAAGATGAGAGAACAGCCTAATTCCGTTGGATCTTCGGTAAAGAACTCCATGATGATATGATCCAAAATCAGCTTCTCATCGGTCACTAAAACCACGTAATGAGGATGGAAGAGGGTGCTCTCCTTGTGGGATGCTTCTTCCTTTTGACTACGACGTAGTTTCAAGATTTGGTTCAAACTATTCAGAACTTGGTCCCGTGTTCGTTGATTGTAGACAAAACCGCGGACATTGAGTTCTTGCAGTTTGGCATGAGGGAAGCCAACGCATCCAAGACCATTGCTCTTTTTCCTCTTCAGGTAAGATCGTAATAAACTGCACATCATGGTATGAATGGAAAGTCGCTAGCTGCATCACCAAAAGCTGCAGTTGTTCTAGGACGAGATTTCTAGGTCCAATATACCCCACCGGTCCATGGCTAAGATTTGCCGGGATTGGCATATCTGGGATCTTTTTGTGACGACTATAGAGAGCGTAACCCTCTTCTTCTAGAGCATCCTTCTTACCGCTACGCTCCTGTTGACCGTATTTCAAGTCATAGCTAGTCGGCATTTTCCCGAGTCCCAAACGATAGTATAAAAAAAGTCAAAATGCAAGGGAGTCTTTTCGTAAATCCGGTGATTGTAACTCTCAACCAAGTCCGTCAACTCTAAAACCGTTGGAAAATGATAGTGCATCCCTTCTTTTTGTTCTCGTTCCAGACGAGTCAACTCTTTGACCTTATCTTTCAGGTAAAGACGATAGAGATCGACCCGTTCCTTCTTATCAGCCTTGTACTTTTTACGATTTTTTTGATAAAACCACGGATAGAAAAAATCATTGTGGTTATGGACATCCCTACTGTCGCAAGAATATAGATCCCTCGAGGTTGAATCAAGGTGATCAAGACAGTTACCCCGACCATCATCAAAGGAGGAACGATCAGCTTTAACAGTTCATCACTCGGCTTAACCGGCTCCTGTCCTGGGGGATTGATCAAGATTTTATCCTCGCTACCACGATAGATGATCCGTGGAGAACGATGATAATCTGGATAATCTTCATAAAAACCATATCGAGATGGTTCTCTCAGAGTCAGTTGTGGCCCAACTTGGGCAGGACCCTGAACCCATACTTCATCTGGATAGAACTTGATCGTCACCGCCCCTAGACTCAACTCATCTCCAAAACCAATCAATTGCTGGTCCATTTGTTCCAGATGATTGTTTCGATAAAAATGCGCCTTTTAGTCGAGTTAGCTTCCATTGATTTTGGGATTTTTGGAGTAAGAGTTCAACATCTCCATCTAGTGTGATCAATGCACCTTTTTGAGAGCCAATCTGAAACTCTGATAAATCCAAAAGGTCATAAACCCTTGGCTCCCCTTCTCGGAGATAAAAGACGACCTCACCCAAACGCAGACCATCTTTCAAGAGTCCTGCTTCATCGTCGTATTGATAAAAAGACCTCGTCACCATCGACCTTGAGCTGAATCGGTCTTTCCTGTTGAGAAAGGTAGACTTGGGCCTTTTCAGTCGCCCCTATCAAGACCGTCTTATCTGCACTCAGTTCTACTTCATAACGCAGACCTTGGCTGTAGAAAATGATTTGTTTTTTTCATAATTTCTCTCCTTGGTCTACTTTTAATTGCTAGAGGAGCTACTTGGAACAGGTTTCTTCTCAGATGACGGTTTGCTTTCAGAAGCCTTGTCTTGAGGGTTAGGAGTTGTAGAAGCATTGGAGCTTGATTCACTCGTTAGTAGCTCACTTCGACTATCCCAGTATTTCTTATACTCGCTTTCCAAAGTATTCAACTTACTTTCACGGTCTTTTTCCTGACAAGTTACCATCTTCTCGAACCTGCTTGATTTCCTGAGTCAAAGCATAGAGAATCAAGTCACTGTCGTTAATCCGTTTGGCAATATCAAGAGCCTCTTCAAAACGATTGCGCCCAACCTGGATCCAGTAAGTCAAATAAAGCTCATCTGACTTGAGTGTTACGTTGTTCAAGATGACTTTCTTTTGTTCAGAAGAAAAATTCCAACCCCTGAATATAAGAGTAAGCCAACTCATACTTTTTGCGTATTCGGCAAGCTAGCTGGATCAATTCTCTCTAATTCTGTAATAACACCACTATAATCCACTTTAATAAAGGCAGTATCAGCCTGCAACATCTTTTCTTTGAAAAGGATTTTTGCACAAAAATCAGATAGATCAGTGGAACGATTAGCAAGACAACGCTGGCTGTTAACCAAATCGTTGCCAGTTTAAAGACACGATGGCGTCTACTTGGAACCAAGACCAAATCTGCCCGTTCTTTCGCAGCCTTCTCCGTGTAGTACTTCTCCAAAACAGCTACTGCAGCCTCTATATCATCTGCCTGACATAGATCATTTAAGAAGTCTGGCAAGGTCTCTAATTCCAAGGAACCATTATAAAGATCCATGAAATCCAAATCGCTAAATAGTGTTACTGTAAAACATTTAGCCTGGCGTAAAAAATCTTCTGAGGATATTGATTGAGGAACCATCAGACCAGGAATTCCACGATAAGCAATCTTAGCCTGAGCATCCTTAGTAATAAAGAGATTTACTGGGTGCAAAAAGGAAAGTCACAGGTAACTCCAAGGCGCCCTCTAGACGAAAAAAACGTTTAGGGCCAAAACGGATTCTTTCCGAAATGGTACGTTCCTTTATTTCCTCATAAGTCAGTCCATGAGCTTCGACTTGATAGGAGAAGGTGACACTATCCTCATCAGACACCATCGATTGCTCCAAAAAGAATGGATGATGCAAATCCAATAGTAAGAGTTCCCGTAAATCTTGACTCGCAACATCTGAACGTTTGAGTTTTAATTCCCAGTTTGTTTCATTTTTTTCATAGACAAACGACTGTCCACCAAATTCAAATTTTTCTTCAGCCACCTATATCTCCTCAATTTCTACTAAATCTCCTGTCGTCATAGGATAATCAGACAGATGTTTCCCTTCATCAATCAACAAACCTTTATTGACAATTCTTAATTGATATTTTTTTCGCTTGATACCTGGATTAAAAATCGTATCCACTTCTCGCACCAGCCGGCGCACTTCAATTCGCCATGGAATGCGAATATCCACATCTCTTTCTCTCAAACGTAGGGTAATATTGATATGTTGCTCCACCTTTTTTCACGCCTCCTATGTCTGGTTTATCCTTTTCTAAGTTATTTAGACAGACTAGTTGTAAAATTAGTCCATCCCTTCTACCATCACACGATAACTCATTACTGCCGTTGCTCCAAAAAGCAAGAAAATCAACACCACATAGAATATCTCTGGAAGAAAGTCATTCAGACCACCTTTTTCTACATGGCCTATATTTGTTTGGAACTTGATTGTTTTTTGAGCATTGGGCTGAAACAACTGTTCTTCAGAAGATTTTTTCACTGGTCTCTGTATAGCAGAAAACAGTTGGCCCCTTTCTGTGATCAACTGTTCCTCTTGATGCTGTTGCATGTCCTGCAACCTCTTTTGAGTTGCTTCATTAAAAAGCTCCTTGGTTTGTTCAGACTGTAGACCAAATTTCAATCCCTCTTTCTTTTCAAGTCGGGAATCATCAATCTGCAGACTGTTATCCTTCAAATCATCTGCAGCGATCCCCAGAGACTGCTTTGCACATGTTACTAAGGTAAGAAGGAAAAGAATGATTTTCTTCATATTTCTAATTTCTATTCTTTCTCAGCTTGGCTTGTTTGAAACCACAAACTACTTTCTCTGATAAAAACATTTATAACAAGTAAAACAGCTATGACAACAATCGTTGCAACAAAAAGCGATAATTGCTGCTGGATGTCCATCAAAGTATCCTGAGAGCAAACCTTCTAATATCGATAACGCATTGAGATTTTTGATAAATGCTGGGAAACCAGTTAGACTTGCTGTTGTCCCAATAGCATTTGATAGGTAGACAAAGCTAATCATCATAAAGAAGGCGAGACCCATACCAATCACTCGGAAATGTTTAAGCAATAGATATTGTCCTTGAATCAGTACAAATGCGGCTAAAACAATTAATAGAACCCAAGATGGTTGATACTCACGACCAACCTGTAGCTGAACACTTGATACAACACCAACTACCAATCCGACAACGAGACTTAAAGCAGATAGGATGGTTACCGTCATCAAGTCTGTATCATGTAACTTATCAAGTTTGAACTTATCTTTGACTTTGCGAATAACGTTTTGAGTTGCAAACAGATAGGCTGTAAAGAGGCTAACAATCTCCAATAGTAAAATCCATGTAAATGGACGGTAAACATTGACAGTCGCTTTCACTGAAGTAGCATTTTGGGTAACAGGATTGGATAAGAAGTTCAACAATACTTCGTTTGGTACCCCATTTTTGATAGGCATTATTCAGAACCTTCACAAAGGATTCTACAAAGTTTCCATTGTTAGTCAATTCTTCGTTAAACTGCGTCATCAAGGAGTCAGCATCTTGTGACAACTTTTTCAGTACTTGTTTGAGCGTTTGACAATTCACGATTGAAATTACCTAAAGTTTCATTCACAGACTCTGCAGCTTTGACATTACTTTGAGAAGATTCCTTCACACCCGTAGTTTCTGACAAGAGAGCTGCATAATCTGAATTTAGAGTAGCCAATTGATTATTAGTCTCTTCAAAAGCAGAATTGCTCCCCCCTTGCTTCTCAACCAAATCATCTAGTTTCTTTTCCAACTTCTTGTACAACTCTAACTGTTCATTGATTTTTGTATTCAATTCTTGGTTGGTAGTCAAAACATCCTGCACATTTTTTTCTAGAACAGGCTTCAGTTTAGTCAGTGATGACAAGGCTTTATCTACTTTCTCTTTAGCACCCTCTGTATCTTTATCGCTAACAGGTGCAGTTAAGCTGTCTTCATACTTCTTCAGATTTGAACTAATAGCTTCAAACCAAATATCTGACAATGCTTTAGACACATCACTATTTTTTAACCCTCTGACGGTATCGTATGCTTGTTTTAGTGATTCTACCTTTTGGTAGGCAGAAGCTATTTTCTGAACTTTTTGTCCGTAAGAAACTGCTGCTTGCTGAACACGTAACACATCTACTGGAGCACTAGCTGCTTGGACATCATTCAAGGAAATATTAATTGATTTTAGCTCTGCTTTTGGAGCTGGGCTTGGAGTCCCGGTTGAACCTGTAGTTGTAGTTGAGGTTGTCTCTGCAACACTATAGGCTACTTTAAAAGTCCCACCCGTCTTCAAATCAATTTCTTGACCAAACTCAACTGGTGTACCATCATAAGTGACGGAGTGAACTGTCACTCCTGATTCAGCTTTCCATGATACCTTAGCCTTTGTTCCTGTTCGTCCAACAGCACTCGTACTCGTGATTGCCAGATTTTCCAAATTCTTCAAATCAGTCGAATTGATTTCGTCACTAGGCTCTTTGATTGTTTTTAATTCAGTATAGTTTACAGAAGGAATTGTGATCGGTGTCATACCAAAACCACTAAATTCTTTTCCACTAAAGTCTTCTTTGGGTAATTCTGAGATTGCAGAAGCCAGCTGCTCTTTTAGAGATTCCTCAACCTTCTCTAAATCCTTGTTTGCAGCTTTATCCAAAAATCGACCGAGAGTGATTTCGCTCTTCTCACTTGTTCCATAATAAGTGGCTAATTTCTCATCAATAAAGTTATGAATATCCTTTTTATGATTTTCAAACTTCGTTCTTTCATCTGTTAGATTGTTCTGTAAACTATCAATCTCTTTTTTGATGTTTTCTGCGACTGTTTTATAGGAAGGTACAACTTCAGATGACGTACCATCAGAGGATGCTGCTGTTCCATCTATATTAGAAGTCAGATTACCTTGAGATTCGATTAATTTCTTATAAGTTTTAATTTGTTCCTGAACGTCTTCCCGACTCTGAGAAATGAGCCCAGTGATAACATCCGCATGATTTTTCTTCTCAGTGACCCTATCCTGAAGCAGAGTGTCAAGCTTTTTACCATAGGCAATCTGTGAAACGTCATAACGACCAAAAATCTGAGAATAACTATCCAAACCTGTCTTTAAAGCACTGTTGGCGTCAACAGAAGAACTAGACATACTATAGAGAGTTGGGAAAAGATTTTTAGAGTTGATAGCTGTATTATATAAATTCGTACGATAGTTTCCGATATTGGTCGCTTGTATCTGTGAGCTAGCTTGAACATTCTTTTGTGCAGTGTAAAGATTGTTCAAAATACTAGCCATATACATATCGACTAACTGACCATTCAAATCAGCAACAATATCTTTCGCTAGTTTATTTGCATCATTTTCTACTTGCAAATTTCCTTGCGCATTCACCTTATAATTGATGGTTGTCTTATCAACATTGATGCTGTTAATATCGAGTATTTTTTTCAGAAAAGTCACTAGGAATTGTTAAAACGAGTTGGTATTTCCCACTTTCTAACCCAGAATCAGCTGCTCCACGAGGGACAACAGACCAGTTTTGTGAATTATCACGCTCGATATTTTTTACATAACTAGCACCTAGATTGTATTCTTTTGTATCTACGTAGACAGGCTTATCTTCATTTACGATAGCTACATTTAATTTTGTCTGCTGATTAGCCTTTGCATTATTCTCATTGCTAATCGTTGTATTTTTTTGAACAGATAGATTCAAAAAAATAATCAATGCAAGCAACCCTAATGCCAACAGACTACTTCCTATATATTTAAAAAAATTCTATTCTTCTTCATATTACTTTTAAATCTTCTCCGTCATAAAAAAATAGGAAGGCTCTCGCCCTCCTAAAGCCACTTATATAACAAATTAAATTTGTGATGCAAGATCTTGGTCGTTTTGTTCAACAATTTCAGCAACCTTGTTCAACTGTGCATTGATTTCATCAAGCAAAGTTGCAAATTCTTCAATTTTTTTGGAGACAATTCTGTGAATTGGCGATCAAAAGCTCTCAAAAAGCGACACCTTTCCAGTTGTCTCGGATAGTATTTTTGCTCTTGAGTCAATGTACGAAGTACTTGTCTTACTTCCTCAGAACCTTGAGTGTACTTTTGAGCAGAGGTGCGCAATTCTTCTGTTGTTAATTGAATTAAAGCCATGTGAAACTCCTTTATATTAATTTACTCCCTCATTATATCAATAATTTGCTTCGATTGCAAGTTTGAAATTCATTTTTTTATTCTATTTATAAAAAAACAAGAGCTATTTCCATCTAAAAAAACTAGTACGAAGGATTAAATTATCTACTTTTTCTTGTATAATTACTTCTTTTTATCTATGATAACAAACTATAACAAACTCACATCATCCTTCTTTTATAAGGTATATTTGTCAAACGTTCTTTTCTTCTAACTTTCTATGAAAGTTTTTATTCTCTTGATGGCGAGCTTCTAACACATTCTCTATACGACTCTTGTAAAGTTGATGATAGTTATCCAAATTGTTCTCTATCTCAAAGATATATGGTTGAATTTCAGCAAAACTACTGTCTCTGCATGCATAGGAAAGCGCCTCTAGGAGATTATCCGTCTCCCTACTAAACTTGTGGAAATCATCATCCAAATCCATCTCCAAACGCTCTAAGTTTCGTAATTTACGATTATGCTCATCCTCTAGTTTCTGAAGTTCCTTTTTATCCATCACAAGTTTTCTCCTAGTTCTTGATCGGACTTTGTAAAGTAGGGGTTTGCATGGTCTGGGTCAAGTAAGTTTCGGCAGCATCAGCGGCCTTGCCCTCAAATCCACCCTTAATATTGTTTACATAAGTCTTAGAGGCGTACTCTTGCATATCTGCAGCTGCTTCTTGCAACTTTTTAGCTAACTCCACTCCTTTAGCAAGGATTGACAGTTCTTTTGCAGTTACTAAGGCCCTGACTGCTTGGCGTTCTTGTTCCTTCATTCTTTCTTTGAAGCCTCTGTCGAGTTGCTCTCTTGTAATTAAAGTATCCTCATCCGTTAGGACTAACATTTTTCCCCCTCCATGTTTGTTTTACATCCGCCAATAGATTGTTAAAATCTTCAGCACTATTTGTATCTATGGTTTCAAAGGAACCACTAGCTTTAACCAGGCTTTCCCCCAGTTGCTCAATTTGTGTCAGGAAGGATGTTGCTGCCGTCTTCGTGTCACTTGCAACGCCTTCATCCCAAAAGCTTGTTGTGTCAAAACCAGAAAGTAGATTTGTAACTTCTGAACTTGACAAATATCCAACCATGTCAAACGCTGTCTGTCTTGTTTCTTTTATCATGTTTTGAATATCTTCCTTAGCATCTGAAAGTAAGGTTTTCACAGATTTAACTTTGTCTTCCATATCAAAATTTGCCAACTGGGCTGCTGTCTGAAGCAACTGAGCTCGGACCAAAATCCTCTTTTCTCCTGTAAGATTACCATTTCTCAGTTGTTCCTGATAACGAGGAATAGCTTCTCGATCCCACTTTATAGATTCCTGACGAGCTTCTTCGACGATCTTACTATATTCAGTTGTAAAATTCTCATAAACAACATAACCGATAGCCGCCTTTGTTAGAGCCTCACCCCTCATAATGGAATCTAAAATATTAGCTGCTACATTTTCATCGACTCCTAAAGCCCGGAGGGAATCCAACGTTGTCGCTATCAGTCGAGCTAGCTTTTCACCTGCCCTGAGCAATTCCGGGTGAAAATCCTCAGATGCAGTCAATAAATTTCCCTTTCCATCCGATTGGAAAACACCAAAGTCATGGGAACTTTCCAGATCAGTAATCTGGGTATAATGAAGGGGGACAAGGACATTAACTTTACCAACGGGTTTCTTAAGTGGTTCATCGGAGTCCCCAGGTAATTTGGTGATGGTATGCTCACGATTGAGCATACCCACGACATCAAAAGGATTGACATAGTACTCTATTTTTTCGCTAATCTTTTTGATTTTCTCATCGCTGAGTCCCATTTTCTTTAAACTCTTTGTCGTGTCCGGGCCGTCAAAGAGGACGACTTTGCCGATTTTTCTCCAGTTCTTGATCAGTAAGGCCAGCTACCCTTGGGCAGAGACAATGGTCCCTAAGGAGTGACCTGTGATGTCCATCGTCGCATTTGGAGCCTTTTCGCGCATCTCAGCGATTTTTGGCTTTCATTCCTACTGTTGCTAACTTGGCTTGCGGCGTATGGATATGGTTGAGAGCGAACTTAGCGTCGTTCTCAACCCAGTCGTTCCAATTTTTCTTTTACTGATAGCATCACTTCCGCGGATAGCCATATAGGTTTTCTTGGTATCATTAGTCAAGGTTGGCGTATCCGTTAAGTAGTAGGCACTGAATCCAGCTTCATCATCCGTTAACAATCCTTTTTGATAACGTTTGTGATGAATATCCTGCCTCATCCCATTCGCATCAGGAACTGGTACCGATGTGACTTTATAAGTATCTCGCAACTCAGGATCTGGTTGCAAGTAGACTCTACCATTATGGGGAAGATTTTTTTGCCTCCAGGAGTGATTTCTTCGTTATAAATTATTTCTTTTGAATAGTCAAACAATCTTGCTTCTATTGGATTATTTTTTTAGGTGGAAAAATTATTGGGACGACCAATATAAAGCCGATTGCGCTAAATCCGCATAAAAGTTATCAAATTTTTTTAAATTACTGTTAGTCATAAATCTCCCATACATTGCCTTTCAAAACTCTTATCGGTTGCATTTCAGAAATTTTCTTAATATTTGGAATACTATTGCTATTATATTCTATAGGGAAACCAATTGTAAATTCAGTATCCTCATTGTTATTTATTTTTCCATCCAATGTTATAATATATCCCCCACCTTGAGGGGTACCATTTCCTATATTTTCTACTTTCATACTCTCCCAATCAAATTGAACACTTTCGACTTTAGGATTTCTAGACTTTATAAAGTTCGCCATCTCTTCTTCATGGTCTTTCAAATAAGCCAACTGCTTAGCACGTGGGCTCAGAGTTATTCCTCCAAATAGATTTGTTTCTTGTGCCATCCATGCACCTCCTCCGAATACTACAAGGGCTAAAATCAGCCAAAGCAAGGTACGTTTTTTCATCTCTTTCCTCCTATATAGCGGAATCTATGTATATTATATCATGAATGTAAAAAAATACTTTTGGCAAGTATTGTAAGTCTATAGAGAATGGGGGATGGACGAAACTATCCTAATCTTTTGTATTACTATTCGTCAAAACCTCTTCCTCCTACACGTAACGGACCGCTTAATATCATAGAATCAAAAATTACTTTTTCATTTTCAATTTCAAACCTGACACTCCAATCCGACTCTTCTATATTATTAAATTCACCAAATATACTCACAACTTCCCCTCCACCTTGTGGAGTTCCATTTCCAACTTTTTCCCATTTAGTTTCATCCCAAGCAATCTGAACAGATTCAATCTTTGAATTTTTAGACTTTACAAATTTTACAATTTCTTCTTCATGCTCCTTTAAATAAGCCAACTGCTTGGCTCGCGGACTAAGAAATACTCCTCCAAATAGATTTGTTTTCTGCGCCATCCATGCTCCGCCTCCAAAGACTACAAGAGCTAAAACTAGCCAAAGTAAGGTACGCTCTTTCATCTCTTTCCTCCTATATAGTGGAATCTAAGTTTATTATATCATGAATGTAAAAAAACTTTTGGCAAGTATTCAAAGTCAGTGGGGAATGAATGATGTTAAATTTGAGTAAAAATTATCAAATTTTTTTAAGTTGCTATTACTCATAAAGATCCCATAAATTTCCTTTCAAAAATTCTTATTGGTCGCATTTGAATAATAACAAGTTTCTCAGGGGTTTCATTTAAATTATGTTTTAGCGGAAATCCTAATGTAAATTGAGTATCCTTATTGTTATTGATTCTACCGTTCAATGTCATCATATAACCCCCACCTTGAGGAGTTCCATTTCCTACCTGACCAACCTTCATACTATCCCAATCAAACTGAACACTTTCGACTTTAGGATTTCTAGACTTTATAAAGTTCTCCATCTCCTCTTCATGTTCCTTCAGATATGCTAACTGCTTAGCTCGCGGGCTTAGAAATAGATTTGTTTCCTGCGCTAGCCATGCGCCTCCTCCAAATACTACAATGGACAAAACCAGTAAAATCAAGGCACGTTTTTTCATATTGATGCTCCTTCAGATATATCATCTCCCTCTTACAATCCAAAACTCCTTAATTAAAAACAAATTACGGATCTATTGTTGCTTTAGAAATAGAAGATTGTCATTAAAACTAGTATAGCATAAAAGCCTCAAACAACCTATTTCACCAATCACTCTTCTTGAAGACTTGTTAATAATTTAACCAGAAGGATTTGAGTTGAATGCAAAGAAACAATAGTGTGAATTGTGCTAAAAATCATCAAAAACACCTCATAGTGTGAATCATGAAGTGCTTGTTAACGTTGATAGTATCGTATTGATTAACGTTTTGAGGCAACTGACTTTGTCAGATTGCAGCCACATTTGTAAGCGACTAAAGTCGCAACAACTGTGTCAATTGCACCAATTTAGTAAGAAAGTATAAAAAAAGAACACCCCTGAAAGGTGCTCTTTTGTAAGTATAGTAATTCTCTCGAATTAACGTTTACTAAATTGTGATGCTTTACGAGCTTTCTTAAGACCTGGTTTGGAAAGTATGAATTTCAGTTGGACTAAAAACAGCGTAATATCAAGACTTTTCTCCGCTTTTATAAAAGCGTTTTTCCAATCAAATTCAACTAATTTTATCTAAATGGTGTGGATTTTACCCCCAAAATTACAGAGAATGGAGCTGATAAACACTAAACGTTCACACCATTAGTTAAATGATTTTTTTCATCATTTTTCTTAGATGATAGAACTTCTAATTTATTTCTTATTCAAGCAAAAACAACCTGCTATAAGTAAGAAAGAGGAAGATACAAGAAAAACACGGCGTAAAAACCGATTCAGTTCATTGTCCTCAATCCTTGTCTGCTTCATTTTCTTTTACGAGATCGTTTTGTGAATCTTTTTCAGAGAGTTTTTGATCAATATACTTGTCAATGTTTTCATAAAATTCCTTGGTCGCTTCACTATCTAATGTTGGCGAGTTCTGAACTTGATTCACTTTCAATTGAACAGATTGAATACCGTAAGAGGCTTGTTTTTGGTGGAGTGTTTCTAATTCTTCTTCTGAAATCGGATCTCCAACAACCGTCAAGACCAATTCATTGTTACTTGACTTGTAGACTTGATTAATAACCGTATAATTGGCGAACTCTTTTCCTACAAACTGTTTGATCCCTTCTTTGCGCGCTTGTTCTATTGTCAGAGTAACTGCCGAATAGCTAGCTGGAAGAATCAACAATACAATCAAAGAAATCAAGCCAATTCTCATTTTAATGCTCAGCTCTTTAAATGAAGTTAAAGGAGATTTTCTCATCAAAATTCTTGTTCCAACAATGTTGGCTAGCATGATAAAGACACAGTTGATCAAGAAAAGATAGAGAGCCCCCAATAAAAATCGTACATTCCCATTAGCTAAACCATAGCCAGCAGTACAGATAGGCGGCATCAAAGCTGTAGCAATGGCTACTCCTGGCACGATATTGTTTGCTTCTTTTTTCCTTGAACCGATCACACCAGCAATCCCACCAGCAATAGCAATGAGAACATCCCAAATGGTTGGAGAGGTTCGTGCGATCAACTCGCTACTTGCATAAGACAAGGGAGAAATCCAGAAATACAGAGTCGAGACAAAGCAAACTGACCAACACTTGAGTCAATAAAACCTCTAGAGATTGCTTGATTAAACGCGTATCAAAAAAATAGCTAAACCGAATCCCAGTCCAACAATCGAGTGTCATGAGAGGTGAAATTAACATGGCTCCAATAATAACAGCTGTTGAATTCATATTTAGACCGATAGAGGCAATAAAAATTGCACACATCAAAATCGCTGTATCTCTCAATCGAACATGAAGGTCATCGTATAATTTCTCACGGTATTCCCGTGTTGAATAATTAGCAGTCATTTGTCCTCTCCTCTTTCCTTATTTAAATCGGTATAATAATTAATAATAACAGCTGATAAACAGCCAAAAAATATGAGCCCATAAATCGTCAAGAAGACACTGGTAATCCTTCCAATCAAGGTCACAGCTAGGAGATCCCCGTAGCCGACAGTCGTCGAAGTCACAAAAGCATACCAAAGACCGTCTCCGTAATTTGTGATAGCAGGTTCAACTAGGAAAAGCACGCCTCCTGACCCAAAAACAAAGGTCACAAAACTCAGAGCAAACCGAGTAAAACCCGTAACCTGTATAATATGCCATAACATTTTTTTAAACGTCTCATTTGTTCTCCTTATTCATACTAGCTCCTGACCGAGCCGTTTTTTCCAATAATCAAAGTGAAGATAGGACATGATCTCCATCAGAGAAAGATAGACAAACTGATAGATCTGATTTAAGCTGATTATCAACTGATATTGTTTGAAAAAAATGACTGGAAGAAAGACCAGATATGACTGTCTTGAATCAGTCCCTTCTTAACATCAGACAGGATATTAGCTAAAGCTCCCAAGGACTGAAACGGTAAATCCTTGACATTTATATAGATCCGGTCCACCACATCATTCAGACTGGTATCTTGGATGGCATGAAATTCTCCAAAGAGAACTCCTGCTCGCTCCAAGAGTAGAAACAAATTCCACCAAATAATTTCTGAGGAAATTTTTCTCAACCTTTTCCCATAATGTGTTTAGTGCCATCCATAACGATCCCAACCAGAAAAAAAGGAAAGAAAACAAGCAAAGAAATTTTTGCCGTAAATCCCAAAAAAAGCTTGAAGACTTGGTGTCGTTGGTTTTTCTAACTCTAAAATCAAAATGGTCATAATAATTGCTAGAACAGCATCTGTCAATGCAATTAATCTATCTTTCTTCATCAGATTACGTTGCCTTTCATTTTGTAGTATTCTATCTCATCGTATAATATTTATTAATCTTAAATATTGGATAGTCACTTCATATTTTGAGTACAAACAAGATACACTAAAAAAAGCATGTATCTGTCATATTTTATTTAACTTTAGAAATATTCATCCATCTAATCAATAAATATATCATATTTCACAATAAATGACTACTATCAAAGATACATTTTTCTTTCACTTCATCATTTAGTGTTGCTTAGATTTATCAAAAAAACAACCAAATTTGTATTAATTTCAAGTATCACCTAGTTACAAAAATTTGGGGTGAACAGAAAAAGCATCCCGTATTTTTGATACGAAATGCTTTCAATAAGTTTAAATAAGTTTTAACGTTTACTAAATTGTGATGCTTTACGAGCTTTTTTCAAGCCTGGTTTCTTACGCTCAACTTTACGTGAGTCACGTGTAAGAAGTCCTGCGCGTTTCAATGAATCGCGGAAGTCTGGGTCTACTTGAAGAAGGGCACGAGCGATACCATGACGGATAGCTCCTGATTGACCAGCGTATCCACCACCAACAACGTTAACGAAAACGTCGTATGAACCTACAGTTGAAGTAACTGCGAATGGTTGGTTGATAACAAGACGAAGGTCAGCGTGTGGGATGTACTCTTCAACATCTTTTTTGTTAACAGTGATTTTACCAGTTCCTGGAACAAGGCGAACGCGTGCAACAGCGTTTTTACGACGTCCAGTACCTGCATATTGTGCTTGTGACATACTTTATTGTTCCTTTCCTTAGATAAGTCCTGAAATATCAAGAACTTCTGGTTGTTGTGCAGCGTGAGTGTGCTCAGCTCCAACGAATACTTTCAATTTCATACCTTGAGCGCGGCCAAGAGTATTGTGTGGAAGCATACCTTTAACTGATTTTTCGATCAAACGTACTGCATTTTTAGAACGAAGTTCACCAGCAGAGATTTGTTTCAATCCACCTGGGTGGTTTGAGTGAGTGTAGTAGATCTTATCAGTTGCTTTTTTACCAGTCAATTTAACTTTTTCAGCATTGATAACGATTACGAAGTCACCTGTATCAGTGTGTGGTGTGAATGTTGGTTTGTTTTTTCCGCGAAGTACGCTAGCAACAACTGCTGAAAGGCGTCCAAGAGGTACATCAGTTGCGTCAACAACGTACCATTTGCGTTCTACTTGGCCTGGTTTAGCCATGAATGTAGTTTTGTTCATGATTTCTCCTATATGAATATCGTTTTTGTTTACAGGGCGGATGTTCCGGTCCGCGGGGTATTTGAAAGGTTCCGGGGCCTTACAAATGGGGTAAACAATACCGTCTACTATCATACCAAATTTTACTACTAAAAGTCAATAGATATGAAAAATATTTTTACTGATTTCAGTGTTTAACATCTAGAAAAACCTCGCTTTTGCGAGGCTCTCCTATTTATAAGCTAAGGCACGTTTAAAGGTTTTCCAGATTCCCAAATCATCTGTTTGAAGGACTAGACTAGCATACATGCGTCCGATAAAGGCTGTTGCAGTGACCGCAAAAACAACCGTTATGGCAAGCGAAATCCAGGCTTCTAAATCACTCGCATACCCATTTATAGCTCTAAACGGCATAAAGAAGGTCGAGATGAAAGGAATATAGGAACCAATTTTTCAGAACTAAATTATCCCCTAGCAGCACCTAGAGAGGTCACACCGACAAATCCTGCTATAATCAAGATCATCAATGGCGACAAGGCCTTTCCTGAATCCTCAGGGCGAGAAACCATAGATCCTAGGAAGGCTGCTAAAACAACGTACATAAAGAGGCTAACCAAGACAAACAATAAGGTATTGAGCGAGAAGGCCTCTCCTAGATGATTTAAAAATTCCAGATTGTGCCAAGATAGGGATATCTTTAAAAGAGCAGAATGGCGACAAGTCCACCCACGACGTAAATGCCAATATGAGTCAAAATCACAAGAAGCAAGGCAAGCATGCGAGCGTAGAAATAATGACTAGCTCGGATACTAGAGAAGACCACCTCCATGATTTTGGTTCCTTTCTCGCTAGCCACTTCCTGAGCAGTGACACTAGCATAGGTAATCAAAATCATATAAAGGAAGAAACCAAGCCCTGCGGCCGCAATGGTTTGAACAATTTTTTTGTTTTCCTTAGATTCATCAATCTTCTCAGTAAAATCAACGGTTTGACTCAGGCGTTTTTCCTGTTCTTGAGACAAATTAGCCGCCGAACGATTGAGTTGGTATTGCAGTTCGTTTAGCTTATTGGTTACTGCTAGTTTGATGCCTGTTTCAAGAGAAGTTTCACCATGATAGACGGCCTTGAGGACACTGTCCTCTTGGTCAATGGTTAGGTAACCCTTGATTTTCTCATCCTTGATAGCAGCCTGGGCACTGGCTTCATCCTTATAATCAAAGTTGATACCATTGGTACCCTTGAGCCCTTCTTCCACAGATGGCACAGTTGTTACTACTGCTATCTTGCTATTCTTGGCCATAGAAGACCCTTGGAGAAAGCCGATTCCTACAGATAAGGCTAAAAAGAGGAACGGCGAAATCACCATAAAGAAGAAACTCCACGACTTGACATGTCGAAGATAGGTTTCCTTCATTACAACCCACATATTTCTCATACTTCCACCCCTGATTCTAGTTTAAAGATTTCATCGATTGTTGGAGCCTGTTGGTCAAAGGTCGCAATATATTGACCTTGAGTGAGGATTGGGAAGAGTTCTCTTCCAGCGCTCTCATCATCTAGGATCAATTTCCAACTGCCTTGCTTGGTCAAGCTCACCTGTTTGACATGAGGAAGATTTTCCAATTCTTCCTTACTTCGTTCACTTGAAACAAAGAGACGTGTTTTCCCGTATTGATTGCGAACATCCTGAACTGGTCCATGCAAGACCACACGCCCATCACGAATCATCAGAATATCATCGCAAAGTTCCTCAACGTTGGTCATGACATGGTCAGAAAAGATAATGATTGCACCGCGCTCTTTCTCTTTTAAGATGACCTGCTTGAGCAACTCAGTATTGACTGGATCCAAACCACTAAAAGGCTCATCCAAGATAATCAAGTCTGGCTCATGGATTAGGGTGATAATCAGCTGAATTTTCTGCTGATTACCTTTTGAGAGACTCTTGATCTTGTCTGTTAATTTCCCCTTAACTTCTAGTTTTTCCATCCATTGAGGGAGTTTTTCCTTGACTTCCTTAGCATCCATACCTTTTAGAGTCGCCAAGTAGCGAACTTGTTCAAGGACTGTCAACTTGGGCATAAGACTGCGTTCCTCAGGCAGATAACCAATCCGTGCATAGGTTTCCTGACGAATCTCCTGCCCATCCAGACTGATCTCTCCTTGATACTCTAAAAATTTCAACATACTGTGGAAAATCGTTGTTTTCCCAGCACCATTCTTCCCGACCAAGCCCAGAATCCTTCCTGGACTTGCCTGAAAATCGACACCAAACAAGACTTGCTTGGGACCGAAACTTTTCTCTAGATTTCTTACTTCTAACATTTTCCACCTCCGAGATATGTTGCACTTATTATACTCCTTTTTGATAGCCTTTACAACGATTTATGTCCATTTTATCGGATTATAAGTAGCAAAAGTATCTTATCTCTAATAAATTTTAAGTACCTCAGTGATAGCTTTAGTATAACTCATTAAAGACTTTCTGAGATGGCTTCCTCCTCAACTATCGCTTTTCTCTTCTGAACTGTCCTTTTGAAACTAAAAATCCACCCCGAAGGATGGATTGATGAGTTAACGTACTTCTGCATTCACTTTTTCTTCGAGTGATGCTTGGATTTTTTCCATATAGCGTGCGACTTCTTCGTCTGTCAAGCTATCTTCTGGATTTTGGAAGGTCAAGCTATAGGCCATTGACTTCATGCCAACTCCCAGTTTTTCGCCTGAGAAGACGTCAAAGAGTTTGATATCTGTCAAACGTTTCACGCCGGCAGCTCGGATAGCATCTACAACTTCTTGGTGAGTGACTTCTGCCTTGAGGAGTAGAGCCACGTCACGACTGACTGCTGGGAATTTGGTGATTTCCACAAATGGAGCAGCTGGTTGAAGGGCAGCTTCGATAGCTGAAAGATTGAGCTCCGCTACATACGTTTCTGGAATATCATAAGCCTTGGCAGTGACTGGATGCACTTGGCCAAGGAAACCAAGAACTTGGTCGCCAAGTGAAATCACGGCCGTACGTCCTGGATGTAGACTTGCAATCTCAGCTGTTGCTGTATAAGTCACTTCTAGTCCCAAGCGAGTAAAGAGCGCTTCAAGGATTCCCTTAGCATAGAAGAAATCAACTGGAACCGCTGCCGTTTGGAAATCTTTTTCTGCAACCAAGCCTGTCAAGGCAAAGGCAAAACTGTTGATTTCATTTGGTAAATCTTCTTTTGGATTGCCTGTTTGTTCAAAGACTTTTCCAATCTCGTAAAAGAGCCAAGTTTTTTTGTTCTTACGAGCCACGTTATAGGCTACCGTATCCAAAATACCTGAGATCATATTTTGGCGGAGGACTGAACGGTCCACAGTCATTGGCCACATGAGTTCTGTAAGGTTACTTGGTTGAGCTGTAAACTCAACTGCTTTTTCAGGCGTTGTTAGAGCGTAGGTAATGATTTCTGTCAAACCTGCTCCTTCAGCGATGGTACGAACTTGGCGACGCAATTTTTGTGTCGCAGTCAATTCACCAGCTGTACCGTCATCTTTTGGAAGACTAGTTGGCAAGCGATCATAACCATAGATACGGGCGATTTCTTCAAAGAGGTCTGCTTCGATAGTGATATCCCAACGACGACGGGGTACGCTGACTGTAAAGCTTTCTGCATTGCCAGAAAGGCCAAATCCAAGACGACGGAAGACATCTTCCACATCAGCATATGAAAGCTCCGTACCAAGGACGCGGTTAACGTCTGCAAGGGTTGAAGAAACTTCCACATCAGAAGTATCAAGCTGGCCTGCTGAAACGATGCCCTTACGCACTGTCGCACCTGCAAGATCAGCAATCATGCTAGCCATCGCATCAAGGGGCTTCGTTAACAGTTGCCACATTGATGCCTTTTTTTCAAAGCGAGAAGATGATTCAGAACGAAGGTTGAGGGCGTCCGCTAGTCTTGCGGATGGATTTGCCATTAAAGACAGCAGCTTCAAGAACGACACGACTAGAGTTTTCAGAGATTTCTGTAGCTTGTCCGCCCATGACACCTGCAAGGGCAACTGGTTTGTCAGCAACAGTGATGACTAGGTCAGTTTCTGCAAGTTCACGTTCTTCACCGTCCAAGGTCACTAATTTTTCACCAGCACGCGCTTCACGTACGCGGATATCAGTCCCTTCAAAGGTATCCAAGTCAAAGGCATGCATCGGTTGACCAAAGTAAAGCAGGATGTAGTTGGTTACGTCAACTACGTTATTGATCGGACGAATCCCTTCGTTCATAAGAAGGTTTTGCAACCATTGTGGACTTGGTGCGATGGTCACATTGTCCAAGATACGGGCTGCATAGTAAGGCGCCTTGTCGGTATCGATACTTACAGAAAGTGCATCTGCTGCAGATTCATTTGTTTCTGTTAAGGTAAATTCTTTGAAGTTAACTGCCTTGTCATAGATGGCTGCCACTTCATGAGCTACCCCACGCATAGATAGAGCATCTGCACGATTTGGCGTGATAGAAAGTTCAATGATTTCATCATCCAAGTCTAGGTAAGAGAAAACTTCATCCCCAGGAACAGCATCTTGAGGCAAGATTTGAATACCATCTGCGAATTCCTTCGGTACAACCGAGTCAGAAATACCTAATTCACCAAGGGAACAGATCATTCCAAGTGACTCTAAGCCACGGATTTTTCCCTTTTTTTGATTTTGTAGTTGTCAGCGATACGAGCTCCCGGAAGTGCCACCATGACCTTGATACCAGCACGCACATTTGGGGCACCACAAACGATTTGACGCGCTTCTTCTTCGCCAACGTTAACCTGACAGACATGCAAGTGAGTTTCTGGCACATCTTCGCAAGACAAGACCTCACCGACGACAATTTTTTTGAGAGACCAGCGACCGGTGATTCGACACCTTCGACCTCAATCCCTGTAGTTGACATTTTCTCAGCCAACTCTTGTGATGGCACATCAATGTCCACCAATTCTTTTTAACCATTTATAAGATACAAGCATAATTTAGTTCTCCAGAATGACAGTTGCCACTCTAGTTCTTTTTCCTTTCCTATCATTTCAATAGAAGAATCCTCTTCTTACCTTAATTTCTTTTTCAGTAACCAATCTGTATCTACTTTTTTTGACCAACCATAAAACTATGTTGGCTAAATTTCTCAAAAACCATATCGGTTATAAAACGCTTGAGCTTTTTGTATTATGCTCCCAAACACCTAACCAAGCCCAGGAAAAAAACTATTTTTTTGGTAGCAAGTTCAAGAGCGAATTCAAACAGTTGCTTACCTAGTCCAAATCCTTGGAATTTTTTTGTAGCACATAGAGGCGTTGAATTTCAAAAAGCATCCTCTAATTTTCTCTCAGTCTGAGCACTTCCCCAGTTGACTTTGAGAAAACCAGCTATCTCCTCTTCATGCATAATGAAATAGGTTTCGGAATCTGGATTTTTCCAACTCAGTTGACAAAAACTCTGAGACTATAAGTCTTTTCAAAGTATTCCTGTAACTGCTCTTCCGTATTATCATGAGCAAATGTTTCACTGAAAGGTTTGTTTGGCAATTTTGGACAACGCCCCAATATCTGCCTTTTCTACTTTTCTAATCATTATTTAAACTGTTCTGAGAAGCGGACATCGCCTTGGTAGAACCCACGGATATCATTGATTCCGTAGCGGAGCATAGCGACACGCTCTTGTCCAAGACCAAAGGCAAATCCAGAATAAACAGTCGCATCGATTCCACTCATTTCAAGGACACGTGGGTGAACCATACCGGCCCCCATAATCTCAATCCAACCTGTTTTCTTACATACGTTACAGCCTTCTCCACCACACTTGAAGCAGGAAACATCCACCTCAACAGATGGCTCTGTGAATGGGAAATAAGATGGACGCAAACGGATCTGACGTTCTTCACCGAACATCTTTTGGACGATCAACTGAAGCGTTCCTTGAAGGTCTGCCATAGAGATGTTTTTCCCAACAACCAAGCCTTCGATTTGGTGGAACTGGTGACTATGGGTTGCATCGTCCGTATCACGACGGAACACACGTCCTGGTGAGATCATTTTCAAAGGACCTTTTTGAAAAAAATCATGAGCATCCATCGCACGCGCCTGAACTGGAGACGTGTGAGTACGAAGCAAGATTTCTTCTGTGATGTAGAAAGTATCCTGCATATCGCGAGCTGGGTGATCTTTTGGAAGGTTCATACGCTCGAAGTTGTAGTAGTCTTGCTCCACTTCAAAACCATCCACGACTTGGTAACCCATCCCAATGAAAATATCTTCGATTTCTTCACTGGTTTGTGTCAAAACGTGACGGTGACCAGTCGCAACTGGGCGACCTGGAAGTGTCACATCGATGCTCTCACTTGCTAGTTGAGCTTCTACTTTCTTTTCTTCCAAGAGCTTAGCTGTTTCTTCAAAAGCAGCTGTCAAGACATCACGCGCTTCATTGACGTGTTTCCCGATGATTGGACGCATCTCAGCAGAGACATCTTTCATCCCTTTGAGGATTTCAGTAAGCGACCCTTTTTTACCAAGGACAGAGACACGCAAGTCTTGCATCTCTTTTTCATTTTCAGCAGTAATCTGCTTCAAGCTAGCCAGCGTTTCTTCGCGAAGCGCTTTTAATTGTTCTTCAATAGTTGACATAATTCCTCCATCAGTCTCTCGTAGATAAAAAGAAAACCACATGCCAAAAACTCCACTCGGAGCGTTGACACGCGGTACCATCCGTTTTCATCTGACAAGTCAGACCTTCATTTCTAAATCCATGCGCAAGTGAATTCACCCAGCTTTCATATAGAGAGCTTGCAGTCACGGCTCTCCTCCCTGATATACTTCCCTTGAGTTACTAGTCTTGCGGATTCCTATTCAATTACTACTTAGTTTATCAGATTTTTAGTTAAAAAACAAGTTAGATTAGACTAATTTCAATATAAAAAGGAACAAGACACAATGCATTACCTATTTGTAGGATCTGTTTCACCTGCTTTCCTTTTCAATAAAAGAGTTGCTGCTTGATTAAAACCATCACACCAGTTATACCATTTTGCTTCATACTCATCTTGAGATACGATATGATTTTTTAAATCCAGAACAGAGTAAATCTTTCTTTCCTCACAAGCTTGCGCATAGAGATAATACAGTTCATCGCCACCATCTCTATCCCACTTAGCAGAAATCGTATCCCTACCTGCCAATAAAGCCTGATAAGCCCTGTGATGCCCGTCTGTAATCAACAAGCAGTCTCCGAATGCAAGAACACTGATTGGAGCAACATTGATTATTTCTACCGACTGATAAAGCATCTGGATATCTTGTAACTTCTTTTCTGATAAGTATAGTTGAGTCGGATGGAGATCTGTTATATTGACTTTCATTTCTTTTTCCTCAAAGGAATTTGATGCTCACTTCTGCTTGCCTTTAAATCGCCATTGGAAGCGAAGCTTGTCATAGAAAGGAAATTCGATAAACAAGACCCCCAAACCCACACAGAAACTGGCAAGAACATCTGATGGGTAGTGAACTCCCAGATAGACCCGAGATAGCAACACACTGACTAGGTAGAAGCCAAGGACGATTTGCACAATTTTTTTCCAAACCGGATCTTTAATCCGTTGACTGAGAATGACAATCAAAGTCCCTACCATCAGAGTCACTGCCAGAGAATGGCCACTTGGAAAAGAAAATCCCCTCTCCTCTACCAAGTGTAAAATAGCTGGCCGTGGGCGCTGGTAGATATTTTTAAAGGTCACGATTAAAAGACCGGCTAAGGCTAGATTACCCGCCATGAAGTAGCTTTCTATCTTCCACTGCTTACGATAAAAGATAAAGGCTGCAATGGCAACCCAGGTAATGATTACTGGGATATCAATCAAATGCGTAAGGGCTCGGAACAGAACTGTCAAATAATCTGGCAAGTCCCCACGAAGAACAGTCTGAAGCGGTTGATCAAAACCGACCAGCGTTTCGGGGTAAAACTTGACCATATAGCCAAGAAGGACGAAAAGTAAAAGGGCAAAACTGCCCTTCATTAAAAATGTTTGTTTATCTCTCATAATATTTTAAGGTTGGTTTCAAGAGGACGTATAACAACCAGAATGAAACGGAAAAGATTACACCCTCAATCAAGTTGAAAGGTAATACCATGGTCATCAAGTAGTTAGAAAGTCCTATAATTTCTCTAATATCAAAGTTGGCAAACTGCGCGTATAAAGGAACCGCATAGACATAGTTGAGAACCAACATGGCAGAAGTCAATCCAATAGTTCCCGCTAGAGATGCCAGTAGAAAAACGAAGAGTGCTACGTTCCTTTTTTTCCAAATCAAACCAAAAGCGATAACAAAAAAACTCCCAAGGCTACGATATTCATTGGCAACCCAATGTAAGTGTTCACTCCTTGGCTATTCAGAAGCAACTTCAAGAGTGATCGTAGCAAGAGAATCCCGAGAGCGACGAGGCAAATCCATCACTACCAAGCCCACAAGGACTGGCAAGATACTAAACTCGATCTTGAGGAAGGTCATCGCTGGCAAGAGCGGAAAGTCAAAAGTACATCAGCACAAATGAAATGGCTGATAAAATCGCAATGGTCGAAATTCGACGTGTGTTTTGTCATAACAGGTTCCTCCAATTTTCTATAAAAATCAGAAGAAGTTGGAAAGGATCCCTCTATCTATTCTCACTTTTTATATCCCAAAAAGTTCCCTCTCACTCTTTTGAGCAAGCGGTTTGCAATTCATCTATAAACTCATTAGAACAGACAAAGCCATTCTTTCGTCTTCTCCCATCCAGACTATACTGTCGGTTGTGGAATCGCACCACATCAGCTTGCGCTCGCGGACTTCTTTAACTAAGATATTTTGGATTAATCTAGGCGTCGCAGTCGAAGATAATACTTAAGTATATCGAGACAAGACAACGAAGAGAAAGCCAAAATAGCTAGTTAAAGTCACCGCCAGTCGGGAATCTCACCCAGCCCTGAAGACCTTTTTAATCATAACAAAAAAACGCTTGCAAGTGCAAGCATTTTGATTATTTCAATTTATCTGCTTCATAGGTGTGAACAAGCTCAAGACCTGCAAAATTCTGCTGACGGAGCGCTTCATAGACAATCATGCATACGGTATTGGAAACATTGAGGCTGCGAACATGCTCATCGTTCATAGGAATACGGAGAGCTTTCTCAGGATGTTCTCGCATAAAGTCCTCAGGCAAGCCCTTGTCTTCACGTCCAAAGAGAAAATAATGATCCCAACCACTTGCCAAATCTGCTTCAGAATAGACCTTTTCCGCAAATTTTGAAATCAGATAGAGTTTACCCTTCATCTGAGACATGAAATCTTCCAAACTGTCATAAAAATAAATCTCAAGCTTATCCCAGTAGTCCAAACCAGCCCGCTTCATCTTCCGATCATCAATCGGAAATCCCATCGGTTTGATGATGTGGAGGGGAGAATTGGTCGCAGCGCAAGTACGCGCAATGTTACCTGTATTTTGTGGAATCTGAGGTTCAAATAATACAATGTGATTTGTCATTACGGGTTTCCTTTTATCATTGCAAAAAAATAGCCACACTGCCCGGAGTCAAGCTCAGCAAACAGCGTGGTTAAGGCATCGTTAACTTACCTCACAACAGGTTTGAAGTAAATCAGCGAAACTACTTTCTTAGTATAACACTTTCAGAATCATTGTCAATAGAAATGACTTGATTTTTTTACTTTTTTTGATGATATTTTCATGTTTGGTCATTCCCTTTCTGAAAAGGTATAGTAAAAGAGCCAAATCACTTCAAATCGGAGACATCGTTATAGAAATTAAGCAAATGTATCTTCAAAACGTGAAAAAGGCCTTTCTTCCCTTAAAAATCGCCTTAGCAAGTGCATTTTTTGCTAAAAAAGGGTATGATAGTTACATCATGAAAAAGTAGGTTTTTTATATGAAAATTGTCCTCGTTGGTGGAGGGAAAGTTGGTTTCGCCCTCTGTCGTTCACTGGTTGCAGAAAACCATGACGTTGTCCTCATCGAACAAGATGAGGCTGTCCTCAATCACATTGTCAGTCGCTATGATATCATAGGTCTCCTTGGAAATGGTGCTGACTTTGCCATCTTGGAGCAAGCCGGTGTTCAAGAGTGCGATATCTTTATCGCCCTAACCGAACACGATGAAGTGAATATGATTTCAGCGGTACTTGCTAAAAAAATGGGGGCTAAAGAAACCATCGTTCGGGTGCGAAATCCTGAATACTCTAATGCCTATTTTAAAGAGAAAAATATTCTTGGATTTTCACTTATCGTTAATCCAGAACTCCTAGCAGCGCGTGCGATCTCAAATATCATTGATTTCCCTAATGCCCTCTCTGTCGAACGATTTGCTGGAGGTCGGGTCAGTCTCATGGAGTTTGTTGTCAAGGATTCTAGCGGTCTTTGTCAAATGCCAATCTCAGACTTCCGTAAAAAGTTTGGCAATATCATTGTCTGTGCTATGGAGAGAGATCATCAACTGATGATTCCAAGTGGTGATGTTACTATCCAAGACAAGGATAGGATTTTTGTTACGGGAAATCGTGTAGATATGATGCTTTTCCATAACTATTTTAAATCTCGTGCAGTGAAAAGCTTACTTATCGTTGGAGCTGGAAAGATCGCTTATTATCTGCTTGGCATTTTAAAAGACAGTCGCATTGATACCAAGGTCATCGAGATTAATCCTGAAAGAGCTCGTTTCTTCAGTGAAAAGTTCCCCAATCTCTATATTGTCCAAGGAGATGGAACTGCAAAAGACATTTTGCTGGAAGAAAGTGCTCCCCACTATGATGCAGTCGCAACCTTGACTGGAGTTGATGAGGAAAATATCATCACTTCTATGTTTCTTGACCGTGTTGGTGTCCGTAAGAATATCACCAAGGTCAACCGAACAAGCCTTCTAGAGATTATCCACGCACCTGATTTTTCAAGTATCATCACACCAAAAAGCATCGCAGTGGATACCATTATGCACTTTATCCGCGGTCGAGTAAACGCTCAGTACTCAGACCTTCAAGCCATGCACCATCTAGCAAACGGTCAAATTGAAACTCTCCAATTCCAAATCAAGGAAGCTAATAAAATGACTGCCAAACCTCTATCACAGTTGAAATTGAAAAAAGGGGTTCTCATCGCAGCCATTATCCGAAAAGGAAAAACAATCTTCCCTACTGGAGAGGATATGCTTGAGGTGGGAGACAAGTTGCTCGTGACGACCTTATTGCCGAACATCACCAAAATTTATGATTTGATTGAGAGGTAAAAAATGAATAAAAGTATGATTCGTTACCTCCTCTCAAAACTTCTCTTGATTGAAGCTGTTCTTCTCCTAGTCCCTGTTAGTGTAGCAATCTATTACCAAGAATCCAGTCAAGTATTCATCGCTCTCTTTTCTACGATTGGAATTTTAGTCCTTCTTGGTGGTCTAGGTGTTTTACGGAAACCGAAAAATCAACGGATTTATGCCAAGGAAGGAGTCTTAATTGTTGCCCTCTGTTGGATTCTATGGTCTTTCTTTGGTGGCCTCCCCTTTGTCTTTTCAGGACAAATCCCCAGCATCATCGATGCCTTCTTTGAAATAAGTTCTGGATTTACGACGACTGGTGCTACTATCCTAACGATGTTTCCATTCTTACTCGTTCCCTCCTCTTCTGGAGAAGTTTCACCCACTTGATCGGAGGGATGGGGGTACTCGTCTTTGCACTTGCCATTATGGACAATGCCAAGAATAGTCACTTGGAGGTGATGAAGGCTGAGGTCCCTGGACCTGTCTTTGGCAAGGTCGTATCCAAGCTAAAAAACACTGCCCAGATTCTCTATCTGCTTTATCTGGCTCTCTTCTCCCTTTTTGTGGTTATCTACTACCTAGCAGGTATGCCTCTCTATGATAGTTTTGTCATCGCTATGGGAACAGCAGGAACTGGGGGCTTTACCGTCTATAACGACGGAATTGCCCACTACGGTAGCTCACTCATCACCTATCTAGTTAGTATCGGAGTTCTGGTTTTTGGAGTTAACTTCAATCTCTACTACTACCTCATGCTCCGTCGGGTTAAGGCTTTCTTGGGAGATGAAGAACTACGAGCATATATCATCATTGTCCTAGTTTCTACAGGCTTGATTACGCTTAATACACTCCACCTCTATCAAGGTGTCTCTAAGAGTGTTGAAATGGCCTTCTTCCAGGTTTCCAATATCATCACGACAACAGGTTTTGGTTACGGAGATATTACCAACTGGCCCCTCTTCTCCCAATTTATCCTCCTCTTCCTCATGGGAATCGGTGGATCAGCTGGCTCAACTGCAGGTGGTCTTAAGGTGATCAGAGGACTTATCCTCTCTAAAATCGCAAAAAATCAGATTTTGTCCACCTTATCCCCTCACCGTGTTTTGACTCTACACGTCAATAAAACTGTGATTGATAAGGATACCCAGCACAAGATTCTTAAATATTTTGCTATCTATATGATGATTATTCTCTCCCTCATCTTTATCGTCAGTCTTGATAGCAATGATTTTCTAGTCGTGACCAGTGCGGTCTTCAGCTGTTTTAACAATATCGGACCTATTCTAGGTACAACCTCGAGTTTTGCCATCTTTAGTCCCATCTCTAAAATCCTACTCTCCTTTGCAATGATTGCAGGTCGTTTAGAGATATACCCAATTTTGCTACTCTTTATGAAACGTACCTGGTCTAAACGTTAATGATAATACAATTCCCCTTTTACAAGCTAGTAGAAGGGGAATTTTTTTCTATTAAAAATGAGAAGACCTTTCGGCCCTCTCCTAGTCTGTTTATTTTTTTAAGAGCTTCTTTGTATCGAGCAACTTCTGCTTGATTGGCCCAAACATAGTGACCTGGACGAATTTCTACCATAGATGGCTTGTCTGTCTCATAGTCATGTTGGTCAGGATCGTAAACTTTCAAGACCTTCTTGCGTTCCAAGATTGGATCTGGAATCGGTACAGCAGATAGAAGCGCTTGAGTGTATGGGTGGACAGGATTGTTAAACAACTCCTCTGTCTCCGCCACTTCGACGATAACTCCCTTATAGATAACCGCGATACGATCTGAGATAAAGCGAACAACTGACAAGTCATGGGCGATAAAGAGATAGGTCAAGCCCAACTCTTTTTGGAACTTCTTGAGCAAGTTCAAGACTTGCGCACGCACTGATACGTCCAAGGCTGAAATTGGCTCATCCGCAATAACGAAATCAGGTTCCATCACAAGAGCACGGGCAATCCCGATACGCTGGCGTTGACCACCAGAAAACTCGTGTGGGTAACGGGTCAAGTGTTCTTTCAAAAGTCCAACTTCATGAATCATCTTTTGAACTTTTTCTTTTCGATCTTCTTCATCTTTAAACAAGTGATAGTTGTAAAGACCTTCAGAGATGATATAGTCAACTGTTGCACGCTCATTCAAGCTGGCTGCAGGGTCCTGGAAAATCATCTGGATGCGACGGATCAAGTCTGATGATTCCTTATGAGATTTTTTCCCATTAATTTTATGACCATCAAAGATGATTTCACCTTTACTAGTATTATTTAGACCAATAATGGCACGACCAATGGTTGTTTTCCCACTACCAGACTCACCAACAAGAGAGAAGGTTTCTCCCTTGTTGATAAAGAAGTTAGCGTTTTTAACTGCGACAAACTTCTTACTTCCTTCACCGAAGGAAATTTCTAAATCTTTAATTTCTACTAATTTTTCAGACATTTCCTTCCTCCTAGTCTTCTAGATGAGCAAAGCCCATTTTATCACGAATCTTGTCATGCAAATCTGCAATGACCCCAGGTTTTTCAACTTTAGGAGCATTCTCATGAAGCAACCAAGTCTTAGCCCAGTGGGTATCCGTGACTGAAAACTGAGGTGCTTTCTGTTCAAAGTCAATTTGCATCGCATAATCTGAACGAAGGGCAAAGGCATCACCTTTCAACTCAGTATAAAGAGACGGTGGTGTTCCTGGGATAGAGTACAATTCCCCTTTATCATCAGCAAGCTGAGGCAAGCTAGACAAGAGACTCCAAGTATATGGATGACGTGGGTCGTAGAAAACTTCCTCAACAGTTCCATATTCTACAATTTCACCAGCATACATAACTGCTACCTTATCGGCAATACTTGCTACCACACCAAGGTCATGGGTGATAAAGATAATGGTAAAGTGGTACTCATTTTGCAAAGTTTTAAGCAAATCAATGATTTGCGCTTGAATGGTTACATCAAGAGCCGTTGTTGGCTCGTCACAGATCAAGATATCTGGACGACAGGCAAGGGCAATCGCAATAACGATACGTTGGCGCATCCCTCCAGAATATTGGAAAGGATACTCTTCAAAACGTTTTTCAGCGTCTGGAATTCCGACCTTGTTCATATAGTCGATTGCCATCTCTTTGGCTTCCTTAGCTGTTTTCCCTTGGTGTTTAACGATCACTTCAGTAATTTGACTACCGATTGTATTGATTGGGTCCAAACTTGTCATTGGGTCTTGGAAGATGGTCGCAATTTTAGCACCACGAATCTTCTCCCATTCCTTGTTAGAAGTAAGAGCAGTCAAGTCTTGTCCACGATAGTCGATGCTTCCTTGGGCAATACGTCCATTGTCTTCTAACATCCCTGTAAAGGTTTTTGTTAAAACAGATTTACCAGAACCAGACTCACCTACCAAGGCAAGAACTTCTCCTTCAATCAAGTCTAGAGAAACTCCTCGGATAGCCGTCAGAACTTTGTCACGAACGTCAAATTCCACGACAATATCACGAGCAGTCAAAATTACATTACTTTCTTTTGTCATGTCTACTCCTATCTATGTGTACGTGGATCACTAGCATCCGCTAGGTTTTGACCAACAACGAAAAGAGATAGGGATACCAAGATCAAGGTAGTCAACGGAATCCAGAATAAGTAAGCGTTGGTCGTAACGTTTTGTGAGTAATCTGAGATCAAACGTCCCAAACTTGGCACTGTTACAGGCAATCCCAATCCAAAGAAGGAAAGGAAGGCTTCATAAGAGATGAAGCTTGGCAACATCAAGGTCATCGTAGAAACAATAACGGATACCAATTGTGGCATGATATTTTTAACGATGATTTTAAAGGTTGGTGTTCCAAGTGTTTGGGAAGCAAGGTTGTATTCCAAGTCACGGTAACGCATGATTTGGATACGAATCATATAAGCAATCCCAATCCAAGTTGTCACACTCATGGCAAAAATCAAATTCCAGAAACCAGCACCGATTGAGTAAGTCAAGACAATGACAATCAAGAGAGATGGAATGTTTGAAATAATGTTATAAACTTCCATCATGACACGGTCTACAGATTTTGAAATTCCCCAGATTCCACCAACAATAACCCCAATTACAAGGTTGATAAAAGTGGCAATTACAGAGATGAGGATAGAGTTACGTGCACCAAACCAAACCCCGTCAAACAAGGATTTACCATTACTATCTGTACCAAACCAATGTTCAGCATTGGGTTTGATAAAACGAGCAGAAAGTCATTGACCTTACTTACATCGTTGAAGTCAAAGTTTGAGAACATTGGATAAATAAAGCTCATCAAGATAATGGCAACCAAAATCCCCAACATAATGACTGTTGATTTTTTCTTTAGAAATTGTCTAAATACAGAACCCCAGTATGAATAGGCAGGAGCATCAATTGTTTCAGAGGCAAAATCGTCACGTTTTACGAACTGAAATTTTTCTTTATCGATTGTTGACATTATTTGCCTCCTTTCTCTGTCAATTTAATACGTGGGTCAAGCATGGTCATCCAGATATCCCCTACAAAGAGTGAGAAGATAGAAATACATGTGAAGATGAAGACAAGACCAACTACCATTGAGTTGTTTGATGCCTTAACAGAGTCAATCAACATTTTACCCATACCTGGGAAAGCAAAGACCGTTTCTGTCAATGTTGCACCACCAATAACTCCGATTACGGCACCAGGAATACCTGAAACCAAAGGAACCATGGCATTTTTAAAGATGTGTTTATTTGAAATTTCTTTTTCAGACAAACCTTTGGCACGCGCAAAACGAACGAAGTCCTGAGATTGCAAGTCGATCATGTAACGACGAATCCAGATAGCTGTACTTGGCGCACCCAACAAACCTAGAATAACTGCTGGTAAGACATATGAACGCCAATCTCCAGCCCCAAGATAGGGAATGAGTCAGGCAGACCAATAGATGATCCAATCAAGCGAACGATATAAACCAAGGCAATCGTTGGAAGGGCAAGCAAGAAGGTTAGAGCACCTGTCGAGAAGCTGTCAATCCAAGTATTCTTGTGGCGAGCCATAGCAGATCCAAGTGGAATAGCAATCGCATACGAAATAATTAAACCAATCAAACCAGCAACCGCTGAACTTGCAATCATTGATGGGTATTGGTAATTGCTTTCTGTAGCTGTATATGGATCGTCCTTACCATAGTTGGCTACCTCACGCGCATCTGCTTGACTTGGAGATTTGTAGGTACGAGAGTAGATATCTACAGATGAAGTCTTTTTACCTGTAGGGAATTGAACTTCTGATGTCTTAGTTTGTCCCTGACCTTGTGTAATAACTTGAAGCACTGGTGTATTTGCATAAGTTGGGTAAGAATCACCCAAGTTAATGTTCACAAAGTTTTGGTGTACAAATGGGAATTGATTGTTGAAATACAAAAGATACTTATGTTTTGTACCTGAGCCAACCAATGACCAACCGATAGCAGGGTCATTTTCAAAAACGAAGATAGCGTTCCAAGTTTGGATTTTCAGGGTCCTGGATCTTGTTTGGATGATCAATATCAATCAAGTTGGCATAGAATTTGAAAAACACGTTCAAAAATCGGAATTTCACGCGTAGCATAGAATTGACCACTTTCTGAGAACACACCGAGTGTCCAACCATTTCCTAGTTGGTTGATGTATTTTTCGTAGATTGCCTTATTGGTATCATTGGCATCCACTGTTACAGATGAGTCCATTGTGCTCGCTCTTTCTTGCAACTCTTTGGTATCGTAGTACTCGATATAGCCCATCCGTTCATAAACGGTATTTTCATAATTATCCCGCTTGTCCGGCGTCGTTGCAATCTTGTTATAGTTGGTATCCTGCTTGAAAAATCAATTTTCGAGGAACCATCGTATAGATAATTGTGTAGGTCAAGGTTGTCACCAAGAAAATGGACAACAATGAACGTAATACACGCATAAAAATATATTTCTTCATATCGTTTCCTTTTAAAATCCCAAAAGAACCTTCTCCTCATGGAGAGAAAGTTCTCTTGAGAGTTATTTATTTAACGTGATTAGCCAATTCTTTTTGAACTTTTTCGTTTGATTCTTTTTTTCTCTTTTGAGCCATTTTTTTTCACGAGCTTGTTCATAGTCAGCTTTTTGTTACAACCTTGTCTTGTAACTGAATATACTTGAAGTATACGTCTGAGCCCTTATCTCCAGATTGGCTGTATGATGCTGTGAATGGTACAACACGAGAAATGAATAGTGCAAGCACCAGTTGATGACATAGCTGGCAAGATGAGTGAGCTATCTGTCAACCAAGCTTGAGCGATAGCGTATTTTTTTCATAACGAACATTCAAGTCGTTGGTTTCTTTAGCGACTTCATCAACTAGCTTATCGTATTCTTTCAAACCAACTTGAGTCTGCAAGATTATCTGCACCTTCGTAACCCATGTATGTTTTTGTTTGTTCAGCATTCGTTGTCTTCAAGATATCAAGGTAAGTTGATGGATCTTCATAGTCAGGGTTCCATCCAACGGCACCTGAGAGATCCCAGTCTTCTCGTCTTTGCATTCGCCGCATAGTAGGTAATATTATTAAACTCATCTTTAGAAACTTGTTGGATATCGATGACTACATTGCCCTCTCCAAGCACTGTTTCAACGGATTGTTTGAAGGATTGAATACGTGCGATATAGTTTTTTTAGCTGTTTGGTCTACTGGAACATCCAAATGGATAGGGAATTTTTACACCTTCTGCTTCCAATGCTGTTTTGGCTTTGGCAAATTCAGCTTTAGCTTTATCGGCGTTGAAGAGTCCATCTTGACCATCCGCAAAGTTTACATTCTTCCACTCATCACCGTAAGCAGCCATCTTTTCAGTTACCAAGTCACCAAAAGTTTTTTCACCTGCAGAGACAAAGTCAGGTTTTACAAAGAGGTTACGAACGGCACGAGGAGCACCTTCTTTACCATTTACTTGAGCTGAATAAGACGTACGGTCAAAGGCAAAGTTCAAGGCTTGACGGAAGTCCTTGTTAAGAAGGGCTTTCTTAGTAGAAGTCTTCTCTTCGTCAGTTGTCTTAGAAGTGTATTTGTAACCTTGGCGGTCAATATTCACACCCAAACCACCAATACCAGGTCCTGATGGGGTGTAGAAGATATTTTCCTTGTAGGTTTCTTCTACTTTAGAGTAGTTTGAACTTGTTGGGTAAAGACGGGCATAGCTATAAGCTCCACTTGTAAAGTTACGTTCAATTGACTCTTGGTCTGAACCATCATAGTAAGCAAGGGTTACTTTATCAATGTGAACATTATCTTTGTCCCAGTAATTTTCATTCTTAGCGAACTCAATAGAAGACTTAGCAGTCAAACCTTTCAGTAAGAATGGTCCATTGTAAAGCAATGATGTAGGGTCAGTCGCTTTAGCAAAGTCAGATCCTTTTGATTTTTCAAATTCTTCGTTCAATGGCCAGAAGATTGCGTAGGCCATCTTAGAGTTCCAGTATGGTTCTGGTTGGTTCAAAGTATACTCAAGAGTATAATCATCAACTGCTTTCACACCTACTGAAGAAAAGTCTTTTGTATTACCTGCTAAATAATCAGACAATCCTTTAACAGAATTTTCTGCTAGGTAAATTGCTTCTGATTTTTTATCAGCTGCGTGTTTCAAGCCATTTACAAAGTCTTTGGCTGTTACTTCAGCATACTCTTCACCATCTGATGTCATCCATTTAACACCTTTACGAATCTTGTAGGTATAAGTCAAACTGTCTTTTTGAAACGGACCAGTCTTCTGCAACTGCAGGGACTAGATTCCCATACTTGTCGTTTGTGAAGAGACCATCGATACCATTTGAAGTGGCAATCTTAGTACTTTGTTTCCCTGAAATGAGGTAATCCAAAGTTTCTGGGTCAGCTGAATAAACATAGCCATAATTTTTTTGGCGCTGTTGAATCAGATGATTTTGAAGAACCGCAAGCGACTAGTACTCCTGTCGCTAATAAAGCAACTCCTGTCTGCAACAAATACTCTACTTTTTTTCATGTTTTTTTAACTCCTCTTGAAAAAAATTTAGGCTTATTGGAAATTATAACATATATTTTTTTAAAAAAAGTAAACGAATTTTCAGAATATTTAGGCGCATTTCCTCAAAAAAACTTCTATTTGTCAAAAATTCTTGCATTCTTTGTTTGTTTCTGCAAGAAATACTTTCTAGTCCAACCCTCTTTAGAACGGGATTTTTTTACAAGCTTTTTTTCTCACTTCTTCGATCATCATCTGTTTTCCTAAATTGGATTTTAGAATAAGAAACTATTGACGAGAAATGATTTTCAAGGTATAATAATAAACGTTGAGGCGGTATAGCCAAGTGGTAAGGCACGGCTCTGCAAAAGCTTGATCGTCGGTTCAAATCCGTCTACCGCCTTTCAGTACCTGAATTAACAGGAATTAACCAAATGAAAAGCTCGTAAAACCGGGCTTTTTTATTATTCCTAATAAGTGGGATAACTGAACCTACCATCTAGATTTACAAAAAGCAGTGACTCAAGTCACTGCTTTATTCTGTTTCTTCTTCAGGTTCTAGTTCTGTGATTTGAACTTTTACCTTGGTAACACGTCCATTTTTCACCTTATCGTTGGTCAGGACGACTTGCTTGTTTTTGACTGACCAGTTGGTAACTGATTTTCTCAGTGGTTGGAATCGTACCAACACCCGTCAAATAATAACCGGCGATGGTATCCACATCATCGCTTTCTAGTTCGACACCAAAGTAGTTATTGAAGTCGTTAAGATTCATGGTTCCCTGTGCAATATAGGTGTCCTCACCGATTTGATGGACTTCGATTTCTGCCCTATCGGTCTCGTCATCAATCTCACCGACAATCTCTTCTAAAAGATCTTCCAGAGTTACCAAACCAGCCATACCACCATATTCATCGAGCAAAATGGCCATTTGTCTTTGGGTATTTCGCAATTCTTTTAGCAAGTCATCCACAAAAATGGTTTCAGGAACAAAGAGTGGATCTTGTAAGATCTTCTTCCAGACAATATTTTCAAAGCCATCTGCATAGGCAACGTTTAGCAAACGCTTGGTATGAATCAAACCAATCACATTGTCCTTATCCCCATCATAAACTGGGATACGGGAAAAGTTTTGTTTTAAAATACTTTGGATAATGGTTTGACTATCATCCTGAATATCCACCATAAAGGCATCTGTCCGAGGAACCATGACTTCTCTCGCCATCAGCTCATCTAGAGAGAAGATCCCTTGTAACATCTCGATTTCGTCTGCATCCAAAGTCTCCTCACTTTTGGTCAACATGTACTCAATTTCATCTCGAGTCATTTTTTCATCCGCATCATCAAAGGTCATTGGCGTTAAACGACTCAAGAGATTGGTTGAAGCAGATAACAACCAGACAAAGGGACTGACAATCTTCCCAAGCCCAATGATAATCGGAACAGAGCGAATGGCTAAGGCATCTTTTAGATTAAGGGCAATCCGTTTAGGATAGAGTTCACCAAAAACAATAGAGATGTAGGTCAAGAATGCCAAAGAGAGGAAACTTGCAATGGCATAAGTTGTTTCTCCATTCCCCATCCAAGAGGCAATTACTTGTCCAAGTGTATCTGCCAATTTTGCCCCTGACAAGATCGTGATCAAGGTGATACCGACTTGAATGGTTGATAAAAAAAGTGGTTAGGATTTTTCAAGTACCTTTAACAAACGGACGTAACGTTTGTCTCCCTCTTCTGCTTTTTTTGCTCAACTCGGGAACGGTTTAGTGACACCATTGCCATTTCAGTGGCTGAGAAAAAAGCATTTAACAAGGTCAAGATAAATAACAATACAAACTGTAGCAACAAATTCTGACTGCTCGGGTCTTCCATGGTCTTTCTCCTAAAATAGTATCTTGTGTTCCATTATATCATAAATCGGCCTAGGAATCACATTATTTTCTAATTTATACAATCGCTCCCTTATCAATGACGGACAAGGGAGCAATTTTTATTCCTTTAATAGATTGGTTCTAGTTTGTCACCGTGACCTGACCTGTTCGGTAATCAAGCTGGATACCCTTTTGAACATTTGGAATCAGGACGTTGAACTCCAATTCGCCATCCGAAGACTTGGCTTCAATTTGTGAAGCAGATGGAACCAAATCCTCATTCGTAGCATAGTGGAGAGTTACCCGATAACGGACTCTCTTATTCTGGTCTAAGGCTTTCCTAACCAGACTCTCATAGTAGTTCTGCCCTGTCGAATCCTCAGCCTGAGCCTGGTTGGCCCAAGCTGTCTGAACTGCAATGTTCTTGGGATTGCTGGTAGAAGCATCAAAGCCATCTAATCCACCTATCAAGGCATAGCCCAGCAGGTGTCCTCTATCTACTGCGTGCGTATAGGTTCCCTTTAAATTTTTAACCTGATGCCATCCCGGCGGTGTCCAAGAGGTTGAGCCATTGCCTGTTTCTTCACGATTTTTATACTGTCGAGTCGCTTTGGATAAGAGAGCATTGGCAACAGTTGGAACTGTTTCTTTTCCAACTGTCTTTGTTTTATTATCCGCATAGGGTTTGCTGGAAACCTTGGCATCTAGATTGGTTTTTATTGCCAGTGACAATGAAGGCCCCTGCTCCATTCCACTCGAGCCCCCCTTGATTTGGTTTTTGATTGACTCAGTTAAGACACTTTCTGCCAACTCCTGACTGGGAGCTTCTGAAGCTTGTTTTTTCTGACTAACCTTGGTTCTAGGGGAGTTTGGCGCTGTCTGCATCTGCTTGATATAGTAGCTTCCAGCAGCCAAGAGTACGAATAGAAGTAATCCTATCAGAGCTTGTCTTGTTTTTTTGTCCATTTTTTTCCTTATTTCTTTAGAAAAAGACTGGTCTCCCAGTCTAATTTCCTGTAAATTTGCTAATCAATTCCTGCCACTTTGCTGGAGACAAGATTGCCCATGGATCCTGTCCCTTTCCTAGGATACCATAGCCAACCATCAGGCCGATTCCTAAAGCCAGAAAGCCTAGCAATAGTACGATAAAAATCAACAGTAAACGACGGAGTACATAGCGTAAATTTTTATTCTTCTTCATCATTTGCCTCGATTCGCTGAATCTTCGCTCCTAGCTGAGCCAATTTCTCATGGAAACGGTAGTAACCTCTATCAAGGTGGACTAACTTACCAACAACTGTTTCTCCCTGCGCTACCAGACCTGTCAAAATCAAAGCAGCACTAGCGCGAAGGTCCGTCGAAAGAACTTCAGCCCCCTGTAAAGCTTGTCCCCCAACAATACGAGCCGTGTCACGGATAATCTCTGAATGCAAGCCCATACGGCGCATTTCTTCCAAGTGTTGGAAGCGATTCTCAAACACCGTTTCCACCATGGTGGATTCCCCTTTTGCGACTGTCATCAGGGCTGTAAATTGTGCCTGCATATCTGTTGGAAATCCTGGATGTGGTAAGGTTTTTACATGAACAGCCTTGAGATTTTCAAGTTGAGAACGAACACGGATGCCTTCTGATTCCTCTGTCACTTCAACGCCCATTTCAAGTAGTTTTGAAATCAAGGGGCGATTGTGTTCCCAGACTGCATCACGAACGAGGACATCTCCGCCAGTCATAGCTGCAGCCACCATAAAGGTTCCGGCTTCGATACGGTCCTGTACCACATTGTGGGTCGCACCATGGAGTTCCTCGACACCAGTCACTGTGATGGTTTCGGTACCAGCTCCCTTGACCTTGGCTCCCATCTCATTAAGGAGAATAGCGAGGTCAACAATTTCTGGCTCACGCGCAGCATTTTCAATGACCGTCACACCATCAGCTAGAGTCGCTGCCATCATGAGGTTTTGTGTTGCGCCGACACTTGGGAAGTCCATGTAGATATGAGCGCCATGCAGGCGTTCTGCCTTAGCTTCGATGTAACCAGCTGTCTGGGTAATCTTTGCCCCCATAGCTTCCAAACCTTTGAGGTGGAGGTCGATTGGACGACTCCCGATAGTGCACCCTCCTGGCATAGAAACTTTGGCATGGCCTACACGAGCAAGGATTGGTCCCAAGACTACAATCGATGCACGCATCTTGCTGACATACTTGTATGGAGCTTCCTCCGTGATATCACCAGTCGCATCAACCTCGACAACATGTGCTTCCTCATCAAAGTTCACCTTGGCATTCAGACCACGAACCACTTGATTCATGGTGAAAACATCTGATAAGATTGGGACGTTCTGCAAGACTGTCTTACCCTTGCTTGCTAGAATAGTCGCTGCCAACAAAGGCAAGACTGCATTCTTTGCTCCCTCGATCGTCACACTCCCGACCAGACGATTATCTCCGCCTTGAACCACAATTTTTTCCATAGCTGTTTCCTTTACTTTTGATTTTATAATAGTCCTCTAAGCGCTTCTTGCCACAGTTGGTACAAACTGATAAAGAATGAACTCAAGATGTAGCCCATCACAATACTAAAAGAAGCCTACCAACAAACGAACTTTTTTTGTGTTAGTAGCGGTCACTTTTTAAAAACCTTTTTCCCATCTCACAAGATCCTTCAAAAGGTAAAAAAACTCAAATAAATAAAGAGTATATGACTACTTAGAGTGAATAATAATTGAACCATTTGACTATTATACCATCTTATCTGCTTGCGCGCTAGTTTTCAATTTTTCTACGAATTAGGGATTGTTTTTAAGGTAATCAATTGCATCCTGCAAAGTCTTAACGGGAACGATTTTCATCTCTGTTTTGATCGTTTTAGCGACTTCTAAGGCTGTTTCATAGTTGCTTTTCGCATTGGGATCTGCTTTCTTTGCTTCCTCGGTAACTGGATTGTCAGGAGCAAAAAAGATGTTGGCTCCCTGACGAGAGGTTGCAACCACTTTTTTGTCAATTCCACCGATGTCGCCAACATTTCCATCGCGATCAATAGTTCCCGTTCCCGCAACGATGCGGCCATTACGAAGTCCTGGATCTGCTATCTGGGTGTAAATAGCGAGGCTAAACATGAGACCGGCACTTGGCCCGCCGATACCAGCTGTTGAAAAGCGAATTGGAACGTCACTGGTCACTTCCGTACGGTCAATCAAACCAATCCCAATCCCGTTTTTTTCCCGTTTTCGAGAGTGATAATTTTACCTTCAGCAGACTTGACTTTTCCGTCTTCTTCATAGGTTACCTTGACCGTATCCCCTAATTGTTGAGAATTGACATAGTCGACCAAGTCTTTTGAACTGTCAAATGTTTTGTCATTAACAGCCGTCACGGTGTCTGCAATGTTCAGAATGCCCTTAAAAGTTGAATTGTCCGTCACGGTCAAGACATAAACTCCCAGATACTTGAGTTCAATATCCTTACCAGCGGTCTTCAATCCTTGATACTTGGCCATGTTTTGAGAAGTTTGCATATAGAACTGATTGATCCGCATAAACTCCGCATCCGTAGAACCACCCGTAGTCTCCTTGGCGCTTCTAATATCTGTGAAAGGTGTTAACCAAGCATAGACAAGATGCGATAGGGTTGCGTGTCGAATCCCAACTGTCACAAACTGGTAAGCTCCTGCTTCTGTGTCTTCTGTTTCATTGACTTTCAAAACGCGACGAATATCCTCCGCTCCACCCGGAACTTCTATGTAGTAAGGTAAAAGGTACTACAAAGGCTAAAAAAACGTCAATACTAGTGCTAGGATGACATATAAGGGCCATCTAGTTTTTTTCTTCATGTTCTAATTCCTCCACAACACTGTTTGGGACATATTGCTGGATCTCCTGACCAAACTTCAGAAGTTCTCTCATGGCTGAAGAGCTGATATAAAGATGCTCTGAGCGGCTATATAGGTAAATGGTTTCGATTTCTGGAGCCAGTTGATGATTGTAGTAATCAAAAACTAGACTCGTATTGCAAGTCGGAGGCGTTCCGCAAGCCACGGACAAGGGTTTTAGCCCCCAGTCTTCTTGCAACATCGACGACTAGTTGGTCATGAGAAGCCAGCACCTCTACATTATCTAAATGCGCCACCGCTTTTTCGACTGCTCGTTTGCGATTTTCAACAGGGAGAAAAACCTTGTTTGTGGGGATTGTAGAACACCCCGACATAGAGCTTATCAAAAAAGTTTGCTGGCACGTTCAATCATATCCAGATGTCCATTTGTCATCGGATCAAATGAACCTGTAAATAATCCAATTTTATCTGACATAGACCGTCACCTTACTAATCCCATATATTTTTTCTTTCCAGATGCCTAAGCAGGCGATTTCTTCTGGAAGTTCTACAGATTTATCGGTTTCACAGACAACCATGACCTCTTCGGAGAAAAGGTTTCTTTCTGCCATTTTCTCGATATCTGCAACGATTTGTTCCTTGGCATAGGGAGGATCTAAAAAGACCAGGTCAAAGGGACCATTCACTTGCTCCAAGGCCCGTTCAGCCTCCATCTTTAAGAGCTGAAATTTGGAAACTTCCTTGGTCATTTGGATATTTTCAACGATGATAGCTTGTGCCTTTCGATCCCGTTCCACTAAGACAGCATGGGACATCCCACGCGAGACTGCCTCAATGGATAAACCACCACTGCCAGCATAGAGATCCAAGACACGACCACCCTCAAAATAGGGACCTATCATGTTAAAGATAGCTCCACGCACCTTATCCGATGTCGGCCTCGTCGTCCTGCCTTCTAGCGTCTTGAGGGGGCGCCCTCCGTAGATTCCTGATACGATTTTCATACCGTTTATTATACCAAATTATAGGCAAAAAGAGAAAGAAAACCGAACCTTACGGTTCGATTCTCTACAAAATATTTTCGTAAGTATCGCGAACTTCTTGAGGCCAGACACTGGTCTGAACTTCTCCAATGTGTTTCTTACGAAGAAGGAACATGGCCATACGAGACTGTCCGATACCTCCACCAATTGTCAGTGGGAAAAGGCCGTTAAGCAAGGCTTTATGCCATTCCAATTCTAGACGATCTTCGTCTCCTGTAAGAGCCACTTGGCGACGAAGGGTATCCTCATCTACCCGAATCCCCATTGATGAAAGTTCAAAGGCACAACCAAGAGATTCGTTCCAAACGAGAATATCGCCATTCAACCCCTTGTAGCCATTTTCAGACTCTGTTGTCCAGTCATCGTAGTCAGGTGCGGGACTGTCATGAGGTTTGCCATCAGGCAACTCGCCACCAATACCAATCAAGAAGACAGCACCGAACTCTTTACAGATCGCATTTTCACGCTCTTTCGGTGTTAGATCTGGATAGCGTTCCACCAACTCTTCTGTGTGAATGAAGGTGATTTGTTTTGGCAAGATGGATTCGATATCGTAGCGGGCTTCGACGGCTAACTCTGTCAGACGAATAGCCTTGTAAATCTTTTTCAACTGTTTCTTTAAGATAAGCGATATTGCGTTGACCATTTGGAATCACTTTTTCCCAATCCCACTGGTCCACATAAACTGAGTGGGTCGCGTCGAGCGAATCTTCGTCTGGACGAAGGGCCTTCATGTGAACAAACAGACCCTCACCTTCACCGAAACCAAAACGAGCCAAGGTGTGACGTTTCCATTTGGCAAGTGAGTGAACGACTTCATAGGTTTCATCTGGAATCTGCAAAACCTTGACAGATACTGGATTTTCGACACCTGACAGGTTGTCCTGCATCCCATCTCCGACCTTGCTCAAGATAGGACCTTGAACTTCAACAACTTCTAACTTATCTTTCAAATACTGGGTAAAAGTGTTTTTGACAAAGGAAATTTCTTCTTGTTGATGAATAAAACTTTTCTTCATAAACAGCTCCTCAAAAAAATTAGTTAAAAGCATTATACACCTATTTCCAAGAAAAGAAAAGAGTAAATAAGAAAAAGTCAGTGCTCTTTTGAACACTGACTCTGTCATTCATTAATCGTTTCGACCAAAGATTCGTAAGATGCTAAGGAAGAGGTTGATAAAGTCTAGATAGATACTGAGAGCCATTGAAATGACCCAGCCTGTCGCTACTTGTCCTCGTGACTGCTCATAAACATAGCGAATCTTTTGGTTGTCCCAAGCAATCAAACCTGAGAAAACCAAGACCATGGCAATACTAATCATGTAGTCAAAGAAGCTATTGGCTAAAAAAATAGATTCACAACCATGGCAATGATGAGACCAACAAGCGCTCGCCATCAAAGCTCGGCCCATTCCACTCAAATCTTTCTTAGTGAAAATTCCGATTGCCGCCATGACAAAGAAGAGTAGGGCACTGGATACAAAGGCTGACAAAACTGTTCCCGGCGTATAGAAAGCCACGACAAAACTCAGCGTAAAGCCATTTAAAACAGAATAGACTAAAAATACTGGGAGAGCTGCTGGGCTATTTTTGGCAGCCATGCTACTTGCAACAAAGACTAGAGCAAGTTCTGCAAAAGTTGCAATCATCAACCAGAGACGGCCATGCATTAAAAAGTAGACCAATTGAGCCTGAAAGACTGTCAACATCAAAGCTGACACGAGAGCCGATAGACCAATCCCAAGTCCCACAAAGGCATAAACCTTAGCGTAAAATTGATTGAGACCTGAACGTTCTTGAATAATCGTTTGATTCATTCTGATTCTCCTTTTTCTATAAATATGTCTTGATTATAACAAAGATTTTATAAATTAGCTGAAATAAAACATCAAAATGCCTGCTGCAACTGCCACGTTGAGACTTTCTGCTCGACCTTTCATGCCTATATGAACCAACTGATCGGCACTCTCAGCCATGACAGAACTAATCCCCTGTCCTTCATTTCCCATGACTAAAACAAAGTTCACTAGTGAAGAAAGCTCACGATAATCCTTTGACTCTCTCGATAAGGTCGTTGCCAGAATGGGCAAATCGCTCTTCTTTGCTTCTGCTATAAAGGTGACAAGAGACATCCGATAGATGGGCAAGTGAAAAATGACTGCCTTGCATGGAACGTAGGGTCTTAAGACTGTAGATATCCGCTGACTTATCTGAAACAATGACCCCTGTAAAACCTGCCGCGTCCGCAGTCCGAATCATGGTACCCACATTACCAGGATCTTGGACATCTTCTAAAAACAGAAACTTACCCTGACTAAAATCAGGCAGTCCCTCTTCTTCTTTTTGAATAACAGCGACAATGCCTTGAGGGGTTTGCGTATCTGCCAAATCCCGCAAAATCTCCTCTGAAACCCAGACAGTTTGAGGAAAAGCGACTAACTGATCTCGGTAACTTTCCAGAGCAAAGATTTTCTCAATCGTCACTCCAGCTTGAACAGCTTCTTCGAATAAGTGCCAACCTTCAATCAAATAGGTAGACTTTCGATATTTTTTTTGATGCAATTTCTTGGCATTTTTTACCACTGAATTGGTTTTTGAGGTTATAATAGTCATAGAAACATTATAACACAATCAAAGGGGTTTAGTATGCAAAAGGTTAGAATGATTGCCCAAGGCAGGGTACAGGGTGTTGGTTTTCGCTGGGGTGTTGTTACTTTAGCTCTTGAAATCGGTGGCATCACTGGTCGTGTCTGGAATAATGACGATGGCACAGTGGAAATTCTTGCTCAGGCAGACTCCTCTGCCACTATGGCAAAATTTATCCAAGAGATCCGAAAAGGTCCGACACCTTTTGCAAAAGTTACCTATCTAGATGTACAAATGAGCAACTTTTCATCCTATTCGGACTTCAAAGTCGCAAATTAGGTCTCTAGAACTATTGTATATTTTACAAAAAAACAGTAGAATAGAAAGGTATAATTTTTAAAGAAGGAATGAAAACATTGAAATCTATTAAACGTTTTGCCCTCTCTGCTATGGGAGTGACTATGCTACTCGTCTTGACAGGCTGTGTCCAAGTAGACAAAGCAACAGGACAACCCACAGGATTGATTTGGAATACCATCGGAGCACCTATGGCTGAGGCTATCAAGTACTTCGCTACTGATAAAGGTCTAGGCTTTGGTGTGGCTATCATTATCGTAACCATTATCGTGCGCTTGATTATCTTGCCACTTGGTATCTACCAATCATGGAAGGCGACACTTCACTCTGAAAAGATGAACGCCCTCAAACACGTACTCGAACCACACCAAACACGTCTCAAAGAAGCAACAACTCAGGAAGAAAAACTAGAAGCACAACAAGCTCTCTTTGCAGCTCAGAAAGAACACGGCATCAGCATGTTCGGTGGTGTAGGATGTTTCCCTATCCTCATTCAAATGCCTTTCTTCTCTGCTATCTACTTTGCAGCCCAATACACTGAAGGAGTAGCTAGTTCTACCTTCTTGGGTATCGATCTTGGTTCACCAAGTCTGCTCCTTGTCGCCTTCGCTGGTATCCTCTACTATCTCCAATCACTCCTCTCACTTCATGGAGTAGAAGACGAGATGCAAAGAGCACAGCTCAAGAAAATGATTTACATGAGCCCACTCATGATTGTCTTCTTCTCCTTCTTCGCACCAGCCAGTGTGACCCTTTACTGGGTTGTCGGTGGTTTCATGATGATTCTCCAACAGTTCATCGTTAACTATGTCGTTCGTCCAAAACTTCGCAAAAAAGTTCGTGAAGAATTTGCCAAAAATCCACCAAAAGCAAGTTCATTTTCAACTGGAGGCGGACGCAAAGATGTCACTCCAAACCAAGCAACTGCGATCATGACCAATAAGAAACATAAAAAACGCAATGCTGGTAAACAACATTCTAGAAAATAAGAAAAAGGCTTAGCTGAGAGGCTAAGTCTTTTTGCATCACAAAAGCCCGATGTCTCCATCAGGCTTCTTTTTATCCATGAACACGTTTCATGTAGTCTTGGTAACTTTCTGTATCCATCAATTTCTTGGCATTCTTGACACGGTCTGCTGTTGGAGGTTTGACCCCTTCAAGCGAATAAGGAATCCCAAGTTCACGCCACTTGAATTCTCCCATCGTATGATAAGGTAGGGATTTCAAACTTGTCAACATTTTTTTGAGGGTCTTGACAAACTTACCAAGTTCGATCAAATCCTCATCTCTATCTGTCAATCCTGGAACCAGCACGTGGCGAATCCAAACAGGCTTCCCGATATCTGATAGGTACTGGGCACAGGCCAAGATGTTTTTATTGGTTTGGCTTGTGACAATCTTGTGCTGTTCTTCGTTGATTTCCTTGATATCCAGAAGAACCAAGTCTGTTACCGCCATGAGTTTATTAAACTTTTCGAGATAACGTGGTTTTATTACGGAACGGAAGGGCACAGGTATCCAAGGTACAGTGGATTCCTTTTTCCTTGGCCTTGGTAAAGAGGGCAATTAGGAAATCAATCTGTAAGAGGGCTTCTCCACCACTGACAGTGATTCCTCCCTTGTCTCCCCAGAAACCACGGTAGCGAAGGGCTTCTGTCAAGACATCGTCTACTGTCCGTTCGCGTGATTTATTGGTCTCCATAGCCCATGTGTCTGGGTTATGGCAGTACTGGCAACGCATGTGACAGCCCTGCAAAAAGACAATAAAACGAATCCCAGGGCCATCTACCGCCCCAAAACTCTCTGTCGAATGCACCATTCCTGTCACTTGTCCATAGTCAATTGTTTCTTCAGACATATCGTCACCTTCCTTGAAACCGTTTTATAGTTTTATTATATCACGAGTAAGGTGAAAAACAAGGTTTTTTTGTCTATTTTTTAGAAAGCAATCTGTTTTTCACTTTCATTTTCAATTTCTTTTAATGATCCGATTCAAAGTCAAAACCATACAAGGTTGCAAAATAGTCCTCAGGGCGCTCTGCACGGCGGATTTGGCGGGCTTTTCCTTCTTCGGTATAGAGGATTTCTGCCGAGCGTAGTTTGGCATTGTACTGGTAACCCATGGAGAATCCATGTGCACCTGTATCATGAATCACTAGCAAATCACCGATTTCTGTATGAGGTAGTTCGCGGTTCACTGCAAATTTATCATTGTTTTCACAGAGTGAACCAACCACATCTACCACCTCAACTGGTCCATCTGGATGGGTCAGATTGGTGATATGGTGGTAGGCTCCATACATGGCGGGGCGCATGAGGTTGACTGCTGAGGCATCCACGCCCAGATAGGTACGGTAGGTTTTTTTCTTATGAGTGACTCTTGTGACCAAAGCTCCGTGAGGCGCCAACATAAAGCGGCCTAATTCAGTAAAAATCTTGACCTGACCAAGTCCTGCAGGTGTGAGGACTTCCTCATAAACCTTACGAACTCCCTCACCAATCACAGCGATGTCATTTGGCTCCTGGTCTGGGCGATAATTGACTCCGATTCCGCCGGAAAGATTGATAAAGTCTAGCGAAATACCCAACTTTTCCTTAATTTCAACGGCTAATTCAAAAAGCTGACGCGCCAACTCTGGGTAGTAGAGATGGGTGACGGTATTGGATGCTAGGAAAGAGTGAATCCCAAATGTCTTGGCTCCTTTTTCCTTCAAAACCGCAAAGGCTTCAAAAAGCTGATCCTTGGTCATGCCAAACTTGGCTTCTCCAGGATTGTCCATGATGTCTGTCCCTAGCTCAAAAACTCCTCCAGGATTGTAACGACAAGAGATAATTTCTGGAATGCCTGCCGCTCGCTCTAGATGTTCAATATCTTCAAAGGCATCCAAGTTAATGGTCGCACCTAATTCACGCGCATAGGCATATTCCTTGTCAGGCGTGTTGTTAGAAGAGAACATGATTTCAGAACCGGGGAAAATCCAGTTTATGGCTCATCAAAGAGCTCCACGTAACTAGAACAGTCCACACCACAACCTTCCTCTTGGAGGATTTTTCAAGATGGCTGGGAGTTGGAGTAGCCTTGACTGCAAAATATTCTTTAAAAGCCCTCATTCCACGAAAAAGGCCTGGTTTGACTGCTCTTGCTTTTCTCACGAATCCCCTTCTCATCATACAAGTGAAAGGGAGTCAGGGAACTCTGCAACAATTGTTTCTAAATCTTCACGGCTGATAAATGGTGTTTTCATAAGCATCCTTCTATTCTGTTTTGCAAAGAAAGGCTGGGACAATCGTTCCAACCTTTAGTTCTATCTCTTATTTGTCTTCGTCAAAGATATTTCCAATCTCGACATCGATGGATTGGTTCTTAACATCAATATTGGTTACTTTCAAGAGTGACTTGTAATCAAACTGCTTTTTCACGTTCTTCTTGGGCATTGTCTGCAAAGACTGCGACACCAGCTAGTTCAGAATCGAACTCACGCAAGAGACTAATCATCCCGTTGACAGTTCCGCCGCCTTTCAAAGAAGTCATCCACGATCAAAGACACGACTGCCTGCCTTGAGACTGCGTTTTTGAAAGGAACATTTTTCTCAATGCGGTCACCGCTGGAACCTGAAACATAGTTGACGCTGACCGTTGAACCTTCGGTAATTTTCAAATCACGACGCACAATGACAAATGGAACGTTGAGGACATTGGCAACTGCATTTGCGAGTGGAACCCCTTTTAGTTGCTACTGTCATAACAGCATCGATTTTTTGGTCCATAAAGCTCTTGGCAATGATGCGCCCAATATTTTTCAAAATGGCAGGCGTACTAAGCAGATCAGACAGATAGATGTAGCCACCTGGCAAGATACGGTCGCTTTCTGAAAGTTTGTCACGCAAGTCTGCGATCATTTCTTTGGCTTCATGACTCGAGATTGATGGTGTAAAGATAACACCACCACCTGCTCCAGTCACAGTCTGAATATGGCCGATTTCAATTTCTTCAAAGGCACGCTTGATAATCACGATATCCTCTGAGATAGAGGATTTAGCAGATTCGTACTTTTCTGCAAAGGTATTGAGACTTGTTAGTTTGTATGGATTATTAATCAAATAGTTGGAAATGACAACCATCCGATCACTTCTTCTTAATTTCATTTTTATTTACCATTCCATTTAATTTTGATATTTTATCCATTATACCACATTCACATAAAAAAACGAACATTATTGCGTAAAAAATGCTCGTTTTTCTTAAATCATTAATCTAAATCTGGTTTATAGAAGGAACGATTGTCCATAGCAAAGATTTTATTGGTCATCTCTCCTTTATCCACCAAAGCTAGAGCTGTTGACATCATCATCATGCTGGCATCTAGATTGTCAATCATATGGATAATCTCCGCCTCCATGATACGTGGACGGACTGGACTTCCATACTCCAGTAAGCCATGATGACTGAGGATAACATGGCGCAGTAGCACCACTTCTTCCCTAGTATCATCGATGCCTAGTTCCATGACTGTCTTGGTTATTTCACTATCGATGAGGGCGATATGGCCGATGAGATTGCCTCGAACTGTGTACTCCGTCTGATCGGGACCACTGAGTTCTAAAACCTTAGCCAAGTCGTGTAGCATAATCCCAGCATAGAGCAGGCTCTTGTTGAGCTGAGGATAGATATCGCTAATGGCATCTGCCAAACGCACCATGGTTGCCGTGTGAAAAGCCAAACCCGTTTCAAAGGCATGGTGGTTGGTCTTGGCAGCCGGATAGGAGTAGAATTCCTTATCATACTTGGTGTAGAGACTACGAACGATACGCTGCCAGACAGGATTTTCAATCTTAAAATCATTTGCGACATGTAGTCACGAATTTCCTTGACATCAACCGGCGACTTGACCTTGAAATCAGCTGGATCATTGGGTTCCCCAGGCTGAGGCAAGCGAAGAGTAATTTGATTGACTTGAGGTGTATTATTATAAACTTCTCGACGTCCCTGCATGTGGACGACTTTCCCTGCGGTAAAGGCCTCAACGTTATGAGGTTGGGCATCCCAGAGCTTCCCTTCAATCTCGCCGCTATCGTCTTGGAAGGTAAAGGCTAAGTAGTTTTTCCCAGCACGCGTCTGTCTCAGGTCAGCTGACTTGATCAGGTAAAAGCCTTCAAACAGCTCATCTTTTTTCATGTGACTAATCTTCATATTCTTCCTCATTTTCTTGGAAATAGAGTAGATCAAGCGCAGGCTCATCTTCTGATAACTCAATGTGACGGAGCGTCCGCTCGATAGCTGTGGTACGACGGTTTAATAATTCATCAATATTGCCAGAGGCATGTTGGAGATGCTTTTGTGCTTTGACCAGAATGCCACCAAACTTGCCAAACTCGGTCTTGACGCTGGCAAGAGTCTTGCTGATATGGTCGGCACTCTTTTGGATATTGAGAGTTTTGAAGCCAACCGATAGAGAGTTGAGCAGGGCTGATAGGGTACTTGGTCCTGCAACGATAATCTGCTCTTCCCGTCTCAAATCATCAAAGAAGACAGGATTGCGGACGATTTCTGAGTAAAGTCCTTCTGTTGGAACAAACAAGACTCCAAAATTGGTCGTCCGAGTCGGCGCTATGTACTTGCTCTTGATATCCTTGGCAAAACGCTTGACGCTTGCTAGGAGAGATTTACGACAGCGTTCAATCTCGTCCTTATCACCTGCTTCATAGGCTTCTTCTAGACGGTAATAATCTGCCAGTGGAAACTTGGAGTCAATTGGTAGATAGACGTATTCCTGGTCGCCTTGGCCAGGCAACTTGATGGCGTATTCCACTCGTTCACTGGAGTTTTCAACCGTTGCAAATTCTCGTTCGTACTGGGCAGGTGTCATGATGTCTTCGATGATTTGCCCCAGCTGTAATTCGCCCAGAATCCCTCGCGTCTTGGTCCCAGAGAGAACCTTGTTGAGGGCTCCGACATCGCGGGCAACTGTCTGCATCTCTCCAAGACCACGATTGACAGACTCCAGTTGTTTGGAAACTGTCTCGAAGGAAGCCTGCAAGCGCGTCTGCAAGGTCTTTTCTAGCTTTTCCTCGACCGTCTGGCGCATTTGTTCCAAACGTTGCTCATTGGACTCCTGCAAGGCCTGAAGGCGTTGGTCGGTCTTGTCCCTAGTTTGTAAAAGATTATCTGTCATTTCTTGACGGACTTGAGTCAAGCCTTGGTGCAACTCCATTCGCACTTCTTGCAAACGGTCGCTGACAGCCACTTCCAAATCTTTTTGATCCAGCTGGCCGGCTTGTCTGGCTTGTTCAAAGCGGTAATCCAGTTGATCTGAAAGATTGTCTGCCTGATCCTCCAAACTCTTGGCTAGGTGCTTGTCTTGCTTATCCTGCCTTTGCCAAATGAGAAAGAGTCCAGCTAGGTTGGCAATTAATAATAGTAATAATACAGTCTCCATCCTACCTCCTGTCCTTGCTATGCAGCACGACGACATAGCCATCTGGGCAAGTTACCGAAACTTCCCTATCTATATATTCGTTAGAAGCGTACACTTTTTTAAAGAAAAAAATTCTCCTCTGTCAACTCATACTTGGCACCAAGAATAGTCAGCTGGCTATCCCGAACTGGCATAAAGGCTAGATAATCGTAGTCTGAACGGGGCTCTAGCTGACTGGTCCCTTCTGGACAATAGGCAATCACATTTTGCCCATCCTCAATCGCTATCTGGCGCATATAGGGTGCCAACTTGGGATTGCTAGGCAGAAAGACATTAGCCAGCATATGATCAATACGACCACCCAAAGCCCCAAAAATGGTCACTTGGGCTTGAGGATTTTGCTCAAAGATGGTCAAGAGAGCCAATTCCAGATCCGTATCATCCTTTTCTGGCTGAGCTTGAACAAAATGTTGGGCACGTTTTTGAATCAACTGGCGTTCGTCTGCAGTCACCGAATCAAAATCCCCAACTGCTAGAGTGAGAGGCAGATCTTCTTCCAAGACCCAGAGCGAACCGCGATCCACACCGACAAAGCAATCAAAATCCGTCCGATAATGACCGCGATCCCCGCCGGCAAAAACGGCAACCCTAGTCCAATTGTTTTCTGAGAGTTTGCACTCGTTCATTGACATCTCCCTTAAAGACATAAGACCCTGCTACAAAAACGGTAGCACCAGCTTCTTTAGCCTGAGAAATGGTTTGATCATCAATCCCGCCATCGACTTCAATCTCAAAGCTCAAACCTTTTTCCTCACGAAGGGCAACCAACTCACGAACCTTATCCATGGTTTCAGGCAGAAAAGTTTGCCCACCAAATCCAGGGTTAACCGTCATCACCAAGACTTGGTCCACTAGGTGAAGGATGTGCTTAATCGCCTCCACAGGTGTCCCAGGATTGATAACAACCGAAGGTTTGACACCAAGAGAGCGAATTTTTTGGAGGGCACCATGGATATGAGGCGTTGCTTCCACATGGATACTGATGATATCCGCTCCCGCACGCGCAAAATCTTCTAAATGGTGTTCTGGATTAGCTACCATCAAGTGGCAGTCAAAGACCATCTTGCTATGAGGGCGAAGAGCTTCGACCACACCTGCACCAAAACTGATTTGTGGTACAAAGTGCCCATCCATGATATCGATATGGGCATATTCTGCCCCAGTTGCTTCTAGGCGTTTGATTTCACGTTCAAAGTTGGCATAATCTGCTGCCAGAATTGACGGAGCAATCTTGTATTGAGACATAGGTTTCTCCTTATTTTGGAATTTTTTTGCTGACTTTTTTATAGGTTTCTCTGCGATTTTCAATTTCACTGAGAAATTGCAGGTAGTTGTCAAAACGGAAGGATGCAATGATACCCTCTTCGACAGCCGGCTTAACCGCACAGGACGGTTCATGGGTATGGGTACAAGTACGGAATTTACAGTCTCGACTGACACTGGCAATCTCTGGAAAGGCCTGATTGAGGTCTTCAGCCGTTGACGCTTCATAATCCAGTGATGAAAAGCCTGGTGTGTCGGCAATTTTACCCCCATTGAGGTTGTAAAAACTAACAGCTCGAGTGGTATGGCGACCACGACCTAGACTGTCTGAAATCTCTCCTGTTTCAAGATTGAGGTCCGGTGCGATTTTATTGAGGAGGGTTGATTTTCCAACACCTGTCTGCCCCATAAAGACCGTCACTTTTCCTGTCAACAAAGGCAAAAGTTCTTCTTTACTAGTCACAAAGTCGTAACCAATGGCACCGTAAGTCTGCTGATAAAAATCCAGTTCTCCTCTATCTTCCAGCAAGTCCATTTTAGAAATATAGACGATGGGATGGATGCCCTTGTGTTCCAAAAGAACCAAGAAACGATCCAACAAGTTGCTGTTGAAGTCCGGTTCCTTGACGGACATGATCACCACAGCTTGGTCAATATTGACAATGGGCGGACGGACGAGACTGTTTTTCCGTTCATGAATCTTGAGGATATAACCTTCGGAATTTTCCTCGGCAGAAAAGTCTACCCAGTCTCCGACATAAGGTGTATGACCTTTTTTGCGGAAATTTCCACGCGCGCGTGTCTGATAGACCTGACCATCACTCTCTACATAGTAGAAGCCCGCCAAGGCTTTAATAATTTGTCCCTGCATCTTAGAGTCCTTGTCCTTTAAGCGCATCTGCCAGACTGGCAAACTCTTCCAAGCTGAGAGCTTCCCCACGCACATATGGAGATAAGCCTGCCTGGTCCAAAGCCTTGGTCAATTTATCCTTGATTTCTTCGGTCTTCCCAAAGTAGCCTGTTAAGTTGTTCCACAAGGTCTTGCGACGATGAGTGAAGCTAGCCTTGGAAACCTTAAAGAAAAAGTTCTCGTCTTCCACTGCTACGGCTGGCTCTGGACGACGCACCATTTTCAAGATGGCCGAATCCACATTTGGCGCTGGCACAAAGACCGTACGAGGCACGATAAAGGCAACCTTGGCTGTCATGTAATACTGCACAGCAATCGACAAGCTACCGTAAGCCTTGGTGTTAGGCTGGGCTGAGATACGATCCGCCACTTCTTTTTGCATCATGACCACAAACTCACTAAAAGGAATACCACTCTCGATCAAATGCATGAGAATAGGCGTTGTGATATAGTAGGGCAAATTGGCTACTACCTTGATTGGCAGGTCAGGATTTCTGAAATTCTGGATATGTTGCGCCAAATCCACTTTGAGAATGTCCTCGTTGACTACTGTCACATTGTCAAAATCACGCAGGGTATCTGCTAAAATCGGTACCAAACGGTGGTCAATCTCAAAGGCCATAACCTCTGCCGCACGCTCAGCCAAAAACTCCGTCAAAGCACCAATTCCTGGCCCAATTTCAATGACATTAACCTGATCATCAATTTCAGCCGTATCCACGATTTTTTGAAGGATATTGGTATCCGTCAGGAAATTTTGCCCGAAGGACTTTTTAAAAGTAAAACCGTGACGCTCCAGCACTGCCTTAGTCACGCTGTAATCTGCAATTCTCATTTATTCTCTTTTCTATTTGTTAGCTAAAAAAACAATCTATAAACCCAAACAATTACCAACACCAAGAGAAACCAAAATCTCAAAGGAATATGGTACTCGTCATCTTTAGATTCGGCACCAGTCTCATCAAGCACTTGCTCATCTTCTTTGCGTGGTGCTAGCTTATTTTCTTGGCCTTGCACTTGCTCATCTTCTTTACGTGGTGCTTGCTCGTCTTCTTGATGTTGTTCTTGGTTCTCTTCTTGACCCTGTGCTTGTTTTTTTCTTCTTGGTCTTGTTCTTGATTATCTTTTGGGCCTTGCATTTTCTTCAACTCATCTTGGTATGCAACCGAGTCTAGAATATTATCTTCTGGCAATAATTTTGAGGCATAATAATCAGGAAATCCCATAGCAGAGCAAATTACGTTCTTTTCTGTTAAAGAAAAAAATCCAATTCTTGGGGTTGATTTTCCTGAATGGCTCGGATATTTTTTATAAGCTTACGCGAAGCTGTAGTCAACCCATCCATATCAGCAACTTCTAAAATATCAAACCCTAGCATGTCACCTGCTTTTGACATTTGCAAGAATATAGCGAACAAAATCATCATATAGTTGCAAGGTCTGAGGAGCGTTCTTTTCTAAAAAAAGGAGCGGTTTTGGGTGGCCTTTTTTTCTGGAATTTTTTTCAATAGGAAGTAAGATATTAAATTTCTTCCATAGAATATTAGGCATTCGCACATCTTTTTTTCATCCCAAAAATAATTGCCAAAAAAATAAGGAATGGTGTAAACTCCTCCGTTAAAAATACGTACATCTTTCCCTGTTTTTTTAAATAAATATAGCTTCTGTTTGCCATATCGTTTCCTTTCACCATTTTTATGAAGACTTTACCTTCCGTCAAAGTCATTCCAAACAGGGCCAACTGTTTAGATCGCCTCTTGATGTCAAAAAAATCAATGCATATTGTTTTAATTTTCATTCATTATCTTTTAAGAAAAATCATTTATTCTCTTTTCTAATAGGAACGGCGATACATCCAAACAAATTCGTTTCCTCTAGAAGTCTGATGAATCAGGTCTTTTAAATAGATATTGGGATTCGTCAGTTCTTTTGTTTCTGTATGATAGCTTGTTATTGTCTGCCCACCATGTCGGAGAAGCCACTCTGTATCCAATCTAGGCAAATATCTGTCCTTTTGAAGAAAATCACAAAATTCCTCTACTACTATGTCCTCAGGAACTTCAAGTTCTACCTTGTGAGGTAGAACATCATCACCCATACAGATAGACTCTCTATCAACGATTATTTTCATCCCTTGATCAACCTTTAGCACTTCCTTCTAGTTCCTCACTGAACTGTTGCATTTCTTTAAACGCTTTGTCACTGACATAAACACCCGCTTTATAATACTCAGTCTGGTTAATGGCATAGTCAAAGATTTCAATCATGCCTCCAGCGTTTTCAATCATAGCGCTCCAATTTTCATCGAAAACCATTCGCAAACGTTTCCAATCAGTAAACACTGAAACCGAATTTCGTCCATTTTTTTCCTTCTCTAGTCGGAAGATTAAATGTAGCAGATTCTTCTAAAACATGAGCATTACTTTCCTGACTAGGTTCAGGAAATCCTGATGTTGAATTTATAGGAAGAAGGAATTTAGCTTTTGGCATTGCCATTGAAAAGAACTTATAATAGAGTTTATAAATTAATTCTTCCTCTTCTGTAGTCGGTCTATCCATCTGTCCCATCAAAAGCATCCATCTCACAATATCAGGGTTCATAACAGGAACTTGTATCTCTGGCAAGCCTGAAAAAAATCTGGTTTTTTTGAACTAAAAATAGAAGAACTTATACTAACTTCTTTTGGTATTAAAGAATGCTCCTAAAGCACCATTCAAGTAAAAAGGCTGTCCCAAGAAAATTCTCAATTCCTTTTTTATCTTCCGTATTTTCAATCCGTTTTACCACTTTTAATTGGTTTTCAATTGCTTCCTTATACTGATGATACCAACGAGGGGTAAATAGCATAATCATCGGGTCAGTGCATAGATAGCCTTCGTCACCTCTATCATATGTAGTTGAGAAAAGATAAGGTTCCCCAGTATTTTCTGAATAAACAGCATAAATCGAATCTGCTTCTAGCAACTTGTCCTTGACAATTTCTGCTAGACGCTCTGACTTACGAGTATTTTCTTGATTGCTCTCTTCACTTTTTGGTTTTTGACGGCAATCCCATAAAAAAGCCTGTAAAATTTCGATACTATCATCAAGACTAAGATTCTGATAGTCCTCATCGCTTACTTTACCTTCTTGAATAGTCACAAAAGTTCGATAGAGAGCATAAGCATAGCTAGATAAACGCTTTTTTTCATCTACACCAGGACTATAGAGCACACTTCCCTTCTTTAACTTAGCTAGAGAGGGAAGCATATCAATCTCTAGATAAACTAACTCCTCATCTCTAAGAGATTCCACATCTTTGTTTTGGCAAGTAAGTTTTTTTACAACTACAGTTTCAAGAGTATCCGTACCTTGATCGGGATTGCAAAACTGAAGACGATCACCAACTGTCAAACTCCCTTCCAAAGTCGCAGCAATCAGTAATTCTCTTTTTCTTTCATTGGAAAGAAACCCAAAACTCCTAGACAAGCATCTCCTTTGGTTTCTTCTGTTGTCTTCTGTGCTTCTGTCTTTTTAAAAAAATCAAAAATTCCCATCGCTTTTCCTCATTAATTTCACCCAAGTGCAGATTTTATAAATTATCTTTTTTTATCAGGCATGGTATTGAGCATAGTTGAAGCATATGCTATTACCTCTATTGTAACACATTCCCCTTATATTTTCGGGTTATCTGGTTATTGTTATCACTTTTCAGAACTCTCCAAACAGATTTCGATATCTAAATTTCTTTCCACTATTGAAGTAAACATAAAAATTTATTTTTTTCTAATTCTTTATAGATTGTCTCTTGAAAATGTCAGTTGTTCAAGTAAGGAATAGAGTTTTGCTTGCTCCTCTTCTTCGTGAGCAGATCTATTTGCTTTTTACTTCCCTGCATTTCTCGTCATACAGAAAACCGTCATGGCCATCTTCTGTAGATAAGGCTGTGTAGACTTTGGCCATTTCTTCAGGACTAATCGAAAGTTTTGACTTGATTTTATACAAATTTTTCATAAAAGCGCTGAGGTGATCATAGCGACGCATATCAACTCTGACATTGGTCACACGGATTGCCTGAATTTTGATACCTTTCCACCATTTCCGCATATAAAGCGACAGTATCAACAAGGCCAGTTTATTCTGATAATAGGTCTTGGCAGGACTATAATGTTTTTGACCAGCTAAATTTTCAAAATCAAGCTTCATGAAAGGATAAAGCACCAGCCCTTGAGAAGAAATATTAACAATCCGACCACTCTCAGACTTTTCCAACAAACCTTTCAACAAGGTAGAAAGTAAAAAGGGAGCAACCACATTGGTCGCAAATTGCTTTTCTAATCCCTCCTTAGTCCGGATGGGCTTTTTGACCGATAAATCAAAGTCAGCCGCATTGTTAATTAAAACATCTAAAGTCTCTTCTTTTTGGATATACTGCTCCACTGCTTTCCTGACACTCTTCATATCAGATAGATCAGCCAAGATATAATCTACATGTCGATTTCCTGTTTGTTGACGGATTTTCTCACAAGCTTGCTCGGCAGCTTCTGCCCGTCTACAAAAGAGAGTTACCGACCAGCCCTTTTCAGCCAACTGTTTAGCGACCTGATAGCCAATACCACTATTGCCACCCGTAATAATTACTTTTTTCATTTCTTACTCCTTTAGATTGAATACTTGCGCATGGCTTCTTCCACTTCTGCCAAGGTCACTCCAAACAACTCTAAGCGCTTGAGCAACTGCTTTCCGTTGGAATAGCCGATGCGGAGGCTTTCTCCCTAGATATTCTCTGCGTTTTCGGCTATCTGTTCCCGCTAGGAAACCAAGACGAATCAAGTCGTCGCGACTAATGTCAAACTCGTTCTCATTTTCAAGTTGTTCTGTCACCTGAGCCAGCGCTATTTTCAGGTCCTCATAGCTGGCGTGTTCGATTCCCAGTGAACGCCCCTTAGTCTTGGACTTGGGAACCGCTTCATCTCGCTTGAGAAAGGCATGCTGCACTGTCGGAAGAGCCGTCATAATCATGCGACGAATGCGCTCACCGTTAAAAATCTGGATCTGTAAAGACAATCACTCCATGCAATTCATGCAGGCGTTGGATCCGCTCTATGTCCTGATCATTGATTGCCGATCCTCGTGTCTCATAGGTCTCTACATCAAAGTAACGTTTGAGATTAGCTGTATCATCCCGTCCTTCGACTACGATGACTTGGGAAATTTTTCTCTTTCATGATTGTTTTTCCAATCCAAAAAAATACGCTCTGCATTTGCAGTCGTTGCTGCTGACTAACTCCTCGGTCGTCATGCCACGCAAGTCGGCAATAAAGTCCACCACATAGCGTGTGTAAGCTGTTTTATTCTCACGCCCACGTTTAGGAACAGGAGCCAGGTAGGGCGCATCCGTCTCTACCAAAATCTTGTCTAAAGGAAGCTCTCTAGCAGCTTCTTGGATATCCGTTGCTTTCTTAAAAGTCACCACTCCTGAGAAAGAAATAGTCATACCAAGCTCGACAAACTTCTCAGCCCACTCCAAAGAACCTGAGAATGAGTGCATAATTCCACCACGAGGACCAACGCCCTCGCTCTTGATAATCTCATAAGTATCTTCTAGCGCATCACGGGTATGGACCACAAAAGGCAAATTCAAATCCTTAGACAACTGAATCTGACGACGAAAAACCTGTTCCTGCACTTCCTTAGATGCTGTCATCCAGTGGTAGTCCAGTCCAATCTCACCTAAAGCAACAACCTTGGGATGTTTTAGTTTTTCAAGCAAGTAAGCTTCGACCTCGTCTGTGTAAGTCCCTGCTTCCGTCGGATGCCAGCCAATAGTTGCGTAGAGTTGCTCATACTCATCTGCTAACTCCAAGGCTCGTTCAATAGTCGGTTTATCAAAACCAACAATATTCATCTGTGTCACACCCATCTCAGCAGCCAAGGCGATTTCTTCTGCCTCACGTCCTGCAAATTCTTCTACATTTAAATGTGTGTGCGTATCAAAAATCATCTCTTCTAACCTCATTTTCTTCCATCTATTATACCAAAAATAGCATCCCCCGGCTTGTAAAAATATTCTAATACCGATCATTCTCCCTTGACTGCATTTTTTCAAAGCAGTATAATAACACTTATTGAAATTTTCATCAAAGGAAAAGAAAATGTTTAGAAAATTAAAATATACCTTTATCGGTCGACCACTCAAGTCTCTCACAGACGGTGAAGGGGGATTGTTGGGAAAAATGCAGGCACTTGCAATGTTATCCAGTGATGCCCTGTCTTCTATTGCCTATGGACCCGAACAAGTCATTCTCGTTTTAGTCAGTCTCTCTCCTCTCGCTATTTGGTGGAGCCTCCCTATCGGTATTTTTGTCCTCTTACTCCTCGCTAGTTTGACCATTTCCTATCGTCAAATTATTCACGCCTATCCTCAAGGTGGAGGAGCTTATATGGTCACTCGGGAAAATCTCTCCCCTGAACTAGGCTTGATTGCAGGGGGCAGCCTCCTTGTTGACTATATGCTGACAGTAGCCGTATCCGTTGCGTCTGGAGCTGATGCTATTACAGCAGCCATCCCTGCCCTCCATCCCTACAATCTTCATATCTCTATTTTCCTAGTCTGCCTGCTCATGCTCTTGAATTTAAGAGGATTGAAAGAATCTGCCAGCTCTCTGATGATTCCCGTCTACCTCTTTATCTTCAGTACCCTCTTTCTCTTGCTTTATGGGTTCTTTCAACTATTTACAGGGTCTCTAAACTACCAGGCAACTTCAACCATTGGACAAACTGTTCCGAGCCTTTCCATCGTTCTCCTATTGAGAGCCTTTACCAGTGGCTCTGCCTCTCTGACAGGGGTTGAGGCTATTTCAAATGCGGTACCATTTTTCAAAACTCCGAAAGAAAAGAATGCTGCTCAGACTTTGACCATCATGTCGCTGATTTTAGGATTTCTTTTTGCAGGCATTACCTTCCTAAACTACTGGATGGGTATCACGCCTCAACACGGAGAAACCATCCTCTCGCAAATGGCCAAGGGCATTCTTGGTGATTCATTCTTTGGTCATGCTAGCTACTATCTCTTCCAGTTCTCGACAGCCTTGATTCTAGCCGTAGCTGCAAATACTGGCTTTTCAGCCTTCCCTATGCTGTCCTACAATATGGCCAAAAACAAGTACATGCCCCATCTCTTTATGGAAAAAGGGGATCGCCTTGGCTACTCCAACGGTATCTTAACTCTGGCTTTTGGAGCTATGATCCTTCTTCTCATTTTTAATGGGAATACTGAACGCTTGATTCCTCTTTATACTATCGGAGTCTTCGTTCCCTTTGCCCTTTCTCAGACTGGGATGGTTCGCCATTGGAAAAAGGAAAAAGGAGCAAACTTCTTAAAATCTGCCTTCGCTAATATCCTTGGGGCCATCATTTGTTATGCTATCGTTCTCATTCTACTTCTCTTCAGACTGGGGGATATCTGGCCTTTCTTTCCAATTATCCTAGTTTTAACCTTCCTCTTTTTGTCCATTCACAGCCATTACCAAAAAGTGGCAAAACAACTACGACTCTACGAAGGAATTGAAAAGTGCACTTACGACGGCAATCTGGTTCTCGTCCTCGTAGGAAATGTTACTCGAGTAAGTGTCGGAGCCATTAACTACGCTCAAAGTATCGGTGACGAAGTGTTAGCCATGCACATTTCTACTAAAGAAACGGCCGATAAAGACCAAGAAATTCTTCAGGAATTTGCCGATTACTTCCCAAATATCACTCTGAAGAATATCAATACCAGCTACCGCGACATCATCACCCCTAGCGTTAAGTATGTCAAACGAATCGCCCAAGAAGCTAAGCAAAAAAACTACACCGTTACAGTTCTTGTACCACAGTTTATCCCTAACAAGCCTTGGCAAAATATCCTGCACAATCAAATGAGCCTTAAACTAAAATACGCTCTCAGATGGCACGAAGACGTCGTTGTCGCTAGCTACTCTTATCACTTAAAAGAATAAACAAAAAAACTCAAAAATCAGTAACTTATATCTGGTTTTGAGTTTTTTTGTATGTGACCTTTTAAACGAGCCCTCCATGAATTTCATCTGAAATGACCGATTTCGTAGACAGTGCACCCTTTAAGATAAAAAGAAAAGTCAGTAGACTCGAGTTCCTACTGACTTCTTTGTTGAATTCGTTTGGATTAAGCAGCCAAAACTTTGCGTCCTTTACGACGACGAGCTGCCAATACGCGACGACCGTTTTTTTAGTTGACATACGGTTACGGAATCCGTGTTTACGCGCACGACGAAGTTTACTTGGTTGATAAGTACGTTTCACGATGAATACCTCCTCATAGATTTTTGTATTCGTTTAGCCGGCTATAAAGTGATCAGTTACTAAACATACTTTACTATTCTATCTGATTCTTACCTATTTGTCAATAGCTCTAAGTAAATGTTTCCTGCTTTTCCCTATGAAAGCCTTATCTACGATACTGACTCAAGAAACGTGTCATCTTTTCTTGGATTTCCGCTAATTCGTCCACACGAGGAAGGTAAACGATACGGAAATGGTCTGGTTCCTTCCAGTTAAAACCACGACCATGAACCAAGAGAACCTTTTCCTGCTTCAAGAAATCAAGAACGAACTGTTCATCATCATCGATGAGGTACATATTGCGGTCGATTTTAGGGAAGATATAAAGACCTGCCTTCGGCTTGACCGCAGACAAACCTGGGATATCTTGGATAGCATTATAAATGAAGTTTCTTTGCTCGTAAATCCGTCCACCAGGAAGGAGCAATTCATCCACTGACTGGTGCCCACCCAGTGATGTTTGTACGACTTGTTGGGCCAAAACGTTGGAGCAAAGGCGCATATTTGACAGCATATTGAGCCCTTCGATATAGCCCTTGACATGTGTCTTAGGTCCAGACAAGACCATCCAACCCACACGGAAACCAGCGATACGGTGGGATTTTGACAGACCATTCATGCTGACACAGAAGACATCTGGTGCCAAGCTCGCCACAGGCGTATGCACATGCCCATCCATGACCATGCGATCGTAAATTTCATCCGCAAAGATAATCAAATCATGCTGGCGCGCAATCTCGATAATCTCCAGCAAGAGTTCCTTAGGATAAAGGGACCCAGTTGGGTTGTTTGGATTGATAAGGACGATTGCCTTGGTATTAGAAGTAATTTTTGACTTAATATCGTCAATATCAGGGTACCACTCTGCAGCTTCATCACAGATATAGTGAACGGCATTTCCCCCAGCTAGGCTGACCGCGGCTGTCCAGAGAGGATAGTCTGGCATAGGCACCAAGACCTCATCGCCGTTATCCAAAAGCCCTTGCATGGACATAACAATCAGCTCACTGACACCATTTCCAAGGTAGATATCATCAATGTCTACATTGGGAAATTTCTTCAGTTGGCAATACTGCATGATGGCCTTACGGGCTGAAAAAATCCCTTTGGAATCAGAATATCCCTCACTATCACGCGCATTCATAATCAAGTCATGAATGACCTCATCTGGCGCTGTAAAGCCAAATTCTGCTGGATTTCCTGTATTCAGACGTAAAATCTTTTCTCCGTTTGCTCGCATCCGCATAGCTTCTTCCAAAACAGGGCCACGGATATCATAAGCAACATGCTCTAACTTACTAGACTTATTATATTCTTTCATCTTGTTTCCTCAATTCATCGAGATAGTAACATTATACCACTAGAAAGGGATTGCGACAAGTTTCCTGAAATGAGCAAGCAAAGAAAAAACTCACAACGACTAGGTTCTCACCGTCTAAATAACTAGAGTACAGAAGTATTTTCTCACATACCAAAAGACAAACCTAGAAAGACTAATGCTAAAAAGGAGTCATACAAAAGATTAAACATGAGAAAGAGCCCCCACGTGACCAAATAGTCCAAACGACCACTTCTCTTTGCAATCACCAATAAAATGATGTGGTAGACCAAGTGAAAGAGAAGAAATCCAATAAAACCTGGATAGAGAACGGGCATGACTCTTTCCAGCTGCCAAAGCATCACTACTTCACCTACAAGTGACGCAAGGATAATTCCATGATAAAGAAAACTTATTTTTTTAGAAGCTTTAACAGACCCTTTCATACTTTCTCATCCCCTCGCTGTGTTTCCTACTATCCCGTTTTCTTTTATTTTAACATATCTCCACCAAATTGAATCTCCGATAATATTTCTTTAAATATGATTTTTTTACTTTACTTCTTTAGTGAAAAAGGGTTACAATAACAGTAAGAAAAATTTCAGGAGGTTTCATTATGGCACAACGTTACCAAAAATGTTATGGTCGCAATTGATGGTTCTAAAGAAGCGGATTTGGCTTTCGTCAAAGGTGTTTTACACTGCTCTACGCAACGAATCCAAGCTCACCATTGCCCATGTTATCGACACACGCGCTCTTCAAAGCGTGTCTACCTTTGATGCTGAAGTTTACGAAGAACTCCAAGTCGATGCTGAAAGTCTGATGAAGGAGTACGAAAAGCGCGCAAGAGATGCTGGTGTGACCGATATTCACATCGTCATCGAAATGGGAAATCCAAAAACCCTCCTTGCCCGTACTATTCCAGACGCAGAAAATGTCGACCTGATTCTCGTTGGTGCAACAGGGCTCAATGCCTTTGAACGCCTCTTGGTTGGTTCTTCATCTGAGTACATTCTCCGCCATGCAAAAGTCGATTTGCTGGTCGTGAGAGAAAGTGAAAAAAACATTGTAATCATTAAAAAAAGGGAGCCTCTGGCTCCTTTTTGTTTATCCTGATTGGGTCACAAAAAGGCTTTAAACAATTGTTTAAAGCCTCTATCTTATTTAGAAAGTAGTCAATCTCAAAAGATTGAATTATTTGTAACTGTATGCCCAGTAGTATACACCGTTTCCATCAACTACTGCTGCTACAGCTCCTTCAGTGACATTCGGATCGAGAAGCAAGTCTCTCAAACCACTGTTTGCCCATTTCTTAACGACAACAGCAGCATCTTCATCACGACGTCCTACAAAGCCTGTGCTATCGTATTGACGTGAAATTTCATTTACTTTCGGAAGTGCTTGATTTTGATAAATGTCTTCAGACCAAGTCAATTCTTTTCAATCCTTGAGCTTTACGAGTCTCATTGATTTTTAGCGAAAGCTTCTTTCGCTTTTTGAAACATAGTCATAGTTTGTATCATTTGTTGCTTCAACACGGTAAACAAACTTCACATAACCAAATTCTACATCACTGTATTTCTTGTCTTCGACACCACTCTTGAGATTTGCAATCAAGACATAGTCCTTAGCGTATGGGTTTTCTTTCGTCTTCTCAAAGATTTCTGGATCTTCGATTTCCCACTCAACTTTAGCATCCCAACCAGAGTTATCAAGGAACTTAGGATTCATTTTTTCGATGACATAGTTTTTGAACTCTTCAACATTCTTGAATGGCAATGCTTGACCTGCTTTAGCAGTCGTTACCAAGTTAGTTGAGTAAAGTTTCACGCTTGAGTTCTTGTCACTGTACATGTACTCGTCATCAGCAGTGTTTTCGTGAAGTTTTGGATCACGAGCTGGATCGTTTGGATCAGTCATCCCTTGAAGTTTCCATTTTCCTCCAAGCCACTTCCAGTATGCTGAGTAACCTGTACGCTCTGAATTAGATGATACATAATAGTAATGTGCACTACCGTCGAAGTAGTAGTTTTTATCATTCTTGAGGACTGCATCACCTGGCTTACCTGGTGGGTAAACCAATTTTGGAGTTTGTCCATTTGGTGCCCAAGCCAAGTGTTCCAATCCTTCAGCTGGTTTTTTTCAACATAATCAGGGATTTGGTTTTCACTTGGTTCATCAGTTGTTACCAAACCTGGTGTTGTTGGGATAGCTGGAGTTGCTGGTGTTTCTGGTTTTGGTTCTGCTGGTGTTTCTGTTGATGGCTTGAATGGATCAAATTCACTATCAGCACCATTAATTGGTGGGTTTTCTGGTAGGTCAACACTTGGAGTTGCTGGTTGCTCTGGTTTTGGCTCAGCTGGTGTTGTTGGCTCTTCAGGTTTATCACTAGGAGCTGGTGTTGGAGCCTCTGGTTCTGCTGGTGTTGGAGCAGGAACTTCAGGTTGACTTGGTTGTGCTGGCTCAACCGGAGTTGTTGGTTGTTCTGGTTTTGGTTCAGCAGGAGTTGCTGGTTGTGCTGGTGTTGGCTCAGCTGGTTGTGCTGGTTGTGCTGGTGTTGTATCAGCAGAATCTTTCACCAATACCCACTTACCATTTTGGTAGTAGTAATAATCACCATTGTCCAATACATAGTAATGGTATCCATTTTCGTAACGATAGTGCGGATCGTTTTCCAAGTTGTTAGTAGATGAGTTGTTGTTACTATTGTTTGTCAAAGGTTTCCACTGACCGTTACGATAAATACGGTAGCTACCGTCGTTCATGCGGTAGTAGTGATTGCCATTCCAGTAAATATAGTTTTCATCGCTAGCAAGGTTGTTGTAACTATTCCAATAGTTATAACCATAGTAGTTGCTACTGTTGTCATAGCCATAGTAGTTATTCCAATTATTGTAACCGTAGTTGTAACTTGGGTAATAGCTACCATATCCATAATTATAGCTTGGGTAGTAGCTATTGTAGCCATAGTTATAGCTTGGGTAATAACTGTTGTAGCCATAACTTCTTACAGTATAGTTTGATGTGCGACTACGATTTGCAGTAGTACGGTTAGAAGTACGATTGCTTGAACGGCGGCTAGTTCTTGTATAGTAACTATTATTTCCATTCCAGTTGTAAGCGGCGTGAGCTTCACTTGGTGCAAAAAGTTGGAAGCATTGTTACAGCTGTTAAAACAGAAGCTGTCAAATAGGTATATTTTTTTCTTCATTTCAACCTCTTAATTCTTTAATTTCTAAACTTGAAAATTAAAAATAATAAAAAAATAATAATAAAAAAATTTTGGAAAGCAATTGTGCACAATTTTATAACTAACCCTCAAAAACTAGAGTGAATTCTTCACATCAACTTGTTAACAGGCCTGAAATAAACAAGTTGACTTTCTGTCTTTAAAAAGAGCATATTATAGCAGACGTGAGGATTTTATATTTATTCGCTTTCTGAATTCATTCTAACACATCAACTTTCAAATATCAAATAATTTGACTCATCTTTTTTTGATATTTTTTTAAAGGAAAGCTAGATATATTAGCAATATATCTAGCTTTTTTTAACTATTCTTTGTAAGCAATGTAATTTCCTGTTGCTTTATTTTCACTATTTTTCATTTCTTTTTTTAGTATAAATATGCTAACAATAATTAGTGATATATATAAAATTGTTCGGTTTTTTTCAGCTCAAAAAAATCCCCGAATTTTTTTCATCCAGGGAAAAAGAATTTTCTCTTATTTTTTTTATTTTTTTCCTTCTTTATGTCGCTCATAAGCTTTTAAACTGACGTTGTAGTTCCTGTCGGATGGCAGGTTCCGGAGCATATTTTTTTCTTCCCAGTCATCTGGTTTTTAAAAATCTTGTGTGTAACTGGGTCAAAATGAGCTTTTTCCATCAGGGAAAAACCTTTCCCATATTTGCTTCATGGACAATATCAAAAATACGTTCTGGATCTACTCCCATCAAAACAAAACTACCGTATGTGAAATACAGTGTGTCGATCAAAGCATCCACTTGACCGACCAGATTTTGCTTAGCAGGCGTCTTTTTCACCACTTTCTCTGCCGCCTTATCAAGTGCCCCATGCATGCTTGCAAGGGAGTCTTGGAATTCTTCCTCCGAAGAACTTGCTGCACGAACAAACTCCACTAATTCTTCAATTTTAAAGTCTGCGCGGTGGGTTGCACCTTCAGCATCCCATGCCTGTGGCTCTTCTTGAGTTCGTTCATCCATCATATGGTGGAAGGTTTTGACCTTATTAAAGTGGTAGTCTCGACTGACAAACACTTTTTCTGAAGCCAAAACACCAAAGTGCTCGAGCGCCTTGTGGATACCATCTTGTTGATTACTTGCCGTAATATGCTTGGCAACTTCTTTGACACTGCTACTGCCATTTCCCATAGCGACCGACATACCGACGCCTGCCAACATTTCCAGATCGTTGTCTGAATCACCAAAGGCCATGACTTGATTGAGATCAAAGCCATATTCTTTCCCGACTCGGCGAATGCCTTCTAATTTGGAATTTCCTTGGTTAATGATATCTGCTCGCAAAAGGATTGCTTCGAGTTAATTTCAAATCTTCAAAATCACTTGCTACCTTCTCAGATTCTTCTGGCGTCATCAGCATCAAAACTTGATAAATGGGTTGATTAATCAAGTTAAGCAAGTCGTCTTCCTTTTGAGGAACTGCCTTGCTGACCATTCGATTAAAGGAACGGCTAACGGTTCTTGTCAGAACAGTCGGAATAAAAACGACTAACCAGTTGAGAAAAGGATCCGAGACCAAATGACATAATTTTCGAACCAACAACGGCATGCTCGGTTCCAAGAGCGATTTCTTTACGCTCCTTTTTAGCATAAGCAATCAGTTGACGCAGGCTTGACTTAGCAATCGGACTTGCAAAGAGTACCTTTTCTTTATTAAAAATGTATTGGCCATTGTAGGTCACCGCAAAGTCTAGGTCCAAGTCTTCCATCAATTCCTTGACAAAAAAACGGCCCTCGTCCTGTCGCTACTCCAACAAGTACCCCTTTGCTCTTTGACAATCTTAATCGCGTCCTTAGTGGATTTCAAAACACTCTTGCGATCGTTGACTAGCGTTCCATCGATATCAAAAAAAACAGCCTTGACTTCCATCCTATCCCATTCTCCCCTTTTGTGTTACAATGATTATACCACATTTCAGAAAGAGTGACTAAATCATGCCTAAGAAAATCCTTGTTTTACATACAGGTGGGACTATTTCCATGCAAGCAGACGCAACTGGTGCCGTTGTAACTAGTCAGGACAATCCCATGAACCATGTTTCCAATCCGCTTGAAGGGATTGAGGTTCATGCCCTAGACTTTTTTAATCTGCCAAGCCCTCATATCAAACCCAAGCATATGCTTGCACTCTATCATAAGATTAAAGAGGAAGCTGATAACTATGATGGAGTTGTCATCACACATGGTACAGATACCTTAGAAGAAACAGCCTACTTCCTTGATACCATGAAAATCCCGCCCATCCCCATCGTTCTAACCGGGGCCATGCGTAGTTCAAACGAACTTGGTAGCGACGGTGTTTATAACTATCTGAGCGCTTTACGAGTTGCCAGCGATGATAAAGCAGCCGACAAGGGTGTGCTGGTCGTCATGAACGACGAGATTCATGCAGCCAAGTATGTTACCAAAACTCATACGACCAACGTCAGCACCTTTCAAACCCCAACACATGGACCACTTGGCCTCATCATGAAGCAAGAAATCCTCTACTTCAAAACGGCTGAACCTCGTGTCCGGTTTGATCTTGAGCATATTCAAGGTCTAGTTCCCATCATCTCAGCCTATGCCGGTATGACAGACGAGCTGATCGATATGTTAGACTTGGAACAGCTGGACGGCTTAGTCATTCAGGCTTTTGGAGCAGGCAATGTTCCCAAAGAAACAGCTCAAAAGTTGGAAATCTCCTCCAAAAAGGGATTCCAGTCGCCTTGGTCTCACGATGCTTTAATGGTATTGCTGAACCTGTCTACGCCTACCAAGGTGGAGGGGTGCAGTTGCAACGAGCTGGTGTTTTCTTTGTCAAAGAACTCAACGCTCAAAAAGCGCGCCTCAAATTATTAATTGCCCTTAATGCTGGACTAAAAGGACAAGCTTTGAAAGACTATATGGAAGGATAAACCTCTTCTCTAGAAAGTAAATCAGGAAATCTTCACGATTCCCTGATTTTTTCTATTTACGTTTTCGTGTAGAGCGGCGTTCTGTCAAACCATGAGGTAGGAGAACTTCACGTTCTTCCAACTCTTCCTTATGCATAATCTTAGTCAACATACGCATGCTGATAGCACCTAGGTCATAAAGAGGTTGGGCAATAGTCGTCAAGTTTGGACGAGTGAATCGTGCAATCTGAGAGTCATCTGTCGTAATGATTTCAAACTCTTCTGGTACAGACACACCGTGGTCAGCTAAACCATTCAACACACCTGCTGCCAATTCATCACCTGTTACAACTGCGGCTGTAGCTTGTGATGTAATCAAGCGTTCTGCCAAGGCATAGCCATCGTCATAGCTGTATTTTGATTCGAAGACCAAGCCCTCGCTATAAGAATGTCCAGCTTTTTTCAAGGCTTCCTTATAACCAATCAAACGAACCTTGCCATTGATATCATCAACAAGTGGTCCACTCACAAAAGCAATCTTTTCGTTTTCTTTGAGAAGATAGCTCACGGCATCAATCGTTGCTTGTTTGTAGTCGATATTTACACTTGGAAGTTGGTGTTCTACATCCACAGTACCAGCAAGAACAACCGGTGTCCGTGAACGAGAAAACTCTGAACGAATCTTTTCAGTCAAGTGATAGCCCATAAAGATAATCCCATCGACTTGTTTTGAAAAGAGAGTGTTGACCACTGAAACTTCCTTTTCATCATCCTCATCACTATTTGCAAGGACAATGTTATACTTGTACATTTCAGCAATGTCGTCAATCCCCTTAGCAAGTGTTGAGAAATAACCATTGGTAATGTTCGGAATCACAACTCCGACTGTCGTTGTTTTCTTGCTAGCTAAACCACGGGCTACCGCATTTGGACGATAGTCCAAGCGATCAATCACTTCTAGGACTTTTTTTCGAGTGTTCTCTTTAACATTCTTGTTGCCATTAACGACACGGCTAACTGTTGCCATTGAAACTCCTGCTTCACGGGCGACGTCATAAATCGTTACTGTATCATCTGTGTTCATTCCGTTTCCTTTCTATAATGAAAATTTCGCTTTCACGCATCTACTTACTCCATTTTATCACTTATTGTAAACACTTTCAAGTATTTTTTAGAGAAACTTTGAAAAAATTTCACAGTTTATTCCCATTTTGAAAAAGCAAGTACGATTTCTTGATTTTTAAGACATTTTGCTGTATGATAAGGAAAATAAAAGGGGGAGGAAAGCATGGCTTTTACAAATACACAGAGACGTTCCGCTAGTTTTTGGTGTCGTGACCAGCTTGCCTGACGATGTCATTGACTCTTTATGGTATATTATTGATCATTTCCTGAAAAATGTCTTTGAATTAGAAGAAGAACTTGAGTTTCAACTGCTCAACAATAAGGGGACCATCACCTTCCATTTTTCTAGCCAGCACCTTCCGACTAGCATTGATTTTGATTTCAATCATCCTTTCGATCCGCTTTACCCTCCTAGGGTCCTTGTTGTAGACCTAGACGGCAGAGAAACCATCCTCCTTCCAGAAGAAAATGACCTATTTTTAAAAAAACTCTAGCTTCTCGGCGCAAACTGCTGAGGAACTAGAGTTTTCTTTTTCTAATAAATGGATCGACTGACAACTAGACCGTTGGGTTTTGTATACTCTAAATCAAGGTAATCCTGATAAGTCCCTGGCACAATGAAACCTTGGGGACTCAATATATCAGTCCCAGCTTTTCCTACGATAGAGTCTGCCAGCAAGACACAATTGGTACTGAGAACAAAGTAGGTCTTAAACTCGGATGAGCTGAATTTATAAAGCATCGCATCCGCTTCCTCTTTCAGTTGGTAGGAGTATGTATGCTTGACCTCTCCCTCTCTTCTTTTCATCAACTGCGAACTTGGTTCCCAAGGAATTAACAGGTCTTCTATCTCTACTAGACGAGCTTGGATGGCTGCTTCCTGTTGGTCCGTCAAACTCAGACCATAAGCAAATAAGGTCTTCTGACTTTCCCTCTTACAGAGCTCAATGTATTTTTCCCGATTGGCCTTAAACAAAACACCGTCTCCAACCATGCCGAATAAACGCTCCGAGTGGGGATCATACGAACCATAGGAAATAACCTTCCCTTGATAACAAATATCCACATGTCCCATAGCGAGGAAGAAGGATGTTTCTGAGGTATGAATAAAAATTTCTAGATCAACTACCTGATCGTTTTTTTCTTTCTGAATGAACTTCCCCTTCTTGACTTTCATGATTTGACAGCCACTCATTTAGTTTGCGCAAGGTGCTGATAGGAATCAGAGCCGTCACAAAGATAGGCAGGGTCATTCGCATATGCCGCTTCAGCTTGGGATTGTTTTCTATCTTTTCAAAAAAGAAACCGTCCCGGAGGCTACTAGCCCCTAGCATGAGCAAGTAAAACCCTAGCAAGAGCAATTCAAAATTCGCTGCATCGTGAAAAAGGAGAGATGCTATAAAGACCGAATCCTATCATCCATACAGCATCGAAGAGATGATGGAGCCGAGGATGAATAGCATTTTTTCGATAGAGAGACCAAGTCACAAGACTAATGATGCCCGTAAACAGCTGGTAGCTCGCAATGATAAAAACCAGGAGATAGAGGGCAAGGTCTTGCAAGATGATAGAGTCAAACACCAGAGCCGCAACCGCCAGCTTGCCCAAGGTTACAAAAGATATTTTTCCCTGACGTTTTTTTATCCTGAAACCAGCGAGTCAACAAGTGCCAAACTGCTGACAAGGAAAAAGTAGCCCAGCAAAGAACTGGTACCCCATTCGCGGAATGACTTGTCCAAATCGGATCAAGAGAAGCCCTAAAACAATAGCAAGTAGTCCCTCCCCGATACTCTTCCACTTGCTATAGGTCTCGGAAAGCTTAGGCATTTCCTTGCTCCAACTGGTCAACCAAGTAACGAATTGGTTGCTTTAGGATCGGATGGATAAAATGGGGAGCTATTTCCACTAACGGTTCAAGAACAAAGAGGCGTTCTGCTATATAAGGATGAGGCAAGATGAGCTCGTCTGTGTAAATGACCTGGTCCTCCACAAAGAGTAGGTCCAAATCAATCAAACGAGGCCCCCAATGCACCTCTCGAACCCGTCCCATTTCTGACTCAATAACTAATAATGTTTCTAACAAGACTGGTGCTGGTAGCCAGGTTTCTACTTCAATCACCTGATTGGCAAAACTATCTTGCTCCACACCGCCCCAAGGCTCCGTCGTCAAAACACTGGATTCTTTGAGAATATGGATGCCGCGAGCTCGCAGTTTGTCAATAGCTTGTTCCAAGTTTGCTTGCTTATCGCCCATATTGCTTCCTAGGCCGATAAAGGCCCGTTGCTTGCGACGGTGGATGGTTACTGAGCAGGTATCAAGTGGTAAGTGGACTGGAGCCCAAGGTTTTTTGAGTTCCAGCTTAATTTCTTGGACAAGAGGATAAGCCTCAAAGGTACGCTCTACTAGTTTGTAGGCTACCGTTTCAATCAAGTCCTCAGCGGTTTCCTGAAACCAAGTCGTCCACTGCTGACACAGTTCTCCGTAATGGATAGATGCTGTCAAATCCAAGTCTGTCGCCGCCTTGGTCATATCATAGGATAAGCTTGCGGAAATAACAAACTTCTGCCCCAATTCTTTCTCACTTGGAAAAAGACCATGATAGGCAAAAATTTCCAAATCTTTAATCTGCAGTTGATCCATAACTAGTCCTTTCTAGAAAAATCCGCATGAAGCGGATTCTTTTTATACTCAATGAAAATCAAAGTGCAAACTAGGAAGCTAGCCGCAGGCTGCTCAAAACACTGTTTTGAGGTTGTGGATAAAACTGACGAAGTCAGTAACCGCACCTACGGCAAGGTGAAGCCGACGTGGTTTGAATTTGATTTTCGAAGGGTATTATAGTCCCATTAAACGATAAGCCTGATCTCTTAGGTCCTTATCTGTTTCAAATAGACCACGAGCTACTGTCGTCAAGGTTGCAGTACCTGGTTTTCTGACACCACGCATGCTCATACACATATGCTCGGCCTCAATGACAACAAAGGCTCCTTTAGCCCCCAGATAGTCCATCAAGGCATCGGCCACTTCAATATTCAATCGTTCTTGAATCTGTGGTTTTTTAGAATAAACTTCAACCGTACGGGCTAGCTTAGACAGGCCTGCCACCCGACCATCTGGAATGTAGGCAATGTGCGCTCTCCCATAAAATGGCAAGAAGTGGTGCTCACACATGGTATGGAAAAAAATATCCTTTTCCACTACCATATTGTCATCGATAATCTCAAAGGATTTTGACAGGTGTTCCTCAGCAGTTTGGCCAAGACCTGAAAAAATCTCTTGGTACATACGGGCTACACGAGCAGGTGTTTCCTGCAAGCCCTCGCGGTTAGCGTCCTCACCGACAGCCTCGATAATCATTTTTACAGCCGTTTCAATCTTTTGTGTATCCATTCTCGTTCTTCCTCTCCATCAGATAGGCTCTCACTTGGCTCAAGAAATACAAGGAACCTGTGATAATCCTAACTGTTTGTTTCTCTTCATTTTTATCTGTCAATTTCTGCTCTAGAAAATCCTGCCAACTTTGGTAATTGAGATTTCTAGACTTGGCTGTCTCTTTCAGCACGCTTTCATCCGTCGCCCGACTATCGTCAAAATGTGTCAGGGTAAGCTCGGTATCTGGCATTTCCCCTAGCAAGTCCAGCATATCATCCAAGGCCTTGGTTTTGATGCAGGTAAAGAGGATTTCCTTATGATAATCCGCAAAGCGTTCTTGCAAGGTTGCCAACAAGGCCTTGATAGCATGGGGATTGTGGGCCCCATCTAAAATCATCAAGGGGTCACTAGACACGACCTCCAAACGCCCTGGCCATCTGGTCTCTTTCAAAGCTTGAGCAACCAAGTCATTACTTGCTAATTCTCGCCCAGTCTCCTGACAATAAGTGTCTAAGAGAGCAAGCGCCATCCCCGCATTTTCTACCTGGTGCAAGCCAAGCAGGCCTGTTTGAAAGCGACCTTGTCTGACAGAACTAATATAGTCAAAGATTTCGCCTGTCACAACACTCTTTTGGTGACTGACCTGATAATCTTTCCCATAGGCAAGTCTCGATGCATTTTTATCTTCTGCAATGGAGTCAATCTCAGCCAAGGCTTCTGGAGCAATGCGACCTGTCACCAAAGGAATTCCTTGTTTGATAATACCAGCCTTCTGTTCTGCTATGGCTTCCAAGGTATCACCAAGTAGAGCTACATGGTCCAAGCCAATAGTCGTAATTCCTGTTAAAATTGGCTGGCAGACATTGGTACTATCCAAAAGACCACCCATACCGACTTCCATAATGGCTACATCTACTTGCTCTGAGGCAAAGTAATCATAGGCTAGGGCTGTGATAATCTCAAACTCGGTTGTTCCCTGCAAATTGTCAGCAGATTCTCTCTCAAGCAAAGACTGATAGTCTGCCATGAGAGCTTCTAGTTTCGCTTCGGGAATGGATTCCCCATTGATGCTAATCTGGTCTGTATAATGAATGAGATAGGGCGAGCTGAACACCCCAACTCTCAGTCCTAATTTTTCCAGCATCTTTTTCAAAAAAGCAATGGTAGACCCCTTGCCATTGGTCCCTCCAATATGGATGACCTTAAGTTTGAGATGGGGATTGCCTCGCAGAGCTAGGAGTTCCACCATTCGTTCCAAACCAAAATGTGGTTGGTCCGTCCGGTAGTGGGCAATCCACTGATTGTTTTTCAATTTCGTTCATATTACTTATATTGTTTTAAATCTAGATTTTTCTGCATCATCTGCCAAACGGATAGCAGAGGCAATTTCAACTGCCATCCTGTGACTGGCAACATCATGCACGCGCACCACTTCCACACCCTGTCTCGCGCCGATACTGGTTACATGAGCCGAAGCTGTGTCCCTGATTGCGGAAACCAAGTTCGGTCTCAGGATTAACTTCAAAACCATTGCCCTCCAGGATATTAATGACAAACCGCTTGCGCGAAACTCCAAGAAAGATCGGATAGCCTTTCTGATGGAGTTTATCCAGATCCCGTAGAAGAAGCAGATTTTTCTTTCTTAGTCAGACCAAAGCCAATTCCTGGATCCAGTAGAATATTTTCTCTTGCAATCCCAGCTTGATCCGCTCTCGCTAGAGCTCGTTCAAAGAAAGCCTCCATCAAGTCTTCGATTGGCATTTTTTTCAAAGCCAGCTAACTCTTCTTCTGTAAAAGCTTGTCCAAAACCAAAATGAGGAAAGATGAGCGAACTAGGATGCTGAGGACGAGCCATAACTGGATTAAACATGATAACCACCTTCGCTCCAGCCTTAGCAACCACATCCGCCATTTTCTCATCTCCCATGAGACCCGTAATGTCATTTACTAGATTGGCACCAGCAGCCAAGGCGGCCTCTGCCACCTGACTTTTCCAAGTATCGATGGAAATGAGAACATCACTTTCCTCACGGATAGCTTTAATCACTGGAACAACACGCTGGATTTCCTCTTCTATCTCAACATAGCTACTGCCCGGCCGAGTCGATTCTCCACCGATATCTAGCATACTCGCTCCTTCAGCTATCAATTTACGAGCTTGCTGGAGCGCCTGGTCAAGAGCAAGAAACTGCCCACCATCCGAAAAGGAGTTTGGGGTTACATTGATAATTCCACAAATAGCTGTTTTTTTGTGGTTGACTTTATTGGACATAACGGTCACTTCCTTAAGGTTCTTTACCATATTATCTCTCTATTTTACCATAAAAAGAAAAAGATGGATACGCAAGCATTCATCTTTTCCAAGCGGTCAAGGGTCTAGAATTATAGGCCCAGATTTCTACTAATCAATACCAATATAGCTATCAAACAAAAGGCTACACCATTGAGAATCATATGAAGCAGGATGGACATCTCTAAACGTTCTGTCTTATAGGCTGTCCAAGTCAAAACCGTTGACATTCCTCCGTAAATAATCACAGAAGGTAGATTGGTTGGCATATGAAGCAAGGCAAAGACGATTGCCCCAACAACAAAGCCAAGTTTTTCCTTACCTCGGAAGATTTTTTTAGGAATAATCCCACGACACAAAATTTCTTCACAAATTGGCGCAATCAAGACTAGTAGGAAGAAAGTTGAAATCAAGGAACTATTCTGAACCAAACCATTCAGTATTGATTGGTTACTGGTTGTTGCCTCATTTGTTAGTCGAAGCAGGAGTGAACCCCAGAGATTTGTCGCAAAAATCACCAGATAACTCAGTACCAAGCGAGCCAAGTCTTTTGCCTTAAAAAAAGGATAGATTAAAAGTAGCAAGTTGTGTTTTTTTCGTGCGCCAATAATGAATACAATCAAAACGACTATGGATAGGGCACCAACTAAGAGCCCTGACTGTAAAATCGGAAACTGATTGCTAGCTAAAAACAAAGCAAGTCCTATGGGAAATTGAGATAGAACAAAAGCTACCAAAAGGATGATCACCCATTTCCCTCTGTTTAAAACCTCTTGCCAAATCGTCTTATCTTTCATGATGTACCTCCTTATAATTAAAAAGGGGAGACTCCCCTTTTTCTATTATACCATTTATAGCGCCATACTGATATAGTTAAGGATAAACAAGGCATCCAAAATCCAAATCATTACGTGCACATCCTTGGCTTGACCTTTGACAACTTTTGTCAAGGTGTATGTCAAGAAACCAACAGCAATCCCTTGTGTGATAGAGTAGCTGAATCCCATAAAGATAGATGTGAAGAAGGCAGGAACCGCTTCAGCCATATCATCCCAAGGGATATTTTTCAAGTTAGAAAGCATCATGATACCGACGATGATCAAAATTGGTGCTGTTGCAGCTGTCGGAACAATCGCTAGAAGTGGGCTAAAGAAGCTAGATAGAGCAAAACAGATCGCAACCACTAGGGCAGTCAAACCAGTACGTCCACCAGCACCGATACCCGCCGCAGATTCAACATAGGTCGTAACGTTTGAAGTACCAGCAATGGCACCTACTGAAGTTGCAACCAAGTCAGAGTAAAGAGCCTTGTCCAATTTAACTGACTCATGGTTTTCCCCACTTGTCGCAACGATACCAACTTTTTCACCAGTACCGATAAGAGTACCGATTGTATCAAAAATATCCGTTAGTGAGAAGGCAAGAATAGCCATCAAAGTTTCTGGTAAACGTGAAGTGTTTGAAATCAAAGATCCTAAACCTTCTGAACCCAGAGCAGCACCAAACAAAGTTCCTAAATCATTAACCGCTGATGAAAGATTGTTGCTAGCAAAGTCAATCCCTGATAATTTGACAACACCAACAGCAATAGCAAGGACAGTCGTTGTTAAAATAGAAAGAATAATTCCACCCTTGATGCCTTTAACAACAAAGAAGATGGTAATAGCCAAACCAGCAAGAGCCACCAATACTGCTGGAGTATTGAAGTCTACCAAGCCTGGAACGGTCGCTGAGTTTGCAGTAAGTGCGACTTTGAGCCTTGTCTGCTCCTTCACCTGCTACCGTATAAGTACCTGGGTCAATTGAGAATTTCAAGAGACCAGCATTCTTAATCCCAACATAGGCAAGGAAAACACCAATACCAGCGGAAATAGCTGAACGAAGTGTTGTTGGAATAGATTCGATGATCATTTTACGAACATTTGTTAAGGTAATAATCAGTGAAATAATTCCACAAATGAAGACCATACCAAGAGCTTCTTTTCCAAGTATAGCCCATCCCAAATACAACTGTAAATGTGAAGAAGGCATTTAGTCCCATACCTGGTGCTTGTGCGTATGGCAAATTAGCATAGAAAGCCATCATCAAAGTACCGACTACAGAACCGATAATCGTTGCCAAGAACACACCTTGAACAGGCATACCCGTTTGGGAAAGCATTTGAGGGTTTACAAAGAGAATATAACTCATTGCAAAGAATGTTGTTAAACCAGCAAGCACCTCTGTACGGACATCTGTCCCGTGCTCTTTTTAGTTTAAATAGTTTGTCCATTTTTTTAATCTCCTTTTGTTTTTTTACGAACAATATTAGTATTATATCATTTATCATTCACCTTTTCAATATATTTGTTTGATTTATTTAATAAATCAAAGCAACTGTAGTTTTTGTTCTTATCTGCTTTTCTTCCCTCTTTTTGATATAATAGTAGACATCTTATCTGGAAACGACTAGGAAGGTTTATATGACTAAAAAAATTATCGCAGTCGATTTGGACGGAACCCTGCTTAATAGCGAAAGCAAGCTCTCCGATTTTACCAAAGAGACAATCAAAAAAATTTCAGAAAAAGGACACCATGTCATCATCACGACGGGGCGCCCGTATCGCATGGCAAAAGACTTCTACCGCGAACTAGAGCTACATACTCCTATGATTAACTTTAATGGTTCCCTCACCCATCTACCAGGACAGGCTTGGGAGCACGAAAGATGCTTAACCTTGGACAAAAAATATCTCCTAGATATGGTCAAACGTAAAGAGGATATTCAGGCCGACTTTATTGCAGGAGAATACCGTAAGAAATTTTACATTACAGCTCCGAATGAAGAAATTGCGGACCCTAAACTATTTGGCGTAGAGAACTTCCAACCGAAAAATCAATTCAAACCCGAACGAGTAACCAAGAATCCTAACTGCATTCTCTTGCAAACAAGGGTTGAGGACAAATACGCTCTAGCGGACGAGATGAATCGTTTTTATCAGCATCAACTAGCTATCAATACCTGGGGTGGCCCTCTCAACATCCTCGAATGTACACCCAAGGGGGTAAACAAAGCCTTTGCTCTAGAGTACTTGCTCAATGTGATGAATCGTGATAAAAAAGACTTAATCGCCTTTGGTGATGAACATAATGACACCGAAATGTTGGCATTTGCAGGCAAGGGGTATGCTATGAAAAACGCCAATCCTGCTCTTCTTCCATATGCAGACGAACAACTTCCTCTGACAAACGAAGAAGACGGAGTTGCCCACGCTTTACAAAATTTATTCCTATAAGAAGGAGGATTGCTGCTCTGCAATCTTTTCTTTTTTATTTTCATTCTATTTTCATAAAGGTCACTCATTTTCAGTATTTTTTTATATTAAATTTTCTATTGCTATTTTCATATATTTTTTTGAAATTATTTATATATTAACATTTTGTAAGCCTATTTCCATTGAAAACTTTTTACAATTTTCGAAAAAAAGTAGTTGATTTTTATATGAAAACGATTTATACTAGGTACGTCTGAGGTTTTTTTAGGAAACCTATAAGTCAAACATTTTAAAAGGAGGAATGACAATAATGAGTATCGGAATCATTATTGCGAGCCACGGCGAATTTGTCTGGGTATTCATCAGTCAGGATCTATGATCTTTGGTGAACAAGAAAAGGTTCAAGTTGTAACCTTTATGCCAAATGAAGGTCCAGATGATCTTTACGCTAAATTCAACAACGCTGTGGGCTGCATTTGACGCAGAAGATGAGGTTCTAGTATTGGCTGACCTTTGGAGTGGATCTCCATTCAACCAAGCTAGTCGCGTGATGGGAGAAAATCCTGAGCGTAAGTTTGCCATCATCACAGGGCTTAACTTGCCGATGTTGATCCAAGCCTACACTGAGCGCCTTATGGATGCTACTGCAGGTGTGGATAAAGTCGCTGCGAATATCATTAAAGAAGCCAAAGATGGCATCAAGGCTCTTCCAGAAGAGCTTAACCCAGTTGAGGAAGGGGCTAGTGCTGCGGCTGCTCCAGTTGCCCAAGTCGCTATTCCAGAAGGAACTGTTATCGGAGACGGTAAATTGAAAAATCAATCTTGCCCGTCTTGACACACGTCTTCTTCACGGACAAGTCGCAACTGCTTGGACACCAGATTCAAAAAGCAGATCGTATCATCGTTGCTTCAGATAACGTTGCAAACGACGAATTTCGTAAAGAATTGATCAAACAAGCAGCTCCTAACGGAGTAAAAGCCAACGTTGTCCCAATCAAAAAATTGATTGAGGTTGCAAAAGATCCTCGTTTTGGTAACACACATGCTCTTATCTTGTTTGAAACACCTCAAGATGCCCTTCGTGCCATCGAAGGTGGCGTACCAATCAAGACCCTTAACGTTGGTTCTATGGCCCACTCAACAGGTAAAACAATGATCAATAACGTCTTGTCTATGGACAAAGATGATGTTGCAACATTTGAAAAAATGCGTGACCTCGGTGTTGAATTTGATGTACGTAAAGTACCAAACGACACGAAAAAAGATTTGTTTGACTTGATTAAGAAAGCAAACGTCCAATAATTTTAATCTGTTTTATCATTTTTGAAAACAGGATTAAGTACTTTATTAAAACTAAATAGAAAAGGAATAAAACCATGTCAGATATTTCAATCATTTCTGCTATCTTGGTTGTAGTTGTTGCCTTCCTTGCAGGTCTTGAAGGTATCCTCGACCAATTCCAATTCCATCAACCAATCGTCGCATGTACCCTTATCGGACTTGTAACAGGTAACCTCGAAGCAGGTGTTATGCTTGGTGGATCTCTTCAAATGATCGCCCTTGGTTGGGCTAATATTGAGCTGCCGTAGCTCCTGACGTCGCTCTTGCATCTGTTGCCGCAGCGATCATCTTGATCAAAGGTGGTAACTTTACTACTGAAGGTATCGCCGTCGCAACAGCCACAGCTATCCCTCTTGCTGTAGCTGGACTTTTCTTGACAATGATTGTTCGTACAATCTCAGTTGCCTTGGTTCACTCAGCTGACGCAGCTGCAAAAGAAGGAAACATTGCGGCTGTTGAACGCGCTCACTACTTTGCCCTTGTTCTTCAAGGTCTTCGTATCGCTATCCCTGCAGCCTTCCTTATCGCTATCCCTGCTTCTGCTGTTCAAGACGCTCTTGGCCTAATGCCAGAATGGTTGAATGGTGGTATGGCTGTTGGTGGTGCTATGGTCGTTGCCGTTGGTTACGCTATGGTTATCAACATGATGGCAACTCGTGAAGTATGGCCATTCTTCGCTATCGGTTTTGCTCTTGCAGCAATCTCTCAATTGACTTTGATTGCCCTTGGTGTCATCGGTGTTGCTCTTGCCTTCATCTACCTTAACCTTTCAAAACAAGGTGGAAACGGTGGTGGCGGAGCTGCGACTTCTAACGACCCAATCGGTGATATCCTAGAAGACTACTAGAAAGGGGAACAATCATGACTGAAAAACTTCAATTATCAAAATCAGATCGTAAAAAAGTTTGGTGGCGTTCACAATTCCTTCAAGGTTCTTGGAACTACGAGCGTATGCAAAACTTGGGTTGGGCTTACTCACTAATCCCAGCTATCAAAAAAATTGTACACTAAAAAAAGAAGACCAAGCTACGCTCTTGAGCGTCACCTTGAGTTCTTCAACACTCACCCATACGTAGTCTGCTCCAATCATGGGGGTTACTCTTGCACTTGAAGAAGAGCGCGCTAACGGTGTTGAGATCGATAACGCGACTATCCAAGGGGTTAAGATCGGTATGATGGGACCTCTTGCTGGTATCGGTGACCCAGTATTCTGGTTTACAGTTCGTCCTATCCTTGGAGCCCTTGGTGCATCACTTGTCGCATCTGGTAACATTGTTGGTCCCCTCCTCTTCTTCTTTGGATGGAATGCTATCCGTATGGCCTTCCTATGGTACACACAAGAGTTCGGTTACAAAGCTGGATCTGAAATCACTAAAGACATGTCTGGTGGTATCTTGAAAGACATCACTAAAGGAGCATCTATCCTTGGTATGTTCATCCTTGCTGTTCTTGTACAACGTTGGGTATCTATCAACTTTACTGTGAACCTTCCAGGTAAACAATTGGCTGAAGGTGCCTACATCAACTTCCCAGAAGGGCCTGTAACAGGTGGAGAATTGAAGGGAATTCTTGGTCAGGCTCTTAGTGGTTTGAGCTTGGATAGCGTTCAACCACAAACACTTCAAGGTCAGTTGAACTCATTGATTCCAGGATTGATGGGACTTCTCCTTACTTTCCTCTGCATGTGGTTACTTAAGAAAAAAGTATCACCAATCGCAATCATCCTTGCTCTCTTTGCTGTAGGTATTGCAGCTCGTTTCCTCGGTATCATGTAATCCAATCCATCGAGAATATAGATAAAAAAGAATCAGGATCAAATCCTGATTCTTTTTGTGTATCAACTTTTTCTTCTAGTCAGATAATGCAGGCTCCCAATCACCACTGCTAGGATGGCTACATAGAGTACTTGAGTGGTTTCTAGAGGCACAAAAGCTCCTCGCAGGATAAAGGTATTGGCAAGCAATCCAACAAGGGCTGCAAGGCTCAAAAACGTGAGCAAGACTAGTTTATATCGATTAAAGGGAATGCTGACCTTGGCAACTAGACACAGACCATTGATCAAAGCAAGGAGGAAGCAAATAAATTTGACCTGACCTGGGACAGTGATAAAGAAGTTCGTCAAGAGTACACTAGCAACCAGAATGCCACCACCAATCGCGACGATTGGTCAAAAATATCTCGCATAAAATGTGTGCTAACCTTTTCTTTATTGGACTCAAAAAGTTAGGAAGAAGGATGGAATCCCAATCGTAATGGCTGAAATGATTGTAAACTGAATAGGGGATAAAGGCAAATTCCAAAACCAAAGATCACACTCAAAAATCGCAAACACGATAGAGAAGAAGGTCTTTGTTAGAAAGAGAGATGCTACCTTTTTGGATGTTGTTGATGACCCGGCGTCCTTCCATCAAGATATCATAAAAATACTGCAAAAGTCATCTGTGAGAAAAAAACAATATTGGATACACTTTTTGGCTGCACTGGTAGCACCATTCATGGCAAAACTGATATCTGCTTTCTTGAGAGCTAGAACATCATTGACCCCGTCACCACTCATGGCAACTGTTTTACCAGCATTTTGCAAAATAGATACCATCTTTTGCTTCTGTTCAGGTGTCACACGTCCAAAGATTTCGTGTTCCAAGACCACTCTTTCAAAATCTTCTTCACTCACCTTGGTCATATCAATCGCACGGGCTTCTTCCTTAAAACCTGCCTTACGAGCCACCCCATATACAGCCACATGATTATCACCACTGATAATCTTCACTTCAACACCTTGAGATTCGAAATAGTCAAAGGTTTCCTTGGTATTGTCCTTAATCTCATCTGACAAAACGACGTGCCCCAGTAGTTCCATATTGGCTGGACTCGTGATGTGGTCCTTACTATGGGCAAGGGACAAGATTCGAAAACCTTGCTGTTTCAGATGCTCATAGTAGGCATCCATCGGCTGGGTAAAGTCTAGAAACTCATAGGCTCCGAAGAAATAGGTCCCACCCTCTTTTACTTGGACAAAGGAATACTTGTTTTTGCTTGAAAAGGCACCGACTTCTTGAACTTCCCACTTTTTCTCACACTTCAAGTGAGTCTTCAGAGCTCGCGAAGTTGCATTTTCATCCTCGAAATAAGCCAGATAAGAAGATAGTTTCTCTGCCACATTAGCATCCATTTCTTGGACCTTCATATTCCCCGTCGTGATAGTTCCTGTCTTATCAAAACAAAGAACATCTACTCGCGCCAAGGTCTCTACACAGTATAGCTCCTGCACTAGAACCTTCTTTTTAGCCAACTTCATGGCTGCTACCGCTAGGGAGACGCTAACCAAGAGAATCAAGCCCTCTGGAATCATGCCGACCAAGGCACCTGAACTTCCCAAGACAATCTCAACATAAGACCGTCCTAGACTAAAACCTCTGACATAGAGCAGAATGGCAACTGGCACCAGCAAGATAGAGACGATTTTTAAAATCTTATCCATGTAATCGCGCAATTGAGAAGGGTATTTTTTGAATTCCTTGCTGGATTTTGCAAGTTTGTTGATATAACTATCTGGGACCCACAGCTGTAGCCAGGATCAGACAAGTACCGCTGACGACATTGCTTCCGCTCATCAGCTTGTCACCAACTGTTTTAAAGACCGAATCACTTTCACCCGTCAGCAAGGACTCATCAACTTCAATATTCCCTTCAAGGACTTCTGCATCGACAGGCACCTGATCACCCAGATTGAGATGCAGGTACTCACCCAGAACGATGTCCTCTGGATCAATCTCAATCGTTTGACCATCTCGATTGACCCTTATACTTACTTTTTTACCAAGCAAACTTAGCTTTTCTAAGGCATTTTTTGAACGCACTTCTTGGAAAATCCCAATGGCTGTATTGATAGCAATCACACCTAAAAAGAGCATATTCTCAAATCGCAAGGTTGTGGCTACCAGAACTGCCAGAGCCAAGTTCATAGCATTAAAGAAGGTAAAGATATTTGAAACGACGATTTCCTTTGGTTGTTTTATAGGGTTTAATGTCGCTGATATTTCGTTGACGATCCTTGATGTCTTGACTGCTTAAATACTTCATTTCTACTCCGATATCCTTTTGTACTACTATAATAACACATATCTTTTTCTCTGTCACTTAAAGACTTAAAATAAGGAGAACTCACTTGGCAAGCATCATCTATCGCCACTTCAAGAAGAACTTAAAAAAGAGGCTAGGATTTCCCTAACCTCTTTTCTTTATGCTTTATTCTGCCAAGGCTCCCATTGGATCCCATGGTGCAAGTACGATTGGTTCTGCTTCATAGGCAGCCCGTTCTTCTGCTGTCAGCAATTCCTTACGGACAACGATTTGGTAAGTGTATTCATCCATCCAAGCGTCTGAGGCAACAAAGTAACCATCTGTACCGACCTTGTCTCCCCATGAGTTTTCAACCTTCCACTTGGTTGACTTGCCATTTTCATCCAAATCAACACCTGTCAAGACCATGGCGTGAGTCATCAAGCTTTCGCTGTAATCCAAACGTCCAGCCTTGTCTTGAGTGAATTGAATATCCATGCTTGATTCAAAGTCATAAACATCTGTCGCAAGGATTCCAGCTTTGCGGTTGCTGAGCTGACCGACATCTGAACCAAACCAAACAGTCTCACCTGCTTGCATTTGGGCAATCGCCAATTCTTTCAAGCGCTCCATCGGCACGTTGATGTAACGAACCGCACGGCTACCAACCACATTTCCCAACATCTCAACTGTGTAAGATTGGCCATAAGGTTTGTCAGCAGTTGGTGCGTTGATAACAGAAACATAGTCTTCTAGAGGAAGATTGACATATTTCTTGTAAAACTCTTGTGGTGTAATGCCCTTTTCGCTTTGGTAGTTGTTATCCTTATCGCGATAAGCAAAGTCAAATTTACGTGGTGGAAGCCCTAATGACATAGCAAGGAAGTTAAAGATTTCTTGCAAGAGGTCTTCTTTCTTAGCTTGAACAGTGGCTTGGTCTGCACCAGAAGCAAGCAAGTCACGCAAAATTTGAGCATCTTGGCGAAGCAATTTATTAAGGATTGCATTTAGCTCACGGCTACTGCTAGATGAAACTGACTCAGGATAGACTGACTTGGGAACAACACCGTATTTCTCAAAAAGAGATACCACCATATCCCATTGACCACCATCTTGTTGTGGAGTTTGAAGTAGGAATTTAACCTTACGGCTCGTCAATTCTTGGTCTGCAGTCGCAATGACTTGCTCCAAGAACCAGTTTGATTTCTCATACTTGTCCCAGAAGAAAGTGTGGGCCTGTGACAACTCAAAATTCTCCAGTTTATATTGTGAGATGAGCTTGTGGCGGAAAGTGTTGAGAGCCGCAAACATCCAGCAACGACCAGACGCTTTCTGGTTAGTTACCTTGTCCTTGGTCAAATCCAATGAGAAAACAGGTGTATTGTCTACATGGCTTTGGCGACGTTCCAGGGCTGCAAAAATTCCGTTGTGGCTGGCAGCATTTTCGATCGCTTGGTATTTGACATTTGCTTCATAGTTGGCAAATAGTTTATCTGTAAATGATTCTTGAATCGCGTTCATAGATTCCTCCTTTTATTCTACTGTCTATTATAACTCTTTTCACAAAGGAAGCAACTGAAAAACATAAAAGGCAAGGATCATTCTCCCTCACCTTTTTCTAACATAATCCAAACTAAGCAATACTAGCAAGGAGATTCTCTAACTCCTCCTTGGTCAGGCGACGCCATTCTCCTCGTTCTAAGTTCTCATCCAAGGCTAAAGTTCCCATCGTCAAACGTTGTAAGTCCACCACTTCCTTGCCACAGTAGGCCACCATTCGTTTGACCTGATGGAAACTTCCTTCTGCAATGGTCACACGAACCTGGCTTTGATTCTTTTTCTGGATCTACTGACACAAGCTCCAGTCTAGCAGGCTGACAAGTAAAGTCTTTGAGAGGAATACCCTCAGCAAATGTCTCCACATCTTCTTGGGTCATGATACCCTTGACTTGTGCCAGATAAGTCTTGTCCACATGACGCTTGGGCGAAAGAAGAGCATGAGCCAGCTGACCATCATTGGTCAAGAGTAAAAGACCATGCGTGTCAATATCCAAGCGTCCTACTGGGAAAACTTCCTTGCTCCGAGCAATATCATCCAGCAAGTCCAGAACGGTTCTGTGCTTGGGATCCTCAGTCGCTGAGATAACTCCTTGGGGCTTGTTCATCATGTAGTAGACAAACTCTTCATACTCCAACACTTGCCCATCAAAGCGAATCTCATCTCTTTCTTCATCAATCTGCAATTTAGCTGATTTTTCTTTTTTACCATTTACCGTCACGCGCCCAGCCTTGAGCAAGTTTTTGACCTCAGTCCGGCTCCCCACAGCGCAGGCAACTAAAAATTTATCTAATCTCATAGAACTATTATATCATACTCAAAAGGAGGCTGGTACAATGACCAACCTCCTTTTCGTTTCATACTCTTCAAAAATCTCTTCAAACCTCGTCAACGTCGCCTTGCCGTACTTAATTACAGCCTGCGGCTAGTTTTGCTCTTTGATTTTCATTGAGTATCGGATTTAAGAAATTAACTTCCTCGTCTCCAGAAAAATAGCTAAGACAATCATAGCACCTAAAACAGCTGGAACAATAGCTATCCCCTGCTAGGTTTGGGTCCCCCAAGTCCCAAAAAAAGCAGGTGCCCCAAAGAAGCACCAATCCAGCCGAGAAACATTTTTTTCCAAAAGCATCCCATGCTCTCTCCACGATTGGTCAAAGCACCTGCCAAGAGTCCCACTAGGAGACCAACAAACATACTTCCAAGCATAACTTCTCCTTAAATTGCCCAGTCTCCATTACGGAAGAGTGGGTACACGTGTCCCATCCTCACGGATACCATCGATATCCATTTGGTTAGAGCCAATCATAAAAGTCAACGTGAACATCTGAACGGTTAAGTCCTGCAGCTTCAAGCTCTTCTTCGCTCATCTCTGCTCCACCAACGACGCTAGTTGCATAGGCAGCACCGATAGCCAAGTGGTTTGACGCATTTCTCATCGAAAAGGGTATTAAAGAAGGTAATTCCTGACTGAGAAATTGGGCTTGGATCTGGTACCAAGGCACATTCACCCAAGGCACGCGCACCAGCATTTTCAAAGACAAGATCTTTCATAACCTGATCGCCTTTTCTCAGCAGTGATGTCTACGATTTGACCATCCCTTGAAAAGTTACCTTTAATCCCTTCAATGATATTTCCCGTTATAGCTAAGTGGTTTTGTAGAAAGTGACATAACCATCCGCACGACGGAAGTCAGGCGCTGTGAAGACTTCCTCTGTCGGCATATTTGGCAAGAAACCTTCGCCCTTGAGCATTGATAGCACCAGCTGATTCCCAAACGTGATTCTTAGGCAAATCCAAGTGTCAAATCTGTCCCTGGCGCTGTATAGTGAAGAGCTGAAAATTGCTCTTTATTAAGCATATCTGCCTTGCTCTTGAGGATAGCTGCATGTTCTTCCCAGGCCTTAACAGGGATCTTCTTCGTAGACACGGCAAGTTTTGAAAATTTGGTCCCAAAGGAAATCGACTGCTTCTTCATCGCTCGCAGCATTTGGAAAGACTTTCTTAGCCCATTCAAGTCCAGCAGCGGCCGCCACTGTCCAGCTAACCTTGTTGGATTGCGTTGCGATACGCATTGGTTTCATCGCAAGTCCCATCGCTTTGGCAGAAGCTGAAAGCTTATCCGCATCCACTCCGTTCAAGGCACCTGGATCAGAAGAACGGACACCGAGACGGCTAGCCTTATTCTCCAAGAGATAGTTCATCTCAGCAATCTTGTATTCTGGCACATTGTCCAAACGCTCCATCGGCGCGTGGAGGAATTTCTCGCGGTTGATAACATCATCAGTCCACTGAACGATAACTTCATGTGCTCCCAAAGTGCATAAGCTTCTTTTCACGATCAAATGCGCCAACTCACGTTGCTCCACATCGATAGAAAGAGCCAAAGTGTGACCAGGTTGCACATTAATTCCATTCGCAACCAATAATTTTGCATATTTTTCTAGATTTTCTTTAAAATTTGGTAAAACCATTTTGTTTTTTTCCTTTTCTTTTGTTATTTTCTCTTTCAAAACAAAGACAACAGGTTAACTGTTGCCACCGTGCCGCAAATCAAAGCGGTCATTCTCAAAAATCGTATCAGGATCAAGATCCAGCTGATAATCAAAACACCTTTTTGCGCTGGCTTTATCCTGAGCGGAAATGGTAAGTTTCATAAAAACCTCTTTCTATATTTTAGAAAAACTCATCAAACAAACTCAACTGGTTATCCTCTGGCATATTGCCCAGAATCCCCATTTCATCCATCTTTTCAACCAAGGTTGATGAGAGGCCACCACGTTTGCGTAGTTCTGTTTTGGAGAGGAATTCTCCTCTTCACGCGCTCGTACCAACTGCTTGGCAACGTTCTCTCCCAGACCATCCATTGCTACAAATGGCGGAATGAGGGTATCCCCATCGATGAGGAACTCTGTCGCATCACTACGATAGAGGTCTAACTTGCCAAACTTAAAGCCACGTTCCCACATTTCATTGACAATCTCAAGAGTTGTATAGAGGTCAATTTCCACATTAGAGGCTTCATTATTCTTCCGTTTTTTTCAGCGATCTCTTCCATTCTACGCTTGATGGCATCCAAGCCCGGCACCCATGGTCTTGATATCAAAAGGCCTTGGCACGGATTGAGAAGTAAGCACAGTAATAATAAATCGGATGGTGAACCTTGAAGTAGGCTACACGCAAGGCCATCATAACGTAGGCTGCCGCATGGGCCTTAGGGAACATATACTTGATTTTCCCACAGGATTCGATATACCACTCTGGTACCTTATTAGCCTTCATAGCCTCGATGTAGCCATTTCGCTCCTCTTCGGAAATCTTCAGCCACAAACCTTTACGCACCCGTTCCATGATGGTAAAGGCCATCTTAGGCTCGAGACCCGCATGCATGAGGTAAACCATGATATCATCCCGACAACCGATAACAGTTGATAGGTCTGCAATCCCTTGCTTGATTAGATCCTGGGCATTGCCCAACCAGACATCAGTACCGTGGGACAGACCTGATAGCTGAAGCAACTCCGCAAAAGGTTGTCGGATGGGTTTCATCGACCATCCCACGTACAAAGTTGGTGCCAAACTCTGGGATTCCCAGCATGCCCGTCGGCGTTCCGATTTGTTCAGGAGTCACCCCAAGTACATCCGTCCCAGAAAAGAGGGCCATCACGCCTTCATCATCCATAGGAATTTCATTAGGGTCAATCCCAGACAAGTCCTGCAATTTTCGAATCATGGTCGGATCATCATGCCCCAGTACATCGAGTTTGAGGACGTTCTCATCGATATCGTGGAAGTTAAAGTGAGTCGTCTGCCATTCAGCCGTCACGTCATCCGCTGGATACTGAACAGGCGTAAAGTCGTAGACATCCATATAGTTAGGAATAACAACGATTCCTCCTGGGTGTTGTCCTGTAGTCCGCTTGACACCGGCAGCACCTTGGGCAAGGCGTTCCACCTCTGCATCACGATAAAACTTCCCATAGTCTCTCTCATAGCCCTTGACAAAGCCATAGGCAGTCTTGGCAGCCACCGTACCAACCGTTCCTGCACGGAAGGCATATTCCTCACCAAAGATATCACGTACATCCAAGTGGGCGCTAGGCTGGTCTTCTCCCGAGAAGTTCAAGTCAATATCGGGAACCTTGTCCCCATCAAAACCAAGGAAGGTCTCAAACGGAATATCCTGTCCATTTTTGCTAAGTTTATGACCACAGTTTGGACAATCCTTATTGGGCATATCAAAACCTGAACCGTAAGAACCATCCGTGATAAACTCACTATACTGACACTGACCACAAACATAATGAGGAGAAAGAGGATTAACCTCCGTAATCCCAATCATGGTCGCAACAAAACTGGACCCAACAGACCCACGAGAACCCACCAAATAGCCCCGTTCATTGGAACGTTGCACTAGCATCTGCGATGCCAGATAAATCACGGCAAAGCCATTCCCCAGAATAGAAGTCAATTCCTTTTCAATCCGCAAATCAACAATATCTGGCAGCGGATTTCCATAAATCTCAAAAGCCTTCTTGTAGGTCAATTCAGCGACCGTTTCTTCAGCCTTGTCAATGAAAGGTGTGTACAAGTCACCCTTAACAACCTCAACAGGTTCAAAGATATCTGCCAAGGCATTGGTGTTTTCAATGACTAATTTGCGTGCTAAATCTTCTCCCAAGAAAGCAAATTCATCCAACATTTCATTAGTTGTTCGAAAATGAGCCTTAGGTAGCGGAGCCGGTTGGGCATGTTCACCATGACCGATGGTTCGGTTAATCATCGCCCCCTGTCCTAAACTACGGACGATAATTTCACGGTAAATCTCTTCTTCCGGTTCGATATAGTGGACATTTCCCGTAGCCAGAACAGGCTTGCCAAGACGGTCCCCAACCTCTATCAAACTCTTGATAATAGTCTGGAGTTCCTCCATATCCTTTACCTGCTCCTTGGCAATCAAGGGAGCATAGATAGCTGGTGGCATGACCTCGATAAAGTCATAATACTTGGCCACCTCAACCGCCGCATCCACACCTTGGGATACAACCGCGTCAAAAACTTCACCCTCCGAGCAAGCCGACCCCAAAATCAAGCCCTCCCGATGGGCGTCTAGAACCGTTCTCGGAATCCGTGGCACCCCTTCAAAATACTTGGTGTTAGACAAAGAAACCAGTTTAAAGATATTTTTTAGACCTACCTGATTCTTGACATAAATAGTCGCATGCTTGATCCGAGCTTTTTATAAGAATCTGGACTAATCAAATCAATGTTGAGTCTAGCTAAATCAGTCACACCATATTTCTCTGCCACCTCTTTGATAAAGATGAAGAGCAGACGACCAGTAGCTTCCGCATCGTAGTTGGCCATGTGGTGGTGTTCAAGTGCTACACCAAAACGCTTAGTCAAAGGTCCCAAACCATGGCGTTTATACTCAGGATAGAGATTTCTAGCAAACTCCAGCGTATCGATGACTGGCTGGCTAATCTTAGGCAGACCATGACGCTCATAGTTGGCATTCATAAAGCCAACGTCAAAGGTAGCATTGTGAGCAACTAAGACTGTATTCTTGCAAAATTCTTGGAATTCTTGCAAAAACTTGTTCCAGTGGTTTAGCATTTTTTTAACATGATCATCTGTAATACCTGTTAACTCAGTAGTAAAAGGCTGACAAGGGATGCCCAGGATTGATAAATTCATCAAATTCGGCAATAACATTTCCCTTTATACATCTTAGAGGCCGCAACCTGAATCAAATCATTATAGATGGCTGAAAGCCCCGTCGTTTCCACGTCAAAAACCACATAGGTCGCTTCTGACAAGTCCATCTCCACTTCGTTGTAAACGATAGGGACACGATCCTCCACAATATTGCCTTCCATTCCATAGATCAGCTGGATTCCAGCTTTCTTGGTCGCCTTATAGCCGTGTGGGAAAGATTGAACATTTCCATGGTCCGTGATGGCAACCGCCTTGTGCCCCCACTTAGCAGCTATCGCAACGATCTCCTCTACTTCTGGTAGAGCATCCATAGTCGACATATTAGTATGAGCATGAAACTCAACCCGACGCTCACCTTCTGGCATCAAATCCTTCCGCTCATAGTGAACAACTTCCTGCACATCCTGGACGTTCATGGTCAAATCACGTGTGAAGTTATTCATCTCCACATTCCCACGAACTCGGAGCCAAGAATTCTTCTTAATGATGTCAAACTTCTGAGCCTCTTCCTCATTCTTAACCCATTTTTGCATTGAAAAACTTGAAGTGTAATCCGTCATTTTAAAATTGATCAAAACGCGACCAGTTCTGGTCACTTTATGCTCCACATCAAAAACGACCCCTTCAAAGACCAGACGATTTTCCTCAGTCGTCACGTCAATCATCTGGGTAACTTCAACCTTATCTAGTTTAGGCTTGGCCGCAGCCTTTTTAGCCTGAAAATCAAAGGCTGGCTTCTCTTCTACTGGAGGAGGAGCCATTTGTTCCAATTGCTCCATAGCTCGAAGCGCTTCCTCATTGGCAGCCTGAACGATTTGTTCATTCTCCGTATGGAAGGCTTCCTCCTGCTCTTGTGTAAGAGCATCATTCTTTTCTATTTGGCATACAAAAGCTGGAAAACCAAACTTTTCGAGTTGCTTTGCTAGATTAGGAAGATGATTCTTCTTAAAGTGCTCCTTATCAATCGCCTCTGAACCTTCAATAATGAGTTGATTTCCCTCCGCACGAACTTGCAAGTTCTGGTAAAGAGATTTAAACCCTTGACTTGCACACGGACCTTCAGAAAAAGCCTCTCTATAATAGGCCTGTAAGAGTTCATTTGAAAATTCTTGAGAGAAAACCTTGATTTCGAAAACAGCTCGATTCCCTGTCTTAGAAAATTCTTCACCAAGCCCTTTCTTTAACTCTAAAAAGATTTCAATCGGTAAAATATTAGAAAATACAAAATGAAATTCCCAAATCTTACTAATTTTATGAACCACAACACGCTCAATTCTGGCATCAACAAGAGCAGGATCCTGCTTTAAATGATCAGAGATTCCTAGTTGATTCATTAAAATTTCAAACTTACTTGACATTCATTTTCCTCACATTATTCTCTTACTATTTTACCATAATTAAAGAAAATATATGACTAGTACCATTCCTTAAGCACTGCTAGTTTACCCAAATTTGTTCAGTAAACAAAAAAGAAGACTCTCAGAATCTCCTTAGTAAATAAAAAAAGATACCCTTAAGTATCTCTGTAATGAATCGGGAAGACAGGATTCGAACCTGCGACACCTTGGTCCCAAACCAAGTACTCTACCAAGCTGAGCTACTTCCCGCGTTAAATAAAAAAATGCACCCTAGAGGAGTCGAACCTCTAACCGCCTGATTCGTAGTCAGGTACTCTATCCAGTTGAGCTAAGGGTGCTCATCATTATATGCCGAGGACCGGAATCGAACCGGTACGATCGTTACCAATCGCAGGATTTTAAGTCCTGTGCGTCTGCCAGTTCCGCCACCCCGGCCTCTCTAAGCGAACGACGGGATTCGAACCCGCGACCCCCACCTTGGCAAGGTGGTGTTCTACCACTGAACTACGTTCGCATCGACCTCTTATTCTATATAAAAAAATGCCGGCTACATGACTTGAACACGCGACCCTCTGATTACAAATCAGATGCTCTACCAACTGAGCTAAGCCGGCTACTTTCTATTATGCGGGTTAAGGGACTTGAACCCCCACGCCGTTAAGCGCCAGATCCTAAATCTGGTGCGTCTGCCAATTCCGCCAAACCCGCAAATATGACCCGTACTGGGCTCGAACCAGTGACCCATTGATTAAAAGTCAATTGCTCTACCAACTGAGCTAACGAGTCTAAAATAACTTCCGTTATCTTAAACGGTCCCGACGGGAATCGAACCCGCGATCTTCGCCGTGACAGGGCGACGTGATAACCGCTACACTACGGGACCTATGGGAGTTAACGGGATCGAACCGCTGACCCTCTGCTTGTAAGGCAGATGCTCTCCCAGCTGAGCTAAACTCCCAAAGGGTGGAGTCTAGCTCAGCCAACGGTAAGAAACTTCGTTTCTCTCATCCGCCGATTATAATTTCGATTTCCTCTCAATTACAACTAAGCTAAACTCCCTCGAGCTAAGCGACTTCCATATCTCACAGGGGGCAACCCCCAACTACTTCCGGCGTTCTAGGGCTTAACTTCTGTGTTCGGCATGGGTACAGGTGTATCTCCTAGGCTATCATCACTTAACTCTGAGTAATACCTACTCAAAATTGAATATCTATCAAATACCAAGAAAACCGTCCACTTTCATATTCTCAGTTACTTTGGATAAGTCCTCGAGCTATTAGTATTAGTCCGCTACATGTGTCGCCACACTTCCACTTCTAACCTATCTACCTGATCATCTCTCAGGGCTCTTACTGATATAAAATCATGGGAAATCTCATCTTGAGGTGGGTTTCACACTTAGATGCTTTCAGCGTTTATCCCTTCCCCTACATAGCTACCCAGCGATGCCTTTGGCAAGACAACTGGTACACCAGCGGTAAGTCCACTCTGGTCCTCTCGTACTAGGAGCAGATCCTCTCAAATTTCCTACGCCCGCGACGGATAGGGACCGAACTGTCTCACGACGTTCTGAACCCAGCTCGCGTGCCGCTTTAATGGGCGAACAGCCCAACCCTTGGGACCGACTACAGCCCCAGGATGCGACGAGCCGACATCGAGGTGCCAAACCTCCCCGTCGATGTGAACTCTTGGGGGAGATAAGCCTGTTATCCCCAGGGTAGCTTTTATCCGTTGAGCGATGGCCCTTCCATACGGAACCACCGGATCACTAAGCCCGACTTTCGTCCCTGCTCGAGTTGTAGCTCTCGCAGTCAAGCTCCCTTATACCTTTACACTCTGCGAATGATTTCCAACCATTCTGAGGGAACCTTTGGGCGCCTCCGTTACCTTTTAGGAGGCGACCGCCCCAGTCAAACTGCCCGTCAGACACTGTCTCCGATAGGGATAACCTATCCGGGTTAGAGTGGCCATAACACAAGGGTAGTATCCCAACAACGTCTCCTTCGAAACTGGCGTCCCGATCTCTTAGACTCCTACCTATCCTGTACATGTGGTACAGACACTCAATATCAAACTGCAGTAAAGCTCCATGGGGTCTTTCCGTCCTGTCGCGGGTAACCTGCATCTTCACAGGTACTAAAATTTCACCGAGTCTCTCGTTGAGACAGTGCCCAAATCATTACGCCTTTCGTGCGGGTCGGAACTTACCCGACAAGGAATTTCGCTACCTTAGGACCGTTATAGTTACGGCCGCCGTTTACTGGGGCTTCAATTCATACCTTCGGATTACTCCTAAGCACTCCTCTTAACCTTCCAGCACCGGGCAGGCGTCACCCCCTATACATCATCTTACGATTTAGCAGAGAGCTGTGTTTTTTTGATAAACAGTTGCTTGGGCCTATTCACTGCGGCTGACGTAAAGTCAGCACCCCTTCTCCCGAAGTTACGGGGTCATTTTGCCGAGTTCCTTAACGAGAGTTCTCTCGCTCACCTGAGGCTACTCGCCTCGACTACCTGTGTCGGTTTGCGGTACGGGTAGAGTATGTTTAAACGCTAGAAGCTTTTCTTGGCAGTGTGACGTCACTAACTTCGCTACTAAACTTCGCTCCCCATCACAGCTCAATGTTATAGATATAAGCATTTGACTCATATCACACCTCACTGCTTAGACAGACACTTCCATTCGTCTGCTTTAGTTAGCCTACTGCGTCCCTCCATCACTACATACTCTAGTACAGGAATATCAACCTGTTGTCCATCGGATACACCTTTCGGTCTCTCCTTAGGTCCCGACTAACCCAGGGCGGACGAGCCTTCCCCTGGAAACCTTAGTCTTACGGTGGACAGGATTCTCACCTGTCTTTCGCTACTCATACCGGCATTCTCACTTCTATGCGTTCCAGCACTCCTCACGGTATACCTTCTTCACACATAGAACGCTCTCCTACCATACCTATAAAGGTATCCACAGCTTCGGTAAATTGTTTTAGCCCCGGTACATTTTTCGGCGCAGGGTCACTCGACTAGTGAGCTATTACGCACTCTTTGAATGAATAGCTGCTTCTAAGCTAACATCCTAGTTGTCTGTGCAACCCCACATCCTTTTCCACTTAACAATTATTTTGGGACCTTAGCTGGTGGTCTGGGCTGTTTCCCTTTCGACTACGGATCTTAGCACTCGCAGTCTGACTGCCGACCATAATTCATTGGCATTCGGAGTTTATCTGAGATTGGTAATCCGGGATGGACCCCTCACCCAAACAGTGCTCTACCTCCAAGAATCTTGATGTCGACGCTAGCCCTAAAGCTATTTCGGAGAGAACCAGCTATCTCCAAGTTCGTTTGGAATTTCTCCGCTACCCACAAGTCATCCAAGCACTTTTCAACGTGCCCTGGTTCGGTCCTCCAGTGCGTCTTACCGCACCTTCAACCTGCTCATGGGTAGGTCACATGGTTTCGGGTCTACGACATGATACTAATGCGCCCTATTCAGACTCGGTTTCCCTGCGGCTCCGTCTCTTCAACTTAACCTCGCATCATATCGTAACTCGCCGGTTCATTCTACAAAAGGCACGCTCTCACCCATTAACGGGCTCGAACTTGTTGTAGGCACACGGTTTCAGGTTCTATTTCACTCCCCTCCCGGGGTGCTTTTCACCTTTCCCTCACGGTACTGGTTCACTATCGGTCACTAGGGAGTATTTAGGGTTGGGAGATGGTCCTCCCAGATTCCGACGAGATTTCACGTGTCTCGCCGTACTCAGGATACTGCTAGGTACAAAGACTATTTTTAAATACGAGGCTATTACTCTCTTTGGCTGATCTTCCCAAATCATTCTTCTATAATCTTTGAGTCCACATTGCAGTCCTACAACCCCGAAGAGTAAACTCTTCGGTTTGCCCTCCTGCCGTTTCTGCTCGCCGCTACTAAGGCAATCGCTTTTTGCTTTCTCTTCCTGCAGCTACTTAGATGTTTCAGTTCACTGCGTCTTCCTCCTCACATCCTTAACAGATGCGGGTAACAGGTAGTACCTGTTGGGTTCCCCCATTCGGAAATCCCTGGATCATCGCTTACTTACAGCTACCCAAGGCATATCGTCGTTTGTCACGTCCTTCTTCGGCTCCTAGTGCCAAGGCATCCACCGTGCGCCCTTATTAACTTAACCTTATTTTTTGACCTTTCAGTCATAAACTCTTTTAATACTACAGCGTTTCGGTTTATTTTTCTTGTTACTATTTGATATAGATATTCAATTTTTCAATGTGCATTACTTGGTGATCTCTCACCAATGGAGCCTAGCGGGATCGAACCGCTGACCTCCTGCGTGCAAAGCAGGCGCTCTCCCAGCTGAGCTAAGGCCCCACAAGACCTCTCAAGACTAAACAAGACCAATGTGCAGTTCCTTATCCTTAGAAAGGAGGGTGATCCAGCCGCACCTTCCGATACGGCTACCTTGTTACGACTTCACCCCAATCATCTATCCCACCTTAGGCGGCTGGCTCCTAAAAGGTTACCTCACCGACTTCGGGTGTTACAAACTCTCGTGGTGTGACGGGCGGTGTGTACAAGGCCCGGGAACGTATTCACCGCGGCGTGCTGATCCGCGATTACTAGCGATTCCGACTTCATGTAGGCGAGTTGCAGCCTACAATCCGAACTGAGACTGGCTTTAAGAGATTAGCTTGCCGTCACCGGCTTGCGACTCGTTGTACCAGCCATTGTAGCACGTGTGTAGCCCAGGTCATAAGGGGCATGATGATTTGACGTCATCCCCACCTTCCTCCGGTTTATTACCGGCAGTCTCGCTAGAGTGCCCAACTAAATGATGGCAACTAACAATAGGGGTTGCGCTCGTTGCGGGACTTAACCCAACATCTCACGACACGAGCTGACGACAACCATGCACCACCTGTCACCTCTGTCCCTGAAGGAAAAACTCTATCTCTAGAGCGGTCAGAGGGATGTCAAGACTCTGGTAAGGTTCTTCGCGTTGCTTCGAATTAAACCACATGCTCCACCGCTTGTGCGGGCCCCCGTCAATTCCTTTGAGTTTCAACCTTGCGGTCGTACTCCCCAGGCGGAGTGCTTAATGCGTTAGCTGCGGCACTAAACCCCGGAAAGGGTCTAACACCCTAGCACTCATCGTTTACGGCGTGGACTACCAGGGTATCTAATCCTGTTTGCTCCCCACGCTTTCGAGCCTCAGCGTCAGTTACAAGCCAGAGAGCCGCTTTCGCCACCGGTGTTCCTCCATATATCTACGCATTTCACCGCTACACATGGAATTCCACTCTCCCTCTTGCACTCAAGTTAAACAGTTTCCAAAGCGTACTATGGTTAAGCCACAGCCTTTAACTTCAGACTTATCTAACCGCCTGCGCTCGCTTTTACGCCCAATAAATCCGGACAACGCTCGGGACCTACGTATTACCGCGGCTGCTGGCACGTAGTTAGCCGTCCCTTTCTGGTAAGATACCGTCACAGTGTGAACTTTCCACTCTCACACTCGTTCTTCTCTTACAACAGAGCTTTACGATCCGAAAACCTTCTTCACTCACGCGGCGTTGCTCGGTCAGACTTCCGTCCATTGCCGAAGATTCCCTACTGCTGCCTCCCGTAGGAGTCTGGGCCGTGTCTCAGTCCCAGTGTGGCCGATCACCCTCTCAGGTCGGCTATGTATCGTCGCCTTGGTGAGCCGTTACCCTCACCAACTAGCTAATACAACGCAGGTCCATCTGGTAGTGATGCAATTGCACCTTTTAAGCAAATGTCATGCAACATCTACTATTATGCGGTATTAGCTATCGTTTCCAATAGTTATCCCCCGCTACCAGGCAGGTTACCTACGCGTTACTCACCCGTTCGCAACTCATCCAGAAGAGCAAGCTCCTCCTTCAGCGTTCTACTTGCATGTATTAGGCACGCCGCCAGCGTTCGTCCTGAGCCAGGATCAAACTCTCATTAAAAGTTTGAGTTCTCACTCATTTCTGTCACTGACAGATTTATTGTTTTTTTCATTGTTCAGTACTATAACCTTAGTTATAGCGCCCTGCACATTGGTTCGTCTTGTTCAGTTTTCAAAGGTCTTTGTCACTCAATCTCTCTCAAGCGACAACTATATTAGTATATCACAGCTACCTGTCTCTGTCAACAGATTTTTAAAACTTTTTTCAAGTTTTTTTAACCGCAATACACCATAGTCCGTACGGGATTCGAACCCGTGTTACCGCCGTGAAAAGGCGGTGTCTTAACCCCTTGACCAACGGACCTTGAGCTTTTCAACTCTTTCTATTATACCTACTTTTTTACCTTTGTCAAGAACTTTTTTTCCTCTTTATCGAAATTCTGAAAAGATTAGGGAAAGTTCTCTCAGGAGAGCTTTACGTCCTCTAAAGACTTCTCCTCCCATTAGACGGTCTATTAACTCTTGTTTTTCCATACTCTGCTTTGATTTGTAATTCTTTAGAAGTTCGTGAAAGAGATAATAATCGTCCAGCCTGAGTCCTTTTTCTCCTAGACGATGGCTAATCTCACTCACCTCTTCATAGGGTTCTTTGTCAAAACGGCGCTTGTGGCTTTCCTGTTTACGGATGTAATCTAGGATACGATTTCTAAACTTTGTTTTAAAGCAGACATAAAGTCGATGGCGCTCGCCCTCTAGTAACTCTGGATTGCGACTCACCAGCTCATACAGACATAACATGCCTTCCTGATCCCAGTCCTCTTTCTCCCACAGATGCAAATGATAATCTTTGCGACACTTATGGACGATTCCCTTACTTTCTTCATATAAATCTTTTAGATTCATAGACCTCTCCTTTCTGCATTTAGTTTAGCAAAATGCGCGAGCCACTGGGTCTACTTCCTCTATTCTATACTTCTTCCTCCCCCAACGGCACATAAAAAGAGAGGCAAAGCCTCTCTGGGGTTATAATTCTGCAATTTGGTTGAGATTCACTTCTGCAATCGTATCATTACCAAACATAGAGATAATCATCTTCACTTTGTTGTTATCAATTTCAGTAATTTTACCTGTGTAGTCTGCAAAAGCGCCATCAATGATGCGGACTGTCTGGCCAACTTCAACATCAATATCGAACTCTTGAACAGTTTGTCCCATTGAAACCAGAATATCACGGATTTCTTGTTCCAAAAGTGGAGTTGGTTTTGATCTGTTACCGTGTGAGCCGACGAATCCTGTTACGTTAGGTGTGTTTCGAACGACGAACCATGCTTCATCGGTCATGACCATTTCTACAAGGACATAACCTGGAAAGCGATTCTCTTCAACTTCCTTTTTCTTTCCATTTTTCTCAACTTGCACGGTTTGTGTTGGAATCTCAACACGTAGAATATTATCCAACATGTTATATGTTTGCGCACGTTGCAATAGATTTTCTTTTACCTTATTTTCATAGCCAGAATAAGTTTGTAGAACAAACCATCCCTTGTCAAAACTATCCATGATATTTCCTTTCATACATATGATAGAAGAAAGTTAGCAGAACTTCTCCACTTTTCTTCTAAAAAATGTTAATAAATCGAATCAAACCTGATACAATCAACTGGTCAAAAATGTAAATGATGACCACAAAGAAGGCTGTGTATTCCATAATAGAGCGAAAATCTCTCCAGCTTTCTTTGCGAGTTGGCCAAGTTGTTTCTTTAAGAAGTTTAAAAATATCCTTAATAAAGCCCATCGTTCTCTCCTATCTCGTTTCTCTATGTGTCGTATATTTTCCACAATGTTTACAAATTTATTTACTTCTAGTCGTGTTGGCTTGGGGTTCCCACTAATTTTGATTGAATAATTCCTTGAACCACAAACTGCACAAGCTAGGCTTGCTTTTTTTAGTGCCATAACGCCTCCATCTTATCTATTATAACAAGAAACCTAGGCTTTGACAAGCCTCTTAACGAAATAGATTAAGGATTGAGTCCCATATTGTCTGGGCTTTTTCTTTTATTTTAGCTTCTGAAATCGCACGACCTGCTTCATCTACAAGATTTTGTGCACGACTACGAATATCTCCTATTGGGTCCTCAGACTGGTTTGTCTCATTTTCAACAACCTGCTTTTTCGTATTTTCTGGTTCAATACCATTTTGTTTATAAGCATTCTCAACTGTAAAAGTGCTACCTGTAGTGTAAGGTAAAATGGTATTAGCCATACTTCTAAAGACATGGGCTGCTCCATTGGAGGTCGAACCTGCTAGATAATGGTTCTCATCTGTTGTTGGGAAACCGAGCCAGTGGCTGATTACCACATCCGGAGTATAGCCGATCACCCACTGGTCACTGGTATATTCTGGGTTGAAAACAGCTTCAGTCGTACCTGTTTTACCAGCCATAACATAATCTGCCGGTGACGAACTAATTCCTGTACCATTGGTAAATGTTCCTAGCATCATGCTGGTCATTTTATCGGCTACCGACTTATCAATCACTCGTTTTTGGGAGTTTTTATGACTCTTGATGATCTGGCCGCTGGCATTTTCAATACGAGTGATGAAATGTGCTTCAGGCATCAAACCTCCATTAGCAAAGGCTGCATAGGCTTGCGCCATCTGGAGAGGATTCGTCTCCACACCTCCACCAAGAGCAACTCCAAGAACTCGGTCAACTTTTTCCATATTCAGACCAAATCTCTCCCCAGCGTCAAAAGCTTTGTCAATACCTAATTCATTTACAGTCGCAACAGCTGGCAGGTTGAGTGATTCCGCCAAGGCCTGATACATAGGTACTTCTGGAGATGTCTTAATACCTGCATAGTTGTCTACTTGATAACTGTTGTACTGCATCGTATGATTATCCAGTTGCTTGTTCAAGGCCCACCCTGCTTCTACTGCGGGTGTATAAACGACTAAAGGTTTAATGGTTGAGCCTGGGCTACGCTCAGACTGAGTGGCATAGTTGAAATTGCGAAAGCCTGGTTTGTCATCACCAGCTACACGACCAACAACTCCACGCACTCCACCTGTTTTAGGCTCTAGAGCAACACTACCTGATTCGGCATGCGTTCCGTCTTCTGCTGTTGGAAATAGCGAAGTGTTTTCGTAAATAACCTGCATGTTTGCTTGGTAGTTTTGGTCAAGCTCTGTGTAGATTCGATAGCCGTTGTTGACAATCTCTTCTTCTGTGAGATTGTACTTGGAAACCGCTTCGTTGACAACTGCATCAAAAATAGGACGGGTAACGATAATCCGAAACTTTGCCTTCATACTTATCTTGCAGTTGAGAAGACATATCTACTCCAGCCGCTTCGGTTTCTTGATTTTTTTATCAATATAGCCCTGCTGCAACCATATTTTGCAAAACAGTATCCCTACGGTTGGTCGAAGTTTCAACAGAATTTAATGGATTGTACAATTCTGGTCCCTTGAGCATCCCTGCTAGAGTGGCCGCCTGATCAAGCGTTAGTTGTGAAGCCGATACACCGAAATATTTCTTACTTGCATCTTCAACACCCCATACCCCATTTCCAAAGTAGGCGTTATTGAGGTACATAGTAAGGATTTGCTCCTTGCTGTATTTCTTTGGTCAACTCTAAGGCAAGGAAAAACTCCTTGGCCTTCCGTTCAACGGTCTGATCCTGAGAAAGATAAGCATTTTTTGCCAACTGTTGAGTGATGGTGGAACCCCCTCCAGAACGACCCGCTGTAAGGATGGCTAGAAAGAAACGACCGTAGTTAATCCCATCATTTTTATAAAAGGAACGGTCCTCTGTCGCGACGACAGCATTCTGCAAGTCTTTACTAATATCTGTCAGTTCAACATAGGTTCCCTTTTTGACCTGATAGGGCTCCTGCCTCTTTTTTTCTTCGCGGTCAAAAAAATCAGAGTTCGCGTTTTTCAGGGCATTTTGCAAAGTCATTGACATTGGTAGACTTGGCTATCGCAAACAAGTAGGTTCCTACCAGTAAACCAGCACTTAACCCTAAAATGATGACGATTTTTGTCAGATGATAACGACGCCAAAATTTCCGAATCGGACCTACATGGCCTAGTTTTTTTCTATCGCTCCGTGAACGACGCATGCTAGTCGAATCAGACTCCGCTGATTCATTCGTTTCTTTTTTAAAGAGAGAAAGAAACTTCTCAAATAATTTATCTAATTTCATGCGTTTATTTTATCATCTTCACCATAGGAACTCAAGAATTTAGCTACTCCCTATCCAAATAGGGCTTTTTTTGTTACAATATCTGTATGCAATTCACATTTACATTACCCGAATCCTTGCCTCAAATGACGGTCAAACAATTCCTAGAGGAACAACTCCTCATCCCTAGAAAAATCCGCCATTTTTTTGAGAATAAAGAAGAACATCTTAATCAACCACAAAGAAGTTCACTGGAACGAGATGGTCAAACCAGGAGACGTTTGCCAGTTGACTTTTGACGAGGAAGATTATCCCCAAAAAGAAATCCTTTGGGGCAATCCAGACCTCGTTCAAGAGGTTTATCAAGACCAACATCTCATTATCGTCAACAAGCCAGAGGGAATGAAAAACTCACGGAAATCAACCTGATGAAATTGCCCTTCTCAATCATGTCTCTGCCTATGTTGGCCAAACCTGCTATGTCGTTCATCGTCTGGACATGGAAACTAGTGGTTTGATTCTCTTTTGCCAAAAAAATCCTTTTTATCCTGCCTATTCTCAATCGCTTATTGGAGAAAAAAAGAGATTTCTAGTGAATACTGGGCACTCATAGAAGGACGAGTAGAGAGTAAAGAACTTGTCTTTCGAGATAAAATTGGTCGTGATCGACACGATCGCAGAAAAACGAGTGGTAGATCCCAAAAATGGGCAACATGCTGAAACACATATCAGTCGATTAAAACAATTCCCAAACAAGACTACCCTTGTCCGTTGCAAACTAAAGACCGGTCGAACGCATCAAATCCGTGTTCACCTCTCTCACCATAAGCACCCTATCCTGGGCGATCCTCTCTATAACTCTAAATCAAGAACGAGCCGGCTCATGCTCCACGCTTTTCGACTTTCCTTTACTCATCCACTCACCTTAGAAAAAAATTGAGTTTCACTGCCCTCTCGGATACTTTCGAAATAGAATCATAACCACCCGTCTAACGGGTGGTTTGCACTCAGAGCTATAAGCCCAAATCACCAGCCAGCGCCTAAAGACGCTGGCTTTCACGTTGTTCAAGCCTCATTGCTCTTGACTCGTCACTTGCCTCTTAAAGAGACCTTGGTACTACTTACCACTATCCCTAAAGGGATCCTCATATTCTTTTACACTTAATTTATCTAGTGCTATATCATGCTTTTCCTGTTCTTGAATATATTTCTTAATTGTGGCTTCATTAAGCCCTACTGTACTTACATAATAACCTTCTGCCCAGAAATGCCGATTCCCAAACTTGTACTTGAGGTTGGCGTGTTTGTCAAACATCATGAGTGCACTTTTACCTTTTAAATACCCCATGAAACTTGAAACACTTATCCTCGGTGGAATACTGACTAACATATGTACATGGTCTGGCATTAAGTGACCTTCGATAATCTCAACACCTTTATAACTACATAATCGATGGAATATTTCTCCCAAACTACTTCGATATTGATTATAAATTACTTTTCGTCTATACTTAGGGGTGAACACAATGTGATATTTACACATCCACTTTGTGTGTGATAAACTATGTGCCTTTTGTGCCATATTTTTCTCCTTTCGCTTTACAATTGGCTTGAACACCTTTATTGTATCGCGTTTGGAGTTTTTTGGTATAACCTTCGATGCGCACCCGCATAGCGGGTGGTTTATTTGTCTCGCACCTTGCGGAGCGAGACGGACTAGTAGTCACATAATTAAAACAAAATGGATGACACTATCATCCATTTTTCTATACAAAAAAGCAAGACCAGAAGGCCTTGCTTTTATCGACTCAAGAATTATTTAGCGATTTTTGCGAAGTATTCAAGAGTACGAACAAGTTGTGCAGTGTAAGACATTTCGTTGTCGTACCATGAAACAACTTTAACCAATTGTTTACCGTCAACGTCAAGAACTTTAGTTTGAGTTGCATCGAACAATGAACCGTAAGACATACCTAAGATATCTGAAGATACGATTGGATCTTCTGTGTAACCGTATGATTCGTTTGAAGCTGCTTTCATAGCTGCGTTTACTTCATCAACAGTAACATTCTTTTCAAGAACTGCTACCAATTCAGTTACTGAACCAGCTGGAACAGGAACACGTTGAGCAGCTCCGTCAAGTTTACCGTTCAATTCAGGATTACAAGACCGATAGCTTTTAGCAGCACCAGTTGAGTTAGGAACGATGTTTTGCAGCACCAGCGCGAGCACGGCGAAGGTCACCACCACGGTGTGGTCCGTCAAGGATCATTTGGTCACCAGTGTAAGCGTGGATAGTAGTCATCAATCCTTCTACAACACCAAAGTTGTCTTGAAGAGCTTTAGCCATAGGAGCCAAGCAGTTTGTAGTACATGAAGCACCTGAGATAACTGTTTCAGTACCGTCAAGAACGTCGTGGTTAGTGTTAAATACAACTGTTTTAACATCGTTTCCACCAGGAGCAGTGATAACAACTTTTTTAGCTCCTCCAGCGTGCAAGTGTTTTTCAGCTGCATCTTTCTTAGCAAAGAAACCAGTAGCTTCAAGAACGATTTCTACACCGTCAGTAGCCCAGTCGATTTGCTCTGGATCACGTTCAGCAGAAACTTTAACGAATTTACCGTTAACTTCAAATCCACCTTCTTTAACTTCAACAGTACCGTCGAAACGACCTTGAGTTGTGTCGTATTTCAACAAGTGTGCAAGCATAACTGGGTCTGTAAGGTCGTTGATGCGTGTAACTTCAACACCTTCTACGTTTTGGATACGACGGAAAGCAAGACGACCGATACGTCCGAAACCGTTAATACCAACTTTAACTACCATTAGTGATTTCCTCCTTATGAAAATCATGAAATTTTTATTGTGAAAAGAGTAACTTGAATCACTACAAATCACCTTTCAACAAACCTATTATATAACTATTTGAGTTTAATTGCAAGTACGGGCGTTGATTTTCTCTCCCGCTTTTCTACTTTTTCTCCCCCTTTTTATTCATCCATTCTTTTATTTTCAAAGCATATCTCTAGAATCTTTTATAATATCTGCATATCCTCTTCATTTCAAGGTGAAACTCCAATTTCAACGCTTTCAGAGTTTACAAAAAAGAGACAGGATTTCTCCTGTCTCTAGGCTGATAAACAATTATTTGCGACGTCCTGGTCGTTCTGCATAACCATAGTAAGCATCTGCCATGATTTCTTCCATGTCAGCTACCATTGGCAAGCGTGGGTTAGCAGGTGAACATTGATCTTCATAAGCAAGCAAGGCAATTTCATGCAAGCTGTCTTTCCAAGCTTTTTCATCGATTCCTTGATCCTTGAAGTTCATCTTTATACCTACTGCAACACCAAGTTCGTAAACAGCTTTAGCGTATGCTTCAACTGCTTCTTCTGGAGTTGAGTGAGGCAATCCAAGCATTCTAGCAATATCTTGGAATTTTTCGTCAGCTTTCCAGTAGTTATACTTAGGCCATGTAGTCGTCTTAGATGGGCGAGTACCATTGTAACGGATAACGTATGGAAGCAAGATTGCGTTTGTACGTCCGTGAACAGTATGGTGAACCGCACCGATCTTGTGGGCCATTGAGTGGCTCATACCAAGGAAGGCATTGGCAAAGGCCATACCAGCCATTGTAGATGCATTGTGCATTTTTTCGCGAGCTTCTGGATCAGCTGTCTTAACAGATTTCCAACCATTCAAAGACAAGTTTGATTGTTTGAAGGGCGATACCGTCTGTGTAGTCGTTAGCAAAGTTTGAAGTGTAGGCTTCAGTCGCGTGAGTCAAGACGTCCATACCTGTGTCCGCAGTGATGAAATCTGGAACTGACTCAACCAAAGCAGGGTCAACAATCGCAATAGTTGGTGTCAATGAGTAGTCAGCCAATGGGTATTTACGATTGTTTTTCTTATCAGAGATAACGGCAAATGGTGTTACTTCTGAACCTGTACCTGAAGTTGTTGGAATACCTATGTATTTCGCTTTTTTACCAAGTGATGGGAAGCGGAAGGCACGTTTACGGATGTCCATGAATTTTTGAACCAAGTCACGGAAGTCGATTTGTGGTTGTTCGTAGAAGAGCCACATTACTTTGGCTGCATCCATTGGAGAACCACCACCAAGAGCGATGATTGTGTCTGGTTCAAATGCTCTCATTACTTCAGTACCACGTTCTACAGTTGTGATATCTGGGTCTGGTTCAACGTCTGAGAAGACTTGGACAGTTACACGGTTGCTGCGTTTGTTCAATTGGTCAATAATGCGTTGAACAAAACCAAGTTTTTCGATCGATTTGTCTGTAACAATCATAACGCGTTCAATATCTTCACATGTTTGAAGGTATTGGATAGAATTGCGTTCGAAGTAAATTTTTGAAGGAACTTTAAACCACTGCATATTATTTCTACGTTTCCCTACTTTCTTGATGTTTAGAAGGTTGATCGCACTCACGTTATCACCGACTGAATTGTGTCCATATGAACCACATCCAAGTGTCAATGATGGAATGAAGGCATTGTATACGTCACCGATACCACCGAAAGTAGATGGAGAGTTCCAGATAATACGCATAGCTTTGATTTCTGTACCAAAGCGTTTAGCAAGCTCTTCATCTTTTGTATGGATAGCTGCTGAGTGACCAAGTCCGTTAAACTCAACCATTTGACGAGCTTTTGTAAGACCATCTTCTGTGTCTTCAGCTTTTAGGACAGCAATAACTGGTGACAATTTCTCACGAGTCAACGGTTCTTTTGGTCCTACTTCTGCACATTCTGCAGCCAAGATGTTTGTTCCTTCTGGAACGCTAAATCCTGCTTGTTCAGCAATCCATGCTGCTGGTTTACCAACAATGTTTGCATTTAGTTTAGCACCAGCACAGTTTTTGCTGTTTGCTTTCACACCAAAACAGAATTCTTCAAGAAGTGCTTTTTCTTTTTTGTTTACAAAGTAAGTGTGGTATGATTTGAATTCTTCTACAAATTCATCATACACTTCTTTATCAATGATAACCGCTTGTTCTGATGCACAGACCATCCCATTATCAAATGATTTAGACATCACGATGTCATGAGCCGCTTGACGAAGGTCAGCTGATTTCCACATAGGCAGGAACGTTTCCGGCACCTACCCCAAGAGCTGGTTTTCCACATGAGTATGCAGCTTTAACCATAGCATTCCCACCAGTTGCAAGAATAGTTGCAACACCTTCGTGGTTCATTAGCGCTCCAGTTGCTTCCATGGATGGCTTTGTAATCCATTGTACACAGTTTTCAGGTGCACCGGCTGCGATGGCTGCATCGCGAACGATTTGTGCTGCGTGTGCTGATGATTCTTGAGCTGATGGGTGGAAAGCGAAAACGATTGGGTTACGTGTTTTCAAAGCAATGAGTGATTTGAAAATCGCTGTTGAAGTTGGGTTTGTGGTAGGAGTGACACCACAGATTACCCCGACAGGCTCCGCAATCTTTGTCAAACCTGTAATTGGATCATCTTCAATAACTCCAACTGTTTTAACTCCACGCATATTGTTCACTACGTGTTCACAGGCAAATAGGTTTTTTGTTGCCTTGTCTTCAAATACCCCACGGCCAGTTTCTTCAACTGCATGTTGTGCAAGGATACCATGTGCGTCAAGTGCTGCAACCGAAGCTTTTGCCACGATATAGTCAACTTGCTCTTGGTTCAACTTGCGCATTTCATCAAGCGCAACCAAGGCTTTTTTCACGAGACCGTCGACATGCTTCTCAGCAGCAAGTTGCTTTTTCCTCTGGTGTTACTGTTTTTTTATCAGCCATATTATCCTCCATAGCCTTTAAGGATGTTATCCTTTGTTAATTTTTTCACAAGTTTATTATAACTCTTTTTTTATGCTTTGTAAACAGTTTCATAAGTATTTCACAAAGAATTTTTCTGAAATTGTGATTTTTTTCTCAATATGGCTATGCAATAGAGTTTTGGCCGGATGATTGTGAAATTATGGAGAAATTTTTTTTATTTCACAAAGCTTTTCTAGTTGATAGTTAGTTATCGAATCCAAACAAAGAAAGCGCTTTCTTGCCGGTTTTAAAAAATAGTCTCCTAACTTGGAGACTACTGTTTTTGCTGAAAAACGCCTTGCTTAAAGGTTCCTTCATAAACGACTTCTTGCTCTGTAGTCAACTTCCCTTGACCTTCAGCCTGACCATTTACAAAATCACCTTCGTATTTCCAGCCAGCTTTTGATTGGAAAGTCCCTTTTCCATTAAAGGCTCCATTATTGAAATCACCTGTATATTGGTCTCCATTTTCAAAGGTCAAGGTTCCTTGACCATTCATTTTCCCTCGTACCAAGGTGCCATCATAAACAAGAGCTCCACTATCAAGTGTCAGGACACCCTTTTTAGGCGTATTTAGTAGAAATACCGAAAGAGCACAGATTACCATTACGACAACTGCAATGAGCTCTATCCTAGGACGAGTTAGGTAAACTCTACACTTCTCATAAAATTGTTTAAGCTTTTCCATTGTCACTCTCTTTTTCTAATCGATCTAGCCAGCTTTGACATCCACTTGTGATACGAGCATAGGTTTCCTCAAAATCTCCTGTATACCAAGGATCTGGGACACTTTCAGATGCAAAAGAGTAGATCTTGTACTGTAGTTCCTGAGGACACATGTGACGCAGATCTGAAACGTTCGAAGCATCCATACCGATAATGTAATCAAACGATTCAAAGTCCTCTCTGCCAATCTGAAGCGATGTTTTGTCTTTGTCATACGGGATCTGATACTGCTGGAAAATTCCTTGCGTTCCCTTATGAATCGGATTGCCATGTTCCCATGATGACGTTGCCCGGCTTTCGACGTGGTAATCGCTCGTCATGGATTTCATCACAAACTCTGCCATGGGGCTACGACAGATATTTCCTAAGCAAACAAATACTATTTTTTTCATCCCTTTTCCTCTCATCTCATAGAAAAACGGGAGTGACAGATCCCGTTTTATTCTTCGATTGCTCCGCTTTCGTCAACAACTGTTCCTTCTGGTGTCACAGCCTCTTTGAGTGGCAAAACGGTCTTGATAGCAGCCAATTCAAAAGTCAAATAAACGCCATCTACATCCAGTACGATTGTACCTTTCTCAGTATCTACTTCATCCACTGTTCCGTAAAGTCCACCAATTGTAATGACTTCATAGCCTTTTTGAAGCTTGTTCAAGCTTTCCATACGCTTTTGCGCTTGTTTCTTTTGAGAACGTTGCATAAAGAACATCAAGGCGAACATACCTACAAGCATGATTAAGAAAGTAATATTTGGATCCATTGTTTTCTCCTTTGTATTTTACATAGGACTACTATATCAAATTTCAGCTACTTTTACAAGATTGTGCCTTGTTTTTATGGTTATAAAAAATCAGAGTTTTCACTCTGATTTTTGTGATTATTTCAAGTTTTGAACGACATTGACTAGATTTTCAACTGTAAATCCGTACTCTGCCAATACTTTTGGTGCTGGGGCAGATGCTCCAAAGGTATCAATACCGAGAACTGCACCATCAAGACCAACATATTTGTACCAGTTTTGAGTTGCACCCATTTCGACTGCAACACGACGGCGGACTGCATTTGGAAGGATTTCTTCCTTGTATGCTGCATCTTGTGCGTCAAAGACATCTGTAGATGGCATGCTGACTACGCGGACTTTCGCGCCTTGACTAGCCAATTCTTTGGCAGCTGCGACAGCGAGATTGACCTCTGAACCTGTTGCAATCAATATCGTATCAAAGTCAGCTGCATTTTCATAGACAATATAGGCACCTTTCGCAACTTTGTCAAAGTCTGTTCCTTCTTCGACAGTCAAGTTTTGACGTGTCAAGACAAGGGCAGTTGGTGTTTTTTCGCTTGTCACAGCAAGGTACCAAGCCGCTTGCGTTTCACGCGCATCTGCTGGGCGGAAAACATTGAGATTTGGCATAGCACGGAGACCTGCTAAGTGTTCAACTGGTTCGTGAGTTGGACCATCTTCACCAACTGCGATCGAATCGTGGGTAAAGACATAAGTCACAGGAAGTCCTTGCAAGGCTGACAAACGGACAGCTGCTTTCACATAGTCAGAGAAGACAAAGAAAGTACCACCGTATACACGAAGTCCACCATGAAGAGCCATCCCGTTCAAAATCGTTCCCATTGCAAATTCACGAACACCAAACTGAATGTTGCGGTTCAAGCGATTAGCGTCGTCTTGAAGTCCGTCCGTTTTGATATAAGTCATGTTTGAGTGAGCAAGGTCAGCTGATCCACCTAGGAAAGTTGGCAGCTTGGCAGCGACAACGTTCAAAGCATCTTGACTTGAATTACGAGTGGCTTGAGAAAATCCATTTTCTAAGGCTGGGAAGTCTGCTGGAGTCACCTCAACTGGGTCACGTCCGTCGATGATGGCTTCTACTTCTGCAGCCAGTTCTGGATGAGCCTCTTTATAGTCAGCAACTAATTTAGTCCAAACTTGATAAGCTGATTCACCACGGTCTGCAACATTTTCCTTGAAATCAGCATAAACTTGCTCTGGAATTTCAAATGGTTCATAATCCCAGCCGAGCGCTTGGCGAGTTGCTGCAGTTTCATCTGCTCCAAGAGGAGCACCGTGTACGGCATTAGTTCCTTGTTTGTTTGGAGAACCGTATCCAATAACAGTCTTCACTTCAATCAAAGATGGTTTTCCTGAAGCTTTAGCTGTTTCGATAGCAGCATGAATAGCCTCAAGGTCTGTTCCATCTTCAACCAAGGCTGTGTGCCAACCGTAGGCATTGTAACGGTCACGAACACTTTCTGTGAAGGAATCTTTTGTCTCACCATCCAAGTTAATGTCATTTGAATCATAAAGAACCACCAACTTGTCAAGTTTTTTTGCAAGCCTGCGTATGAAGCCGCCTCACTTGAGACACCTTCCATCAAGTCTCCGTCTCCACAGATCACATAAGTATAGTGGTCAAAGATATTGAAGCCTTCACGGTTATACTTCGCCGCAAGGAAAAACGTTCTGCTTGGGCAAAACCAGTGGCAGTAGAAATCCCTTGTCCTAGAGGACCGGTTGTAGCGTCAACCCCTGCAGTGTGGCCAAATTCTGGGTGACCAGGTGTTTTGGAACCCCATTGGCGGAAGCTCTTGATTTCATCCATGCTGACATCTTCAAAACCAGAAAGGTGAAGAAGGGCATAGAGAAGCATAGATCCGTGTCCTGCTGAAAGAATAAAGCGGTCGCGGTTAATCCAATTTGGTTGGGCTGGATTGATACGAAGTTGTTTTGTAAAGAGGCTATAGGCCATTGGAGCAGCCCCCATAACCACCCCTGGGTGACCTGAGTTTGCTTTGTTGATGGCGTCAATACCTAGAAAACGAATTGCATTAACAGATAGATTTGACATAGAATTTCCTTTCTCTTTGAGGTGATTAATAAATCACACATCCTATTTTACTATTATATGAAAATTATCCGTATAGTGCAACATACGGATAACCTCCAGATAATAATTTACATCATTTGAACAGTTTTTTTATAGCAAAGCTTTGAATTGGATATTCGAATCTTGCTCGAAGCAATCATCAAATCCACGTGGGTGATGGTATTCTACTAGGTGCTGATCTTGAGGATAAGTGTACTTACCTCCTACTTCCCAGATAAATGGATGGAAGTTGTACTGCAAACGGTCTTTTCTCATCTTCCATAGTTCTAAAATTTCATTGGTTGAAGCCATAAAGTTTGACCAGATGTCATAGTGAACTGGGATAATGACTTTAGCACGCAGATTTTTCTGCCATACGAAGAAGATCAATTGAAGTCATCTTGTCTTGGATACCAACTGGGTTTTCACCATAGTTGTTCAAAGCAACATCAATCTTAAAGTCTTTTCCGTGTTTCGCAAAGTAGTTTGAGAAGTGAGAGTCTGCACCGTGATAAATAGTACCACCTGGTGTTTCAAAAATATAGTTAACAGCTTTTTGAGCCATCTCTTCATCAGTAACAGTCAAACCTGCCAATTCTCCACCTGTTTCATCAGCACCGTTGACTGGCAAAGTTACCAAGCAAGTACGGTCAAAAGATTCCACAGCATGAATCTTCATGTCTTTGAGTTCAATGGTGTCACCTGGTTTAACTACAATAATGCGTTCTTTTGGCACTCCCCAGCCTTCCCAGATAAGTCCGCAATGGTAAGGTCCGATGAATTTAACATGTTCCAATTTTGGATTATTCAAAATAGCTGCGGCTGTATAAGGATCAATATGATCGCTATGGAAGTGGGAAACCAAGTAGTAGTCTAACTCATTGATTGCAAATGGGTCAATGACCATCGGTTGAACACGCAAGTTTGGTTGCAATTTACGTACACCTGCCATGTTAGCCATTTGGTGCCCACGGACCATATCTTTAACTTTTTTAGTAGATTTTCCGCGATTTGACCAAAGGTCCATCACAACGTTAGCACCACCAGGTGTCTTAATCCAAGTTCCACAGTTGCCTAGCCACCACATAGCAAAATTGCCTTCAGGAACGACTTCTTCTTCAATTTCTTCGTTGAGCCATGTTCCCCATTCTGGGAAAGTCGCTAGAATCCATGATTCTCTTGTAATTTCTTTTACGTTTGGCATTATGACATCCTCCATTTTTTGTTCAAGTTTTCATTTCATACTTAGTATAACACCCGCCCGAAAATTAAAAAAGACCAAGAAAAACACAGGTTTGTGTTCATCATTGGACTGTCATGTTATAACTCTTCAAAAAAGGACTGGATAAGTAATTCTTGATTTATCAGACTTTGAATCTCCTGCTGCAGTTTCGTTGCGGCACGCTTATCCGGTATATAAGTTGAAATAATGGTTGATAAATTTTCGCTGAAACTTCTGCCGTCTTTTTCGAAAAAAACCTTGTTTTTTTCAGATAATCAACTATACGCAAGATATCCTCTGCCTCCAAGATAGGATTGACCTTTAAGACAGGGAAGCGACTCTCTAGTTCATCATTTGTTGTAATCACCAAATCCACCAAGGCAATATCCTCAACACTTTTAAACTGTTCTGTTGTGAAAACTGCCCCGATTTGTTCGTTGGGAAGATAGAAACGACATTGTTTGAGCAACAGTTTAGAAACCCCTACTCCTTCGTCACAAACCAGATAAATTTTTTTGGTGGCATTCTGCGAGGATGGAGTGTATTTCAAAAAAATCCACCAACGTGAATCGTCAGATAAGCAATCTCATCGTCCGTCAAGCGTACAAGCCAGGCTTCCTCCAAAATCTCGGCACATTTTTTGGTGATGATAAAGAGCTCGCTGTACTTGGAACGGATTTGCTTAGTAAGAGGATTTTTAGAAAAGATGCCATAGGTCTTTCTAAACAACAAAGCCTTACAGTGAATCAGCAGGTTACGTAACAAGTCTTCCTTGTTTTCGATTTCCATCTTGGTTTTGTGATTCAAAATGCCAAATAAATTCCTCTAAAGTGACTTTCAGCTGGTGAAAGTCTTCGCTTTCCGCATGGACGTCTCTATCCTTTCTATAGGATAAAAGGAGAATGGCCAACAGAGAAATTTCGAGTTCCGATAAAGAAATTTCAAATGTCTCAAAAAGGCGCTCACTCAGCCTTTCAGATACTCTGTACTCTATTCTCTTACGAATCAAGGAAAAATCTTGATCAATATCCTGATGCTTTTCTTGATGACGCGTGATATTATCACAACTTAAAAGCAGATAAGGAAGCACTCGCAACATAAAGGTCACTTCATGATGATTTATTTTTTTCCCTAAATCCTGTTCAACCAGAGGGACTTGCTCCTTGAGAAATTGATGCATTTGTCTAGACAAAAGCAACTCTCCTTGGAATCTATCCTTTATCTTATCTTCAAGAATGGTAACAAAAGCTCCATTTCCTTCCATAAAGATATGGTATAAGAGCGATTGAAGATGCTGAATTTTATTTAAGGGGTGGGCGCTAAGATAATAACCTTGTGATTTACTTACTTGCAGGGTTACCTGATACTGTTCTAGGCTTAACTGGTAACGGATGGTATTGAGATCATTCAAAACGGTGTTCCGCGAAACTTCTGTTAATTCCATCAGTTTTTTTCGACAGTGATGCGTTCTTTGGAAATTCCAATCCAAAATAACATCATCTGCATGCGTTCTTCCCCGCTCATCACATAATCGTAGGAGTCAACTTCGGATAAAAGTTGCTGACAAGCAAGTCTCTGCTCCTCCGTTAAGTAGATACCAATACGAGGAAGGCTAACAAGGTGGTGTTCAGGATTGCCCAATGCATCATTAATTTTATCAACGTGATAATAGACCTTTCTCCTTGATTGACCCAAATCTTTGGAAATGGTCATAATCGTTTTGGGAGATTCTTGATCCAGGAGGTACATCAATAGCTCACAACTCGTTTTATCTAATACCATCTTATCCTCCTATTATTCGGGACCAATCAATCAAACAGTCTCCCTATCATAGCACTTTAATAAAAAAATATTTCAATGATAATATTTATCATTGGGCTCGTTTGCTTTTCAGGTTTATTGCAAAAGCGAGGCCTAGATACCTCCAAGCCTCTTTTCAATTGCCCGTTTTTTATTTTTGACCATAGTAGGCATTTGGTCCATGCTTTCTTTGGTAATGTTTTTCCAATATGTGCTGTGGTGCAGGTTCAACTCTTGGATTGATTTGCTCTGTGAAACGGTTCATCTTGGAAACTTCTTCGAGAACCACTGAATGGTAAACTGCATTTTCAGGGTTCTTGCCCCATGTGAATGGACCGTGGTTGCGAACGACAATCCCTGGTACTTCAACCGGATTGAGACCGCGACGTTCAAATTCTTCCAGAATGACCAAACCTGTATCCTTTTCATACGCTACTTCAACTTCATCCTGAGTCAAGCTACGAGCACAAGGAATTGGTCCATAAAAATAGTCGGCATGTGTGGTCCCATAAAATGGAATATCACGTCCCGCCTGTGCCCAACCCACTGCTTCTGTCGAGTGAGTATGAACCACACTACCAATGGTAGGCCAAGCTTTATATAATTCCACGTGAGTTGGTAGGTCGGAAGATGGTCTCAAATCACCTTCAAGTACCTTCCCATCCAAATCTGTCACCACCATGTTTTCAGGAGTCAATTTATCATAATCTACTCCCGATGGCTTGATAACAATCACGCCTAGCTCACGATTCACTTCTGAGACATTGCCCCATGTGAATTTAACCAAGCCGTGTTTAGGAAGAGATTGATTAGCTTCGCAGACACGCTTTCTCATATCATTGATTACTTGATTCATCTTACATCAAACCCGCTTTCTTTATTAATGGGTAGAGGAAATCTTGTGCTTCTTTGATAGCCACTTTGGTTTCTTCTACTGTTTCACAGTTTTCAGACCACATCTCGATTAGGAAAGGACCATTATAGTTGGTCTTTTTTTCAAAATATCAAAAAGTCGCTTCCCAGTTGACGTGACCCAGTTCCAAAAGGAACATCTCGGAATTGTCCTTTTTGAAGTTTCGGTCACGGGATAGGTATCCTTGAGGTGGAGGGGTCGCAAGGGCATGGTGCCCGATATAAAAATTCACTGTAAACGTCATTATGCCAAGCTGAGACATTACCAATATCTGGATAAACAAAAAGATAAGGTGAATCAATCTCTTTTTCAACAGCCAAGTACTTTTCAATGCTATTAATAAAAGGATCATCCATAATTTCAATAGCTAAGATGACCTGAGCTTCCTCCGCCCAGACACAAGCTTGTCTGAGGTTTTTGATGAAACGTTCACGTGTTTGAGGGGACTTTTCCTCATAATAAACGTCATAACCAGCTAACTGAATCGTACGAACTCCCAAATCCTGAGCTAGTTCGATACATTTTTTCATCAGTTCCAGCGATTTTTCTTCTAGAACTGGATCGTTTGAACCCATTGGATAGCGACGATGACCTGAAAAACAGATGGACGGAATTCGGATTCCTGTTTCATAGATGGCTTTCACGATTTCCAATCGTTCTTCCTTGCTCCAATCAAGACGAGCCAAACGTTCATCACGCTCGTCAATCGACATTTCAACAAAGTCGAAGCTCAATTCTTTTGCAAAATTCAAGCGTTCCAACCAAGTAAAATGCTTGGGTGTAGCTTTTTCATAGATTCCAATTGGACGTGCCATAGATTACCCCCAAATTCGTTTGATTTCGTCCTTAAAGGCACGTGCTGCGCCTGCTGGATCTGCTGCCTCGGTAATTCCGCGACCTGCGATAAAGGTAAAGACATCCACTCCTTCAAAGAGTTTGAGTGTGTCCACATCCAGTCCTCCCTGTAACAGACACACGGAAGCCCATATCAATCAATTTTTTTGACCTTGTTTAGATCTTTTTTTCGCCCCAAGTTTCCCCAGCAAGCAGGGCATCACGAGATTGGTGATAGATTGCTTGGGAAATTCCCGCATCAAGCCAGAGTTGAGCCTGTTCAAAAGTCCAGTCTCCATAAAGTTCGATTTGGATTTCACCTCTATCTCCACGTTCAGCTGTGATGGCTTTAAGAGCAGCTTCCATAGTCGGAATGGTTGCACAGCAGATACAAGTCATCCAGTCCGCTCCACGTACAGCATTATTCTTGGCAACCGTTCCACCAGCATCCGCACACTTGGTGTCTGCAACGATGATCTTATCTGGGAAAAGGCTACGCAAGACTTCTACTAATTCGCTCCCTACTTGAAGTAGGCAAACAGTACCAGCTTCGATGATATCCACTTCATGACCAACAGCTACAGCAGCCTTAATGGCGCCTTGCAAATCTGAATGGTCTAGTGCAACTTGTAAATTTGGTATTCTTTTTGTCATCTTCCTACTCCTTTTTAGCTTTCCAAGTCCAAGCCTTCGAGGTATGGACTATTTTTTGATTCTTCAATCATATCCAAAACTTCTTCTTTGCTCTGGCATCCTTGTAAGCGGGCAATGGAATCTTCCAACTCAAACAAGGCAATAATTTGTGGAATCGCTACACTTGTATGAATCTTTGAGCTTGTCGCAGCCAAAGCTAGTAAGACGGATACTTCTTTTCCATCTGAAAAAACAACTGATTTTTGCAAGGTAATCAGTGAAAAAGCATCCCGCTGAACACCTGCCTCTGGCCTAGCATGGGGCATAGCCATCCCTGGCATTAAAATATAGTAGGGACCATATTCTTCTGTTGACTCAATAATCGCATCATAGTACTCTGGTAAAATTGCGCCACTTTCAATCAAGGGTTCCACCGCTAACTTAACTGCTTCTTTCCAATCAGCCGCCTCAAGTCCCAATCGAATTGAATTATTTTCAATCAAAGCCTGTTTTAAATTCATAGTTGCCTCCTTTATGTAAAGAGGGACTAGGACAGAACCCAGTCTTCACAGTTTCTGTCCAGCCCCCTCCAACCTTCTATAGTGCCTGACTGAGTTTTTCAGTGATTTCTTTATCATCCATCAAGTTGTCAAGCCCAATTAACTTCCCATTTGTTCTCCCTTCCAATTCTTGGATCAGGTGAAGAGAGGCGATAACGATATCATAGCCAGCTGCCAAACTTTTAGCTTCGCCGACACTGCATGAGTTTACTGTAAAGTCTGTTTGGTTTAGCTTGCGGAGCGCATTTTCCACCTTCATCTTGATAACCATTGATGAACCCATACCATTTCCACATGCTGCTAATACTTTAACCATTTTATTTCTCCTTTTCTAAATTCTAAGCTTCTTCTTGTACTTCGCCGTTATAGTATTTTTCTTTATCTTTAGCTTTGGCAAATTGAATTTGAGGAATGACAAGCAAGAAGAGGCAAACAAGCACATAACCAATAATACCAAGGTATTTGAAGATGTAGCCAAATCCAAGCCATGGGAATTCAAAGTCGATATTTCCATGGTAACCACCATAAGCCGCCAAGTCGAGAAGGGCTACGCAAAGAGCACCAAGGGCAACTTGAAGTACACCTGAGATAAAGGACAAGATAACTGCCGCTTTCCAACCACCACGTTTATCAGCGTAAACGGCGATAGCTGCATTATCAAAGAATACCGGTACAAATCCTGTGATGATAAGGATAGGATTTTTGAAGACGATGAGTAGAACGATTGTAATCAATTGACCAATCAAACCAAAGGCAAAACCTGACAAAACAGCGTTTGGAGAGCCAAATCCATAAGAAGCTGCAACGTCCACCGCTGGGAATGAACCTGGCAAAAGCTTACTTGAGATACCTTGGAAGGCATTTGTCAACTCAGATACGAACATGCGGACACCTTGCATCAAGATAAACAAGTAAACTGAGAAGGTGAAGGCTGTTTGGATAATATACATGAAGAAGTCTTGCTTAGCAGGATTGAACAAGGTTCCTGAAGTGATTACTTCTTTATTTGACATGATTTCTGGTCCCAAGATCAAGAGAATAGCACCAAAGAAGACCAGCATCAAGGTCGCAGAGGCAACTACTGTATCATGAAAGATAGAGAGGAATTTAGGCAATTTAATATTGTCTAGACTTTCTTCCTTCTTACCAAAACGTCCTGCGATTTTATCTACAAACCAAATAGCAAATTGTTGTTGGTGACCAATCGCAAAGCCACCCCCACCAGTCAAACGTTGAGTTGCTTCAACAGTCATGTTTGAGCTAATTGCCCAGTAAAGTCCACAGATAATTCCGATAGCCGCTGTACCGTAAGCATTGCGCAATTGTGGAACCAAGAAGAGAACCATAAGAGAAACAGTTGTCGCTTGTTGCACCATGATATGCCCTGTGATAAAGAGAGTTCTCACTTTGGTGAGTTTACGGAAAGCCACTAGCAGAATATTGACCCCGAAACCGATCAAAAGGGCTGTTGTTGCAGTTCCGACAAAATCAGGAAACTCAGCCGCAATTTTTGTTATTTGCGTACTGCTAGTCCAAAAGTAAGGGTCGATAACTGCTGCACCAATTTGAAATTTAAAGTTGAGCGTCGCCAAGATCGGACGGAAAGTGGTAACCAAGCCTCCCGCACCAACGTTCAGCAACATATAACCAACTGTCGCTTTTACAAATCCTGAAAAAGACTTCATGAGCTGGCTTTTTCAAAAGCGCATACCCAATTAGTACCAAGAGACCCACGAAAAATGCGGGATTCTGCAAAAATATTGCTAGAAAACCAATTTAGAACACTTGAAATGACTTCCATAACTGTTCTCCTTTATTTGAATTGTTTTTTTGTAACTTTATTATATATTTTGAAAACACAAACAAAAAGACCAAGAATTACACAGCGGACTGTTCACTCTTGGACTGAACGATTTATGATATTTTTTTGAGAAATTTTACTTCCTCGTCACCTCATAGTAAGGAAGTAGGCGAGTATAAGTTTCTTCTAATTTTTCTAAAAATCTCTGCTAATGTTTGATTTTTCAATAAAAAGAAACATCCGACTTTACCAAAAACTTTACGGATTTCCTGATTGCGTACCTTCTCGCGTAAAGTGCGACGGTTCTCCTCAGTAGCCTCCACCTTATGAAAAAATGCATAGAATAGCAATAAAACAATTTGCGCTCATCTAACACATTTGATTTGTCTATCCCCTCGTTACTTCATAGTAAGGCAACAAGCGCGTATAAGCGTCTTCTAGCTTCTCTAATATCGCTTCTACTGACTGATTTTCTATAAAAGAAACATCTGCCTTAACTAACACTTTACGGACTTCCTGACTTCTCAGCTTCTCGCGTAAAGTACGACGATTTTCTTCATTAGCCTCCATCTTATAACTTTCCCCATTTGAGTAGACTAGATAATAAATTCCTTCTACCGCTGGAAGTTCTAAAACCTTGGCTTGCTTGTCCAAGGTCTGTTCGTCTTTCTTACGCTCGATGAAACTGACTTCCAAAGAAACCCCAAAGTCAGTAGGTGCTCCATATAAACGCAAGGCCATCATAGGTTCTGTCACTTGTCCGTCTCTCTGAAGATAGGCCCAGAAATGCGGCCGCAAGCGTTGCGCTTGGTTCATCCACTGGCTAGTCTGTTGGAGTTGCCATTCTGGATGACTTGCTTGAAAGGTTTTGGCCAATTCTGTGAAAGACTTCCGTGCCTCTTGACCTTTTTGCCGCAAATTCAACATCTTTTCTCTTTCATCGCCAGCTTTATCAGGATTACGGTACTGGACACCTGCAAATGATAGGTATTCTCTAACTGCTTTCAGCATATCTGAATCTTTCCTTTCCTAGCAAAAAATCAGGACAAACCTGATTTTGCTTTGCTTATTCTGCATCTACGACAACATAGCGATTTGGCTCATCGCCTTCAGAGTAACTCGTCACGCCATCCATGCGTGAAATAATGCGATGGATAATCTTGCGTTCGCTATTTGACATTGGATCAGTTTGTTGGCTACGTCCTTCTTCTAAAACGCGAGTCGCCAATTTGAGCGTAGGTTTGCAAGACTTCTGCACGGTGTTCAACGTAATCATTGACATTGATCGTGATATAGAAGGTTCTCGAATAGCGATTGTAAAGGTAATTTTGCGCTAACAGCTGAAGAGCTTTCAAGACTTTCCCGTGGTAGCCGATAATACGGCCTGGTTCATTAGTGTCAATTTGAAGATTGATGGTGCGGCGATTGTAGTCGCTTGAAATCGTCCCTTCAACATCCATATCATCTACAATGGTTTGAACGTAGCTAGCTACTTCTGTTGCCACTTGTTCGATGTCATAACTTGGTTCTACTTTCAAGCCTAAATCTTCCAAAGACTGGCTTGTTGTTTCCTGCGTTTCAGTTTCTTTTTCTGGAGCAGATTCCACTTCCTCGGTAGTATTCTCTGGTTCCAATTCATTTAAAATTGAAATATGGCCTGTTTCTTCCAAAATCGTGCTGGCATGTTTTTCATTTTTCAAGATTTCAGCCTTGACCTCTTCAGAGACACCTTGACCTTCTTCTTCAATCTTCTTAATCGCTTCAACTACATGCCCCAAATCAACAGTTGCTTCACTTACTGTTTTCACGGGTTCATTTTTTTCATTAACTTCTTTTGGAACCCCTTTAATGGCCTGCTGGTTGGCTTTGATCACTGTCGTTTCACTAATGGCTTCGATATCAACTTGAGCTGGCTTCTTACCAAACAAGCCTAAGAATCCTTTTTTCTCTTTCGAAACGACCTTGATGTGGGCCTTCATTCTTGGAATGTCTAATTCTTTCAATCCTTTTTGGATTGCTTCTTCAACCGTTGAACCTGTAAATAATACCATTACCAGATTCCTCCTTATTTTTTCTTTTTCTGTGCTTTTTTCAAAGCTCTTCTCTTCTTGCCTTCTAAATCTTTTTCTGCTTGCGCCACTGCTTCTCTTTCAGCAATAATCTTGAAAGGATTGTTCAGGAAATAGGTTTGCAAAACTTGGTAAGCATTGGATACAGCCCAGTACAAGGCTACACCACTTGGGGCGGAAATGGCAAAAATAAAGATCAATACAGGCATACCATACATCATCCCTGTCGTAGCTCCACTTTTTTCGGACAAAGCTTTATTCGATAACCAGCTACTCAAGAAGGTAAAGACTGCCGCCAAAATCGGAAGGACAAAACTTGTATCTACTCCTCCCAAATTAATCCATAAAAAGTGACCTGTTTTCAAAAAGTCAACTCGACTCAAGGCTTGAAAGAGCGCCAAGAGAACCGGCATTTGTATTAAAATTGGCCAGAGAGAGGATGAATGCTTGATTCCTAACTCTTTATAAACCTTACGCATCTCCTGGTCTAGCTTGGTTCTACTTTCCATATCACGACCCGGATATTGCTCTCGCAAAGCCTTGATGCGTGGTTGAGCCTCTTGCATTTTTCTAGAGGCAACCATCTGTGTCTGAAAGACCGGCAATAAAATCGTCCGAATCAAGATTGTGAAGAGGATAATCCCCACTCCGATACTAATGTCAAAGGACAAAAAGCGGATAATTTCAGCAAAAAAATAAACGAATTTGCTCCAAAAGTCTGTCGAATCTGCTGTTATATCGCTAGCTGTACCATTTGTTGCACAGGCTGTCATGATAACCAAGGACAAGCCCAACAAACTAGTCAACTGTAGTTTCTTTTTCACTCCCATTTCCTTCCTGGTAAATCTTTGATAACTTTAATACGTGGAGTAGGTTTTTCTCCATCTCTGCATATTCCAAGGTTTCCACCCCTTTTCGGGCAATCACGACAAAATCAACATGCTCTACTAAACTCCCTTTTACACTTTGTAGAATGTGCCGGATTCGTCTTTTAATTTGATTTCTGGTAACTGCATTCCCCAGCTTTTTGCTGACGGACAGTCCTACTCGAAAATGGTTTTGCTGGTTTTCCAATTGGTAGACAACAAATTTTCGATTGGCAAAACTTGTTCCGTCCTTGAAAATCGCCTTAAAATCTTTCTCTCTTTTTACACGAAAGCTTTTCTTCAAAACTCAACTCCATCTATTAAATTACTACTATTATACCATATTTTTTGAAAAAGCCAATAACAGCAAGGTTTTAGACATTTTCTACATAAAAAAAGCTGGAAAATCTCTTTCCCAACTTCTTTTTACAATCAAATTTTACGTGTATTTACTTATTTTTTCAAGCGCTCAACATCGCGTGCAATCACCAATTCTTCATCTGTTGGAATAACCAAGACACGGATTTTCGCTGCGTCAGTTGAGATGTCTCCCGTTACGCCAAAGACGTTCTTTTCTGGATCCACATCACAACCAAACCAAGAGATACCTGAAATGACATCCTCACGAACCAAAGCTGCATTTTCACCGATCCCTGCTGTGAAGATAATCGCATCTGCTCCATTTAGGACTGCAAGGTATTGACCGATATGTTTTTGAATACGATCGACATACATTTCATAAGCCAAAGTCGCATCATGGTCTCCTGCTTCCATGGCAGCAATCACATCACGCATATCGCTTGACTGACCAGAAACTCCCATGAGCCCTGATTCACGATTGAGAACGCGACTAATATCTTCAGGGGTATTGAAATCCTCTGTATATTGCATGAGATAAGGGATGATAGCAGGATCAATATCTCCTGTACGAGTTCCCATCATCACACCGCCGAGTGGTGTGAATCCCATAGAAGTATCCACAGACTTCCCACCCTTAACAGCTGTGATAGAAGCCCCGTTACCAATATGGCAGGTAATCAATTTCAAATCTTCTAGAGGACGGCCCAAAAGTTTCGCTGCTTCTCCTGCGACAAACTGGTGACTTGTCCCGTGGGCTCCGTATTTACGAACCTTATTCTCAGTGTAATACTTAGTTGGTAGAGGATAGCGGTAAGCCTTCTCTGGCATGCTTGTGTGGAATGAGGTATCAAATACGACAACACTGGTAATATCTGGAAGCAATTCCTTAAATGCGCGAATTCCAGCTGCGTTAGCTGGATTGTGAAGAGGAGCTAAAAGTCCCAACTCTTCGACTTTCTCTAAAACATCGCCCTCAACGACCGTTGATTCCTTGAAGTATTCACCACCAGCTACAACGCGGTGCCCAACACCTGTAATCTCATCATAAGATTTGATGATATCGAAACGAATCAAATCATCCAATAAAATTTTAACGGCTTGTGTGTGATCTTCAATATCAAGAATTTGTTTTTCAGAACGGTCGTCAAATTTTACAGTTGAGATCGAATCCTTCAAGCCAATACGTTCAATCAAGCCTTTCGCCAATACTGTTTCTTCTGGCATTTGATAAAGTTGCCATTTCAAGCTTGAGCTTCCTGCATTGATTGCAATTGTTTTTGTCATAAGATGATACCTCTTTTTTTAAGCGTTTTCATCTATTATAACAAAATCTCTTTTATATTTCAGTACCTTTGCTCCAATTTTGAAAATTTTCTTTAAAGGTCAACAATACTGACGGATCTTGCAAGCTAGTAAGAGGGTAAACAAAGGGTTCTATTTCCTTGTCTCTTTTCTTCTGTAAGACAAAAATACTTTTAGCTTGGCTTGCAGTTGAGAAAATATCCTCTGGCAGAGCGATGATAGCAGCCAGACTCACTTCGTCTTTGAGCCACCCTTTTAATAAGTCACTTTGAGGACTGGTCAATAAATCACTCGGAGCTAGAAAAATAGCATAGCCATCTGAATTAAGGTACTTGAGCCCTTGCTCCATCAGCAAATGATGGGCATAGGTATGCTCTTGACTAGAAGCCACTTGATAGCGCGAAGCGATGGCATCTTCTGGGTAATAGCCAACAGGCAAGTCGCTAATGACCACGTCGCTTTCTTTAAGCATTTGCGGTCGAACGGCATCACCTTGAACAAATCCTGCCTGCAAACCAATCACATCTGCCATACTAGCCGCCAAATCAATCAGCAAGTCATCCACTTCGATTCCCAAGTAATCCACTTTTTAGCAAGAGAAGTCAAGAAAGTAGCGCCCAGAATCCCCATGCCAGAACCCATTTCGAGGATGCTAATTTCCTCTTGATCAAACAACTCTTCCACAATAAGTACCAAGAGGAGGGCAATGGCATCCGGCGTAAACTGGTGATTGGCCTGTAAAGGCTCCGTTTGTCCTGCCTTCATCAAGAGAAACTGATAGGTCTTGAGCCACTCTTCCTTGCGAAGTGTTAAGCGCCTAAGGGCTTGATTGTTTTCCTTGACCTGCTTTATCTCAGTCTCGCCATCCAGATAGACGCTGTTTTGCTCCACTAAGGCGTCATAAAAGTTGGTCGCCAAATCACTTTGGATGACTTGGACATTCTCTAGTAAATACGTATAAGCTTGTTCTATTTTTTCAAAATCCATATTCCTATCTTATCAAAATTCCCTCCTTTTTTCCATCTGAAGAGAAAAATCACTGCTTTAGTCAGCGAGTGATTTTTGGGCTACAGTTAAAAAGAGCTCTGCGTAATTTCCTAGGAAAAGACCTTCAGCACTGTAAAGAATCTGACTGTCAATGCTCGAAAAACCAAACTGGGCTAGCTTGTTTTCTAGTTCAACCAATTCAAAGCCGTGGTGGTTGGTATCTGTCTTGACAAAATCAGCAATGAGGACTTGCCCCTTCTCCCTAAGGTGTTGGTGAAACATGGCAAGAGTCGCATCCAGATCAGGCATATGATGAAGAACTCGACTGACAACAATCAGGTCAAATTGCTGCTCCAAGGGATTTGCCAGTAAATCCTGCTCCAAGAGTTGAAGATTCCTGATTTCTTGGTCCTCTGCTTTCAAACGGGCTTGCTCCAGCATTTTCTCCGAGATGTCTACAAGGGTAACCGACTGGGCTTGCTTAGCTAGAGGCAAGGCTAACAGACCCGTCCCACCACCAAAGTCCAGTATTGCCTTGTCTGATAGAAAATCAATCTGTTTTTCAACTGCCTGACAAACCAAGTTTGCAAGAAAGATATTTTTGGGCGAATCAAAGGTTTCTGCTTTGTGATTAAAATCGTGTTTCATGCTTTTAGTGTAACACAAAGAAGTTGAATTGCCTAGGAATTGGCTTTCTTTTCAGGCTTTTCTTCTGATTTTTTCTTCCCTGCTTGATTGCTTGAATCAGTCGCTACCTCTTCCTTTTTAGCTGTTTTCTTTTCTTGGGGTTTCATCGGAGGAAAGAGAAATTCATAGTTGCCCTTATTCATACGAACACTTGTTGCAAAACCTGTTTTGGTATTTTGATACCTGACTTTTCCTAAGTTAAAGACTCGTTCCCCGCTTTCTTGCTCAGCCTTATCTTTGCTTCGTTTAGCCATGGCGAAAGCGACTAACTTTTCTTCGTTTAGGGCAAAGTCTTTGTGATGAGCTACTTGCCGATTCAAATAAAACTGCAACAAAAGGCTAAAAATGGCTGCCATGGTGACTGCATATAAAAGAACGCCTGCCTTAACTTTTTGTTTTTTCCACACGATAGATGAACTCTCTTTCTAAGCCCTTTTGAAATTGAAAACGAAAGCGAACCAATTGATTTTCCTCTGTAATTTGAGCTGATTTGAGTCCATAAACCATTGGCTGGTAACCCCGTCCACTGCTATCGGTTTTCCGAAAATCATCTGATTTGGACTTGCCCATAGCGATATCCTTGCCATCTTGCTTCACATAAAGGTGATTGGCTTCCACCTTTTCAAACTGTGAACGCTCTAACTCAGCCTCTAGTTGATCCACAAACAAGATCCACTCCTTTTGCTCACTTTGTTTCTGGTAGCGCACTTCTGAAATGAGGAGCTGACTCATGGCTTGAAAGAGAAGCAAGCCTCCGCTAATGACGATAAGGGCAAGCAGAGATTCTAAAAGAGTGAAAGCTCTTACCTTACTGATCTTGAATCGCGAGTAACAGTTCTGAACCATGGTAGACCTCCAATCCTTTTTCACTAGCAAACACCTGAATCTCCACTCCATTGATCTTCACTTGATTTTGTCCTGTTTGCAAGGCCATCTTAGCCACTCGCAAGGCTTCCTCTTTTTGCAAGATTTCTGCCTCTTCTTGTCTATTTTTCTGGATTTGTCCCAAAAGAAGGGTTGCAATACTGGCAAATACGGCCAGAGCTACTACTGCTTCTAGTAAAATCACTGCCCTAATTTTTTGTTTCTTTAATGCGTTTAATTTTTCCATTTCCTAGATATAATTGATAGCGAATCGCTCCTTTACTGGTCTGAAATTCAACCTTAGCCAGGGATGAGTTGCCCCCAGCTCGGTCAAAGTGAATCGTTTGTCCTGATGGTGCCTGAATTCCTTTAGGAACGGTCAACTTTTGACTGCCATTACTAATGGTCTGTCCATCTAAGTTCAGACTAGTTTTTTGCTGACTAGCAACACTGCGTTTTTGCGTTTCCCGATAGAGTTCTTCAAACTCCATAAAGAAAATCTGCTCCTCCACCGCTGCAAAACTGGACTGAACTGAGCCGGACAAGCCCAAAGCAAGGATACTCACAAGTCCCAAAACCAAGAGACTTTCCAGCATAGTAAAGGCCTTAATCTGCAACAGTTTGACTTGTTTTTTGTTTTGCATGGTAGTCTTTATAAGCTTTAGCTTGCTCAGCTGTGATACGACCATCCGCTTGTAATTTGCTAAGGCTGGCGTCATCATTTTTATCCAAACGATAAAGTTCTGCCTGGCTTTCTACGACCTTGACAACAGCAGCTTTTCCTTTGTCATCAACGGCATCCTTTTGCTTGGTCAAATTGGGTACAAAGAGCAAGAGAAGAACGCTGATGATGAGCAAGACGACTAACATCTCTACCAGAGTGAAAGCTTTAACCTTGGCTTTTTTTAATTTTGTCATGAGTTTTTTCATTTTAAAAATTTACCTCCATATTTTGATACATGGGCATGAGCATTGCCGCATAAAGTAAAACGATAATCAGGGCCACAAAAATAAAAACCAGTGGCTGTACTAAGTTCATGGTGCGATTGACTCGGGTAAAAAAGGCTTCCCAAGTTTTTTCAGCATAGATTTCCAACTCACTCCCCAGCTTGGACTTGACTTCCCCATACTCGATGATAAGACTCAACTCCTTTTTAAAGAAGGGATAGGTCGCTATGGTTTGGGAAAATTCACGGCCATTTTTCAGGGCTTGAGCCAAATCTTGACCGATTTCTTTAAAGAGCTGGGAACCTTGTTCCTGCATGATCTGAAAAATCTGGGTCAGCTCCATTCCCTGTGAAATCATATTCCCCCATTCACGCGCGTAATAAGCTGTCAGATAGGTCTGGACAAAGATTCCAAGGAAAGGAATCCGTGCCAAAATAGAAAAGACACGCATCTTGGAACTTCTTTTATAGAAAGTGAGGGCTAAAAGTAGAATTAGAGAGAAAATCAGCACGAGTACCAGAAAAATTTGTGGCAGATTACCAATGATTTGAGTAGCAATATTGCTACTGTCCAGTTGAGGCAGTAGGTAGTTGCGCAAGCCTAACATGATTAGCAGGAGAAATCCCAGCAAAATCAAGGGATAAGTCGCTACTTCGATTAACTTTTTCTTGACCTTGGCCAGATTGTCCAGATATTCTTCTATCTTTCCCAAACTCAGGTGGAGATTTCCATGAACTTCAGCTAGGGATAGCTGGGTCACAATGGCAGTTGAAAACCCTAAACTGTCCATCATTTCTGAGAAAGATTTTCCCTGAGACAAACCTTGGTGCATCTGGACTACATAGTCCTTTTCCAGCAAGGCACTTCTACCCAAAAAAGAAATAATTTCCACCAAATGAAAGCCACTGGAGAAGAGATTATGAAACAGGGTGATAATTTTCTTCTGCTTAGCGGTAGCTAATTTTTTCCGTTTCAGCCTGAAGACTTGTGATATGTCCATCTTTAAGAAGCTGGTCAATCTGCTCATTCCAGCTAGTTGACTGGTGTTCTTGATAGTCTTGGTTTGCAAAGTCAAGGATTCCTCCTCCCCCAATTAATCTCTGGTAGCAGACTCCTTGTAGGACAACTGCTAGTTCCTCCTCCGTCACACCTAACTCCAAAAGGCGCTCATAAACACCTCGGATACTTTTGGCATGAATGGTTGAAAAGACAGTCGCACCTGTCAAACTGGCTCTGACAACTGCACGCGCCGTCTCACTGTCCCGAATTTCACCGATAATCAAGAGGTCTGGGCGATGTCGGAGAGACAGTTTGATCAGATTTTCATAGGTCAATCCAATCGCCTCATTCAACTGCAACTGGAGCATATCGTCCTGCTTGATTTCGACAGGGTCTTCGATAGACATAACTTGCCGCCCCTTAAACAGAGACTTGGCTAATTCGTGCATCAGAGTCGTCTTGCCACTTCCGACTGGGCCAGCAAAGAGATAGAGGCCCCGTTGCCTGTACTGCTCACCCAGTTCGTTCATATCCTGAAACCAGAAATGTAGCTCCTGCTCCTCATCGTGCAACAAACGAATGACCAAACTCTCATGTCCCCGATAATCTCCTACGGTTGACAAGCGCAGAGAAGACACCTTCTCTCCATGCTGGTAGTCACAAGAGCCCAGCTGACTACGGCGTTTTTCTCCTACATTCATACCCGCCACAAACTTAAAATGACTAATCACAGCCACTAAAACATCAAACTCATAGGAGTCAATGAGACACCGCTCGTCTCCAATTCGCATATGAAGTTCATAAGTAGCCTCCTTGGGAATGAAATAGATATCCTGAGCTCCTTTTTTCTTAGCAGTCGCAATCATTTTCTGTGCAATTTCTTGTACCATAGCTCCCTCCTTATCTAGACTATTCGCAAAAAAATAAAAAAAACAACTTTTAAAAGCTGCTTTTTTTATCTCAATTTCATGCGGCAAGAACGGTGCTTTTCTTGACCTGTTTGTTTTTCATAACCTGGGCGTAGTTTTTCATCGGGTATGATGCCTTCGTCTTCGAGAAGGAGGAGGGAGTGATATTGTTGCAAATACTCATCACACTCATCACACCAACGCTGGTCCGCAGGATCCCAAAAAATGGTCATAAGGTCACTCCGACTCTTATAGAAAGGAGTTTTGCTTTCTAACTCAAACCAGCAAGTTTTGTAATATTTTAGAGCATCATAGTACTTGTCAAACCGTTGACTCATGATGACATCTTCTTCCCAACCTTCCATGAACCACCAAGGCTCAAAGTCCCCATACATTTCTATAACACGATACATTTTCACTACTTCCTTTGTACCGTATATTATAACGAATTTCAAAACAAGGAAAGAATTTTGCTTAAGTGCCCTATCAGAGAAACTTATTAAAACCTATTTTGAGACTATCATAAAAATAGGAGTCCTTTGCCGACCCCTATTTTATCATCTTATGCTTGATAACGTTTCACACCATCTAGATAGGTAGCTACCAATTCCAAATCTTTATCTAGCACGATAAAGTCAGCATCGTAGCCTTCACGGATTTGGCCACAAACATCATCAATGTGAACAGATTTTGCTGGGTTGAAGCTGGCCATCATGACTGCTTCATGTGGAGAGGCAATGTTCCAGTCAACCACATTCTTCAAACCGTCTTTGAGTTTGAGAATAGAACCTGCCAAGTTACCTGTAGATTTGAGACGAGCAGTTCCATTTGCAACGACAACTGGGAATTCTCCCAACATGTAGTCACCGTCTTCCAATCCACCAGCTGTCATACAGTCTGTGATAAGAGCAATATTTTCTGTTCCTTTTTGTTTGATAAGGATTTCGCAGGCTTTCGGATCCACGTGGTGACCGTCACAGATCAACTCTGCATAGGTATGAGGTAATTGATACATAGCTCCAACCATACCGAGTTCACGGTGAGTCAAACCACGCATCCCATTGTAGGCATGTACCCAAACACTAGCCCCAGCATCTACTGCCTTTTTAGCTTCGTCAAATGTTGCATCTGAGTGACCAAGAGCAACTGTCACACCTTCTCCCGTAACCGTACGAACAAAGTCTTCTACACCTTCACGTTCTGGCGCAAGGGCGATTTTATTGAGCAAGCCATTTGCTGCTTTTTGCCAAGTACGAAACTCATCCATACGAGGATCTTTCATGTAGGCAGGGTTTTGAGCTCCCTTGTATTTCTCTGTGAAATACGGACCTTCAAAATAGATACCCCGAATTTTCGCTCCAGTTGCTTCCTGGTAACGGGCACCGATATTTTCTGTTACTGCGAGCAATTGCTCATAAGAAGAGGTCAAAGTAGTTGGCAGGAAACTCGTTACTCCCATGCTAAGGAGCCCTTCACTCATGGTATGAAGTGTTCCTTCGATGTTATTATCCATAACATCCACACCACCAAATCCATGAATGTGGGTATCCACAAGTCCTGGGGCAATGCTGTAGCCTGTATAGTCAATGACGTCAGCGCCTTCAGGAATCTCTTCTACGTGCTTTCCAAACTTACCATCCACAAGTTCCAAGTAGCCGCCACGACGAACTCCGTGTGGATAGAAAAACTGATCCGCTTTAATATAATTAGGCATAATGATAACCTCCTTGATAGATTGTTTCTAGAATTTATTATGTCAATTACATTATAAACCTTTCTTTTTCATTTGTAAATGGTATAGACCTATTTTCTAGAGATATTTTAAAAGAGCTGGATTTCTCCAACTCTTTGATTTTATTTTGATTTCACAGGCAGTTCTTGAGCGGCCTTAACAGCAGCTGCTATTGTTTCTGCGTATAGCTTAGCACCTTCCTCGAGCTTGCTATTGTCATTCCCGAAGTGAACTTGGTCTGTTCCAGCCCAGATTTCAGGATGTTCCTTAGAAACCTTATTCCAGTCAGCAATGCTCACGTAAGGAGTCTTTTCTGCTAATTCACGCGCATAAGCCGCATACTGCTCCACTGAGGTATAAGTATCCTTGCTCTTATCTCCCTCATAAGGCGTCACCAGTATCAGATGGTGCCCTTTCGGTAGATTGCTAACGATGCTATCCAAATCATTCTTGTAGCCTTCAGGATTATTAACCCCTGTTGCAATGACAACTGTTTTTAGCAGTGCCTTGTTCTGGCTGTTAAGAAGCATAATGTCATTGGCTTGCTTGGTCGTCCGACTAACCTGAGCGTTAATATTTGCTTCAGGAAGTGCCTCTTGTAAGGCTGTATTAGCACGCAAGGCTACCGAATCTCCAATCAGACTCGTTCCCTCAGAAATTCCCAGACGACTCAGTTCGGCTTGTTCAGCAAGAGTCTTTGTTTGTCCTATATTGGTTTGCGCTTGTTTAAAACCATTGACCATCAAGTCTGTTTCAAAGGCTCCAACTTGGGGAGATACAATAGTAATCACCAAAGCAATCGTTCCAAGGATTCCCACGCTAGAAGCACTGATGGATTTGATATGAGGCAGTTTGCTGATTTTTCTAATGAAAGGATTGGTCCTACCAGCAATCAATGGCTCAATAATATAGAAGGACAAGATAGCAAAGAAATAGGAAAAGATAACTGTCAGGATAACAGCTAATAGATTCCCCATTAATTGAGAAAAGATAATATAGAAAGGCCAGTGGAAGAGATAAACCGCATAGCTGGTATCCGCTAGAAAGGTAATTATCCGAAGTTCTTGTATCTCAGGCGTTTTCTCATGCAAGACACGCGCAGCAAAAATCATGGTCGCTGCCGCTAAACTTGCCAGCAAGAAGCCAAATAAGTACGCAAACAGGTAGGTGAACTTGACAAAGAAAGTCAAGAGCACTAGCACCAAAAGCCCAGCAATAAACACCAGTAGATTCTGACGAAGGTCCCACATCCGGTCAAACTGCTTGACTAAATCGCTCGTCTGACGAACCCCCACAACTGTCGCCAAAATGCTTCCTAAAAAGAAGGGATAGACATGAGTCAAACTTGAAAAGTAGACAGATGAATAGGAACTCGCCATTAGACTACCAATAAACATGGAGAAAAAGCTAATGATAAAAGCTCCAGCAGAAAGAAGAAAGACCATCCCTCTCAATTGACTACTAGATTTTGAACGTTTCGATAAGAACCAAACCGCTAAGCCCCAAAGGATATAGTAGTGAACCTCAACAGCTAGACTCCAGTTGTGAACAAAGAGATGCGGAATGAACTGGGATTCATAACTTCCCCCTGTTAACATTTCGTAGAAGTTGGTCATAAAACCGAGAACTCCAGCTATCTGGCCACCAATTCCAGCAACATAGTCTTGACGAACCAAGAAAGTAAAAGGCATGGTCACCAAAACCATCAGCACCACAGGTGGCACGATACGATAAAACCGTCTCTTAAAAAAGCCCAGCAAATCAATCTGGCGTGCCTTCCCAAATTCTTCTAAAAGGAGGGAAGTGATCAAAAATCCTGAAAAAGTGAAAAAGACATCTACCCCAAAGAATCCTCCAGGAAAGATCGTTTGAAAGAAGTGGTACAAAAGCACCAAAAGTAAACCTGTAATCCTAATCAAGGAAAACCATTTAATACGCATACGAGTCTATTCTCCATTAAATTAGGAAGTAAAACACCACCTAATTTCCATTCCATTATACTCCCTATTCTATCAAAAAAATAGGAAAAATCCTAAGAGAAAACTTAGGATTTTGGCATTCTATTTTTACACTTTAGAAATTGCGCCCTGACTTGTTGTAGCCATATTTTTCTACAAAATACTCGCGGAATTCCAAGAGATTATCGTCCATGATGGCTTGGCGGACTTGCTTCATCAGATTGAGCAAGAAGTAGAGATTGTGGTAACTAGTCAAGCGGATACCAAAGGTTTCGTCTGCCTTGAGTAGGTGGCGAAGATAAGCGCGTGTATAGTTCTTACATGTGTAGCAATCACACTCAGGATCCAGTGGCGTAAAGTCCTCAGCAAACTGGGCATTTTTGACAACCAAACGACCTTGACTGGTCATACAAGTTCCATTACGAGCGATACGAGTCGGCAAGACACAGTCAAACATATCTACTCCACGAATAACCCCATCGATCAAGCTATCTGGCGCTCCCACACCCATCAAATAGCGAGGTTTGTTTTCAGGCAGCAGTTGAGTTGTGAAGTCCAAGACTGCATTCATTTCTTCGTGCGTTTCTCCCACAGCCAAACCACCGATAGAGTAGCCAGGGAAGTCCATGCTAACAAGGTCGTGAGCTGACTGACGGCGAAGGTCTTCAAATCCTGCCCCCTGCACAATCCCAAACAAGCCTTGGTCATGCGGACGACGATGAGCCTTCAAACCACGTTCAGCCCAACGGCTGGTACGCTCGATGGATTTCTTAACGTAATCATAGGGTTGGTAAAACTGAGGACATTCGTCAAAGGACATCATGATGTCCGAGCCCAGATTGTTCTGGATAGAGATGGCCTTTTCTGGCGATAGGAACATCTTGGAACCATTGAGATGATTTTTAAAGGTTACTCCTTCTTCGGTGATATTTCGGCTATCAGCCAGAGAATAAACCTGAAAACCACCACTATCGGTCAAAATGGGCTGATCCCAGTTCATGAACTTGTGGAGACCGCCTGCGCGTGCGATGAGTTCGTCTCCTGGACGTAGCCACAAGTGATAGGTGTTTGACAGGATAATTCCTGATCCCATCTCCTTCAACTCCTCTGGTGACTGGGTTTTAACAGTGGCTTGGGTCCCAACTGGCATAAACATAGGCGTTGGAAAGGTACCGTGCGGCGTGATAATTTCTCCCAGACGAGCTCCCGTGTGTTTTTCTTTCTTAATCAAACGGTATTTGATTGGTGAATCTGACATTTTTTACCTCCGAAGCTGGGAAAAACAGTCCCAGTTCATACTTTGCGCCCAAAGGCATACTGTATGATTTTATCAAAAAAAGCTGGAACTGTCACGAACTATGGTATAATGAGAGAATGAAATACCCAAAAATTGATTTAAAAACTATTCGTCTGCAGGCTAGGCAATTTCAGGCTGAAAATCCCCGCCTCCTTCTGGTCTATCTCCTTCCTAGTATGCTGGTCATCTTGTCAGGCTTTCTCAACCCCTTGGCTCGCCTCCAAGAAAGTGTTTTAGAGCAATCCTTTTTCAGCATGCTGGCACAAGTTCTCCAAGCCTATCTCTTCCCGCTAGTAGTTTCTTTTATGAGCGCAATTTTTCTAGCAGGTGCTGCCTTTGCGACACTCAGACTTCTCAAGAATCCTGATACAGAACTCTCAGTAAAATCTAGTCTGGCCCTCTTTGCTGAAGAGCGCTTCACACAAACCTTCCTCACCCTCCTCCTCAAACGTTTCTACCTATTTTTATGGAGTATTCCAAACCTAGTAGGTGTTTATTTCCTCTTTTATAGCAATCTCTTGGCTCGGAGATTTGTCGCCCTACATCCTGAATTTCCAAAATTAGACCTCTCATCCGTTGAAACCGAGCAATTCCTTCTGACCTTTGGCCTCTACTTTTTCGCGAGTCTCATCTTGATGATTGTAGGGAACACCCTCTACGTTCCGCAACATTATGCCTACTCGCAGGTAGAATTTCTCCTCTGCGATACTCTAGATTTAGGACAGGCTAAACCCCGTCAAATCCTGAAAACCAGCCGTTTCTTGATGAAGGGTTACAAATTCCAGTGCTTTGTCCTCGACCTACAACTACTCCCTTGGTACTTCCTCAACTGGCTCACTTTTGGAATTGCTAGTTTTTCAATCCTTCCCTATATCCAGAACAATCATATCTTCTTTTACAGAGCCCTACTAGCCCGTAAACGTCGAAATGGATAAGAGCATACAAAAACCAGCATCGTTCAGGACGCTGGTTTTCTAATTTAAAAAGCAAAATACTCAGCAGAGTCAAAATAGCAGGCCCACCTTGCTTCAGAATAATCTTCTTGTCTGCTGTCAGAGAACCGTAGGTCACTGCACCAAGCACAAATAAAACAAAGATGGTCACAATTTCCAAACTTTGTGAGAAATAAATCCCGTACAAGAGAAACACACCTATCAAAGCATTATAAATTCCTTGATTTTTAAATAATGAACTCACTGAAGGACGAGCCAGTTCTTCCTTATCCACATTAAACACTCGACTAGTAGTATCTGATTGCGTAGCCACACTTTCCAAATAAAAAATGTAAAAATGCTCCAAAGCAACGATAGTTGCTAAAATAATTGTAAAAATAGACATATTCTTCTCCTTAAATTTTTATCTCTTCTAAGCCAGATATCAACTTTTCTAACAAGCGACTGAACTCTTCTCGCTCTCCTTTTGTAAGTACACTCTCCATCTGATTTTTTACGTTTATATGTTGTTGAGGAGAGTTGGTTACTAGTTGTTCTCTCGCAAAGTCTGTCACTTCCACCAAAACCTCCCTCTGGTTTTCAGGATTCCGACGTCGATTAACCAAACCTTCCTTTTCCAGAATTTTAAAGTGCCTTGTCAAGGCAGCCTGATCAATCTTCAATCTATCCTGAACTGCTATTTGATTACACGGTGACTGATTGATTAAGAAACATAAGATTTGATAACGAGTCAGACTAATTCCCAATTGGCGTTCAAATAGTTGTGTCATAGACTGATCTGCTAATCGTAGTTGATACAGTAAATCATGGATTGCTACCATAAATCTTCTCTCTTTAAAGTTGATTTATCAACGATTGACTTATCAAGTATAATGTAATCCAAAAAATAAATCAAGTAATATGCCTACATTCTCTTGAAATATTACTCACTTCCTCATATTTATCCCTTTTATCCTGAAGAAATGACACAAAAAAAGAAGCGAGAACTCAATCAGTTCCCAACTTCCATTTTAATGATTAGTTCATTGAAACGTGAACGTGGTCATAGTGGTTTTCGGTTACGCTACCACGGTCTGGCATTGGATTCCACGTGTAGGCTGGTCCATATTTACTATCGTATGGAGCGTAGAAACGTTGTTTCCAGATGATATAATTGATGCCACGGCTAGCCATATTTTGGACTGCATATTCTGCAATTCGATCTCCGAGTGCTGAACTCACTGGAACCATGAAGTCGATGGCCAAACCTTTACCATGGTCCCCACTGTCACCAGGACGGTAACCACTAAAGGATGTGATGCCAAACAAGTTGGCGATTTCTTCCTTAAAAGCTGCAGTTTGTGGTTGAAGACCAGCATTCTCAGACTTAGCTACAGCAAGTCCTGCATAGTCAGGAGCTGCTGGAGCTGAATAAGTTCTTGAAGGAGTTTGGCTTTGCTCTGCTTGATAAGTCGAAGTTGCAGTGTCAGAAGTTGCTGTTGATGCTGCTTCTGTTGCACTTGATCCTGTTGTATCAGCAGGTGTTTCAGTTGCTGGAGCTGAATAAGTTCTTGAAGGAGTTTGGCTTTGCTCTGCTTGATAAGTCGACGTTGCAGCGTCAGAAGTTGCTGTTGTTGCTGCTGTTGCACTTGTTCCTCTTGTATCAGCAGGCGTTTCTGCTACTGGTGCTTCCGCTGGAGTCGTTTCAGCTGTTTCTTCAGCTACAGGTGTTTCTGTAAATGGTGTCTCTTCAGCAACTGTCGCTGTCTCAGAAACTTCTGAACTTGGCGCTACTTCTGCTGGTTTTTCAGTCTCTGTTGCAGTTGGAGCTTCCTCAATTGGTTGAGAAAGGTCTTCTACTTGAACTGTTTGTTCATCAACTGTCACTTGATTTGTCGTCAAATCAGCTGTCGCAGTCTTCACTTCTTCACTAGCATCTGCTTGAGGAGCTTGGATTTCAACTTCCGTTACCTCTTCTTCCTCATTGACAGTTGTAGTGAGGACAGTATCTGGGAAAATCAAGTCCATATTGGTAATTTTGTTCAAATTAGCAAGAACCGTTACATCTACTCCCAAAGCTTCTGCAATCGTGCTCAGGGTATCACCATACTGAACTGTATAGCTGTTTTTGTTCTCGTTTTTCGTCACATCATTTTGGATTTGCTCAACGCTACGTGCTGTCCAAGAGATTTCTTGAGCTTTAGCTCCTAATGCGGGAGCAAGAGACAAGGCTACTGTTGAGGCTAAAATTATTCTTTTCTTCATTCGTTCATATTCCTTTCAAATGAGTACCTGTCTATCATAACACAAAAAAAGCAGAAAAAAAGCCCTCTCGGGCCTATTTAACAGAACTGTCTATTCCTTGTAACAAACTCGATTACTTGAAATAGTTTGTTAGGTTTCTGTCACAAAACTGACACAATCTTCTCGTCCCCAATCCTCAAAAATATGAGGAATATCTGCTAACTCTTGAATCATGTGATTCCCTTCATAAGACGACTCTAAAAAATTGATGCTTTGAAGGCCGCTATTCTGAGCAAATTCCACATCCAAAGTCCGGTCTCCTATATAGTAGGTGTTCTCAGGATCCAACTCATACTTGTCTAGCAGATAGGTCGCCGCTTCTGGACTGGGCTTGCGCGCAAAGCCACTCTGACTGGTTAAAATCTCTTTGAAATAGGATTCCAACCCCAAGTCTCTTAAAATAGTAAGCGCATTGTCTCCCTTATGAGTATAGACAAACTGCTGAATCCCTGCTTGGTCTGCCCAAGCCAAAACTTCACGCGCACCTGGCATCAAAACTACCTGGGCATTTTTCTCAGACAGGCTCTGAGCACGCACCTGGTTGAGCACTTCCGCATCCAGGTTTCTCTCTTCAGCCACCTGCTCCAGCAAATCCTGCACAGAAAACTTGAGGATAAACTCTCTCATTTTTTCCTTATCATAAGGAATAGAAAATTGAGCAAAGGTCTCCTCAATCCCTGACAAAATCGCTTCGTAAGAGTCCAATAAAGTCCCGTCTAAATCCCAAATAAAAGCTGTTTTTTGCATCTCCTATCCTTTCAAGCTCATATAACGCTGGTAACGGTAATGTAGAAATAACCAACGGAAACCATTATCCAAGAGAGTCCCTGTCCAAATACCAGGTAAGCCCCAACCAAGAACAATACCCATCAGATAAGCTGTGCCAATTCGGATACACCACATCCCAATACTTGTCGCATAAAAGGGGAGGCGAGCATTTCCCAATCCCTGCCAAACTGCCGTATATATAACTGTCCCTGTCGCCATGGGGGTTCCTAGTAGGGAGAACAGTGCCACCAAAACGCTCGCTTCGACCGCTACAGGATCGGTCGTATAGAGATGAGTCAATGGTGTCCCCAAGGCATAGATACTGAGTGTTAAGGGCAACATAAGAAGCAGGGAAAGCCAAAAGGTTTGCTTGCTCAAATCATCTACTCTTTCCCAGTTATCCTCTCCAACTGCTCGAGCTACCTGCATGACCGTCGCCGTAGCGACGCCAAAGGCAGGCATATAGTTAAACTGGGTCAAGACTTCTCCGACTGCATTCCCCGCTACTGCCTCCGTCCCAAAAGAAACAACCAAGGCAATGATCACTACATCTCCAGCCCGCATCATGAGACGTTCTCCTGCTGCTGGCAATGCCAAGGTCAGTAAGTCTTTATCGAGTCCAAAAGTCGGTTTCTCAAAAGGAAGCTTTAATTGCGACCACAAAATCACAAGACCGACTAAGCGAGACAAGATAGTCCCCCAAGCAACACCAGCTATCCCCATATCAAGGACAAAAATAGCTAGACTTGAAAAAAGAATATTCAAGGCATTGGATAAAAGACTAACATAGAGAGGTAGACGCGGATTATGCGTTGCACGAATCAAGGCACCTAGACTCGTCATCAAGCCCAAGAGAACAATCGATCCACCCACCAAAGATAGGTAGAGCCCACCACTCTCGGCCACATCCTGCTCAGTTCCCAAGAGCCCTATCATCTCTTGCCCAGCAAAGAGCGATAAGGCGCCTAAAAGTGCACTCAGCAATAGGGTTATCTTGAGAGCCTCTGTCACGTGATAAGCCAACTTGGACTGATCTTTCTGCCCCAAACTTTTTGAAATAACGCTGGAAATAGCAGCTCCTAGAGCGATAAAAATCGCCTGATAAATGGTGATAATATTGCCAGCAACTGAAACACCTGAAATGGCGATTAAGCCCAAGTGAGCGACCAAATAACTGTCCACCATTCCCATGAGCATCTGCAAAAAGTTTTCACCCATAGCTGGCAATGCAATATTAAGAATGTCTTTATTTTTCTTAAACAATCTCTCCTCCTGATGAAAAGAAACTCAGTTGGTTTCCCAACCGAGTTTACTCCCTCTGTCTTAAAGTCCTAGATAAGTCTCCACCGCTGCTTGCATGTCAGCAGCTGCCACTGTTGTTTTATGACGAACCGGAGCTGTTTCAAGGCCATCAACCGCTGGTGGCACTGCCACTCCTGAAATGTCATGTAATTGAGCCAAGGCTTCAAAGTCAGTCAAGCCTGCTTTTCCTGTTACCGCTTCTACGGCAACCACTGGGAACTTGTAGGGACTAGCAGTTGAAGCAATCACTGTCTTAGTCGCATCCCCAGTAGCCGCTTGGTATTTTCTATAAACAGCTGAGGCAACCGCCGTATGTGGATCCTCGATATAGGCATCTGTATCATAAACACGTTTAATTTCTGCCGCAGTTTCTTCCTCAGTCGCATATTCAGCTGCAAAGAGTTCCAGAATCGCTGCATCAAAGTCTGTCAATTCATATTGTCCTTGTGTACTCAAAGCATTCATGAGTTCAGCTGTCTTAACCGCATCATTCCCCAAAAGATGGAAATTAAACGCTCTAAGTTTGAAGATACTAGGATATCCATAGATGGGCTAGTCGTTACCTTAAACTCACGTTTCTTATCGTAAACACGTGTTTTGAAGAAGTCTGTCAAGACATTGTTGTCATTTGAAGCACAGACTAATTTACCAACTGGCAGACCAATTTGCTTGGCATAAAAGGCAGCCAAGATATTTCCAAAGTTTCCAGTTGGTACTGTGAAGTTGACCTTTTCACCAGCCACAATCTCACCAGACTTGACCAACTGAGCGTAGGCATAAACATAATAAACAATCTGTGGTACCAAACGACCAATGTTCATAGAGTTAGCTGATGAAAATTGCAGTTTATTGGCAGCCAATTTTTCACGAAGAGCTACATCGTTAAACATATGTTTCACATTTGTTTGTGCATCATCAAAGTTTCCATCAATAGCGATAACATGAGTATTGTCGCCAGTCTGAGTAGTCATTTGCAACTCTTGTACCTTGCTGACACCATCTTTTGGATAAAAGACGATAATCTCAGTTCCAGGCACATCCGCAAACCCTGCCATAGCAGCTTTTCCAGTATCACCAGATGTCGCTGTCAAAATGACAATCTTGTTCTCCAAACCATGCTTTTTAGCGGCTGTCGTCATAAAGTATGGCAAGATAGACAAGGCCATATCTTTAAAGGCAATCGTTGAACCATGGAACAATTCCAAGTTGTATTGCCCATCCAGTTTCACCAATGGCGCAATAGCTGGAGTATCAAACTTGCTATCGTAGGCATTGTTGATACAGTAGTCCAACTCCTCAGCCGTAAAGTCATCTAAAAATGCTGATAAAACTAATTTAGCCACTTCTTGGTAAGAAGCATCTTTTAATGTGTCAAAGTCCAAATCCACCTTTGGATAAGTAAGCGGAGTAAACAGACCACCATCCGTCGCCAAACCTTGCAAAATAGCTTGGCTGGCAGTTACTGTATTATTGGCATCACGCGTTGATTGATAAACTAATGTCATGAATCTCTATCCTTTATCTATAGTCTCTTCCATTATATCACGATTTTTCAGAAAATTCTCCCTTTATAAGAGAAATTATAATCCCAATTCTTTCTTCAAAGGCTCTAAATAAACCATTTCTTGCTTATCTCTTTTCTCCAGTCCTTCCTCAGCTAGGATGAGTAAGTCTTTAGAA